>Ga0209258_100020_pt1 | contig 565241 bp, 492 predicted proteins | sample Araplaol_mTSA_r2_FD_184281 | JGI IMG/M metagenome (GOLD analysis project Ga0209258, IMG submission 184281) | Arabidopsis root microbial communities from North Carolina, USA - plate scrape CL_Col_mTSA_r2 (SPAdes) (version 2) | ecosystem: Host-associated > Plants > Roots > Endosphere | place...
CCGAACTTCGACGACAGCACCGTTGCGATCGCAGCCGTCAGCGTGGTCTTGCCGTGGTCGACGTGACCGATCGTGCCCACGTTCACGTGCGGCTTGGTGCGGGTGAATTTACCTTTTGCCATTTTTCGACTCCGAAAAAAACGTTTCCAACGTATGCAGATGGGTTGCAGTGCAGCTTTTGCAACCCCCAAAAACTGGTGCCCTTTGCGGGAATCGGACCCGCGACCTCTCCCTTACCAAGGGAGTGCTCTACCACTGAGCCAAAAGGGCTTTGTCTAACCATTCGCTTCCGGCGCCGAACCGGGTCTCTGGAGCGGGAGACGGGAATCGAACCCGCGTCATCAGCTTGGAAGGCTGGGGTTCTACCATTGAACTACTCCCGCATCAGGAGCACTCAAGGCACCCAAAGCGCGATATCCAAACGCTCTTAGAAACCAAATTCATCGCTGGTGGAGAGGGCTGGATTCGAACCAGCGTACTCGTAAGAGGGCAGATTTACAGTCTGCTGCCATTAACCACTCGGCCACCTCTCCGGCGAACCTCGAAATATAGCACGGTTTTGTGACTATCCGGAAATCCATGCATCAACGAAGATGCAGGAAAACCGCTCGAGGCGTTAGCCCACGATTATCGCCTAAGTTTTCACCCCTCCGACCGCTGCGCCTCACGCCAGGCACGTGCTTCGCCGAAATGACCGCAGCCGATGAACGGCACGGGCGGTCGCTGGGCCGAGAGAGGCGACGGATGGTTCGACATCAGCACCTTATGGCGCTTAACGTCGATCAACGCACGCTTACTTTGCGCATGCGAGCCCCACAGCATAAAAACAACAGGTTTGGCACCGTTCGAAACATGCCGGATGACGGCATCTGTCAGCACCTCCCAGCCGCGACCGGAATGGCTCGCCGGCTGCGCCTCCTCTACCGTCAGGCAGGTGTTGAGCAGCAAGACGCCATGCGTAGCCCACTTCACCAGGCTGCCGCCCGGATTCGGAAACGGCGGCGGCGCCGTCCCCAGGTCGCGCTGCAGTTCCTTGAAGATGTTGCGCAGCGAGGGCGGCAGCGCCACGCCCGGCGCCACGGAGAACGCCAGACCCTCGGCCTGCCCGCGGCCGTGATACGGATCCTGGCCCAGGATGACGACGCGCACGTCTTCCGGCGGCGTGAGTTCCAGCGCCCTGAGCGGCTGCGGCGGAAAGATCACCGCGCCCGCGTCGAGTCGCTCGCGCAGGAATGCCTGCAGCTTCTGCCCGACGGCGCTGCCGAAGAACTCGTCGACCAGCGGCTGCCAGCCCGGCGCCACCGGCCAGTCGGCGGGGTCGCTGCTCGACAGCTGATCGGGCCGGCTCATTTGAACAATGCGGCGAGGGCCTCGCCGGGTTCCTTGGCGCGCATGAAGGTTTCGCCGACCAGGAAGGCGTGGACGCCCGCTGCCCGCAGGGTGGCCACGTCCTCGCGCGTGCCGATGCCCGACTCCGTCACCGGCAGGCGATCGGCCGGCAGCCTCGGCAGCAGGTCGATGGTCGCCTGGATCGACACCTCGAAATTGCGCAGGTTGCGGTTGTTGACCCCGATCAGCGGTGTCTTCAGCTTGAGCGCGCGATCGAGCTCGGCCGCGTCGTGCACCTCCACCAGCACCGCCATGCCCAGGCCGCGCGCGATGGCTTCGTAGTCCTTCATCTGCGCGTCGTCGAGGCAGGCGGCGATCAGCAGGATCGCGTCGGCGCCCATCGCGCGCGATTCGTACACCTGGTAGGCATCGACGATGAAGTCCTTGCGCAGCACAGGCAGCTCGCACGAGGCGCGCGCCTGCTTGAGATAGTCCACGCCACCCTGGAAGAACTGCCTGTCGGTCAGCACCGAGAGGCAGGCGGCGCTGATCTGGCCGTCGCCTTCGGCGTAGCTCTGCGCGATGTCGGCGGGAATGAAGTCCGCGCGCAGCACGCCCTTGCTCGGACTGGCTTTCTTGACTTCGGCGATCACCGCGGCTTGTCCGGCAGCGATCTTGGCGCGCAGCGCGCCTTCGAAGTCGCGCGTCAGCACGCGGCTCTCTGCATCGAGGCGCACGGCTTCGAGCGGGGTGCGCTTCAGTGCCGCAGCCACTTCCTGGCGCTTGACGGCAACGATCTTGTCGAGGATGTCGGACATGGCTTCTCGGTTTCCTGTTCTCTTGAAGCTCAGACGGTGGCAGAGGCCTTGACCAGCTCGGCCAGTTTGGCCTTCGCGGCGCCTGATGCGATGGCGGCGCGCGAGCGATCGACGCCCGCCTGCACCGAGTCGACCACGTTCGCCGCATAGAGCGCCGCACCGGCATTCAGCAGCACGATGTCGAGCGCGGGGCCGGCCTGATTGTCGAGCACGCCCAGCAGCATCGCCTTCGACTGCTCGGGCGTCTCCACGCGCAGCGTGCGGTTGCTCGACATCTGGAAGCCGAAGTCTTCGGGGTGCAGTTCGTACTCGCGGATCTCGCCGTTCTTCAGCTCACCCACCATGGTGGCCGCGCCGAGCGATATCTCGTCCATGCCGTCGCGTCCGTAGACCACCACCGCATGCTCCGCGCCGAGGCGCTGCAGCGCGCGCACCTGGATGCCCACGAGGTCGGGGTGGAACACGCCCATCAGGATGTTCGGCGCGCCGGCCGGATTGGTCAGCGGCCCAAGGATGTTGAAGATGGTCTTGATGCCCAGTTCCTTGCGCACCGGCGCCACGTTCTTCATTGCCGGATGGTGGTTCGGGGCGAACATGAAGCCGATGCCGCACTCCTCGATGGAGCGCGCGATCTGCTCGGGCTTGAGGTTGATGTTCACCCCCAGCGACTCCAGCACGTCGGCACTGCCCGACTTGCTCGACACGCTGCGCCCGCCGTGCTTGCTCACCTTGGCGCCCGCGGCGGCGGCCACGAACATCGAGCAGGTCGAGATGTTGAAGGTGTGTGATCCATCGCCGCCGGTGCCCACGATGTCGACGAGGTTCGTCGTGTCCTTCACCGGCACCTTGGTCGACACCTCGCGCATCACCTGCGCGGCGGCGGTGATCTCGCCGATGGTCTCCTTCTTCACGCGCAGGCCGGTGATCAGCGCGGCCATCATCACGGGCGAGCACTCGCCGCTCATGATGAGCCGCACGATGTGCAGCATCTCGTCGTGGAAGACCTCGCGGTGCTCTATGGTGCGCTGCAGCGCTTCCTGGGGGGTGATCATGGAAAGTCTCCTCGGAAAGAATCAGCGGCCGACGCGGACCGCGGCGGGCGCGTCGGTGAACGCGAGCTTGAGGCCGAAGCCGATGAACAGCACGCCGGCGACACGGTCGAGCCAGTGCATGCCCTTGCGCACCGCGCTGCGGCGAGCCATCCAGCCCGCCGCAAGGGCCCATCCCACGTTGACGGGGATGGCATTGACGTTGAACAGCACGCCCAGCAGCACGAAGGCCAGCGCCTTGTTGTCTGTGCCCGGCGCGATGAACTGAGGCACGAAGGCCAGGAAGAACAGCGCCACCTTCGGGTTGAGCACGTTGGTCCAGAAGCCGCCCAGGAAGATCGCCTTGAGGCTGCGCTCCCCGCCCGCCGCCGCGGCGGCCGCGTCGAGGTCGGCGGGCGGCGCCGCCTTCGACACCAGCATGCGTACGCCCAGGTACAACAGGTAAGCCGCGCCGATGTACTTGAGCACCGTGAAGGCCGCGGCCGACGTCGCCATCAGCGTGCCCACGCCGACGGCGGCGGCGAAGATGTGCACGAAGCAGCCGGCCGTGATGCCGAGCCCGGCCACGATGCCGGCGCGAACGCCACAGCGCAGCGAATTGGTCACGACGTAGAGCACGTCGGGCCCCGGTGTGAGATTCAGCAGCCAGCCGGCGGCGATGAATGCGAGCAGATGGGGAAGGTCGGGCATCGCGCGCTCGCGGTTTTCAGGACTTGAAGAAGGCGCGGATCGCCGCGACGGCCCGGTCGACGCCGGCGGCATCGACATCGAGGTGCGTCACGAAACGCAGCCGGTAGAGCCCCGTCGCAAGGATGCCCTGCGCATTGAGGCTCGCCAGCAGCTCCGCAGAGCGCGACTGCGCGGCGCCGACGAGGTCGACGAACACGATGTTCGTCTGCGGCGCCTCCACCTTCAGTCCCTCGATGCCTTCGAGCCCCTGCGCCAGGCGCTGCGCCAGCGCGTGGTCGTCGGCGAGGCGGTCGACATGGTGGTCGAGCGCGTGCGAGGCCGCCGCCGCCAGCAGGCCGGCCTGCCGCATGCCGCCGCCCGCCATCTTGCGGATGCGGTGCGCGCGGGCGATGAACTCGCGCGAACCGACCAGCGCCGAGCCCACCGGTGCACCCAGCCCCTTGCTGAAGCACACCGACACGCTGTCGAAGCACTGCGCGATGCGGCGGGCTTCCGCGCGGATGTCGCTGTGCCTGTTCAGTGCGGCCTGCGCCGTCGCGGCATTGAAGAGCCGCGCACCGTCGAGGTGGCGCTGCAGTCCCTTGCCCTTGGCAAGGTCGGTCGCGGCCTGCACGTATTCGAAAGGCAGCAGCTTGCCGCCCAGCGTGTTCTCCAGCGCCAGCAGCCGGGTGCGCGCGAAGTGCGCGTCGTCGGGCTTGATGGCCGCCTCGATCTGCGCGAGCGGCAGCGTGCCGTCGCCTGCGTGGTCCAGCGGCTGCGGCTGCACGCTGCCGAACACCGCGGCGCCACCGCCTTCCCAGCGGTAGCAGTGCGCCTGCTGGCCGACGATGTACTCGTCGCCGCGGCCGCAGTGCGACAGGATCGCGCACAGGTTGCTCTGCGTGCCTGTGGGCACGAACAGCGCCGCCTCGAAGCCCAGCATGGCCGCGATCTTCTCCTGCAGCGCGTTCACGCTCGGATCGGTGGCGAAGACGTCGTCGCCCAGCGGCGCCGCCATCATGGCCTCGCGCATCGCGGGCGTGGGCTGCGTGACCGTGTCGCTGCGCAGGTCGACGAGGGAATCGGAGGTGGGCATGTCTTGGGGTCCTTAGTGGGAATACCGCGGAACCGGCTCTGCCGGGCCGCCGGTATCGCTCCCGGCGAGAGGGTTGGCAAGCGACACGAAGTACGCGAGGCCTGCGGGAGCGCCATGCTATTCCAGGAAGTTCTTGAGCATGGCGTGGCCATGTTCGGTCAGGATCGATTCCGGATGGAATTGCACGCCCTCGATGCGCACGTCGTGCGCGAAGCCGGTGTGCCGCACGCCCATGATCTCGCCGTCGTCGGTCCAGGCCGTGACAGCCAGTTCCTTCGGGCAGCTCTCGCGCTCGATGGACAGCGAGTGGTAGCGGTTGACGACGAAGCGCCTGGGCAGCCCCGCGAAAACGCCTTCCTGCGTGGTCGTGATCTCGCTGGTCTTGCCGTGCATGAGCTGCTGCGCACGCACGATCCTGCCGCCGAACGCCGCGCCGATGGCCTGGTGGCCGAGGCACACGCCCAGGATCGGCAGCTTGCCCGCGAAGGCCTCGATGGCAGCCACCGAGACGCCAGCCTCCGCCGGCGAGCACGGCCCCGGCGACACCACCAGCCGCGTCACGCCCGAGCCGATCAGCTCGCCGATCTGCTCCACGGTGATCTCGTCGTTGCGATGCACCTGCACGTCCGCACCCAGCTCGCCGAAGTACTGGACGATGTTGTAGGTGAAGGAATCGTAGTTGTCGATCATCAGCAGTTTCATGGCTTGCTCACAATCCGGTGCACGCCCTTGACGACGGGGAACACGTTGAAGTTGATCAGAAGGCCCAGCTTGAGGCCCGAGAGGCGCAGCGCGGCCTGCACCTGCGCGCGATGCAGGTCGGTCAGCACGTCGACCGCCCTGAGTTCGACGATGACCGATTGCTCGACCACGAAGCCCGCGCGGTACACCTCGCCGAGCGAACGGCCCTTGTAGCTGGCGGACAGCGCCACGTCGCGCGCGAAGCCGATCTCGCGCTCCGCGAGCTCGATGGCCAGCGCCGCGGCGTAGGCCGCTTCATCGAGCCCCGTGCCGAGCACGCGCTGCACCTCGACTGCCGCGCCGATGATCTCGTGCGAGAAGTCGCTCTGGGTATCAGGCAGGGCGCTCATTCCAACCCCTCCTCGACCAGTTCGGCCGCGCGCAGCAGCGCCCGCGCCTTGGCCTCGGTTTCCTTCCACTCCAGCTCGGGCACCGAGTCGGCCACCACGCCGGCCGCGGCCTGCACGTGCAGCATCTGGTCCTTCACGATGCCGGTGCGGATGGCGATGGCCACGTCCATGTCGCCCGCGTAGCTGATGTAGCCGCATGCGCCGCCGTACAGGCCGCGCTTGGTGGGCTCGAGCTCATCGATGAGTTCCATCGCATGCACCTTCGGCGCGCCGGTCAGGGTGCCGGCCGGGAAGGTGGCCTTTAGCACGTCGATGGCGGTCATGCCGTCCTTCAGCGTGCCTTCGACGTTGCTCACGATGTGCATCACGTGGCTGTAGCGTTCGACCGCGAAGGCCTCGGTCACCTTCACGGTGCCGGTCTTGGCGATGCGGCCGATGTCGTTGCGCGCGAGGTCGATCAGCATCACGTGCTCGGCGCGCTCCTTGGGGTCGTTGATCAGCTCGATCTCGGCCGCCTTGTCGAGCTCGAGCGACGCGCCGCGCGGGCGGGTGCCGGCCAGCGGGCGGATGGTGATCTTCTGCTCGCCCTCGCCCGTGTTCTCCTGTCGCACCAGGATCTCGGGCGACGCGCCCACCACGTGGAAGTCGCCGAGGTTGTAGTAGTACATGTAGGGCGAGGGGTTCAGCGAGCGCAGCGCGCGGTACAGCGACAGCGGCGACTCGGTGTAGCGCTTGCTGATGCGCTGGCCCACCTGCACCTGCATGAAGTCGCCAGCGGCGATCATTTCCTTGGCGCGCTCCACCGCCGCGAGGTAGTCGGCCTTGGCGAAGCTGCGCTCGGGCGGGTGCGGCTGCGTCGGCTTCACGACGGGCGCGCTCACCGAGTACTTGAGCTTTTCCTTCAGCTCGCGCAGGCGGCGCTTGCCCGTGGCGTAGGCCTCGGGCTGCTTCGGATCGGCATAGACGATGAGGTACAGCTTGCCCGAGAGGTTGTCGATGACGGCCAGTTCCTCGCACTGCAGCAGCAGGATGTCGGGGCAGCCCAGCGCATCGGGGGGGCAGGACTTCTCGAGCTTGCGCTCGATGTGGCGCACGGTGTCGTAGCCGAAGTAGCCGGCAAGGCCGCCGCAGAAGCGCGGCAGGCCCGGCCGCAGCGCCACCTTGAATCGCTTCTGGTACTCGGCCACGAAGTCGAGCGGATTGCCCTTGACGGTCTCGACCACCTGCCCGTCGGTCACCACTTCGGTGAGGGCCTCGGCGCCGAAGCCGCTGGCGCGAAGCAGCGTGCGCGCCGGCAGCCCGATGAAGCTGTAGCGCCCGAAGCGCTCGCCGCCCACCACCGATTCGAGCAGGAAGCTGTGCTTGCCGCCGCCTTGCGAATGGGCCAGCTTGAGGTAGAGGGAAAGGGGAGTCTCGAGGTCGGCGAAGGCCTCGGCCATCAGCGGAATGCGGTTGTAGCCCTGGGCGCTGAGGCTCTTGAATTCAAGTTCGGTGATCACGGATACGTTCTCCAGTTGCCTGCGGCGCTCCTTCGGCCGACGGCAAGGTCATTCACGGGTGGCCTGGTGCCGGCGAGCATGCCGGTCCTGAGCCGCGGGCGCACGGCGTGCGCCGTGCAATCAAACAGTCAGCGAAGTATGGCGACGCCAGGGCCAGGCTCCCCGGCTGCCTTCACCTGTTTGAATGACGTGATGAACGAACATATGAGCTGCGGAGTTTAGCCCACGAAAACGCCAGGACGCGCAATCGCCCGCATCGGCAGCGCTTCAGGGTTCCCCCGAAGCCGGGCAAGTAGAACAAAAAGATACATTCGAACGATCGTTCGCAAAACTCCAAGGAGACAGCGTTGCCCACCCTTTCGTTCACGACCGTGTTCCCTCGCCTCGCCCTGGCAGCCTGCCTCGCCGTCGCCAGTCTCGGTGCCTCGGCCGCGCAGGTCGACGTGGGCGGCGTCAAGCTCGACGACCAGATGGACCTGCGCGGCAGCCCCCTGCTGCTCAACGGCGCGGGCATCCGCTACAAGGCCATCTTCAAGGTCTACGCGGCCGGCCTCTACGTGGGCAGGAAGGTCTCGACCCCCGAGGAAGCGCTGGCCGCGCCCGGCCCCAAGCGCGTGTCCATCACGATGCTGCGCGACATCGACGCGAACGAGCTCGGCAAGCTCTTCACCAAGGGCGTGGAGGACAACTCGCCCAAGAGCGAGATGGTCAATCTCATCCCGGGCCTGCTGCGCATGGGCCAGATGTTCGCCGACCAGAAGCAGCTGAAGGCCGGCGACACCTTCACCGTCGACTGGCTTCCCGGCACCGGCACGCTGATCACCGTGCGCGGCGTGCCCCAGCCCGATCCGATCAAGGAGCAGGCCTTCTTCAATGCGCTGCTGCGCATCTGGCTGGGACCGAACCCGGCCGACTGGAAGCTCAAGGACGCACTGCTCGGCAAGCAGTAGGCATCACAGCGGGCCTGCTGGCGTCAGCGCCCCGTGGCCGGCACCAGTTCGGCCAGCGAATCGACGAAGCCGTCGGCATCCACGCCGCGCACCGGCTCGCCGTGGTTGTAGCCGTAGGTCACCAGAATCACCGGGCAGCCGGCCGCACGCGCGGCGCGCGCGTCGTTGCTCGAGTCGCCGATCATCAGCGTGCGCGCGGGCTCGGTGCCCATCGCCTCGCAGGTCTTCAGCAGCGGCAGCGGATCGGGCTTCTTGCGCTCGAAGGCATCGCCGCCGAACACCAGCTCGAAGAAGCCGTCGAGCCCCTTGTCGGCGAGCAGCGGCTTGGCGAACGAGGTCGGCTTGTTGGTGAGACAGGCCAGGCGCAGGCCCTGCGCGCGCAGCGCCTGCAGCCCCTCGATCACGCCGGGGTACACGGCCGAATGCCGGCCGTTGATGGCAAGGTAGTGATGCTGGTAGCGCTCCCAGGCTCGGTCGAACAGCGCTCGCGCCTTCGCATCGGCCTCGGCTTTGGAGAGGGCCGGAGACAGCACGTGCACGAGCGCCGAATGGATCAGGTGCTCCGAGCCCTTGCCCACCATGGTCTCGATGGCGGCGGGCGCCACATGCCCAAGCGAAAGGTCGTCGAGCATGCGGTTCAGCGAGGCGGCGAAGTCGCCCAGCGTGTCGACCATGGTGCCGTCGAGATCGACGATGGCGGCATCGAAAAGGGCTCGGTCAGGGCGTAGGAAGTTCAAGGCAGGCGCGGGTGGTTGTGGAATCGCCCGACACTTTACAGAGCGTCGCCGGCACTCCAGCCGCGCCCGGCGCCGATGAGGCTTTCAAACTGTTTCAAAACCGTCGCCCGTGTGCCTCGGAAACTTTTCGGGGCTTTTTGCACACCTATGCCCCATCGTTTGAAAAACCCAACAACGAGGAATACTCCATGCGTCTCACGACGAAGGGCGGCTTCGCCTTGACGGCCATGATCGATGTCGCGATGCGCGAGCAGGACGGCCCCGTGCCACTGGCGTCGATCAGCAAGCGCCAACACATTGCCCGCTCGTCGCTCGAACTGCTGTTCAGCAAGCTGCGCCAGCACGCGCTGATCAAGGCAACCCGTGGACCGGGCGGCGGATACACACTGACGCGCAGGGCGTCCGAGATCACGGTGGCGGACATCCTCGCCTCGGTCGACGGCCAACCGCTGTCCGACGCGGAAGACTCGTCGAGAAAGGGCGAGGCCGGCGGCAAGGGCTGCTATTCCACCGAAGCGCTGTGGGCCTCCGCCAAGCACCATGTGATGGAGTTCCTGGGCTCCGTCACGCTGCAGAGCCTGGTCGAGGACCAGCTGGCCAAGGGCGTGCGCGTGGAACACGAACCTTCGCAGCCGAAGAAGAAGGAAACCCCGTTGAGCCCCGCCGCCTTGCCGCTGCGCGTGAACGCACCCAACTCGGTGTTCGCGTGGAACGGCGTCTTCGCAAAGCGCTGAAGAAGAACGCCCGCCTTCCTTTCTCTCTCCTGATGATTCCCCGCTGGCTCCTGTCTCTGCTGCTCGTGTTCGCACTGGGCTGCCAGAGCTTCGCGGCGCTGGCCAAGTCGCACGACGCGGCCATGGCACCGGTCGACGCTGCGGGGCTTCATCATCTGTCGAGCATCCACTGCGAAGCCCCCGCGGGGCCGTTCACCACACTCGAAGAACGCTCCCCGGCCACCGACCTCGCGCCGGACCTCTCCGAAATCTGCGGACTTCGCAATGCCACGCTGCACCATGCAAGGTGGCATGACGCATCGCCGCCGCAGGACATCCACGCGCCCCCATCGCGCGTGCCACCGGTTCCCCTGAAGCCGCCACGCCCGCGCATCGCCGCGTAGGCGAAGGTGCGGGCCCACCCGCTCGCGCCTGCCCTCCTTCCTCACCTTCTTTCCCGCAATACGCGACGTCGGGCCGCCGTGCCCGCGCGTCGCGTTCGTCGTCGTCCTGCGCGGCCATGGCCGGCGTGGGCGACGGCGCATCACGCACCCGATTCCCAAATTCACTAGCTCATGAACGAACTCACCTGGATCATCTTCGGCGCCAGCCTTCTGCTGCTGTATCTCGCCTGGCGCGAACGCCTGGTCTCGAACCATCGCGATGCCGGCCTGCTCGCCGGCGTGGCCGCCTGCACCGGCGTGGCCGGCATCGTCTCGCTGGTGGTATGACGGTGCACGAGGCCAGGCGGCGATGGCGCTGGATCGCGGCCGGGCTCGCCATCGCGGCGATGGCGGGCGCCTGCACCGACGGCTATCCGACCAAGGACGCCCCCACCGCCAGCGACATGAGCGCCGCGGAGCACGTACACGCTCTCAACGGCATGCTGCGGCACGAGGCGCGCACCCTGGATGCGAGGATGACGCTGGCGACGCCCTGCATCCTGCGGCTCGCGACCACCGCGCATGGCGGGCGCGAGTCCATCGCCTCGCTGCGGCTGGACACGCTGCAGGTCGCCTTCTCGGCCGAGGAGCGCTACCGGGTGAGCGTGGCCCCGGCCGCCGGCATGCCGGCCGCGCCCGACCATCGCTTCGTGGTGGACGGCTGGCAGGACGCGGTCGCCTTCCGCTCGCACCTGCAGCAGCTGCAGATGGCCTGCGTGGCGTCGAAGAGTTGAGGCAGCGGCGCCTTCCGCAGCCGCGCCGCACGGCGGACGGCATGCGGCAGGCGCGGGCCGATCAGGCCTGCTGCGCCTCGGTCAGCGCCTGGGCGGCCACCACCGCCTCGGTACGGTTGCGCACGTTGAGTGCACGGAAGATCGCAGCCAGGTGGATCTTCACGGTGCCTTCGCTGATGCCCAGGCTGCGCCCGATCAGCTTGTTGGGCTTGCCTTGCGACAGCAGCTGGAGCACCTCGACCTGCCGCTCGGTGAGCACGCTGCGCAGGTGCTCCAGCGTCTGGCCGCTGCCGCTGCCGCCGGCAGCGCCGCCGCGCACGAGCGCCTCGGTGCCCGGCTGCTGCGCCATGCCGGCGACGATGCCCGGCGGCACGGCCGTCAGCATCATCGGCGGCACATACACGCCGCCGGCCAGCACCAGCCGCACGGCCGAGAGCATCACGTCGGGCGAATAGGCCTTGGGAATGAACCCGAGCACGCCGCGCTCGAGCGCGCTGCGCATGATGGCCGGGTCTTCGTAGCCCGACAGCACGATCACCGGCACCGCAGGATGGCGCTGGCGGATCTCGTCGATGTGGGCCTGGCCATCGGCGCCGGGCATGTTGAGGTCGATCAGGGCCAGGTCGAGGTCGTCGGTGGCTCCTGCAAGCAATTCGTCGACGCTCATCGCCAGGACGAATTCGATGCCGGGCTCCAGCTCCGAGAGCTTGGCTTTGACCGCCTCGATGACGAGCCGGTGGTCGTCGGCGATCAGTATTTTCATGATGTCTTTTCCCCGTATCCCAGCGTGCAATGCACCGCAGGCGCAGAAGATACCGGCGAAATCCCCGCGCAGCAAGGCCGGCGGCCCCACCAACGGCATAGACCCCAAGCGATATGGCGCCCGCCGCAAGCCCTTTGAAAGAATGGACGCCTACTCGAAGGAACCGGGGACATGGGCATGTGCCATCGCTGCAGACGCCGGTGCAAGGCATCCTTCGCAACGCATGAATGAGCGGGCCCGTTCATGGCCCGCCTCCTCGACTGTTTCTCCAGCTTCATCTCGTCCGGCCTCGCGCTGGATGCGTCCATCGCCTCCGGCGCGCCCCTGCTGCCGCACGACGCGGCGCAGCAGCGGGCCCGCCGGCTGCTCGACGCGGCACGCGCGGCCGCCGAGACCGCCGGCACGCCCGCCGCGCAGATCGAGTCGGCCTCCTTCGCGATGGTCGCCTGGATCGACGAGATCCTCGCGCGCCATCCGGACGCCGCCGGCACCACGGGCACCTCGGGCGCTGGGGGCACCGCGGCCGCGCTGCAGGTGCAGCTCTTCAACTCCAACAACGCGCACAGCGAGTTCTTCCATCACCTCTCGGCGCTGGGCCCCGGGGACGATGCGGTGCGCGAGGTGTACTGGCACGCGCTGGCGCTCGGCTTCAAGGGCCAGTACTACTTCGAGGAAGGCGACCACGGCGAACTCGGCAAGCTGAAGGACCTGCACGGCCGCCAGCTGCTGCTTCGCCCGCTGTCGACCGGCAGTCTGCTGCAGGACCACATCACGCCACAGCCCTACGAGGTGCCCGACCCGCGCGGACCCAACGACACGCGCCGGCGCGACCGCACCCTGCTGCTCGGCGCCGCCGCCCTGGCCCTCGCGCTACCGCTGCTGTACCTGACGTGGCTGTGGCCCGGCCGCCCTCCGGCTGCAGACACAGGCCTGGCGCAGCGCATCGAGCAGCACCTGCAGACCTTCGCCTGCGCCGACCTCACGGCCAGCATCGACCCCGAAGGCGGCACGCGGATCACCGGCTTCGTCTCGCAGCCCGGCGACCTGCCGCGCGTCGAGAGCGAGGTGAGCGCCCTGTCCGGCGTGGGATCGCCGCGCTTCGACATCGGCCTGCGGGTCTGGCCGCACTGCGAAGTGTTCGCCATCCTCAAGCCCTACCAGGTGCGCAACGCGGAGAAGTCATACGGCCTGGACGTGGGCTCCCCCACCGCCCATGAAGGCCGCCTGCGCGAGGGCGACAACGTACGCGTGCAGGTGACCGCGCCGCGGCACGACAGCTACATCTGGGTCGACTACTACACGGCCGACGGCTCCGTCATGCACCTCAACGCCGGGCAGGCACCCACGCGGCTGCGCGCGGGAGAGACGCTGGAGCTGAGCCGCGACATTCCTTCCAGCTGGCTCGTGAGCCCGCCCTTCGGCAGCGTGCTGATCACTGTGCTCTCGTCGCCCACGCCCCTCACCGAGACCGCCGACAGGCCCCCCTTCGAGCTCGCCTCCGCCTACCTGCTGCGGCTGCGCGAATCGCTCGCGGCCAGCAAGAACAGCGACCGGCTCATCGCCGACTTCGTCTTCCTGGAGACCGTCTCGCGATGAATGCCCTCCTCCTTTCGCCCGCCCACCGCTTCTGGCTGCTGCTGTCGCTGTGCCTGCTGGGCTTCGGCCTGTTGTACGCGGTGGTGCGCGACGCCGGCCGCGGCGCGCGGCGGCGCGGGCTGCAGAAGCGCCTCGCGGCCATGGGCGAGCCTACGGCCGACGCGGGCGCGACGGCGATCGCCATCGACACGCTCAAGGAAGGCATGGCGCAGGCACAGCAGGCGATGCGCCGCACGCCATGTGCAAGGCCTCCCGTTCCGTGGCTGCTCTTCTTCGGCGACGCATCCGCCAACCTTCGCGGGCTGCTGGAGACCGCGCACGCCGAGCGTGCGGATGGCGCATCCCAGGCCGCCTGGTGGCACTGGTGGCTGACCCGACGGCTGGTGGCCATCGAGATCGATCCGGGCGCGGTCGGGGACACCGCAGATACGCCACAACAGTCGCGCAGCCTGTGGCTGCACTCGCTTCTGGCACTTGCTGAGCGACGAGATCGCCTGCCGCTCAACGGCCTCGTGGTGGCCGTGGCAGCCGGCGAACTGCTCGATGCCGAAGCCTCGCAGCTCAAGGCGCTCGCCGAGCGAACGCGTCGCCTGCTCGACGAAGCCAGCGACGGCCTCCGGCTGCTGATGCCCACCTATCTCGTCGTGACCGGGCTCGAACGGCTTGCGGGCTACGCGACCTTGCGCGGCGCCCTGCCGCCAGAGGTGCTCGCACAGGCGCTGGGACATCGACTGACCGATCCCTCCGCCTTCATCGAGACTCCTGCGGGCGAGCGGCTCGACGCCGTGTTCGAGCCCATCGCGCAGCAGCTGCACGCGCTGCGCATGTCATTGCTGCGCGAGCAGCCGGGGCCCACCGGACGGCTCGCGATCCATGAGTTCGTGGAAGCGGTCCGCGCCCTGCAGCCGGGGCTGCGCGAGTTCGCGCAGGTGCTGTTCGAGAACCACGGCAAGGGACTGCAGCGCGCGCCGCGCTGGCGCGGCCTCTATCTCACGGCATCCGCATCGGATGCGGCCGGCGGAGCCTTCGTGCACGACCTCTTCGAGCACTTCCTTCCGGTCGACCAGCCCCTGGTGCGTCCCGGAAGGCCCTCCTGAGCGGGAGCGATAGAGAAGGCGTTACTTCGCGTCGATGCGCATCGCGCGCGCGCCGAGAGTGACGTCCAGCGACTGCGCCTTGCCGGTGACCACCGGACGCACCTCGCGCCAGCGCGCGCGGTCGAGATCGCGATAGGCCGCCATCACGCCCATCGACTTCGCGTCGGGCGGCAGGTTGAAGTCGAGCTTCTTCGTCTCGCCGGGCCGCAGCAGCACTTCCTCGCGTTGCACCAGTTCCGCGCCGAGCGTGGCCTGGTCCTTCTCGAAGAGCGAGAAGAAGTCGGCGCCTTCGAACGGGCCGGGCGACTTCAATGCATATACGCGCACCGTGAGCGGAGAAGCGCGGCCGCGCGCATCGGGGTTGGCGTCCGCACCTGCCGTGAGCGTGACGGCCACGGTGGTGACCACGGGCTTCGCCGCGCAGCCCGCAAGCAGAAGACCGGCTCCAGCAAGGCCAAGAACGGCGATGTGGCGCCGCGTTGCTGCGGCAAGGAAGCCCTCATAGGACGAATGGTGTGTACCCAGCGTGCGCATGCTATTCCCTTCGTTGCATTGACCGGTCAAGACGCATCTTTGATTATCACCAGCGAACTCCGATAGGCAACATGCTGACCAACGAACTCGCTGCAACACTGCTCGCGCCCATCGGCGATGCATCGCCTTGCGGCGACGATCTCGAGTACGACGCGGACTTCATGGCGCTGGTCGCGGATGCGCAGGGCAAGCCCGAACAGCAGTTCGGCGACACGGTGATCCCCGCAGTCGAGCCCGAGTGGCGCGAGGTGGGCGAGAAGGCCGAGAACATCCTTCGCCGCAGCAAGGACGTGCGCGCCGCCGTGCTGCTGCTGCGCGCGTCCACCCGCATGCAGGGCGTGCAGGGCTTCGCCGCCGGGCTGCGGCTGCTCAATGCATTGCTCGACACCTTCTGGGACGGCATACATCCAAAGCTGGATGCCGACGACGACAACGACCCGACGATGCGCCTGAACGCGCTCGCGCCGCTGACCGACGAGGCCACGGGCCTGCGCGACCTCTACGAGGCGCAGGTCGGCAATGCGCGCGGCGTGGGTCCGATCCGCGTGCGCGACATCGCCATCGCGCACAACGCGCTCACCGCCGTGGGCGGCGAGGCCACCTATTCGATGGCGCAGGTGCAGGGCGGGCTGGAGGCGATACAGGCCGAGCGGCCCGATGCCGTCGCGGCCGCGCTCGAGGTGCCTGCGCTGGTGGAGCAGCTGAGGAAGCTCATCGCCGAGCGCACCGGCCGCACCGATGCCGTCGACCTCGACCCGCTGCGCTCCATCGCACGCGTGCTGCAGAAGGCATGCGCCTCCGCCAGCGGATCGACTGCCGATGGCGCCGCCGCGCAGGACGCGGGCGCGGGCGCCGAAGACACGCAGGCCGGCGGCACGGCATCCGCACGCCCTGCCGCGGCGCGCGGCGAGATCCAGAGCCGCCAGGACGCGGTGCAGATGCTCGACCGGGTGATCCGCTACCTGGAGCAGGCCGAGCCCGGCAATCCGGCGCCGCTGCTGATCGAGCGCGCCAAGAAGCTCATCGGCGTGAGCTTCCTCGAGATCATGGCCAACCTCGCGCCGAACGCGATGGACACCATCGAAACGGTCACGGGCCGACGTCCTTCCGAATAAGCCCCGACCACCCCGCATCCGTCCCCATTCACACCCGCAAGGAGCATCTCCATGGCCAAGAGCAGTCAGAAATTCATCGCCCGCAACCGGGCGCCCCGGGTCCAGATCGAGTACGACGTGGAGCTCTACGGGGCCGAGAAGAAGGTGCAGCTGCCCTTCGTCATGGGCGTGCTGGCGGACCTCTCCGGCAAGCCGGCCGACCCGCTCGCGCCGGTGGCCGACCGCAAGTTCCTGGAGATCGACGTCGACAACTTCGACTCGCGCATGAAGGCCATGAAGCCGCGCGCGGCCTTCGCGGTGGAGAACTCGCTCACCGGCGAGGGCGACCTGAAGGTGGAGCTCACATTCGAGAACATGGACGACTTCTCGCCCGCCGCGGTGGCGCGCAAGGTCGGCGCGCTCAACAAGCTGCTGGAGGCGCGCACGCAGCTGTCGAACCTCGTCACCTACATGGACGGCAAGGGCGGCGCAGAGGAACTGCTGGCCAAGGTGCTCGAGGACCCGGCCCTGCTGCAGACGCTGGCGGCGAGCAAGAAACCCGAGGACGGCGGCGCACCCGCTGCCTGACACCGACAACCATCAGAGCACACGAGGAGTAGATCACCATGGCCGAAGCACTCGAACAGAGCGCGCTGAAAGACGTCGAATATGCGGGCAGCGACTTTTCCTCGCTGCTGCAGAAGGAATTCAAGCCGCGCAGCGACGAAGCCAAGAGCGCCGTCGAAGCCGCCGTGCTCACGCTGGCGCAGCAGGCGCTGGCCAACAGCACCGTCATCGGCAAGGACGTGACCAAGTCGATCCAGGCCATGATCGCCGCGATCGACGCCAAGCTCACCGACCAGGTCAACAAGATCATCCACCATCCCGACTACCAGAAGCTCGAGAGTGCGTGGCGCGGCCTGCACTACATGGTGAACAACACCGAGACCGACGAGAACCTCAAGATCCGGGTGATGGACATCTCCAAGCAGGAGCTGGCCAAGAACCTCAAGAAGTTCAAGGGCGCGGCCTGGGACCAGAGCCCGATGTTCAAGAAGATCTACGAGCAGGAGTACGGCCAGTTCGGCGGCGAGCCCTTCGGCGCGCTGGTGGGCGACTACCACTTCGACCAGAGCCCGCCCGACGTGGAACTGCTCGGCGAAATGGCCAAGATCGCCGCGGCCGCGCATGCGCCCTTCATCACCGGCGCGAGCCCGAACCTGATGCAGATGGAGTCTTGGCAGGAGCTCGCGAACCCGCGCGACCTGACCAAGATCTTCTCCACGCCCGAGTACGCCGCCTGGCGTTCGCTGCGCGAGTCGGACGATTCCAAGTACCTCGGCCTGTGCATGCCGCGCTTCCTGGCGCGCACGCCCTATGGCGCCAACACCAACCCGGTGGAGGAGTTCGACTTCGAGGAAGACACCGCCGGCGCCGACCACAACAAGTATTCGTGGGCCAACGCGGCCTACGCGATGGCGACCAACATCAACCGCTCGTACAAGCTCTACGGCTGGGGCTCGCGCATCCGCGGCATCGAGTCGGGCGGCGCGGTGGAGAACCTGCCGCTGCACACCTTCCCGAGCGACGACGGCGGCGTGGACCAGAAGTGCCCCACCGAGATCGCCATCAGCGACCGCCGCGAGGCCGAGCTCTCGAAGGCGGGGCTGCTGTCGATGATCCACCGCAAGAACTCCGACTTCGCGGCCTTCATCGGCGCGCAGTCGCTGAACAAGCCCGCCGAGTACGACGACCCCGACGCCACCGCCAACGCCAACCTGGCGGCGCGCCTGCCCTACCTCTTCGCCTGCAACCGCTTCGCGCACTACCTCAAGTGCATCGTGCGGGACAAGATCGGCAGCTTCAAGGAGCGCGAGGACATGCAGCGCTGGCTCAACAAGTGGATCATGAACTATGTGGACGGCGACCCCGCCAACTCCTCGGAGATCACCAAGGCCCAGAAGCCGCTGGCCGCCGCCGAGGTGATCGTGGAGGAAGTGGAAGGCAACCCGGGCTACTACACCTCCAAGTTCTTCCTGCGCCCGCACTACCAGCTCGAGGGACTCACGGTCTCGCTGCGCCTGGTGTCGAAGCTGCCCTCGGCCAAGGGCGGCGCGTGAAGGCCTGAAAAAACGGGCCGGACTTTCTTGAAATTCCGGCTCCCGTTTCGTTCTATCCACAGCTGCCGGGGACCGGCCCCGCCGACAAGCCACCGGCAGCACAAGCATCCGTCTCGATCATCAACAGCAACTGCCCGAACGCAATCGGGTTCCAAGGAGTAGGAACATGTCTTCTGACTTTCACATCAAGCTCGACGGCGTCAAGGGCGAGTCTTCCCACAAGGACCACAAGGACGAGATCGAGATCTCGTCGTGGACCTGGAACGTGAGCAACGCCTCGGGCGCCGGCTCGGGCGGCGGATCGGGCAAGGGCAAGGCCACGCCGGGAGAGTTCCACTTCACGCACACCTACGACAAGGCCTCCCCCGTGCTGGCCAAGAACTGCGTGAGCGGCAAGCACTTCAAGGACCTGGTCCTGACCTGCCGCAAGTCGGGCGAAGGCCAGCAGGAGTACCTGAAGGTCACGCTCAAGGAAGTCTTCATCGCCATGGTCGGCCCCGGCGGCGCGCAAGGCGGCGACGTGCAGGAACAGGTCTCCTGCTCGTTCAAGGACATCGAGTTCGCCTACAAGGCCCAGGACGACAAGGGCGCCGCCGGCGGCGAAGTCAAGTTCGGCTGGAACGTGGCCACCACCGAGACCCGCTGACGGACGACGGACCCGCGGGGCACGGCATCGGGCGCGCCTGTGCCCGATGCGGTTTCCATGCGTCCTCACCGGAGCAATGCAATGGCATTCAGCACCCCACTCATCGGCAAGAGCGGCGATCTGCTCACCGCCTACAACATCGACTGGTCGGTCGGCAGGATCGGCTCCAACACGCGTGAAGACGTGATGCTGGTGCAGGCGCTGTTCAAGATCTTCTACTACGAGCTGCTCGGCTTCAACCACGACCTGGACCCGCCCCCGGGCCAGACCGAGGTGATCGTCGTGGACGGCTACTACGGCCCGATCACGCAGAAGCACATCACGCACTTCCAGGCGCAGGCGATCGCGCTCGGACAGAAGGTGCTGCCGGACGGCATCTTCGATCCGTTCCGTGCGCCCGGCGCATCCAGCACGCTGAGCAAGTCGCGCTACGCGCTCGACCTGCTCAACAACGGCTGTGCCAACTGCTGCAAGGAACAGGGCATCGACAACTACACGAACCTGCCCAACCGCGCGGACATGCCCCTGCTGCTGCGCAGCGCGCTGAAGAAGGTCAAGAAGACGGCGAGCAAGTACACCTACGTCGCGCCGCAGACGGTGCCGACCACGGGCGGCGCCTGAACGAAGGACCGAAGGAACAGCCGACCCGGCTGATGCAGAAAGGGCCCGGAGCGATCGCTGCGGGCCCTTTTCCTTTCTGCGCTTGCTTCCTTCGCTGCGCAGGCGAGAGGATTCAGGAATCCGTCGGCATCGCGTTCTCCGGCATCAGCCGTGTCACGTCGTCCTCGTCGTCCTCGATCACCCACAGCGTGAGCGCCGTGTAGTTGTCGTGGCCCGGCTTGGCATTCGCCTTGACCTGCGCGTCGATCAGCTCGGTCCACTGGCTGGGCGTGCGCGAGGCATGCAGCGTGTCGATCAGGCACTCGTCGCCCAGCGGCTCCCACACGCCGTCGCTGCACAGCAGCAGCACGTCGCCCGGCAGCAGGCGCATGCGCTCGGACACGGCGATCTCGGGCTCCTCCTCGATCGAGCCCAACGCCGACAGCAGCATGTTCCGCTGGGGATGCAGCCGCGCGCCCTCCTCGTCGAGCATGCCGCCGGCCACCATCTGCTGCACGAGGCTGTGGTCGGTGGTGCGCGCCACGATGGCGCCGCCGCGGAACAGGTAGGCGCGGCTGTCGCCGCTGTGCACCCAGGCGAGCGCCTGGCTTTCGAGGTCGATGGCCGCGAAGACGATGGTCGAGCGCATGCCCGCGAGCTTGCCGCCCTCGGCCTGGCGAGCGACCACGTCGCGGTTGGCCTGCTCCACCAGGCCGCGCAGCGTGGCTTCGTCGAGCCCCGGCGCGACCGAGAAGCCGCCGAGCATGCTGGCGCGCGCGGTGGCCGCTGCCACGTCGCCGCCGCCATGGCCGCCGGCGCCGTCGGCCACCAGGCAGGCGACGTAGCGCTCGTCGTGCCAATGGCCATGCACGTCCTCGTTGTAGGTGCGGCCCCCCTGGCGGGAGAGCGTGACGATTTCAATTTCCAAGCGGGGTGCCTCGCGGGTGCTGCGGTGGTTGTTGTGCCGTCGTTCGTGCTGCGTGCGTGACTGCCTGCCGTTGCTCTTGCTGTCGCTGCTTGTGCGCCTGTTCCTGTGGCCGGGCGGGTCAGGCGTCGGACTTCAGGCGCGCCATCTGCTCCTCGTAGGCCTCGAGGAAGGCCTTGCCGAAGAGGCTGTGGAAGTCGTCTTCCGCCTCGCTCGCGATGCCGCCGTACAGCGACACGAACTGGTCCCACAGCTTGGCCTTGCGGTTGGCGCTGAAGAGCGCGTCGAGCGCGGTCTTCGCGCTGATCTTCTTCTCCAGCTCCGCCGGCTCGAAGCGCGCGATGACATGGGCCAGCGCCGCGCGCATGCCCACCATCACGCCGAACTGATGCGCGCGCAGATCGTTGAAGGCATCGCGCATCGCGGCCTCGGGCGGCATGAAGCCGCGCACGCCGGGGCCCAGCAGGTGCGCCAGCGCCACCTCGACCGTAGGCGAGAACTTCAGCGGGTTGTTGGCCTGCGCCGCGATCATCGTGACCTCGGCGCGCACCTCGCGCTTGAACTCCTGGCGCGTGAGCAGCAGCTGCAGCGTGCCTTCGGTGGCGCTGCGCAGCATCGAGCCGATGCGCTCCATCAGGCCCGGCGTGAGCATCTCCGGCGGCTGGTGCGTGCTTGCGAGGCCACGCAGGAAGGCCGCGAGCAGTTCGTCGTCGCTGGCCATGCGCTCGGGCGGCGGCTGCTGCGCAGCCGAACGCGCAACGGGTGCCGGAGCGGGAGGCTTCAAAGGCTCCAGCGGCCTGCCGGAGCCCTCCGGGCCGCTGATGCGGATCGGCTGCCCGGTCATGTCGTCGAACTGCGGCAGCGGCGGCGGCGCGGGCATGGGCACCGGTGACGGTGCGGGCGCCATCACCGGCGGCGGCGCAGGCGGTCTCGGCGGCTCGACCGCCTTGGGCGGCGTGAAGCCGAACTGGTCGATGGGCAAATGGTCGGGGCGCGGCGTCGGCGTGGGAGGCGCAGCCTGCTGCAGGGCCGCCAGCGGATCGGCGTTGGACGCGGTGTTCGGCTGCAGCAGCGGATCGGCCAGCGGCGACAGCGCGAGCGGATCGCCGCCGATGCCGCCGCCACCGCCCATGCCGCCGAAAAGCTCGTCGATGTTCGCCGCCTTCCCGTTCGCAGGCGGCGCACCGAGATCGGAGAAATCGTCGAGCGCGCCGAGGCCCGCCGCCGGCGTCGACGACGGCGCGGGCCCGAGCAGGTTGGCGAAGGGGTCGACCTGCGCGGCCTGCACATTGCGCGAGCCGCTTTCCATCGGATCGGGAAAGAGCAGCGAATCGGGCAGTGCGGCCGCAGGAGATGCCGCGGCCGGCCTGGAGGGCGCGGCCGGTGCGGCCGGCGCAGGTGGAGGCGCAAGGCCGGCGAGCAGGTCCGCAAAGGGATCATCGCTCGACGGCGCAACACCCGAAGGCGCACCCGAGGACGCACCGAGCACCGTCTCGGGAATGGCCAGCGCGGGCTGCGGCGCGGCACCGGCAGCCGGTGCCGCCGCCGTCACGCGCACCGTGAGTTCGAAGCTGCCCACCACCAGCCGCGCGCCGTCGGTCAGCGCCGCCTCCTTGCCCGAGCCCAGCGACACGCCGTTGCACTGCATCGGGTTGCTGCCCCGGTCGATGACGAAGTACTGCCCGTCGCGGCACAGCACCTGCGCATGCACCCGCGATACGGTGCGGTCGGGATCGTCGAGCACCAGCGTGTTGGTATCGGCCCGCCCGATGGTGCCGCCATTGGGGCCGAAGTCCGCGGCGATGGACTGCCCCGCCGGAGCGCCTTGCCGGGTGATGACAGCGATGTGGATCATGAATCGGCCCCCGAAGGCTCTGTGCCTGAATGCGCCCGAACAAACTCGCAGGGAGTATTCATTCCGTGGGGCATGTTGGCAATCTCGCCTTAAGAGGTATGCCATTGCAGCCAGGCTGCGATGGCGGTGAAGATGGCGGCGATGAGGAGCCAGGTGCGGGTGGCGGGGCCGGGGCGTCTGGGGTTGCGTATCCAGCGAAGGGCGGCCGCGGCAGCGAACACGAAGGCCAGGAGCGCGAGGATGTACGGGACACGCATGAACGCTCAGGCCTCGGGTTCGGCAAGCCAGCGCTGCTGGCGCCACGCAGGAGCTCCGGTCGGAAACAGCGGCGTGCCGGGCCGCAGCAGGCACAGGTATTCCGAGGCCGCCCGGCGTTGCCGCTGGCAACCCCGGGCGCGCACCTGGATGGCATGGTCCCACGACGGTGGCGCTCCCATGAAGTGGCGGACGCCCTCCGGAAATTCCGGCGCCCGGGCGGCCCATGCATCGGCGACCTTGCCCGCGTCGGGCCAGGGCAGGCCGTCGTCTTCGTCCATGGCAACCTCGTCGTCCGCCGGATCGTCCGCCGGACCGGTCTCGATGCCTTCGGGCGGCCTGCGCTCCAGATCGTGCTCCGCGAGATCGAGGCCGGTGATCAGCGTGAAGGCTTCGCCGGCCAGGCGCGACAGGGAAGCATCCTCCATCCTGTCGATCAGCCAAGGCACCCAGCGCGGATCGCCGCTCGTGCCAAGGCCGCGGATCAGTTCTCGCGCATCGGCCTGTGACTCGAACAGCGACTTCAGGATCGGCACCGCCTGCTCGGGCGAGGCGAGCTTGAGCAGCAGCCCCATGGCGTGCGCCCGGTGCGGCCTGCCTGCACCCGTCTCCTCGTGCAACACGCGTATCGCTGCATGCCGGTCACCGAGCAACACCGCCGAACGCGCAGCCTGGAAACGGCAAGCGGCGTCCTCATCGGCCAAGGCGCGCACGCAGGCGCCCTGCAGATCCAGCCTGCCGCCCTCCCCGGCGATGCGAAGCGCCTGCTCACGCAACAAGCTGTCCGGGTCGTCCAGCGCCGCCACCAGCGGCGCGCCCGGATCTACGCGATGCGCACCGCAGGCCAGGATACCGACCATGCGATGGAATGCCGAAGGAGAAGCCAGCAGCCCGCCGGTGATGCCGCGCAACGACGGCGCCGAAGCCCATGCGAAGGCAGCCAGCACGCCGGGGCGGCATTCCGGCAAGGCTTGCGCGAGCGCCAGCACCTTGTCGAGGCAAGGGCTGTCGTGCGTGTCGAGCGCCAGCGCGGTGGTTGCGAAGAGTTCACCCGGGCCAGGCGTGGCCAGCGCCGTCGCGCACAGATGTGCGCCATACGCGCCTGCCACGGCAAGACCATCCAGATGCGCGGCCAGTCGGTCGTCCAGGCGGCGCAGATGATGCAGCCTCACATGAGGCGCATCGACCGTCCGCGTCCGCACATGGAAGAGCACTGCACTTTCCTCCGCATGCTGCGCGACGACGGCCGGCACGGGCCTGTTCAGGGCCATGCCTTCCGTGTTGTTCGACGCGGCGATGCTCACGGCCTCGTCCTCACTCCCAGCGGCGCCAGGCGACACCATCGAACGAGCAGATGTTCTGCTGCCCGACCGACCACAGCACACCCTCCGCATCGGTGAGCTTGTAGCAGCTGTCGGGAGCGTCGCGGCCGAAGTCGACCGGCACGAGAGCATCGCCCTGCAGTTCGTACAGCGCGCTCATGCTCGCCACGTACAGGCGGCCCATGAACCAGCGCAGGTCCCAGAAGTCGTCCATGAGCCCCTCGGTCTCGAGCACCTCCCAGTCCTGACCGCGGCCTCGCAGCAGCGTGCCTGCCTGGCCGCAGGCGTAGACATTCCCGTCGCCGGCGCAGCACACGCCGCTGAGCACCACATTGACCGGACTCGGCCCCTGGGCCCAGGCACTGCCTTGCCAATGCCATAGCTCGCCTTCCCAGCCCACGGCATAGATGTCGTCCGCGCCGAAGCCGTCGATAGCCTCGAAACCGGCGACCTCGTCGTCACCTTCCGCGGCCGGCGCGTGCATGGCGGCCCACTTTCCTTCTCCTGCGCGCCTGAACACCTCGCGGTTCATGCCGCAGGCATAGGCGTGTCCGTCGATGGCGGCACAAGCGCGCAAGTCGAAGGCGTCGCGGATCTTCTCACTGCCCTCCTGTCCGCCTATATAGGTGAAGACTCGGCCATCGCCGGAGACGGCGATGAGTTTTTCGCCGGGCTTCCTCACGAAGCACATGCCGGCGGCACGCCACTGCACATCACCAGCGCCGCCGACTGCCCCCTTGTAGATGCCACCGATGCGGGTGTGCGGCACCTCCTTCCTGTGCAGCTTCTTGTCCTGCATTGCCACGTAGACAAGTTCGGCCGTGCGCGCCGCGGCGCGGCTGAACAGATTGTCCTTGGCCATCTGCAACGTCTGTGGTTTCGCCATCGTTCGGTCTCCGTTGAATCAGGGAAGCGGTGGTCCCAAGGCCTTGAGGGGATTGAGCTTTGCCTCGCTCGCGACATCGGACCCCGAAGGCGAATGCTTCACCTCGGCGTCCTTCAGGTCCTTAGAGCACATGTCCTTATGCCCCTCGGTGAGCTGTGCCTTCAGGCACTTGTTGCTGCAGTTGGACGACTTGAACACCTTCTGCGCGCTCTTCACGCAGAGGTTCATCTCCTTGGCGAAGGACTGTGTAGTCCCAGCCCCCACCTTCTTGCCCATGAACTTGTGCGCCGCATGGCGCAGCCCATGGCTGCCCTCGGTGTTGCTCGGCCCCTCCGCACACATGCAGGGCGCAGCGCTCATCTTGTAGTTCTTCCAGCCGGGCAACTTCTTGCCCTTCGAGACTGCCGCTGTGTAAAAGGAGCTCTTGGGTATGACGTGATCGGGTGTCTGGCTCGGGCAGCATCCCTTCACACCGTCCTTCTGCGCGTTGTAGGGTACGAGCCTGCACTTGCGCGCGCGCAAGCACTTGTCGGCAGCCTCCTTGCCCTTGATGGCGTCGAGCGACATCTTGTTCCAGTCCGCCCCGCGCCCCCGCTGCTTCTTGATGCCGATGTTCATGCCGGCGGCGGCGCACACGTTCTTCGTGCCCTGCTTCTTGAAATCCTTGCAGGCTGCCTTCTCGCGCTTGACTTCCTTGTCGCATGCCGCCTTGGCCGCGCCGGGCGCCATCGTTTCCAGGTGCGGCCAGGGAATCGACTCGTTGCCCGGATATGAGCTGTGGTTGTGCGTGGTGATATCGAGGTGGCGCACCACGTTCTCGCCCTCCACCAGCACGTCCATCGACCAGCGCGAGAAATAGATCTTTCCCATGTTGGTGCTCGTGACCAGGCCCTTCTTGGGAGCACAGCCGGCTTCGTCGCCGCTGCTTCGCTTGAAGTAGCTCTTGTTCTTGAGCATCACCTGCTGGCCCGAGATCTCGACGCTGGTCGAGCCGTCGGTCGTATCCGACGAGAAGCCCGTGTTCGGATACGGAAGCGGCACGCCCGGCGGCGTGGCCGGCGTCTGCGGCGGAGTGAAGCAAACGTCCGGAAAGGCGCACATGGTCTTTCCGCTCGCTGCTTTGCACGAGATCTCCAAGGCGTTGGCGAAGACCTTGTTGCTCATCGTGCGCTCCTCACGCCACGGCCTCTTCGAAGCGCATCACGGCACAGGCCCGCTGCCCCGCATCGTTCGCCATGTGCACCAGCACAGCCGGCCCCGGCGCATACCCGCGGCGGCCGGCGGCATCCGCCACGGCCAGCGCGGCGACTCCGGCCACGGCTCCCGCCTCGCCGATGCATTCGGCTGGATGCCAGATGTCGAAGCTCTCCTTGCGCTGGCGCAACGTACGCGCAAGCGCAAGCGTTGCCTCCTTGAAGTAATACTGCTCGCCCGACAGGTCGGTGACGCGGTAATCGATGTCGTGCATGCCGCAGCCGGCCTGCGCCAACCCCGCCTCGATGGCTGCGCTCAGGCCGTCGCCGCGCAACGGCTCCTCGGTGTCGATGTGCGCTTTCTCGATGCCGAAGCCAATGCCCGCGCACACCAGGCACCCCTCGCCGCCCGGGCCGCCGGGGACACCCACGAGCAACGCCCCCGCACCCTCGCCGGGAATGAAGCCGTTCGAGTTCCCGGCCGTCAACACGCGATTGCCGCGTTCGTATGCCCCCAGCGTCGGCCACTCGAGCAGGCTGTCGACGGCGGCCACGAGCACCAGCGGCACGCCGCCGCCGATCAATCGCTGCGCCTGCGCAAGCGCCACCACCACGCTCACGCGGCCGTGCGCGACCACGAGCGAATCCGCCGAGAAGCGGGCCCCGAGCAGATCCTGCAGTTCTTCGAAAAGCAGATCGTCGAGCCCCTGCAAGCGCCCCGGCCTCTCGTGCTCGGCCACGCAAAGCAGCAGGGGGATTTCGTCCCATCGCTCGCGCGCCACGCCGGCCAGGCACTCCTGCAACGCCAGCGCGGCCATGCGGACCAGCTTGGCTCGTCCGCGCCATGGCTTCTCCAGCGGCACGGCGTGCGCCATGATCCGCTCGCCCTCCGAATCGATGAAGCGCGTCTCGCTCGGGTTGGTGACCTTGGCGCGGACCGCCGCGCAGGATGCGGCCGCGTTCAACCCCACGCTGGTGACGAGACCCGTGCGCCGGATGCAAATGGCTGACGTCGGCATGCTCATGCGACCTCGTCCAGTTCTTCGTCGTCCGGCACCATCGGCACCATGATCACGGGAATGGGGAAGGGCACGGCATCGCGCTGCTGCCACCATTCGCGCCCTTTCTTGCCGACCATGACTTGCGCGACCTCGAAGATGTCCTTTTTCAACGGCCGCGTCATGCGCCACGTAAGGCTGAAGCGTCCCTCGTCGGGTTCGATGACCACTGTGTCTAGCGTGGCCGTGTGGTCCTCGCGCTCGCCATCGCGGGTGAACACGTGCACCGGCGCCACCAGGTGAGGAATGGTGAGGCGCGTCAGTCCATCGGGTGTGAGGTTGGCCATCAGCACCTCGACCGGTCCGTTGCGGAAGTGGTCGAGTGGCACCTGCTGGTCAAGCGGTGCCGCCTGGAAATACTGCTCGTCGAAATCGGGTGGCAGGAAGGGGAAGTGCTTCTGGCGCCACGCGTCATCGTAGGTGCCGGCAAAGCGATGGCGCGGATCCCATCCGCGCCCCACGGGTCCGAGGGCCATGGGCCGGTAGTTGCCGTCAGGCGCGCGTACGGCGTGATCGATTTCCTCCGTGGCCGGCAGCGGCCGGCCCTCGACCCATTCCACCCGCATATGCCTATGGAAGCCGCGGCCGACCGGGTTGGCCATGAAGGCGGCGTGCTGGGCCGGGTCCTCATGCAGGAGGTCGACGCCGCCGAAGGCCACGTCGTACGAGATCGGCCGCCGCACGAACACGCCAGGCGGTGTCGAGCCGACGCCAGCCATTCCGCATTCCCACTGGCGCGGCCCGACCACCGCGAAGGTCTTGCTCCAGTTGCCGACCCGCAATCCCACCTCGACGCGCGACGTGGGCCGGCCGCCCGGCGCGTACGCGCTGCCCAGCAAAAGAATGTCGCAGCGCGGCTTGCGCGGCGCGAAGTCCACTTCGTAGACCGGCGCCGACAGACCGGGTGCGCCGGTGAAGGTATCGGCCATTACCAGCGGCAGCTGCGCCTCGTGCAGCACGATGCCGTCCGGCGCGTCGGGCGGCGGAATGCGGAAGGTGCCTTTGGCGACCACCACGAGCAGTTCCCTTCCGCTCGGCTCGACGCCCAGGTTGAACCCCGCGACCATGCGGGTGGCATTGAGGAGTTCCACGTACCCTCTTCCTGCTCAGTTCAGCTGCACCGAACCACCCTTGACCCGGTTCACGCCCGTCGAGCGGCTCGACACATAGCTGCCTTGGATCAGCACCTTGCCGGCCCTCGTGAGCGTGATGCTGGCCTTGCCGCAGCGCAGCACCAGCTCGTCCTTCGCGCTCACCAGCATGCGTTCGCCATCCGCATCGACTTCCACCTGCGCTGGCGCATTCGGCAGCGGCCACCCCTGCGCGCCACGCAGCACGCCGATCACGATCGGGCGCGCCGGATCGGCGTTCTCGAACATCAGCACCACCTGTCGGCCGATATGGGCGCCGTGCAGGTCCACCACGCTGCGCGCACGCACCGCGATCGTGCCGGGACGCCCCCCGAGCATGACGAGCGGCGTCTGCCCTTCGTCTGCGATGGCGACCAGCTCCGCGGTCGTCACGGAATTCCAGAGCGCGATGGCCGTCGGCTCATCCAGTTCCGTCCTGAGTTCTTGCTCGATCGAATCCCTGCCGCTCATGGTTCTCTCCTTGAATTTCTTCGCCCGCGCCTAGTTCTGAAGGATCTTCGAACCCTTCATGAGAATGTTCCCGCCGGCCTTCTGGTTGATCTTTCCGGAAGCATCGATCGTGATGTCCTTCCCCTTGATCACGATGGTCCCGTCCTTCTTCATCGTGATGCTCGCGCTGCCGGTGGTGATGGAAATGGAATCGCCCGCATCGATCACGAGGTTCTTGCCCACGGAAAGCGAGTCGTCCTTGCTCACGCTGGTGGTCCGGCCCGAGCTCACGCTGCGTGACTCATCTGCGCCCACGTTGGTCGACAGGTTCGCCCCAACATCCACCGACCGATTGGCCCCGATGCTGCTCGACTGATTCGCCCCCACGCTGATCGTCTGGCTCGCCCCCACCGTCACCGCCTGCATCGCCCCCACCGTGATCTCCTGCGCCGCCCCCACGGTGATGGTCTCGTTGATCCCCACCGTGTGCGTGCGCTGCAGCGCCACGGTGGCCGTCTCGCTCGCGCCGACGGTGATCGTGCGGTTCTGCCCGATGGAGATGGTCTCGTTCTGGTCCACCGTCTCCGTGCGGTTCTGGTGGATCGTGATGGTCTCGTTCTTGTCCACCGTTTCCGTGCGCTGGCCGTGCACCGTGATGGTTTCGTTGTTGTCGACCGTCTCGGTGCGGTCGTGCTTCACGTGGGTGGTCTCGTCGTGATCGATGGTCTTGGTGCGGTCGTGGCCCACCCAGTGGGTCTCGTCGTTCTCGACCTCGATGTCCTGGTTCTTCTCGGCGTGCAGGTACACCTGCTCCGAGCCCTTCTTGTCCTCGAAGCGCAGTTCGTTGCAGTTGGCCGCGCTGCCCTTGGGCGTCGAGCGCGTGCGGAAGCCGCTCTGCGTGTGGGTGCCGAACGGAATGGGCTGGTCGTCGTTGTAGACGCGGCCCACGATCAGCGGCCGGTCGGGGTCGCCGTTCAGGAAGTCGACGATCACCTCCTGGCCGATGCGCGGGCAGAAGTATCCGCCCCAGCCCTTGCCCGCCCAGGGCTGCGACACGCGCACCCAGCAGGTCGACTTCTCGTTGCTCTTGTCGTAGCGGTCCCAGTGGAAGTGCACCTTCACGCGGCCGAAGTCGTCGGCGTGGATCTCTTCGCCCGACGGGCCCACGACGATGGCCGACTGCGGCCCCGGCATCACCACGCGCGGCGTGAGGCGCGGCGGATGGAAAGGCATGTCGACCGGGAACACCGTGAGCAGGAAGGCGCTGGCGCCCGGACGGCCGGCGTCGAGCGACGGCATGCGCGCGGCGATCGCCTCGAACGCCGGCAGGGTGCCGGCCAGCACGGCATCGTCGGCGAGCGCCTCGCGCAGCAGCCGTGTGGGCGGCACGCGCGGCTCCTCGATGTCCGCGCCTTCATAGCCCGGGTGGCTCGCGACAAAAGTGCAGGCGGCGATCACGTAGTCGCTGTCACGCGTGCCGTCAGGGTCGTTCTCGAACTTGAAGCTGCGGCCCGCGGCCACGTCGGGCCAAGGTGTGAGCGCCCAGTGGCGCTGGCGGCGCGCGCCGATCTCCTCGCCGCGCAGCTTGCCCTTGTCGTCGGCATCGCCGCCGTTGAAGTAGCCCCCCGCGAATTCGAAGGCCTCGAACTCGGCCAGCTCGTGCTTGTCGGGCGTGCCGCCGGCCGCCTCGAGCTTCTTCTTGATCGCCTTGAAGTCGCTGTCGGTGGAGGCGTATTTGCCGGTGTCGAACTGCCGCTCGCTGACCCAGCGCGAGATCTCGTTGAAGCGCGCCTCGGCCGAGTCGCTCGACACGTAGCGCAGGGTGTCCGCCGCGGGCAGCTTGTCGTGCGCCATGTCGCTGGCATCCGACATGTGCATGGTGCCCGGCGCGTCGTGCGCATCGAACCAGTAATAGATACCTTCGTCTTCCAACAGGCGCGATAGAAACTGATAGTCGCTCTCCTGGTGCTGCACGCAGTAGCGGCGTGGCTTGTGCGTGCCGACCACGTTGTCGGTGCGGGTCTTCTTGAAGCGCTTGATGGGACTGTCCTCGAACACCGCGTCGAGCACCTCGAGCACCTTCTTCTCCTGGTGGATGCGTGAATTGCTGCGCTTGGTGAGCAGCCAGAACCACGAGCGCAGCGTGAAGCGGTATTCGAAGTAGCGCCCGGCATGGCCCGCGCGCACGAAGCGCACCGCATGGCCCTGGCAGTGGCGCTCGTGCGTGCCGCCGTCGGCATCCTCGAAGCCGATGACGACGTCGAAGGCCCGGCCGAGGATGTCCTTCGCATCGATGGCCTTGTTCTCCGACAGCACAGTGAGCTCGTAGATCGACGCGCGCGCCAACGCCTCGTGACCCACGATGCGCCAGAACATGAGCTCGTCCGTGACGGGCGAGTCGCTCTCGATTCGGAACTCCTTGTCTGCCATTTTTGGCTTTCTCCCCCATGCGCCTGTACGGCGGCGCAGCCTCTTTGCTTCGGTTCCTCTATGGCGCCAGCAACAGCACCAACGCCTGGCTCGGCACGACGCGCACGCCGGGGCAGTTGGTGCTGTTCTGCAGCGATACGCTGGTCAGGCGCGTGGCGGGCATGCCGTTGAGCAGCACCGTGAACGCGCCCGTGAGATGGCGCGAGGGCCCCATGACCGAGCCGGAGGCCACGCCCATGTTCACGCCCGCGTTGTCGCCATTGGTCATCGGTATGGTGGTGCCCAGGTTGTGCGCCGGCGTGCACATGAAAAGAATGGTCGGGCAGTTCGGAATGGCCATCGGCCCCATCGCGATGTTGGGGTACGGGATGGGCACCGGGCCGGCCGGCGTGGGCGTGAGGCACACGTCGGGAAAGCCCATGTCGGTGCCCATCATCTGCGTATTGGCGAACATGGCGTGCCCCTAGCCCAGGTGGATCTGCGCGCCGCGCGCCTTGACCAGCTTCTCGCCGTCGATCAAGGTGTGTTCGCTGTGGATCTGCAGCAGCTGCTGCGCCTGCAGCTCCATGTGCCCGGCTTGCGTGCGGTCCAGGCCCTCGGTGCTGCGCATGTGCTGCTGGCTGCGGTGCTGCACGCGGTCGAACAGAGTCGATAGCGTTGCGCCGATGGCCTTGACGGCGCTGCCCACGAGGTTGAGGCGCTCGCCCATCGCATCGGCCTGTTCGCAGTTCAGCCGCACCTGGGGCGCAGCCAGCGACAGGGTGTCCCTCGCATCGATGCCGACGCGTTCGGCGTGCAGGTCGAGCGCACCGCGGCTTTGCAGGCGCACGTCCTGCGCGCCGCCGCGCTCGAGCACGGCCATCACCCACCATTGCTGCTGGTCGTCGAGCAGCGCGGCGACGCTGTCTCCCTCCTGCAATGCGACCAGGCAGCTGAAGGCCTGCCGCGCCTGGACCTGCCGCTCGCCGACGCGCAGCGAGACCGCCTGCGGGGAAAGCTCGCGCACCAGGGCGCAGTGCCAGCCGGCCTGGAGGGGGGCGGGCCTGTGCGGCGCGGAGGCCGCACGTCGCGTGGAAAGGGTGGTGGTGCTCATGGGATATGGCTCGAGGTGATCGGTTGCAGGCGGTGCGGCCGCTCAGGCGGGCGCCCATTGTTCGGAGCGGGCCAGATCGGCGTCGGTGCCCAGCGCCTGGGTGCGGTCGGTGAACTGCGCGTCCTGCAGCTTCGCGCCATGGAAGACGGTGCGAAACAGCGTCGCCTCCCGCAGGTCGGCGCCCTGCAGGTCCGCATGCTTGAAGTCTGCGTAGGTGCAGTCGGCCTGCACGAACAGCGCGCGCGGCAGCGTGGCCTTCGCGAAGTGGCACTGGTGCAGGCGGGCGGCCGCGAAGTCGGCGCCGGGCAGCACGGCCTGCGTGAAGAGCGCCTGCTGCAGCCGGGCCTTGCGGAACCGCACCGACTCGCCGACGACTTCGCAGAAGACGGCTTGCGGCGCATCCACCTCGCTGAAGTCGCAGCCTTCCAGGGTGCTGCCCTGGAAGTTGCATTGCGCGAGATGGGCGCCAGCGAAGCTGCTGCCGCTCATGTCGCAGCCCGAGAACTGGCACGACGCATAGCTGCCGCCAGCGAATTGCTTGTTCTTAAGGCTCACGTTGGAGAACACGACCCGGGTCATCGGCGCCCCCGTCCACGTCATGCGGTCCAGATCGCACTCGCTCACGACCGTGTGGGTCCAGTGCGACTGGTCGGCGTTGACGTCGATCAGCCTGCTCTTCGACAGCACGGTGGCGTCGAGCTGCGCGCGCTGCATGCCGGCATGGTCGAGCGCGCAGGCGTGCAGCTTGGCCATGCTCATCCATGCATCGCCGAACTGCGCATGCGCGAGGTCGCACTCGTTGAAGGTGGCGGCATGCAGGTTGGCGCCGCGGAAGTCCGCGTGGTCCAGCTTGCAGCGGTTGAACACCGCGTGGCGCAGGTTGGCGCCGGCAAGGAGGCTGCCTCGCAGGTCGCACTGGTCGAACACGGTCTCGCGCGCGTCGGCTTCGCGCAGGTCGGCGCCGCCCCATGTGCAGCGCGTGAAGATGCCACCGCCAAGAAAGGCCTTGGCATAGTGGCCGCCGCTGAAGTCCTGGGCCTCGAAGGTCTCGCCCAGGCCCGCGCCGAGCGACAGGAGTTCGGCGCTCACTCTCATGGCGCACCTCCGCTTCGGGCTTCGCCGCGGGCCGCGGCGAGTGCCTGCTGCTCGGGCGTGAGCCGCGGCCATGTGCGCGCGCGCGTGATCAGCGCGCCCTCGAACTGGGTGTCGCCGCTCAGGGCCACGCGCGTGAGATCGGCGGCGAACAGGTTGGCCTTGCGGAAGTCCGCACCGATCAGGTCGGCATTCGAGAAGATCGCATCCTGGCAGTTGGTGCCCGCCATGCGAGCGCGGGTGCAGCGCGCCTTGCGAAAGAGCGTGCCCTTGGCGGAGGCCAGCCGCAGGTCGGCGCCCTGCAGGTCGGCCATGCCGAGATTCGCGGCATCGAGCGTGGCCCGGGGGGCGCGCAGCCCCACCGCACTGCATTCCCCGAGGTTGGCGCCGCTCATGTCGGCGCCGCCGGCATCCAGCCCGTCGAGCACCGTGCCCTTGGTGAACACCACGCCCCTGGCCTGCGCGCCGACCATGCGCACACCTTGCAGCATGCAGGTGACGAAGCTCGCGGACTGCAGCCTGGCACCGGAGAGATCCACGCCGCGCACATCGCACTCGATGAAGCTCGCCCCGCTCAGGTCGGCTTCTCGCAGGTCGAGCCCCTGCAGGTCCAGCTTGTAGAAGACGGCGCCTGCCAGTTGCGCGCAGCCCCAGTCGGCACTGCCCCATGTGGTTTCGAGCAGGTTCGCGCCGGCCAGGCTGGCGTGGCGCATCTGGGTCTTCGCCATGGCCGTGTGCATCAGCATGGCGCCCCCCAGGTTGGCCCGGTCGAACACCGCGCCGGCCAGCTTCGCACGCCCCAGGTTCGCGCCGGTGAAGTCGGATGCCACCGCGACGCAGTCGCGCATGTCGGCATGGGCCAGCACCGCGCCTGTGAAGTTGCAGGCCGAGATGTTGGCGCCGCGCAGGTTGGTGCTCTCCAGCCATGCGCCGGAAAAGTCGAAGCCGCTGAGGTCCAGGCCCGAGAGATCGACGCCCGTGAGGTCGATGCACGGCAGGGTACGGTGCCCGTGTTCCGCGAGCCACTGCGCTTCCTGCCTGCGCGCCGCTCCTTGCTCTCCTTTCAGGGGATGCGCGGGCGGCTGCATGTGGGCCGACTGCAGATAGCCCAGGCGCTCGGCGCCCTCCTTCTGCCGCAGCCTGGCCAGCAGCTGCGCCTCGGGCATCGGCAGCCTGCCGCCCTGCGCCTTGAGTTCGGCGAGATGGGCGTCGGCGGTGTAAAGCGGCGGCCCGCGATGCACCAGGTCAGCCAGCTTCACCTGGTGTTCGTCCTCGAAGCGCAGGACTTTCTCGAGCTGGGTGACCATGTCGTCCACCGCGGCCCAGTGCTGCTGGTCGGCCTCCTTCTGCTTGGCCTTGATGTACGCGGGCAGCTCGCCCATGCTCGGCGGCTTTTCGCGCACGGGCGCCTTCAGGCCCATGGCATCGGGGTCCTTGCCGCTGGCGATCACCTTCTCGCGCGCCAGGGCCACGTCGATCTCGGCGCGCCGGAACTGTGCATCGCCCTGCAGGCCGTCCATCTTGAAGACGGCGCTGGCCTGCTCGAAATCCGGGTCGGTGGTATCGATGCCCTCGGGCAGCAGGTCGGCATCGTTCAGGCTCTCGATGCCGCCGTGCACCGGGTCCAGCCGCTTCGCGAGCACTTCGGCGTAGTGGGTGTCGCCGCGCGGCTCGCCCAGGCGCTCGACGGCGCACATCAGGTGCGCGATGTCGGTGCCGTCGTACTCGGCCACTTCGGCCAGGCCGTGCCAGACCAGCACCATGCGCTCGACCTCAGGGAAGAACCACACGGTGGTCAGGCGCATGGGCACTTCCTTGAGCTTGTGCGCATCGGCATGCGCAGCAGCCTGCTCGGGAGGAAGCCGGTAGTTGGCGAACACCCGCACCTTCAGGCCTGGCAGCTTGCCCTGCAGCAAAGGCTTGGCAGGGTGCATGTTCTCCAGCGCGAAGGCTTCGTCGCCGCGCAGGGGAGCATCGAGCCACTGGTCGCGTGGCGCCATGTTGAAGTGGCGCCAGTCGACGTCGGGCGGAAAGCCAGGTGCATGCGTCTTCAGGTAGCTGTCGTCGTAGGTGCCGCGCAGCGCGGCGCGCTGCGGGTGCATCAGGTCCAGCGCGCCGAAGCCCGCGGGCCGCACCACGTCGCCCGGGGCGCTGATGCGCGAATCCGGCAGCTCCAGCAGGGGCAGCAGGTGCACGCCGCCCACAGGCGCCGCGCCCATGCCCTGCATGTTGTCCGCGAAGCCCGGGCCGCCATAGGCGTTGGCCCAGTCCAGCGCCACGGGCCGGTAAGTTTCCGACTGCACGACGCGGTCGCCGTCCCAGTGGCGCGGCGAAAAGGCCAGCACCGACTTGGCCGCAGTACCGAGCCGCACGCGCGCCACCGCACCCCGCGCCTTCGGATCGGCGGCATGGACGCGTCCGACGACCAGGAACTCGGGCGTCAGCTTGGCGACGCCCTCGTCGATCAGCGGCACGGCCATGAGCTTCGACACGCAGTCCCACATCGACTGCTCGCGCAGCAGGCTGCTGGACTCCGACATCGGAACGAACAGCATCGTGCTCAGGCACAGGCCGGCCTTCGACCGGTACTCGATCGGCCTGAAGCTGAGCGCGGCGGTGTTCGGCTTCTGTATGTGCATCTCGCGCGTGCCCCTGCTATTCGGGCGCCGAGGGCAGCGGCTGGCTGCCGGCCGCGGCGGGGGTCGAAACCGGCATCGGCGGCGCCGGCACGGTGCTGCCGGGCGGTGCCGCGGGCCCCGACACCGCATTGACCGGCGCGCTCTGCGGATTGCCGTCGGTCGTGAAAGCCGCAGCGCGATCGGCCGGATCGGAATGCAGCCGCATGTTGTCCGGGTTGTACCAGGCCCGGTCGCGCCGCGCGTCGGTGATGGACTTGGCCGCCGCCAGCCGCGCCGACAGGCTGCTGAGCCCGAGGGCCTGCGCCTGTTCGGCGGCCTCGTTCAGCGCCTTCGATGCGTTCTCGTACTGCTCGTAGGTCGCATTGACGTCGACCACCGAGGACACGGCCGAGTACGCCACCGCGCCGATCGCGGCTCCGATGGACGCGCCCATGGCGAATGCTCCGCCCGCGCCGCCGCCGGCACCACCGCCCGGCATGATGACCTTGGCCTGGCGCTGCTCCACGTCCACCGGGGAGATGCTCAGATCCACGCCCGCGAAGCCGAGCTTGAGGGCCGCCGCCGTCTCCATCTGCAGGGCCAGGCAGGAAGCCATGCTCAGGCCCATCATGGTGTCGATGGAAAGGCCCATGAAGGTGGAGCGCGCCATCCCCATGTTGGCTTCGCTGTTCACGCCGATGTAGCCGCTGGAGTTGGCGCCCAGCACGGTGGTGTTGGAGCCGGCCGAGGTGGCGTTGATGTTGCCCACGGCGATCAGGTTCAGGTCCGAGTTCGACACCGCCTTGATCGCGTTGGAGAAGATGCTGTGGCTTCCGGCCGATGCGTCGGTTCGGTCGGCGTTGGTGGTCATCTTCATCGCACCGACGGAGGCCATCGCGACACTCGCGCCCGATGTCAGGCTGACCGCCCCCACCGAGTTGATCGTGATCGACTGCGAGGTCTGCGAATACGCGCCAACGCTCGTCAGCGCATACGTGGCGTTGGTGTGCACCGACACAGCGCCGTTGACCACCGTGCTCTGCGTGCCCTTGGTGCCGATGGTCTGGTTGCCCAGGGTGGTGGTGAAGGTGTTGTCGTCGAACTTGTTGGTCTGCGCCTTGACCACGTGGTTCATCTGGGTCTTGAGGACCGTGTAGCTTTCCTTGCCCTCGACGGTGACGGTGCGGTCGTTCTGCACCGTCAGGCTCTGGTCGTTCTCGACCACGGTGCCCATGTTCTTCTCGGCGTGGATGTTCAGGGCCTCGCTGCCCTTCTTGTCCTCGAACATGATCTCGTTGTAGTTGTTCACGCCGCCGCCGGGCGTGGAACGCGTCCTGAAGCCGCTCTGCGTGGGCGACTTGTACGGGATCGGCTGGTCGTCGTTGTAGACCCGCCCCACGATGACCGGCCTGTCGGGGTCGCCGTTGAGGAAGTCGACGATCACCTCCTGCCCGATGCGCGGCGCGAAGTAGCCGCCCCAGCCCTTGCCCGCCCAGGGCTGCGACACGCGCACCCAGCAGGTCGACTTCTCGTTGCTCTCGTCGTAGCGGTCCCACAGGAAGTGCACCTTCACGCGGCCGTGGTCGTCCACGTGCAGCTCGTCGCCCTTGGGGCCGACGACGATGGCGGTCTGCGGGCCGGGCATGGTCACGCGCGGCGTGAGGCGCGGCGTGCGGAACATCCGGTCCGCGGGAATCACCGTGAGCAGGAAGGCGCTGCTGCCGGTCTGCGCGGCATGCAGCGCCGGCGTGGCGGCGATCAGTTCCTCCAGCACCTGCAGCGTGTCGGCGTTGACGGCGTCGTCGCGCAGCGCCTCGGCCAGCGCACTGCGCACCGGCTGCGCCACCGTTGCCGCGCTGACGCCTTCGTAGCCCCTGTGGCTGGCGACGAAGGTGCATGCCGCGATGATGTAGTCGCCGTTGCGCGTGCCGTCGGGATCGCCCTCGAACGTGAAGCCGCGGCCCGCGGTGACGTCGGGCCAGGTGGTGATCGCCCAGTGGCGGTCGCGGCGCGCATTGAGCTCGTCGCCGCGCAGCTTGGCGCGGTTCTCGGCATCGTCGCCGGTGAAATAGCCGCCGGGGAACTCGAAGATTTCCAGGCCTGCCAGCTCGTGCTGCGCCGAGGCATCGATGTCCGAGCCCAGCTTCTTCTTGATCGCCTTGAAGTCGCTGTCCCGCGACGAATGCTTGCCGGTATCGAACTGGCGCCCGCTCACCCAGCGCGAGATCTCGTTGAAGCGCGGCTCGGCGGCGTTGAGGGCCATGTGGCGCAGGGTGTCGGCGGCCGGCAGCTTCTCGTGCGCCATGTCGCTGGCGTCCGAGAGATGCATGGTGCCGGGTGCGTCGTGGGCGTCGAACCAGTAGTAGATGCCCTCGTCCTCCAGGAGGCGCGAGAGAAAGCCGTAGTCGCTCTCCTGGTGCTGCACGCAGTAGCGGCGCGGGTTGTGGGTGCCGACCACGTTGTCGGCCTTGGTCTTCTTGAAGCGCTTGATGGGGCTGTCCTCGAACACGGCGTCGAGCACTTCCAGCACCTTCTTCTCCTGCAGGATGCGGGAGTTCCTGCGCTTGGTGAGCAGCCAGAACCAGGAGCGCAGCGTGATGCGGTACTCATAATGCCGCCCCATGTGGCCCGACCGCACGAAGCGCACCGCATGGCCCTGGCAGTGGCGTTCGTGGCTGCCGCCGTCGGCATCCTTGAACCCGATCACCACGTCGAAGGCATGCCCGAGGATGTCCTTGGCGTCGATGGCCTTGTTCGTCGAGAGTACCGTGAGCTCGTAGGCCGACGGGCGCGCCAGCGCCTCGTGCCCCACGATGCGCCAGAACATCAGGTCGTCCTTGGCGGGTGAATCGCTCTCGATGCGGAACTCGTTGTCGGCCATCTTTTTCTCTTGGGGAGGGATCTCAATCGAAGGCGTAGGTGAAGTCCGCGTCCTTCACATCCAGCGCCACGCGGCGGATCTCGCCGCCCGAGGCCAGCCGCTGCAGGTACTCGACCGAGATCGTCGGCAGCACTGTGTTGGTCAGGATCGCGTCGATCACGCGCCCGCCCGACTCCGGGTCCTGGCAGCGCGCGACCACCTGGTCGACCACCGCGTCGCTGTATTCGAAGGGCACGCCGTGGTTGGTTTCCACGCGCTTCTTGATGCGGCCCAGCTGCAGCCGCACGATCTTCTTCATCATGTCCGGCGACAGCGGGTAGTAGGGAATGGTGACGATGCGGCCCAGCAGCGCGGGCGGGAACACCTTCATCAGCGGCGCCTTCAGCGCATCGGCCAGCGCGTTCGGGTCGGGCAGCAGCTCGGGGTCGCGGCACATGCTCATCACCAGCTCGCTGCCGGCGTTGGTGGTCAGCAGGATGATGGTGTTCTTGAAGTCGATCATCCGGCCCTCGCCGTCTTCCATCCAGCCCTTGTCGAAGACCTGGAAGAAGATTTCGTGCACGTCGGGGTGGGCCTTCTCCACCTCGTCGAGCAGCACCACGCTGTACGGGCGGCGGCGCACCGCCTCGGTCAGGATGCCGCCCTCGCCGTAGCCCACGTAGCCCGGCGGCGCGCCCTTGAGCGTGGAGACGGTGTGCGCCTCCTGGAACTCGCTCATGTTGATGGTGATGATGTTCTGCTCGCCGCCGTACAGCGCCTCTGCCAGCGCGAGCGCGGTCTCGGTCTTGCCCACGCCGGAGGTGCCGCAGAGCATGAACACGCCGATGGGCTTCTGCGGGTTGTCCAGCCGCGCGCGCGAGGTCTGGATGCGCCGCGCGATCATCTCCAGTCCGTGCTTCTGGCCGATCACCCGCTGGTTGAGCGTGTCGGCGAGCTTGAGCACCGCCTCCACCTCGTTCTTCACCATGCGGCCCACGGGAATGCCGGTCCAGTCGGCGACCACCGAGGCCACGGCCTGCTCGTCGACCGAAGGCAGGATGAGCGGCGATTCGCCCTGCACCGCGTGGATCTTCGCCTGCAGCTCGTGCAGCTCCGCCAGCAGCGCGGCACGGTCTTCGCCCCCTCCGCCGCTGGGGGAGGATTTGGGCGCGGGCACGTCGGCCTTCGCCGCGCCCTCGGCCTGCGGCGAGTCCACCGGCTTGTTCCCTGCGCGCAGCTTGCTGCGCAGCTCCAGCAGCCGGTCGACCAGCCCCTTCTCTTCCTGCCAGCGCGCGTTCAGCGCATCGAGCTGCACCTTCGATTCGGCCAGCAGCGCGGCAACCTGCGCGGCGCGTTTGGTCACGTCGATGCCGATGGCTTCCTCGCGGCCGATGATCTCCTGCTCCACCGTCAGCCCCTCGATGCGGCGCATGCAGTCCTCCACCTCGGGCGGCGTGGCGTGCTGCGACACGGCCACGCGCGCGCAGGCGGTGTCGAGCAGACTCACGGCCTTGTCGGGCAGCTGGCGCGCGGGAATGTAGCGATGGCTCAGCTTCACGGCCGCCTCGATGGCCTCGTCGAGCAGCTGCACGCGGTGGTGCTTCTCGAGCACGCTGGCCACGCCGCGCAGCATCAGGATGGCCTTGGTCTCGTCGGGCTCGGGCACCTGCACCACCTGGAAGCGGCGGGTGAGCGCCGGGTCCTTCTCGATGTACTTCTTGTACTCGGCCCAGGTGGTGGCGCCGATGGTGCGGAGGTTGCCGCGCGCCAAGGCAGGCTTGAGCAGGTTGGCCGCATCGCCGGTGCCGGCCGCGCCGCCCGCGCCCACCAGCGTGTGGATCTCGTCGATGAAAAGGATGATGGGCGTGGGCGAGCTCTGCACCTCGTCGATCACCTGGCGCAGGCGCTGCTCGAATTCGCCCTTCATGCTCGCGCCGGCCTGCAGCAGGCCGATGTCGAGGGTGAGCAGCTTCACGTCCTTCAGCTGCGGCGGCACGTCGCCGCGCGCCAGGCGCTGCGCGAAGCCCTCGACCACGGCCGTCTTGCCGACGCCGGCCTCGCCGGTCAGCAGCGGGTTGTTCTGGCGGCGACGCATGAGGATGTCGACGATCTGGCGGATCTCCTCGTCGCGGCCGGTGACCGGGTCCATCTCGCCCTTCTTCGCCTTCTCGGTGAGGTCGACCGCGAACTTCTTCAGCGCATCGCCCTTGCCCATGGCGGCCGGCGCCATCGCACCGGACTCCTCGCCGGGCGCGCCGCTGCCCATGCCGGTGCCGTCCTGCGCGCGCATCTGCGCCTCGGGCGAGGCGTCGCAGATCTTCGCGAAGTTGTCGGACAGGTCCTCGACCTTGATCTTCTCGAACTGCTTCGACAGGCCGAACAGCGGGTTGCGCAGGCTCTGCGTCTTCAGCATGCCCACCAGCAGGTAGCCGGTGCGCACCTGCGCCTCGCCGAACTGCAGGGTGGCGTAGGTCCATGCGCGCTCGATGGCGTTCTCGATGTGCGGAGAGAAGTCGCTGATGGCGGTGGCACCGCGCGGCAGGCGGTCGAGCGCGGCCGTCATGTCCTTGGCGATGACCGACACGTCGAGGCCGTAGTGCTGGATCACGCGGTGCAGGTCGGAGTCCTGCGCCTGCAGCAGCTGCGCGAACCAGTGCTCCAGCTCCACGTAAGGATTGCCCCGCATCTTGCAGAACACGGTGGCGCCTTCGATGGCCTTGTAGGCCAGCGAGTTGAGCTTGCCGAAAAGGGCGGTGCGGCTGATTTCACTCATGAGGGACTCCGTATCTCTTCTGGACGAATGAAGGTGGGCTTGTTGAAAGACTGGCTGGCGATGCGCACGTCGGCGGCATCGCGCGAGCGCCTGCGCTCGCCGAGCCACGACACCCAGCCCAGGCGCGGCGCGCTGCCCTTGGCCGCGCCCAGTCGGGTGGCGGGCACCTGCGCCTTCTCGAGCACGAGCTCGGCATCCCACTCGAGCTCGTCGCCGAGCAGCTGCTGCATCCAGCGCTGCAGCACGGGGCGCGCATCCCCGATGGGCAGGAACATGCGGTACTGCTCGATCGTGAGCGGACCGAGATGCAGGCGCACGCGGTGCTGGCGGTCCCATGCGCGGGTGCCGAGCATGGCGCCCATCCCCATGGCGCGCGAGCTCTCGCCCTGCCCCAGCCGCGTGAGCTCGCCTGCGGGCAGGCTCATCCAGTGGCCGACCCAGCGCTCCAGCTTCACCGGCACGCCGAAGTAGCTGCAAAGCACCGACTCCACGCTCTCCACGTTGTGCACGCGGCGAGCGAGCCAGCCCGAGAAGTGCAGCCGCGCGTCGTCGTGGATCTCGTCGCGCCCCACGCGCCCCGGTGCGCCTATGCCCACCAGCGCGCCGATCTGCAGGCGGAAGCGGTCCTCGCCCGGCCTGTCCAGCGCCACCGCGGGCCGCGACTGCGCCCACGCGCGGTAGAAGTGCAGCGAGAAGCGGTGCGAGAAGCTGTCGAGAAAGGCCAGCCACGTCGGGTCACCATGGTTCAGGCTGCGCTCGCGGATGAAGTCGCTCAGGTGCACCGGCAGCGGCCCGTTGGGGCCGATGTAGCCGAAGAACTGCTGGCGCAGGCGCGGCGGCGAATGCGCGGTCGCGGGCTCGAAGCGGCTGAAGCTCGCGGGCGCGAAAGAGAGCGACGGCTCCTGTCCCACGCGCACGGGCTCGGCGCCGGGCAGCAGCGCGCGGCCCCAGCGCGGCGTGCTCCTTGCGACCGATTCGAGCCGGCGCATCACCGCGAAGTAGTCGAAGGCCCAGGGCTCGGCCGACCAGCCGCGCAACGCCGCATCGACGCGGGACTGCACGGTGCCCCCGCCCTGCTCGGGCGCGCGGGCCGTGCCGGGCGCACCGGCAGCGGCAGCGGTCACAGGATCTGCCGCGTCCCGCACAGCGGCCTCCAGCGCATGGTCTCGCCCTTGCCCGCGATGCGCAGCACGGTCTCGACGAAATGGTTCACCTCCACGTGGCGCGAGAGAAAACGCGCCAGCACGGCACCGAAGAGGAAGCTGCTGTGGCCGTGGAAGGCGTCCTTGTCGACTTCGAGCGTCACCTCCAGTCCGCGGCCGAAGGCGATCGGCCCCTTCATCGGCAGGCGGCGCGCCACCGGCTTGCACTTCACCGACAGCAGCCCGCGCACCTGGCCCTGGCGCATCTCGTCGGCATGCACCGCGTAGAGCATCAGCGTCTCGCGCAGCGCGGCAGCGCCCTGCTCCGGCGTGCTGTCGGACAGCGACAGGTAGTTGAGCGCGAGGTGGTCGACCACGCGCCAGCCCAGCCCCTGGCTCACCACCGGCGACACCGGCCGCGATGGCCCGCGCACCATGCGCACGCGCTGCACGGGGAAGGAATCGACGCAGTCGAAGTCGTTCTCGCGGCCCAGCGGCATCAGCAGCGGCAGGTCGCGGTTGGTGCACAGCGCGGTCACCGCCAGCTGCCGCAGCGTGGCCGCATACGGCGCCTGCTGCGGATCGACGATCTGCATGTAGACCTCGGAGCCGATGTGGCTGCTGCGGTGCCCCTCGGTGCGCTGGCGCACCGACAGCATGCGCGGCTCGCGCGTGACCGTGAAGTAGGCCGGATGACTCAGGCGGCTGCCGTGGAAGGCCGAGTAGAAGGGCCGGAACGGCTGCTCGGCCGCCGCCGCATCGGCGCCCGGCGTGCCGTGGCCGATGACCTCGGTGACGGTGTGCACCTCGAAGTCCTGCGGCCGCGTGCGGTCGGGCACCAGGTGGAACTGGCTCACGCCCTCGTTCAGCGGCACGCGGTCGAGCCGCTTGCTGAAGAGGTTCACCGCGGGCACGCAGTGCAGCAGCACGTTGTCCGCGCTCACGAGCTTCTCGAGGGCTGCGTCGCCGCGGGAGAAGAGCAGCACGATCTCGACCTCGCCCACCGGCATCTGCGCCAGCAGCGCCTTGAGCCCGCCGATGCGCACGAACTGGAAGCGCTGCGGGAACGCGAAGTACTCCTGCAGCAGCCGGAAGCCAGAGAAGCCGGTGGCGGTGACTGGCAGCAGCGCCTCGTCGTCCTCGAAACCGACCGCGCCGATGGCGCTCGGCGGCAGGCTGCGCGGCGTGCCCTGCAGCGCGCCGCCCGGCCCCAGCGGCCGCACCAGCACGCCAATGGGCTGGCCCAGCGCGCATTCGTGCAGCTGCCAGGCCACGTCTTCCGCGCCGCCGAAGTGCAGCACGAGGTCGTCGAGCGCGATCTGGCTGAAGTCCAGTCCGGCGGTGGCGCGCAGCACGATGCGCAGGCCGCCGCGGATGGCGCGCGACTGCGGATGCGTGTTCAGCGGCAGGTCGGGCGCGTAGGTGAAGTACTGCGCGCGCTGCACCTCGACGGGCCAGATGCGCAGGGCGCTGGCGGTGCGGAACTCGCAGTGCGTGTTCTGCCCCACCGCCTGCCGCGCGCGCAGGCCGCTGCCGCGCGGCAGGCTCGGGCCGGTGGCGAGGTTGGCGTCGTCGGGGTCTGGCGCGAACGAGACCACCACCATCGCCGGCGTCGGCGCAAGGAAGTGCGGATAGACGATGTCCAGCAGGTGGCCGGTGAAGCGAGGGTATTCGGCATCCAGCTTCAGGCCCACGCGAGCAGAAAGGAACGCAGTGGCCTCGATCAGCCGCTCCACGTAGGGATCGGCCACCTCCTGGCCTTCGATGCCGAGCCGATGCGCGATCTTCGGAAATGCGCGCGCGAACTCCGATGAGCTTTCGCGGAAGTAGCGCAGTTCCTGTTCGTACAGACTCAGCAGTCTGGGGTCCATCACTTCACTCCGGGAAGGCGGCCGCCGCCGGGCCGCCCCAAGGCGGGCCGCGCCTCCCCCTCGGGGGGTGGCGAATTACACGAAGCGCAGCGCAGTGAAAAGCCGGGGGGCTCATAACTTCTGCGCCATGTCCACTATCTCGATGCGACCTTCTTCCAGGTCTACGCGGCTTCGCATCAGGAACTCCAGCGGCACGGGCTGCGCCCACAGCATGCCGCGGATCTGCAGGCCGATGCTGTTGTGCGAGTCAAGTGCCGGGCCCTCCATGATGAGTTCGACTTCGAGTGTTCGGGACAGGATGCGCGGCTCGAACTGCAGGATTGCGTTCTTCAAAGCCTGTTCCATGCTGACACGCTGCACCGACGAGGTGAACTGGCCAGACAGCATAGGCAATCCGTAGTTGATGACCGAGCGCGCCGCATTCGGGTACTGCCTGTCGTCCATCGAGAGGCCGTAGCCGGTGGCGTTGAAGAGCCAGCCCAGGTCGCGCAGCACGGCCTGGCGCAGCGCCTGCTTGGTCAGCGTGCGCTTGTCGTCGCTCTCGCGCTTCTCGTCGGGCGCGTTGTCGACGAGGCGGTCGAGCAGCGAAGGCTGCAGCCGCTCCTGCGCGGTGAGTTCAGCCATCGACGGCACCTTCGGCAGGGACCTGGGCCTCGGCTTCGGCGGGCGTGAACAGGATCTCGCGCACGTCCATCAGCGCGTACTCGTTGCCGTCGCTGCTGCTGAGCACGCGCTGGCCATAGCCGGCCCATACCTCGGGGCGCAGTTCGCGCCACTCGGTCTTGCGTGCGAGGCGCAGTTCGCCGTCTTCCTGCTTCTCGGTGCCCTCGTAGCGCGTGGGAACGAGCGCGAGCGTCTCGCCGCCGTTCTCGAACTGCAGGTGCGCAGGCATCCACACGCAGTCGCGCAGGTCCTCGGGCGGCTCGATCTTGATGTGCGCGAGGCGCGCGTACGGGATCCAGTAGTACTTGCCGTTGACGAAGGCCTCGAGCACCGGGCCCAGGCGCATGTCTGCATCGGCCAGCCACTCGAAGGGCTTGCCGTCGATGGTGCCGCCGATGGCAGGCGCGCCGTCGAAGGCGCGCTGCCGCAGGTCTTCGGCCAGCTCGCTCTCGCCGCGGCCCTGGCGCAGCAGCGACTCGATGAGCAGCGCCAGCCATTCGTCGGGCTGGCCGAAGATCATCGGCGTGCGCGTGCCGGCGAACACCTCGGCGCGCAGGCCCTCGCAGCGCACGGCCTCGCCGTAGACCTGCTTCATGGGCACGGCCAGCGCGTCGAGCTCGGCCGCCACGGTGAGCTGGTTGAGCGCGCGCTCCCACTGCCCCAGCACGCACAGCAGCTGCGCCATGAACACGCGATGCTTGCTGTCCGAGGGCTTGGCGCGCACGTCGTCGCTCAGAGCCTTGAGCGCGGCTGCAGGGTCGGCGGCCTTGAGGAATTCGGCGGCGGTGGTCATGGTGTGCGGCTCCTTGGGGCTGGGCTGATGAACGTGCGGACTGACGTGCGGACAAGCGTGCGGAGGAAGGGGCGGGGAAACGGGCGGCTCATGCGCGCGTGAACTGGCATTCGCGCACCGCGCCGCGCAGGCCGGTGGTCTTCTGCGGGGCCGAGCGCACCTTCACCGTGCGGTAGCTGATGGAGATCAGCTCCGAGGGCACGCCCCAGTGGCCGCCCGAGCTCAGCACCAGCCGGCAGATGCGCGCGTTCTCCAGCACCATCTCGAAGGTCGACTGCGCATCGGGCGAGCGTTCGTCGCCGCCGGACTTGAAGGCGCTGATCATCACCTTCAGGTCTTTCTCCTGCGCGCGCAGCAGGCTGGCGATGGTGGCGGTGGCCGCGTCGCTGCGGCGCGCGACGATCAGGTTGTTGGGCACGACCTGGTTCTGGCTGGAAGACTCCGGCACCTGCACCGACCAGTAGTAGCCGCCGATGCTCAGGCGCGCCTTGCCGTCGTCGAAGCTGCGCTCCAGCTCGCCTTCGACGGGCGCGCCCTTGTTCTCGATCAGCATGACCAGGTCGGTCTCGGACGAGCCGGTGCCGATCAGTTCATAGAACTGGCGGGCGTCTTCAGGGCTCCAGGAGCCGTCGTCTAGGAATGCCATTTCTCACCTCCGGAAATCGATGGAACAAAAAAGATGAACTGAAGACCTCATGGCCTGGCCCCCGCGTCCGCCGTGCCGCTCCTGCGCAGCAGGGCCGCGAACACCTGTCGCTCGGCGCTCTCGGCCGGCGGCTGCCCGCCGCGCACGCGCACTTCCGACACGTCGGCCTGCGCCTGGCCCACGCCGAAGAGGCGCGGCGCGCTGTAGGGCGTGGCGGGCACGGCCATGACCAGCAGGCGCGCGTCGCCCGCCGCATCGAGCCAGGGCAGGTCGAAGCGCTTCACCGAGGGCTGCTCGGGCGTGCCGCGCTTGAAGCGGTTGGTTTCGCCGGACTCGTCGGGGTACACCGACTGCAGGTTGCCGCGCGCATCGATACCGGCGATGACGAGGTCGAGCGAGCGGCCGCTGGTGTTGCGCACGTTCAGGCGCACGCGCTCGCCGGCGCGCGCGGCGGGCAGCGCGTTGGCCGTTTGCGCAACCGGCACGCTGCGCAGCAGGCGCTCGCCGCTCCAGACCTCCAGCGCGGCATCGAAGCCGTCGAGCTGGCCGTCCTTGCCGTAGCCCTGCAGCTGCGAGAGCCACTTGAGCTGCGCCAGCGCCTGCAGGCGGCGGCGCAGTGCGGCGGTGTCGGGCAGCACCACGGCGGAGACGCTGGCACCGAAGAGCGGCGCGAGCAGTTCGAGGCGCTGGCCCGAGGGTCCGAGGTCGGTCCAGCGCACGTCGGCGGTGGCCGCGTCGTCGGCCGCACGGATCGCGGCCGGGTAGTCGAGGCTGAGGCCGGCGGGCAGCGGCTTGTCGGCGCGCACGCGCAGCGCGGTGGCAGCCGGCTCGCTCATCGGCGTGGCGCTCCAGAAGGCGCTGCCCGGCACGTCCTTCAACGCAGCGGGCACTCCGAGCCATGCGCCGCCGAGCTTGATCTGCGCCACGGTGGCGGTCGCCCCGCGCACGGTGCCGTCGTCGAGCGTCGCGAGCACGCGCAGCTCCTGCTGCTGCGCCAGGCCGTCGAGCAGGCCGGCCTTGATGGCCAGGCTGTCGCCGCTGCGCTGCGCGCGCCACACCGGCCGAGTGGATGCGGGAGCGCCGCTGTTGGCGAACAGCGGCGCGTCGAGGTTGCCTTCGGCCACCGGCGATGGAAGCTCGCGCGTGGGGAAGCGCTGCGACAGCTCGTCGATGACCGGCGGATACAGCGCGAGCACGCCGTCGAAGAGCTCACGCCACGTGGCGGGTCTTCGGGAGAGGGCCTCGACCATCGCCCAGGTCAGCAGTCCCTGCGGCCTGGCGTTGCGCGCCTTGCGCGGCAGGCGCAGCTCCGGCGTGATCTGGTGGCTCTCGGATGCGAAGAAGGCGACGTAGCGTGCGCGCGGCACGGCTTCGGCCGGCAAGGGCGGTGAAAGCTGCCGGGCAGGTGGCGCGCCGCCGACGAGCTGCGTCGCGCGCAATCCGCGCCAGCGCACTTCGTCGTCGGGCGGGCCTTCGGTGGTGGGCAGCGCATCGGCGGTGCCTCGCGTCATCGAGTTGGCGGAGCAGGTGTCGAACACCGAGGCCACGAACACGTTCTTCGCGAGGAAGGACTGGATCCACGCGTCGAAGTCCACGTCGCGCAGGTCGCCCGCGAGCGCGTTGTCGCTGCCCAGCGTGCCTCGCACGTCGCGCGCGAGGAAGTTCTCCGACAGCCCGTCGGGCTCCTGGTAGCGCTTGACGATGTCACGCAGCCGCGTGCCGTGGCCGGAGAAGTACAGCAGCACGAAGTCGCCGCTCCTCGACTGCGCGAGCAGCTTCGCCAGCGCCTCGTGGATGGCCTGCGACTCGGGCAGCGCCGCGCCGCTCACGCCGTCGGCGAGCACGGCGATGTCGGAAGAGCCGAAGCCCTGCTTCAGCAGCGCATCGCGCATCAGCATCACGTCGTTGCGCGGCGCCTGCAGCCACAGCGCCTGCGGCTGGTTGACCAGCTCCGAGACGCCGACGAGCAGCGCGCGCTGCGTGGCGAAGGCGAGGCTGCCGCAAGCGCACAGCCACAGGATGAGCAGGGCCTGCAGCAAGCGCAGTTGCCTCGTGCCTTCCGCCGTAGAAGGAAGCCTGCGCTGCTGTCTTGCTTCTTTCCACTCCGGGGGACGGACGGGCTGGCGACATGCAGGGCGCCCGACGCGTACGCCGCGTGCCCCCACCCCTGCCCTTCCCCAGAGCGTGAGGGAGGAAGACGGGCGGGCGCTGCGGGTCATGGCCGCTGCTCCACGATCAGCCCAAGTGGCACGACGAGCGGCGACTGCTGCAAGCGCATTTGCCTTGCTCCTTCCCCCTCTGGGGGAAGGCTGGGATGGGGGCAGGCAGAGCGCCCAATAGATACGCCGCGTGCCCCCACCCCTGCCCTCCCCCAGAGCGGGAGGGAGGAAGACGGGCGGGCGCTGCGGGTCATGGCCGCTGCTCCCCGGCAGGCCCGAGCGGCCCTGCCGATTCGACCAGCGGCGAGGCCGCGAGCACGGCCAGGGCCTCGACAGGCTCCGGCACGCGCAGGCGCCATGCACCTTCGCCGCCCGGCCCACCCACCACGTCGGCCGAGATGGACTGCAGCAGCCGGTCGGCCTCGTCCATGCGCACGCCGGGCTTCCAGCGCACGACGAGGTCGGCGCGCGCCGGCGCGGCCGCGGGCGCCGTGGGCACGGCGCGGAAGCGCACTTCGTCGTCCTCGGGCGCATCTCTCCCGCCGATGAGGCCGACGTTCTGGATCACCACGACCAGCGCCAGCACGGCAAAAGCCGGGCGAGCCCAGCCTTCGGCGCCGAACCAGCGGCGGATGCTGCCCCACCAGCCGCCCTCGGGGCCGGGCTGCGGCCGCGCACGCGGCGGTGAAGGCGAAGAGGAGGTGGCCGAAGCGGAAGGCGAAGCCTCGCCGGCCTGGGGCCGCGTCAGCGCGGTGCCTAGCTCCAGCCCGACGTCGCGGTACAGGTCCTGGTACTCGGTACGCGGGTCTTCCGGTCCGAGCGGCGTGCCCGACAGCACCGAGAAGACGCCGCCGCCCACGCCGCGCAGCGCGATGCGCCCGGGCTCCGGCGCGATGGCCGGCGCCGCGCGCGCGGCCCATTCGTCGTGCACCGCGCGGATGGCCGCGAGCCGCGTGGCCGAGATCTCGCCCAGCACGCGCGCGCACAGCTGCGGACTGGGTTCGAGCGTGATCACGTTCCATGTCTGGATCACGCCGAACATCGGCTCGAAGGGCTCGTCCTCGGGCTCCAGCAGCACGTCGAAGGCACCGGCCCAGTCGGCCTCGCCGGCGGCCATCCAGCCCTGCCAGAGGTCGTCGTGGATGCACCGGTCCAGCAGCACGCCGAGAAGCCGGCCGCGGTAGATCACGCTGACGAGGCGGCCCGGCGCCCAGCGGGCCGGGAAGGCGCGCTGGGCGACCGCCTCGCGGCGCCGGGCCAGTTCGGTGAGGGGCAGGAGCAGGTCGGACGCTGCTGCTGCGGCGGCGGGCGCGGCCGTCGTTCCCGGCGGCGACCCGGGCATGGCCACGGTGGCCGCGGCGGGCGCGCCTTCGGGCCCGGCGTCCGGCATCGCGGCCGCGCCGGTCGTTTCCAGCGCGTGGCGTATCACGCTGAGCGGGGGCCAGAGGTCGTGGGTCATGGCGTCTGTTCCTGAATGGCTATGTCTTCAGGCGTAAGACGCTTCAGCACCGAGGATTTTGAAAACCTGCAGGATCGCCGCCATGTTGTCGGGCTCGATGGCGATTCCCAGCGTCTGCTGCAGCCAGCCGCCGAGCCGGGTCTTGGCGTAGTCCGCCGTGAGCCCCTCGCGCTTGTGCACGAGGCCCAGTCGGCCCGCGCGGTAGTGGTAGGAGGCGATGGCATGCCGCGAGGCGATACCCGAGAGCCCGCCCTCGGCCTCCTTGCCGAAGCCCTCGCACAGCAGCAGCCGCTCGGGCTCGGGCAGCCCGGCGATGAACTCGCGCGCGGCCTGCTGCACGGCCTGCATGCTCAGGCCGTGCTCGGCGAGGCAGCCTTCGAAGTCTTCGTCGGGGCCGATCTCGTCCTCCAGCTGCGCCTCGGTGATCTGGTCGCCGATGGAGAGCTTGCGGCGGAAGGCGCTCGCACGCGTGCAGTCGATGAGGTAGCGGCGGAAGTAGGCGCACAGCGCGAAGGCGGTGGACGGCGCGCTGTGGCCCGCGCGCTCGTCGGCCTCGTCGGGGTCGGCATCGAGCCGCAGCACCTTCACGTAGATGAACTGCGCCACAAGCTCCTGCCGGCCCTCGCCCAGCGCCTGCAGCTCGGGGGGGTTGCAGGCCACCAGCGCCCCGCCGACGATGCGGTACATGTCGCCCATCTCGCCGGGCGACAGCGTCTGGCGCCGCCGCCACAGGCGAACGAGCTCGCTGCTCTCCGCGGACGACAGCGTCTCGATCATGGGCTCACCCCCAGGCTGCGCGCACTTCGTGTCGCTTCGCCAACCCCCTTGCAGGGGGCAACACCGGCGGCCCGGCAGAGCCGGTTCCGCGGTGTTCCCCGAACGGGCCTCGCTTCGCGGGCCAACGGGAGGGCCATGGGCCCGGGGTCTCGCATCTCTCGATCCTTCAGTCGTCGACGCAGGTGTCCTCCGAAGGCACCAGGCACTGCGGCAGGTTCGCGCCCACCGGTCCGCCGCGCGTGCGGATGGTCGAGGACACGGCGGCCTGCGCCACCGCGAGGCCGCGCGGCAGCAATATCCAGAGCTGGCCGCGCTCCTTCATGCGGCGCGCGTTGGTCGCGGCCTGCTGGCCGTTGCCGAAGAAGTAGTCGGCGCGCACCGCGCCGCGGATGGCGCCGCCGGTGTCCTGCGCGATGGTCAGGCGCTGCATCGGCGCACCGCTGCCGGGCGTGCGCGTGGAGACGAACACCGGATAGCCCAGCGGCGTGCTGCGCGGATCGACGGCGATGGAACGCCCCGCCGACAGCGGCACGCCGAAGGCACCCACCGGTCCGCCCACGGGCGAAGGCGATTCCTTGAAGAACACGTAGCTCGGGTCCTTGATGCCCGAGCCGCTCACCGCGCCGGCCGCCGGACGCCGCCCCGGCACCACCACCGGCCCGCTGGCCACCGGCCGCGCGAGCGTGAAGCCGCGCGTGCGAATGGTGCCGTCGGCCACCCCGCCGATGTCGCTGTCGTCGTCGCCGTCGTCGAGCTGCAGTTCGATGGACGAGCCGCGCACCTTCACCGGGCTGCGCGGCTTGCCGTTGGCGGCCTGCGCGAGCGTCGGGCGGAAGGGCTGGCCGTTCTGCTCGGCATAGGCCACGCGCACGATGTCGCCGTTGGCCATGCGGATGCGGCCCGAACCCTGGATCTGCATCTCGTACAGCGCGGTGGCGCTGCTCACGAAGGCCAGCACCTTGGCGTTGGGCGCGCCCTTGGTCTCGATCTCCTCGCGCGTGTAGTACGGCAGCAGCTGCTTGCCCTCGATGCGCAGGCGCACCTTGCGGTCGAGCGTGTCGCGCGAGATGGCCGAGAGGTCCAGCGCATAGAGGCCCGGCGCGCCCATGTCGCGCGTGCTCAGGCCGGTCTGCACCACCACGTTGCGGCCTTCGACGCGGGCCGCCACGGTGCCGTTGCCCGGCGGCAGCTTGCGCGCGTCGGCGAAGAGCATGTCCTCGGGCTGGCCGTACACCGGGTAGATGAAGGGTGCGCCGTACTGGCGAGCGCCCGCGATCTCGGGCTCGAAGTAGCCGGTGACCACGCCGTCGGGGCGGCGGTCGTCGTCGCGGATCTGGTAGGCCGAGAACTCGCTCTCGAAGAAGCCCCGGATCGCGTTGTTGTTCTTGCCGTCGACCTTCTGCGCGCGGTCGCACACCGACCTCCATTCGGCGCCGCGGCCGTTCAGCACCTTGCAGCTGCCGAGGAAGGCGGGCCAGCTCTCCGAGAAGTCGTCGCGCGACCATCCCGGCACCGAGTCGAAGCTCACCGAGGTGTAGGTGGCGAGCTGCGTCGAGAAGGTGCGGGCCTGGCCGGCCAGGCTCGCGCCGGGAGGCGGGCGCGACGCTGCGGAGTCGGTGCTCGCGGGCGTGGGGGCGGCAGCGGTATCGGTGGCGGCCGGCGGAGGCGCGGCGCAACCGGCCAGCGATGCGATGGCGGCCGCGACGCTCCAGCGGAGCGCGCGGGCGAAATGGTCGCCGTGCCGCCGGGATGGCTGTTGTTGTTCTTGTTGTTGTCGTTGCTGCTGCTTCTGCGGTTGCGATGCGGTCATCATGAAAGCCTCCTTGTCCTGAGAGTCACGGCACGAAGGCCGACGCTCTGCAGACGATTACTTCTCGACGATTTTGAAATTGCCGACGCCGTAGACGTCGTTGCATGGGGTGTTGGGCGCGCACACCGGCTTGCCCAGCAGCGGCGACGGACCGGTGCCGCGCGTGGCCTCCAGCGCGGCGAGAACGGGCAGCGGGAACACGGGGAACACGCCGTCGTTCTGCACGCCGGCGGCGCTGAAGTCGCGCTCGTGCTCGCTCACCAGCACCGCGAACTGGTCGGTGCCTGCCGGCCCGCCCGCGTCCATCGGCCACGAGGCGCGCGGCAGCGACAGCGTGCCGCCCGCGGTGATCTTGTTGTACTTGTCCAGCAGGTTCGGGAACAGCAGGAACATCTCGCCGCCGCTCGAGAGCAGGAACACGTAGACGAAGCCCTCGCGCTTGCTGCGGACCTCGAAGGCGAGCCGGTCCTTGCCGATCGCGACCTCGGCCTTCTTCGGCGTGGCCGTCACGTCGAAGCCCGGCGTGGCGCCGGTCGCGAGCGACTGCAGCGACTCGGCCGGCGTGCGCGGCGCAGGAGGAGGCGCGGGCGCAGGAGGTGGTGGAGGCGGCGGCGATGGCGCCTCCGCGACCTTGGTGTCGGGAGGCGGTGCCGGCGTGCTGGTGACCACCGGCTTGTCGTCCGCGCCGCCGCGCCCCTGGAACCACCACCATCCGCCGCCGGCCGCCACCGCAAGCAGGGCGACGCAGGCCAGGGCGATGGCCGTCTTGCCGCCGCCGCTGCCGGTGTTGCCCTTGCCGCCCTTGTTGCCCGCCGGCGCGGGCGCAGCGGCGGGCGCCTTCGCCCCGCCGCCCGGCTTGCCGGCGATGACCGTGGCCGCATCCGCATTCGAGCCCATCGACGTACGTCCGCCCGACGAGGACGACGGCGGCTGCGTGCGCGGCACCGGCGCGATGCTGTGCCCCACTTCCAGGTCGAGCGCTGCGCGCAGCTCCGCCATCGACTGCGGCCGCTGCTCGGGCCGCACGCCCAGCCCCGCATCGATCGCCTCCAGCAGCCGCGGGCTGTAGCGCTTGCGCAGGATCTCGTTGCCCGCGAGCGGCACGTAGCTGTCGGACAGCAGGCGCGCCACCGAAGGCGGCGGCGCACGGCCGCACACCGCCACGTGCATCACCGCCGCGAGCGCGTACACGTCGGTCCATGCGCCCTGCGACATGTCGGGCATCTCGGCGTACTGCTCGATCGGCGCGTAGCCCGGCTTCAGGATCACCGTGATCGCCTGCGTCTTGTCGGTGATCACGCGCCGCGCCGCGCCGAAGTCCAGCACCACCGGCCGGCCCGAGCCTTCGAGCAGGATGATGTTGTCGGGCGCGATGTCGCGGTGATAGCAGTTGGCGTTGTGCATCACCGCGAGCGCCTGCGTCACGCCGTCCATGATGCGGATCAGCCAGGCCTCGTCGACGCCCGCGGGGATCGACACGAGCGCCTCGCGCAGCGTCTCGCCGCGGTAGAAGGGCATGACCATGTAGGTCGTGCCCTTTTCCTGCCAGAAGCGGTAGACCTTCAGCAGCGACGGGTGGTCGAACTGGGCCAGCAGGCGGGCTTCGTTGATGAAGCTGCGCATGCCGAGGTCGAAGGTTTCGCGGTGTCTTTCCGATAGCGGAACTACGGTGCCGTCGCTCTGCCTTGCCGACAACGAAGTCGGGAGGTATTCCTTGATCGCTACGACGCGCTCCAGGGTGTGGTCCCAGGCTTCGTAGACGACGCCGAAGCCACCCTGGCCGATGACTCTTGTGATCTCGAATTCGGCCAGGCGGCTGCCTACGGGGAGGAGGCCTGCCTCCGTTGCGCCGGTGGCTGGGCTCGTTACCGGGGTCGAGCCTGGCCTGCTCGTGGGGGCGCCTGCCGTGATTACTGTGGCCGAGGTGTCGCCTGTTGTCGTTGGTTGCGACGGCGGGGTTGATTTGGGGACTACGCGGGTGCGGTCGTCTTCGTTGGAGTCGGTCATTGACTGGCTCCTTCTTTGGTTGCTTGTTGGGTGGCTTGTCGTGTTTGCTTCCCGGGGCCGGGTCTCGGCCCGGCGGCCGACTCACTTTCTTTTGCTTCGCCAAAAGAAAGTAAGCAAAGAAAAGGCGACCCCGCTGTCTGCGACCCCTTCGCTGCGCTACGGGGCAACCTGCGGTGCTCGCGTTTCGCGGGGTCTCGCCCAAACTCGCTTCGCTCAGACAAGGGCGAGCCCTGATCCGCGAAACGCTGCGCTCCTCGGCGCAGCCAGAGGGGATTGCAGACCTGCGGGCCATCGCTGCGCTCGGCCTCCAAGGCACAGCAGGCGCTGCGCGCCTGCAGTGCTTGGAATGAGGGGGGGCAGTGGTTTGGATTGCGTGTGCTGTCAGCACCGATCGTGCTGCTGGTCCTGTGTATCCCGTTGATGCCGATGGTGCCGCTGTCCCCGCTGGCGCGACCAACATCAGCCCCGCCCCACGATCCCCCGCCGAGCGAAGCAAAGGCCCGTCCAGGCAATCCAAGGGCCGAGCGAAGCGATGGCATGCCCCACTCCCTTCTGGCTGTGCCGAGGAGCGCAGGCGCAGGAGGGATCAGGGCCGCAGCTGTTTGAGCGAAGCGAGTTCTGCGGACCCCCTCCTGCGCCGAGCACCGCAGGTTGCCCGTAGCGAAGCGAAGGGACACAGACAGCAGGGTCGCCTTTTCTTTGCCTACTTTCTTTTGGCGAAGCAAAAGAAAGTAGGTCGCCCGCCGGGGCGAGACCCGGCTCCGAAACCCAAAACAAGAAGAGGCGTACATCTCACCCCTCCTCGGCAAAGCCCAGAAACAGAGCTTCAAACTGCTCATCCCGAGGCAACCCGGTACTGAGCATCCGTATCCCACTCTCAACAGAAGGATCACTCAACCACAACGAAGCCCCCGCCACCGGCAACTCCAGAGACTCCACAACCCCTTCCCGACCAACCGAAGAAGAAGCAACAACATCCGCCAAAAACAGCCTCTGCAACACAGCATCAAATCGCACCGCATCCAGATCCCCATCAAGCCCCTCCAACGCAGCCTGCGTCGCATGAGCCCACCACTCCAGCGCAGCAGCCAGCGCTTCCCCCCGCAGGGTCCCGGGCGAGTTCGCGCTCAACTCCACCGCAATGGCAAACGGGAAGTACCGTCCCACCCCATCCACGGAAGGCATGAGCACCCCGATCCACGCCTGGTCGCCAGCAACCTGCCGCCCCAGCGCAAAGCACCAGATGGGCGCTTCGAGATACCGCTCGGTCCAATCCGCCCGATCCCGCAGCCGCGACATGCCCCGCTGCAGCCACTGGTCCCACACGGCACGGAAAGCCTCAGGCAGCCGCCGATGCGCGAAGTCCCCCATGCCAGGCAATTTCCCGAACCACCCGGGCAGCGAAGTGGCGGGAGCAAGCAGCGATGACGAAGAGGACTCGACGCTCACAGTCCCTCCGGACATGAGAACTCGCGCAGCTCGCGCAGTCGGATCGGGTGCTGCACGCTGTTGGTCGTCACCTCGAAGCGTGTCTTGCGCGCGCCGACCTGGAAGGTGATGAAGAACTTCTCGGGCGCGTCGCCCGCTTCGAGCTGGCCGTCGTCGAGCGTGCGGAAGAGCGCCCACGGGCCGTCCACCGCGGAGCCGGAGCTGCCGGTGGTCGAGGGTGGGCTGACCTGGATGCGCACCTGGTTGCTGCCCTTGGGTCCGGGCCACTGCACGGCCATGGGCACGACGGGGCCGTGCGCGTATTTCACGAGCTGGCCGTCGACGTCGAGGATGAACTGGGTGATGCCCGCATCCATCTCCACCGGCTTGAAGTCCAGCCGCATCGACGGGCCCCGGCCGCCGCCGCGGAAGAAGATTTCCTTGATGCGCGCGGCGCGCTCGAACTGCGCGATCGCCTGGGTGGTGATGGCGCCGCGCTCGGCCACGGGCTTGTAGCGCCACGGACGCGTGCTGGTGTCGACGATGGCGGCCAGGCGCTTCTGGAAGAAATCGTCCATCAGGCCACCGGGGCCGAACATCTGGCCGAAGTCCTCGGGCAGCACGTCGCGCTTGCTGCTCTGCACGAAGGGATAGCGGCCAGCGATCGCACGCGCGCAGAACTCGGTGACGGGGCGCAGGTCCTGGCTGAGGTTGCCGCGCTCGGCCACCTGCGCCTGCGCGGCGCCGGCCTGGCTCAGGTGCTCGACCATGGAGCGCACGGGCTCCGGCAGGCGGCCGGCGTCGGACTTGAGCTTGCCGGCCACGTCGCCCGGCGGCGGCGAGGTGCGGCCCTTCACGGCCGTATCGACGGCGTTGAGGTACACGTAGACCTCGTTGAAGAGCTTCAGCGCGTCGTCGATGGGCGCCGGCTGGTTGGGGCCGCCCGCGGTAACGAGCCGGCGCAGCGCCTCGAAGCGGTCGTCCACGATGCTCTCGATGCGCTTGCCCGGGGCCACCTGCCGGCCGGGGTCGGCGCCGAACAGGTCTTCCAGGCCCTTGCGGGTGTTGCGCACGGTCTCGGTGGCCTTGCTGACCACGTCCTTGTTGGCGTCGGCGGCGGGGATCAGCGTGGTCTGCTTGACCACGGCGCGCAGGAAGTTGGCGAGCGGCGAATCGACGCCCGAGAGGATGCGCGCGGTCTCGATGTTCTTCTCCAGCCCGTTCACGCGGATCAAACGCACATCGGCCAGCAGCGCCTCCCATTGCTTGACGTACTCCTCCAGGTAGAGGCGGCGCACGCGGTCGGTCAGCGCGCCGAGCGCGGCGGCGTCGCGCAGGCGGTCGGCGGCGTTGCGGTCCTGGCCGAGCACCCACGGGTCTTCGTTCGCGAGCAGGCCGGTGAGCACCACCACTTCGTTCTGGAAGCGCTTGTGGTAGCCGTCGTAGGTGAACATGCCCGGCACGCCCTCGGACAGCGGCTTGCCGCTGATGCGCTCGAACACCAGCGGACCCGACGGGCCGGTGGCTGCCGCCACGCTGAAGGCCGGGATGTCCTTGCTGGCGCGCTGGCGCTTGAGGCGGCTGAACACGCGCTGCTCCAGCGGATAGCTCGCGAGCACGGCGCGCACGCTGCGCACCAGGTTCTCGTCCATCTTCAGCGGCGAGCGCGGCGGGCCCTGTGCGATGAGCACGTCGAGCTGGTCTTCCAGCTGCTTGCGCTGGTCCTCGGGAATGCCGCGGTCGAGGTTGCGCGCCCAGTCGAGCGTGATCCAGGCCTTCAGCGCCTCGGCGTCGAAGTGCTCGGGCTGGTAGAGCATCAGGTAGGTCTTGAGCGCCTCGTAGGTGAACTCGAGGTTGTCCTTCTGCGCGGTGCGCAGCTGGTCCTCGATGCGCTTGGCGATCTGCGGCAGGAAGGCGTCGTTGAGCGCACGCTGGTGCGTGAGCATGGCGGCGGCGTCGAGCTTGTCGCCCTGGTAGAGGCCCAGCGTCATCGACAGCGGCTCGTCGCCCTGGCGGTTCTCGGGCGTCTTCCAGATGTCGCGCAGGCTCTGCAGCACGGGCGCGACTTCCACCAGGTTCTGCACGCGCGCGGGCAGCGCAGCGAGGTTCTGCCGGGCGGGCTCGACGCGGGCCTCGACCGACTTCAGGTAGTTCATGTTCTGCAGCGTGCTGTAGCCCCAGGCCGCGAGCAGGCCGACGGTGACCAGCGTCATCGCCGTCACGCCGATCACGCGCAGCGTGTGGCGGCGACGCTCCAGCTTCACGTCGGCGCCGGCCAGGCGCTGCTCGGGGAACACCACGTCGCGCAGCAGCGAGGTGAGGAAATAGCTGCGCCCGCTGGACTTCTGCGGCGCGAGCATCGCGCGCTCGATGCCGAAGCTGCGCGCCAAGCTGCCCATCACGCGGTCGATGGGACTGCCTTCCTGCGTGCCGCTGGTGAAGTACACGCCGCGCACCCACGGCGGCTGCGCGAAGCGCGAGCCGGTGAACACCTGCTCCAGCAGGTCCGACAGCAGCGGTCCGATGGAGCCGAACTGCGCGGGAAAGCCGAAGATCGCCGCGCGGCGGTTGCCGTCGGTCTCGCGCTGCATGCGCGCGATGAGGCCGTCGTTCACGCGGTTGTGCAGCAGCGCGAACTCGCGGTTGAAGGCGGCGGAGAGTCCCTTCTCCTCCACCTGCAGGTTCTCGTCGGCCGGCAGCGTGAAGCCGAAGACCTGCGCGCGCTGCTCCTTGCCGAGGTCATCGAAGTAGTCGGTGAAGCCGTAGAGCAGGTCGCTCTTGGTGACGAGCACATACACCGGCAGCCGCGTGGTGAGCTTGCCGTCGAGCTCCAGCAGGCGCGCGCGGATCGATGCCGCGAGCTGCGTGCGCGGCTCGGGACCCTGGCTCAGCAGGTCGGCCACGCTGACGGTGAGGAACACGCCGTTCAGCGGCCGGCGCGGGCGCACCTTCTTCAGCAGCCCCAGAAAGCCTTCCCACGCGCTCTTGTCTTCCGACTGGTGGCTGTCCTGCGTGGTGTAGCGGCCCGCGGTGTCGATGAGCACCGCCTCGTCGGTGAACCACCAGTCGCAGTTGCGCGTGCCGCCCACGCCGCGGATCGCGCCGGGGCCGAACTTCTCGGCCAGCGGGAAGCTCATGCCCGAGTTGACCAGCGCGGTGGTCTTGCCCGCGCCGGGCGCGCCGATGAACACGTACCAGGGCAGGTCGTAGAGATAGCTGCCGCCCGAGATGGAAAGCCAGTCGCGCCAGCCCGGCTTCCTGCCGGCGGCATGCAGCCGCATCTGCTTGAGCGTGGAGACGGCCTCGCTGAAGCGCGTGTCGAGGATCTTCTGCTCGCCGTTGACCGGTGCATCGGCCTTGGCGGCCGGCGCCTTCATGAGGCCGTCGGTGAGATGCCGGCTCGCGCGGCGGGCGCGCCAGCGGCGGTACAGCGCGCGCAGCACCACGACGAGCACGATGACGCCGATGACGATGGCGCGCGTGGTCTCGCTCTCCAGCGGCGCGAGCGAGCCGATCTTCACCAGCGGGCCGATCCACCAGATCAGCAGCGCGACGACGATCAGCGCCAGCAGCGTGAGCAGCAGCGGGCTGAAGAGGAAGCCGAAGATTTTCTTGATCATTTCGTCGCTCCCGTGGCCGGAGCAGGAACGGCGGCCGGCGCGACAGCAGTCGGCGCGGGTGTGACGCCCTCGGGGCCCGTCAGCAGCACGATCTCGACGCGGCGGTTGCGAGCGCGGTTGGCCGGCGTGTCGTTGGGCGCCACCGGCTCGGCATCGGCCTTGCCGTCGGAACGCATGCGGGCCGGGTCGACCAGCGTGGAGAGCGCGCCCTTCACCGCATCGGCGCGCGCGGCCGACAGGTGCCAGTTGGACGGATAGCGCAGCGAGCGGATCGGCTGGTTGTCGGAGTGGCCGGTGATCAGCACCTCGCCCTTCACCTCGGACAGCGCCTGGCCGATGCGGCGCAGCACCGGCAGCGACTGCGGCATCGGGTCGGCGCTGCCGGAGCCGAAGAAGGAGTCGCCGCGCAGCCGCACCACGCTGCGGTCGGCCTCGTCGGTCACCGTCACCAGGCCCTGCTTCACCTCGGGCTCGAGGAAGCGCGCAAGGCGCGGCGTCTTCGCCGGCAGCGCGGGCGGCGCGATCTGGATGTTGGGCGCGCGCAGGCTCGACACCGCGGCGTAGGTGGTGTCGGAACGATGGTTGAGCGTGAGCCGCAGCCCGAACCATGCGAGCGCCAGCAGCAGCGCGAAGCCCGCTGCGAACACCCAAAGCGGCAGCGACTCGCGCAGCCGCACCGTGCCGGCGCCCTGCCCGCGCCAGTGCGGCGAGAGCTCGGCTTCCACGGGCGGACGGTCCTTCGCGATGAGGTCGGCCAGGCGCTGGCGCACCGAGTCGAGCTGCGCGCGGCCGTTGTCGATCACGCGGTAGCGGCCCTCGAAGCCGAGGGCGAGCACGCTGTAGATCAGCTCCAGCAACTGGCGGTGCGTGGGCACGTCCTGCGCGAGCTTGGCCAGCAGTTGGAAGACCTTCTCGCCGCCCCAGGTCTCGTTGTGGAACTGCACCAGCAGGCTCTGCTTGTTCCAGCCGGCCTGCACGCCCCAGGGCGTGTTGGCCACGGCCTCGTCGAGCGCGGTGCACAGCACGTAGCGCGCGGCCAGCACCGATTCGTTGCCCACGCCCGCACGGCGCGCGCTGGCGTCGAACTGGTTGACCGCATCGGCGGTCGATGCACGCAGCGCAGGCACGTTGGGCGGCTGCGCGAGGTTGCGCAGCTTGCCGATCAGCACCAGCAGCTTGCCCGCGGCCGACACCAGCGGATTGAGCAGGCCGAGTTCACCAACGTCGGCGGCGGGTGTCGGATCGGCCCCTCCGAAGAAAGGCGCAGGCGCGGGCGCACTCGGCGTGCCCGCCGGCGTGCGCGGCTTGGGCTTGATGACCGTGCGCTCCGACTCGAAGGCGGCGAAGGGATCGGGAGGTGTGCTCATGATGGCTCCACGCTGACGGCGCCAATTCGTGGAATGCCGCGGAACCGGCTTTGCCGGGCCACAGGCGTTGCCCCCTCGAAGGGGGTTGGCGCAGCGGCACGAAGTGCGCGAAGACTGGGGGTCATGCTCGTATTGCCCAGAACTGGAGATCGAGCCCGGGGAAATCGCCCGCGATGTGCATCGCGATGCCCCCCGACTGCTCTAGCTGCCGCCACAGGTCGCTGTTGCGCGTCTCCAGCTCGAAATAGCTGGCGCCCGTGTGGAAGGGGATCTGCCTCGGCGCCACCGGCATCGGCGTGAGCGTGACGCCCGGCAGCGCGAGGTTGACGAGGTCGCGGATGCGCTCGACCGGCCCGATCTTGACCTGCGTGGGAAAGCGCGCGCGCAGCGCCTCGCTGGGCATGCTCGCGCTCACCGCGAGCACGAAGGTGGCCTTGCGCTGCAGCTCCACATCGGTGACCACCGCCACGCGCACACCGTGCTTGCGGTCGTGCAGGTCGATGCGTATGGCCGACTGCTCGAACACCATCGACAGGCTGCGGCGCAGGTCGTCCATGAGCGGACGGAAGCTCATCGCGAGGTCGTCGTGGATGTAGGGACCGAAGCGCGACACGCGGCGCGAGTCGCGAAAGCTCGCGAGGTCGCCCGCAAGGCCCAGCGCATGCTCGAAGAAATGCTGCGGATGCAGCATCGCGCTCTTCGCGAGGTGCGCGAAAACGGCCTCGTTGCGGTTGACGGCCTGCAGCAGCATGAAGTCGGCGATCTCGGCCACGCCACCGGTGCCGCCCTGCGTGAGCCGGCCGGCCAGAGCCTCGCCACGCTGGCGCAGCAGGCCCAGCAGTTCGTCGAGCCAGGCGCGGATGACGGCATGGCCGGCCACGTCGAGCAGGGGCGGCAGCATCGCGCGATCGAGCTGCACCTGGTTGTCGACGCGGCGCTCGACCACGCGGGCCACGCCGAGGGTCGTCCACGCATCGGTGGCCTCGCTCGCGCGCATCAGGCGCGTGTGGAGCTGGCCCAGCTGCAGCATCGCGGTGCGCTCGCCGGCGGTGTTGGAGTCGGGCACTTCCGACTCGAGCACGCGGTGGCGCACCAGCTCCTCATACTCTTCCGCGTCGGCCTCGCGCGCGCCCGCGCGGCGCAGCGGCAGCGCGAGCACCACGGCCTCGTCGCGCATGGTGGATGGAATGTCGATGGGCTCGGGCAGCGGGTCGACCGCAGGCATGTCGAAGACGGTGCCGTCGCCGAACACGCCCACCGCGCGCACCAGCGCCAGCTTGCCCAGCGTGAGCGCGGCCGGGTCGATCTCCAGCTCGGCGAAGCCCCAGGCGTAGGGCGTGGTGGAACGCAGCAGCACGTGGCGCGCGTGATCGGCATGACGCTCGCTCTGCTGCAGGTGCTGAGGCTGCAACAGCATCCCCTCGCTCCAGACCACTTTTGTTCGCCAACTCATCCGCACTCCGTCAACGGCAAGGGTTGCCTGAAAGAAACACGAAGTTTCCGGCTCGGGGGGCTGGTGGCAAATCCGCCTTAAGGCCTAGCTAACGGCCTAGGCAGGGGCTCTGGAGCTACGGCGAAGGGAGTAGAGATTCGCCCTGCGCAGGCGGGCGGCCCGGCGGCCGGGCAGCGGAGGACGGACGCTTCAGCGGGAGGCGGGCCGCAGCATCTCGACCTGCTCGGCGTAGGTCTTCTCGATGCGCTGCAGCCGCTGCTCGCGCGCGGCCTCGTTGACCCACGCGGCGGCCATGGCGTGCTGCCTGCCGAGCTGGCGCTCCAGCTGCGCCTGCGGCAGCAGCGCGCTGTCGTCGGCGGCGATGTAGCCGTAGGCCGCGCGCAGGCTCTTGAGCACCTCGCGCTCGGCGTCGCCGCGCGTGCCCTTGGCCTTGCCGTAGCCGGTCAGGAAGTTCTGCAGCCGCGCCTGGAACTCGGGCGGGAAGTCGCGCCGCACCACCATCTGCGCGCCGGGCGGCGGCTGCGACTCCCAGATCACCTTCAGCCGCTCGGCCTCGATGGGGAACTGCTGGCGGAAGCGCTCCAGGTCGGTGGTGTTGTTGGTCGCCACGTCGGCGTCGCCGTTGGCCACGGCCAGCGCGGTGGCCTGGTGGGTGCCGACGAACTCGCTGCGAAAGCGCGTCTCCATCTCGATGTTGTTCGGCAGGAAGAGCTGGCTCTGCGGCACGATGAAGCCGGTGACCGAGCGGCTGTCGCCGCGCGCCAGGCGCCACTTCTCGGGCTGCGCGAGCAGGCCCTCGAGCGTGTTGAGCGGGCCTGCCTTGCGCACCAGCAGCACCGCGCGGTGCTCGGGCATGCCGGGGTGCCGCGCGATCTGCGCCACCACCTTCATGCGACGCTGCATCACGGCGTCCAGCGCCATCTTTCCGGAGAGGAAGGCCATGTCGATCTCGTCGCGCCCGATGGCGCGATCGAGCTCTTCGTAGGTCGGCACCGAATACATGCTGACCGGCATGCCGAGCGCGCGGCCCAGGTCGTTCATGAGCGGCGTCCACAGCGCGCGCGACTCGACGGTGCCGCCCAGCGGCAGCACGCCGAAGCGAAGCATCCGGATGGCGGGCGACGGCGCGCCCTTCTCGGCCGGCGCCACCGCGGCTCCTGTCGCCGTGCCCTGCTGCGCCACGGCCGGCATCGCGATGAGGAAGGCCAGCAGCACGGCCACCGCGCGCCACAGCCCGGTGCGCAACGTCATGGCGACACGTCCTTCAGCACGCTGACCTGCTCGGCGTAGCCGCTCTCGATGCGCTGCAGCCGGGCTTCGCGCGCGGCGTCGTTCACCCACTGCGCGGTCATGGCGTTCTGCTTCGCGAGCTGGTAGGCCAGCTTGGCGGCCGGCTGCAGCGAGCTGTTGTCGGCCGCCACGAAGCCGGCCAGGTCGTGCAGCGACTTCAGCACCACGCGCTCGGCGTCGCCGCGCGGGCCCTTGCCGCGCCCGTAGGCCACCAGGAAGGCCTGCACGCGCTTGCGCAGCTCGGGCGTGTATTCGCGCCGCACCACGATCTGCGCATGCGGGATCAGGTCGGACTCCCACAGCACCTGCAGCCGCTCGGTCTCGGCCGGAAAGCGCGTCTTGAAGCGCTCGAAGTCGGCGGTGTTGTTGGTGGCCACGTCGGCCTCGTTGTTGGCCACGGCCAGCGCGGTCGCCTGGTGGGTACCCACGATCTCGCTGCGGAAGCGCGTCTCCATCGCGATGTGGTTCGGCAGGAAGAGCTGCAGCTGCGGCACGATGAAGCCCGACACCGACTGCTTCTCGCCGCGCGCGAGCCGCCAGCGATCAGGCTGCTCCAGCAGGTTCTTCAGCGAGTTGAAGGGCGGCGCCTTGCGCGACAGCAGCAGCGCGCGGTAGCCCGGCAGGCCGTCATGGCGCACCACCTGCGCCACCACCTTCATGCGCCGCTGGGTGACGGCGTCGAGCGCCATCTTCCCGGAGAGGAAGGCCATGTCGACCTCGTCGCGCTGGATGGCCTGCTCCAGCGCCTCGTACGAGTTGACCGACAGCACGCTCACCGGCCGGTTGATCGCGCGGCTGAGCTCGGCCAGGAGCGGGTCCCAGTCGCTGCGCGATTCGAACGCACCGCCCAGCGGCAGGATGCCGAAGCGCACCGGGCCGTCCAGCGGATTGACCTGGGCGGGCGCCGCGAGGGGCAGCGCCGCGAGCAGCGCCAGGGTGCCCGCGCGGAGCACGGCGGCTGAGAACTCGGCGAATCGGCGCAGGGAAGCCAGCATTTCTGAAGCGAAAGACATAGGGCCGGCGCGCATCGGCGGGTCTAACATGGGCAGCGCGGACGCCATTAAATATCAATTGCAAACATTTGTTGTGATGTTTTTCCCAGCTTTCCTGCCCCGGAACGCCCTCCTAAGCTCGGCGCCCATGCCTGCGATGCCCTCATGAACTGGAACTTCCGCGTCATCCGGAGCCTGGGGCGCCTGACCTTCGCCCAGCAGCTGATCCTGCTGGCGATGGTGCCGGCGGCCCTGGCCACGCTGGCAGCCATCGCCGTGCTGACGCGCCAGCACCTGGGCAACCTCACCGAGTTGATGCGCGCCAACGCGCAGACCGTGGCGCTGCAGGTGGCCACGGTGGCGCAGGCGCCGCTGGCGCGCATGGACCGCCGCGCGCTTGCGCGCACCGCCCAGTCGGGCACCTACCAGCCGAACGTGCAGCAGGTGCAGATCTGGACGGAGGACGGCGAGATCGTCGCCAACTCCGAGACCATGGACCGCGCCCGCGCCGAGGGCCTGCAGGTGGTGGTGCCCATCGTGAGCGACGACGGCCGCCACAACGGCAAGGTGATGGTCGAGATGAGCCTGGCGGCCGTGCAGAGCGCGCGGCGCTCGGTGTGGCTCAACGTGGGCCTGGTGCTCGCGGTCAGCCTGGTGGGCGTGGGCCTGGCCGGCTGGTGGGCCGCCAGGCGCATCAGCGAGCCGATCCGCGCGCTGGGCAAGGCGGTCGACAGGCTGGGCGCGGGCGAGGACGCGAGCGTGGCCATCGAGGGCACGGCCGAGGTGCGCCACCTGCAGCAGGGCTTCAACGAGGCCGCGCGCGCGCTCGCCGAAAGCCACCGGCTGCTGCAGAGCCGCATCAACGAGGCCACCGCCGAGCTGGCGCGCAAGAACCAGCTGCTCGAAGTGGCCAGCCAGGCCAAGACCCGGCTGCTGGCCGCCGCCAGCCACGACCTGCGCCAGCCGCTGCACGCGCTCACGCTCTTCTCCGACGGGCTGGCCAACGGCGAGAGCGATCCGGTGAAGCTGCAGCGCATCGGCCACATCCGCGAGTGCGTGGATTCGCTGGACCGCCTCTTCTCCGAGCTGCTGAACCTGTCGCAGCTGGACGCGGGCGTGCTGCAGCCGCAGTGGATCGACTTCCCGCTCGACCGGCTCTTCGAGGAGATCAGCCGCAACTTCCGACCGGTGGCCGAGCAGCAGGGCCTGCGGCTGGTGGTGCGCAAGACCGACGTGTGGGTGCGCTGCGACTACGTGATGCTCTCGCGCATCCTGAACAACCTGGTGTCGAACTCGCTGCGCCACACCATCGAGGGCGGCGTGCTGATCGGCGCGCGGCGGCGCGGGCGGGGCGTGCGCATCGACGTGGTCGACACCGGCGTGGGCATCGCCGCGCACCACCAGGCGCGGGTGTTCGAGGAGTTCTACCAGGTCGAGCCCGCGGGCCGGCAGGCGGCATCGCGCGGCGCGCGGGGCATGGGGCTGGGCCTGGCAACGGTGCAGCGGCTGGCCGAGCTGCTCAACACGCGCGTGGACCTGACATCGAAGCTGAACAAGGGCACCTGCGTGCGGGTGCTGGTGCGCTCGGCCGCCGCCGCGCTGCCGGTGCCCGCGGCGGCGCCCTCCCTCGCCGCCATCGAGGAAGAAGAGAGCCTGGCCGGTGTGCGCATCCTCGTGATCGACGACGAGCGCACCATCCTCGAGGGCCTGACGGTGGTGCTCTCCAACTGGGGCGCCGAGGTGCTGCCCGCGCAGACCCGCGCCGAGGCACTGACCATGGCCGACGGCTGGGCGCAGCCGCCCGACGTGGTCATCAGCGACCTGCTGCTGCAAGGCGGCGACAACGGCCTGGACGTGATCGCCGCGCTGGAGCGCCATCCGCGCGGCATCGGCCCGGGCACCGCCCGCCTGCTTGTGACCGGCGAGACCAAGCCCGACCGCCTGCGCGAGGTGGCGAGCGCCGGCATCACGGTGCTCTACAAGCCGGTGTCGCCGCGCGTGCTGCGCCAGGCGATTCAGGCGCAGCGAGCCGCGGCAGCGCAGGCAGCCAGCGCTTAAAAGGCGCTCTCCTAGCGCGAAACACCGCGGAACCGGCTTCGCCGGGCCGCTGGTGTTGCCCCTGGAAGGGGGGTGGCGAAGCGACACGAAGTGCGCGAAGCCTGGGGGAGAACTTAGTGCTACCGCGGAACCGGCTTTGCCGGGCCGCAGGTGTTGCCCCCGGAAGGGGGGTGGCGAAGCGACACGAAGTGCGCGAAGCCTGGGGGTGAGCCAAGTGCTACCGCGGAACCGGCTTCGCCGGGCCGCTGGTGTTGCCCCCGGAAGGGGGAAGGCGCGCGCAACACGAAGTGCGCGAAGCCTGGGGGAGAACCAGCTACTCCGTCAGGCATAGGCCTTGCGGCCATCGCCGCGAGGAATTCGTCACACCGGCAGGGCGCCGCGGACGCTGACATAAGCCCTCCGCCTTATCGCGCGAAGAAGGGGCCGTCCTTACATTGGGTCATTCGCCTCTCGCTGCGGAAGCAGTCCATGTTTGTTGCCGTGATTCCCGTCCTCCCGCCCTCCTCGAGAAGGCCGTGGCGCGCCGTCCGCATCGCGCTGGCGGCGATGCTCGCCTGGGCCGCGGCGGCCGGCGGCGCGGCGGCCGCGAGCCTCACGGTGCTGATGGGCGACGACATGGCGGCCTCTTCCGAGTTCGTGCAGCAGCTGCGCGCCGACCAGGAGCCCGGCGGCAGGTTCGAGCTGGTGCGCATCCCGCCCGGCGGTGCGGCCGTCGCGCAGCCCGAAGCGGCGGCCCTCGCTCCCGCCCCCGATCAAGAGCGCGCCGCCAACGCGGGCGTGCGCACGCGCAGCCTGCGCAGCGCGGCCGCCGATGCGCCGCTCACCATGGCCGTCGGCCCTGCCGCCGCGCGCGCCGCCATCGAGCGGCCGGGCCAGGAGCCGCTGGTGCTGGCGATGCTCAGCCGGCTCGAATACGAGACGCTCAAGGCCTCCAGTCCGGCATTGCGGCGCGGCGACCGCCGCGTGGGCGTGCTGCTGCGCGACCCGGCCATGGCCGACCAGCTCGCGCTGGTCAATGCGGTGCTGCCGCAGAAGCACCGCGTGGGCGTGGTCGCCACGCCGGAGTCGGAGCCGCTGGTGCGCGAGCTGCAGCGCGCCGCCCAGGGCGCGAACCCGGCATGGGACCTGCGGGTGGAATACGTGCCCGACGCGCGGTCGATCGCCTCGGCGCTGCGGCTGGTGGTGCCGCAGAGCGACGCGCTGATGGTGCTGCCCGATCTGATCGGCGACAACCAGGCAGCCACGCTGTCGGTGCTGCGCGCCGGCGCGAGCGCGGGCCTGCCGGTGTTCGGCGCCAGCGAGGGGCTGGTGCGATCGGGCGGGCTGGCAGCGGCGGTCTCCACGCCCTCGCAACTCGCACAGCAGGCGCGTCAGCTCGGGCAGAAGGTCGCGAGCGCCGCCGCGGCCGGGGCGGGCAGCAGCAGCAGCAACGCACCGCTGGTGGAAGCCGCTACGCCGGCCGCCGTGCGCGTCAACGCCACCGTGGCACGCGGACTCGGCCTGCGCCTGCCGGAGGAACGGGAACTGACCGACCGGCTCGCGGCCCCGCGATGAGCAGCGCTCCACCTTCCCTCGACCCGGCCGAGCCCACGGGGGCGGAGGGTGCGGATGCGCCGGCCGCTTCGGCTTCGCAGCCGCCCGCGTCCTTCCGCTCGCCGCACACGCTGGTCCTGCGCGGCAACCTCCAGCGCGACCTGTTCCGCCTCGGCGTGGTGCCTTGCGCGGCGGTGGCGCTGGCGCTCACCGGCTGGTTCACGCACAACCGGCTGCAGACCCTCGAAGCCGCCTTCGACGCCGAAGGCCAGTCCGTCGCGAAGCAGGTGGCGGCCATGTCCGACCTGAGCCTCTACGCGGGCGACGTGCCGGCTCTGCAGAACGTGGCCAATGCCGCGCTGCGCGGCGGGCAGGTCACGCGCGTGGAGATCAGCAACAGCGCCGGCATCTACGTGACCGCCGGGCCCAAGACGCCGTCGCTGGGGCAGCTGCGCATGTTCACCTCGCCGGTCACGCTGCGCGAGGCCTCGCGCGCCAGCGCCTTCGCGCCCGCCGGCTCCACCGCGGCGGGCGATGCGCCCATCGGGCTGGTGCAGACCTTCCGCGACACCACGGCCTACACGCGCGAGCGCAGCCGCTCGCTGATCGCGGGCGTCGGCATCGCGCTGGTCGCGCTGATCGCGGCGTGGGCCTCGGTGCGGCACATGGCGCGCACGGTGGCGCGGCCGCTGCGGCGCGTGTCCCGCACGGTCGCGGCGCTGGAGGCGGGGCATTTCGAGGTGCGCTGCGACGTGGCGGAAGGCGGCGCGCGCGGCACGCACGAGCTCGCGGTGCTCGCGCACGACATCGACCGGCTGGCCGAGCGCCTGCAGCGCAACCGCCAGGTCAGCGAGGAGCAGGTGCGCGAGGCCACCGCCGTCGCGCTGCAGCGCATGGCCGAGGCCGAGCAGGCGGCCCTCTCGCGCGCACGCTTCCTCGCGGCCGCGAGCCACGACCTGCGCCAGCCGCTGCATGCCATGGGCCTGTTCATCGACGGCCTGCTGCCCGGCGCCTCGCCCGCGCAGCGCCCGGCCGTGCTGCGGCTGCAGGAGAGCACCGAGTTCATGGGCGTGCTGCTGGACGACCTGCTCGAGATCTCGCGGCTCGACGCGCAGGTGCTCACGCCGGCCATCGCCAAGGTGCCGCTCGCGGAGCTGTTCGACCAGCTCGACGCACAGCACGCCGCAGCCGCCGTCGAGGCCCGCGTGCGGCTGCGCTGGAGCGACCGCGGGCTGGCCGTGCGATCCGATGCGTCGATGCTGCGGCGCATCGTCGGCAACCTCGTCACCAACGCGCTGCGCCACGCGCCCGAGGGCGGCACGGTGCTGGTGGCGGCGCGGCGCAGCGCGGGCGGCGTGCGCATCGAGGTGCGCGACAACGGCGTGGGCATCGCGCCCATCCACCAGGGACGCATCTTCGAGGAGTTCTACCAGGTGGCCAACACCGAGCGCGACCGGCGCCGCGGCTTCGGGCTGGGCCTGGCGATCTGCGCGCGCATCGCGGCGCTGCTGGGCACGCGCATCACCGTGCGCTCGGCGCTGCAGGCCGGCAGCACCTTCGCCTTCACGCTGCCGGCCGCGCGGCTGGCCGACGTGACGCCGCCCCAGCCGCCGCAGATCGCACCCGCGCCGCTGGCCGGACTGCGATGCCTGGTGGTGGACGACGACCCCGCCATCCTCGACGGCAGCCGCGCGCTGCTGGAGCAGTGGGGCTGCCAGGTCGAATGCGTGAGCACCGGCGCCGAGGCCATCGCGCGGCTGGGCACCGGCGACATCCACTACGACGCGGTGCTGTGCGACCTGCAGCTCGCGGGCGACGGCGATGGCGTCGACGTGATCGACGCCGCCCGGCGGCTGCAGCCCGATGCGCTGGCAGTGCTGGTGTCGGGCGCCACCGGGCCCGAGGTGCTTCAGCGGCTGCGCCACGGCGGCGTGATGCTGCTGACCAAGCCGGTCGCGCCGGCCAAGCTGCGCGCGCTGCTGACGACGCGGCGGCAAATCATGGTCTGACCCCCAGGCTTCGCGCACTTCGTGTCGCTTCGCCGACCCCCTTCCAGGGGGGCGATACCTGCGGCCCGGCAAAGCCGGTTCCGCGAGAGCTTGAACTCACCCCCAGGCTTCGCGCACTTCGTGTCGCTTCGCCGACCCCCTTCCAGGGGGCGATACCTGCGGCCCGGCAAAGCCGGTTCCGCGAGAGCTTGAGCTCACCCCCCAGGCTTCGCGCACTTCGTGTCGCTTCGCCAACCCCCTTCCAGGGGGCGATACCTGCGGCCCGGCAAAGCCGGTTCCGCGGCATCCCTGACACTCAGGGTTTCCTGATGCGAAGCACGCCCTCTTTCTCGTTCATGCGCGCGAGAACTGCTGACGGTAGGCGGTGGGTGACAGCTTGAAGGCCGAGACGAAGTGCTTGCGCAGCGACACCGCCGAGCCGAAGCCGGCGCCGGTGGCGATGCGTTCCACCGGATGGTCGGTGGTCTCGAGCAGCCGCTGCGCGAGCGCGAGGCGCTGGTTCTGCATCCACTGGCCGACGGTGGTGCCGGTGGATTCGCGGAAGCGCCGCGTGAAGTTGCGCCGGCTCATGAGCGCGCGCCGCGCGAGGTCGTCGAGATCGTGCGGCCTGTCGAGGTGCCGGCCCAGCCATTCGAGCAGCGGCGCGAGCCGGTCGCGCTCGGCGGCGGCGGGCACGGGCTGCTCGATGTACTGCGCCTGGCCACCCTGCCGGTGCGGCGCCACCACCATGCGGCGCGCGGCGCGGTTGGCCGTCTCGGCGCCGTAGCGCACGCGCAGCAGGTGCAGGCAGCAGTCGATGCCCGCCGCGGTGCCGGCAGAGGTGAGCACGTTGCCGTCTTCCACGTAGAGCACCTCGGGCTGCAGCCTCACCTTCGGGTATTGCTTCGCGAAGGCGGGCGCCAGCTTCCAGTGCGTGGTGGCCGGGCGGCCGTCGAGCAGGCCGGCCTCGGCCAGCACGAAGGCGCCGAGGCACAGGCCCATCACGGTCGCGCCGCGCCGGTGCGCCGCCTGCAGCGCCCGGATGAGCGCCGGCGGCGCCGCGCTGCAGTCGTCGCGCCATGAAGGCACCACCACGATGCGCGCCCGGCGTATCGCCTCCAGCCCGTGCGGCACCACGAGCGAGAAGCCCGCGTTGGTGCGCAGTTCGCCGGGCTCCGACGCGCACACCTGCACGCGGAAGCGCGATGCGCCCGCGTCCGTGCGGTCTTCGCCGAAGACCATGCAGGGCACGGAAAGGTGGAAGGGGCTGATGCCATCGAAGGCGACGACGGCGACGGTTTCCGCAGCAGGCGAGCTCATGGCCCGATCTTATCGATGAATGGCTTTCGGGCCACTTTCGGGCGGCGGTGCCGGCAGGAAGAATCAAGCCATCCGAACCGACAGCAGAAGGAGCCACTCATGAGCAGCAACACGCCCGCGCCACGCCGCGCCCTCGTCGTCATCGACGTGCAGAACGAATACTTCGAAGGCGGTGGCCTGCCCATCGAATACCCGCCCATCCTGCAGACATTGCCCAACGTGACCCGGGCCATGGACGCCGCCCACGCCGCCGGCACGCCCGTGGTGGTGGTGCGCCACCATGCGCCCAAGGGCGCGCCCGTGTTCCAGGCCGATGCGCACAACGGCCAGCTGCATCCCGAGATCGCGAAGCGGCCGCACGACCACCTCGTCACCAAGAGCTCTCCGAGCGTGTTCAACGGCACCGACTTCGCCGACTGGATCGCGCGCCACGGCATCGACACGCTGAGCGTGGCCGGCTACATGACGCACAACTGCGATGCCTCCACGGTGTACGAGGCCATGCACCGCGGCCTGGCCGTCGAGTTCATCTCCGACGCCAGCGGCGCCCTTCCCTACGAGAACGCCGCGGGCAAGGTCACGGCGGAGGAGATCCACCGCGTCTTCAGCGTGGTGTTCCACAGCAACTTCGCGGCCGTGACCACGACGGACGCCTGGATCTCGGCGATGCGCGAGGGCCAGGCCATTCCGAAGGACAACGTGCTGATGTCGAACCGGCGCGCACGAGGCATCGCATAACCTGCGCGAGCTTCGCGGGGCCGCGCGCCTCGCGCAAGGCGCTCACCTCGATAAGCCGACCTCCAAAAGTTCGTTGGAGGGCCTCTTGAAATGCCGGCGAACCCGGCGTTGGCGGTCCGGTTGCTCTCGACGCCGAAGACCACGTGCATGAGGCGGCCTTGCCTCCTTGCACAACGGTTCGCCACCGCCGCTCCGCAACAGCGTTCACTCGCCTCAGAAATCGGCGCAGCCGTTGCGCTTCTCGGTGTCGACGCAGCTCGAGAGGTTTGGCCGCGAGCGCACGCGCGACCATTCGCGCGCCAGCACGTCGCCGCCCTGCGATGCGCGGTCGCCGTCGAGCGGGCCGGTGGCGAAGCAGATCGGCGGCGGACCGATGTTGCGGTCGTACACCCAGGTGGCCGGCAGGTCGCGCAGCGCATCGGGGCGCGGCAGGTCGGGCATCTGGTTGACGAACAGGTTGCCCGGCACCACGTTGACCGCATAACCCTCGGCCGAAGTGAAGCTGCCGTTGATCGGGTATACGCCCGGCGGACTGGTCTGCAGCGCGGGCGAGAACATGAATCCCGCGAAGCCGGCGCCCGTGTCGCCCAGGATCAGCCCGCCGATACCGTAGCTGAACAGCGGATTCGGAAAGCCGAAGGGCCTGCTCGCGTTGCCGATGACCACCGTGGCCACCGGCTGCTGCGCGTAGATGAAATGGTTGGCGCCCGCCGGAATGCTCACCGCGCACAGGCCAGAGTAGGCGCAGTGGTAGAGGTTCGGATACAGCCCCGATCCCGCGAGCCCGCCGCGCGTCTCGCCCACCCAGGTGTTGGCCCATACGCGCCAGGGTGCGCCGGTGATGCCGTAGCTGCCGGTGTTCTGGAAACGCGAGCCCGCCACGAGGTCGACCCCGCCGGTGCTGCTCACGTCGGTGCCCAGCAGCAGGTCGCCGGTGAGCGTGCGCACCGCCACGGTATTGGCGGCCATCGATGTTGCCGACACGACCTGCGGCGCATTGCCCGCAGCGTCGTAGCCGGTGACGCTCACCGGGCCGAGCTTGACGGTGTCGACGTCCACGTAGCGGAAGGCACCGGCCGCGCCGCCGCCCAGGGTGTCGGCGCTGACGTTGTTCGCGGCCTGGTCCAGCAGCACGCTGCCGCCGGTGGAGCGCGCCAGCAGCGTGCCGGCGGTGATCGGTGCCGCGGCCGTCTGCGTGATGTCGCCGGCGGAGACCAGCCCCACGGCCGATGCGGTGATCGCACCGCCGAGCTGGATGCCGCCGCCACCGCCGTTCTGCAATGTCAGTGCGCCTGGCAAAGTGAGCGGACCCACCACGGCGATGTTGCCGGCGTGCGCGTTGCTGCCGGCCACGATGGTGGGCGCATCGAGGCGCGTGAACTCGTCGGCCGATACGGCGAAGCCGTTGGCTGCGGTACCGCCCAGCGTGATGGGGTTGGCGGTGCGATCGACCGCGTTGCCCGCGGCGTCGACGCCGCCGGGGCGCAGGTTCAGTACGTTGCCGGCGCGCACCGTGCCGGTCAGCACCACGGCGTCGGTGCTGCCGTCGTTGCTCGCGCGCAGCACCACGTTGCGATTGCCGTCGATGCGGCCTCCGGTACCGAGAGTGATGCCCGTGCCGTTGGCCTGCGACTCGCCCGCCACGTCGATGTCGCCCGTGCCGAGCGTGGTGACCAGCGCGTTGTTGGCGATCAGCACGCCACCCGACTTGCTGCTGGACACGCCCGGCGTCACGAGGCCGCGTATGCCGATGTTGCCGTCGATGCTACGCACCGTGACGTTGCTCAGGTCGACAGCCTGCACGGCCAGCGGCCCGGTGCTCGGGTCCGTCACGCCGCTGCCGATGCCCACGATGGAGATGTCTCCACTGGTGGTGAGGATCTGGCCAGGCCCGGTGCTCGCGCCGATGCGCACGCCGGTGCCGCCAGGTGCCGTACCCGAGATCGACACGTCGCCGGTGCTGCTCTGGATGGTCGCTCCGCTCAGCTGCACCGTGGCGGTGAAGCCCGAGAAGGTGGGCGTGCCGCGCTTGCCCGTGATCTGCACCGAGCCGCCGGGGCCTGCGTCGCCCAGCGCGGTGGTGCGCGTGTCGATCGTGGTGTTGGTGATGCCGATCGCCTGGTTGCCCGAGGGGCTGGTGTCGGCCGTCATGGTGACGTCGCCGCCGTTGGTGGCGATCTTTGCGCCGCTCAGGAAGATCGCTCCGTTCTGCCCTCCCACGCCTGCGTTCAGTACCACGTTGAGCGCGCCCGAGTTGGACTGGATCGAATTGTTGTTGAAGGCGCTGATGTTGTGCGCCGCGTCGAGCTCGAAGGTGAGCGGCGCCGAGCCCTTGCTGCGCACGATGGCCGCATCGGTGGCGAAGGTGATGTTGCCGTCGGTCGCGAGGCCGCCGGTGCCCGTGGTGATCGTCACGCTGGTGCCCCCGTCCAGCGCGTTGTTGATGTCGCCGTCCTGGATGGTGGAGTTGGCGAGCGGATCGAAGGGGTTGCCCGTCAGGCTGCCCGATGCAGTGCCGTGCGCGATGTTGACGTTGTACGGATCGATGGTCCACTTGCCCGCCGCCCCCACCGGCGCCGACGCATCCACGCGCAGCCCCGTCAGGTCGAAGTGCGGTGCCGAGGTCTCGATGTTCCCGCCGTTGCCGCCGCTCGTGCCGCCGCGCGCCGAGATGCTGCCGTAGCCGCGCAGCGTGTCGCCGGCGATCACGTTCACCGTGCCGCCGCTGCCGGTGGCCGAAGTCGCGTCGGCGCGCAGGCTGGCCTGGTCGGCGAGGGCGATGACGCCGGTGGCGCGCACGTCGATGGTGCCCGACTGGGTCGCGCCGCCCACGTCGACGGTGTTCGCGTCGGGGTACACGTCGGTCACCAGTACATTGCGGCCGGTGATGCTCACGGTGCCGCCCGCGCCGGTGCTGCTCGATGCGTCGATGAACGAACCGACCTGCGTGCCCGAAGGCACGTCGCGCAGGAACACGCGGCCGACGCGCACGTCGCCGCCGCGGCCGTCGATGGCGATGCGCCCGCCCTCGGCGCGCACGGTGCCGTCGGCCTCCATCGCGAGCGCGACCGACGAGGCGTCGCTGCCCACGGTCACGGCGCCGCCGCTCACGGTGAATCCCTTGCCGCCGGCGGTGCCCGAGATCGATATGTCGCGCCCCTGCCCGGCCGTGATGCTGCCGCCGAGGATGCTCACGCCGTTGCCCGCGGCATAGCTCACGCCGTTGCCGCCGTTGGCGGCCGAGGCCGAGGTCAGGAAGCCGCTGTCGGCCGTGAGGCCCTGCATGTCGCTGCCAGTGCCGTCGATGGTTACGCGCCCGCCCGATTCGATGACGGCGCCGCGCATCGAGATGCCGCCGACGTTGCTGGTCGTCACGTTGGGGAAGGAGCCGTCGGCGAAATCCACCGTGCCGCCGTACACGGCGGCCGGATCGGCCGAGGTCCAACTGCGCGAGCTGCCGGTGATGCTCACGTCGCCGCCCGCGGTGCGCAGCACCGTGTTGCCGCCCTCGGTGCCGTCGAGCAGCACGCCGCCCGCGCCGATGCCGCCGGCCCCGGTGATGGAGATGTTGCCGGCGCCGGTCGTCAGCGTGCCGCCTGAGATCTGCACGCCGTCCGCGCTCACGTAGTAGCCGGAGCCGCTGGACACGCTCGCGCCCTGGCCGCGCAGCGTGATTGCGCCGCTGCCGCCGCAGGCGCCCGAACCCGCCGCGCAGGTGTCGAGCGCGCTGTCGACGATGGTGATGCCCGCGCGCCCGAAGTTCGGGCCGCCGTCGGTGGGCGCGATGCCGCCCACTGCGTAGCCGTTCGCGGCGTCGCCCTGGCCGTAGAAGCGGATGTTGCCGCCGTTGGTGGCGATGCTGGCGTTGTTGAGCCCGATCACGCCACCCTGGCCGCCGCCGGTCGAGTTGGCGTCGAAGTCCACGTGCAGCGCACCGCTCTGCGAACTGATCGAGGAGCCGCTCGACATCTGGATGTCGCGCAGCGAATCGACCGTGAGCCGCGCGTCGCGGCCTTGCGACTTGACGATGCTCGCGTTGTCCTGGAACACCACGTCGTGCGATTCGCCGTCGTTGGAGCCGGTGCGCAGCGTCACGTCGGTCGAGCGGCCCAACGTGTTGCCGATGGCAACGGGGCTCAGTCGCGTGCCGGCAGAGTTCTGCGCGTAGTCCGCTGGGTCGTAGGCCGGCACGGCGTTGTCGACGTTGAGGTCGCCCTTGGATTCGACGATCCATTGGCCGTTCGCGCCTCCAGCGCCGCCGGCCGCGTCGATCTGCGCCAGTTCCGTGACCTCCACCAGTTGCCCGGTGGTGGTGATGGTGCCGCCCGCGCCGCTGCCTGCGCCTCGCGCCTGGATCTGGCCGGAGACGTGCGTGAAGCCGGCACTCAGCCCGATCGTGCCGCCCTGGCCGTTCGCACCGTTCGCGCCCGCGGCATTGCTGCGCAGCACCGCGTCGGGCGACATGCTGATGGCGGCGGTGCCCGACACCTGGATGCTGCCGCCGTTGCTGCCGCTGGCGTCGCCCGTCAGGCCCGACAGCCGCACGTAGTCGGCCTTCGCGGTGATCGATCCGCCGGCCACGCCGGCCTCTGTGCCACTCGCATCGAGCGTGCCGCCCAGCAGCATCTCGTTGGAGCGCAGGGTCGACTGCCCGCCGTCCAGCACGATCTCGCCGTTGCGCGAGGACAGCGAGCGAGCGCGGATCGTGCCGGTCTGGCTCACCACGAGCTGGCGTGCGTCCACGTCGGCGGCGGCCGCCATCAGCACCACGCGGCCGCCGTCGGCCGTGACCTTGCCGGTGTCCGTGTTCATGAGCTGTGCGGTGGCGGTCTTGTCCGTCGCCTGCAGGTCGGTGAGCTTGAAGGTGGTCCGCCCGTCCAGCGGCACCTTGAAAGTGGTAAGGCCGTCGCCGTCGAAGTCCAGGTTCATCGTGAGCTTGCTGGCCGACACCAGGCCCACCGAGCCGCGCGCGACGTTGATCTCGCCGTCGTTGCGCACCGAACCGCCCACCAGCGCCACGGTGCCGCCCGGGCCCGCCGTGATCGACGCGCCCTGCTCCAGCCGCACCTGCGCGAGGCTGTTGGCCGGGCCGGCGAAGACCAGCTGCTCGCTCTTGTCGAAGGCCTTGTTCTCCGAGCCGACGGGCATGAAGTTGTCGTTGGCGATGTCCAGCGTGGAAGCCACGAGGCCGCCCACGTTGACCGAGGCGCCGTTGCCGAACACGATGCCGCTCGGGTTGATGAGAAACACGCTGCCGCCGGGCAGGTTGGGGTTGCCGATCAGCGATGTCCTGAGCGTGCCGTCGATGCGCGATGCCTGGATGGTCACGCCGTCGCCCACCACGCGGTTGAGCAACACGGCGCGCGTGCTCGGCTGGGCGATGTTGACCGTGCCGCCGGTACCGATGGAGAAGGTCTGCCAGCTGGCGATGCCGCGCATCGAAGGCTGCGTGATGTTCATCAGGCTGCCGCTCTGCGTCATCGTGACGCCGCCGGCGATGGACGTGAAGCCGGTGGGCAGCACCTGTGCCATGGTCGGCGCCGCGCCCGCGCAGATCAGAGAAATCGCGAGCGGACGCAGCCGAAGCCGCCGTTGTGTGAATCGGTTGCGTTGCTTCATGGTCAGAACGCCTTGATGAGCTGCACGAACAGCCGCGGGTTGCGGCCCCCGCCATCGGTCTGCGCGGGCGGCGTGCCGGCGCGCCAGGCCAGCGTCGCGTTGATCGAGAAATTGCCCGGGCGCGACCAGCTCAGGCCCACGCCGTAGCCGCGCAGGCTGTGGCTGTTGACGCCGTCGTAGGGCGTAGGGTTGCGCACGATCTTTCCGTGCGCGGCGTCGTAGAACAGGAAGGGCGTGAGCTCCTCGTTGAACGACCAGCGCCATTCGACGGTGCCGATCACGCCCTGGTCCACCAGCAGTTCGCCCGAGGGGTAGGCGCGCACCGCGCGCGCGCCGCCGAGCGAGAGCTTCTCCGACGCGTCGAGGTTCTTGCTGGCCCACTGCCCGCCCACAGACAGGTACAGCGAATGCCGCGGCACGATGGCCTGCAGGCGCGAGAACTGGAAGCTCAGCTTGGTGAAGCCGCCCGCGGTGTTGTGGCCCGTGGTGCTGCGGTCGAAGTCGCGGCTCTCGGGGTCGCGGATGGAGAGGTTGCCGTGGTACAGCGTGCCGGAGCTGGCCCAGTAGCCGCCGCCGAGCAGTTCGTCGCGCCGCTCCCACGTCCAGCCCAGGCTCAGGCCGTTGACGCGCTTCTTCGAATTGAAGTCGGCCGCGCGCAGCTCGTCGGTGAGGTCCTTCACGTCCACGCCCAGGCGCAGGAAGAGGTTCTGCTGGCGCTGGCGGATCAGCGGATAGCTCAGCGAGAAGTCGAGCACGTTGGCGCGCCCGCGCGCGTCGAGGTCGGCGAACTGCCCACCCAGCTCGTAGCTCACGCGCGAGAGGCCGACGCCTGCGCGCAGCCCGCTGGTGCCGATGGGCGCCTCGTAGGCGATGCGGCCGAACTGCAGCGCGTTGCTGTTGGACACCATCAGCCGCATGTCGAGGTTGTCGCCGATGCCGAAGGGGCTGAGCCAGCGCGCGGTGCCGCCCACGCGGTAGCGGCCCGATTCCTTGGTGCCGTGGTTGTCGCCCTCGGCGGTGAAGGCCCAGCGCGGCGCGGCGGCCACCTCGACCGAGAGATCGGTGGTGCCGGGCTGCGTGCCTTCCTGCAGGCCCGACGACACCTTGATGCCCGGCTGGTCCGACAGCAGCAGCATCGCGCGCTCGTAGTCGGGTGCGCTCACGGCGGCACCCGGCTGCAGCGGCGCGAGGAAGCCGCGCACGCGCGACTCGGCGATGGGCGCATCGGGCGCGACCGTCACGTCGACCTTGCCCAGGCGGCCCTCGATCACGCTGATCTCGACGATGCCGTCGCGCACCGTCTGCACCGGCACCACGGCCTGCGCGAGGAAGTAGCCGCGCTCCTTGTAGCGTGCGGTGATGGCCTTGGCGAGTTCCTCCAGGTCGGCGAGCGTCACGTCGCGGCCGATGAAGGGGCCCGTGATGGCCTGCAGCTCCTCGTTGCTCAGCGCCTTCACGCCGTTCAGGCGCAGGTCGTTGAGCCTGAAGCTCGCGCCGGCGGCACCGCCCCTGTCGCGCGGCGGCGCGGGCAGGCTCTGCGGCGCAACGGTGCCAGTGGGCGCCTGGGCGACCGGCCGGTCGCAGGTGCCGCAAGGGTCCGTGGTCGGCAGCAGTTCTGTGGTGTTGCCGTCCGCTTCGGCTGCGTGCGTGCGCTGGGCTGCAACGAGCAGCGTGGCGCCGACCAGGGCCGTGACTGCAAAGGCGATCGGCGTGATCGACATGGGGCGTTGGCAAGTTTTCATGTCAGCTACCCACCGTGAGACGCCAGTTGCCGATCAGGTTGAACGGCGCCCAGAAGAAGGGGTGGGACATCTTGGGATCCTTCAGCACCGCGAGCTGGCCGGCCTGCATGGCCTTCTGGATGTCGCGGCCCTTCGAGAGCTCGCCGTAGAGCGTGCTCATGAGCACGGCGGTGGCGTCGTCCGACACCGGCCACAGCGAAGCGATCAGGCTGGAGCTGCCGGCCGAGAGGAACGAGCGCGTGAAGCCCAGCACCTCGTCGCCCTGCGCGATGCGCCCCAGGCCCGATTCGCAGGCCGAGAGCGTGACCAGCGCGGTGCCGTCCATCGGCAGCCCGAGGATCTCGTGGGCCTCCAGGAAATTCTGCTTGCCGCCCTCGTTGGCCAGCAGGATGCGCGAGTACAGCGGATCGACCGCGTCGGCCTCGGCATGGGCCGCCACGTGCATCAGCGGGGAGCGCGCGGCCACGTCGCGGAACTGCGTCTTGGTGGCGGCCGCGCCCATGTAGACGGCGTTGCGCGGGAAGAGCTGCGCGAGCTGCTTCACCTCGGTCTCCGCGCCGGGCAGGTCGTACTTGTCCTCGATGCGCGGATTGCCGAAGGCGGTGAGCGAGGCGTTCACGCGCGGCGTGCGCTGCGCGAGCTGCACCGCGATGCTCATGGAAGGCGCCACGGCCACCGGATGCGTCTCGATGATGTAGCGGCCGTCCAGCCGCAGCGCCTGGAACGGCAGGTAGTGCAGCGGCCCGTGCGGCACCACCACCAGCCGCTGGCCCGGCGCGATGCCCAGCGGGCCGAGCAGTGCGGCACCCAGCTTGTCGGCGTTGGTGATGGCGGTGCGCCGCCCGCGCACGATGGAGTTGCGGAAGGTCTCGACCAGCTCGTTGAGCTCGTCGCGCTTCACCGCCACGGACTTCTCCACGATGCTGTCCGGGCCCACCACCCACACCACGAGGCGGTCGGGCAGCGAATGGAACTGCACCACGCGCTCGTCGGCCGCCAGCGTGCGCTGCAGCGCGGGGAGATCGACGGTGGCGGCAGCCTGCTCGCTGATCTTCGCGCGGCCGCGCACCGCGTCGAGCAGGGCGCGCGCACGGCTGCGTTCGCTCACCTCGAAAGCCTGGCGTGCATCGCCCGCGTCGCTGTAGACGGCCACGCCGCGCTCGAACACCGTCTGCAGGTCCGAGAACAGGCCCATCTTGAATTCCTCGCTGCGGAACCTCGCGCGCACCTTGTCGACGTCGCCCAGCGCGCGGCCCACGGCCTCGGCGGCGGCCTGCTTCTGGCCCAGCGCGAGTTCGCTGCGCGCCACGCCGTCCCAGGCCCAGAGGCGGTAGTACTCGGTGTCTGCGCCCACCTGCCGGGCGGTGAGCGCGCGGTAGGCATCGCGCGCCTCGGCGGGCTTGTTCTCGGCCAGCAGCAGCCGGGCGCGGGTGCGGTCGAGCTGCACGGCGAGCGGCGCGTCCTTGGGCGGCCCCATGGTGCCGAGCACCTCGCGCGCCCGCGCCGCATCGCCCGATTCGATCAGCGCGTTGACCAGCGATGCCTGCACCAGCGGCGCATAGCGCTGCGAGCTGTTCGCCAGCGCCTCGTCATAGCTGAGCACCGCGCCCGAATAGTCGCCGCGGCGCGAACGCACGTCGCCGATCACCTTCTGCACCGGGCCGACCACCAGCTTGGGGTCGCGCGCCTGGTGCCTGAGCGCCTCGCGCGCGAACTCCTCGGCCTTCTCGAGCTGGCCCGAGTAGCTGTAGACGATGGCCAGGTCGCGGTTGGCCATGGCCATGAGGTTGGGATCGTTGGTGGCGTTGGCCAGGTGCAGCGCCTTGCTCGCGGCGCGCACGCTCTGGCGGAACTCGCCCGCCTCGGCCAGCGCGACGGCCTGGCTGCAGTACTGATAGCCTGAGAGCTTGACCGAGTCCTGCCCGTAGAGCACCGCGCCTTCGCTGGTCAGCGCCAGCAGCGTGTCGGTGTCCGCGAGGCGGGCCTGCTCTGCCTTGCTGGCGGCGGCTTCGGCGCTCGTCGGCTGCTGTGCCCACGCCACGGAGCCATGGCCCATCAGAAGAATGCCTGCAAGACCGAGCGCACCTGCGATGCCGGCACGACGACGTGCAGGGCGCTCCCTTCCCCATCTCGAAAACCACGCCATTGGACCCCCGCGTATGGCCCTGTGGGTCCGCCTCGGCGGACCATCGACATCGCGGGAGTGCGCGCCGTTCAGGCCTCGGGGGGAAAGTCTAGGAGCGCCCCTGGGGCGCGCCTATTCGCATTACGGTCTAGCCCTAAAGGACTAGGAACGCGGGGCCTGCGGCCTATGCAGGAACGGCGTCGATGTTCGCGCGGTCCCAGTGGCGATGCTTGGCGATGGCGGCAATGAAGCGCTGCGCGATCTCGGTCGCGGCCGTGTTGTCGCCCAGGTTGGTGACCGGCGTCGCCGCGGCCACCACGCCGGCGGGCGTTTCCTCGGGCGGCGTGTTCTCGTCGATGCCCAGCGAGGACAGCAGCCGCGCGCCCTCGCCCACCGTGCAGATCGCCTTGCAGTGCTTGTACGCCTCCAGCACGAAGTGCACCGCGTCGCCCATGCCTGCGAGCGCCGCGGCGCCCTCGGCACCGGCGGGCACGAGCACCGCGTCGAACATCACCGAGGGCGTGTTGACGAAGGTCGCATCCACCTCGATCTGGCGCCTGGACGCGCTGGCGACGGTGCCCAGGCGCGGCCCCACCACCTTGCACTGCGCGCCCGCATGCTCGAGCGCGTCGCGGATCGGCTTGAGCGAGGCCGAGTCGACGCCGTCGGCCACGAGGATCGCGATCTTCCGCGTGCGGATGGAGCCGTCGCCGGTGTCGGCCATGCTCAGCGCGGGCGACTCGTCGATGGGCAGCGACATGCGGTGGTCGCGGAAGCCCGCGCGTCCCGCCGCCGCCCTCGCATCGGGCTCGCCGATGCCCAGCGGCTCGGCCACGCGGCGCGCCAGCTTCTCGTCCACGTGCGCGAGGTTGTCGACCATGCGCTGGCGGATCGCCGGCACCTCCAGCTTCGACAGCTCGAAGCGGAAGGCCGCGATGATGTGCTCCTTCTCGGCCGCGCTCTGGCTGTCGAAGAACAGGCGCGCCTGCGTGAAGTGGTCGTCGAAGGAGGCGCTGCGCCGCCGCACCTTGGGCGGATCGATCTCCTCGGGGAACGACTGGAAGCCGTGGCTGCCGCCGTCCACGCGGAACTCGGTGCCGCTGCCCAGCGTGTTGGGCTCGTAGGCCACCTGGCCGCGCGCGATGGTCTGGCGGTGCATGCCGTCGCGCTGGAAGTTGTGGAAGGGGCACACGCCCTTGTTGATCGGCAGCTCGTGGAAGTTCGCGCCGCCCAGCCGCGAGATCTGCGTGTCTGTGTACGAGAACAGGCGCCCCTGCAGCAGCGGGTCGTTGGTGAAGTCGATGCCGGGCACGAGGTGGCCGGGGTGGAAGGCCACCTGCTCGGTCTCGGCGAAGAAGTTGTCGGGGTTGCGGTTGAGCACCAGCCGGCCGATCTTCTGCACCGGCACCATCTCCTCGGGGATGAGCTTGGTGGGGTCGAGCAGGTCGAAGCCCAGCGAGTGTTCCTTGTCCTGCGGTATCAGCTGGACGCCGAGCTCCCACTCGGGGAAGTCGCCGTTCTCGATGGCTTCCCACAGGTCGCGGCGATGGAAGTCGGGGTCCTTGCCGGCGATCTTCTGCGCCTCGTCCCACGCGAGGCCGTGCACGCCGAGCTTGGGCTTCCAGTGGAACTTCACGAAGTGGCTTTCGCCTCGGCTGTTGATGAAGCGGAAGGTGTGAACGCCGAAGCCTTCCATCATGCGCAGGCTGCGTGGGATGGCGCGGTCGCTCATGGCCCACATCAGCATGTGGGTGCTCTCGGGCATCAGCGAGACGAAGTCCCAGAAGGTGTCGTGCGCGCTCGCGGCCTGCGGCATCTCGTGGTGCGGCTCGGGCTTGACGGCGTGGATCAGGTCGGGGAACTTGATCGCGTCCTGGATGAAGAACACCGGGACGTTGTTGCCCACGAGGTCGTAGTTGCCCTCGCGGGTGTAGAACTTGACGGCGAAGCCGCGCACGTCGCGCACCGTGTCGGCAGATCCGCGCGAGCCGGCCACGGTGGAGAAGCGCACGAACACGGGCGTCTTCGCCTCCGGGTACTGCAGGAAGTCGGCGCAGGTGAACTGCGACATCGACTTGTAGACCTGGAAGTAGCCGTGCGCCGCCGAACCGCGCGCATGCACCGCACGCTCCGGGATGCGCTCATGGTCGAAGTGCGTGATCTTCTCGCGCAGGATGAAGTCTTCGAGCAGCGTCGGGCCGCGCACGCCCGCTCTCAGCGAGTTGTGGTTGTCGGGAAACTGCAGGCCCTGGTTGGTGGTGAGCGTGGTAGGGTGCTCGACGGTGAAGCCTTCGAGCTGCTGCTGCTTGGGGTTCGCAGCATCGCCCGAGCCGGTCTTCGAGGCACTGGCGCGACGGCCTGCGGCGGCCTTGTTCTGAGGTGACATCGGGGACTTGCCAGGATCTTTCTTCATTGGTGGAGATTCGTGACGGAACAAGAAGGAACTGCTTCGTCAGCCTGCCTCGCCGTTGTCCAGGAACATGTCCAGCACGTTCACCAGGGCGATGAGGCAGATGCAGCCCGCCACCGCGGCGACACCCCAGACGAGGATTTCATCTCCCCAGGTGCTGGTGAACGAATCGAAAAGCGTCGAAAACTCCATGATTTCCCCTCCGGATTTCGCCCCTCTGGTGGCGGATGACTTGCAAGAGAGCAAAGGTTATGTTTTGCAACGCCTGCACACCGTAGTGGCGCCCCCTTCGCGTCTGTGGGAGAAAACGCGGGTGCGCGGTAGGAGCCCGCCGACAGCGCAGCGCACCCGCCTACGAAGCTTCGCGAGTCCGGCCCGTGGGCGCAACGCGCGGCGCTGCATAGGATCGGGCCACCATGTTGATCAGAATCGGCTTCGACATCGAACTGCAGGTGACGGCACCCACGGGGCTGATCCACATGCTGCAGGTGCACCCCTCGCGCGAAGGTGACCTGCAAGGCGGGGAGAACCTCGAACTCAGCCCCGCGCTGCACACGGACCACTACATCGACGGCTTCGGCAATCGCTGCGCCCGCGTACGCATACCGCAGGGCGTGGACAGCGTGCGCCTGCGCAACCACGCGCTGGTGTACGACACCGGCCAGCCCGACCCGGTGCATCTCGAAGCCCGCCAGCTCGCCGCGGCCGAACTGCCGGTGGAGACGCTGCCCTTCGTGCTGCCCAGCCGCTACTGCGAGGTCGACAGCGAACTGCTGGCCTTCGCCTGGGACCACTTCGGGCAGGTGGCACCCGGCTGGCCGCGCGTGCAGGCGATCTGCGACTTCGTGCACCGGCACCTTCGCTTCGACTACGGCAGCGCCCGCGCAACGCGCACCGCGCTGGAGGGCTTCCGCGAAGGCACGGGCGTGTGCCGCGACTTCGCGCACCTGGCGATCACGCTGTGCCGCGCCATGAACATCCCGGCGCGCTACGCGACCGGCTACCTGGGCGACATCGGCGTTCCGATCGCCCCCTACCCGATGGACTTCAGCGCATGGTTCGAGGCCTACCTGGGCGACCGCTGGTACACCTTCGACGCGCGGCACAACACGCCGCGCATCGGCCGCATCGTGATCGCGCGCGGACGCGACGCGGCGGACGTGCCCATCACCATGGTGTTCGGCGCGAACACGCTCAAGCGCTTCGAGGTGACGACGGAGGAAGCGCTCGGCTGAAGCGCTCCCTCGCGACGGGCTTCAGCCCGGCGGGTAGCCCAGCAGCTTCATTGCGGCAGTGAGGCTCTTGCGGCGGCGCTCCATGCCGGCCCAGGGCTTGTTGCCGATGTCGAAGCGCTCCGCCACGTTGGCGACCGTCCATTGCGCGGGACCGGCGAGCGAGGGCAGTTCGTCCCACTCGAGCGGCACCGACACGCCCAGCCCGGGGCGCGAGCGCGCCGACCATGCGCTCACGGTGGTCGCGCCGAAGCCGTTGCGCAGGTAGTCGACGAAGACCTTGCCCACGCGGTTGCGCGGCCCGCTCTTGGCGACGAAGCGCGCCGGGATCGTCTTCGCGAGATGCGCCACCACAGCCTGCGAGAAGCCCTTGACGGTGTCCCAGTCGTACTGCCGGCGCACCGGCACCACCACGTGCAGGCCCTTGCCGCCGCTGGTCTTCAGAAAGGCCGGCAGGCCCAGCTCGTCGAGCAGCGTGCGCACGAGCATCGCGGCCTCCTGCACCTGCGGCCACTCGACGCCTTCACCGGGGTCGAGGTCGAAGGTCATGCGGTCGGGCCTGCCGATGTCGTTCGAGGTGGCGTTCCAGGTGTGCAGCTCGATCACGTTCATCTGCGCGGCGCCGAGCAGCCCCTCCTTACTGTCGATCTGCAGCAGCGGCTCGTGGCCGGGGTCGAGCGCGGGATCGAGCTGGTTCACGCCGGGAATCTCGCGCGCCTGCAGGTGCTTCTGGAAGAACAGCTCCCCGCCCACGCCCTCGGGCGCGCGCACCAGCGACACGGGCCGCCCGCGCAGGTGCGGCAGCATGAGCTTCGACACGCTGTCGTAGTAGGCGGCGAGCTCCCCCTTGGTGATGCCGCTGTGCTTGTCGATCACGCGGTCGGCGTGGGTGATCCTCTGGGCCATGGACTTGTTTCCTGCTCCTTCGTTGCGGGTGGTGCCGGGACTCTTGCTCTTCATGAGGGGCTTGGTCGCCTTCGCCTCGATCGCGCGCACGCGCTGCGGCTGCTCTCGCCGGATCTCGCGCGCCGGCTTGTCGCTGCGCAGGCCCTGGAAGACGGCCTGGCGCACGCGATGCTCGCGCGTCCATTCGCCGAAGGAAACCTCGGCCACCAGCGACGGCTCGACCCACTGCGCCTTCACGCCGCGCGGCACGGGCTCGAAGGGGCAGCCGTCCACGGCCAGCCTGTCGAGCTTCGCCTTGACGTCGGCCAGGCGGCTCGCATCGAAGCCGGTGCCCACGTTGCCGCAGTAGCGCAGCCGGCCGCCGTCTTCGTCGTCGTACACGCCCAGCAGCAGCGCGCCGAAGCCCTCGCGCGAGCCCTTGGGCGCGGTGTAGCCGCCGATGACGAACTCCTGGCGCTGCTGGTTCTTGAGCTTGATCCAGTCGGGCGAGCGCCGCGACACGTAGGGTGAGCCCTTGCGCTTGCCGACGATGCCCTCGAAGCCGATGCGCGCGGAAGACGCGAGCAGGTCGCGCGGCGAGACCTCGAAGGCATCGCTCAGGCGCAGCGGCGCGGGCGGCCTGCCGCCGAGCAGCGCGGCCAGCCTGCGGCGGCGCTCCTCCACCGGCAGCTCGCGCAGGTCCTCGCCGTCGATGAAGGGCGCGTCGAAGAGCCAGTAGACGATCGACGAGGTGGCGCCGCTGTCGAAGGCGTTCTGCAGCGCCTGGAAGTCGGGCGCGCCATTGGGCCCCTCGACGGTGATCTCGCCGTCGAGCCACGCCGAGCGGGTGTCGAGCCGCGAGAGCGCCTCGACGAGCCCCGGCAGCTTCGCACTCCAGTCGTGGCCGTTGCGGGTGAAGCAGCGGACCTTGCCCTTGCCGTCGATGCGCGCCAGCAGGCGGTAGCCGTCGAACTTGAGCTCGTAGAGCCAGTCGTCCGGCGTGGAAGGTGGGGATGAGGCCAGCGTCGCAAGCTCGGGTTCGAGCGTGGCGGGCAGCGCGGTCTTCCCGCCTTTGCGCTGCGCCTGCACCTTCTTCGCCTTGGCGGGCGCGGTGGCGGGCTTCGCGGCCTTCGCCGTCTTCTTCGGCGCCTGCCCCACCTCGTCGACGCCCAGGCCGGTGATCACGCTCGCGGGCTCCTGCGCCACCACGTCGTACTCGTCGAGCGGGCGCGCCTCGTCGTCGCGCTCCTTGATGAGCAGCCAGGGCTCGTGCGATTCGTCGCCCTTGCCGCGCATGCGCACCAGCGTCCAGTGGCCGTGCAGCTTCTCGCCGCGCAGCTCGAACTTGAGCTTGCCGGCCGCCAGCGCCTTGCGCGCGTCGCCCTCGGGCAGCCAGTCGCCGCGGTCCCAGACGATGACCGTGCCGGCGCCGTACTGTTTCGGCGGAATGGTGCCTTCGAAGTCGGCGTACGAGATCGGATGGTCCTCCACGTGCACCGCCATGCGCTTCACGCCGGGGTCGAGGCAGGGGCCCTTGGGCACGGCCCAGCTCTTGAGCGTGCCGTCGAGCTCCAGCCTGAAGTCGTAGTGCAGGTGGCTCGCATGATGCTTCTGGATGACGAAGCCCAGCGCGCCCTTGCCGCGCCGTCCGCCGGACTTCGGCTCGGGCGTGCGGGAGAAATCGCGCTTGCCGTGGTAGCGCGCAAGCGCCTTGCGGGCGGTGGAGGAGGAAGAGGACGCGTTGCGTGCCATGGCGTGCGGCGCTCCCCGGGATCAGGCGGCGCGCCGCTGGCGGGCCGATGCACTTCGCGCGGTGCTGCCGCTGCTGCTCCTTGCGGCGGTCTTTCGCTTCTTCGCCGCCGGGCGCCGGGTTCGCGGCGCTTCGGGTTCTTCGTCCTCTTCTTCCTCCTCTTCGGCGTCGGCGTTCCTCGCCCTGCCACCGCCACCGGCCCCGCCCTTGCGCAGGCTGCGCTTGAGCAGCTCGGTCAGGTCGATGACCTTGGCGCCGCGGCCGGTGTCCTGCGCCTCGCCTTCTTCCGGGTCGGGCCGGATCACGGTCTCGGTCTGGCCGGCCTTCACCTTCTTGTCGACCAGTCGAAGGATCTCGTCCTTGAACTCGTCGCGGAAGGCTTCGGGGTCCCAGTCGGCGCTCATGTCCTCGACCAGCTCCTTCGCCATCTCGAGCTCGCGCTCGCGCAGGCCGGCCTTCTTCACGTCTTCCGAGGGCAGCGGCAGGTCGCTCCAGGGGCGGATGTCGGCGCCCCAGCGCAGCAGGTTCAGCACGAGGCCGGGGCCGACGGGCACCAGCGCCGCGAGGTGCTGTTTGGTCTGGATGACGACGCGGGCCACGCCCACCCGGCCGGTGCGCTGCAGGGTCTCGCGCAGTAGCGCATACACCTTGGCGCCGCGATTGATCGGCGCCACGTAGTAGGGGCGCTCCAGGTACACGAAGGGAATGCCGTTGGCCGGCACGAAGCTCTCGATCTCGATGGTCTGCGTGGTCTTGGGGTAGGCGGCGGCGATCTCCTTGTCGCTGAGCACCACGTACTCGCCGCTCTCGTACTCGATGCCCTTGACGATCTGCTCGCGCGCGATCTCCTTGCCGGTCTTCTTGTTGACGCGCTTGTAGCCGACCGGGTCCATGGTCCGCTTGTCGAGCCAGTCGAAGTCGATGCCGTGGTCGACGGTGGCCGAATACAGCGCCACCGGGATGTGGACGAGACCGAAGCTGATGGCACCCTTCCACAGGACGCGCGGCGCGGGTGCTTTCTTGGTGACGGGCATGTGCGCACTCCTTCACCCTCGAATGTGCGCCGCCCCGGCGGCAGCGCTGTAGGAGCGCGGCCCCAGGCGCCGTCAGGGCGCGCCGGTGCCGCCCAGGGGGCCCAGCTGGCGCTCGCTCGGGCGCGCGAAGTAGAACCACTCGGCGCCCGGCAGCGCCATCGCGTTGGGGAACACGATGAAGCCGTCGTCGGGGGCGCTCAGCAGCGTGCCGTCGTGCCGCATGCCGATGGGCTCGCCGCGCTGCACCTCGTCGAAGGTGGCCCAGTCGCGCACAAAGCTGTCTTCCTCGTGCAGGCGGTCGGTCACGCTGGCCAGGCGCAGCAGCCTAGGCGGCTGCGCGGGACCGCCGGAGAGCCCCTCGGGCAGTTCGGCCATGCCCAGCAGCGCCAGCGTGCGGCGGATGGCGCGCCACGCCACCTCGGGCGCCTTCGGGTCGAGATGCTGGCCGCATTCGAGCGTGACGCCGTAGCCGCCGCGGCTGCGGATGTACTCGTTGGTGCCGCGGCCGAAGTCGAGCTCGGCCTCGCTGGCCGGCGTGCCGCCCGCGCGCTGCGCGAGGCCGGCGGCGTAGATGTCGAGCCAGCCCTCCACCACGATCGGCGTGCCGATGTGCAGCGCGAGCTGGCCTTCCTCGTACGAACGGGCGAAGGGCTCCAGGGTGCCGGTGTTGTCGCGCGGGCCGATCATCGCGAAGGCCTCGCCCTCGCTCTGGAAGGAGTGCAGGTCCAGCAGGACCTCGTGGCGTTCGATGATCGGGGCCAGCACGTTGGTCACGCGGGCTTCGTAGTCGGCCGGAGACCCGCTCGGGCGGAACATGCGGTTGAGGTTGCGCTCGCCCTCGCGCTGCAGGCGGCGCCGCGCGAGCGGGTTGGCCACCGGCACCATGGTGAGTTCGCCGCGCAAGAGCCGCAGCGAGCCCGACTCGAACTCGCCCAGCACGCGCTCGATGCCCAGGGTGCCGGAGATCTCGTCGCCATGCACGCCTCCCATCACGAGCAGCCGGGGACCGGGGTTCAGCGAGGCGAACGAATGGATGCGCAGGCTGTCGGTGGCCGCGCCGGCGAAAGGATCGGAAGACATCCGGGGATTATTGCGGAGCCCCTTGCCCGCAGGCAAAAGCGCTATGCGTTCGATAGCAGAAAGCCACGGCCCGCAAAGGCCGAGGCGAGGCCTACAGGGAGTGCCTCGCCCGTCCTACCGGGCAGGCCGGGGCGGCGGCGCACGCTCGGTGGCTGTCAAAAGGAGTCCATGCATGAACAGCAAGAGCAACGCCGGCAAGGCGCAGCCCACCGACCCGCTGAAGGATGCCGGCGGCGGCGACACCAAGGTGGAGCAAGGCGGCGAATCGTCGCCGCGCCTGCCGCACGAGCGCGACCAGTCGTCCGACAGCCAGCAGACGCGGGAGGGCCGCCCGCCCGAGGTGGGCCGCAAGGCCCATGACGACGTGGAGCGCGGCTTGGTCGACACCGACCGCGGCCCGGTGACGGACCGCGTCTACAACGACAAGGTCAGGCGCTGACGACGCTGGCGAGCTGCCTGCGCATCTCGGAGATCACGGCGCCGTAGTCCTTGGCGTTGAAGATCGCGCTGCCGGCCACGAAGGTGTCGGCGCCCGCCGCGGCCACGCGCGCGATGTTGTCGGCCTTGATGCCGCCGTCCACCTCAAGGCGGATGTCGCGCCCGCTCTGCTCGATGCGCTTGCGCGCCTGCTCGATCTTGCGCAGGGCCGAGTCGATGAAGCTCTGGCCGCCGAAGCCGGGGTTGACGCTCATGATCAGGACGAGGTCGATGTCGTCGATCGCCCAGTCCAGCGCCTCCAGGCCCAGCCCGGGGTTGAACACCAGCCCGGCCTTGCAGCCGGCCGCCTTGATGGCCTGGATGCTGCGGTGCGTGTGGGGCGAGGCGTCGGGGTGGAAGCTGATGTAGTCGGCGCCCGCTTGCGCGAACGAGGCCGCCAGTGCATCGACCGGCTGGATCATGAGGTGCACGTCGATCGGCACCGGCGTGCCGTCCGCCGTCTTGGCGTAGGGCTTGAGCGCCTGGCAGATCATCGGGCCGAAGGTCAGGTTCGGCACGTAGTGGTTGTCCATCACGTCGAAGTGGATCCAGTCGGCACCGGCCGCGATCACGTCGGTCAGTTCTTTGCCGAGGTGCGCGAAGTCGGCGGACAGGATGGAGGGCGCGATGCGGAACGGGGTGCTCATAACCCTCGATTCTCGCAGCCGGCGCAAGCCCGACCAAAGGCCTCCGTTACCATCCGCCCCATGTCACACAGTCCCTTCAGCGTCCAGGTCGAACCGCGCTACCTGGCCGACCAGTCCTCGGCCAAGGACAACATCTACACCTTCTCGTACACGGTCACCATCACGAACACGGGTCCGGTGTCGGCCCAGCTGATCGCGCGCCACTGGCTGATCAACGACGCCTCGGGGCATTCGCAGGAGGTCAAGGGACTGGGCGTGATCGGCCAGCAGCCGCTGCTGGCGCCCGGCGAGACCTTCCGCTACACCAGCGGCTGCCGCCTGCAGGCCTCGAGCGGCACGATGCACGGCAGCTACTTCGTGGTGACGGAGGAAGGCGACCGCTTCGACGTGCCCATTCCGATGTTCGTGCTCGAGGCAGACATAGGCGGAGCACCGGTCTCCCGCGTCCTGCACTGATTTCCCCATGCGCTGATGCCCTGAGCACGGCGCGCCCGCTTTCTCCCTTTCTCCCCCGCCCCCCGACATGGCTGCCGCATCGCGCGACTTGCAGGGGCTGCTTGCCGGCCTCGATCCCTCGGCCGATGTGGCGCAACGCCACATCTGGCTCATCGACATCTTCGACTGGGTGCGCGGCGACCGCGCCTCGCCACAGGCGGCCATCGGCCGCGTCCAGCTGCTGCTTGACGCCGTCGAGGCGCGGCCCGAGCTGCGCGAGCGGCTGCGCGCCTGGTGGCGCGTCTTCACGCAGACGGTCGACCTGACGACGCTGCTGGCCGACTACGGCTTCGCACCGCGCACCGCCTTCGCGAGCGAGCTGACGGAGAGGCTGCGCCGCAAGATCCTGCCCGGCACGCCCGAGACCACCGACGCCTCCGACCTGTTCCGCATGGTGCTGCCGGGCGTCTTCGACGCAGGATGGATCGCGCTGCTCGACGAGACGCAGCTCGCCCGCATCGGCGCCCTGCTGGCCGGCGCCGCCCCCGACACCGACGGCGCGCCGCGCTGGCGCCACACGGTGATCGACGCCGTCACCTACTGCGCGAGCCAGGTGGTAGCGGCAGGCTTCTCGCCCGAGCTGCGCCTGCGCATGAGCGCCGACGCGGTCGGCAGCGCGCGCCCCTTCCACGCGCTGATGGCCGACCTGGACGAACTGCGCGAGCAGATGTTCGACCGCCCCGGCCAGCCGCGCGACGAGGAGGCGCTGCAGGCCGCCTTCATCGCCTTCCGCGACCGGCTGGACGCCTGCCGCGCGGCCGCCGCCTCGGTCTACACCCACCTGGAGGACAACGGCATCTCGGTGGGCCTGGTGTTCCGGCTGCGCCAGCTGCGCGAGCGGGTGCTGCGCATCCGCGAGCTGCTCGACTGCCTGATGGCGCCCAACCCCGGGCCCAGCGTGGCGCGGCTGGTGGGCCGGCTGGTGCTGGCCGGCGGCGAGCGCAACAGCATCCGGGCGCTGATCGCCTCCAATTCGTCGATGCTGGCCGCCAAGGTGACCGAGCGCAGCGCCGAGACCGGCGAGCACTACATCACCCGCGACCGCGCCAGCTACGTGCAGATGGTGAAGAAGGCGGCCGGCGGCGGGGCCTTCACCTCCCTCACGGTGCTGATGAAGTTCGGCATCTACGCGCTGGGCCTGTCGGCCTTCTGGAGCGGGCTGAGCGCGGGCCTGATGTATGCGGCCAGCTTCGTCGCGATCCAGCTGCTGCACCTGACGCTGGCCACCAAGCAGCCCGCGATGACGGCGCCGGCCCTGGCGGCCCGGCTGCGCGACATCAGGTCGGACGCGGGGGTGGACGATTTCGTCGACGAGGTCGCCAACCTGGTGCGCTCCCAGGTGGCGGCCGTGCTGGGCAACGTGCTGGTGGTGGTGCCGGCGACGGCGGCCGTCGCGCTGCTGATCCAGTTCGCGCTGGGCCGGCCGCTGCTGGACGCGGTGCATGCGGCTGCCACCCTCAAATCGCTCTCGCTGGCCGGGCCGACCGCTCTTTTTGCGGTAATCACCGGCATCCTGCTGTTTTCGGCCAGCATCGTCGCCGGCTGGACAGAAAACGCCTTTGTCCTGCATCGGATCGACTCTGCAATGCGTTACAACCCCCGCATCGGCGCTTTTCTCGGCGCCGCACGGGCTCGCCGCTGGGCCGACTTCATGCGCAAGAACATTTCAGGCTTCGCCTCCAACATCTCGCTGGGACTCATGCTCGGGCTGCTGCCCGCGGTCGCGGGTTTCTTCGGGCTCGGGCTGGACGTGCGGCACGTGACACTGTCGGCCGGACAGATCGCCGCCGCGGCGGCGTCCACCGGCCTGGCCGTGTTGCATCAACCTGCGCTGTGGTGGGCGGTGGCGGCGATCCCGGTGATCGGCGCGCTCAATGTGAGCGTGAGTTTCTATTTCGCTTTCCGCCTGGCGCTGCGAGCGCACAGCGTGAGCCTGGACGACCGCGCACGCATCCGCAGCGCGATCTGGGCCCGCTGGCGCAGCCGGCCGGTGAGCTTTTTCCTGCCTGGACGAATTTGACGAGCTTACTCAACGATATGCTGGGTTTCTGGTCCGAGTGGGTGCGCCCCTCGGCCGGCCTGCCCACCGTGCTGTGGTCGCTGCTGCTGGCGGCCGCGGCGGCCTCCGGCCACCTCGTGCAACGCTACCTCGGGCTACCCAAGGTGATCGGCTACTCGCTGGTCGGCGCGGTGGTGGGTTTCGCGGGCTTCGAGGGCGCGATCTGGCCGCTGCGCGGCATCAGCCTCTTCCTGCTCGAACTCGCCGCGGCCGTGGTGCTGTTCGAGGCGGGCGGGCGCCTGCCGCTGCGCTGGTTCCGCCACAACCCGATGGTGCTGGTTCAGAGCCTGCTCGAAGCCACGCTGACCTACTTCGGCGTGTACTGGGTGCTCACGCTGCTGGGCCTGCCCGAGCCCGTGGCCAACCCGATCGCGCTGATGGCCATCGTCGCCTCGCCGGCGGTGCTCAGCCGCGTGATCATCGACACGCGCGGCGCCGGCCCGGTGACCGAGCGCGCGATGACGCTGGCCACGCTCAACACCTTCTATGCGCTGGCCCTGGGCTACGCGCAGGCCGGCCTGATCGAGCGCGCGCCGCAGACGCTGTTGCAGAAGCTCTACCCGGTGGCGGTGGTGCTGGGCCTGTCGTTCGTGGTGGGCGCGATCATGGCGCTGGCGCTGCGCTCGGCGCTGCGGGTGATGAGCCCGACGAGCGAGAACACCTCGATCCTGCTGCTGGCGATCATCGCGGCGGGCGCGGCGCTCACCGCGCACATCGGCGGCTCGGCGCCGCTGGCGGCGCTGATCGGCGGCGTGCTGCTCAAGACGCTGAATCCCAAGCCCTGGGCCTGGCAGCGGCAGCTGGGCACGGCCGCCTCGCTGCTGACCATGCTGATGTTCGTGCTGGTGTCCATCGTGGCCGCGCAGGCCGACTGGACGCTGCCGGTGGCCAGCGTGGTGCTGGCCGTGATCGCCGTGCGGCTGCTGACCAAGATCGCCGGCGTGGCTGTGGCCAACCCCGGCAGCGGCGCGAGCTGGAAGCAGGCCTTCTGGGTCGGGTGCGCGATGTCGCCGCTGTCGTCGATCGCCTTGCTCATCGCATCGAATTTCGCCACCGCCTCGCCGCTGCTGGGCACGATGATCACCCAGGTGGCCCTGCCCTCGATCCTGCTGATGGAGGTGGTGGGCGCGGTGCTCGCCACCGTGGCGATCCACGCGGTGGGAGAGAGCTCGGTACCCTGGGCGCCACGGGCCTTCAGCATCACGGAGGACACGCAGCGATGAGCACCACCGCAGCCACCCCCATCGATCCGGACAGCGACGACGTGCGCTCCGCACCGCTGCCTGCCGACCCGGCCAGCCGCGCGGTCAAGCTCGAGCCCTTCAACAAGTCGGAGGCGCTGTCGCTGGGCGTGGAGCTCGAGCTGCAGCTCGTGAACACGCACGACTACGACCTCGCCCCCTACGCCGAGGACATGCTGCGCCTGATGGCCCAGACCCCGCTGCCCGGCAGCGTGGTGCCCGAGATGACCTCGAGCATGATCGAGATCTCGACCGACATCTGTCACTCGGCGCAGGACGTGATCACGCAGCTCTCGCCCATCCGCGAGGCGCTGATCCGCAATGCCGACAAGCTCAACATCGCGGTGGTGGGCGGCGGCACGCATGCCTTCCAGCAGTGGCACGAGCGGCGCATCTACGACAAGCCGCGCTTTCGCGAGCTGTCGGAGCTGTACGGCTACCTGAGCAAGCAGTTCACCATCTTCGGCCAGCACGTGCACATCGGCTGTCCCGATGCCGACGCGGCGCTGCTGATGCTGCACCGCATGTCGCGCTACATCCCGCACTTCATCGCGCTGTCGGCGTCCTCGCCGTTCGTGCAGGGGCAGGACACGCAGTTCGACTCGGCGCGGCTGAACTCGGTGTTCGCCTTTCCGCTGTCGGGCCGCGCGCCCTTCACGCTGAGCTGGAAGGAGTTCGAGGCCTACTTCGAACGCATGACCCGCACCGGCGTCGTGCGCAGCATGAAGGACTTCTACTGGGACATCCGCCCCAAGCCCGAGTTCGGCACCATCGAGATCCGCGTGTTCGACACGCCGCTGACGGTGGAGCGCGCCGCCGCGCTCGCCGGCTACGTGCAGTCGCTGGCCGCATGGTTCCTGCAGGAGCAGCCCTTCGAGCCGACGGAAGACGACTACCTCGTCTACACCTACAACCGCTTCCAGGCCTGCCGCTTCGGCCTCGACGCGGTGTACGTCGACCCCGCCACCGGCCAGCACATGCCGCTGCGCGACCACATCCTGATGACCATGACCCAGCTCGAATGGCACAGCGAGGCGCTCAACGCCACGAAGGCGCTGGGCGAGCTGCGCACCAGCGTGGAAGCCAACCGCAACGACGCGCGCTGGCTGCGCGAGAAGCAGGGCAAGGAGCGGCTGCTGGCCGAGGTGGTGCGGCAGGCGGCGCTGAGGTTCCGGGGACAGGCTTAGAGGCTCCCTCCCGCCGCTTCGCGGAAACTGGGATATACGACGCAATTTGACTCATCGGCCACGATCTTTGTGCGTTCGGTATCCCTTATCCTTGCCGCATGGCAACCCAAGCACTCATCAACCCAACGCTGCTGCGATGGGCGCGCGAGCGTCTGGGCCTCAGCCTAGATGACGCTGCGCAAAGTGCGAACGTCAAGCCGGAGCGCCTTGAAGCGTGGGAGAGCGGAGAAAGCCGCCCCACGTTTCGCCAAGCTCAGCACTTGGCACACGCTTTTCACGCTCCTTTTGGATACTTGTTCCTCCAAGAGCCCCCGGAGGAACTGCTCCCGCTACCCGACCTAAGGACCGTTGGTGGAGTACCGGTCCCGCGCCCCAGCATAGATCTTCTCGACACAGTGCGCATCGCGTTGCAACGGCAGGAGTGGTACTTGGAATATCAGAAGGATCACGGTCGAGACCCGCTGCCTTTTGTTGGGCGATTTACTGCGAACTCGCCGGTGGTAGAAGTTGCTGCAGATATCAGAAGTGTCTTGAACGTGGCCGTCGAACAAGGTCAGCGTACCTGGGAGGCTTACTTTCGAGATCTCATTGAAGCAGCCGAGCGTGTGGGCATCCTCGTCATGCGAAGCGGCATTGTGGGCAACAACACGCGTCGAAAGCTCGACGTCAGCGAGTTCCGTGGATTTGCGATCAGCGATCCCCTGACTCCCGTGGTCTTCATCAATTCTGCTGATGCGCCAGCCGCCAGGCTTTTCACTCTGATGCACGAATTAGCGCATATCTGGATCGGTGCCAGCGGCATTTCGAGCGTTGCCCCGGGCAATAGTCGCCGAGAGGAGACTTTCTGCAACGCAGTCGCTGGAGAGTTCCTCGTCCCTCGAGAATTGTTCTGGCGACTTTGGCACGCAGGTCCTGCAGAGTTGAGCCTTCTGGTGGCGGAGTTGGCTCGGCGCTTTCACGTCAGTCGCCTTGTCATCATGCGGCGCGCTTTCGATCTGGGACTCATCGATCAAGCAACGTACACAGACCACTACCTAGCAACCCTTGCAGAATTCAGAACCCAAGATAACAACGGTGGAAATTTCTATCGAGCTGCCGGCGCAAAAAATAGCCGGCGTTTTGCACAAGCGGTAGTGACAGAAGCGCTCAGCGGCCGCTTGCTTCTTCGAGAAGCAGGACGCTTGCTCGGTGTGCAACCCAACAAGATTCGGGAATTCGCGGAGCAGATCGGCGTATGAGTTATCTCCTCGATGCGAACACACTCATCGAAGCGAAGAACCGCTATTACCAGATGCGCTTCTGCCCTGGCTACTGGACTTGGCTCACTCGGAACAAGGATGCAGGCAGGTTGGCGAGCGTTGAGAGCGTGAGTACTGAGCTGCGGCGAGGCAACGACGAGCTCGCGCAGTGGGTAGTGACGCAGTCGGATCTGTTCTTGTCAGAGTCAGATGAAACGACGCAACAGGCTTTTGCCGAGATTGCCGCACACGTCGCCAATCAAGCAGCGACCATGAAAGCCGGTGCGTTGGAAGAGTTTCTCAGCGGAGCCGACCCGTGGTTGATCGCGAAAGCACGCGTCACTGGATACATCGTAGTAACTCACGAGCGGCTGAACATGGAAAGCCGCCGAAAATTTTTGATCCCCAACGTGTGTTCGCACTACGGCGTTGAGTGCATCAATACATTCGACATGTTGAATCGACTGGAAGCTCGCCTCGTTCTAGCGGACTGAACTACGAGTGGCTCCAGCGAGGATCGTGCCGGGAGTTCGTTCCAGCGCCACAGCGCTTATGCTCTCACCCCCATGGGTGAATTCGACCTGATCGCACGCTACTTCAAGCGCCCCGCCACGCGCTCGCCGCTGGGTGTGGGCGACGACTGCGCATTGCTCGCGCCGGCTGCCGGCATGCAGCTGGCCGTCTCCTCCGACATGCTGGTCGAGGGGCGGCATTTTCTTTCCACCGTCGATCCGGCGCGGCTGGGCCACAAGGCGCTGGCGGTGAACCTCAGCGACCTGGCGGCCTGCGGCGCGAAGCCGCTGGCCTTCACGCTCGCGCTGGCGCTGCCGGGCGTGGACGAGCCCTGGCTCGAAGGCTTCTCGCGCGGGCTGCTCGCGCTGGCCGATGCGCACGGCTGCGAGCTGGTGGGCGGCGACACTACGCGCGGCCCGCTCAATATCTGCATCACGGTGTTCGGGGAAGTGCCGGCGGGCGCCGCGCTGCTGCGCTCGGGCGCGCGCGCGGGCGACGACATCTGGGTGAGCGGGACGGTGGGTGACGCGCGGCTGGCGCTCGAGATGTTCCGCGGCACGATCTCGCTGCGCGCCGAGGCCTTCGAGTCGGCGCGCGAACGCATGGAACAGCCCACGCCGCGCGTGGCGCTCGGGCAGGCCCTGCGCGGCATCGCCACCTCGGCGGTGGACGTGAGCGACGGGCTGATCGGCGACCTGGGCCACATCCTCGCATCGAGCGGCGTGGGCGCCACGCTCGACGCCGATGCGACCACTGCGCTGATCTCGGTCGACACCGGCAACCTGGGCCGCGAAGTGCTGCGCACCTGCGCGCTTTCGGGCGGAGACGACTACGAGCTGGTGTTCACCGCGCCCGCTTCGGCACGCGAGGCCGTCATGCAGGCCGGCCTGGGCAGCGCCACGCGCGTCACGCGCATCGGCCGCATCGAGGCCGATGCGGGCCTGCGCATCGTCGACGCGGCCGGAGCGACGGTGTCGCAGCGCTTCGGCTCGTTCGACCATTTCATCTAGTTTTCCTTCGGCGCCGCTTTCCCGGGAAGCACCGAGAAGCCGGCGTTGCCGGGCCTCTGGTGTTGCCTCCGAAAGGGGGTTGGCCCGCGCGAAACGAAGTGCGCGCAGCCTGGGGGGAGAGCCTATCCCCCTCGCACTACCGCCTGCATCTTCTGCTGCGCCGCATTGATGGCGGCCGACTGGCCGTTCAGCTGCTGCAGCATCTTGTTGAGCTCGGCCTGGACCGCCGGGTCGGTCACGGCGACGCTGCTGCCGCTGATCTGGATCTTCGACTTGTTCTTCTCGATGAAGTCGCCGATGGCCAGTGCGCTGTCGAACACGTTGTCGAGCGCGGGGAACACCTCCTTGAAGGTGGCCGAGGGCGTGGTCACCGTCTTCTCATAGGCCTTGTCGTAGACCTGCTTGAGGTCGTCGGGCTGCTTGAGTTGCGCGTGCGCGGCGTCGGCCTTGGCGGACTGCTGGTCGAGCGCGGTGCGAAGGCCGCCGAGGCCGTCCTTCGCTGCCTTGAGGTCGTCGCGGCGCGCGGGCAGGTCGGCGATGGAGCGCAGCGCGCCCTTGGCCATGATCTGCGTCATGGGCTGGCTCACGGACTTGTTCATGCCCTCGTTGAAATCGGTGATCACCGCGTAGTGCTGTGCGTAGTCGCCGAACGAGGCTTTTTCTTCCGGCGTGGGCACCGGTACGCGCAGGCCGGGCTTGTCGAGCACGCGGGTCTGCAGGAAGGAGATGAAGGCCTTGCGCTGCTCGGCCTCCTTGTTGCCGCAGGCCACCAGCGCGAGGCTGAAGGCGACGAGGAGCGACATGGCCCCGAGACGTTGAATGAAAGTTCTCATGGGCCGAGCCCCCTCTGTGTTGTTGTTCCTGAAAAATTATAGGGAGCGCTTCAGCGCCTCCACGAAGGCTCGCGCGGCGGCCGAGAGCGAGTGACCGCGCTTGGTGACGATGGAGATGTCGCGCGCCACGCGCGGCGAGCTGAGCACCTTGATGACCAGCGACGGATCGGCCTCGGCGCGCGCGAAGGCCGAGGGCATGATCGACGCGCCCATGCCGGCTCCCGTCATCCAGATGGCGGTGGAGAGGAACGACACCTCGTTGACCACGTCGAGCGCCACGCCCGCCTCGGCGGCAGTGCCGTCGATGAGCGGCCGCACGCCGTAGCCCGGGCGCACGGTGATGAGGGGGTGGCCCGCCAGGTCGCTCCAGCGCACCACGCGGGACTTGGCCAGCGGGTGGTCTTCGCGGCAGACCAGGGCGAGATGGTCGCGCATGAGGCGCTGCACCTCGACCTCGGCGCCGGGCCGCTCCGGCGTGCCGATGCCGAAGTCCACGTGCTCGCCGATGATGCGCGAGACGAACTGGTCGGGCGCGCAGTCGTTCACCAGCACGCGCACGCCCGGGTGCTGCTCGTTGAAGGCGCGCATCGCATCGGGCAGCAGGAAGGCCGCGAGCGTGGGCGTGATGGCGAGCGTGACGCGGCCGCGCTCGAGCGCGGCGAGTTCGCGGAAGTCGTTCGACAGCGAATCCACGTCACGCAGGATGCGCTCGACCGTCACCATCATCTGCTCGGCCGCCGCCGTGGCCTTGAGCGAACGCGTGGTGCGGTCGAACAGTCGCGTGTCCAGCCCCTCCTCGAGCTGGCGGATCAGCATGCTCACCGCCGACTGCGTGACGAACAGCCGCTGCGCCGCCGCGCTGAGCTTCTTCAGCTGGTAGACGGCAAGGAACGCGCGCAGCTGGCGAATCGTAGGACTGAAGTTCGCATTCATCAGCAAACATGATATTTCATTAGAAATTTCTTGATTTACGAATGAATCCGCCCATCGTTCAATCGTCCGAAAGACGCATCACATACAAGGAGACCCGATGCCCGCTGCACCTCTTGCACCCGGGAAGAGCGCGCTTCGCCGACGGCTGCTGCTGCTCACCGCGGCGGGCGCGGCGCTGACCGGCGGCAGGAGCTTCGCGCAGGCGCTCGCGTCGCCGCCGCAGCCCGGGGGCGACTTCCCGAACAAGCCGATCCGCCTCGTCGTGACCTTTCCTCCGGGCGGCAGCGCCGACGCGGTGATGCGCCTGCTGGTACCGCGCCTCAACGACAAGCTGGGCCAGCCGGTGGTGATCGACAACAAGCCGGGCGCGGGCGGCAACGTCGGGCTCTCGCTGGTGGCGAAGGCGCCGGCCGACGGCTACACGCTGGGCCTGGGCGCCGCGGGCGCGCTGACGGCCAACGTGAGCCTCTATGCGCAGATGCCCTTCGATCCGGTGAAGGACTTCAAGCCCGTGGGCATGGTCGCGGCCACGCCCTTCGTGATCGTGGGGCATCCGTCGATCGCGGCGCGCACGCAGCGCGAGCTGATCGCGCTGGCGAAGGCGAGCCCCGGCACGCTGTCGATCGGCCATGGCGGCAACGGCACGGCCATGCACCTGTCGGCCGCGCTCTTCGCGCAGATGGCCGACGTGAAGCTGGTGGAGGTGCCCTATCGCGGCTCGGGGCCGGCAGCGCTCGATGCCATTGCGGGGCAGATTCCGCTCGCGCTGGTCGACCTGCCCGCATCGCTGCAGCAGATCAGGGCCGGCAAGCTCGTCGCCTTCGCGGTGACGAGCGCGCAGCGCGTGCCGATGCTGCCCGAGGTGCCCACGGTGGCCGAGGCCGGGCTCGCGGGCTACGACTCCACCGGCTGGTTCGGCGTGGTGGCGCCCACCGGCACGCCCGCGCCGGTCGTCGCGCGGCTCAACGCCGAGATCGATGCCGCGCTCGGCGACGAGCAGATCAAGGCCTCCATCCGCAACCTCGGTGCCGAGCCCGCGCCGACCTCGCCCGCGGCCTTCGAGGCCTACATCCAGTCGGAAACGAAGAAGTGGGCGAAGGTGATCCAGACCGCCCGCATCCGGCTCGACTGACGACGACGCCACCGCCAGAGCATGACCGACCACAACCACACCTCCGCACTCGAGGCCGACGTGATGATCGTCGGCGCCGGCCCCGTGGGCCTGACCCTGGCCATGGACCTCGCCTCGCGCGGCGTCTCGGTCGTGATCTGCGAGACGCGCCGCTTCGCCGAGCCGCCGAACGTGAAGTGCAACCACGTGGCTTCGCGCACCATGGAGCAGTTCCGCCGCCTCGGCGTGGCGCAGAAGCTGCGCGACGCGGGCCTGCCGCCCGACTACCCGAACGACGTGGCGTTCCGCACCACCGTCACCGGCACCGAACTCACGCGCATCCCGATCCCGTGCCGGCGCGACCGCTACACCGAGACCGAAGGCCCCGACGCATGGTGGCCCACGCCCGAGCCGCCGCACCGCATCAACCAGATGTACCTGGAGCCCATCCTGCTGAAGCACACGGCCGCGCTGCCGGGCGTGCAACTGCTCAACCGCACGCAGTTCGCAGGCTTCACCCAGGACGACGCCGGCGTGACCGCGATCGCCACCGACATGGACAGCGGCGTCACGCGCAGCATCCGCTGCCGCTACATGGTGGGCTGCGACGGCGGCTCGTCGGCCGTGCGCAAGCAGATCGGCGCGAAGCTCGAAGGCACGGCGGTGATCCAGCGCGTGCAGTCGACCTTCATCCGCGCGCCGGGGCTGCGCGCGCTCATCCCCGGCAAGCCGGCGTGGTCGTACTACGCGATGAACCCGCGCCGCTGCGGCACGATGTTCGCCATCGACGGGCACGAGACCTGGCTGGTGCACAACCACCTGAACGCGGAGGAGCCGGAGTTCGATTCGGTGGACCGCGACCAGTCGCTGCGCAACATCCTCGGCGTGGGCCCCGACTTCGAGTACGAGATCATCAGCAAGGAAGACTGGATCGGCCGCCGCCTCGTGGCCAACCGCTTCCGCGAGGGCCGCGTGTTCCTCGCGGGCGACGCGGCACACCTGTGGGTGCCCTACGCGGGCTACGGCATGAATGCGGGCATCGCCGACGCGCTCAACCTATCGTGGCTGCTGGGCGCTGTGGTGCAGGGCTGGGGCGACGAGGCCATGCTCGACGCCTACGAGGCCGAGCGCCTGCCGATCACCGAGCAGGTGTCGAACTTCGCGATGAACCACGCGCAGAAGATGATCCGCGCGCGACGCGCGGTGCCGCAGAACATCGAGGAGCCCGGCTCCGCAGGCGACGCGCTGCGCGCCGAGGTCGGCCACGAGGCCTACGAACTCAACGTGCAGCAGTTCTGCTGCGGCGGCCTGAACTTCGGCTACTTCTACAGCGGCTCGCCGATCATCGTGGCGGACGGCGAGCATACGGCGCCGCCCTACTCCATGGGCGAGTTCACGCCCTCCACCGTGCCCGGCTGCCGCGCGCCGCATTTCTGGCTGGCCGACGGCCGCTCGCTCTACGACGCCTTCGGCCCCGGCTACACCATGCTGCGCTTCGACCGCAGCGTGGACGTGCGTCCGCTCGAACGCGCCGCGGCCGCCTACGACATGCCGCTCACCGTGCTCGACATCGAGACGGAGGACGTGCCCAAGGCCTACACGCACCGGCTCGTGCTGTGCCGCGCCGACCAGCACGTGGCCTGGCGCGGCGCGCACCTGCCGGCCGAGGTCTACGACCTGGTGGGCACGCTGCGCGGCGAGGGCCAGCGCGTCCGGGCGCGCCGCAAGGCGCTGGCCTGGGAAGGCGTGGTGGCCTGAGCCTCCCGCAGCCTTGCCGGCTCACCAGCCGCGCCGCGCGACCACGCGGTACGCGAGCCACGCCGCTGCAGCGGGCGCGAACGCGAAGCCCGCGAACAGCCACACGGCCGCCGACTTCGCGCCGTCCACGCCGCCCGGCACGCTGAGCCCCGCCGCATTCGCCACCAGCCCCGCCACCGCCGCGCCCACAGCCATGCCGTAGAGCTGCACGGTGGTGATCGAGGCCGAGGCCAGTCCCTGCTCGCCCTTCGGCGCCAGCGACATCACGCGCGTGATCAGGTGCGGCCAGCCGATGCCCACGCCGAGCCCCACGGCCGCCAGCGCGATGGCGATCAGCACGGTCTGGGCGCCTGCGTCGACCGCGCCCGGCGAAGGCAGCAGCCACGCGAGCGCGAGCAGCCCCAGCGTGCAGGCCACCGGGCCCATGCGCAGCATGCGGTCGGCGCCCGCGCCGCTTCGTCCCGACGACAGCAGCGAGCCCGCGCTCCAGCCGCCCGCCATCGCGGCCGTGAGATAGCCCGCCGCCAGTGGCGAATGGCCGTGCAGCAGCTGCAGGAAGTACGGCACGAAGATCTCGGTGGTGCTGCCGATCAGCAGCAGCGCCACGCTGGCGTAGATGGCGCCCAGCGGCGCGCTCACCGCATAGGCGCCGCGCGGCAGCACGCGCACCATGGCGCGGCCGTCGATGCGGGTGGCAACGAAACCGATGGCCAGCCCCGCCGCCACGCCGGCGGCCTGCCAGCGCAGGTCGGGCACGAGGCCGCTGGCCGCGATGGCGAGCACCGAGGCCGCGAGCAGGCCGATCTGCAATGCCGGCACGCGCGGCGGCGCGGCAGGCCGCTCGTGCCTCACGCCCATCGAGGGCCGCAGCTGCACGAGCACCAGCAGCGCCTGCGCCGCCGCCACCGGCAGCAGGAACCAGAAGGCCCAGCGCCAGTGCCCGGCCTGCGCGAAGAGCCCGCCCACGGCCGGACCGCACAGCGTGGCCACGCCCCACATGCCCGACACCAGCGCCACCGCGCGCGGCCACAGCCGCTGTTCGAACACCAGCTGGATCAGCCCATAGCTCAGCGCCGCGAGCAGCCCGCCGCCCAGCCCCTGCACCGTGCGGCCCGCCAGCATCCACGGCATGGCCGGCGCGAGCGCACAGCCGACCGAGCCGGCGCTGAACACTGCCAGCGCCGCCAGGCAGGCGCCGCGCGAGCCGAGCACCGCGAGCAGCCGCACCGACAGCGTGGCGCCGAGGATCGAGCCGATCACGAAGAGCGTGGTGCTCCAGGCGTACCAGTCGAGCCCGCCGATCTCGCGCACCACCGAGGGCAGCACGGTGGTCACGATGTGCACGTTGACTGCGTGCAGCGCGACGCCGCCCGTGAGCGCCAGCGCGCGCCAGCCGTTGCGGCCGCTGAAGAGTTCACCCCAGGCGGCGGTGGACGTCGGCGGATGCAGGGCTGTGGAGGAAAAGGAAGGGGAGGAAGACGCGGAAGCCATGGGACGCGGGCCGGAAGGCACGAAGAAGCGGAACGAGCCCGGATACTAGGCGTGATAGGCCAATTAAACAAGTTATCGCTTTGATAAATAAACGTCGCCGCGCCGGCCCTACCCCGGATGCGCGACACTCCCTCCCCGATGCAAGCCGCTTCCCCCCATACTTCCTCTTCGTCTTCCTCGTCCACCACGACTTCCGGCGCCATGCCCCGCCCTCCGATGCGCCGCGCCACGCTGCGCTTCCTGCTGTCCCACCCCGCGCACTTCATCGCGCTGGGCTTCGGCTCGGGCATCTCGCGCATCGCGCCCGGCACGGTGGGCACGCTGTGGGCCTGGGTCGCGTTCTCGGTGATGCAGCTGTGGTTCACGCCGGCCGCCATCGGCTGGATCATCGCGGCCTCGCTGCCGATCGGCTGGTGGGCCTGCACCGTGACCGCGCGCGACATGAACGTGGCCGACCCCAGCCCCGTGGTGTGGGACGAAGTGGTCGCCTTCTGGATCGTGCTGTGGCTGGTCACGCCGGCGGGCCTGCTCGCGCAGACCGTCGCCTTCGCGCTATTCCGCTTCTTCGATGCCGCCAAGCCGGGCCCGGTGGCCTGGGCCGATTCGCTCTTCAAGCAGCGCGACTCGACGGAGGTGGGCTGGTGGCGCGCAGGCTTCGGCATCATCCTCGACGACCTGGTGGCGGCCTTCTGCACGCTGCTGGTCATCGCGCTGTGGCGCGCGTGGTGAACGCGATGATTTCCCTGTCTTCTTCTCCTGTTCTTCCTCCATGCAACTGAACAAAGCCCTCGCGGACCATGACACGCCCGAACTGGTCGTGGTGCTGGCCGAGCTGCTGCAGAAAAAACGCTGGATGCTGGCCACCGCCGAGAGCTGCACCGGCGGGCTGATCGGCGCCGCCTGCACAGACCTGGCGGGCTCGAGCGTGTGGTTCGAGCGCGGCTTCATCACCTATTCCAACGAGGCCAAGACCGAGCTGCTGGGTGTGGAGGCAGGCGTGATCGCCGCGCACGGCGCAGTGAGCGAGCCGGTGGCGCGGGCCATGGCCACGGGTGCGATCGCGCATTCGCCGCCCTCGCGCGTGGCGCTGGCCGTGACCGGCGTGGCCGGCCCCACGGGGGGCACGCCCGAGAAGCCTGTGGGCACGGTGTGGTTCGGCTGGTCGGTGGACGGCGAGGTGCGCACCGAGCGCCGCCGCTTCGACGGCGACCGCGCCACGGTGCGCGCGGCCACGGTGCATCACGCGCTGCAGACGCTGGTCGAGCTGCTGCTCGCGCACTGAAGGCGCACCGAGCGCGCAGCTCAGGCCGCCATGAAGTCGCCCAGCGGCCGGCGCGGCGCGGGCGGCACCGGCGCCATCGGGTAGCCGACGCGGCACATCATCTGCAGCGTGGTGCTGTGCCTGTCTCGCGGCGGCGCAACGCCCAGCAGCATGTGGTGCGCGGCGGCGTGGTGCGGCGCCATCTCGGCGAACTCCTCCAGAGGCTGGCTCATCGGGTGCATGCCCAGGCCCAGGTCGGTGGCGCGCAGCTGCTGGCGCACGTAGGTGCGGCCTGCCGCGATCTGCTCGGTGCGGCTGTTGCCGCGCGTGCTGAGCCAGATGAAGCCCATGGCGGTGTTGGCCTGGTCCTCGTACAGCTGCAGCGTCCGGCGGAAGGCCAGGCTGTCCTCCGGCGCGGGCCCGCTGCGGTCGAACCGGCCCAGTGCCACGGCCACGCGCAGCGCCGGGTCGTTGAGCGAGAGGCCGTCGCGGTGCGCGAGGATCTCCTGCGGGCCGACGCGCAGCAGCCGCAGGTTTTCCATCGCGGTGCCGGGCGTTGTGAGCTCCACGCGGGCCGCCTCCGCGCAGAGCTTGCGCAGCGCGAGCACGCGCGCCGTGTCCACCGTGCCGGCCGAATTCACGATGCCGCCCGCGGGCACCATCGAGGACAGGCCCTGCAGGACCTCTGCGGACACCGGCCGCATGAGGTCGAAGCGCTGCTTGGGCGTGCGCCGCCGCAGCACCTGCGCGAACAGCGGATCGGGCACGCCGCCGCCTGCCAGCCGCAACCGCGCCACCGGGATGTGCGGCCATCGCACCGGCTCGCCGGTCAGCTCGCCTTGAGGCCACAGCTGCACGCTGGCCTGCACGCCGTGGTGGGCCAGCGCCATCACCAGCAGTTCGATGAAGGCGCCATGGCCGATGACCACCTGGCGGCCGAAGGGGTCGCTCTCGGGCTGCACGCGCTCGCGGTCGCAATACACCACGATGGCGTCGGGCTCGCGCAGGTCGACCAGCCAGGGCTGGCGGTTGTAGGCGGTGGGTGCGGTGACGGCGTAGGCGATGGCGCGCCTGCGCAGGTCGGGCTCGTCGCCGGGGCCGTTCCATATCTCCAGCGCTGCCGGCGGCACTTCCGAGTTCAGCCACCAGGTCGCCAGCGCGGCCGCACCCGCTGCCATGACGACGCCGCCTCCCAGCAGCCGCACGAAGTTTCTGCGCTCATCCATCGCGCGGATTATCGAAAGGGCGCCAACAGTTAACAATGGCTTAAGCTCCGCCGACCGCCCCGAGGAACCCAACAACCATGAGCCTTCCATGACCGCAGCCACCAACGCACAGACCATCGAGCGCTTCTACAGCGCCTTCGCCCGGCTGGACGCCCCCGCCATGGAAGCCTGCTACGCGCCCGACGCGGTGTTCGACGACGAGGCCTTCTCGCTGCGCGGGCGCCGCGAAGTGGGCGGCATGTGGCGCATGCTGGCCGGCGGCACCAAGGCCAAGGGCGCCGACGTGTGGAAGCTCACCTGGCGCGACGTGAAGGCCGACGACAGCACCGGCAGCGCCCACTGGGACGCGCACTACCGCTTCACCGCCACCGGCCGCATCGTCGACAACAGCATCGACGCACGCTTCACCTTCACGCCCGACGGGCTGATCGCCACGCACCGCGACAGCTTCCCCTTCTGGACCTGGTCGCGCCAGGCGCTCGGTGCGCCGGGCCTGCTGCTCGGCTGGTCGCCGATGCTGCGCAAGAAGGTGCGCGCCACCGCCGCAGCCAACCTCGCAACCTTTCTCGCACGACAGCCATGAGCACCAACGACACCGCCCTCGCCCTCTCCAACAACGAAGCGCAGCACCGCTACGAGGCCACCCTCGACGGCAAGCTGGCCGGCTATGCCGAATACAACCTGCTGACCGACGCGATCATGTTCACCCACACGGAGGTGCTGCCCGAATTCGAGGGCAAGGGCGTGGGCTCGGGCATCGCGAAGCACGTGCTCGGAGAGGCGCGCGCCAAGGGGCTGCACGTGATTCCGGTGTGCCAGTTCATCGCAGGCTACATCCGCAAGCATCGCGAGTACGCCGACCTGGTGCGGCCCGATATCCAGCGCGCCTTCAAGATTTGAACGTGATTTGAACGTGGCTCGCCCCCCAGGCTGCGCGCACTTCGTGTCGCTTCGCCAACCCCCTTGCAGGGGGCAACACCAGCGGCCGGCAAAGCCGGTTTCGCGGTAGCACTGGCCTCGCCCCCAGGCTGCGCGCACTTCGTGTCGCTTCGCCAACCCCCTTCCGGGGGCAACACCAGCGGCCCGGCAAAGCCGGTTCCGCGGTGTTCCTTGATCAGGCTTGGGTGGTCTTCGGCGCGGGCAACCAGGCGAAGGCCGCGATACCCACCAGCAGCAGCGCAGCGATCGTGCCCAGCACGGCTGTCAGCGGGTCGGCGCCGTGCGCCGCTGCAATCGATGCGGCCACGCCAGTGCCCCACTGCATGAGCGCCACGCCGAGGAACATCGCCATCGTGAACACGGCCATCGCGCGGCCGGTGAGCGTGGCTGGATAGGCGCCGCGCACGTCGGCGTACTGCCAGACGATGAAGCCCGAGAGCACGCCGATCAGCACCATGCCGGCGATGTCGAGCCATGCCGAGTGCAGCACGGCGATCAGCGCGAAGAGCCCTGCATAGCCGAGGCAGCAGACCGTGATCCAGCGGCGGCGCGAAGCGGCGTCTTCGCGGTCGAGGCGGCCGAAGAGCGGCGCGCCGACGAGCGAGATCACCGACACCGCAAGCGCCACGTTGCCGCTCTGCACCAGCGAGTAGCCGTGGCGCTCCATCATCAGCGGCCCCAGCCAGAGGCCGCGCAGCGAGATGAAGGCCGCATACGTGACGGCGCCCAGCACCATGATGCCGAGCGTGTGCGGCATCGCGAAGAGCGCGCCGAACTGGCGGATCGCCTCGGGGATCGACTCCCGCCTGCCGTCGGAAGCCACGGTGGGCTCGTGCACCCAGAACCAGATCGCCAGCCACGCCAGTGCCGCAGCGAGAGCCAGCACCAGGAAGCCCGCGCGCCATGAGTACGCCTGCACCAGCCACGCCAGCGGCGTGCCGGTGACCAGCATGCCCACGCCGCCGATGGCCAGCACCATGCCCGACACGGTGGCGAAGCGCGCTGCCGGAAAGTGCCGCGCGATGAACACCGTGCACACCAGGAAGGCCGGCGCGCAGCCCACGCCGATCAGCGCCTGCCCCGCCACCAGCACCAGGTAGCTGGACGACACCGCCGACAGCAGCGCGCCCGCGATCGCGACCGGAAAGGCCACCAGCACCGTGCGGCGCACGCCGTGCAGGTCGATGCCGATGCCCATGAAGAGCTGCATCGCGCCGAACGCGAAATGAAAAGCCCCCGAGAAGATCCCGAGGGCCTGTGCGGAAAGATGGAAATCGGCCTGCAGCGGACTCGCCATGATGGCGCCCACCGTACGGAACGCCTGGCTCAGCGCGACCCCGGCGCACAGCGCCAGGACCATCGCCCAGGCCGCGCGCGGCGTCAGCGGCTCGGCGGCCGGAGGCGGCGGCAGCGGCGCATCGGAGTTCATTCAGGAATACCGCGGAACCGGCTTCGCCGGCCCGCAGGTATTGCCCCCTGGAAGGGGTTGGCGCAGCGACACGAAGTGCGCGAAGCCCGGGGGTGAGCCAAGTCACTCACCGTGGCACTTCTTGTATTTCTTGCCGCTGCCGCAGGGGCAGGGGTCGTTGCGGCCCGGCTCGGGTTGCTTGCGGATCGTCTCGGCCTTGGGCCCGAGGCTCTTCCAGAGCTGGCGCAGGTCGTACACCGCCCAGATGGCGGCGCCGAAATCGTCGAGCCGCTGCTGGCTCACGCTGGGCGGGGCGTCGTCGCTGTACATCGACAGCACGGGCTTGCCGGTGTCGTCCTCGGTAAGGGCGACGATGTTGTCGAGCGCGTCGTTCAGCATGCGCGCGGCGTCCTTGTCGCGCGGCTCGGCCCAGTCTTCGGGCCAGTTCTCCACGGCGTACATGAAGCCCAGCGCCCAGACCTGGGCGAAGGAGGGAATGGCCTCGCCGGCCACTTCGGCGCGCTCCTCCTCCGGCAGCGAGGCGATGGCGCCGCGGGTGTCGAGCACCTCTGGCTGCCAGCTGCGCTCGTCGTCCAGCGATTCGACGGGGGCGTCGAGACCTTCCTCGATCTCGATCCAGCGGCGCTTCCAGTTCCAGACGAACTCCATGTGCTGGGCGGACGAGAAGTTCTCGCCCAGCAGCACGGGCCAGTATTCGGACGGCATGATGGGCCGGCGGGTGCAGATCAGGGCGGCCATGAAGCCTTCGCAGAACTCCCACTGGGGGATTTCCTCGTCGTGCTCGCGCATGGCGTCGAGGGCCTGGTCGAGGGCGTCGAAATCGTCGGGACCGAGGGGGGTGCGGGCTGCGGGGGTGCTGTCGGGGGGCGAAATGGGGTCGGGAATGGTCGTCATGGCAAGTTCGGGGCAGCCCTCTATGATGCAGCAGGCCGCGGCCGAGACTATTTCTTCTATGCCCACGATTATTCCGTTTCCGACGCGCTACAGCGCTTTCGCCCTGTGCGTGGTCGGTCTGGTGGCCTGCCTGGCCTTCGTGCTGGTCTCGCCGCATCTCTGGCTGGCCTGGATCGGCGTGGTCGTCTTTGCGGTACTCACAGGTACCGGCGTGCACGATCTGCGGCAGGCCCGGCACGCCATCCTGCGCAACTATCCGGTGATCGGGCACCTGCGCTTTCTGCTGGAGTTCATCCGGCCCGAGATGCGGCAGTACTTCATCGAGAGCGACTCCGAGGCCGCGCCCTTCTCGCGCGCCCAGCGCTCGCTGGTGTACCAGCGCGCCAAGGGCGACCCCGACAACCGCCCCTTCGGCACGCAGCTGGACGTGACCCTCGCGGGCTACGAGTGGATCAACCATTCGATGCGCCCGACGAAGCTGGCGGGCCACGACTTCCGCATCGTGATCGGCGGCACGCCGCAGCCGGGGGGTGCGAACCCTGTCCAATCGGCCGAAGCCGGGCCGTCCCAAGGCGGCCGAGCCTCCCCCTCGGGGGGTGGCGAAGCACACGCAGTGGCGAGCCGGGGGGCCAACCATCCTTGCACCCAGCCCTACAGCGCGAGCGTTTTCAACATCTCGGCCATGAGCTTCGGTGCCCTGTCGGCCAACGCGATCCTCGCGCTCAACAAGGGCGCGAAGATGGGCGGCTTCGCGCACGACACCGGCGAAGGCTCGATCTCGCAGCACCATCGCGTGCACGGCGGCGACCTGATCTGGGAGATCGGCTCGGGCTACTTCGGCTGCCGCAACGACGACGGCAGCTTCAGCGAGGAGCGCTTCACCGCCAATGCGCGCGACCCGCAGGTGAAGATGATCGAGATCAAGCTGAGCCAGGGCGCCAAGCCCGGCCACGGCGGCGTGCTGCCGGCCCCCAAGGTCACACCCGAGATCGCGGCCGCGCGCGGCGTGCCGGTGGGTGTGGACTGCATCTCGCCGGCCTCGCACAGCGCCTTCTCCACGCCGACCGAGATGATGCATTTCGTCGCCAGGCTGCGCGAGCTGTCGGGCGGCAAGCCCACCGGCTTCAAGTTCTGCCTGGGCCATCCGTGGGAATGGTTCGGCATCGTCAAGGCGATGCAGGCCACCGGCATCACGCCCGACTTCATCGTGGTCGACGGCGCCGAGGGCGGCACCGGCGCGGCGCCGGTCGAATTCAGCGACCACGTGGGCGCGCCGCTGCAGGAAGGCCTGCTGCTGGTGCACAACACGCTGGTGGGCGTGAACCTGCGCCACCGCATCAAGATCGGCTGCGCCGCCAAGGTGATCACCGCCTTCGACGTGGCACGCATGATGGCGCTGGGCGCCGACTGGTGCAACGCCGCGCGCGGCTTCATGATGGCCCTGGGCTGCATCCAGGCGCAGAGCTGCCACACCGGCCACTGCCCCACGGGCGTGACCACGCAGGACCCGCTGCGCCAGAAGGCGCTGGTGGTGCCGACCAAGGCCGAGCGGGTGCACAACTTCCACCGCAGCACGCTGCATGCGCTGCAGGAGCTGGTGCAGGCCGCAGGCCTCGACCATCCGCAGCAGATCACCGCGCATCACATCGTGCGCCGTATCTCCGACACCGAGGTGCGCCTGCTGAGCAACCTGGTGATGCAGGTGCAGCCGGGCGCGTTGCTCGGCCCGCTCGACGAGCAGCACAATGTCTTCCGTACCTACTGGCCGCTGGCCAGTGCAGAGAGTTTCCAGCCCGTCACCCAGGGCCCGAAAGGGCTGGTGGAGGGCTTCGCAATGGCCGCATGAATCCACTGAGTAGAGGCGCCGGCCGGCGCCTGCAATCGCGCAAGGGCGCAGCTTCGGCGCCCGCGCCCCTCGACGCAGTCTCCCCGAACCCGCCCGCGCCCGGCGACTACGCGGAGTTCCTGCGCATCACCCTGCCGCAGCAGAAGAAGAACGTGGCCAGCCACCGCTTCGGCAGCGAGCGCGTGTGGCTCAAGAAGGCCGGCCCGCGCCACGGCAAGTGGGGCTACCGCGTGATGGCGGCGGTCGCACGCATGGCGCGTCTGGACATCATCAAGCCCGTGCCCAACCCCGGCGGGGAGGCCGCCATCGCCACCGAGGCGCGCCGCCTCAAGCAGCTCGCGGCGGCAGGCCTGCGCGTTCCCGTGGTGCTCGCACAGCAGCCCGACGGCCTGCTGATCTCCGACCTCGGCGAAAGCGGCCGCGCGACGGTCGTGCTGCAGGAGCGGCTCGACCAGGCCGCGGCCGCCGGCCCCGCCGCGCTGCTGTCGGTATGGCGCGAGGGCCTCGCAGCCATCGCCGCCGTGCACGTGTGCGGACAGCACCTGAGCCAGGCCTTCGACCGCAACCTCGTGCAGTGCCCCGACGGCGTGATCGGCTACATCGACTTCGAGGACGACCCCGCCGAGGTCATGACCCTGGCCGAATGCCAGGCCCGCGACTGGCTCAGCTACCTGCACTCCACCGCCATGATGCTCGAGGCCGCGGCCCCGCAGGCCGCCGGCCAGCACTGGCACGCGGCCCTGGCCGGCGTGGGCGAAGAGGTGCGCGAGCGCATCGCCAACGCCGCGAGGCGCATGAAGTGGGCGCAGAAGCTGCCGGCCAGCCGTCGCTGGGGGCGCGACACGCAGCGCGTGCGGGCGGTGGCACGGCTGCTGGGGCGGTGGCATCTGCAGTCTGCCAATGGGGTGCAGCACTAGCGGCGGCCGAGGCGCTTCTGCCGCCACTTGCGGAACAGCCGGTCGCCGAGCCAGCCTCCAGCGGGCAATGCGACAAGCTGGATGGCAAGCGCAACCGTGTACGCGCGACTCAAGTCGTCGTCATTCTTCGCGAAATTGAGTTCGTACCAATGGCCCACCGGGCCGATGAGCTTGTAGAAGAAGAGCCCGAGCATGCCCGCTCCGGCAACGATGAAAAGCACTCGGATTGCAGGGCTCATGACGCGATTCGGAAGAAGCTGCCCACGGGGCGGGGTGTCGCCGGGCGCCATTCGACATATGGAAACTGGCAGCGACGCGGCAGCCTTCTTGCAAGGCCCCAAAGCAACCGGAGCGCCAAGACGGCTATTGCCGATCGGCTCGTTTCTTCAGCCATTTGCGAACCAACCAATCGCCAAGCCAACCCCCAGCGACGAGACAAAGGACTTGTATTGCAAGGGCAATTGCGAAGGCTTGCGTCAGATCGCTCTCACTTTCAGCCTTGTTCATTTCGTACCAGTGGCCAATGGGTACGAGGAGCCCCTTGGTCACAACAAAGCCGAGTTCGAGTCCGCCCAACACGATGCCAATGAGGCGAAGCAGAATTTTCGATTGATATCCCGGAGTCATATGCGTTGCGGTGGCGACGCTTGGCAGAGGCTCTATTTGCGGTCGGACTGTCTCTTACGCCACTTGCGAAACAGCCGATCGCCGAGCCAGCCGCCGATGGCGGCGGCAATCGCCTGGACAGCAAGCGAGAGTGCATAGACATCAGACAGGTCGTCGAAACTCCGAGCCCGATTCACTTCGTACCATTGCCCCGCAGGGATGAGCACGCATACCGCAACGAGAAAGCTGAGCGCCAGCGCGCCGGCTACGATGCAGAGCACTCGAGCAAGTAGTTTCATAAGACAGGCCAGAACCATATGGCTTGTGCTTGGCGCATGTCGGTCAACACTCCTTCCCATGAGATGTGCCACTGAATCAGAAACCACGAAGACCGCTTCGTCATCCGCGAACCATTCCAGAGGTCGATGCGGTCACCCTGCCGCCCCTCGCCCCAGTAGTTCTGGATGAACACGATCCCTGTGCGCCCGGCGATTTTCTCGAACCCATCCTTGCCCGAGTACTTCTCGGTGCGAGACATCAGACCGGCCTTGCCCGAGTCCAGCCAGTTCGCCAGCTCCTGGGCCCTGATCGGGTACTTCGGCCTGTCCTTCTGCCAGGAATAGACGCCCGGAAAGCTGCCGAGGCTCAGGCTTGAGCGGATGAACGCCGCGCCCACGTTGATGGCACATTGATCCTTGTAGACGTCCTTGTCCAGCAAGGCGTCGTCTCCCTTGATCGTCGGATGGTTCGCCCAGAGGGTCGCGAAGGATGGCTGCATGAGTTCCAGTTTGTCGAGGCAAGCAGAAGCCTGCGATGCCATCACCGCAACCCCTCGCCCTTCTGAAAAATATAGAGCCGCTTCCAGAAATCCCGGCGATGGAAAGGTTGTCAATTGATTCCTGACGCCAAGAACCAACGTCGCCGCTAGCCGCCGTACGCCGCCTGCACCACCACTCCGCGCAGCGCGAGACGCTTCTTCATCGACAGCACCGCCCGGTCCTTGCTCAGCAGCAGGGCCTTGTGCGCCACGGCGAGATCGATGAAGACCTGGTCGTCGGGGTCGCTGCATACGCAGGGCGCGCGCGGCGGCCTGCCTTCGAGCATGCGCACGCGCGCGTCGAAATCGGCGAGCACCGCGGGCAGTTGCAGTTCGCGCTGGGCCATGCGCCGGGCGATCAGCGGGTAGCCCAGCACGCGCTCCAGTTCGACGCGCATGGCGGCGGTGGCGAGCCAGCACAGCTCGCCGGCAGCCAGCCGGGCAGCCAGCGGGGCCCAGGCGGGGTCTTCGAAGACCAGCAGGTCGAGCGCGATGTTGGTGTCGATGACGACGGGGCCGGGTTCTGTCAACGTCATGGAATGTTCAGGAAACGCCGCCGATGTTGCACCATACGAGGTCGGCGTCAGGTCCATGTCGGCCCGGTACGCGAAAATACCCTCCTGGACACACCCTTCTTCGACCACGCCTTCCTTCATGAAACGAATACCGCTGCTTTGCCTTGTCCTGCTCGCCTCGGCGGGTGTCCGGGCCGAGTGGCTGACTCTCACGGGCACGCCCGGGGACGCCGCCAGCAGCTATGTACAGGTCGACCCGAGCAGCATCGAGGTGGACGGCTCGTACCGCACCGTGGCGCTGCGCATGAATCTGAGCGAAGGCCGCCTCAACCGTGACGGCGTCAGGTTCCGCTCTTTCCAGGGCGTCGCCATGGTCGATTGCGACGCCCGCAGCGCCCGTTATGTGAGCGCAAGCTACTTCTCGCTGCCCAATTTCGTGGGTGAACCGGTCCAGGTGAAGCATTTCGAGGAAGGCGACGTTCGCCCGGTAACGCTGCCCGGCGCGCCTGCCGAACTGGCCGCGCGCACGGTCAATGCGGCGTGCGCCGTGCGGCCGAAGCAGGCGCCCAGGTCCGAGGGCGCCGGCGGCGAATCACTTCCGCGCTGAGCCCGCGACCATGTCGAAGCGGAACAGGCGGCATTCGATGGGCCCGTTCCACATCGGCACCCGGCGCGATTCCTTCAGGCGCATCAGCTTCGGCAGCTTCAGGTCGGGCGTGAGCACCCAGGCGGTCCAGCCGGCGTAGTTCTTCTTCCAGTGGGTGGCGAGCTGCGGGAAGAAGTCGCCGCCGTCGCCCTCGGTGGACTGCGCCGCCTCGCGCGCACCAGGGCGGCCTCCTCCCCCTGCGCCAGCCACGCCGCCCACGGCGATGCGCTCGCCGTACGGCGGATTGAGCATGATCACGCCGCCGCCCTCCACGGGCGGCATGCGCTGCAGCGCATCGCCGCCGCGGAACTCGACGGCCTGCGCCACGCCGGCGCGCTCGGCGTTGCGCTGGGCGAAGTCGACCATGCGGTGCGACACGTCGGAGCCGAACACCGGGGTGCCGCCGCCGGCCACGGCCCGCTCGGAGTCCGTGGCCTCCTGCCTGATCGCCGACCAGACATGCGCCTGGAACGGCAGCAGCTTCTCGAAGCCGAAGCGCCGCAGCGATCCGGCCGCGATGCCGCGCGCGATCTGCGCCGCCTCGATGGCGATGGTGCCGCTGCCGCAGCAGGGGTCGTACAGCGGCTGGCCCGAGACTTCACCGGTCTCGGGGTTCCACCAGCCGCTGGCGGCCAGCATGGCGGCGGCCAGGGTTTCCTTCAGCGGGGCGTCGCCCTTGTCCTGGCGCCAGCCGCGCTTGAAGAGCGGCTCGCCGCTGGTGTCGATGTAGAACGTGCAGGTGTCGGTGGTCAGGTGGGCGAACACGCGGCAGTCGGGCCACTGGGTCTCGATGCTCGGGCGCACGCCGTCGGCCTTGGCGCGGAAGCGGTCGGCGATGGCGTCCTTGATGCGCAGGGTGGCGAAGTTCAGGCTCTGCAGCGGGCTGTGCTGGGCGGTGGTCTCGATCTTGAAGGTCTGCTTGGGCGTGAACCAGATCTCCCAGGCCACGCCGCTGGCGAGCGCATAGAGGTCGTTCTCGCTGCGATAGGGCCCGTGGGCCAGCTCGACCAGCACGCGCTGCGCGAGGCGGCTGTGCAGGTTGAGCTTGAGGCCGTCGCGCCAGCCGGCGCGCACGCGCACGCCGCCGCGCAGGGAGAGCAGGTCTTGCCCGGCGCGGCCGGTCAGGGCGTGCACCTCCTGGGCGAGGAATTCCTCGACGCCGGCGGCGCAAGGCAGGAAGAAGGAGAGATCGTTCACGGAAAACTGGCATCGGGGAGCCCGAAGCCCGACTAGGGGACTCCATTGTCGCCGCGTCACGGGCCTTCTCTATATAGTCGATTCGCCGATGACTCCCACCCCCGCCCCTTCGCCCGCACCGGCCGCCTCCGGCAGCGGCGACCGCTTCGCGATCCAGTGCGAGGTGCTGCGGTTGTCGATCCGCCCCATCGGCCCGGTGCTGCTGGCGCAGTACCTGCTGAACTGCGGCGTGGCGGCGCTCTTCGCCTGGCAGGTGTCGCTGGCGCGCGCGCTGGTGTGGATCGCGCTGATCACCGGGGTGACGGTGATGCGCGGCTTCTTCCCGCAGCGGCTGCCGGAGCCCTTCACGCCCGCCACCCTGCGCGAGGCCCAGCGCACGCACACGCTGCGCACCGCCGTCTGGGAGCTGGCGCACGGCCTGGCCGGCGTGCTGCTGTTCGACCCCACCCGCGCCGACCTGCAGCTGCTGCTGGGCCTGATCGTCATGGGCATGACGCTGTCGTCGGCCTTCTCGGTGTCGTTCTACACGCCGGCCACGCAGCTGGCCATCACGCTCCTGCTGGCGCCGATCATCGTCGTAGGCCTCTGGCTCGGGGCGCCGGTGATGGCTGCGGTGGCCGTCATCGGCATCGGCCTGACCGCGATGATGTGGAAGCTGGTGGCCGAGCGCTCGCGCCAGCTCGAGGAGAACATCGGCCTGCGGCTCAACGAGCACCGCCTGCGCGAACAGGCACTGGCCGGCCTGCGCGCCTCCGAGCAGGCGCAGGCCGAGCGGCTGCGCTTCTTCTCGGCCGCCAACCACGACCTGCGCCAGCCGGTGATGGCCATCGGCCTGCAGGCCGAGGTGCTGCGCCAGCAGCTGGACAGCGGCGCCGGCATCGAGGCGGTGCAACGCACGGTGGGCTCCCTGGCCCGCGCCCAGCAGGCGCTGGAGGGGCTGACCAACCAGCTGCTGGAAATCGGCAGGATCGAGGCCGCGGTCGATCCGCTGCGCCCATCCAGCGTCGCGCTGGCGCCGCTGCTGCACGAACTGGCGCGGCAGGCGGGCGAGGGCCGGGTGCTGGTGCGCTGCCCGCCGGATGCCCTCGCCTGGAGCGATGCCGTCTCGCTGCGCCGCGTGCTCGCCAACCTGGTCGACAACGCGGTCAAGTTCACGCCGCGAGGGCGCGTGCTGCTGGCGGTGCGGGAACGCAGCCGCGACACCGGCCGCGCCTGGCGCGTGGAGGTGCGCGACAGCGGCATCGGCATCGCGGCCGAGGCCCAGCAGCGCGTGTTCGACGACTTCGAGCAGATCGGCAACGTCGAACGCAACCTGCAGCGCGGCCACGGCCTGGGGCTAGCGATCGTTCGGCGGCTGGCGGCGCACCTGGGCATCGAGGTGACGCTGCGCTCGGCGCCCGGGCGGGGCTCGGTGTTCGGCTTCGAGCTGCCGGCCGCGCCCGAGGGAGCGGTGGCGGCCCCGTCGCCCAGCGTGCCAGACAACGACAAGGCCGATGCCGATGCGGCCAGCCCGCTGCGCCCCGGCCTCGCCGTGCTGGTGGTGGAAGACAACGCGGTGGTGGCCGACAGCCTCACCGCGCTGCTGCGGCAGTGGGAGGTCGAGCCGCGCGTCTACGCCAGCGCAGCCGAGGCGCTGGCGCTGGCCGACCTGCAAGCGCTCGACGCTGCCCTGTGCGACATCCGCCTGCCCGGCACGCTCGACGGCATCGCGCTGGCCGAAAGGCTGCAGCGGCAGAAGCCCTCGCTCACGATCGCGCTGATCTCGGCCGACATCAACGAGGCGACGCAGCGGCTGGCGGCCGAACGCGGCTGGCATGCGCTGCGTAAGCCGGTGCAGCCGCAGGAGCTGCAGCGCATGCTGCTGCGCGCACAGCAGCAACGGCAGCAGCTACCGCAACAGCAACGGGCGCACGGCTGAGGCCGCCGCAGCGGTGCGATCTGGCACAACGCGTGCTCCGTGCTTCGGGATATGCTCCGCGCACAGGCCGCCGCCCTGCCCCCGATGTCCACCGACATGCCCTCCCCCTCTCCTGCCGCCGGTACGCCCCGCCTGCGCTACGACCCGTTCGCGATCGCGCTGCACTGGCTGCTGGCTGTATTGATCGTCGGTTCCTTCGGCGTGGGGCTCTACATGACGGGGCTGCCGTTCTCGCCGCTGCGGCTGAAGGTCTACAACTGGCACAAGTGGGCGGGCGTGACCATCCTCGCGCTGTCGGCGCTGCGGCTGCTGTGGCGGCTCGGACACCGGCCGCCCGCGCTGCCGGCGGACATGCCGGGCCTGCAGAAGGCCGGCTCTCGGATCAGCCACACGCTGATGTACCTGCTGTTCTTCGCCGTGCCGCTGTCCGGATGGGCCTACAGCTCGGCCATGGGCATGCCGGTCTCGTGGTTCGGGGTGCTGGCGCTGCCCGACTTCATGGCCGTCGATCACGATCTTGCCGAGGCGGTGCTGCAGCCGCTGCATCGCAACTGCGCCTTCGCGCTCGCGGGCATCACGCTGCTGCACGTGGCGGCGGCGCTCAAGCACCACTGGATCGACCGCGACGGTCTGCTCAAACGGATGTGGCCGGGGCCACGACAGGAATCTGCCGGATCATGAACTCACTTCCTTCCCGCCTTCTTTGCCGCGGTCTTTCGCGGCTTCTTCCCCCGCTGCTGGCGCTTGTGGCGGCATTGCCGGCCGGCGCCGGCCCGGCCGCGCCCCCCGCCGCGAAGCTGGTCGCCGACAAGAGCCAGATCGTGTTCGTCACCAGGCAGATGGGCGTGCCCGTGGAAGGCAGCTTCAGGAAGTTCGACGCGCAGGTGGCCTTCGACCCGAAGAAGCCCGAAGGCGGCAGCGTCGCGCTGCAGATCGACACCGCCAGCGCCGGTTTCGGCGTGCCGATGAGCGACGCCGAGCTGCCCAAGCAGCCCTGGTTCGACGCCGCGCACTTTCCGCAGGCGAGCTTCCAGTCGAGCGCCATCAAGGCGCTGGGCGAAGGCAGGTTCGAGATGGCGGGCAAGCTCACCATCAAGGGCGTCGCCAGGCAGGTGACGGTGCCGGTCAGCATCGCGCCTGCACCGGGGAGCAACTACTCGGTGGCCACCGGAAGCCTTACGATCCAGCGGCTCGACTACAAGGTGGGCGAAGGCGAATGGACCGACACCTCGGTGGTCGGCAACGAGGTGCAGGTGCGCTTCAGGTTCACCCTCTCGGGGCTCGGGCCGCTGTGAAGCCGCAGCCCCATCCTTCCTCGCGCGGACATCCCGGATTTCTTCTTTCCTCTCTTTCATGACTCAGGCAGACAACGCCATGAAAAAGCTCCTCCTCGCCACGGCCCTGTCGGCCGCCGCATTCACCGGCATCGCCAACGCACAACAACAAGTGCAGCTGCCATCGGAATTCGCGCCGGCCGCCGCCGCCAAGCCCGCGGGCGGTCCGGCCAGGAACGCCAACTACGTGATCGACCCGACCCACACCTTCGTCATGTACGAGATGGGCCACTACGGCACCACCACCAACCGCGGCCGCTTCAGCACCAAGGACGGCTCGGTGCAGATCGACGGCACCGGCACCAGCGGCAAGGTCGACATCACCATGGACATCAGCTCCATCAACACCGGCGTCGACCTGCTCAACCGACACGTGCAGAGCAAGGACTTCTTCAACGTGGCCGAGTTTCCGACCGGCCGCTTCGTGGCCGACCGCATCGATTTCTCCGGCGAAAAGGTGGTCGACGTGCCCGGCAGGCTCACGCTGATGGGCCAGACCCGCCCGGTGACGCTGAAGGCCGTGCGCTTCAACTGCTACCTGAGCCCGCTGATCAACCGCCAGGTGTGCGGCGGCGACTTCGAGACCACCGTGGAGCGCAGCGACTGGGGCATCACCTGGGGCCTGAACTTCGGCTTCGAGAACAAGGTGAAGCTGCTGGTGCAGGTCGAGGCGGTCAACGTGCAGTGACGGCCTCGCGCCGTACGAAGAAGCAGAACGAAAAGAAGGAGACACGGCCATGATCGACACCACCCTCGCCCTGCTCGGCATCGCCGGCGCCATGACCGTGGGCGCGATGAGCCCGGGCCCCAGCTTCGTGATGGTGGCGCGCACCGCGGTGACCTCGCGCGCCGACGGCCTCGCCGCCGCGCTCGGCATGGGCGCGGGCGGGCTGGTGTTCGCGATCGCGGCGCTGGCGGGGCTGCAGGCGGCGTTCCTCGCGGTGCCGGCGCTCTACCTGGCGATCAAGGGGCTCGGCGGAGCGTACCTCGTGTACCTGGGCGTGCGCATCTGGCGCGGCGCGCGGCAGCCGCTGGCCGTGGCGCAGGAGGCCGGCGATCCGGCGCAGCGCCTGCAGGGACGCGGCAGGCGCACCTTCCTGCTGGGCCTGGCCACGCAGGTGAGCAACCCGAAGACGGCCGTGGTCTACGCGAGCATCTTCGCGGCCTTCCTGCCGCGCGAGGTGCCGCTGGTGCTGGCGCTCGCCGTGCCGGCGGTCATCTTCTGCATCGAGACGGGCTGGTATTCGATCGTGGCGCTGGCGCTCTCGTCGGCGGCGCCGCGTTCGGCCTACCTGCGCTACAAGGTCTGGATCGACCGGGCGGCAGGCGGCGTGATGGGACTGCTGGGCCTGCGGCTCGTGTGGTCGGCCGTGCGCGGCACCTGAGGCTGCGCGGCTACAGGAGGCTCTCCGGCGTCAGCGGGGCCAGTATCTCGAGCATGGTCCGGTCCCAGAAGCGGGAATCGGGCTCCTCGGTCAGCACCGTGAGCTTGCCCGCATCGTCGCTGACCCATTCGATGCGCGACTCGTTGCTGCCCTCGGCGAAGCGCAGCCTATAGGCGCCCTGCTGCTTGAGCACGTCGATGAGCTTCAGCGCCTGCTGGGCCATCTCGGGGCTGCGGATGAAAAGGCCGATCTCGGTGTTGTGCGTTTCCGAGCGCGGGTCGAAGTTCATCGAGCCGACGAAGAGAATGCGCCGGTCGATCACCGCCGACTTGGCATGCAGCCTGCCCACCGAGGTGCCGAAGAGGCCCAGCCTCACGCTGCTGCGGGTGCGGTTGGTGCTCAGTTCATAGAGGTCGGCGCCCAGCTTGAGCATGTCGGGCCGGTAGCGGCGGTAGGCGGTGTGCACCAGCGGCTCGTCGGTGGCGGCGAGCGAGTTGGTGACCACGCTGATCTTCACGTTGCGCCCTCGGATCTCGCGCATCACCTCCAGCCCCGAGGCGCCGGGGATCAGGTAGGGCGAGACGATCGTCACTTCCGAACGCGCGCGCCGCATCTGCTCGACCACGTTGTAGCGCACGCTGTCGACGTCCAGCAGCGGCACGCCGCCATACGAGGCGGTCTTGCCGATCACGCGCTCGGGCGAATCGGCATAGGCTTCGGCGGTGGTCCAGATCAGGCCGAGCTTGCCGGCGTCCAGGTCCTCGGCCATCGGGCTGTAGCCCAGAAGGTCGTTGGGCGCGGGCTTGGGCGGCGGGGGCGTGGTCTCGGGGCCGGTGGCGAGCTCGAAGCGCTGCTGCAGCTCCTCGCGCGAGAGGCTGCTGCCCACGACCGACTGGATCGGCCGCACGTAGACGCTGTTCCAGTACTGGTCGAACAGACTGCCAAGGCGCGGGACCAGCGCGCCGGTGACAAAGGTGTCGAGGTCGATGAAGTTCTCGCCCGAGGTGCGCCTGAAGTACTGATTGCCGATGTTGCGCCCGCCCGCCACGGCCATCGCGCCATCGGCGATGAACAGCTTGTTGTGCATGCGGCGGTTGACGCGGCTGAAGTCGAAGAGCGAGGCGGTGAAGCGCTTCAGCAGGCTGCCGCGGCCTGCCGGGAAGGGGTTGAACAGGCGCAGCTCCACGTTGGGCGTGGCGGCCAGGCCCAGCAGCAGCTCGTCCTCGCCGGAGGTATAGAGGTCGTCCATCAAGAGCCGCACGCGCACCCCGCGCTGGGCGGCGTCGCGCAGGGTGCGCAGCAGGTAGCGGCCGGTCTCGTCGTTCTCGATCTGGTAGTACTGCACGTCCAGCGTGCGCTGCGCGCGGCGGGCCAGCTGGATGCGGGTGTCGAAGGCGAAGTCGCCGCCGGGCATCAGGCGGAAGCCGCTCAGGTCGGGGTCGGGCTGGGAGGCCAGCGCGATCCTGCCGAGCGCCGTGTCGGCCGAGACGGCGATGGTCTTGGTGGGCGGGCGCGGGGCCTCGTCGGGCAGCGTGGCGCAGCCCGTGACAAGCAGCACGAAAACGGTGAATACCGCAGCCACCATCCAACGCCACGCGAGCCCATTCCAGGAACACCGCGGAACCGGCTCCGCCGGTCCGCAGGTGTTGCCCCCTGCAAGGGGGTTGGCGAAGCGACACGAAGTGCGCATAGCCTGGGGATGTGCCAGTTACAAGGCTTTGCGCAGGTTGGCGGGCGCGATGCGCAGCGCCTCGCGGTACTTGGCGACGGTGCGGCGCGCGCACTCGATGCCCTGCTCCTTCAGCATCTCGGAGATCTGGCTGTCCGACAGCGGCTTCTTCACGCTCTCGGAGCCGACGAACTGCTTGATGAGCGCGCGCACCGCGGTGCTCGACGCGTTGCCGCCAGTCTCGGTGCCCAGCGCCGAGCCGAAGAAGTACTTGAGCTCGACCGTGCCGAAGGGCGTGGCCATGTACTTGGCGGTGGTCACGCGCGAGATGGTCGATTCGTGCAGGCCCAGCTCGTCGGCGATCTCGCGCAGCACCAGCGGGCGCATGGCGAGCTCGCCGTGCACGAAGTAGCTCTTCTGCCGCTCGACGATGGCGTTGCTCACGCGCAGGATGGTGTCGAAGCGCTGCTGGATGTTCTTGATGAACCAGCGCGCCTCCTGCAGCCGCTGCGACAGCGCCTGGCTGCCCTCGCCCTTGTGCGACTTCAGCGCGCCGGCATAGATGTCGTGCACGCGCAGGCGCGGCATCACGTCGGGGTTGAGCATCACGCGGAACTTCACGTTGGTGCCGCGGCCGGTCTTGGTGACGATCACGTCGGGCACGATGACGTTGCGCTCCACGTCGACGAAGCGCCGGCCCGGCTTGGGCTCCAGCCGCGCGATGACCTGCAGCGCCGAGCGCACCAGCTCCTCGCTGCTGCGGGTGAGCGTGGCCAGGCGCTTGAAGTCGCGGCGCGCGAGCAGCTCCATGGGCTGCTTGCAGATGGCCAGCGCCGTCTTGCGGACCAGTTCCTCTTCCTCGGTCTCGTCGTCGCTCGCCATGGCGCGCAGCTGGATGCTCAGGCATTCGCCGAGGTCGCGCGCGCCGACGCCGGCGGGCTCCAGGCTCTGCAGCAGGCCCAGCGCCACCTGGAAGTGGTGCACGAGGTCGTCGAATTCGTCGTTGTCGTCGCCCGCCAGGCCCGAGGCCAGCGCGGGCAGCGAGTCTTCGAGGTAGCCATCCTCGTTGAGCGACTCGATGAGGAAGCGCAGCGCGGCGCTGTCGCTCTCGTTGAGCCGCAGGCTCAGTGCCTGGCGGTGCAGGAAGGACTGCAGCGACTCCTGGCTGCGCGCGAGCTCGGTGGCATCGGCGCGCTCGTCGTCGCCGGCGTTGTTCTGGCGCGCGGGCGCGTCGCTGCCCCATTCGCTGTCGTCAGGCGCCATGTCGACGGTACCGTCGCCTTCCCAGTCGGGCTCGCGCTCGGCGATCTCGGCGGCGGGGCCGTCGGCGTCGGCGACTGCCGTGCCTTCCGTGGAAGAAGTCGCGCTGCTGCTGCTCGCGGCGGAGGGGGCGAAGTCGCCCTCGCCGTCGGCGCCATCGCCGCCGTCATCGCGAGGGACCGGCGCGTCGGCGGTGTCGAGCCCGAATTCCTCGCGCACGGCCTCCTCGGCGGTGCGCTCCAGGAACGGGTTCTCGTCGAGCATCTGCTCCACTTCCTGGCTCAGCTCGAGCGTGGAGAGTTGGAGCAGCCTGATCGACTGCTGCAGCTGCGGCGTGAGCGCCAGGTGCTGCGAAACGCGAAGGGACAACCCCTGCTTCATGAGAAGACGGCTCCCCCCGAGGCAGCACGTCGCGCGCCACGCCAGCTCCCTGCCGGGAGCGGGCCGGCCGCTTCGGGCGGCCGTGCACACCAGCCCTCGCGAAGGGGCTCCACGCGCATGGCGACCACGCTTGCCGTTGACCCTCGCAACATGATCACATCCGGAAGTGCTCGCCCAGGTACACCCTGCGTACCTCGGCGTTGTCGACGATCTCCGAAGGCGTGCCTTGTGCCAGCACGTGCCCGTCGCTGATGATGAAAGCGTGGTCGCAGATGCCCAGCGTCTCGCGCACGTTGTGGTCGGTGATGAGCACGCCGATGCCGCGCTCCTTCAGGAAGCTGATGATGCGCTGGATCTCGATCACCGCGATCGGGTCGATGCCGGCGAAGGGCTCGTCCAGAAGAATGAAGCGCGGCTGCGTGGCCAGGGCGCGCGCGATCTCGACGCGGCGGCGCTCGCCGCCCGACAGCGCCATCGCGGGCGAATCGCGCAGGTGGTCGACGCGCAGGTCGACCAGCAGGTCGGTCAGGCGCTCCTCGATGTGCTCCTTCGACAGGGGAACCAGCCTGCCTTTCGCGTCGGGCTCGCTCTGGAGCTCGAGCACGGCGCGCACGTTCTCCTCGACCGTGAGCTTGCGGAAGATCGAGGCTTCCTGCGGCAGGTAGCTCAGCCCCATGCGGGCGCGGCGGTGGATCGGCATGTGCGCGATCGGCTCGCCGTCGATGGAGATGTCGCCGGCGTCGGCGCGCACCAGCCCCACGATCATGTAGAACGATGTGGTCTTGCCCGCGCCATTCGGCCCGAGCAGCCCGACGACTTCGCCCTTCTGCACGTCGAGCGAGACGTCCTTCACGACGGTGCGGCTGCCGTAGCTCTTCTTCAGGCCGCGCGCGACCAGGCGGCTGCCCGGTGTGCCGCTGGCGTCCTGGGTTCCTGCGGATTCGATCACTTGCGCGTGTCCCCCTGGTCACTGAGCGTGGTGCTCGGGCGCAGGCCGGCGCCGGGAGCCGGGGTGGGCGCCGGCGCAGGGGCCTTGGCACCGCCGGCCGGAGCCGGAGCGCCCGGGGCCGGCGCGGTGGCGGCCTTGGGAGTGAGGATGGTCCGGACGCGGCCGCCAGGGGCCGAGGCGTTGACGGCGGTGTTCGGCGGCACGGTCGAGCCGTTGACGGTGTAGGTGTCGTTGCTCTGGTCGTAGACGATCAGCGCGCCCTGGCTCTCGTCGTTGGGCGTGGCGCCCAGCAGGCGGCGCATGACGGCGTTGCGGATGAACTTGACGTTGTCGGCGCGGCTGTCGTACTCGATGACTTCCGACTCGCCCTCGATCCACTCGTCGGGCGCATTGCGCTTCTGCTTGTAGTACGCCCGCTTGCCGGGCGCCGCGGTGACCACGCCGTACTGGTAGCCCTCAGCGTCCTGGCGCACGTCCAGCCGCGCGCCGCGGATGATGATCGTGCCCTTCGTCACCAGAACGTTGCCGGTGAACACGCTGGTCTGCTTCAGGTCGTCGTAGCGCATCGCGTCCGACTCGATGTTCATCGGCTTGGAGCGGTCGGCGGTCTCGGCCACGGCGCCCGACGCGAGGCCTGCCAGCAACAGGGCGCCGGCGGCCAGCCGGCCGATGCGACGCAGGAAGGAGGTGGTGGGGTGAGAGTGCAATGTCATAGAGGCACGAAACTTGCTCGGCATTGTATGCGGCTGCGTGCTCCTGCCCCGCCCGCACAGATGAAAAAGCCCGCCTAGGCGGGCTTGACTTTCTTCCCGGCTTCATGCCCGAACACCGCGGAACCGGCTTCACCGGGCCGCCGGTGTTGCCCCCTGCAAGGGGGAAGGCGCGCGCGACACGAAGTGCGCGAAGCCTGGGGGTCAGCCCTTCTTGGCCTCGCCGATGAGATAGTTCACGACCTGAAGCACCTTGGTCATGTTGCCGGCGGTCTCGCCGTCGACATACCAGCGGCCGGCCACGGCCATCGCCGGCACGCCCGCCACCTTGTAGGCGTCGGTCAGCTGCGAGGCGCGCTTGGCCTTGCTGGCCACACCGAAGGAGGTGAAGGTTTCCTTGAACTTGGCGGCGTCCAGGCCGTTGGCGGTGGCCCAGGCGATGATGTTAGCGTCGCCGTTCACGTTCTGGCGCTGCGCGTGGATCGCGTTGAACACCTTCGGCTGGTACTCGTCGACCTTGCCCATGGCTTCGAGCGTGTAATACAGGCGCTGCTTGGCCTCGACGTCGTTGCCCACGAAGGGAACGGGAATGCGGCGGAAGGAGACTTCCTTCGGGATCGTCTTGAGCCAGGCCTCCAGCGACGGCTCGAAGTCGTTGCAGTGCGGGCAGTTGTACGAGAAGAACTCGACCACCTCGACCTTGCCGGCGGGCGCGTCGACCGGCACGCGCTTGTCGAGCACCAGGTACTCGGAGCCGGCCTTGGGCACACGCGCCTGGGCGTGGGCCGGGTTGACGCCCAGGGACAGCAGCCCGAGCGAGGTGGCGGCCAGCGAAAAGTCACGACGTTTCATTGAAAGAGCTCTCCAGTTATTACGGCAGACTGAGCCGGCGCGCGGCGGGGAGTTCCCCCGCATCCGGCGCGCCCGAGGCTGTGGATGGTGGCGGCAAACGCCGCGCGGCGAAGTTTGGGGGCTATTCGTGTCGGTTGCCGGGCGGATGACGCCGGCTCAGCGCTGCACGCGGACCAGCGCCGAATCCATGCCGCCGCCGTCCAGCCGTTCCTTGAGGCGGTCGGCGTCGTCCTTCTTGTTGAAGGGGCCGGCGCGCACGCGGTAGACGGTGCGGCCCGCCTGCTCGCGCTCGGTGACCTTGGCCTCGACGCCCATGAGCGACAGCTTGGCGCGCTGGGCCTCGGCATCCTCGGTGGTGCGGAAGGCGCCGGCCTGCACGAAGTACATGAAGGGATCGGGGCCCGAGCCGCTGCTGCCGGCGTTGCTGCCACTGCTGCTCGGCGCGGCCGACGCGGTGGTCGTGCTGCCGGAGCCGGAGACGCTGCCCGACCGGGCTCGGGCCAGGTCGCCCAGCGGGTCGTTCGACGGCGGCAGGGCGTTGGCCTCGGCCGGCGTCGGTGCGGTGCGCGGCGGCTTGGGCGCCACCACCACGGGCACCGGCGGCGCGGTGCCGGGCGAGGCGCCGCCGGGAGCGGCGGCGGTGTTGCCGGTGGCGGGCTCGCCGGTGATCGGGTTGACCGGGCCTGCCGGGGCGGCCGGCGTCGCCGGCTTGGGTGCGCCGGCCTTGCCGGCCAGCGGCGCGTTCGGGTCCCAGTCGCGGTTCTTGCGGGCCTCGGCCTCGTCCTGCTCGGCGCCGCCGCGCTGCGTCTTGGTCACGAACGGGATCGGCACCTTGGTCACGTAGACCGCGATGCCCAGCGCGACGCCCAGGCCGAGCACCAGCCCGATGATCAGGCCGATGACGATGTTGCCGCGTTGACTTCTTGTCTTCTTCATGGTGAGGGGGTTCACATCTTGCTCGGTGCACTGACGCCGAGAATCGCGAGGCCATTGTGCAGCACCTGCGCGGTCGCGGCGACCAGCGCCAGGCGGGCCAGCTTCACCTTCTCGTCGTCGACCAGGATGCGTTCGGCGTCGTAGTAGCTGTGGTAGCTGGCGGCCAGTTCGCGCAGGTAGAAGGTCACGTCGTGCGGGGCGAAGTCCTTCGAGGCGGCCGTCAGCATGGCCGGGTACTTGGCCAGCAGCAGCATCAGCGCCTGGGCGGCCGGGCTTTCCAGCGGCGACAGGTCGACGTCCTTCAGCGATGTTGCGTCGCCGCCCCAGCCGGCCAGCACCGAGCAGATGCGCGCATGGGCGTACTGCACGTAGTAGACCGGGTTGTCGTTGTTCTTCGTCACCGCGAGGTCGACGTCGAAGGTGTACTCGGTGTCGGGCTTGCGGCTCAGCAGGAAGAACCGCACCGCGTCGGTGCTGGTCCACTCGATCAGGTCGCGCAGCGTGACGTAGCTGCCGGCGCGCTTGCTGATCTTGACCTCCTCGCCGCCCTTCATCACGCGCACCATGGTGTGCAGCACGTAGTCGGGGTAGCCCTCGGGGATGCCTTCGCCCACGGCCTGCAGGCCGGCGCGCACGCGGGCGATGGTGCCGTGGTGGTCGGTGCCCTGGATGTTGATGACCTTGTGGAAGCCGCGCTCCCACTTGGCGATGTGATAGGCGACGTCGGGCACGAAGTAGGTGTACGTGCCGTCCTGCTTCTTCATCACGCGGTCCTTGTCGTCGCCGTAGTCGGTCGACTTCAGCCACAGCGCGCCGTCCTGCTCGTAGGTCTTGCCGGCGGCCACGAGCTTGCGCACGGCGTCCTCGACGCGGCCGCTGGTGTAGAGGCTGGACTCGAGGTAGTACTGGTCGAAACGCACGCGGAAGGCCTGCAGGTCCAGGTCCTGCTCGCGGCGCAGGTAGGCCACGGCGAACTCGCGGATGGCGTCGATGTCCTCGATGTCGCCGCTGGCGGTGACTTCGCGGTCTTCCGACTTGACGGTCTTCTTCGCCTTGAAGTCGGCCGCGATGTCGGCGATGTAGTCGCCGTTGTATGCAGCCGCCTTCTCGCCGCTGGGCCACTCGGGGTCGCCCGGCTTGAAGCCGCGCGCGCGCAGCTGCGTGCTGTTGGCCAGGGTCTGGATCTGCACGCCGGCGTCGTTGTAGTAGTACTCGCGCCAGACGCTCTCGCCCTGCGAGGCGCGCAGGTTGCAGATGGCGTCGCCCAGCGCCGCCTGGCGGCCATGGCCCACGTGCAGCGGGCCGGTCGGGTTGGCCGAGACGAACTCGACCAGCACCTTCTCGCCGGTGGCCGGCTGTTGGCCGAAAGTATTCCCGGCCGACAGCACCTCGCGCACGATCTGCTGCTTGGCAGCCGTCTTCAGGCGGATGTTGAGGAAGCCGGGCCCGGCGATCTCGATGGCGTCGACCCACTGGGCGAACGCGGGGGTCGCGAGCAGTGCGGCGCGCAGCTCCTCGCCCAGGTCGCGGGGCTTGCGCCCCAGCGGCTTGGCGAGCTGCATGGCTGCCGTACAGGCGAAATCGCCGTGCGCGGCCATCTTGGGCGACTCGAACGCGGCCTTGGGGCCGGCGCCGGGCGAGAGGGATTCGAGCGTGTTCGCGAGCGCCGCGAGCAGCTCCTGTTTGACCAATAGCATCCTGAAATTTTACCGGGGGCAAACCCGGGATCAGTTGACGATGGTCATCCGATCGTTGCCTTGCGCCGTTACGATGGTCGGCCCCGAGGCGGGGAACCTGTCACAACTCAACCTAGCGAGGACACATCACCATGAAGAAGCTCCTTTCCCTGCTTGCACTCGGTGCCTGCCTTTCCTTCGGTGCAGCACAGGCTCAAGACAAGGCCGCCGCGCCGGCCGCCGCACCCGCGGCAGCAGCCCCCGCCGCCGGCGCAAGCTGCGAAGCCAAGGCCGTGGACAAGAATGGCAAGGCCCTCGCCGGTGCCGCCAAGGCCAGCTCCATCAAGAAGTGCGAGAAGGAAGCCAAGGCCGCCGCCGCTCCCTCCTGCGAAGCCAAGGCCGTGGACAAGAACGGCAAGCCGCTGGCCGGCGCCGCCAAGAACAGCTTCGTCAAGAAGTGCACCGCCGACGCGGCGAAGGCCTGATCGGCACCGCGCTGGCTGCAAAGCCATGAAGGAAGGCCCGCGAAAGCGGGCCTTTTGCTTTGCGCAGCCGATCCCGGGCTACTTGCCGAAGCCGCGCGCCAGGAACACCGCCACCAGCGGGATCAGCGCGATCAGGTGCGCCTGGACCATCACCAGCTTGCGCGTCTTGACGATCTCGGCCTCGGGCGGCAGCTTGCCGGTGGCGCGCAGCGTCTTGCGCCAGCGGAAGTACGTGAGCGTCGGGAAGATCGACAGCACGCCCACGATGATGAAGAGCCCCAGCTTCACGTGCAGCAGCGGGTTGGTCCAGTACCAGGCCGTGCCCTTCACGCCCCACCAGGTGCGCGCGATGCCGGTGGCCAGCACCGCAATGGCCGCGATGCCGTAGACCATGTCGACCTTGGCCAGCCGCTCGACCACCGCCGCGTTGAGCCACTGCACGCGGCACAGCGCGGCCTCGCTGGAGATGAAGACGACCATCGTGAGGATGGCGAGCAGGTGAAGGTACGCAAGGATGGCTTCCAGGGTCATCGGTGGAGCTTTCAGGATGGCTCGCCCCCAAGGCTGCGCGCACTTCGTGTCGCTTCGCCACCCCCCATCCGGGGGCGACACCCGAGGCCCGGCGAAGCCGGTTCCCCGTTGTTCCGCGAAGGACCTCGGCGGCTGTCAGCGTGGGGGGCGTATCAGCCGGATTTCAAATGTGAACAGATTGTGCAGCCGTTGGCTGAACTCAGGCCCTTCCGCCCCAGAAATCCGGGTTGCCGTACTGCTCCTTGAGGAAATCAAGCCACAGCCGCACCCGCAGCGGCATGTGCTTGGCGCCCGCGAACACCGCGTAGATGCCGTTGGGCGGCGCCGCGAATTCCTCCAGCAGCGGCACGAGCAGGCCGGCATCGATCTCGGCCTCGACCTCCCAGGTGCTGCGCCACGCGATGCCGTGGCCGGCGAGGCACCAGTCGTGCAGCACCTGGCCGTCGGAGCAGTCGAGCGGGCCGCTGGGACGCAGGTGGATCAGTTCCTGGTTGCCCTCCTCGTTGACGACGCGGAAGGCCCAGCCGCGCGTCTGCGAGGCGTCGCTCGACAGCGTGAGGCAGGCGAAGCGCGAGAGCTCGCCCGGATGCTTCGGCTTGCCGTGGCGGCGCACGAACTCCGGCGTGGCGACGCAGCGGCGGCGGTTGTCGGCGAGCCGCACGCTCACCAGCGACGAATCGGGCAGGTCGCCCACGCGCACCGCGCAGTCGAAGCTCTCGCCGGTGACGTCGACCACGCGGTCGCTGAGGTTCAGCGAGATCGTCACCTCGGGATGCAGCGCATGGAAGCGCGGCACCAGCGGCGCGACGTGGCGGCGGCCGAAGCCCGCGGGTGCCGTCACGCGCAGGTGGCCGCTGGCCTTGAGGCCGCCGGCGCTCACGCTGGCCTCGGCATTGGCGAACTCGGCCAGTAGGCGCTGGCAGTCTTCGAGGAAGGAGCTGCCTTCGTTCGTGAGCGTGATGCGGCGCGTGGTGCGCACCAGCAGCTTGACGCCCAGGCGCTCCTCCAGCGCATCGAGCCGGCGACCCATGATCGCGGGCGCCACGCCCTCGGCCTTGGCCGCGGCCGTGAGGCTGCCGCGCGTCGCGACCGAGACGAAGGATTCGAGTTGCTTCAGGCGGTCCATGGGGCGGGAACTATATCGCCCGCCACCCGGAGAGCGCCTGCCTATTCCGGCCGGACGCCCGCCTCGCGGACTGCCGCACCCCAGCGCGCATGCTCGGCCTTGATGTACTGCGCCGCCTGCTCCGGCGTGCCGCCCACGGGCGTGCTGCCCTCGGCCAGCAGCTGCGAGATGGTCGCGGGCTTGGCCAGCGCCTTGTCGACGGCGGCGCTGAGCTTCTTCACGATGTCGGCGCTGGTGCCGGCCGGGGCGACGAGCGCCTTCCAGTCCACCGCCTCGAAGCCCTTGTAGCTCTCGGCCACGGTGGGCACGTCGGGCATCACCGGCAGGCGCTTGGCCGAGGTGACGGCCAGCGCGCGCAGGCGCCCGCCCTTCACCATCGAGAGCGCGCCCTGCGGCGTGGCGAACATGTAGTCGGTCTGGCCGCCGAGCAGGTCGGTGATGGCAGGAGCCGCGCCCTTGTACGGCACGTTGAGCACCTTGAAGCCCGCGCGCTTGGCCAGCACCTCGCCGGCCATGTGGCCCAGCGTGCCGGTGCCAGCGAGCGCCTGCCGGATCTCGCCCGGCCGGGCCTTGGCGGCGGAAACCAGGTCGGCCAGCGTCTTGAACGGCGCGTCGGCGCGAACCACCAGCACCACGGGCTGCGACGCCACGACCGACACCGGCACCAGGTCCTTCAATGCGTCGTAGGGCATCTTCGGGAACAGCGTCGGGTTGATCGCGAGGTTCGCGGTCTGTCCCAGGCCGATGGTGTAGCCGTCGGGCTTGGCCTTGGCCACCACGTCCATGCCGATGTTGCCGTTGCCGCCCGCGCGGTTGTCGACGATGAAGGTCCACTTGGTGTCGTCGGCGAGCTTCTGCGCGACCAGCCGCGCCACGATGTCGGTGGCGCCGCCGGGCGTGTAGGGAACGATGAGCCGCACCGGCTTGTCGGGCCAGGCGGTGTCGGCAAGGGCGGGGGCGGCGTTCAGCCATGCGGCGGCCGCGGCGCACGCCAGCAAGGCGCGCCGTGCATTGAAAAACATGAGGTCAGTCTCCGAGTGTGATGTGTCTTGCCTGGAGCGCAGCGATGTCCTCGTCGCTGTAGCCCACTTCCTTCAGCAGCTCATGGCCGTGCTCGCCGATGCGCGGCGGCTGCAGCCGGATGCCCGGGCGTTCGCCGTCGAGCGTGAACGGCATCAGCGGCACGTTGGCCATGCTGCCGTCGTTCATGCGCACCGGCGCGAGGCCGCCGGTGGCGTTGAGGTGCGGATCGTCGAACAGTTCCTGCGGCCGGGTGATGGGCGCGAAGGGCAGCTCGTTCTTCTCGAACACCGCTGCGAGCTCCGCGGCGCTGTGGTTCGCGAGGTGCGAGCGCAGGATCGGCATCATCCATTCGCGCGCCAGCACGCGGTCGTTGTTGGTCTTCAGGCGCGGGTCGGCCAGCATCTCGTCCAGGCCGAAGGCCTTGCAGAAGATGGCCCACTGCTTGTCGCTCACGGCCGCCAGGAAGATCTGCTCGCCGTCCTTCACGGTGAAGACGTCGTACACCGCCCAGGCCGAGATGCGGCTGGGCATCGGGTCGGCCGCCTTGCCGGTGGCGGCGAACTGCATCATGTGCTGCGCGACCAGGAACACGTTGTTCTCGAACAGCGCCGACTGCACCTCGCAGCCCTTGCCGGTGATGTCGCGCTGGCGCAGCGCGGCCATCGCGCCGATGGCGCCGAACATGCCGCCCATGATGTCGTTCACGCTGGTGCCCGCGCGCAGCGGGTCGCCAGAGCGGCCGGTCATGTAGGCCAGGCCTCCCATCATCTGCACCACCTCGTCGAGCGCGGTGCGGTGGTCGTAGGGGCCGGGCAGGAAGCCCTTGTGGCTCACGTAGATGAGGCGCGGGTTGAGCTTGGCCAGCGTGTCGTAGTCGAGCCCCAGCTTCTTCATGGTGCCGGGCTTGAAGTTCTCGCTGACGATGTCGGCAGTGGCGATGAGCCGCAGCGCGGCCTCCACGCCCTCGGGCTGCTTCAGGTCGAGCGCGATGCTCTTCTTGTTGCGGTTGAAGGTCGGGAAGAAGCCCGAACCCGAACCCAGCAGGCGGCGGGTGTTGTCGCCCTCGATGGGCTCGACCTTGATGACTTCGGCGCCCAGGTCGGCCAGCAGCAGGCCGCAGGTCGGGCCCATGACCATGTGGGTGAACTCGACGACGCGGACGCCGGCGTACGGCAGGGGGTTGGCTTCAGACATGTTGTGCGTTGTGTTCCTGGGCGAAGCCCTTGGGCAATCCGGCTTCCGGGGTCATGCCGTAGACCGGCTCGCCGGGCAGGCCGGCCATGAGCGGCGCGCGCGCCGCGATGAGTTTCTGGATGTCGATGCCGGTGCGCACGCCCATGGCCTCGAACATGAAGACAAGGTCTTCGGTGACCGCATTGCCCGAGGCGCCCGGCGCGTAGGGGCAGCCGCCGAGACCGCCCAGCGAAGCGTCGAAGGTGCGCACGCCCTCCTCCCAGGCCGCCAGGCAGTTGGCGATGCCGAGGCCGCGCGTGTTGTGCATGTGGGCCGCACCGGCGTGGATTCCGATCTCCGCGCGCAGCCGCCTGAACAGGCGGCGCACCTGCGCGGGGTTGGCGTAGCCCACGGTGTCGGACAGGCCCGATTCGTCGGCGCCCGCCTCGATGCACTGCGCGGCCAGGCGGATCACGTCGTCCTCGGGCACCAGGCCCTGCAGCGTGCATCCGAAGGCGGTGGAGATGCCGGCCTCCAGCTTCACCTGCGGCGCGATCTCGCGGCGCAGCTCGGAGATGGCGCGCACCTCATCGACCATCTCGGTGGGCGTCTTGCGCACGTTGGCCAGCGAATGCGCCACGCTGGCCGACACCGGCATGGTCAGCTTGTGCACGCCGGCCTCGAGCGCGGCCTGCGCGCCCTTGCGGTTGGGCACCAGCGCCATCACCACCAGGCCCGGCAGCGTGACGGCGTGGCGCACCACCTCGGCGGCGTCGGCCATCTGCGGCAGCAGCTTGGCGGGCACGAAGGAGGCGACCTCGATCTCGCGCACGCCGGCCGCGTAGAGCGCGTCGATCCAGCGCAGCTTGTCGGCCGTGGGCATGGTGGCCTTGACCGACTGCAGGCCGTCGCGCGGGCCGACCTCGCTGATGAGGACGTCGGGGGTTGTCATCGATTTCGTCTCCTTGGGCTTGACTGTTCTGTCTTACAGAACTACATTCCATTAAACAGAATTAGACCGTCGATCCGCCCCGACTGTCAAGCCGAGCCATTCCCTGCGCCTTCCCGCCATGCCCCGCAAAGCCCAGACCGAATCCGTCTCCGACCTCAATGCCGCGCCAGGCGGCGCGGCCGCGGTCGACCGCGCGCTGAGCCTGCTGTCGGCCTTCCGGCCAGGCGACGAGGCGCTGTCGCTCGCGCAGTTCGCCGAGCGCACGCAGCTCTACAAGAGCACCGTGCTGCGGCTGCTGGCCTCGCTGGAGCATGCGCGGCTGATCCGCCGGCAGGACGACGGCCGCTATGCGCTGGGCATGGAGATCGCGCGGCTGCACGGCCTCTACACGGCCTCGCAGTCGCTCGACCGCATCGTGCTGCCGGTGCTGCGCGCGCTGGTCGCGGCCACCGGCGAGAGCGCGGCGTACCACGTGCGGCAGCCGCAGGGCGACAGCTGGGTGCGGCTTTGCCAGTTCCGCGTCGATTCGTCGCATGTGGTGCGCGACCACGTGCGCGCCGGCGACCTGCTGCCCAACGACCGCGGCGCGGGCGCGCGGGTGCTGATCGCCTTCGGCCCGCAGGACGAGCTGCCGCGCGGCACAAAGGAGCGCAAGCTCTACGACACCATCCGCGCGCAGGGCTGGTGCGCGCTGGTGGGCGACCGCACCGCCGAGCTGGCCGGCATCTCGGCGCCGGTGCTCCATGCCGACGGCAGCCTCGCGGCCGCGGTCACGCTCACCATGCCCACGCACCGCTACGACGAGGGCTACATCGAGCCGGTGCGTGCGGCAGCGAAGGAGCTCAGCGGGCAGGTCTGAGCAGGCGACCGGTCAGCGCAGCGCGGCCAGTACCGCGCGGTTCTGCTCGGGCAGCCCGATGCTGACGCGCAGCCACTCGGGCAGGCCGTACGGTCCGAGCAGCGAGACCTCGATGCCGGCGGCCAGCAGGCGCGCATGCACCGCCTGCGCATCGCCGACACGCACCATCAGGAAGTTGCCGGACGAGGGCACGTATTCGAGGTCCAGCGCCTCGAAGCCGGCGGCGAGCTGGTCGCGCCCGGCCGTGTTGAGCTCGTAGGTGCGCGTGAGGAAATCCGCGTCGCCCAGCGCGGCCGCTGCGGCGGCCTGGGCCGGCGTCGTCACGTTGAAGCGCGGGCGCTGCGCGTTCATGCGCGCCGTGAGCCCCGGCTGCGACACGCCATAGCCGATGCGCAGCCCCGCCAGCCCGAAGGCCTTGGAGAAGGTGCGCGCCACGATCAGGTTGGGCAGGCGCCGCACCCATTCGATGCTGTCGTAGCGCTGCGCGGGCGCGAGGTATTCGGTGTAGGCCTCGTCGAGCAGCACCGTCACGTGCGCGGGCACCGACTGCAGGAAGGCCAGCAGCGGCGCGGCGTCGATGAAGGTGCCGGTCGGGTTGTTGGGGTTGGCGACGAACACCAGCTTCGTGTCCTCGCCGATGGCCGCGCGCATCGCGTCGAGGTCGTGGCCGAAGTCGCGCGACGGCACGACAGTTGCGTGCGCATGGGCATGCGCCGCGGCCTGCGCGTAGACGATGAAACCGTACTGCGAATAGACGACGCCCTCGCCCGGCTTCAGGCTCACCTGCGCCGCGAGCTCCAGGATCTCGCTCGAACCGCTGCCCAGCGTGATCCAGTCGGCCGGCACGTCGAGCCGGGCGGCCAGCGCGTTCTTCAGCGCCGTGCCGTTGCTGTCGGGGTAGTTGCCGGCGCCCGCGAGCGCTTCGGCCGCGGCGCGGCGGGCCGACTCGGGCATGCCCAGGGGGTTTTCGTTGGAGGCCAGGAGGATCATGGAGGCTGGGCGCTGAAATCGCGGATTTATTTAAGAAGTTAAATATATCCGGCAGCTTCGGCCTTCTTATCAGTGCCTACCCTTTGCACTCCTTGGGGCCGTCCGTCGATTACCTCTATTTTTGTCACGGATAAATCCCGATTCAGGCTCTTACTCGCCAGCAAAGTATCGAATAAAGTTCATCCCAGGATTGCATCTTTCTCAAGGAGAAACCCACATGACCGCCCGCACCAACGCCCACGGCCTCCAGGTCGCGACCGAGCTCCATCGCTTCATCGAGGACAAGGTCCTCCCCGCCAGCGGCGTGGCCAGCGACGTCTTCTGGAAGGGCTTCGACGCCATCGTCCACGACCTCGCGCCGAAGAACATCGCCCTGCTCGCCGAACGCGACCGCCTGCAGGCAGAGCTCGACGCCTGGCACAAGAAGAACCCCGGCCCCATCGCCGACATGCCGGCGTACCGCGCATTCCTCGAGAAGATCGGCTACCTGCTGCCCCAGCCCAAGGGCGTGAAGGCCACGACCGCGAACGTCGACTCCGAACTCGCCCTGCAGGCCGGCCCGCAGCTGGTGGTGCCCATCCTCAACGCGCGCTATGCGCTGAACGCGGCCAACGCCCGCTGGGGTTCGCTGTACGACGCGCTCTACGGCACCGACGCCATTCCCGAGACCGGCGGCGCCGAGAAGGGCAAGGGCTACAACCCGGTGCGCGGCGCCAAGGTCATCGAGTTCGCGCGCAACGTGCTCGACCAGGCCGCGCCGCTGGTCAACGGCTCGCACAAGAACGCCACCGGCTACAGCGTGAAGGACGGCAAGCTGGTCGTCGCGCTGCAGAGCAGCAGCACCGGGCTGGCCGACCCGTCTCAGTTCGTCGGCTACCAGGGCGACGCCGCCGCACCGTCGTCGGTGCTGCTCAAGCACAACGGCATCCACCTCGACATCCGCATCGACCGCTCCACGCCAATCGGCAAGAGCGACGCCGCCGGCGTGAGCGACCTGGTGCTCGAGGCCGCGCTCTCGACCATCCTCGACCTGGAAGACTCGGTGGCCGTGGTCGACGCGGCCGACAAGGTGGTCGCGTACTCGAACTGGCTGGGCATCGTCGAAGGCACGCTGACCGAGGAAGTCACCAAGGGCGACAAGACCTTCACGCGCGGCCTGAACCCCGACCGCGAATACACCGGCGCCGACGGCAAGCCCCTGAAGCTGCACGGACGCTCGCTCATGTTCCTGCGCAACGTGGGCCACCTGATGACCAACCCGGCCGTGCTGTACGAAGGCGGCAAGGAGATTCCGGAAGGCATCCTCGATGCCGTGGTCACCACCACCATCGCCACCATCGACCTGAAGCGCAAGGGCAACTCGCGCACCGGCAGCATCTACATCGTCAAGCCGAAGATGCACGGCCCCGCCGAAGTGGCCTTCGCCAACGAACTGTTCGGCCGCGTCGAGCAGCTGCTGGGCCTGCCCGCCAACACCGTCAAGCTGGGCATCATGGACGAGGAGCGCCGCACCAGCGTGAACCTGAAGGCCTGCATCGCCGAGGCCGCCGCGCGCGTGGCCTTCATCAACACCGGCTTCCTCGACCGCACCGGCGACGAGATGCACACCGCCATGCAGGGCGGCCCGATGATCCGCAAGGGCGACATGAAGTCGAGCGCGTGGATCGGCGCCTACGAGAAGAACAACGTGCTCGTCGGCCTGTCCAGCGGCCTGCGCGGCAAGGCCCAGATCGGCAAGGGCATGTGGGCCATGCCCGACCTGATGGCCGCCATGCTCGAGCAGAAGATCGGCCACCCCAAGGCCGGCGCCAACACCGCCTGGGTGCCCTCGCCCACCGCCGCCACGCTGCACGCTCTGCACTACCACCAGGTCAACGTGACCGCGGTGCAGCAGGAGCTGGAGAAGATCGACGCCGACGCCGAGCGCGACAACATCCTCAACGCGCTGCTGCAGGTGCCGATCGCCGCCGAAGCCAGGTGGACCGCCGAAGAGCGCCAGCAGGAGATCGACAACAACGTGCAGGGCATCCTCGGCTACGTGGTGCGCTGGATCGACCAGGGCGTGGGCTGCTCCAAGGTGCCCGACATCCACAACGTCGGCCTGATGGAAGACCGCGCCACGCTGCGCATCTCCAGCCAGCACATCGCCAACTGGCTGCTGCACGGCGTGGTCACCAAGGCTCAGGTCGATGAGACCTTCCAGCGCATGGCCAAGGTGGTCGACGAGCAGAACGCCGGCGACCCGCTGTACCAGCCGATGGCCGGCCACTTCGACACCTCGGCGGCCTACAAGGCGGCGCAGGACCTGGTGTTCAAGGGCATCGAGCAGCCGAGCGGGTACACGGAGCCGCTGCTGCATGCGTGGCGCCTGAAGGTGAAGGGCGAGGCCTGATCTCCTTCGCCGGGCCGGTGTAGCGCCGGGCCTGACGCACGCACGAACGGCGCCCTCGGGCGCCGTTCTGCATGATGGGCGGCCTGCCGTTAGCATCGACGAGGTCCTCTTCGCCTCCCGCCCTTCTTCCCCGATGAACACGAACGCGGCATCGCCGCCTCCGCCGCGCTGGTCTTCGTCCGCGGCCGCCATGCTCGTGGCCCTGGCCACGGCCTTCGCCCTGAGCCAGGCCTTCCGCACCGTGGGCGCCATGATGGCCACGCCGCTCACCAGCCACTTCGGCCTCACACCGCAGCAGCTCGGCACCTGGGCTGGCACCTTCCACTTCATGTTCGGGATCATGCAGCTCGCGATGGGCGTGTCGATCGACATCTTCGGCGTGAGGCGCACGGTGCTGACGGCCTTTCCGCTGGCGATCGCGGGCGCGGTGCTGTGCGCGATGGCGCCAAACTTCCACGCACTGTTGCTGGGTCAGGCCCTGGTCGGCGTGGGCTGCGCGCCGGCCTTCCTGGCCTGCACGGTGTTCATCGCGCGGCACTTCGATGCGTCGCGCTTCACCGCCATGTCGGGACTGGTGATGAGCCTGGCGGGGATGGGCATCCTGTTCACGGGCACGCCGCTGGCGCTGCTGATCGAGGCTTCGTCGTGGCGCGTGGGCTACGCGGTGCTGGCGGCGTTCGCGGTGCTTTCGTGGATGCTGATCTTCTGGCGCGTGCGCGAACCTGCGCACGCTGCAGACCACGTGCCCGCGGGGCGGGCCGAGCGCCAGTCGCTGCGCAAGGCCGTGCGCGAACTTCTGCCGCTGTTCGCGATGCCGCACACGCTGGGGCTGCTGTGCTTCGCCTGCGTGTCGTACGCGGCCTTCATCACGCTGCGCGGCCTGTGGCTCGGCCCGGTGCTGCACGAGCGGCACGGCCTCTCGCTGGTGGCGAGCGGCAACGTCGCACTCGTGATGACCGTCGCCGGCATGATCAGCCCCACGCTCTTCGGCCGCATGGACCCGGGCGGCGCGCGGCGCACGCGCTGGATGATGGGCTGCGCGCTCGCGGGCACGCTGATGTTCGGCGCGATGGCGCTGACGCACTCGCGCATGGTCGACATCGGCCTGCCGATCGTCTACGGCCTTCTCTCGGGCTACAGCGTGCTGCAGTACGCGTACACCAAGAACGCCTACCCGGCCGCGATGACGGGACGCGCGATGGCGCTGATGAACATGGCGATGTTCCTCGGCGTCTCCCTGATGCAGTGGACCACCGGCGTGGCTGCGTCATGGGCCGTGGCGAATGGCGCCGAGCCGTTCCGTGCGGTGTTCCTCACGGTGGCGGGCATGCTGGCTGCGGGCAACCTGGCGTTCTTCCTGCTGCCGCGTGCGTCCGCACGGCCGACGGCGCAGCTCAGCGCTTGATCGCCAGCATCAGCACGCCGCCCGCGATCATCGCCACGCCCGCCCATTCGCGGCCGGAGGGCCGCTCGCCGAGGAACATCACGGCGAAGAGCACGACCAGCACTACGCTGAGCTTGTCGACCGGCGCGACACGCGAGGCATCGCCCACCTTGAGCGCGCGGAAGTAGCAGACCCACGACGCGCCGGTCGCGAGCCCCGAGAGCACGAGAAAGAGCCAGGTGCGCGGCGACAGCTGCAGCGGATTGGTCCACTTGCCGGTGGCGTTCACGAACACGAGCAGCACCGCGAAGATGACCACGGTGCGCACCAGCGTCGCCATGTCGGAATCGACGCCGGCCAGGCCGAGCTTTGCAAGGATGGCCGTCAGCGCGGCGAAGACGGCCGACAGGGCGGCCCAGAGAAACCAGTTGGAGGCGGTGAGATTCATCGTGCTTTCTTTCATCGGGGATGGCGCGGGCGCCTGCATCATGCGCGATGCGACTTTGCCTCTACCTGACGAACCGCTTCAGGCGTCTTCGCCCAGGCGCGCGCGGATCTCCTTGCGGCTGAGCTGGCGCTTGGTTGCGGCATAGACGTCGTCGCGCCCGTACATGGCTCGGTTGCTCGATGAGCCGAACTCCGGCCGGCCCCATGCACACGTGGTCCTGACGAAGCAGCGTCGCAGCACGTCGAAACGCTTGTCCCAGACACCCGGCGCCTTCATCGGCGGCGTGGTTGCCAAGGTGATCTCGAACCAGTCGCCGTTCACGCGGTGCCATTGCGTGAGTTCGTCGATCACGACGAACGAAAGCTCTGCCTTCGTGCCGCCGTGCTCACGCCGTCGAGCCTGTGAGAACCGGCGGTTGGGCAAGAGGATGCCGGTGACGGGGTGCACGAAAAGCTTCACACGCGAAGCCTCCTCCAGCGGCACCCACTCACCGCGGCCCCACCACCCCGCACGCACCAGCACCTGCCCTCCATGCATCACCGCATCGCGTTCGACGAAGTCGTCGACGTGCTCGAAGATGTGCGCCTGCACGACGCTGCGTCGGTCGATGCCGCTGCACAGTTCCGAGTACACCTTGTCCCAAGGCCGGTGCACCTGCTTGTGCAGCCAGCGCTTGAGAGGCGCGAGGTTCTCGTTGAGTCCCTTGGGGTAGGCGTAGCCCTGCCTCATGCCCAGCCGCGAGCCGCGCTCCTTGCTGTTGCGCCACTTGCGCCCATCGCCCTGCACGCCGCCACCGCGTCGCGGCCGCTCGACGATGACCTTGTCCATGTCCTCACGCATCGTCAGTCCTCCTGCACGATGTTGCGCGCTGCCTTCTGCAGCGCCACCTTCTGCGCGCGCCGTTCGGCGCTGTGGGTGCGCAGGTGGCGGCCCGCCTTCTGGCTTGCTTCGCGGCGTGCCAGCGCGGCCACCACGGGGTTGCGAGGTGCCGCGTTCGGCACCGAAAAATAGAACCGGCCCAGACGCTTGTCGTCGTCGCGGGCCCTTCGTTGAGCACTCATGTGCACACACTCCGAAAAACAAAAAGGCCCCGGCGAATGGCTGCGCGGGGCCTTTGTCGATGGGCCTCGGCGGATGCATGGATGCACGTCCGGCCGGGGCGGTCGGTGTGCGGATCAGGTGTTCAGGAAACGGTTCATTGGATTGGTGCTGCGTCCGGGAGGTCGATCGTCGCCGGGCGCGATGTGAGCAAAGACTGTTGCTGAAAAACGAAGGGCGGATTCTGTCGAGCACGCGTTCGATGCGCAAGTGCCGCGCATCGCTTGTGTGGCGCAAAGCCTACGTGCAAGCCGATGAATCCAATCGCGCGCAGGCGACGTATCAGGTTCAAGCGCATCGCGCCTCCGAGCTGTTGGCGGTTTCCACAGAGAGCCTCGAGAACCATCCATCACCTTTCCAGGAGACTTCAATGAAGAAACTCGTGATCGCAGCCAGCGTCTCTGTCCTCCTCGCAGCCTGCGCAGGCGGCATGGGCATGAGCGGCAGCAGCAGCGGCGCATCGAACCCGATGGTCGGCGGCGCGCCGATGTACCCGACGAAGGACATCGTCGACAACGCCGTGAATTCGAAGGACCACACCACTCTCGTCGCCGCCGTGAAGGCCGCCGATCTCGTCGGCACGCTGAAGAGCCCCGGCCCCTTCACCGTGTTCGCGCCCACCAACGCGGCCTTCGCCGCGCTGCCCGCCGGCACGGTGGATACGCTGCTCAAGCCCGAGAACAAGGGCACGCTGACCAAGGTGCTGACCTACCACGTGGTGCCCGGCAAGCTCGACAGCGCGGCGCTCATGAGCGCCATCAATGCAGGCGGCGGCAAGGCCATGCTCAAGACCGCGAGCGGCGGCACGCTCACCGCGACGATGAGCGGCGGCAACGTGCTGGTGACCGACGCCAAGGGCGGCACGGCGACGGTGACGATCGCCAACGTCTACCAGTCCAACGGCGTGATCCACGTCGTGAACAAGGTGCTGCTGCCGGGCTGATCGGCCGCGCTCCCGGTTTTCTTCAGCTGCGCTGCGCGGCCTCGGCCTCGTCGCGCAGCCACTGCGCGAACTCCTGCGCGTCGCGGTTGCCCGCGGCGCGCCTGGACATCTCGATGAAGTAGCCGCGGTGCGAGGCGACGCCCTCGCCCAGCGGCGCCACGAGCCGGCCGTCGCGCACCAGCTCGCTCAGCAGCGGCAGCCGGCCGATCACGACGCCCTGGCCAGCCACTGCGGCAGATACCGCATCGGCGTACTGCGTGAAGCGCAGCGTGCTCTTCATGCGCAGGTCGTCCAGCCCCATCACCTTGAGCCAGGGCTCCCAATCGGCGGTGGGGGCCTCGCTGTGGTCGGGGTACTCGACGGTGAGCAGCGTGAGCTTCGAGAAATCGGAAAGCTCGCGCAGCGATGCCGCGAGCTGGGGCGAGCACAGCGGGATCACAGACTCCTCGAACAACGCCGCCCCCACGCCGCGGCCGATGGGCACGAAGCGCACCGCGAGGTCGATGCGGCTGCTCTCCAGGTCGAGCACGTCGAGCGTGGCCGATACGCGCACGTCGACCTGCGGATGGCTGCCGGTGAAGCGCGCCAGCTTCGGTATGAGCCAGATCGACGCGAAGCCCGGCGTGGTGGTGATCGCCACCTGCCGCGGCGCGGAGCTCGCGCGCACCCGCGCGGTGGCGTCGCGCAAACGCTCCAGGCTGTCGGTGACGGCGCGCTGCAGCACGCCGCCGGCCTCGGTGAGCGACAGCGCGCGGTGGCGCCGCTCGAACAGCAGCACGCCCAGGCTGGCCTCGAGCTGCTGGATCTGCCGGCTCACGGCCGACTGCGTGAGGTGCAGCTCGGTGGCCGCCAGCGTGAAGCTCAGCCGGCGCGCGGCCGCCTCGAAGCTGCGCAGCAGTTCGAGCGGGGGGAGTTCGCCACCGATGGCGCCGGGGGCTTTCGCATTCTCTGGACGCATGCAACGAGTTCCGAATGACCGTGTGCAATGGAGGGTTCGACTCACTATATTCATTCGCACAGTGAATGCAATGGAGCTTGCCATGAGCACCTCTTCCTCCCCTTCCTTCTCTTCCCCGTCTCCTTCCTTTCCAACGGTGACCTTCTCATCCATCGCCTCCCGCTTCCACGTCAGTCTGCCGAGGCGATCGGTCTTCGCCGTGCCCGACGGCGCGGGCGTGGGCATCGAATGCCGCAGCGGCTCGGTGTGGATCACCATCGACAGCGACACGCGCGACATCGTGCTGGAGCCCGGCGAGCGCTTCGAGGGCGGCGACCACCGGCGCGTGCTGGTGTCTGCGCTGGAGCCGTCGTGCATCACGGTGTCGGACGCGCAGCCGGCAGCGATGCCGCTGCGCTCGCGCACGGCCGGCGCACGGTCGCCATGGCGACTGCGGCCCCACGGGTTGTCCCCGGCTTGACCGGGGCCCATGCGCATCGAACCATCGATGCCATGAGTTCCGACACCACCGCACAACCCTTCATCCTCCAGGAGCTGGCCGACGGCATCGCGACGCTGACGCTGAACCTGCCCGCCAAGCTCAACCCCATCGCGCGCGACCTGCAGGTCGAACTGCGCGACGCGCTGGAGCGCATCCGCGACGACCGCTCGGTGCGCGCCGTGATCCTCACGGGCGCCGGCAAGGCCTTCTGCGTGGGTGCCGACCTGAGCGCGATGGCACCGCCCGAAGAGGGCAAGTCGCTCGGCACGCAGACCGCCGAGTGGATGCAGAGCCTGAGCAACCCGCTGATCGAGACGCTGCGCACGCTGCCGGTGCCCGTGGTCGCGGCGGTCAACGGCCCGGCTGCCGGCGCGGGCGTGGGCCTCGCGCTCGCGGCCGACGTGACCATCGCGGCGCGCAGCGCCTACTTCTACCTGCCCTTCCTGCCGAAGCTCGGCATCGTGCCGGACCTGGGCTGCACCTGGGCCATCCCGCGCCGCGCGGGGCGTGCGCGCGCCATGGGCATGGCATTGCTCGACGAGCGCGTGGGCGCAGGCCGCGCGGTGCAATGGGGCCTCATCTGGGCCTGCGTGGACGACGAGCAGCTGCTCGAGGAAGCCAGAAGCATCGCGCAGCGCCTGGCCCGCCTGCCGGCACACGCCGTGATCGAGGCACGCGAGGCCTTCGAGGCGTCCGAACGCCACACGCTGAAGGAACAGCTGCACTACGAGAGCGAGCGCCAGCGCGAACTGATCGACCGGCCCAGCTTCCGCGAGGGCGTGAGCGCCTTCCTGCAGAAGCGCCCGCCGGTCTTCGAAAGCCGCTGACATCCCGACACCGGCGTCCACTGGCGCCGGCCCGGGGGCTGCAGGACAATGCCGCGCATGTCCATCCCCAACGCCTTCTACGCCCAGTCGGGCGGCGTCACCTCGGTCATCAACGCCTCGGCCTGCGGCGTGATCGAGACGGCGCGCCGGCATCCCGACCGCATCGGCAAGCTCTACGCCGGGCGCAACGGCATCATCGGCGCGCTGGCCGAGGAGCTGATCGACACCGGCGCCGAGACGGCCGAGGCCATCGCGGCGCTGCGCACCACGCCGTCGGGAGCCTTCGGCTCCTGCCGCTACAAGCTCAAGTCGCTGGAGAAGAACCGCCGCGAGTACGAGCGGCTGATCGAGGTGTTCAAGGCACACGGCATCGGCTATTTCTTCTACAACGGCGGCGGCGATTCGGCCGACACCTGCTTCAAGGTGAGCCAGCTCTCGCAGTCGATGGGCTATGCGCTGCAGGCCATCCACGTGCCCAAGACCATCGACAACGACCTGCCGCTGACCGACTGCTGCCCCGGCTTCGGCTCGGTCGCGAAGTACGTGGCGGTGTCGACCATCGAGGCCTCTTTCGACGTGCGCTCGATGGCGGCCACCTCCACCAAGGTGTTCGTGCTCGAGGTGATGGGGCGGCATGCGGGCTGGATCGCGGCGGCCGGCGGGCTGGCCGCCGACCAGGGCATTCCGGTGGTGGTGCTGTTCCCCGAGATCGAGTTCGACAAGGCGCGCTTCCTCGCGCGCGTGGACGAACTGGTGAAGCGGCACGGCTACTGCTCGGTGGTCGTGTCCGAGGGCTGCCACCACCCCGACGGGACCTTCCTCGCCGAGCAGGGCACGCGCGACGCCTTCGGCCATGCGCAGCTCGGCGGCGCTGCGCCGGTGGTGGCGCAGATGGTCAAGGACGCGCTGGGCCACAAGTTCCACTGGGCGGTGGCCGACTACCTGCAGCGCGCGGCGCGGCACATCGCATCGGCCACCGACGTGCGGCAGGCTTACGAACTGGGGCAGCGCGCGGTCGAGCTCGCGCTGGAAGGCCGCAACGCGGTGATGCCGACCATCGAGCGCATCTCCGACGCGCCCTACGCCTACCGCCTGGGCAGCGCGCCGCTCGAATCGGTCGCCAACGTCGAGAAACCGATGCCGCGCGACTTCATCTCCGACGACGGCTGGGGCATCACCGAGAAGTGCCGCCGCTACCTGCTGCCGCTGATCGAGGGCGAGGACTACCCCGCCTACAGCGGCGGGCTGCCGGTGTACGCGACGCTTCGCAACGACATCGTCGCGAAGAAGCTGCCGGCGTTCGAGATTTCATGATGGCCACGGAGGCCGTCCCCGGCCTGATCGACGCCACGCGCTGCCCGCTGTGCGGCGAGCCGAACCGCTGCGCGATGGAGATCGAACGCGAGACCGGCCAGGCGCAGCCGCCCTGCTGGTGCATGCAGGTCGACTTCAGCAACGCGCCGCTCACCAACCTGCCGGAAGAGATGCGCGGACTCGCATGCATCTGCTTGCGCTGCGCGACCGGCCAGCAGCCTGCTCCGACTGCCGGGCCGTCCTCTCAAGACGACGCCTGAGGCTGAGGCTCGGGCTGGGCGGGGCTCTCGCTGCCCGGTTCCTGCTCCTGTGTCTGCTCCGGCTCGATGTCGGCGGCCATCACCATCGAGGGCGCATCGCCGGGGCGCTGCTGCGTGACCACGCGGTGGATGAACTGCAGCTTGCCCACCGCCGCGCGCGGCATCACGAAGGGGTAGTAGTCGGGCTGCCCCATGCTGCGCGACAGTTCATTGAGCACGTTGGTGAGCAGCACCCAGCCGTTGACGAAGTCGAGGAAGCTTCCCGCGTCGGGGTCGTCGGGCTGCCAGAGATCGTCGAGCGTGAAGAGGTCGCTCGTGAGTTCGACGTTGGTCGCGTCGACGCCGAAGCTCATCGCGGTGTCCGCGGTGTCGGCCATGTGCAGGTAGTGGGCCCAGGTCTCGGCCCAGTCTTCCCACGGGTGCGTGCTTGCGTAGCTGCTCACGAAGCGGTCGGCCCAGTCGGGCGGCGGGCCCTGCTCGTAGTGCGTCTGCAGCGCGGCGGCATAGTCGGCGCGCTCGTCGCCGAAGAGGACGCGGAAGTCGTCGATCCACTGCGTGGGCTGCACGAGCAGGTCCCAGTAGTAGTGGCCGATCTCGTGGCGGAAGTGGCCCAGCAGCGTGCGGTAGGGCTCGCGCATCTCGGCGCGGATGCGCTCGCGCACGGCGTCCTCGGCCTCCTCGGCGTTGAGGGTGATCACGCCGTCCTGGTGGCCGGTCATCACGTGCGGGCCGCCGGGCGTGTTGCTGAGGAAGTCGAAGGCCAGCCCGTGGACCGCATCGGCGTGGCGGCTGACCACCGGCAGGCCCAGCGCGAGCAGCTGAGAGATCAGCCTGCGCTTGGCGGTCTCGAGCTTGAGCCACAGCTCGCCATTGCCTTCCACCGACAGATCGGGAATGGTGCGCGTGACGCTGCAGGCCAGGCAGTAGCCGGGCGCGAGACCGTGGGTGTCGGGCGGCAGCTGTTCGCCCTCGCGCGCGGCGGGCACCATCCAGTTGCAGCCGGCCGGCGTCAGGAAGTTCACGCAGCGGCGGTAGGTCTTGCCGTGCGGATCGCCGAACACGGTGAAGGTGTCGGGCTGCGCGCCGCCGCCCTCCGCAGGCGCGAGCGGCACCACGCCGAGCCGCTCGATCACGTAGCCCAGCGGCGTGTGGCAGGCTAGGCATTCGCTGTTGCGCAGGAACACGGGACGCTCGCACTGGCAGCGGTAGGCGCGGCTGACGGTGGGTGCGGCCAGCTCGGCGGCGAGGGTTGGCGCAGCCGGCTCGGCGGAAAGGACCGGCGTGGTCGCTCCTTCCGCTTCTCCAGGAGCGGCGGGCTGGGCATCGGCTTGTTCGCCGGACGAAGCGTTCACGCTGTTTTTGTCTTGGTTCATCTTCTTGACGCGGAGGGGACAGCGAAGGGATTCTGGACCTGCACGCTGCGATTCCCGCCGTGCAAAGCCCGATATGCTTGTAGGACGACGGACCCGAGACATTCCGCCGCCCCCATGACCTCCCCTCCGACCCCAGAAGCCGCGAGCACGCCGGCCCCGCCCTCCATCGGCACGCTGCGCCAGCGCTATGGCGAACGCTACCGCTGGTACCTGCTGCTGTCGGTGATGGTGGGGACGATGGCGTCGATCATGTCCTCGACCATCGTCAACGTGGCGATCCCGGGCATGAGCCACCACTTCTCGCTCGGCCAGGAACGCGCGCAGTGGGTGAGCTCGGGCTTCATGGTGGCGATGACGGTCTCGATGCTCACCACACCGTGGCTGCTGTCGCGCTACGGTTACCGCCGCACCTACGTGGGCACGATGCTCCTGCTGCTGGCGGGCGGCATCGTGGGCGGCATGGCCAACGACTTCTCGCTGGTGCTGTTCGCGCGCGTGGCCGAGGGCCTGGCCGCTGGCGTGGTGCAGCCCATCCCGGCCATCATCATCCTGCGCGCCTTCGAGCCGCACGAGCAGGGCCGCGCGAGCGGCATCTTCGGCATGGGCGTGGTGCTGGCGCCGGCCGTGGGGCCGAGCATCGGCGGCGTGCTGGTCGACCTGTTCGGCTGGCGCTCGATCTTCTTCATGGTGGTGCCGTTCTGCCTCGCGTCGCTGTGGCTCGCCTACAAGTTCGTGCCCAAGACTGCGCCCGGCGGCGTGGCGGCCGCGCGCGGCGACGGGCTGGACGCACGCGGACTGGCGCTGGGCACGGTCGGCACGCTGTGCCTGCTCAACGGCCTCGTGGCGCTGCGCGGCGATTCGCCGCTGCAGGCGGCGCTGCTGCTGGCGGGCGCGCTGGCATCGTTCGGCGTCTTCGTGTGGTGGCAGCGGCGGCTGGCGGCTTTGGGCGGCACGCCGCTGATGAACCTTGCGCTCTTTCACTACCGGCAGTTCGCGATGGGGAGCGTGGTGGCCTTCATCTACGGCACGGCGCTCTTCGGCTCGACCTACCTGCTGCCGGTGTACATGCAGGTGGGGCTGCATCTGTCGGCCTCGCACGTGGGCACCATCCTGCTGCCGGCGGGCGTCGTGCTGGCGCTCACCATCGCGGGCGTGGGCCGGCTGGCCGACAAGCACCCGACCTGGGTGCTGGTGACCATCGGGCTCGCGCTGCTGGCGGCCTCGTTCGCGCTGATGATGGTGCTGCGGCTCGACAGCGCGCTGTGGCTGCTGGTGGCGTTCGCGATCATCGGGCGCATCGGGCTGGGCTTCATCCTGCCCTCGCTCAACCTGGGCTCGATGCGGCCGCTGGCCAAGCCGCTGATCCCGCAGGGCGCGAGCGCGATCAACTTCGTGCGCATGCTCGGCGGCGCGGCGGGGGTGAGCCTCTGCGCCATCGTGCTGGAGTGGCGCCTCGCGGCGCACGGCGATTCGCTGGCCAACCCGATGACCAGCCCGGCGCGGCTCGCAGCCTTCGACGAGGTGTTCGCGATGCTGGCCGGCCTCTGCGCACTGGCGGTGTGCGCTGCCTGGCAGCTGCGCCAGGGTCCCCCTGACGCGCCACGCAAGACGGGGTAAACCCCGGAGGCGGAACGCAGGCCTTTCGCATTCAATTGTTATAAGTTGTATCGCAATCAGGCCTCATGCACCGCAGACACTTCATCGCCGGCTCCGCCGCGGCCGTGGCCGGCTTCGGCCCGCTTTCATCCGCCGTGGCTGCCGAGAACGGCGTCACCGACACCGAGATCGTTCTCGGCCACACCGGTATCCTGAGCGGCCCGCTGGGCGTTCCGATCAAGGTGGTGATGGCCGGCGCGGGTCTGGCCTTCGACGCCGTCAATGCCCAGGGCGGGCTCGCCGGCCGGAAGATCCGGCTGGTGTCGCTCGACGACGAACTCAAGCCGGAAAAGGCCGTCGCCAACTACGAGCAGTTGCTGGGCGAGCACCGCGCCTTCGCCTTCTTCGGCTGCGTGGGCTCGGGCACCACCGCGGCCGCAGCCAAGCTGCTGAGCCAGAGCGGCGCGCCGCTAGTGGGCGCCTACGCGGTGTCCGACTCGGCACGCGAGAAGGTCGGCGGCTCCGGCTATTTCGTGCGCGCCACCTTCGCGCGCGAGGCGCAGGCGCTGGTACAGCACCTGACGACCATCGGCGTCACGCGCATCGCGGTGGCCTATCTCGACAATCCGGGCGGTGCCGAAGTCGCACAGCTTGTCGGCGAGGCGCTGACGGCGCTGAAGCTCAAGCCCGAGGCGGCGGTCGCCGTGAAGGGCGACGGCAGCGCCAACGAAGCGGCGGGCAAGGCCCTGGCCGACAGCAAGGCGCAAGCCGTGATCATGTACCTGGGCGGCGCCATCGGCGGCGAGGTGATGAAGGCCGCATGGGCTGCGGGCGGGCGCCAGATGTTCTACGGCATGTCGATCGTGCCCGGCGACGTCACGGCCAGGCTGGTGGGCGACAAGACCAGCGGCCTGGCCATCTCGCAGATCGTGCCGTACCCCTGGAGCGAGGTCGACGCCGGCGCCAAGGAATACCGCCAGCTCGCCGAGCGCGCCAAGGTGGACATCGGCTACCTCAGCTACGAGGGCTACGTGAACGCGATGGTGATGATCGAGGCGCTGCGCCGCACCGGCCGCGACCTGACCCGCGCGAAGCTGCACGCCACGCTCAAGGCCATGAAGCTGCGCGTGAGCAACATGGAGATCGACTTCACCGGCGCCAGCAACACCGGCTCGCGCTTCATCGAGATGGTGCGGGTGACGAAGGAAGGCCGGTTTCTTCGGTAACGCTGCACGGTCCGGGCACTCGGGTTCAGGGCGCGGCGCGCCAGCGGCTGCGCGAATCGCGGTCTAATCGCAGCCATGTGCCAATTGCTAGGGATGAACTGCAACACGCCGACCGACGTGACCTTCAGCTTCACGGGTTTCGCGCAACGCGGCGGCCGCACCGACCACCATGCCGACGGCTGGGGCATCGCGTTCTTCGAGGACCGGGGGCTGCGGCACTTCGTCGACCACCAGCCGGCGAGCGAATCGCCGGTGGCCGATCTGATCCGGCGCTACCCGATCCAGAGCCGCAACGTCATCGCCCACATCCGCAAGGCGACGCAGGGCGAGGTCAACCTGCAGAACTGCCACCCCTTCGTGCGCGAGCTGTGGGGGCGCTACTGGGTATTCGCCCACAACGGCGACCTGAAGGAATTCCGCCCGCGCCTGCACGGCAACTTCCACCCGGTGGGCAACACCGACAGCGAGCACGCCTTCTGCTGGATCATGCAGGAGCTGGCCAAGTCGCATGCGGGCGTGCCGAGCATCGAGGAACTGACGCTCACCCTGCGCGAACTGGCGCCGCAGCTCGCGAGCCATGGCACCTTCAACTTCATGCTGTCCAACGGGCAGGCGCTCTGGGCGCACGCCTCGACCAACCTCTGGTACGTGGAGCGCCGCCACCCGTTCGTGACGGCACAGCTGTCGGACGAAGACCTGGAGATCGACTTCGCGCAGCACACCACGCCCAACGACCGCGTCGCCGTGGTGGTGACGGCGCCGCTCACCACCAACGAGACGTGGACCCAGTTCGCGCCGGGCGAGCTGCAGGTGTTCGTCGACGGGCAGCACGTCGGGCGCTGAGGCCGAAGCCGGTCTTTGGCCCGACGCTTTTTGGCGACATTGCAAGAAAGTATCGACGGGCAGGTTCAGAAAAGTAAACAATAACGGTTCTCATTTGCAAATTGAACCGTTCATGCCCGCTTCCTTCTTCCCTCTCCGGCCGACCGTGGTCGCAACGCTGCTCGCGCTGAATGCCGCGGCGGCCCTGGCCCAGCAGACCACCGCCACAGAGCCTGCGGGGCCGGTGGTCTCGAGCGGCGGCACGCTGTCCACCGTGACCGTCGAAGCCAGCGCCGACGCCTCGGCCGAAGGCCTGACCAAGCCCTATGCCGGCGGGCAGGTGTCGCGCGGCGGGCGGGTCGGCATCCTGGGCAACCAGGACATGATGAGCACGCCCTTTTCCAGCACCAACTACACCAACGAGCTGATCCAGGACCAGCAGGCCAAGAGCGTGGCCGACGTGCTGCTCAACGACCCCTCGGTGCGCCAGGCCCGCGGCTTCGGCAACTTCCAGGAGCTGTACGTGGTGCGCGGCTTCCCGGTTTATTCCGACGACGTCGCCTACAACGGCCTCTACGGCATGCTGCCGCGCCAGTACATCGCCTCGGAATTCTTCGAGCGCGTGGAAGTGTTCCGCGGCGCCAACACCTTCCTGAATGGCGCGGCCCCCTGTGGCAGCGGCATCGGCGGCGCGATCAACCTGCTGCCCAAGCGCGCGCCCAACGAGCCGCTCACCCGCGTCGGCTTCGGCGTGCAAACCGGCGGACAGGGCTACGTCAACCTCGACCTGGCGCGCCGCTTCGGCCCCGACGACAGCCTCGGCGTGCGCGTGAATGCAGTGCGCCGCGAAGGCGGCACCGGCGTGAAGAACGAGAGCCAGCAGCTCAGCGCCTTCAACGTCGGCCTCGACTGGCACAACCGCAACGTGCGCCTGTCGGCCGACTTCGGCTACCAGGACTACGACCTGAAGGACGGCCGCCCGAGCCTGACGCCTTCGTCGACGCTGCCGATCCCGCGGGCGCCCGACGCCCGCACCAACTTCGCCCAGCCCTGGAGCTATTCGAAGGAAAAGGACAAGTTCGCCACCTTCCGCGGCGAAGTCGACATCACCGACAGCATCACGGCCTGGGCCGCCGGCGGCGTGCGCCGCAGCGACGAGGACAACGTGCTGTCGAACCCGACGCTCGCCGACGCCTTCGGCAACACCAGCAACACGCGCTTCAGCAACACCCGCAAGGACCGCATCGGAACGGCCGAGATCGGCGTGCGCGGCAACTTCGCCACCGGCCCGGTGAAGCACACGGTGGTGGTCTCGGCGGCCAAGTACAGCAACGACCGCGACAACGCCTACGCCATCTCGGCGCAGAGCGTGCGCAACAACATCTACACGCCGTATGCGTCGCCCTACCCGGTCGCCAACGGCAGGTTCGTGGGCAATACGCTGGACAACCCACGTCTGACCGACCGGATCGAGACTGCGAGCGTTGCCATCGCCGACACCATGGCGTTCATGGAAGACCGCCTGCTAGTCACACTCGGAGCACGCCGCCAGACCATCGAGCAAGCCAGCTACGCCTACGACACGCTCACGCAGAGCAGCTACTACAACAAGAGCAAGACCACTCCGGTGGCTGGCGTCGTTTTCAAGATCACGCCAATCGTCTCAGCCTACGCCAACTACATCGAGGGCTTGGTCCAGGGCAAAGTGGCGAGCGCAACTGACAACGGCCGCGCAGTCACCAATGCCGGCGAAGTGTTCGCGCCATACCAAGCTAAGCAGAAAGAAATCGGCATCAAGTACGACGGCGGCACGCTTGGTGCCAGCGCAGCGTTCTTCTCCACCGATCAGCCAACTTATTACAACCAACTCCAGCCCTCTGGCGCAGTTACTTTCGGCCTCTACGGCAAGCAGCGCAACCAGGGCCTGGAGTTCTCGGTGTTCGGCCAGCCCGCCAAGGGCCTGCGCCTGCTCGGCGGCCTGACGCTGCTGGACGCCAAGCAGAAGAGCACGCAAGGCGGCGCCACCGACGGGCTGAACGCCATCGGCGTGGCCAGGCAGCAAGCCAACTTCGGCGCCGAATGGGACGTGCCCGGCGTGCGCAACCTGTCGCTCAACGCCCGCGTGCTCTATACCTCGAAGCAGTACGCCAACGCCGCCAACACGCAGTCGGTGCCGTCATGGACGCGCTTCGACGTGGGTGCGCGCTACCTGGTCGACCTCGGCAACGGCCGCCTGCTCACGCTGCGCGCGCGCATCGACAACCTGTTCAACAAGTCGTATTGGGCCTCGGTGGGCGGCACGCAGGGCAGCAACTACCTGGTGCTGGGTGCGCCGCGCACCTTCGCGGTGAGCGGCACGATCGACTTCTGATCGATCGTCGCGGCGCGCCCGGCAGCGGCCCTGCTAGCGCAGGGTCGCCTCGAGCGCGTCTATGAACATCGCCGGCACGTCGAAGCCGGTCTGTTCGGTGATTTCCTGGAAGCAGGTCGGGCTGGTCACGTTGATCTCGGTGACCGAGTCGCCGATCACGTCGAGCCCGATCAGCAGCAGCCCGCGCGGTGCGAGCGCGCGGCCCACGGTCTCGGCGATCTCGCGGTTGCGCGGCGTCAGCGGCTGGGCCACGCCCTTGCCGCCGGCTGCCAGGTTGCCGCGCACCTCGGTGCCCTGCGGAATGCGGGCCAGCACGAAGGGTGCGGGCTCGCCGGCGATGATGAGGATGCGCTTGTCGCCCTGCGAGATCTCGGGCACGAAGCGCTGCACCATGATGGTTTCGGCGCCGTCCTTGTTGAGCGTCTCGACGATGGAGCCGAGATTCAGCGCGTCCTGCTTCACGCGGAAGATGCCCATGCCGCCCATGCCGTCGAGCGGCTTGAGGATGATGTCGCCGTGCTCGGCGTGGAAGTCGCGCACGGCCTGCGCGCTGCGCGTCACCAGCGTGGGCGTGACGAACTGCGGAAACTCCATGATCGCGAGCTTCTCGGGGTGGTCGCGCAGCGCGCGCGGCTTGTTCACCACATGCGCGCCCTCGCGCTCGGCCTGCTCCAGCAGGTGGGTGGCGTAGATGTACTCGGCGTCGAAGGGCGGGTCCTTGCGCATGAGCACGGCGTCGAAATCCTTCAGCGCCTTGGCCTCGGCGATGTCGACGCGGTACCAGTCCTTCGCGTCGCCGGTGAGCGTGATCTGCTGCACCGTGGCCGTGACCACACCGCCCGACTTCCACTGGATGTCCTGCGGCAGGCAGGCCGCGATACGGTAGCCGCGGCGCTGAGCCTCGCGCATCATCGAGAAAGTCGTGTCCTTGTAGATCTTGAAGTGATCGAGCGGATCGGCGACGAAGAGGATGTTTTTCATCAGGCGTTCTTTCTTGCGTTGCCGGGGCGCGGCGGCCATTGGCATGGGTATCGGGGCGCGATGTTGCCGGAAGCGGCGATGTCCTTGCCGGCGGGGGCTTTTTTCTCTTCGGCCCGCCGCGGCCGGCCTGACTGGTCAACGCGCGTCGGGGCGATTGTGCCGGGAGCCGGAAAGCGCAGGATGGTCAACAATCTGAGTCCGATAAAGTCAACCATCCGGCACGGGAATTGCGTGTCTCCACCTCCGAAAACTTCCGGAGAACCTCGTGGACACATCCATTTCGCAGGGCAGCCCTGCCCTCGATCCCGCCGCCGTGGTCGACGAATTCCTGCGCCTGGTGATGATCCCGGACCCGCAGTCGGCCTCGCGCTTCACCGCGCCCGACATCCGCATCCGCTTCACCGGCAACCGCCCCATGCACGCGCCGGCCGACACCTCGGCCTTCAACGCCAAGCGCTACGCCTGGGTCAAGAAGAAGATCGAGCGCACCGAAACGGTGGCCGGCGGCACGCCGGAGGAAACGGTGGTCTACAGCCTCGGCACGCTCTACGGCGCGTGGCCGGACGGCACGGCCTTCGAGGGCAACCGATACGTCGACCGCTACGTGGTGCGCCACGGCCTGATCGTGCAGATGGATGTCTGGAACGACAGTGCCGAATGGCTGCTGGTGCGCGCCGGCCTCGCCGTGCTGTGAGGCCGCCCGCATGAGCACGCGCTGGCCCGACCGGCTCCCCACGCACGACCGCTTCGACTACCGGCCCATCACCCGGCGGCCCGACTACGCGTGGCCGAACGGCACGCGGCTGGCGGTGTACATCGGCTTCAACGTCGAGCATTTCGCCTTCGGCGACGGGCTGGGCGCATGCATCGGCCCGGCCTCGCCGCAGCCCGACGTGCTCAACCACGGCTGGCGCGAATACGGCAACCGCGTGGGCGCGTGGCGCTGTCTCGAACTGTTCGATTCGCTCGCGCTGCCGACCGGGGCGCTCGTCAACACCGCGCTGTACGACCACTGCCCGGAGCTGGTCCAGGCACTCGTGGCGCGCGGCGACGAGCTGATCGGCCATGGCCACAGCAACGCCGAACGCCAGGGCGTGCTGGACGAGGAGCACGAGCGGGCGCTGCTGATTCGCTGCCGCGAGCGGATGCTGCGCGAGAGCGGGCAGGCGCCCGCGGGCTGGCTCTCGCCGTGGATCTCCGAGAGCGCCGTCACGCCCGACCTGCTGGCGGAGACCGGCTACGGCTACACGCTCAACTGGTGCCACGACGACCAGCCGCTGCGCATGCGCACGCGCGGCGGCGGATCGCTGTGGTCGGTGCCGTACCCGCAGGAGCTCAACGACATCCCGATGATCGTCGGCCGCCTGATGGACGCGAAGGATTTCAGCGCGATGGTGATCGACAACTTCGAGGAAATGCTCGAGCAGTCGCGCGCGCAGCCGCTGGTGATGGGCGTGGCGCTGCATCCTTACATCGTGGGGCAGCCCTATCGGCTGCGGCACCTGCGCACGGCGCTCGCACGGCTGGCGCAGGCGCGCGACCGGGGCGAGATCTGGTTCACCACGCCGGGTGCGATCGCCTCGCACGTGGCGGAGCTCGAGAAGGAGCGGCCGGGGGAATTCGACTGAGCCGCGCCCGGGCTCAGATCTCGATCTTCGACCCCAGCTCCACCACCGCGTTGTTCGGCAGCCCCAGGAAGGCCGCCGCGCCGCTCGCGTTGTGGTGCATCTGCGCGAACAGCTTCTCGCGCCACGGCGCCATGCCGCTGCCCAGCGTGGGAATGACGACGTCGCGCGACAGGAAGTAGCTCGTCGTCATCTGCTCCAGCTGGCAGCCGCGCATGCGCGCGTTCTCGAGGGCGCGCGGCAGGTCGATGTCGTTCTTGAAGCCGTAGTGGACGGTGATCTGCCAGCAGTGGTGGCCCAGCGGCTCGATCTCGATGCGCTTGTCCATCGGGATCCAAGGCACCTCGTGGTTGCGCACGGTGACGAACATGTTCTGCTCGTGCAGCACCTTGTTGTGCTTGAGGTTGTGCAGCAGCGCGTTGGGCACCACGCCCGGCTCCGCCGTGAGGAACACCGCCGTGCCGTCGACGCGCACGGGCGGGCTCACGAACACCGAGTCGAGGAAGGACTTCAGGTCGATGGCGTCGGCGTGCTGCGCCTCGCCCATCAGGCGGCGGCCTTCCTTCCAGGTGATCATCAACGTGAAGACGAAGCCGCCGATCAGCAGCGGGAACCAGCCGCCCTCGAACAGCTTGAGCAGGTTCGACGCGAAGAACAGGAAGTCGACCACGAAGAAGACCGCGGTGGAGGCGATGCACAGCGCCAGCGGCAGCTTCCACGCGTAGCGGATCACGAAGAAGGTCAGCACCGTGGTGATCAGCATGTCGGTGGTCACCGCGATGCCGTAGGCCGCGGCCAGGCTGCTCGACGAGCGGAACATGACCACCGCCAGCACGATCGCCACGAACAGGCCCCAGTTGACCAGCGGGATGTAGATCTGTCCGGCCGTGCGCACGCTGGTGTGCTCGATGTTCAGGCGCGGCAGGTAGCCCAGCTGGATCACCTGTCGCGTGACGCTGAAGGCGCCGGTGATGAGGGCCTGCGACGCGATCACGGTGGCGGCGGTGGCCAGCAGCACCAGCGGAATCAGCGCCCACTCCGGCGCCATCATGAAGAAGGGGTTCTTCACCGCCTCTGGGTTCTCCAGCAGCAGCGCGCCCTGGCCGAAGTAGTTGAGCGTGAGCGCCGGCATCACCACCGAGAACCACGCGATGCGGATCGGGCTCTTGCCGAAGTGGCCGAGGTCGGCGTAGAGCGCCTCGGCACCGGTCACGCACAGCACGGTCGCGCCCAGCAGGATGAAGCTGGTGCCGGGGTTGTCCCACATGAACTTCAGCGCGTAGAACGGGTTCAGCGCCTTCAGGATCTCGGGGTGGTGCAGGATCTGCGACACGCCGAGCACCGCGATCGCGAGGAACCAGGTCAGCGTGATCGGCCCGAAGAACTTGCCGATACCCGCGGTGCCGCGCTTCTGCACCACGAAGAGGCAGAACAGCACGACCAGCGTGAGCGGAATGACGTAGTGCGTGAAGTGCGGCGACACCACCTCCAGGCCCTCGACCGCCGACAGCACCGAGATGGCCGGGGTGATGACCCCGTCGCCGTAGAAGAGCGAGGTGCCGAAGATGCCGACCACCAGCAGCAGGTGGCGCAGCCTGGGCTTGTCGTGCACCGCGCGCGAGGCCAGCGCCAGCATCGCGACCAGGCCGCCCTCGCCTTCGTTGTCGGCCCGCAGCACGAGCACGACGTACTTGATGGAGACGATGACGGTGAGCGTCCAGAAGAACATCGACAGGATGCCGTAGACGTTCTCGACGGTGAAAGGCACGTGGCCGTGCCCGAACACTTCCTTGACGGCGTACAGCACGCTGGTGCCGATGTCGCCATAGACGACGCCGATGGCGCCGACGATCAGGCCGGCTGAGAGATTTTTGGGGGCTGACACGAAGTCGATGGGAAAAGGGACAGGCTGCGATTCGGCGTGTCAGGCACGCCGGGGGGTGTGACAGATGTGAACTTTAGTCCACCTGCAGGACCCTCCCGCCCTTTTGTTTCCGTTGCTGTGGGGCCGCTATTTTGCCGCCGGCGGCCATCGCCGCAAGCGGCCCCCGGGAATCATTCGTAGATTTCGGCGTCCGGATCGGTCGCTTCCATCTCGTAGCTGGCGGCCACCATCGCGAGCCGGCCGACCACCCCGTACATGTAGAAGCGGTTCGGGGCGCTGGCACCAGGCTTGGCGCCCGGCTGAGGCAAGTGCGCACTTTCAGAGAAAGCCAGCGGCACGAAACTGGCGCCCGGCAGCTTCAGGTTCTCGTCGGCGGCACGCTCGGCATGCACCCGGTAGAAGCCGCCGACCACGTAGCGGTCCATCATGTAGACCACCGGTTCGGCCACGCCGTTGTGCACGCGCTCGTTGGTGAGCACGCCTTCCTGCACGATCAGTTCCGTCGGCTCCCGCAGGTCGCGGCCGGCGGCGTTCCGCGCGGATGCCGCAGGAACGCTGGCGCCGGCGCTGCCGCGCGGCTTGCCGATCAGCGCCTCCACGTCCTTGGCGTCGCGCACCGTCACCACGCCGGGGCTGCCGCTTCCGCTGTGGCCGCCCTTGACGACCACGAAGGGCTTCTCGTTGATGCCGTATTCCTTGTACTTGCGGCGCACCTTGGTCAGCACCGCATCCACGTGGCTGGTGAGCACGTCGATGCCGCGGCCACCCGCCACGTCGACACCCTCGGCGCGCGCGTAGATCGGGTTGATGAGCCACGGATCGATGCCCAGCAGCTTGCCGAAGCGCTTGGACAGCTCCTCGTAGCTGTGCAGGTGGTTGCTCTTGCGACGCACCGACCATCCTGCGTGCAGCGGCGGCAGCAGGTACTGCTCGTGCAAATCCTCGAGGATGCCGGGAGTTCCTGCGGAAAGCTCGTTGTTGAGCAGAATCGTGCAGGGATCGAAGTTCTTGAGCCCCAGGCGGCGCTTGGTGCGCACCACCGGCTCCAGCGTCACCGTCTCGCCGTTGGGCAGCTCGATCTTCTTGGGCGACTTGATGGCCGGATCGATCGACCCGATCCGCACATTGAGCCCCGCCATGTGGAAGATGCGCACGAGTTGCGCGACGTTGGCGAGGTAAAAGGTATTTTTGGAGTGGTTTTCCGGAATGACGAGCAGGTTGCGCGCCTCCGGACAGATCTTCTCGATGGCCGCCTGGGCGGCCTGCACCGCCAGCGGCAGCATTTCCTTGGTGAGGTTGTTCCAGCCACCCGGAAAGAGATTGGTGTCGACCGGAGCCAGCTTGAAGCCCGCGTTGCGGATGTCGACGGCGCTGTAGAACGGCGGCGTGTGCTCCATCCACTCGAGCCGGAACCAGCGCTCGATGGCGGGCATCGAGTCGAGCACCCGCTGCTCCAGTTCGTTGATCGGGCCGGTCAGGGCGGTGACTAGATGCGGAACCATGCAGCGGCCTTGTTGGTTTTGTGCTTAAAGGTGGAGTGGAATTGTAGGATTTGGGGCTGGTCGCCCCAATGACAAGACCGCGCGCGGGCGCATCGGATCGACCGCTCCCATGAGAACCATCAGGTCCGGACTTCGCCCTGCCCCAGCACCACGTACTTGAGCGAGGTCAGTCCTTCGATGCCCACCGGGCCGCGCGCATGGAACTTGTCGGTGCTGATGCCGATTTCAGCACCCAGCCCGAACTCGAAGCCGTCCGCGAAGCGTGTGCTCGCATTGACCATCACGCTGGCCGAATCGACCTCGCGCAGGAAGCGCTGGGCATTCACGTGGTCGCGCGTGACGATGGCGTCGGTGTGGTGGCTCGAGTAGCGGTTGATGTGGGCGATGGCCTCGTCCACGCCCGCCACCACCTTGATGCTGATGACCGCGGCGAGGTATTCCTCGTACCAGTCGGACTCCACCGCATCGACGATCTTCGCCGGCGGGTTGGCCGCGCCCAGCGCCTCGCTCTCGCGCAGGATGGCCGCGGCCGCCGGGTCGCAGCGCATTTCCACGCCCTTGGCCGCGAAGATGGCGGCGATCTCGGGCAGGAAGTCTTCGGCCACCGCGGCCGACACCAGCAGGCCTTCGGCAGCGTTGCAGGGGCTGTATTTCTGGGTCTTGGCGTTGTCGACGATGCGCAGCGCCATCTCGAATTCGGCCGTGTCGTCCACGTAGACGTGGCAGTTGCCGTCCAGGTGCTTGATGACCGGCACCTTGGCGTCGCGGCTGATGCGCTCGATCAGGCCCTTGCCGCCGCGCGGAATGATCACGTCGACGAATTCCGGCATGGCGATCAGCTGGCCGACGGCCTCGCGGTCGGTGGTCTGCACGAGCTGCACCGCATCGACCGGCAGGCCGGCCTCGCCGAGCGCCTCGGACACCAGCAGCGCCAGCGCCTTGTTCGACTCGATGGCTTCCGAGCCGCCGCGCAGGATGGCGGCGTTGCCGCTCTTGATCGCCAGGCTCGCGGCCTCGATGGTCACGTTGGGCCGGCTCTCGTAGATCATGCCGAAGACGCCGATCGGCACGCGCATCTGCCCCACGCGGATGCCGCTGGGCTGCTGCTTCATGCCGATGATCTCGCCGATCACGTCGGCCATGCCGGCGAGCTGCTCGCAGCCCTGGGCGACGGTCTCGATGACCTTGGGGGTGAGCTTCAGGCGGTCGACCATCGGCGCCGGCAGGCCGGCGGCGGTGGCGCGCTCCAGGTCCTTCTGGTTGGCCTCGGCGAGCGCCGGGCCGGCTTCGCGCAGGCGGCGGGCCAGCGCCTTCAGCGCCTTGTTCTTGCTGGCCGCATCGGCACGGGCCATGAGGAATGCGGCGGTCTTGGCTTGCAGACCCAGGGTCTGCATGTGTTCGCTTACGTTGAACGCGTTCATCGGGCTATTTTCCCACGCCGACCCGCCGCCCGGCTGGCGCAGGCCTTTTGGCGGCTGAAGCCGCCAGCCCGCTTCGACCGGAAAGCCTTCAGGCGCGCCGCGGCGTGCCGCCCGCGCTGCCGCAGGCGCGGCACAGCATCAGCGCCAGCCGCTGCAGGGCCTGCCAGCCGCTGGCGGGCCAGTCGGGCTGCTTCAGCCCCTTCACGATGCCGTCCACCACGTGCGCGGCGCGCAGCAGGCGCGCGAGCATGCGGTCGTCAAGGCGCGGCAGCACCCGCTCGAAGGCGCGCTCGCGCGGGCCCCAGATGCGGTTCTCGCGCAGCGCCATCGGCAGCGGACGGCCGGCTGCCATGGCGTCCTTCACGCGCTTGAGGGCGCGGATGTCTTCCGCGATGGCGTAGTGCACCAGCACTTCGGCCTCGCCCTCGGCCTGCAGCCCGTCGAGCATGCGCGCCACGCGCTGCGGATTGCCGGCCAGCACCGCCTCGGAGAGCTTGAACACGTCGTAGCGCGCCACGTTGTTGACTGCGCCTTCCACCTGCTCCCAGCTCAGTTCGCCGGCCGGATGCAGCAGCGCGAGCTTCTGGATCTCCTGGTGTGCCGCGAGCAGATTGCCCTCCACGCGGTCGGCGAAGAACTGCAGCGTGCGCTGGCCTTCGTCGCCGGGCATCACGCGCTGTCCCTGCTGGCCCAGGCGCTGCGCTATCCACTGCGGCAGCGCGTTGCGCTCGATGGGGTCGACCTGGATGCTCGCGCCGTTGTTCTCCAGCGCCGAGAACCAGGCGCCGGTGCGCGTGGCCTTGTCCAGCCTGGGCAGCATCACCAGCGTGAGCGTGCTGTCGTTGCCGGCCGCCGATTCGGCCAGCTGCTGCAGAGCCGCGCTGCCGTCCTTGCCGGGCTTGCCCGAGGGAATGCGGATCTCGACCATCTGCTTGTCGGCGAACAGCGAGAGCGAGCCCCCGGCCGCGAGCACCGCGCTCCAGTCGAAGTGCGCGCCGGCCACGGTGTACGAGCTGCGCTCGGTGTAGCCCTGCGCGCGCGCGGCGGCGCGGATGGCGTCGGCGGCCTCCTGCGCGAGCAGCGGCTCGTCGCCGTGGATCGTGTAGAGCGGCTTCAGGCCCTTCTGCAGATGGGCCGCGAGCTGTGCGCTGGCGAGTTGCATGGAAGAAGCGAAGGCGACTGCCTCAGATTTCCTTGACTGCCGCCAGCCGGCGCATCAGCTGCTGCGCGATGTCCGACTGCATGTCGCGGAACAGCAGGTCGGCCTCGCCTTCCTTGGCCAGCGCGTTGGTCTCGTTGAAGCTCAGGTCGCGCGTCTGCGAGACGTCTCCGGCGGTCAACAGGTCCTTGCCGGCCGGCGTGCGCAGTCGGAAGCGCACCCTCAGCTGCAGCTGCAGTTCGCGCACAAGGCCGGCCGAATTGGTCGAGATCACGATGCGGTTGCGGTCCTCGCCCAGGACCTCCAGGATGACGTCCGCCTTGGACGCATCCTCGGGCGGCAGCACGGTCACCGTGCCCGTGGCCCTCAGCTCGCGCCGAATCTGGTTGATCATGGCCGAGTTGCCCGACACCGACAGCGACTTGAACGCGAAGACGGGCGCCTCGCGCAGCTTGAAGCCGCAGCCGGCCAGGCCCATCGAGGCACCGGCCGCCAGCCCGAGGAGGAGGCCGCGGCGCGGCAGCGAGACATTGCGAGTGTTCATGCTTGCTTGGTTGATTGAGCCGTTCGTCCGGCGTTTCAGATGACCACGTTGACCAGGCGGCCCGGAACCACGATCACCCGCTTGGCCGGCGCGCCTTCGGCGAACGCGACGAAGTCGTCGCAGGCCAGCGCGAGCTTCTCGATCTCGTCCTTCGAGGCGCCGGCCGGCACGCTGAGCTTGCCGCGCAGCTTGCCGTTGACCTGCAGCATGAGCTCGATCTCGTCCTGCACCAGTGCGTCCACGTCGACCACGGGCCAGGGCGCGTCGAGCAGGCCGCCCAGGTCCTTGTCGTAGCCGAGTTCGTTCCACAGCTGCTGGGCGATGTGCGGCGTGGCGGGGTACAGGCAGCGCAGCAGGATGCCGAAGCCCTCGCGCACCGCCGCGGCGTCGCCCGCGCTGCCGTCGGGCTTGAAGCCTTCCAGCGCGTTGAGCAGCTTCATCGCACCCGACACCACCGTGTTGTATTGCATGCGCTGGTAGTCGTAGTCGACCTGGCGCAGCACGGTGTGCACCTCGCGGCGCAGCGCCTGGGCGTTCTTGCCGAAGGCCTGGCCGGCCACGGCCACCGGAGCCACGTCGGCCTGCGAGACGCCGAAGTTCCACACGCGGCGCAGGAAGCGGAAGCTGCCCTCGACGGCCGCGTCGTTCCACTCGAGCGTGGCCTCGGGCGGCGCGGTGAACATGGTGTACAGGCGCGCGGTGTCGGCGCCGTACTTCTCGATCAGGTCCTGCGGGTCGACGCCGTTGCGCTCGCTCTTGCCCATCTTGCCGACGCCGCCGTATTCGACCTTCGTGCCGTCGGCGGTGGTGCCGCCGACGATGCGGCCCTGGGCGTCGAGCACCGGCGTGACCTCGGAGGGCGGGAAGTAGTCCTTGCCGCCCTTCTCGTTGCGCGAATAGAAGATGTGGTTGAGCACCATGCCCTGCGTCAGCAGCTTGCTGAAGGGCTCGTCGGCCTTCACCAGGCCGAGGTCGCGCATCACCTTGGTCCAGAAGCGCGCGTACAGCAGGTGCAGGATGGCGTGCTCGATGCCGCCGATGTACTGGTCCATCGGCATCCAGTAGTCGGCGCCGCCGGCCACCATCGCCTCGTCGTTCTTCGGATCGCAGTAGCGCATGAAGTACCACGACGAGTCGACGAAGGTGTCCATCGTGTCGGTCTCGCGCCGCGCGGGCTTGCCGCACACGGGGCAGACCACGCCGGCGTGGAAGCCTTCATGCTTGTGCAGCGGGTTGCCCGAGCCGTCGGGCACGCAGTCGGTGGGCAGCACCACCGGCAGGTCCTTCTCGGGCACCGGCACCGCGCCGTGCTCATCGCAATGGATGATCGGGATCGGCGTGCCCCAGTAGCGCTGGCGGCTCACGCCCCAGTCGCGCAGGCGCCAGGTGGTCTGCATCTCGCCCAGGCCCTTCTGGCCCAGCGCGTGCGCCACGGCGGCCACGGCCTCCTTGTAGGTCATGCCGCTGAAGTTGTCGGAGTTGATGGTCACGCCGCGCTGCTTGTCGGCGTACCAGTCCTGCCACTTGTGATAGTCGAAGTGCGGCTCGTCGTCTACCAGCACCACCTGGATGATCTCGATGCCGTACTTGTTGGCGAAGGCGAAGTCGCGCTCGTCGTGCGCGGGCACGCCCATCACGGCGCCGTCGCCGTAGCTGATCAGCACGTAGTTGCCGACCCACACCGGCACCTGCTCCTCGGTGATCGGATGCGTCACCGTCAGGCCCGTGGGCACGCCCTTCTTCTCCTGGGTGGCGAGCTCGGCCTCGGTGGTGCCGCCGCTCTTGCACTCCTCGATGAAGGCCGCGACCTTGGGGTCGAGCGTGGCGGCATGCGCTGCCAGCGGATGCTCGGGCGCCACGGCGCAGAAGGTCACGCCCATGATGGTGTCGGCACGCGTGGTGAACACGTACATGCGGCCGTCCTGGATGAGCTTGCCGTCGGCGCCCTTGATGTCGTGCGTGAAGGCGAAGCGCACGCCCTCGCTCTTGCCGATCCAGTTCTCCTGCATCAGCTTGACGCGCTCGGGCCAGCCCGGCAGCTTGTGCTGGGTGTGCTCGAGCAGTTCCTCGGCGTAGTCGCTGATCTTCAGGTAGTAGCCCGGGATCTCGCGGCGCTCGACCGTCGCGCCGGTGCGCCAGCCCTTGCCGTCGATCACCTGCTCGTTGGCCAGCACGGTCTGGTCGACCGGGTCCCAGTTGACGACCTGGGTCTTGCGGTAGGCGATGCCCTTCTCGAGCATCTTCAGGAACAGCCACTGGTTCCACTTGTAGTAGCTCGGGTCGCAGGTGGCGATCTCGCGGCTCCAGTCGATGGCCAGGCCCATGGCCTGGAGCTGGCCCTTCATGTAGGCGATGTTCTCGTAGGTCCACTTGGCCGGCGGCACGCCGTTCTTCAGCGCCGCGTTCTCGGCCGGCAGGCCGAAGGCGTCCCAGCCCATGGGCATCAGCACGTTGTAGCCGCTCATGCGCAGGTAGCGCGTGAGCATGTCGTTGATCGTGTAGTTGCGCACGTGGCCCATGTGCAGCTTGCCGCTGGGGTACGGCAGCATCGAGCAGGCGTAGTACTTCTTGCGGCTCGCGTCCTCGGTGACGCGGTAGGCATCGGCGGCGCTCCATTGCGCCTGGGCAGCGGACTCGACGTCGCTGGGTTTGTAGCTGGGATTCATGGCGGTTCGGCAAGAGCCCGGCGCAAGGCGGCCGGGAACGCGGGATTATCGCGCCGGACTAGACTCGCCCCCAGGCCGCGCTCACTTCGCGTCGCTTCGCCAACCCCCTTCCGGGGGCAACACCTGCGGCACGGCAAAGCCGGTTCCGCGGTGTTTCGCGAAAAATGCATGCCCCCCGTTACACGCCGCGGACGAAAACACACCATGAAACTGCGCCTGAAACACCTCGCCCTGGCCCTCGCGGCCGCCGCCGGCCTCGCCGCCACACCCCTTTGGGCCCAGCAGAACGACAAGCCCCTGCGCATCGTCGTGCCCTTCGCCACCGGCGGCGCGCAGGACGTCATCGCCCGCTACCTGGGCGCCAAGCTCACCGACAAGCTCGGCCAGCCGGTCATCATCGACAACAAGGCCGGCGCCGGCGGCATCGTGGCCGCCGATGCGGTGGCCAAGGCGACCGACGGAGCCACGGTGCTGCTGGCCACCGGCGGCGCGGTCACCATCGCGCCGCACCTGCAGGCCAAGCTTCCCTACGACCCGGTGCACGAGCTGGTGCCTGTCGCCCTGGTGGGCGACACCCCCATGACGCTCTCTGTGCGCGCGGAAAGCCCCTACAAGACGGTGGCCGACGTGCTGCGCGACGCCAAGGCCAGGCCCGGCCAGGTGACCTACGCATCCACCGGCAACGGCACCGTCTCGCACCTGACCGGTGCACTGCTGGCGCAGGCCGGCGGCGTGAACCTGCTGCACGTGCCCTACCGCGGCGCCGCGCCGGCCCTCACCGACCTGCTGGGCGGCCAGGTGGCGACCATCGTGACCAGCGTGGCCTCGATCGAGCCCATGGTCGCCAGCGGCAAGGCCCGCGTGCTGGGTACCTTCTCGCGCGCCGCGCTGCCGAGCATGGGCTCGGCCCCGACCATCGGCGATGCCACCGGCCTTCCGGGCATGGAAGTGCCGGTCTGGGTCGGCGTGATGGCCCCCGCGCGCATGCAGGCGGCGAGCGTCGAGAAGCTTTCCGCTGCGCTGGTCGAGGTGTGCAACCTGCCCGAGACGAAGCAGCGCTTCGCCCAGCTGGGCGCGGTCAACACCTGCGGCGGCGCATCGGCGCTGGGCAAGGTCGTGACCGAGGACAGCCAGCGCTGGGCCAAGGTCATCAAGCAGGGCGGCATCAAAGTTGAATAGGCTGGCTCTCCCCCAGGCTTCACGCACTTCGTGTCGCTTCGCCGGCCCCCTCGCCGGGGGCAGCAACGGTGGCCCGGTCGAGCCGGTTCCACGGTGTTCCCGAATGGAGGGGCGGCGTTGACGGTCGCGGCGAAGCGGTATCGCGTCGGCATCGCGGGCGCCGGGGCGATCGCGCTGGCCAGCGCGGCCTGGCTGCGGCGGGCGGGCCATGGCGTCACGATCTGGTCGCCGGGCGGCCGGGGGGCGGATGCGCTGCGCACGCAGCCGCTGGAAGCCGGCGGCATCGAGTCGTTCTCGGTGGGCGTCGAGGTCGCCGACGACGCGTCCGGGCTCTGCGCCGCCTCGGACGTGCTGCTGATCGCCCTGCCGGTCAACGGCCACAGGCGCGTGATGGACGCGCTGCTGCCCTTCCTGCGCGACGGCCAGACGGTCATCGTCAGTTCGATGGCCTCGCTGTCGTCGCTCTACCTGCACGAGGCGGCGGTGCGCGCGGGCTTGCAGCGTCTCACCGTCGCCAGCTTCGGCACCACCGTGCTGACGGCGCGCCGCGAGTCGGGCACCCGGGTCCGCGTGATGACGCGGCGCAAGGCGGTCGGCGTCTCCGCGCTGCCCGGCGCACGTGTCGACGAGGCCGTCGCGCTGTGCACCGAACTCTTCGGCGAAGGCTTCTCCGTGCAGGGCAGCGCGCTCGCCAGCGCCCTGGCCAACGTCAATCCGCAGTCGCACGGGCCGCTCGCGGTCTTCAACTGGACGCGCATCGAGCGCGCCGAGAACTGGCCGCAGTACCACTGCATGACGCCCGGCGTGTCGCGCGCGATCGAGGCGCTCGATGCCGAGCGCCGCGCCGTGGCGGCCGCCTTCGGCATCGAGCTCGGCCCCATCGAGGCGCACTTCGCGCGCTCCTTCGGCACCACCTCCGAAAAGCTCGCCGACATCGCCGCCGAGCTGCACGCCAAGCGCGGCGGTCCGCCCGGCCCCACGCAGACGGACACGCGCTACCTGAGCGAGGACATGCCCTACGGCCTGGCCTTCGTCGAGGCGCTGGGGGCCATCGCCGGCGTGCCCACGCCCGCCACGCGGACCATCGTGGACGCGGCCTCGCTGGTCAACGGCATCGACTACCGCCGCGAGAACGACCTCGTCGGGCCGCTGGGCCTGGCGGACGAGACCGTCGCCGGCCTGCTCGGGCGCCTATGAGGCCTAGGAGGCGTCGGTCTCGGGGAACACGGGCTCCCCGAGGTTGAGCATCAGCCGGTTGGCCCAGGCGAAGATGGCCACCGAGTGGATCAGGTCGAGGATCTCCAGCTCGCCCAGCCCCACCTCCTTGAGCTTGCGCACGTCGTCTGCCGAAACCTTGTCGGGCTCGGCGCCCAGGCGGATCGAGAACTCGACGATGGCCTTCTCGCGCTCCGTGGTGCCGGCGCCCTCGGGCTCCTCGAACACCTGCGATATCACGTCGTTGCGCTTTGCCAGCTGCTCGAAGCGCTGGGCATGCACCGAGGCGCAGTACACGCAGCCGTTGACGCGCGACTCCACCGTGGCGCCCAGTTCGCGCTCGGCGCGCGGCATGCCGCCCGGCGCGAACATGATCGCGTTGAAGGCGATGGAGCGCTGCAGCAGTATCTCGGGCTGGTGCGCCAGCACCAGGAAGTAGGGCGAGGTGCGTGCCTGCGGGCTCATCTCGTCCAGCGCCGCGAGCTGCTCGGGCGTGGCGGTGTCGACGTCCACCGTGTCGAGCCACGGCTTCCACTTGAGCACTTCGTTGGTGAAGCCCTTGATGCGGATCGGAGCGCTCATTGGAATACCTTCGTGCTTCGCACTGCGGTGCGAGCTTGCTTGGGGCGGCCCGGCGCGGCGCTCATGCAGCAACCTCCAGCGCGGCCAGCGCCTTCAGGCCCGCGGCGACGCGGATCTGGTACGACAGGTAGGCGATCAGCTGGCTCATCGCCACGATGGCCGGCGTCGACAGGCCGCTTTGGGCCAGCGACTGCACGGCAGCCTTGTCGCCCTCGACGGGGCGCTCGATCAGCTTGCCGGTGAAGGCCAGCACCGCCTGCAGGCGCGCGTCGGCCACGGGCTTGCCGGCATCGACGGCCGCGATCACGGCAGCGTCGGCCCCTTCGGCCACGAGCCGGTCGCGGTAGTGCCCGGCCAGGCTGTCGGCCTTCGAGACGCGGCAGGCGTGCAGCGCCACGAACAGCCGCTCGGCCACCGAGAGGCCTTCGACCGCAGGGGAAAACATCGCGTCATAGCTGCCCTGGGTCGCGGCCAGCACCTTCTCGCGCTGGCGGCGCAGCGCCCAGGTGGGCTGGTCCGGCGCCAGGGGGACGACGGCATCGATCACATCGGAAACGGGTGTGCTTGTCATGGTTCTCGGTTTCTTATGGGTCTTTTATCGGTCTCTTGTCGGCTTCTCATCGATTTCTCTCCTGGGGCGGCAGCGCGGGCGTCCATTCGTCGCCGAAGAGTTCGGGCTCCGCGAACTCCTGGAGGTAGGCCCAGTGCTGGTCGAAGTCCTCGCGGTAGAAGAGGCTCGCGATGCCGCTGGCCAGTCGCTTTGCGCCATCGCTGATGGCGGGAATGTCGCCCGACACCGTGCCGTGCGAGAGCGCCGCCGGATAGCAGAAGCAGTGGATGCGTGCGAGCCCCGGGCATTCGCCGGGCGAGCGCTCCTTGAACTCGAAGGCGGGGCCGAGGTCGGGGGAATCGGCCAGTTCCTGGTCTTCGTCGCCGGGGGCGGGCGTGAAGCGGTCCTTCCAGGTGCGCACGTGGGGCGCGATGGCGGCGAACTCGGGGCGGTTCGGCCAGTCGACCTTGAAGCCGGTGGAGACGATCAGGAAGTCGAATTCGAAATCGCCCCTGGGCGTCGACACCACCATGCCCTCGCCCTTCGGTTCGACCGACAGCACCGGGCAGCCGAAGTTGAAGAAGGCATTGGGATGGCGCGACACCCGCAGCGTGCTGCCGTGCGGCGGCGGCACGTTCAATACGTTGATGTAGTGGCGGATGCGCCACTTGAGCTCGTCGGGCAGGTCGTAGTGTCCGTGCGTGAGGCCAGGCACGCCCGCGCCCTTGCCCTTGTTGACGCGCGGCAGGTCGGGGCGGCGGATCAGCAGCTCGACGCTGTGGGCGCCGGCTTCGAGCGCGGTGGCGGCGCTGTCCATGGCCGAGGAGCCCGCGCCTATCACGCCCACGCGCAGGCCCCTGAGCCGGCCGTAGTCCATCTCGTCGGAGGAATGCGCCCATTTCGAGCGCGGCAGGGCGTTCACGAAGGCCGGCACCGCCGGGCCGCCGAGGCCGTCGCGCCCGGTGGCCAGCACCAGGCGGCGCGCCAGCACGCTGCTGCGTTCGCCAACGCCGGAGCGCAGTTCGAGGCGCACGCCGGCCGCGTCGGGCAGGGGCTGCACGGCGGTCACGGCCATGCCGTTGCGCACGTCCACGTTCATCACGCGGCGGTACCAGACGAGGTAGTCCATCCACTGCAGGCGCGGGATCTTGTCCAGCGCGGTCCAGGCCTCCAGCCCGAACTGGGCCTCGAACCAGGCGCGGAAGGTGAGCGCGGGCAGGCCCAGCGCGGGCCCGGTGAGCTCCTTGGGCGAGCGCAGCGTCTCCATGCGGGCCGTGGTGGCCCAGGGGCCTTCGCTGCCGGCTGGCGAGCGGTCGAAGATCACGGCGCGGATGCCCAGCTGCGCCAGCGCCACCGAGGCGGCGAGGCCGGCCTGCCCGCCGCCGATGATGGCCACGTCGATCATGGTTTCGCCGCCGGCGGCCTGCCGAGCGGGCATCCAGTTGCGGGCGGGCCAGCCGAGGTAGGCGAGGTCCTGGGCGAGCCGGGCCTCGAGCGCGGCCAGGGAGGAAGATGGGGAAACGGAATCGGGAATCGTCATTTTGAAAACCGGGAACGGCGCCCAGTGTAGAAAGCTTCGCGAAGCCCCACGCCGCGCTGCGCCGCCCCGCATGGCCGCCCCACCCGGCAGCATCACCGGCCCCACTGGCCCGGATTTCGCATGCCACAATGATTTCAGACCACAGGGACCGGCATGGCCAGCAGCAAAACCGACGGCAGCAACAGCGAATGGTGGCGCGGCGCGGTGATCTACCAGATCTACCCGCGCAGCTTCATGGACAGCAATGGCGACGGCATCGGCGACCTGCCGGGCATCACGTCCCGGCTGGAGCACGTGGCCAGCCTCGGCGTCGATGCGATCTGGGTGTCGCCCTTCTTCCGCTCGCCGATGAAGGACTTCGGCTACGACGTGTCCGACTACCGCGCGGTCGATCCGCTCTTCGGCACGCTGGCCGACTTCGACGCCATGCTGGCGCGCATGCACGCGCTGGGCCTGAAGCTGGTCATCGACCAGGTGCTCTCGCACACCTCCGACCAGCACGCCTGGTTCGCCGAAAGCCGCAGCTCGCGAGACAACCCCAAGGCCGACTGGTACGTCTGGGCCGACCCCAAGCCCGACGGCACGCCGCCGACCAACTGGCTGTCGGTGTTCGGCGGGCCGGCCTGGCAGTGGGACTCGCGCCGTCGCCAGTACTACCTGCACAGCTTCCTGGCCGAACAGCCCGACCTGAACTTCCATTGCCCCGAGGTGCAGGAGGCGCTGCTGGGCGAGGTGCGCTTCTGGTGCGAGCGCGGGGTGGACGGCTTCCGCTTCGACGCCTGCAACCACCAGTTCCACGACGCGCTGCTGCGCGACAACCCGCCGGCCACGCTGGCCTCCATCGGCGAAGTGAGCACGGTGCGCGCCGACAACCCGTACGCGATGCAGCAGCACCTGTACGACAAGAGCCAGCACGAGAACCTGGCGTTCCTCGAAGGGCTGCGCCGGCTGCTGGACGAATACGGCGCGGTGGCGCTGGGCGAGGTCGGCGACGAGAACGCGCCGCCGGTCATGGCCCAGTACACCGAGCTCGGCAAGCGCCTGCACCTGGCCTACAGCTTCAGCCTGCTGACGGCCGATCACAGCCCCGCGCACCTGCGCCACCAGGTCGAGGCGCTCGACACCGCGCTCGCGCACACCGGCGGCTGGGGCTGCTGGGCGATCTCGAACCACGACGTGCCGCGCGTCGCCACCCGCTGGAGCGGCGGCGGCGCGCCCGACACCCGCCGCGACCGGCTCTGGCTCGCGCTGCTGCTCTCGCTGCGCGGCAGCGCCAGCATCTACCAGGGCGAGGAACTGGGCCTGCCCGAGGCCGAGGTGCCCTTCGAGCTGCTTCAGGACCCGTACGGCCGCGCCTTCTGGCCCGAGTTCAAGGGCCGCGACGGCTGCCGCACGCCCATGCCCTGGACCCCTGAAGCACCCGACGGCGGTTTCACCACCGGCACGCCCTGGCTGCCGGTGTACGGCCCGCACCTGCCGCTGGCCATCGAGCGCCAGGCCGCCGACCCCGACTCGATGCTCGCCTTCAGCCGCACCCTGCTGCACTGGCGGCGCACCCAGCCGCTGCTGCGCACCGGCGCCATCCGCTTCTTCGACACGCCGGCGCCGCAGCTGCTGCACTTCGAGCGGCACGGCGACGGCGCTTCGTCGATGCAGGCGATCTTCAACTTCGGCGGCGAGCCGGCAGCGATACCGCTGCCCCACGGCATTGCTCCTGTTGTCGGACAGCCGCTGGCGGAGACATCCGTCATCCACACCGCGGACGGAAAGCGCATGCTGCAGCTGGCGCCGTACGGCGTCTTCTTCGGCGCGCCCGCCGGCGAAGAACCCAGCTGAGCCCACCCAACATGCCCGTCAAGCCCCTTCCGGAGTCCGAAATCCACGCGCTGATGCGCGCCGAGCACGGCGACCCGTTCGCCGTGCTCGGTCCGCACGAGACGCCCGAGGGCCTGGTCGTGCGCGCCCTGCTGCCCGGCGCGCAGCACGTGGCGGTGGTGCATTCGCGCACCGGCTGGCCGCTGTCGATACTCACGCGCCATCCCGAATCCGACCTCTTCAGCGGCCTCGTGCCCGCCGCGGAGGCCCGCATGGGCTATTCGTTCCAGGTCGACTGGGACACCCACACCTCGCGGCTCGAAGACCCCTACCGTTTCTCCTTCGTGCTCGGCGAGACCGACGTGTGGCTGCTGGCCGAGGGCACGCACCTGAGGCCGTGGGAGCGGCTGGGCGCGCACCTGCGCGAGATCGACGGCGTGAAGGGCGTGGCCTTCGCGGTCTGGGCGCCGAACGCGAAGCGCGTGTCGGTGGTCGGCAGCTTCAACAACTGGGACGGCCGGCGCCACATGATGCGGCTGCGCCGCGAGTGCGGCGTGTGGGAGATCTTCGCGCCGCACGTGTCCGTGGGCGACAGCTACGAATTCGAGATCCTGTCGGCGCAGGGCGAAGTGCTGCGCAAGGCCGACCCCTTCGCCTTCTCGGCGCAGCTGCGCCCCGACACCGCCTGCGTGGTGCAGCCCCTGCCCGCGCCGGTGAAGATGCCCGAGGGCCGCGCCGCCGCCAACGGACGCGACGCGCCCATCAGCATCTACGAAGTGCACCTGGGCTCCTGGCGCCGCAAGAACGGCCACGAGTGGCTGGACTACCGCGAGCTGGCCGACACGCTGGTGCCGTACGCGCGCGACATGGGCTTCACGCACATCGAGCTGCTGCCCGTGAGCGAACACCCCTTCGACGGCTCGTGGGGCTACCAGCCCATCGGCCTCTATGCCCCCACCTCGCGCTTCGGCACGCCGGGCGACTTCCGCCATTTCGTCGAGGCGGCGCACGAGGCGGGGCTGGGCGTGATCCTCGACTGGGTGCCCGCGCACTTCCCCACCGACGCCCACGGCCTGGGCCGCTTCGACGGCACCGCGCTGTACGAGTACGCCGACCCGCGCGAAGGCTTCCACAACGACTGGCAGACGCTGATCTTCAACTACGCGCGCACGGAAGTCCGCAACTACCTCGTCGGCAACGCGCTGTACTGGCTGGAGCGCTACGGCGTCGACGGCCTGCGCGTGGACGCCGTGGCGTCGATGCTCTACCGCGACTACAGCCGCAAGTCGGGGGAGTGGATACCCAACGCGCTCGGCGGCCGAGAAAACCTGGAAGCCATCGAATTCCTGCGCCGCATGAACCGCGTGGTCGGCATCGAGCGGCCTGGCGCAGTGACCATCGCCGAGGAATCGACCAGCTTTCCCGGCGTCACCCGCCCGCCCGAGGACGGCGGCCTGGGATTCCACTACAAGTGGAACATGGGCTGGATGAACGACACGCTGGCCTACGCCGGCACCGACCCGGTCTACCGCAAGCACCACCACCGGCAGATCACCTTCGGGCTGATGTACGCGCACAGCGAGAACTTCGTGCTGCCGCTGTCGCACGACGAAGTGGTGCACGGCAAGGGTTCGATGATCGGGCGCATGCCCGGCGACGAATGGCAGAAGTTCGCGGGACTGCGCAACCTGTACGGGTACCTCTGGGCCTATCCGGGGAAGAAGCTGCTCTTCATGGGCGGGGAGTTCGCGCAGTACGCGGAGTGGAATGCGGATCGCAGCCTGGATTGGCATCTGCTGGAGCATGCGTCGCATCAAGGGGTTCGGCGGTTGGTGCGCGACCTGAACAACGTGTATCGGCACTTTCCTGCCCTGCATGAGCTCGACCATGAGGCGAGGGGGTTCGAGTGGATCGTGCATGACGACTCGGACCAGTCGGTCTTCGCGTTCGTGCGCCGGGCTCGCGACGGGGGGTTTGTGGTGGTGGTCTGCAATTTCACGCCTGTGCCTCGAATGGGGTATCGGCTCGGTGTTCCCTCTGCGGGGGCTTACCGGGAGATCATCAATACGGATGGGGTCGTGTATGGGGGGAGCGGTGTGGGGAACGGGGTTGTCGAAAGCTCGGCTGTTGCCTGGCATGGGAAGGCGGATTCGGTTTCTGTGGATGTGCCGCCGTTGGGTACTTTGATGTGGGTGCTGGTTTGATTTTTGGGGTTGGGTTGCTTTTCGGGGGGCTGCTCGTTGCTCTGGCTTCGTGAGACTCTGTTTGGCGGTTGCTTCCCGAGGCCGGGTCTCGGCCCGGCGGCCGACCTACTTTTCTTTGCTCCGCCAAAGAAACGTAGGCAAAAGAAGGGCGACCCTGCTGTCTGCGTCCCTTCGCTTCGCTACGGGCAACCTGCGGTGCTCGACGTAGGAGGGGGTCCGCAGAACTCGCTCCACTGCGTTGCGCTCAGACAGCTGCGGCCCTTGTCCCTCCTACGTCTGCGCTCCTCGGCGCAGCCAGAAGGGAGCGACCCGTGCCATCGCTTCGCTCGGCTTCTTGAGCAGCCTGGGCTGGCCTTCGCTTTGCTCGGCCAGGGATTCGGGCCTCGGATTGATTTCGAGCCTGTGTTCAGGCTCGTTGTCTTGGGTGAGATGCTGATGCGGTCGAGGTGCGCGAGACGACTCTGGGTTCCCGGCACCGCTGGATACCACCAGCAAGCGCCCCTCGAAACGACACGGAGCGATCCCGCAATTCATTCCGAGCAGTGCAGGCGCGCAGCGCCTGCACTGCCTTGGAGGCCGAGCAACGCGATGGCCCGACTCTCTCCCCTCCCCTCTGGCTGCGCCGAGGAGCGCAGCGTTTCGCGGATCAGGGCTCGCCCTTGTCTGAGCGAAGCGAGTTTGGGCGAGACCCCGCGAAGCGCGAGCACCGCAGGTTGCCCCGTAGCGCAGCGAAGGGGTCGCAGACAGTGGGATCGCCTTTCTTTTGCCTACTTTTCTTTGGCGAAGCAAAGAAAAGTAGGTCGCCCGCCGGGGCGAGTCCCGGCCTCGGGAAGCAGCCCCCATCGAGAGCAAGCACGATGCTGAGCCCAGGCAATCAGTACCCCCTAGGCGCAACCCCCTCGCAACAGGGCGTCAACTTCGCAATAGCAGCCCCCACAGCAGAAGCCGTAGACCTCTGCATCTTCGACACCACAGGCAAGAACGAACAACAACGCCTGCGCCTCCCCACCTGCACAGACGGCATCTGGCACGGCCACCTGCCCAGCGGCAAGCCAGGCCTCGTCTACGGCTACCGAGTCCACGGCCCCTGGAACCCGGGAGCAGGCCAGCGCTTCAACCCGTCGAAGCTGCTCCTGGACCCCTACGCCCGCGAAATCGCAGGCACCTACGACGGCAGCGACCTCTTCCTCGGCCACGACCCGGCGCATCCCGAAAAGCGGGACATCCGAGACAACGCCGCCATCGCCCTCAAGGCCCGGGTAGCGGCTCCCCGCCCCTTCGCAGCACCGGGCCACGCCCGCATCGCACCAGGCGACCGCGTCCTCTACGAACTCCACGTCAAGGGCCAGACCAAGCTCAACCCCGCGGTCCCCGCACCGCTGCGCGGCACCTACGCCGGCCTCGCCGAGGCCGCCGTGCTCGACCACCTCCAGCGCCTGGGCGTCACCACGCTGAGCCTCATGCCCGTGCAGCACCGCGCCGACGAGCCCCGCCTGCTGCGCATGGGCCTGAGCAACTACTGGGGCTACAACACCATCGGCTGGTTCGCGCCCGAGGCCCGCTACTGGAGCGGCCGCCCCGGCACCACGCCCGCGGGCGAGTTCCGCGCGATGGCCGACGCGATCCACGCGCGCGGCATGGAGCTGGTGATCGACGTGGTCTACAACCACAGCGCCGAGAGCGACGAGCTCGGCCCGACGCTGTCGATGCGCGGCATCGACAACGCGCTCTACTACCACCTGCGCGAAGACGACCGCTCGCTCTACGAGAACTGGGCCGGCACCGGCAACTGCCTGAACCTCGGCGAGCCGCGCGTGCTGCAGCTGGTGATGGACAGCCTGCGCTTCTGGGCCTGCGAGATGGGCGTCGACGGTTTCCGCTTCGATCTCGCCCCGGTGCTCGGGCGCGCCGACGCGCAGCACGGCTTCGATGCGCGCGCGCCCTTCTTCGCCGCCATCGCGCAGGACCCGGTGCTGTCGCGCACGCTGCTGATCGCCGAACCCTGGGACATCGGCCCCGACGGCTACCGCCTCGGCGGGTTCCCGCCGGGCTGGCTCGAATGGAACGACCGCTACCGCGACACGCAGCGCGGCTTCTGGCTGCGGCAGGCGCATGCCGATGACCGCGCCGGGCTCGGCGGCTTCGCGCATCGCTTCACGGCCTCCAGCACCGAGTTCGCGCACCGTGGCCGCGCGCCGACGGCCACCGTCAACTTCATCACCGCGCACGACGGCTTCACGCTGCGCGACCTGGTGAGCTACGACGAGCGCCACAACCTCGCCAACGGCGAGGACAACCGCGACGGCCACGGCCACAACCTCAGCAACAACTGCGGCGTCGAGGGGCCGAGCGACGACCCAGCGGTGCTGGCCATGCGCACGCGGCTGCAGCGGGCGCTGCTCGCCACGCTGATGCTGTCGCAGGGCACGCCGATGCTGCTGGCCGGCGACGAACTCGGCCACAGCCAGAAGGGCAACAACAACGCCTACTGCCAGGACAACGACACCACCTGGCTCGCCTGGATCGGCACCTCCGCCCCCGGCAGCGACGCGGCCGTGCTGAGCGCCTTCGTCGCGCGCCTGGCCGCGCTGCGCCGCGAGGCCCCCGCCCTGCGCAGCACGCACTGGTGGCCGGCCGAAGCGCCGCCCGACGGCTCGTCCCCCCGCATCCGCTGGCTGCGCCCCGACGGCGCGCCGATGACGCCCGACGACTGGAACGGCACGGGCACGGCCCTTGCAATCCACTTCGTCGATGGGACAACAACGACGACGACAACCGCAACGACAACCTCGGCGACAGCGCAGGCCGGCGATGCGAGCTCATGGCTGGTGATGGTGAACGCCGGGCCGCAGGCCGTGTCGTTCACGCTGCCGCCGGGCGCGTGGCGTCTCTGCCTGGGCACCGATCCGCAGGCGGATCCGGGCGAGCACCCCCAGGCGCTGGACGGCACTGCGCAAGTGCCTTTCTCGAGCATCGGGGTTGCAAGAACGTAGAAGCCAGCCGCCCGGCACGGTGCTAGTCTCGATGCAGAAGAAACTCTGAATCACGGCGCATTCCGGCCCGGCGAACACCAACGAACGAACAAACGAACGGAGACTCAGGATGGACAAGCCCACACCGCAAGCGCTGCCTTCGCAGCCGCAACAGCAAGAGCTTCAGGCCCACCAGCTGGTACGCCGCACCATCGCCCTGGTGCTGGCCGGCGGGCGCGGCTCCCGCCTCAAGCAACTGACCGACCGGCGCGCCAAGCCGGCGGTGTACTTCGGGGGCAAGTTCCGCATCATCGACTTCGCGCTGTCGAACTGCCTCAACTCGGGCATCCGGCGCATGGCGGTGGTCACGCAGTACAAGTCGCACTCGCTCATGCGCCACCTGCAGCGCGGCTGGAGCTTCCTGCGCGCCGAGCTCAACGAGATGGTCGACGTGCTGCCCGCGCAGCAGCGCATGGGCGACGAGAACTGGTACCGCGGCACGGCCGACGCGGTGTTCCAGAACCTGGACATCATCCAGACCCGGTCCACCAAGCACGACTACGTGGTGGTGCTGGCCGGCGACCACATCTACAAGATGGACTACTCGCTGATGGTGAAGGACCACGCCGAGCGCGGCCTGGGCTGCACGGTCGGCTGCATCGAGGTGCCGCGCATGGAGGCCACGGCCTTCGGCGTGATGGCCGTGGACGACGACCGCCGGATCACCGAATTCCTGGAGAAGCCCGCCGACCCGCCCGCCATGCCCGGCAGGCCCGACACGGCGCTGGCGAGCATGGGCATCTACGTGTTCGACTCCGAATACCTCTACCGGCTGCTCGAGGAGGACAACGCGAACCCGAACTCCAGCCACGACTTCGGCAAGGACATCATTCCCCGCGCCGTGGCCGAGGGCCGGGCGCTGGCGCATCCCTTCGGCATGTCGTGCGTCACGCGGGCCTCGCGCGGGCCGGAGGCCAAGACCTACTGGCGCGACGTGGGCACGATTGATGCATTCTGGGCAGCCAACCTCGACCTGGCCTCCATCACCCCGGAGCTCGACATCTATGACACGGACTGGCCCATCTGGACCTACCAGCGGCAGCTGCCGCCGGCCAAGTTCGTGCTCGACCGCAACGGCCACCACGGCATGACGGTCAACACCATCGTCTCGGGCGGCTGCATCGTCTCGGGCTCCAAGGTCAGCAGCTCGGTGCTGTTCTCGGGCGTGCGCGTGCATTCCTTCTGCGAGATCAACGAGGCCGTGCTGCTGCCCGACGTGGAGGTGGGCCGTGGCGCGCGGCTGAACCGCGTGGTGATCGACCGCGCCTGCGTGATCCCCGACGACATGGTGATCGGCGAGGATGCCGAGGCGGACGCCGCGCGCTTCGAGCGCACCGAGAACGGCGTCGTGCTGGTCACCCGGGAGATGCTCAAGCGCCTCGCGGCCACCTGACCCGAGAGCACCCACGGACAACGATGCGAATACTCCAGGTCAGCGCAGAACTCTTTCCCCTCCTCAAGACCGGCGGACTGGCGGACATCGCCGGCGCCCTGCCCCTGGCGCTCACCGCCGCCGGCCAGGACGCGCGCGTGCTGCTGCCGGGCTTCCCGGCCATCGTGGCCGGCGTGCGCGACCTCGCGCCGGTGGCCTCCTTCGAGGCGCCCTGGGGCGAAGGCTTCGGGCTGCGGCTCGGGCACATCGACATCGACGGAACGCCCGGCATCGCGGCCTACGTGATCGACGCGCCGGCGCTCTACGGCCGGCCCGGCAACCCCTACGAGGACGCCTCGCGCCAGCCCTACGGCGACAACCACCGCCGCTTCGCGCTGCTCGGATGGGCGGCTGCGCAGCTGGCGCAGGGCCTCGATCCGCAGTGGCAGCCCGAGGTCGTGCACGCGCACGACTGGCATGCCGCGCTTGCGCCGGCCTACCTGCACTTCGCGCGGCAGTCCGGCGCGCCGCACGTGGGCAGCGTCTTCACCGTGCACAACCTGGCCTACCAAGGCATCTTCGCGCCCTGGCACTTCGCGGAACTCGGCCTGCCGGGCAGCGCGTTCCAGATGGACGGCCTCGAGTACCACGGCCAGATCTCGTTCATGAAGGGCGGCCTGTACTTCGCCGACCGGCTCACCACCGTGAGCCCGACCTACGCGCTGGAGATCCAGACGCCCGAGCAGGGCTGCGGGCTCGACGGCCTGCTGCGCCAGCGCAGCGCAGCCTTGAGCGGCATCCTCAACGCGGTCGACGACAAGGTCTGGAACCCCGCCGCCGACGCCGCGCTGGTGCAGGGCTACCACACGCCCGAAGGCCGCCACATGGCGGGCAAGGCGCGCTGCAAGTCGGTGCTGCAGCACCAGCTGGGCCTGGCCGAGCGGCCGGACGCGCCGCTCTTCATCGTCGTGAGCCGGCTCACCGAGCAGAAGGGCCTGCACCTGGTGCTCGGCGGGCTCGACGCGCTGCTCGCCCAGGGCGGGCAGCTCGCGCTGCTGGGCAGCGGCGAGGCCTGGCTGGAGGAAGCCTTCCGCCAGCGCGCGGCGGCCGCGCCGCAGTCGGTGGCCGTGACCATCGGCTACAACGAGACGCTGGCCCACCAGATGTTCGGCGCCGGCGACGTGACGCTGGTGCCCTCGCTCTTCGAACCCTGCGGCCTCACGCAGATGTACGGCCTCAAGTACGGCGCGCTGCCGCTGGTGCGACGCGTCGGCGGGCTGGCCGACACGGTGGTCGACAGCTCGCTGGAAGACCTCGCCAGCGGCGAGGCCACCGGCTTCGTGTTCGACCGCTTCGACGCCGCGGACTACGCCCGCGCGCTGCGCCGCGCCTTCGCGCTCTACGACCGCGGCCCCGACTGGCGCCGCGTGCGCGGCAACGCCATGCGCCGGCCGGCCGACTGGGCCACGGCCGCCGCGCAATACATCGACGTGTACCGGCAAAGCATCAAACAACCCTCTTCCGGGAGTGCCCCATGACGATCAAGGACTTCGCCTACGACCACCCCGACCGCGACGTCGCGGCCTTCAAGCGCGCGGTGGCCAACAAGCTGATCTACGCGGTCGGCAAGGACCCCGTCGCCGCCAGCCAGGACGACTGGCTCAACGCCACCTCGCAGGCGGTGCGCGACCAGCTGGTCGAGCGCTGGATGATGACCACGCGCGCCAACTACGCCCAGGACCTGAAGCGCGTCTACTACCTGTCGATGGAGTTCCTGATCGGGCGCACATTCACCAACGCGCTGCTGGCGGTGGACCTGTACGACACCGTGCGCGAGGCGCTGGCGGACTTCGGCGTGGACATGGCGGCGCTGTCCGAGCGCGAACCCGACGCGGCGCTGGGCAACGGCGGCCTGGGCCGGCTGGCGGCCTGCTTCCTCGACTCGATGGCCACGCTGGGCGTGCCGGGCATGGGCTACGGCATCCGCTACGAGTACGGCATGTTCCGCCAGCGCATCGTCGACGGCCAGCAGGTGGAGACTCCCGACTACTGGCTCACGCGCGGCAACCCGTGGGAGTTCCAGCGGCCCGAGGTGAACTACCGCGTGCGCTTCGGCGGCCACGTGCAGAAGCGCGAAGGCGCCAGCGCCGCATCGGGCGCGGCCGACTGGGTCGACACGCACGACGTGCTGGCGGTGGCCTACGACACCATCATCCCCGGCTACGGCACGCAGGCCACCAACACGCTGCGGCTGTGGTCGGCTCGCGCCACCGAGGAGATCGACCTCTCGGCCTTCAACCGCGGCAACTACATGCAGGCGGTGGAGAGCAAGAACCACTCGGAGAACGTCTCGCGCGTGCTCTACCCCGACGACTCCACGCCTTCGGGCCGCGAGCTGCGCCTGCACCAGGAGTACTTCTTCTGCAGCGCCAGCGTGCAGGACCTGCTGCGCCGCTACCTGCGCAACCACAAGACCTTCGACCAGCTCTCCGAGAAGGTCAGCATCCACCTGAACGACACGCACCCGGTGCTGGCCGTGCCCGAGCTCATGCGCCTCTTGCTCGACGAGCACGGCATGCCGTGGGACGAGGCCTGGGCGCACACGCAGAAGGTGTTCAGCTACACCAACCACACGCTGATGCACGAGGCGCTGGAGACCTGGCCGGTGGAGATGCTCGGGCGCATCCTGCCGCGGCACCTGCAGATCATCTACGACATCAACGCGAGGTTCCTCGCCACGGTGACGCAGAAGGTGGGCAACGACGTGGACCTGATGCGCCGCCTCTCGCTGGTCGACGAGACCGGCGAGCGCCGCGTGCGCATGGCCTACGTGGCGGTGCTCGCGAGCCACTCGGTCAACGGCGTGTCGGGGCTGCACTCGGAGCTGATGAAGCAGTCGATCTTCTCGGACTTCGCGAAGATCTTTCCCGAGCGCTTCAACAACAAGACCAACGGCGTCACGCCCAGGCGCTGGCTGGCGCAGGCCAACCCGCCGCTGGCGGCGCTGCTCGACCAGCGCATCGGCAAGGGCTGGCGGCGCGACCTCTCGCAGCTGGAGGCGCTCAGGCCCATGGCCGCGCAGCCGGCCTTCGTGCGCGCCTTCCGCCACGCCAAGCGCGAGAACAAGCTGCGGCTGGCCAACTGGGTGGAGCAGCACCTGAAGATCGACATCGACACCGACGCGATGTTCGACGTGCAGGTCAAGCGCATCCACGAGTACAAGCGGCAGCTGCTCAACGTGCTGCACGTGGTGACGCGCTACCACCGCATCCTCGACGCGCAGGCCGCGGGCACGCCGATCGACATGGTGCCGCGCGTGGTGGTGTTCGCGGGCAAGGCGGCGTCGGCCTATGCGATGGCCAAGCTGGTCATCAGGCTCATCAACGACGTGGCCGCCACCATCAACGCCGACGCGCGCGTGGGCAAGCTGCTGAAGGTGGTGTTCCTGCCGAACTACAGCGTGAGCCTGGCCGAGGTCATCATGCCGGCGGCCGACCTGTCGGAGCAGATCTCCACGGCGGGCACGGAAGCATCGGGCACCGGCAACATGAAGTTCGCGCTCAACGGCGCGCTCACCATCGGCACGCTGGACGGCGCGAACGTCGAGATGCGCGAGAGCGTGGGGCCCGAGAACATCTTCATCTTCGGCAACACCGCGCCCGAGGTGGCCGACATCCGCGCACGCGGCTACCAGCCGCGCGACATCTACGAGGAGAACGCCGAACTCAAGCGCGTGCTCGACGCGATCCGCGACGGCGCCTTCTCGCCCGGCGAGCCCTCGCGCTACCAAGGCATCTACGACGCGCTGGTGAACTGGGGCGATCACTACCTGCTGCTGGCCGACTACGCGAGCTACGTGGCGAAGCAGGCGGAGGTCGACGCGCTCTACCGCGATTCGGACGCGTGGACGCGCAAGGCGATCCTCAACGTGGCGGGGATGGGGGTGTTCTCGTCGGACCGCACGATCGCGCAGTACGCGCACGAGATCTGGCGCACGAAGCCTGTGGTACTTGGCTAACCCCCAGGCTTGCCCACTTCGTGGGGCCGCCCACCCCCTTGCAGGGGGCGACACCTGCGGCCCGGCAAAGCCGGTTCCGCGGTGTCCACGAAAAAAGAGTCAGATCAGCGAAGCAGCTTCTGCGACGCCGGCTCCGCCTCGGTCACGAAGCCGATGCGGCTGAGCCCCGCCTTGTTCGCGATGCCCATCAGCGCCACCACCTTGCCGTAGGGCACGGTCTGGTCGGCGCGCAGCTGCACCTCGGTGTCCTTGCTGTCTGCAGCGGCCTTCTCGAGTTGCTGCGCCAGTTCCTCGTCTGTCACGGCCTTGTCGTTGAGGAAGACCTTGCCCGAGGCGTCGACCGACAGGCTCACGAACTTGGGTGCGTCGTTGGGCTGGCCGGCGTCGGTCTGCGGCAGGTCGAGCTTGATCGAGCTGGCCATGAGCGGCGCGGTGATGATGAAGATCACCAGCAGCACCAGCATCACGTCGACCAGCGGCGTGACGTTGATGTCGGACAGCGGCCGCTGCGCCCCGCCGCCCATGGCGCGTCCGCCGCCGCCGGTGGCGCTGCCCAGTGATGTGCGACCGAAGGCCATGGTGGTGTGCCTCGCCGTGTCGGGCTAGACCGGCATCGGCCGCGCGGGCGGCGGCGCGGCAGGCGCCGGCGCAGCGCCGAAGCTGCCCAGCAGGTCGTGCGCGAAGCCTTCGAGCTCGGCCTCGATGCGGCCGATGACGCGACCGAAGACGTTGTAGGCCAGCACGGCCGGAATGGCCACGGCGAGACCGAAGGCCGTCATGATGAGCGCCTCGCCGACCGGGCCCGCCACCTTGTCGATGGTGAAGCCGCCGGTCTGGCCGGCGATGCCCGTCAGCGCGCCGTAGATGCCCCAGACCGTGCCCAGCAGCCCCACGAAGGGCGCGGTGGCGCCGACGGTGGCCAGCAGGATCTGCCCCGCCTGCAGCCGGCGCAGCGCACCGTGCAGGGCGTCGCGCAGCACGCGCGTCAGGCGCTGGTTGCGGTCGACCGCGGCACCCAGCGTGCCGGCCGGCTCGCCCGCGGCCACGCTGCGGATGGCGGAGACGGCGGGCGACACCAGCGTGGCGCGGTCGAAGGCCTTGAGCTTGTGCTCGGCGTCGGCCAGCGTGGACGACTGCCAGAACGCCGCGATGCTGCGCAGCACGTCGCGCGTGCCGCCGCGCAGCAGCCATGCCTTCCAGAGGATGATGACCCAGCTCGCGATCGACATCGCGAGCAGCAGCGCGGCCACCGAACGGCTGACGCCGTCACCGTGGGCCAGCAGTTCGAGCACGCTCATCGGCGGTCCTTGGTTGGTGCCGCGCGCTCAGCGAAGACCGAGCACGTCGTACATGTCGAACAGGCCTGCACGCTGGCCGGCCAGGAAGCGCACCGCGCGCAGGCTGCCCTGGGCGTAGGTGGTGCGGCTCGACGACTTGTGGGTGATCTCGATGCGCTCGCCGGTGCCGGCGAACAGCACGGTGTGGTCGCCCACGATGTCGCCGCCGCGGATGGCCGAGAAGCCGATGGTGGACGGGTCGCGCTCGCCGGTGATGCCTTCGCGGGCGTACACCGCGCAGTCCTTGAGGTCGCGGCCCAGCGCGTCGGCGATGACCTCGCCCATCTTGAGCGCGGTGCCCGAGGGCGCGTCGACCTTGTGGCGGTGGTGCGCCTCGATGATCTCGATGTCGTAGCCCGTCGCCATGGCCTTGGCCGCCATCTCCAGCAGCTTGAAGGTGACGTTGACGCCCACGCTCATGTTGGGGGCCATCATGATCGCGATGTCCTTCGCGATCTCGGCGATCTCGGCCTTCTGCGCGTCGCTGAAGCCGGTGGTGCCGATCACGGCCTGCACGCCCAGTTCGCGGCAGACCGCGAGGTGCGCGAGCGTGCCTTCGGGGCGGGTGAAGTCGATGAGCACCTGCGCGTCCTTCAGGCCGGCGCGCAGGTCGGACACGATGGACACGCCGCTGTCGAAGCCCAGGAAGGCACCGGCATCGGTGCCGAGCGCCGGGCTGCCGGCGATGTCGAGGGCGCCGGCCAGGCGCATGTCGGGCGCGTTGCGCACGGCCTCTATCAGCATGTGGCCCATGCGGCCCGAAGCCCCGGCGATGGCGACGCGGCGCGGCTCGGAGGCGGAATTGGTGGCGGGGGTGGAGGTGGATTCGGTCACGCGGATTCAGTCAGTCTTCGAGGATTTTCGAAACGGCCCGAGGCGGTGAGGAACGGCCGGGGAACATCGATCGACACGAACGAAACGGACCGGCCCGGCGGCACCGCCCGCTGCCGCCGATGACCCTGGCGCGCTCAGCGCGTCGCTTCGAGCGGGGGGTAGGCGGCCGGCAGCGGCGGCAGCGAAGCCGACGCGGAAGCCTTGTCGGCATCGGCTTTCTTCTCGCCGTCCTTGGGCGCGTATTTCTTGAGGTCGTCTTCCGAGGCCTCGAGCGTGGGCACCTTGCCGGATTTCTTGCGGGTGTCGAGCGTGGCGACGAACTCTTCCTCGCTGGGCATCTCGTCGCCCTCGAAGCGGTCGAGCAGCTCGCCGTTGAAGAACACCGTGAGGTGGCGCTCCTGCGGGTCGACGCCCTGGCGGCGGATGGTGAAGACGTAGTCCCAGCGGTTGGCGTGGAAGACGTCGTTCAGCAGCGAGGTCCCGAGGATTTCCCGCACCTGCTGGCGGGACATTCCTGGCTTGAGCGCCGCGACCTGTTCCTTCGACACGAAATTACCCTGAACCACCTCGACTTTGTAGGGGGTTACGGCAGCCAGCGCGCCACGCGTGCGCTCGGTGAAACCGCTGCAGGCACCGAGGCCGAGCGTCGCCGCGACGGCGGCAGCCAGCAGCCAGGGCCGGCGTTGGAAGATGGCAGGCATGGGAGGAAAAGGGGTAGCGATATGATCGGCCATTGTAGCGGCTGGCCTTTTCGGGGCCTTTCGCCGCGGCCCCGCCAGGGGCGCAGGAACCACCATGGCCAACATCGACGAACTCAAGAACACCGGCCTCAAGGCCACCCTGCCGCGCCTGAAGATCCTGGAGATCTTCCAGACCGGCAGCCAGCGGCACATGACGGCGGAAGACGTGTTCCGCGTGCTGCTGAACGAACATTCCGACATCGGGCTGGCCACCGTCTACCGGGTGCTGACGCAGTTCGAGCAGGCCGGCATCCTGGAGCGCAGCCACTTCGAGAGCGGCAAGGCGGTCTACGAACTGAACGAAGGCACGCACCACGACCACCTGATCTGCACCTCCTGCGGCAAGGTCGAGGAGTTCTACGACGCCGAGATCGAGCGCCGCCAGCAGATGATCGCCAAGGACAAGGGCTGGATCCTGCAGGACCATGCCATGTCGCTTTACGGCTTGTGCGGGGACTGCGCGAAGAAACGTTGACCCCCCGGCTTTTCACTTCGCTTCGCTGCGTGTAACTCCACCCCCCGAGGGGGAGGCGCGGTCCGCCTTGGGGCGGCCCGGCGGCGGCCGCATTCCCTGGTCATTCAATCCCCGTCGCGGGAGTTCTCCATCGCCTTGTGGTGCCGCGCCACGAAGTCGGCATACGTGTCGATGCCGCGCAGCTGCAGGATCGAATTGCGCACCGCGGCCTCCACCAGCACCGCGATGTTGCGCCCTGCCACCACCTGGATGATGACCTTGCGCACCGGGATGCCCAGCACGTCCTGCGTGAGCGGCGCCGAGGGCATGCGCTCGTAGTCGCGCTCGAAGCTGTCGCGCCGCACGAGGTGCACGATGAGCTTGAGCCGCATCTTCCGGCGCACCGCCGTCTCGCCGAAGATCGCGCGGATGTCCAGCAGGCCGATGCCGCGCACCTCCAGCAGATTCAGCAGCAGGTCGGGGCAGCGGCCCTCGATGGTGTTCTGGTTGATGCGGTAGAGGTCGACCGCGTCGTCGGCGACCAGGCCGTTGCCGCGCGAGATCAGCTCCAGCCCGAGCTCGCTCTTGCCCAGGCCCGACTCGCCCGTGATCATCACGCCCATGCCCAGGATGTCCATGAACACGCCGTGCATCGATGTGCGCTCGGCGAAATGCTTGGACAGGTAGGCGCGCAGCAGGTCGATCACGAAGGCCGACGACTCGCGCGTGGCAAAGAGCGGCAGCTGGGCGCGCTCGCAGATCGAAAGCAGTTCGTCGGGTGCGGCCTGGCCGTCGGCCAGCACCAGCATCGGCGGCTCCAGCGTGACGATTCGGGCGATGCGCCGGGCGCAGTCTTCCTCGCTGCCGCGCGTCAGGTAGGCCACCTCGCGCGCGCCGAGGATCTGCACGCGGTACGGGTGGATGTAGTTGAGGTAGCCAACGAGGTCGGCGGCCGACTGCGCGCGGCTGATGACCTCCGCATCGAACTGGCGCTCCGATGCCCCGAGCCCCGCGAGCCATTCCCAGCGGAGCGAGCCACGGAACTCCTCGAACATGGCGTCGGCGCTGATGACGGTCGGCTTCATGCGGTCAGGAGGTGGCGCTCACGCACCGGAGTTGGGAGCAGGCCAGAATACCGCGGAACCGGCCCTGCCGGGCCGCTGGTATCGCCCCGGAAGGGGAAGGCGTGCGCGACGCGAAGTGCGCGAAGCCTGGGCGAACACCGTTACGCGACCTGGGTGGACTGCCAGCCGGCGATCAGGTCGTGCAGGGCCGTGGCGTCGGTGCTGGACTTGATCTGCTCGCGCAGGCTGGCGTCGCTCAGCAGCTCGGCGATTTCGGAGAGGATTTCGAGATGCTTCTGCGTGGCCGCTTCGGGCACCAGCAGGAAGATCAGCAATGCGACGGGTTGCTCGTCGGGGGCGTCGAAGCCGATGGGATTGGCCAGCTGGAACACAGCGGCCATCGGCGACTTGAGGCCCTTGATGCGGCCATGCGGAATGGCGACGCCGTGGCCCAGACCGGTGGAGCCGAGGCGCTCGCGCGCGAACAGGCTGTCGGTGATGAGGGCACGGCCCAGACCGTGAAGGCTTTCAAACAGCAGGCCGGCTTCTTCGAAAGCACGTTTCTTGCTGGTAGCGTCAACGCTCACAAGCACTTGAGCGGGCGGCAGGATGGACGCGAGGCGATTCATGGTGGGTGCAGAGCGGGGGCGATTATGCACCCGCTTGGTAAAAACCCCCAGTCCCCCTATTTACTTTCTGTCTACACGTTGCCTGAAGGGCCCTCGGCCCTCTCTGGACGGCTGCCAAAAACCCTAGCTCCGTAGTCGGGAAAAAGAAAAAGGCCGCCCCTGGGCGGCCTTCGCTGCAAGCCCATCGGGCCCGCGCTCTTTCTTACATCAAGCGCTTGGGCGCAGCGTGATGGTGGTCCTGCAGGCGGTCCTTGTGGCGCACCACCTGGCGGTCGAGCTTGTCGACCAGTTCATCGACCGCAGCGTAGAGATCAGCGTGGCTCGACTCCGCGAACATGTCATTGCCCTTGACGTGGATGTTGCATTCCGCCCTTTGGCGGCGTTCCTTTTCCTTCTGCTTTTCCACCGTGAGGATCACCTTCACATCGACCACCTGGTCGAAATGTCGGATGACCCGGTCCAGCTTGCTCGTGACGTAGGTGCGCAAGGCAGGTGTGACGTCGAGGTGATGACCGCTGATCGTCAAATTCATGAATGACCTCCTGGAATTGACGGTTGGGGAAATGGCCGCACCGCGGAATGCGGCTTGGCCGGCGAAACGAAAACGGGAGTTCTCTCTGGGGGTCTTGAGAAAGAAAAAGATGGGGGTGGGAAGAGGGGAGAAAGAGGGAAGGTCGATTCACTATGCCCAAGCTGTCACGGTATTGCAATACCTGAGTTGCCCGGGGTTTTGCCGCCTCGCGAACGGCCTCTCGGACGCTAGCGAATCGATAGCTGCGGGCACGCACAGGGCAGGCGATGCCGCAGTTCGAAACAAGTGTTTTCAGAGCTGGCCAGCCGGTGACCCTGCCGGCGAAAGGGCCTGCTCCTGCCTCGCCTTCTCAGCGCCAGGCGGCTCGCATCCTGTTGCGCAGGTCGATCACCGAGCTGGGCGGCGGCACGGCCGGCGGGCGCTCCGGCGCAGGTGGCCATGTCTGCTGCTCGAAGCCTTCCAGGTCGGCATCGGCGATGAAGCGCGTGCGGTTGGCATACAGGTGCCGGTCGCCGCGCGCCGCCTGCTGCGTGACGTGGAAGCGCTGCGGCACCAGCAGGTGCAGGTGGTCGCGCGCCCGGGTCATCGCCACGTAGAGCAGGCGCCGCTCCTCTTCCAGTTCGTGCGCGCTCTGGGCCACGTCGGCTGGCAGGCAGCCGTCGACCACGTTGAGCACGTGCACCGAATTCCATTCCTGCCCCTTGGCCGAATGGATGGTGGAGAGGATCAGGTAGTCCTCGTCGAGCAGCGGCGGCCCCGGCCGGTCGCTCGTGGCCTCGGGCGGATCGAGCGTGAGCTCGGTGAGGAAGCGTTCGCGCGAGCCGTATCCGGCCGCGAGCCGCGCGAGCTGCTCCACGTCGGCGCGCCGCACGCCGGAGGTGTCCTCGTACAGCCGCTCCAGGTGCGGCAGGTACCAGTCCATCGCGAGCTCGACGTCGGCGGGCCACTTCAGCGCCGGCGCGCGCAGGGCCTCGTAGGCCTTCGCGAAATCGGCCCATTGCGCACGAGCGGCGGAAGGCGGCACGAACTCGCGCACCACGCGGGCCGGATCGGGCGCCTGCTCCATCGCGTCGAGCAGGCGCGCGCTCGTGGCGGGGCCGATGCCCGGGATGAGCTGCGTCACGCGGAAACCCGCCATGCGGCCGCGCGGGTTCTGCGCGAATCGCAGCACCGCGAGCAGGTCCTTCACATGCGAGGCTTCCAGAAACTTCAGGCCGCCGAACTTCACGAACGGGATGTTGCGCCGCGCCAGCTCCAGTTCGAGCGCAGCGCTGTGAGACGAGGTGCGGAACAGCACCGCCTGCGACTTCAGCGCCAGCCCGCCCTCGCGGTGCGCCAGCACCTTGTCGGCCACCCAGCGCGCCTGCCCCGCCTCGTCGGGCACGAGCACCAGCAGCGGCTTGCCGGCCGAGGGCTTGTCGGTCCACAGCGTCTTGGCATGCCGCTCGGCGGCCTGCGCGATGACGCGGTTCGACACGTCGAGGATCGGCTGCGTCGAGCGGTAGTTGCGCTCCAGCGTGACCACGCGCGCGGGCTGCGTGAACTGCGAGGGAAAGTCGAGGATGTTGCGCACCGTGGCGCCGCGGAAGGAGTAGATCGACTGCGCGTCGTCGCCCACCACGGTCACGCCGCGCCCGTCGGGCTTGAGCGCCAGCAGGATCGCCGCCTGCAGCAGGTTGGTGTCCTGGTACTCGTCGACCAGCACGTGGTCGAAGCGCGCGCCGATGTGCGCGGCCAGCGAAGGCTCGGCCGCCATCTCGGCCCAGTAGAGCAGCAGGTCGTCGTAGTCGAGCACGTTCTGCCGCTGCTTGGCCTCGACATACGCGCCGAACAGCTTCTTCAGCTCGGCCTCCCACTCGCCGCACCATGGAAAGGCTTCCTTCAGCACATCGGCCAGCGGCGCGCGGGTGTTCACGCAGCGCGAGAAGATCGACAGGCAGGTGCCCTTGCGCGGGAAGCGGTTGACGGTGGAGGAAAGCCCCAGCTCGTGGCGCACCAGCCCCATCAGGTCTTCGGCGTCGCCGCGGTCGTGGATGGTGAAGTTCTCGTCGAGGCCGATCTGCGGCGCGTACTCGCGCAGCAGCCGAGCACCGATGCCGTGGAAGGTGCCGGCCCACGGCAGCGCGGGCGGGGCATCGGACTTCAGTCCGAGCACCTGCGCCAGCACCCGGCCGGCACGGCGCTCCATCTCCTGCGCGGCACGGCGCGAGAAGGTCAGCAGCAGCAGGCGCTGCGGATCGACGCCGCCGGCGATGAGGGTTGCGACGCGGTGCGCCAGCGTGCTGGTCTTGCCCGAGCCGGCACCGGCGATGACGAGCAGCGGCCGCTCGTCCAGGCCGGCGGTGGCCGCGCTCACGCCGTGCTCGACCGCCGCACGCTGCGCCTCGTTGAGCGAGGCCAGCGCCTGCGCCAGGCGCTCTGCCTGGCTCCTGGGCGCAGCGGAAGGAACGGGAAGCGCAGTGCTCTGCATGCCTGCGACTTTACTGTATGCCCGTCCAGTCCGGCCGCCTTGCCGACATATGGCCGGTGACATAATCGCGCCTCGCTGCAACCCGGAGATTTTTCCAATGGAAACCGACCCGTCTCGGCAGCTTTCAACTCCCTTTCACTGACGCCTTTCTTCGCGCCTTTCGCGCACGTCGGGCAGGGAATTGAAAGCGCCCCCTCCCTCGCCCATCGTCCAGTCCGTCATTCCAGGGAGTGAGCCCCATGCTCAACATCTTCACGCTCGCCAACGGCCGCCTCGTACAGGAAGAAATCGAGGCCCTCGAAGAGCTCTCCAGGTTCCAGCCGATCTGGGTCGACCTCGAGTCGCCCACGCTCGAGGAAAAGCGCTGGATCAAGCAGTACTACGGCCTGTCCATCCCCGAGGATGCGATGGACGAGGACATCGAGGAATCGGCGCGCTTCTACGAGGAAGACAACGGCGAGCTGCACATCCGCTCCGACTTCCTGATCGACGACGACGAAGCCCCGCGCGCGGTGCGCGTGGCCTTCATCCTCAACCAGCACAACACCGACCTGCGCAGCCGCGGCGTGCTGTTCTCGATCCACGACGAGGACGTGCCCGTGTTCCGCCTGCTGCGCATGCGCGCGCGCCGCGCGCCGGGGCTGATCGAGGACGCCAAGGAAGTCATGCTCAAGCTCTTCGACGCCGACGCCGAATACTCGGCCGACTCGCTGGAGAACATCTACGACGAGCTCGAGGCGGCGAGCAGGAAGGTGCTGTCGGGCAACGTCAGCGACGAGCTGGCCGGCGAGGTGCTCGGCGCCATCGCGCGGCAGGAAGACCTGAACGGGCGCATCCGCCGCAACGTGATGGACACGCGCCGCGCCGTCAGCTTCATGATGCGCAGCAAGATGCTCAACGCCGAGCAGTTCGAGGAAGCGCGCCAGATCCTGCGCGACATCGAGTCGCTGGACAACCACACGGCCTTCCTCTTCGACAAGATCAACTTCCTGATGGATGCGACCGTCGGTTTCATCAACATCAACCAGAACAAGACCATCAAGATCTTCTCGGTGGCCAGCGTGGCGCTGCTGCCACCGACGCTGATCGCGAGCATCTACGGCATGAACTTCAAGTTCATGCCCGAGCTCGACTGGGCCATGGGCTACCCCTACGCCATCGTGCTGATGGCGGCGAGCGCGCTGGTGCCGATGTGGTACTTCCGCCGGCGCGGCTGGCTCAAGTAGCGGCCTGCCGACGGGCGCTCGCGGGGCGCCCGGTGCTAGAGTGGCTTTCGGCCCGAGCGCCGACTGGAGAGCCACCTTGCGCAGAATCCGCTTCCTCACCCACCGCCACCGCGCACCCTCGACCAACACCGCGCTGGGCCTGCTGCTGGCCTTCAATGCCGGCGCCATCAACGCAGGCGGCTTCCTCGTGCTGCACATGTACACCTCGCACATGACGGGCTTCGCCTCGCAGCTGGCCGACGGCATGGTGCTGGGCAACGTCAAGCTGCTGCTGAACGCGCTGGGCGCGATCCTCGCCTTCCTGACCGGCGCGGCCGTGTGCGCGGTGCTCGTGAACTGGGGCCGCCAGCACCGCATGCACGGCGTGTACGCGCTGCCGCTGATGCTCGAGGCGGCGCTGATGTTTCCCTTCGGTCTCATGGGCGCCATCACGCTGACCTGGGCGACGCCCTTCGCGGTGCCGCTCACCGTGCTGCTGCTGTCCTTCATCATGGGGCTGCAGAACGCGGTGGCCTCCAAGACCTCGGGCGGCAGCATCCGCACCACGCACATGACCGGCAACATCACCGACATGGGCATCGAGATCGGCAAGATGCTCTACTGGAACCGCCGCTCGAAGTCGCAGCAGGACCATCCCATGCCCGTGCGGCACGACCGCAGCCGCATGCGCCGCGCGGGCGGGCTGGTCGGCATGTTCGTGCTTGGCGGCGCCGCGGGCGCGCTGGGCTTCAAGTACGTGGGCTTCGTCTGCGTGGTGCCGCTGGCGGCGCTGCTGCTGGCGCTGTCGATCCCGCCGCTGCTGCGCGACATCCCGCGCCGCCGCACGCCTTCTCTCGGCTGAATTCAGCCGAGCTCGGCCGGCAGCGAAGCCAGCCACGCATCGACGAGCGCGAGGCTGTAGCGGCTCGCCACCGCAGCGACGAAGCGCGAGAAGTCGCGGTGCGCGGCATCGTCGGCGCGGTCCGAGATCGTGCGCATCGCCGCGAAGGGCACGCCGTAGTCGTGGCACACCTGCGCGACCGAGGCGCCCTCCATCTCCACCGCGAGCGCATCGGGCAAGGCGCGCTGAAGCGCCGCGCTCTCGGCCGTGGTCGAGACGAACCTGTCGCCGCTCAACAGCAGGCCGCGATGCACCTTCGGCGAACGAAGGCCGAATTCGTCGACGGCCTGCTGCCCCAGCAGCGCCACCGGATCGCGCAGCGTCTGCCGCGCGACCTCCGCCAGCGCATCGCCGATGGCCGCGTCGGCAGCGAAGCGCGACAGCCCCATCAGCGGCACTTCGTACTTCGGGAAGATCGGCGAGGCGTCGAGGTCGTGCTGCAGCAGCTGCGTCGCGACCACCACGTCCCCGACGTCCACGCCCGGCGCCAGTCCGCCCGCGACGCCGGTGAACACGATCGCCCTCACGCCGAAGCGCTCCAGCAGCACCGTGGCCGTGATCGCCGCCGCGACCTTGCCGATGCGCGACAGCACCGCGACCACCGGCCGGCCATGCAGATGGCCCACCCAGAAGTCACGGCCGGCGACGCGCACGCGCTGCTCGTCGGGCATCAGCGCGAGAAGCGCGCCCAGCTCCTCGTGCATCGCTGCGACGATGGCGATGGGCGCTGGCGACAGGGTGCTCACGGTATTTCTCTTTCCAGGAACACCGAGGAACCGGCTTCGCCGGGCCTCTGGTGTTGCCCCCTGCAAGGGGGTTGGCGCAGCGACACGAAGTGCGCGAAGCCTGGGGGTTTACTTGATATCCACGCCGTAGAAGGTGTGGCGGCCGAAGGGGCTCAGCTTGAAGTCGACCACCTCCTTGCGCACCGGCTTCAGCTGCACCGCATGCGCGATGGTGAACCACGGCGCCTGCTCCTTGAAGATCAGCTGGGCCTTCTTGTAGAGCGCGTCGCGTTCGGACTGCTTGGTCGCGCTCTTGGCCTTCAGCACCAGGTCTTCGTACGGCTGGTAGCAGAACTTCGAGATGTTGCTGCCGCTGGCCGACTTGGCAGAAGCGCAGCCCAGCAGCGTGTAGAGGAAGTTGTCCGGATCGCCGTTGTCGCCGGTCCAGCCCAGCATGCCCATCTGGTGCTCGCCGGCCTGCAGGCGCTTGCGGTACTCGCCCCACTCGAAGCTCTTGATCTCGGCCTTGACGTTGATCTTGGCGAGGTCGGCCTGCATCAGCTCGGCGATGCGCTTGGCGTTGGGGTTGTAGGGGCGCTGCACCGGCATGGCCCACAGGTCGGTGGAGAAGCCGTCGGGGAAGCCGGCCTGTGCCAGCAGCTTCTTCGCGGCCTCGGGGTCGTACGGATCGTCCTTCACCGCATCGTTGTAGGACCACATGGTCGGCGGGATCGGGTTCTTCGCGGCCACGCCGGTCGAGAGGTACACGCCGTCGATGATGGCCTTCTTGTTGATCGCCATGTTGATGGCCTTGCGCACGCGCACGTCGTCGAAGGGCTTCTTCGTCGTGTTGTACGAGAGGTAGCCCACGTTCAGGCCGGGCTGCTCCAGCACCTGCACGTTCGGGTCCTTGCGGATCGCGTCGAGGTCGGCCGGGTTCGGGTACGGCATGACGTGGCACTCGCCCTTCTGCAGCTTGGCCCAGCGCACCGAGGCGTCGGGCGTGATCGCGAACACGAGGTCGTCGATCTTGGCCTTGCCGCCCCAGTACTGCGGGAAGGCCTTGAAGCGGATGATCGCGTCCTTCTGGTACTGCACCAGGTAGAAGGGACCGGTGCCGATCGGGTCCTGGTCGACCTTCTCGGGCGTGCCGGCCTTCAGCATCGCGATGGCGTATTCCTTCGACTGGATGCCCGCGTACTGCATCGCCAGGTTCGCGAGGAACGGCGCCTCGGCCTGGTTGAGCGTGATCTTCACCGTGTAGTCGTCGATACGGTCGACCGACTTCAGCAGCTTGGGCATGCCCATGTCGTTGAAGTAGGAGTGGTTCTGGCTCGTGACCTTGAAGAAGGGGTCGCTCTCCTTCCACTGGCGCTCGATCATGAAGATGAAGTCGTCGGCGTTGAAGTCGCGCGTGGGCTTAAAGCTCTTGCTGGTGGTGTGCCACTTCACGCCCTTGCGCAGGTGGAAGGTGTAGACGGTGCCGTCGGGCGAGATGTCCCATTTCTCGGCGAGGCCGGGCACGACCTTGGTGCCGCCGCGCTCGAACTCGACGATGGTGTTGTAGACCTGCGTGGTCACGTCGAACGAGGTGCCGGTGGTGTTCATGCCGGGATAGAAATTCTCGGGGCTGCCCTCCGAGCAATACACCAGCGTCTTGGCAGACACCGCGCCGCAGGCCAGGGTAAGGGCTGCAAGCGCTGTCGGTGCCAGGAGCGCCAGGCTTCGTGAGCGGCGCGAAACGGTGGGCTGGGTCTTCATGTGGACTCCTTGATACACGGTTGAAGGAACTGCGAGAACGGGAAACGCAACGGAACCCGAAGGAACGCTAGGGATTCGCCGCCACGGCGGCGGCGGGCGGAACGTCGGCGCGCACGAGCGGCGCGCCTTCGAGGAACTTCTCCGCGTAGTGGCAGGCCACCTGCCGCTCGTCGAGCGCGCGCAGCAGCGGCCGCTCTTCGCGGCAGCGCTGCTGCACGTGCGGACAGCGCGTGCTGAACACGCAGCCCGAAGGCGGGTTCAGCGGCGAAGGCAGCTCGCCCTTGAGCACGATGCGCTGGCTGCTGAGCCCCGGCGTGGAGGCCAGCAGCGCCTGCGTGTACGGATGCAGCGGCCGCGCGAAGATGCGCGACTTCGGGCCCTGCTCCACCGCATGGCCGAGGTACATCACGAGCACGTCGTGCGCGATGTGCCGCACCACGCCCAGGTCGTGCGAAATGAAGAGGTAGGCCAGCCCCAGCTCGGCCTGCAGGTCGGCCAGCAGGTTCAGCACCTGCGCCTGGATCGACACGTCGAGCGCCGACACCGGCTCGTCGGCCACCAGCAGGCGCGGGCTCAGCATCAGCGCGCGTGCGATGGCGATGCGCTGGCGCTGGCCGCCGGAGAACATGTGCGGATAGCGGTTGGCGTACTCGGGCCGCAGGCCCACGCGCGCGAGCATGTCGCGCGCCTTGGCCGCGCGCTCCTGCCTGCCGAGACTGGTGTTGATGGCCAGCGGGTCCTCCAGCACCGTCGCGATCTTCTTGCGCGGGTTGAGCGATCCGTAGGGGTTCTGGAACACCAGCTGCACGGCCTGGCGCAGCTCGCGCTTGCGCTCGGCCGGTGTGTCCACCGCGTCGGCGCCAACCAGCGTGAGCCGGCCCGCCGTCGGCTTCTCGATCAGCGCGACCATGCGCGCCAGCGTCGACTTGCCGCAGCCCGATTCGCCCACCACCGCCAGCGTGCGGCCGCGCTCGATGCGAAAGGAGATGTCGCCCACCGCGCGCAGCTGCGAGGGCGCACGGAACAACCCGCGGCGGATGTCGTAGGTGCGCTGGAGGTTCTTCGCCTCGACCACCACTTCGCCGGATGCGCTTGCCGATGCCTCGCTCATGCCGCGGCCTCCACCGCTCGGTGCTTCGGCGGATCGCTCGCGATGGCTTGCGCGCGGCCTGGATCGCCGAGCGGAAAGTGGCAGCGCACCTCCGCGCCGTGCGACTCGCGCAGCGCCGGACGCACCTGGCAGGCGCGCTCGGTGACGTAGCTGCAGCGCGGCGCGAACAGGCAGCCCGCGGGCCGGTCGTGCACGCCGGGCACCACGCCGCTGATGGTGGCAAGGCGGCCCTCGGGCGCGGCACGCTCGGGCAGTGCCGCCAGCAGCGCCTCGGTGTAGGGATGCTGCGGCTGGGCGAAGAGCCGGTCGACGCGCTGGTGCTCCATCACCTGGCCCGCATACATCACGGCGATGCGCTGCGCCATTTCGCTGACCACGCCCATGTTGTGCGTGATGAGCACCAGCGCCATGCCGCGCTCCTTCTGCAGGTCGCGCAGCAGGTCGAGGATCTGCGCCTGGATGGTCACGTCGAGCGCCGTGGTCGGCTCATCGGCGATCAGGAGGCGCGGATTGCAGGCGATGGCCATCGCGATCATCACGCGCTGGTTCATGCCGCCGGAAAGCTGGTGCGGGAAGCTACCCAGGCGCGACGACGCGGCCGGAATGCCGACCTGCTCGAGCAGCTCGGTCGCGCGCTTCTTCGCTTCGCGCTTGTCGAGCTTCAGGTGCAGCCGCAGCGTCTCCATCAGCTGGAAGCCGATGGTGAAGCAGGGGTTCAGGCTGGTGGTCGGCTCCTGGAAGATCATCGCGACCTCCTTGCCGACCAGCGCGCGGCGCGCCTTGTCGGAAATGCCGAGCAGGTCGTTGCCCGCGAAGCGCATGTGCTGCGCGCGAACCCGGCCCGGGAAGCCGACGAGCCCCATCAGCGCCATCATCGTGACGCTCTTGCCCGAGCCCGATTCGCCGACGATGCCGAGCACCTCGCCTTCCTCGAGGCTGAGGCTCACGCCGTCGACCGCATGAAGCACGCCGCCCTGCGTAGGGAACTCGACGTGCAGGTCCTTTATTTCCAACAGGGGCATCTCAGTGACTCCGGCCCGAAAGGAATCTTCCAGGAACACCGCGGAACCGGCTTTGCCGGGCCGCCGGTGTCGCCCCCCGCAAGGGGGTTGGAGGCCGCACGAAGTGGGCAAGCCTGGGGGTGTGCTTCATGCTAGCGTTTCAGTTTCGGGTCGAGCGCATCGCGCAGCCCGTCGCCCAGGAGGTTGAATGCGAGCACGGCAGCGAGGATGGCCATGCCGGGGAATGTGACGACCCACCACGCGCGCAGCACGAACTCGCGCGCGTCGGCCAGCATGGTTCCCCATTCGGGCGAGGGCGGCTGCGCGCCGAGGCCGAGGAAGCCGAGCGCCGCCGCATCGAGGATGGCGGTGGAGATGCCGAGCGAGGCCTGCACGATCAGCGGCGCGGCGCAGTTGGGCAGCACCTCGCGGAACATCAGCCGCAGCGTGCCGGCGCCGCTCACGCGCGCTGCGGTGACGTAGTCGCGCGAGACCTCGGCGATGACGGCCGCGCGCGTGATGCGCACGTAGTGCGGCAGCACCACGATGGCCACCGCGAGCATCGCGTTGACGAGGCCCGGTCCGAGGATCGCGACGATCACGATGGCCAGCAGCAGGCTGGGCAGCGTGAGCACGATGTCCATCAGCCGCATGATCGCGATCTCGAGCACGCCGCGGAAGAAGCCTGCGACGAGACCGAGCACGATGCCGACGACCACCGACAGCGCCACCACCGCGACGCCGATCGACAGCGACAGGCGCGCGCCGTACATGAGCCGCGAAAGAATGTCGCGGCCGATGGCGTCGGTGCCCAGCAGGTAGCTCATCGAGCCGCCCTGCTGCCACGCGGGCGGCTGCAGGAAGGCGGCGCTGTTGGTCTCGTTGGGCGCATGCGGCGCGATCCACGGCGCGAGCAGCGCGACCAGCAGCAGCACGACGATGGTGGCGAGCCCGATCACCGCGCCCCGGTTGGCCGAGAAGGCCGTCCAGAATTCGCGCCAGGGGCCGGGAGGTGCGGTGATCTTGCCCGCACCGTCGGAGACGGTGATTTGCGTGGTTGTCGCCATGGGGAAGCTCAGCGCCTGATCCGCGGGTTGATGACGCCGTACGCCACGTCCACGAGAAGGTTGACCAGCATCACGATGCCGCCGAGCAGCAGCATGCCGCCCTGCAGCACCGGATAGTCGCGCCGGCCGATGGCCTCGATGAGCCACTTGCCGACGCCGGGCCAGGAGAAGATCGTCTCGGTGAGGATCGCGCCCGTGAACAGCACGCCCACCTGCAGGCCGATCACTGTCACCACCGGAATGAGCGCATTGCGCAGCGCATGCAGCCCCACCACGCGAAAGCGCGACAGGCCCTTGGCGCGCGCGGTGCGGATGTAGTCCTCGCCCAGCACCTCGAGCATGGCCGAGCGCGTCATGCGCGCGATGACCGCGAGCGGCACCGTGCCAAGCACCACGGCCGGCAGCACGAGGTGGTGCAGTGCCGACCAGAAGGCGTCGGTATCGCCAGCGCGCAATGCGTCGATCAGCAGGAAGCCGGTGTCGGGCTCCACGTAGTACTGCACCGCGATGCGGCCCGACACGGGCGTCCACCCGAGCTGCACCGAGAAGAACAGGATGAGCAGCAGCCCCCACCAGAAGATCGGCATCGAGTAGCCGGTGAGCGAGGTCGCCATCACGCCGTGGTCGAAGATGGAGTTGCGCCGCACCGCCGCGAGGATGCCCGCGGGCAGCCCGAGCAGCAGCGCGAAGAGGATGGCGCACACCGCGAGCTCGACCGTGGCCGGGAAGAGCGAGAGGAACTCGCTCATCACCGTGTCCTGCGTGATGAGCGACTTGCCGAGGTCGCCGTGCAGCACGCGGGCGATGTAGATGCCGTACTGCACGATCACCGGCTTGTCGAAGCCGTAGGCGGTGCGCAGCTCGGCGTGGCGCGCGGGGTCGATCCCGCGCTCGCCGGCCATGGTCTCGATGGGGTCACCCGGCACCAGCCGGATGAGGAAGAAGGCGAGCAGTGTCATGCCGAAGAAGGTCGGCACCAACAGACTCAAACGGGTAAAGACAAACCTGAGCATCGACCCGCGAATATGCAAGATCGATGCCTCGGCCCCACCCGGGCCGAACCCTTACTTCAGCGCACGCTTGCGCACTTACTTCTTGGCGTCGCGCAGCTCGCGGCGAAGGATCTTTCCGACCGGCGTCTTCGGCATGTCGGTACGAAACTCTACGATGCGCGGCTGCTTGTAACCCGTAAGGTTTGCTCTGCAGTATTCGCGCACCTGAGCCTCCGTGAGCGAAGGGTCTTTCTTGACGATGACGAGCTTCACTGCCTCGCCGGTCTTGTCGTCGGGCACGCCGACCGCTGCGCATTCGAGCACGCCCGGAATGAGTGCGACAACGTCCTCGACCTCGTTCGGATACACGTTGAAGCCCGACACCAGGATCATGTCCTTCTTGCGGTCGACCACCTTGAAGTAGCCGCGCTCGTCGACCACGCCGATGTCGCCGCTCTTGAAGTAGCCGTCGGCCGTCATGACCTTGGCGGTCTCGTCGGGGCGCTGCCAGTAGCCGGCCATCACCTGCGGGCCCTTGATGGCGATCTCGCCGCGCTCGCCCGCGGGCACCTCGTTGCCTTCGTCGTCGAGCAGCTTGAGCCAGGTGCTCGGCAGCGGCAGGCCGATGGTGCCGGTGTAGGCGGTGCTGTTGGTCGGGTTGCAGGTGGCCGAGGGCGAGGTCTCGGAGAGGCCGTATCCCTCGCAGATCGGGCAGCCCGTCTTCTCGAGCCAGAGCTTCGCCACCGCGGCCTGCACCGCCATGCCGCCGCCCACCGAGACCTTGAGGTTCTTCCAGTTGACGGTGTTGAAGTCGGGGTGGTTCGCAAGCCCGTTGAACAGCGTGTTGACGGCCGGGAAGCTGTGGATCGTGTGCTTCGACAGCTCCTTCAGCACGCCGGGGATGTCGCGCGGATTCGGGATCAGGATCAGCTTGCCGCCCGTGCGCATGCTCAGCATCATGCCGACCGTGAACGCGAAGATGTGATACAGCGGCAGCGCGCACACGCCCGTGGGCTGCTCGTTGGCCGGCACCTTGTTCATGACCGGCTCGTTCCACGCCTCGGACTGCAGCACGTTGGCGATCACGTTGCGGTGCAGGAGCACGGCGCCCTTCGACACGCCGGTGGTGCCGCCGGTGTACTGCAGCACCGCCACGTCGTCGGGCCCGATGGCCGCGGGCTTGAACGAGGCACCCGCGCCCTTGTCGAGCGCGTCGTTGAAGCGCACCGCGCCCGGCAGGCTGAAGGTGGGCACCATCTTCTTGACGTTGCGCACCACGTAGTTGACGAGCGCGCCCTTGAGGAAGCCGAGGCGGTCGCCCATGGAAGCCAGCACGATGTGCTTGACCGGCGTGCTCGCGATGCATTGCTGCAGCGTGGTGCCGAAGTTCTCCATGATGACGATGGCCTTCGCGCCCGAGTCCTTGAGCTGGTGCTCCAGCTCGCGCGGCGTGTACAGCGGATTGACGTTGACCAGGATCAGGCCCGCGCGCAGGATGCCCGCCACCGCGATCGGGTACTGCGGGCAGTTGGGCATCATCACCGCGACGCGGTCGCCCTTGGCGAGGCCCAGGCCCTGCAGGTAGCCGGCAAACGACTTGCTCTGCCTGTCGGTCTCGCCGTAGCTGATGTCCTTGCCCATGAAGCTGTAGGCCGTGCGGTCGGCGTACTTCGTGAAGCTCTCCTCCATGAGCGCGACCAGCGAGGGGTAGTGCGAGGCATCGATATCGGCGGGCACGCCCTGCGGATAGCTGCTGAGCCAGGGACGATCGGTCATTGGATTTGTCTCCTCCGGGAGTCGGACTGTTGAAAACGAAAACGGCGCACGAAGTGGCGCCGCGAAGAACTCGTCCGCTGCGCGGACGGGGACCTTCGGCCTATTCGATGGCCTTGACCATATCTTCCACTACTTTTTTAGCATCGCCAAAGACCATCATCGTCTTGTCCATGTAGAACAGCTCGTTGTCCAGGCCGGCGTAGCCCGCGGCCATGGAGCGCTTGTTCACGATGACGGTCTTGGCCTTGTAGGCCTCCAGGATCGGCATGCCGTAGATCGGGCTGCCCTTGGTGTGCGCGGCCGGATTCACCACGTCGTTGGCGCCCAGGATGATCGCCACGTCGGCCTGGCCGAACTCGCCGTTGATGTCCTCCATCTCGAACACCTGGTCGTAGGGCACCTCGGCCTCGGCCAGCAGCACGTTCATGTGGCCGGGCATGCGGCCGGCCACCGGGTGGATGGCGTACTTCACGGTGATGCCCTTCTCGGTGAGCTTCTGCGCAAGCTCCTTCACCGCGTGCTGGGCACGGGCGACGGCCAGGCCGTAGCCCGGCACGATCACCACCGTCTCGGCATTGCCGAGCACGAAGGCCGCGTCGTCGGCGCTGCCGCTCTTCACCGGGCGCTGCTCCTTCGCGCCGCCGGTGGCCGCGGCCGCCTCGCCGCCGAAGCCGCCCAGGATCACGTTGAAGAACGAGCGGTTCATGGCCTTGCACATGATGTAGCTCAGGATCGCGCCCGAGGAACCCACCAGCGAGCCGGCCACGATCAGCATCGCGTTGTTCAGGCTGAAGCCGATGCCCGCGGCTGCCCAGCCCGAGTAGCTGTTGAGCATCGACACCACCACCGGCATGTCCGCGCCGCCGATCGGGATGATGATGAGCACGCCCATCACGAAGGCCAGCGCCAGCATCGCGAAGAAGGCCGTCCAGCTCTCGGTGAACACGAACACCAGCCCCAGGCCGATGGTCGCCAGGCCCAGCACGAGGTTGAGCATGTGCTGGCCGGAGAACTGCACCGGCGCGCCCTGGAACAGGCGGAACTTGTACTTGCCCGAGAGCTTGCCGAAGGCGATGACCGAGCCGCTGAAGGTGATGGCGCCGATGGCCGCGCCCAGGAACAGCTCCAGCCGGTTGCCGGGGGGAATCGCGTAGCGCACGAAGCCGTCGAGAACGACGGCGCCGTCCGGCGTCTGCGCGCCGATGAGCGCAGCGGCAGGCGCGGCGGTGATGCCGAAGGCCCATGGCTCGGCCACCGCGGCCACCGCGATGAACACCGCCGCCAGGCCGATCATGCTGTGCATGAAGGCAACCAGCTCGGGCATCTTGGTCATCTCGACCTTGTTGGCCATGTAGGCGCCCAGGCCGCCGCCGACGACGACCGCGGCCAGCACCCAGGCGATGCCGGTGCCGAAGTCGACGTTGAGCGAGCGCGTCAGTCCGTGGATCAGCGCGACGGTGGTCAGCACGGCGATCGCCATGCCGGTCATGCCGAAGATGTTGCCGCGGATGGAGGTGGTGGGATGGCTCAGGCCCTTGAGGGCCTGGATGAAGCAGACGCTGGCGACGAGGTACAGCAGCGTGACGAGGTTCATGCTCACTTGGCGGCTCCCTCTTCAGCCTTCGGTGCGGCCTTCCTGTCCTTCTTCTTGAACATCTCCAGCATCCGCCGCGTGACGAGGAAGCCGCCGAAGACGTTCACCGCGGCCAGCGCCACGGCCAGCACGCCCATGGTCTTGCCCAGCGGCGTGGTCGTGAGCGCGGCCGCCAGCATGGCGCCCACGATCACGATGGCCGAGACGGCATTGGTCACGGCCATCAGCGGCGTGTGCAGCGCCGGCGTGACGGTCCACACGACGTGGTAGCCGACGTAGATCGCCAGCACGAAGATGATCAGGTTGATGACGGTGTGAGAGACGATGTCCATGTTCTTCTCCTCGACGGGCGTTGTTACTTCTTCGTGACCTGGCCGTCCTGCGTGACGCGGCAGGCGGCGACGATGTCGTCCTCGAGGTCGATCTTCAGCGCGCCCTCCTTGGTGACGATCAGCTTGAGGAAGTCGAGCACGTTGCGCGCATAGAGCGCCGACGCATCCGCCGCCACGAGCGCGGCGAGGTTGGTCTCGCCCACGATGGTCACGCCGTGCTTCACGACGGTCCTGTCGGCCTCAGACAGCGGGCAGTTGCCGCCGACGCCACCATCGGGATTGACTGGGCCCTTGCCCGCCGCGATGTCGACGATCACCGAGCCCGGCTTCATCGACTTGACCATGTCCTCGGTGATGAGCGTGGGCGCGGCGCGGCCCGGGATGAGCGCGGTGCTGATGACCACGTCGGCCAGCGCCACGCGCTTGGCGACCTCGGCCTGCTGCCGGGTGAGCCAGCTCGCGGGCATCGGCCGCGCGTAGCCGCCCACGCCTTCGGCCGCGTCTTTCTCTTCCTGGGTCTCGTAGGGGACGTCGATGAACTTGCCGCCCAGCGACTCGATCTGCTCCTTGACGCTCGGGCGCACGTCGGACGCCTCGATGACGGCGCCCAGGCGCTTGGCGGTGGCGATGGCCTGCAGCCCCGCCACGCCCACGCCCAGGATGACGACACGCGCGGCCTTCACCGTGCCGGCCGCGGTCATGAGCATGGGGAAGAAGCGCTGGTACTTGTCGGCCGCGATCATCACGGCCTTGTAGCCGGCGATGTTGGCCTGCGAGGAGAGCACGTCCATGCTCTGGGCGCGGGTGGTGCGCGGGGCGGCCTCGAGCGCGAAGGCGGTGACGCCGGCTGCCGCCAGGCGCTGCAGGCCGGCGGCGTCGAAGGGGTTGAGCATGCCGATGACGACGGCGCCGGGCTTCAGCTGCGCGGTCTCGGCCTCGGTGGGTGTGCGGACCTTGAGGACCATGTCGGTGGAGAAGGCGCCGGCCTGGTCGGTGATCTCCGCGCCTGCGGCCTGGTAGGCCGCGTCGGTCACGCTGGCTGCAACGCCCGCTCCCGCCTGTACCCGTACGGTGTGCCCTGAGGCGACCAGTTTCTTCACCGTCTCAGGTGTAACAGCCACGCGGGTTTCGCCTGCCAGTGTCTCGGCGGGCACGCCAATCAGCATAGAGATCTCCTCAGAGCAAGGGGCACAGGGGGAATGTGCCGGCAGCTTACAGCAAGATTACAGCCGGGAGCTGTCGCCGAAACGCTCTGTCGTTTTCATCCCAAAGCGTGGTAGAGCTTATGGATACTATAACTTCAGCTATTCAATTGATAGCGAATTGGGGTATTCGCTAGCCGGATGGACCATGGAGCGGCACCCGCGCTGCCAGCGGCCTGCGGAACCGAGCCGCGAAGACGTCCGCAACGCCGTCGCTCGAAATCTCTATTTGTATCCAACTGTCGCCAATTTCGTTAACAAGCAATCAGAAATCCACGATTTGCGTGCATTAGTTGCAATCCCAAAAACTTTACCTTAGTCGCAGATAGATACACTTCTGCCCAAGAATCGCCAGTTCACGGAAGCTGACGAAGGGAGGAAAAAAGGGGTTTGGAATGCGAATCGCGGTACTCGACGAAGGTGTAGACCACTTCAGGCGGATCAATCAAACCATGGCGGCGCTCGAACACGAGTGCCATCCCTACACGGAAGGAAAGGCGCTGCTGCAGGCGATGCGCCGCCAGACCTTCGACCTGCTGATACTCGGCTGGGATCTCCCCGACATGAAGGGGCCCGAGGTGGTCGCGACCATCCGCAGGGATCTCAACAGCCGCGTTCCCATTCTTTTCGTCTCCGACAAGCCCGGCGAGGCCGACATGGTCGAGGGCCTCAATGCGGGAGCCGACGACTTCATGGCCAAGCCCACGCGCTCCGGCGAACTCGAGGCCCGCGTCAACGCCTTGCTGCGACGGTCCTACCCGGCCCAGCACGAGAGCGAACTGGTCTTCGGCCCCTATCACTTCTACCCGCCTTCGCGCGTACTGAAGGTGCGGGGTGTGCAGGTCGAGCTGAAGAACCGGGAATACGAACTCGCGCTCTTCCTGTTCCAGAACCTCGGCCGGCTGCTCTCGCGCGAGCATCTGCACGAAGCCGTCTGGGGCCTCGGCATCGAGGCGCTGTCGCGCTCGCTCGACACGCACATCTCGCGGCTTCGGACCAAGCTCGACCTGCGTCCGGCCAACGGTTTCCTGCTGCTGGCCATCTACGGCCTCGGCTACCGCCTCGAAACCATCGAGGCCGATGCGCTGCCCAGCGTGGTCGGTGCCCGCTGAAGCCGGGTTTCAGGCCGAGCTACAGTAGTCTCTGAAACGGCGCGCCCGGCGTGCGCCGCACCGAGGAACGAGACGAATGAATCCGATGATCCGGCTGCTGCTCGCCATCACACTGCTCTGGAGTTGGCTCGGCCCTGCCACCGCCGGGGAAGAGGTCGAAGCCAGCGACATGGTGCGCGGCGGCATGCTGGCCATCCAGATGATCGACCAGGGCCGCGCCGGCGAACTGTGGGACGGCGCCACGCCGGCCGCCCGCAAGCGCGTCTCCCGCGCCGACTTCGTCAGCCAGGTCAGCCGAAGCCGCTCGACCATCGGTGCGCCGCAGATGCGCACCTGGGTGGCAGTCAATCGCCAGGTCGTCGCGAACGCCGATCCCGACACGGCCGGCCAGTACGTCAGCGTCGAGTACGAATCCCGCTTCGCGAACAAGCCTGAAGGCTCCGTGCGCGAACTCGTGAGCTTTCACCTCGACCAGGACCGCATCTGGCGCTTCAGTGGCTATGTACTGAAATAAGAGGGGCAAAAGATGGCAACTTCGCGCTGGAAGCCCAATGTCACGGTCGCCGCGGTGATCGAGCGCGAGGGGCGCTTTCTTCTCGTTGAGGAAAACACGCCCGACGGCCTGCGCCTCAACACGCCCGCCGGCCACCTCGACCCCGGCGAGTCACCGGCCGAGGGCTGCGCGCGCGAGACGCTGGAAGAAACGGCCCATCATTTCACGCCAACTGCGCTCATCGGCATCTACATGGCCCGTTCGCGCCCGCTGGCCGAGCGCGGCGAAGACACCACCTACATGCGCTTCGCCTTCGCGGGCACCCTGGGTGCCTTCGAGGAAGGCCGAGCGCTCGACGAAGGCATCGTGCGCACAGTGTGGATGACGGCCGACGAGATCCGCGCGAGCGTGCAGCGGCACCGCAGCCCGCTGCTGCTGCGGTGCGTGGAAGACCACCTGGCCGGCAAGCGCCACCCGCTCGATGTGGTGCACGTCGACGAATCGGTGTGGTCGCAGCCCTGAATCGAAGAGTGAGGGGCTCCGGTGTCAGTCAGACGATGACGCCGCCGCCCAGGCAGCGTTCGCCGTCGTAGAGCACGGCCGACTGCCCCGGCGTCACCGCCCACTGCGGATCGCCGAACCGCAGGCCGAAGACGGCGGGGTTCGCACCGCCTGCCACCGTTTCCATCTCGCAGGCCGCGTCGGCCTGCCGGTAGCGCGCCTTGGAGCCGTAGGCGCCCGGCACCGGCGCCTCGCCGGAAATCCAGCTCGCGTCGTCCGCCTTCAGTTCCGAGCACAGCAGCCACGGATGATCGTGCCCCTGCACCACCCACAGCGTGTTCTTCTCGACGTCCTTGCGCGCCACGAACCAGGGCGAATGGTCGCCCGAGCCGCGCTGCGCGCCCTTTTCCTTCACGCCGCCGATGCCCAGCCCCTGCCGCTGCCCCAGCGTGTAGAAGCTCAGCCCCTGGTGCTCGCCCAGCTTGCGGCCTCGGTCGTCCTTGATCGGGCCCGGCTCCTTGGAGATGTAGCGGTTGAGGAACTCGCGGAACGGCCGCTCGCCGATGAAGCAGATGCCGGTCGAGTCCTTCTTCTTGGCGTTGGGCAGGCCGATTTCCTCGGCGATGCGGCGCACCTCGGTCTTGTGCAGCTCGCCGACCGGGAACATCGTCTTCGACAGCTGCGCCTGGTTCAGGCGGTGCAGGAAGTAGCTCTGGTCCTTCGACGGATCGAGCCCCTTGAGCAGCTCGTGCCTGCCGGTGGCCTCGTTCAGCCGCACGCGGGCGTAGTGGCCGGTGGCGATCTTCTCGGCGCCCAGGCGCATGGCGTGGTCGAGGAAGGCCTTGAACTTGATCTCGGCGTTGCACAGCACATCGGGGTTGGGCGTGCGGCCGGCCTTGTACTCGCGCAGGAACTCGGCGAACACGCGGTCCTTGTAGTCGGCCGCGAAGTTGACGTGCTCGATCTCGATGCCCAGCACGTCGGCCACGCTGGCGGCGTCCACGAAGTCGATGTTCGACGAGCAGTACTCGCTGTCGTCGTCGTCTTCCCAGTTCTTCATGAAGATGCCGACCACCTCGTGCCCCTGCTGCTTGAGCAGGTGCGCCGTCACCGCGGAATCCACTCCGCCGCTGAGTCCCACAACGATCCGATGCTTTGCCATAAGCCCCCTATTGTCCCAGCCCCGTGGAAGGGGCCTGCGGCGTGTGGGAAATCGGGAAAACCCGTGTCGCCGGTTTGTCAGCCCGACGGCCATCGACAGGAGGGCCGGCGCTAAAGTGATTCCGGACGAAGGCGGCAGCAAGACCCGCCACGCCATTCACGAGACGACAAACGCAAGCGGAGACAAGACGCATGGCTACACCTTCGACCGCCGCCACTGCCGGCGACATCCTCCCCTGGACCCGCACCTATCCCGAAGGCATGCGCTGGGACGCCGAATTGCCGGTAAAGCCGGTGCAGCAGATGCTCGACGAGGCTGTCGAACGCTGGCCCGGCCAATCCGCCGTCGAGTTCATGGGCCAGGCCATCACCTACCGCGAACTCGGCGCTGCCGTCGAGCGCGCGGCCAAGGGACTGCAGGACCTGGGCGTGAAACCGGGCGTGCACGTCGGCCTCTACCTGCCCAACACGCCGCACTACCCGATCGCCTTCTTCGCGGTGCTGAAGGCCGGCGGCACGGTGGTCAACTACTCGCCGCTGGACGCCGAGCGCGTGCTGGCCCACAAGATCGAGGACAGCCGCACCGATATCCTCGTCACCCTCGACCTCGTCAACCTCTACCCGCAGATGGCGCGCCTGCTCGACAGCTCGCGCCTGAAGACGCTGGTGGTCGGCAGCCTCGGCGACTACGGCGCCATGGGCGACAAGGTGCAGGCCCAGCTGCAGGGCGCCGGCCAGATCGCCCCGGTGCCGGTGGACGACCGGCACGTGCGCTTCACCGATCTGCTGAAAAGCGAAGGCACGCACAAGACCTACCCGCTGGGCGACCTCGCCGAAGAGATCGTGGTGCTGCAGTACACCGGCGGCACCACCGGCCTGCCCAAGGGCGCGATGCTCACGCACGCCAACCTCACTTCCGCCTCGGCGCAGTACTACGAGTCGACCCGGGGCGGGCCGCCCATCCTGGATGAAGGCAAGGAGCGCTTCCTGGTGGTGCTGCCGCTCTTCCACATCTTCGCGCTCAGCGCCGCGATGCTGCTCGGCGTGCGCCTGGGCGCGGCGCTGGTGCTGCACACGCGCTTCGATGTCGATGCGGTGATGAACGAGCTCGCCGCCAGCCGCATCAGCGTGTTCCCCGGCGTGCCGACGATGTACACCGCGATCCTCTCGCACCCCAAGGCCAGGGAGATGGACCTGCGCTCGCTCAAGTTCTGCGGCTCGGGCGGCGCGCCGCTGCCGGTGGAGGTGGAGCAGCGCTTCTTCGAGCTCACCGGCTGCCATCTGAACGAAGGCTGGGGCATGACCGAGACCTCGCCCGTTGGCACCTTCACCCCCGCGCGCGGCCTGCGCAAGGCGGGGTCGTGCGGCATGCCTCTGCCGCAGGTTCGCATCAAGCTCGTGAGCCTGGACGACCCGGCGAAGGACGTCACCGCCTTCGGCGAGGCCGGCGAGCTCTGCATCAAGGGCCCGAACGTGATGAAGGGCTACTGGAACAACCCCAAGGCCACGGCCGATTCGATGACGCCCGACGGCTACTTCCGCAGCGGCGACGTCGCGAAGATGGATGCCGACGGCTACCTCTACATCGTCGACCGCACCAAGGACATGCTGCTGTGCGGCGGCTACAACGTCTATCCGCGCGTGCTGGAGGAGGCGGTGTACGAGCACCCCTCGGTGGCCGAAGTCTGCGTGATCGGCATCCCCGACGAGTACCGCGGCCAGTCGCCCAAGGCCTTCGTGAAGCTCAAGGACGGCACGCCCGAGCTGACGCTCGACGAGCTCAAGGCCTTCCTGAAGAACCGCCTCGGCAAGCACGAGATGATCGGCGCGCTCGAGATCCGCGCCGAGCTGCCCAAGACGCCGGTGGGCAAGCTCTCGAAGAAGGATCTCGTCGACGAGGAAGCCCGCAAGCGGGCGGCATAGCAGCCGAGCGGCACCCGGCTTTTTCGTGGAACACCGGGGAACCGGCTTTGCCGGGCCGCAGGTGTTGCCCCCGGTAGGGGGAAGGCGCACGCGACACGCAGTGCGCGAAGCCCGGGGGCGAGCCTAGTGAAAAGCTCCGGCGAGCAGCTCGTAGGAACGCAGCCGCGCCACGTGGTCGAACATCTGCGAGGTGATCATGAGCTCGTCCGCGCCGGTGCGAGCGACGAAGGCTTCCACGCCCTTCTTCACCGTCTCGACCGAACCGACCGCCGAGCACGACAGCACCGAGTCGAGCAGCGCGTTCTCCGCCGGGCCGATCTTCTGGCGATAGCCCTCCACCGGCGGCGGCAGGCGGCCCGGGCGGCCGCTGCGCAGGTTCACGAAGGCCTGCTGCCACGAGGTGGCGCGGAACTCGGCCTCCTCGTCGGTGTCGGCCGCGAACACGTTGAAGCCCAGCATCACGTACGGCTTCTGCAGCTGCGCCGAGGGCCTGAAGGTCTCGCGATAGATCTGGATGGCCTGCATGATCTGCTGCGGCGCGAAGTGCGAGGCGAAGGCGTAGGGCAGGCCCAGGTGGGCGGCCAGCTGCGCGCCGAAGGTGCTCGATCCGAGGATCCACACCGGCACCTCCAGCCCCGCGCCGGGCACGGCGCGCACCGGCTGCTGCGGGTTCTTCGACATGAAGTCCATCAGCTCGATCACGTCCTGCGGGAACTGGTCGGCGTCCGACTCCAGGTTGCGCCGCAGGGCCCGTGCGGTGCGCTGGTCCGAGCCCGGCGCGCGCCCCAGGCCGAGGTCGACGCGCCCCGGGTACAGCGACTCGAGCGTGCCGAACTGCTCGGCGATCACCAGCGGCGAATGGTTCGGCAGCATCACGCCGCCGGCACCGATGCGAATGGTGGATGTGCCCGCCCCAACGTAGGCCAGCAGCACGGCGGTGGCCGCGCTTGCGATGCCCGGCATGCCGTGGTGCTCGGCCAGCCAGTAGCGCGTGTAGCCCAGCTTCTCGCCATGCTGCGCCAGCGAGAGCGAGTTGCGGAACGACTGCGCGGCGTCGCTGCCCTCGGTGATCGGGGAAAGGTCGAGGATGGAGAACGGAATCATGGGCGCGATCATGGCCCCAAGCGCCCATTTCCGTCGCCGCAGGGGCTATTCGGTTTGGTATAGCGTGGTCACGCTGGCGAAGTCGCGGCCGTTCTGTTCCACGCTTGCCTGGAAGGGCACGCTCTCGCCCGGCGCGATGGCCGGCAGGTTATCCACCAGCTTGAAGCCCGTGAGCTGCCCGTTGCGGTCGCGCAGGCTCACCCACAGCCGCACCTTGCCGACGATGCCCGTGCCCGGGTTCTTCACGCTGCCGCTGACCACCACGTACTTGTACGAAAAGCGCTGGCTGAAGTTGAGCAGCACGCTGCCGATCTCGGCCTTGGTGCCCGTCACCTTCACCTCCAGCGGCTTGCGCGGGCCGGGCAAGGCGGCGCGGCGCATGGGCTTCCACTCGATGCGCGTGTCGGTGATGCGCTCCATGTCCTGCGGCTCCAGGTAGATGGGAAAGCGCTCGCCGGGATACAGGTAGGCCAGCCCCGAGATGGTGGTCGTGCCGTGCGCCTTGCTGCCGCTGAAGCGCGAGATCACGCCGCCCGGCGCGAGCACGACGGCGTCGGTGCTGCGGTTAACCAGTTCGCCCAGGAAAAGCCGCTGCTGGATGTTGTTGCGCCCGTCCACCAGCGGCAGCAGCTCGAGCTGCTTCTCGTCGAAGCGCTCGCTGTCGTCGGCCAGCAGGTCGTCGGTGCCCAGGCGCAGCTCGGGATTGAAGCTCTCCGCTCCGCCTGCGGTGCGGACCACGCGCTCCGCATTCAGCACCGGCGTGCGTCCGCCCGAGGCCTCGACGACGCTGTAGCCGATGCGATAGTCCCACGCCGCGATGGCCGCCGCGCGGCCGAAGCGCGAGATGCTCACGTCCACCGAGGTCCGCCCGCCGGGCTGGATCTCGTTGGCCTGCCCGTAGCCATGGCCGAAGCCGATCACCTGCCCCGCGTCGTCGTACAGCGTGGCCAGCACCTCGAAGCCGCCGAGCACCGTGGCGTCCTTGCGGTCGTTGACGATGCGGCCCACCAGCCGCACCCGGTCGCCCTGCTGCACCAGCCGCACGCGCGAGAACGCCATGCGCGGCCCCTTGACCGCACTGTAGGGCTCGGCCAGCTTCTGCACGCGCAGCTCCTGGCGCGTGACGTTCTTGCCGCTGGGCATGTCGACCAGCACGGGGGCGCTTTCGCCGGGCTCGAGCACGGCCACCGGCAGCGTCTCGCTGCGCTCGTCGAGCTTGTTCTCGCCGTCGTAGTACACGGCGCGGATGCCTGCGCGCGACAGCGGCTTGCCCGTCTCGTTGCGCGCCACCACCAGCAGCTTGGGGGTGGCCGAGCTGCCGCCGCCCACGAGCACCTGGCGCGGCTCGTCGAGCTTGAGACCTTCGACGGGAATGGTGCGGTCGATGGCGGCGGCCACGCGCTGCGAAGCGCCGCGCGTGTCGGCGTTCCGGTTGCCGAGGACCACGCCGATCACGCCGAAGAGCACCACCGCGGCCACCGCCACGCCGACCGCGATGCCGAGCTTGCGGAGCATGAGCGCCTGCTTGCGCGCCTCCTCGGCCGCAAGCCGCCGGCCGGCTTCGTTCTTCACCTGGTCGAGCACGCGCTCCAGCCGGTCGGAGACGTTGTCTTCCACCAGCGTGACGGAGCCGCAGTGCTCGCAGGTGTATTCGTTGAGGCCGGTGCGCTTGAGCACGCTGCTGCCGCATTCGCCGCACTTGAGCGTCTGGAGATCGATGGTCATGTATAAAAACTGCTCCCGTCTTTTCTTTTGCTGCGCCCCTCGGCCCGCTACCAATCGAAGGCGTCTGCGATTCCCTCGGCCCGCTCGGCACCCACCAGCGGCGCGAGCCGCTCGACGAGGCGCGCGCGATGCACCGGGTTCACCGAGAAGTCGTCCATGAAGATGTCGTCGCCCGCCTCGTCCCAGACCTGGCCGATGGTGCCGAGGCACGCGGCCATCTCCAGGATGTCGGCGAAGAGGGGCTCGTCGTCCTCCCACCTGCCCGCGCCGTGCCGGGCGAACTGTATCGCGCCGCTGCGCAGGTCGAAGACGAAGGGATCGCCGCCCTGGTCGGCCACCACCAGCCAGTGACCGGGCCATGAGTCGAGGCGTTCACCGGTGATGCCGTGCCACCGGTACCCGGCCTGCAGCGACCACAGCCGCGCCAGCGGCGGAATGCTGAACGGGTTGCCGGCCGTGGCGATGGTGAGGCCCGCGTGGCCCACGCGCTCGTTGATCCAGTTGCCCAGCGGGCCGACCTGCTCGTAGAAGGCCGCGACCGCTTCGGGCAGCGCGATCTCGCCGCGCCAGTGTTCGGCGGCGAGCTGCGGCGCCAGCGCGCCGTGCGGAGCCAGCGCCGCGCGAGCCTGTTCTGTCGATGCCACGTGATTTCCTCCGCTTTCAGGACTCACAGGCCGCACGCAGCGCGGTGCGAAGCGCTGCCACGTCGCCGGCTGCGATCTCGCGCACGCCGGGGCAGCGCGCCAAGGCCGCAGGCCGTCGACGCGACCACCGGCACGCCCGCCGCCACGGCACGCAGCAGCGCACGCGGCGCATGCTCGACGTGCGCGGGCAGCACGACCACGGCGGCGCCTGCGAGCCAGTCGCCCTGCCAGTTCATGTGCCCGACATGGCCGATGCCCTGCCAGAGCCCATCGTCGTCGGATGCGGAGCCCAGCACGCGCAGCCGGCAAGGCCAGCCCTGCAGGGCCGCGGCCAGCTCGCGCGCGCCCTTGCGCGCCAGCGCGCTCGCGGCGAAGACGACGAGCGGCAGATCGGCATCCGCGCGAACGACGGCTCCTGCCTGAGGCAGCGCCCATTCGAGCCTGCGCAGTTGCGCCTGCGGGGCCGGCGCTGCCAGCCGCCGGGCGACTTCGGCATGCGGCGTCACGATGGCCGAGACGCGGGCCAATGCCAGCGACTCCGCACGTACCAGCGACGCATCGGCGCGGAAGTCGCGCAGGGTGGCGTCATCGGGCCAGCGCCGGGAGGCTTCGTCGAGCCGCCGCTCGATGTCGGCCATCGGCAGCGCGCCGGCCAGCACCACCACGCTGCGGCCATCGAGCGCACCGAGGCGCTGCAGGTGCGGCAGCAGCGACTGCTCGACCACCAGCTGCGTGTGCTCCGGCCTCAGCCGCGCCGCGAAAGCCTGCGCAAGCCAGCGCTGGCCGTCGATCAAGCTGGCCTGCCGCCGTCCCGCCCGCCGGGCCCACAGCCGCTGCCACAGGGCGCGGCGCAGGCTCGCGGTCCACGGTGCCTGCGGGGCCAAGGCCGCCGGCTCGCGGTGCCAGCCCGTCGCGGGGCTGCGCCAGAAGGCGAGCCGCATCGGCACCGGCTGCATGCGCTGCGCGCGCGGATGCTCTTCGCGCAGGTAGCGCGCGAACTCCGGCGTCCAGGTGTCGAGCAGCGCGACGGTGAGACCCTGCGGGCCGACATCGACCTGCGGGCGATGGCGGAAGCAGGCGGTCTGGTCGCAGCTGAGGCAGCCGCGCGCCACCGGCGGCGCGGCGTTCGCGTCTCCGCTCGAGTCATCGTTCGTGCGGCGCACAGTGACTGGCACGAAAGGCGCGGTCGAGGCGCCGCGGCCGCGGATGCGCAGCACCAGCTCCGAGCCGGTCAGCTCCACTTCGAGCCGCCACGCCTGCCTGGCGCGCACCTTCAGATCGATGTAGTTCCAGAACACCGTCGCGTCGACGGCATCCGGGCCCGGCTCGCCGGCCTGCTCGATGCGTGCCGTGTGCCCGTGCCGCTCGACGAGCTCGAAGCCCGCACGCGACGCCACGGTGGCGAGCGCGTTCGACAACTGGCACAGCCCGCCGGCCAGCGTCGGCACCACGCAGCCGCCGCGCAGCTCGCGCCCCTGCACGAAGCCGCGCCATGCGGCGGGCCTGCCCAGCTGGCGCCAGAAGCTCATGACCTCGCCGGCCGGCACCTCGACGGCATCGAAGGCGCGGCGCGCGACACGCAGGTTCTGCACCTTGCCGGCCACGAGCGGGAATTCGTCGGCGCGGCCGTCGGTCCACAGGGGTGTGCGGCAGTGGGCGAGCACCGGCGCGTCGGCCAGCGCACCGCTGCCTTCGGTCCACCGGCGGGCCGAGGGCCGCAGCGTCTCGCGCAGCGCGTGGGCGGTGGCCAGGAGCCGCGAGCGCAGCCAGAAGTCGATCGCGTCGATGCGGCGCGGCGGCTGCCAGGCCTGCACCCTCACGCGGAGGGGCCTCGCTTGCGCCATTGGCCGAGGTCGGCTTCGATGCGCTCGTCGATGTTGCCGCTCCACTGCACGCCGAAGCCGGCGGCGCGCAGCAGCTCGACGATGCGGCGGCCCACGACCACGGTGTTGGCTTCGCGCTGCTCGATCTCGGGAATCATCCCGCCGCTGAAGGCCAGGTGCAGGCGGCCGGTGCGCACCGCCCGATCGAGATCCTGTGCGTGATAGAAGCAGCAGCCCCGGATGCCCGATTCCATGCGGCCCGCGGCACGCCATTGCTCGCGCACGTCGTCATGGCCGTCGGCGAGCGTGTTGCCGGCGCGGTGCAGCGCGATGATCTTCTCGCTGCGCAGCTGGGCGAACACGGCCTCGAGCCGGTCGTATTCGGTCTGCTCGGGCCATTCGGCCTCGGCGGCGCGCTTGGCGGCGCATGCACGGGCGGCCTCGGCCTTGACCCAGGCGCGGTCCTCGTAGGTGAGCTCGTCGGGGTCGAGGTACTCGTCGGTGATCATCCACTCGACATCGGCATCGGGATGAAAGCCGCTCCACACCAGGTCGTGGATGCGTCCGCGCGTGTCTTCGGGGTCGAGTGTGAGTGCCATGCGTGTTGGGCTGCCGCCTCGGCGGCAGCGGGTCATGCTTTCTTTTTTCCTGGCGGAAGCGTGCTGGTATTTTCACCCGGGCGCACCACGATGGCGCGTTAATGCGAAAGCATGATGTCCGGCGGACACCCCTTCCGAATCGCACCATCATGAAGGATGCGACATGGCAAGGCAATGCGCCTTATGGCGCAGCCGGCTCCTCCACATGGCCGGGTTTGCCGGGGCTGCTGGCTATGCTTGGCGGCTCTCCATGCCGCAGCCACACCGCCTTCCAGACCCCGCCCCCGCATCGGCCGACGAGCGCCTGCCCACCTCGTGGACCTCCGCCATGCCGCAGACCACGGAGCGCATGCCAAGGACGGCCGCCGACCGGATCGCCTGGCTGGTCGCGCTCGCGGTGCTGGTCTTCATGGCCGTCTTCGGCCTGCAGGCGATGCGCTGGTCGCTGGCCGGCGGCTGGCAATGGCTCTGGATGCTGGTCGGCTTGCCGTTCTTCGGTATCTTCTCGGTGCTGTCGGTGCTGGCCGTCGTCACGAGGCTGCGCGAACGCCGCCGCGTGCGGGTGGCGCTCGAGAACATGTCGCTGGAGCGCGGGGAAGGCTTTCGCGCAGGCGAGCCGCTGGAACTGCGCCTGCGCGCGGCGGTGCCGGCCGCACAGGAGGGCGAGCGCACGGTGGCGCCGGAACGCATTTCGATGCGCCTGATGCGGCACCGCCCCGCCGACGCAGCCGGCGAATGCTGCTGCGAAGCCGTCGCCTCGCGCGAGGAGGCACGCGACGGCCGGGTGCTCTATGCCTGCGAACTGCGCGCGGACGCCAGGCTCGATGCGGCGCGGTGGTCCGTCGAACTGCACGAGGCGCCGGACGGCAGCGGCGCGCCCGTCCTCACCGCACAACTAAGGCTGCTGCCCGGCCGCTGATCGGCAAGCGGACGCAAAAAGGCCGGGCCATGCATCGCGCATGGCCCGGCCTTCAAGTCTTCGGCCCTGCGGCGGATTACAGCGGCAGTGCGTCGCCGTGGGCGGCAGCGCGGGCTGCGGCACGAACCGCGGCGCGGTCCACCGAGCTGGCCACGATCGGGGCCACGCCGGACGAAGCGCCTTCGGCGTACGGGTCAGCGCTGTGGGCGGCGGCCACGGCTTCGGAACGGACGGCAGCGCGGCTGGCGGTCGAGACGATCACCGGGGCCGGGCCGGCGTTGGCACCGGTGGCGTAGGGGTTGGCGCTGTGCGCGGCGACCACGGCCTGGCTGGCGACGTCGGCGCGGCTGGCGGCCGAGGTCAGCGGGTGCACGCCTTCATAGGTTTCGGCGTGGGCGACACCGGCAGCGGCCAGCAGGGCGAGGGAAACGGCGGAGAGGAGCTTCGAGGCGGTCATTTGGATGTGTCCTTCAATTAATTCGGGTTCTGGTTCTTGGTCTGGATCAGCTGAAGGGCTGGTCCATGGGAAGAATTGTGCGCCCGTTATCTAAGTAAAAACCCTTAGACAATGGAACCACGGTGTTCACACCCTGGAAACAATCAACCGCCAAGAAGGCGCATCACCGCCTGTCGTAGAGTCCCCGCATGAGCCAATCGGCCCCCACCCTTTCACCCCATCCGACCGTCTGGGGTAGCCCCGACACCGTGTTCGACCGGCTGGCGGGCGAATGGCGCCTGCAGCGCACCATCGAAGGCCAGGCCACCATGAGCGGCGTCGCCAGGTTCACGTTGCTGGAGGCCGGGGGAATGCTCAGGTACCGCGAGGAAGGCCGCATCCGCCTGGCCGACGGCAAGGAGTTCGACGGGCACCGCGAATACCTCTTCGAGCGAGCGCCCGGCGGCTTCGTGGTGCATTTCGCCGAGACGCCGCCGCGCCTGTTCCACGCCATCGCCATCGTGCGCGACGGCGACGTGCTCGCCGGCTCGGCCACGCACCTGTGCACGCCCGACACCTACGACAGCAGCTACCGCTTCCTGCCCGACGGCTCCTTCGGCATCCGCCACGTGGTGCACGGCCCGCGCAAGGACTACCTCTCGGACACGGTCTTCAGCCGCCTGGGCTGAACGCGGCCATTCAGTCGCGGTCGAGCCGCCAAGCCGGCATGCCGCGCACCACCGTCTGCACGAGCATCGCGCAGATGCCGCACTTGATGAGGTCGCCCGGAATGAACACCAGCATGGCTACCGCGGCCTGCGACAGCGACATGTGGGCGATCCACGAGAGCCCGACGATGCCGAAGCCGTAGACCACGCCGATCCCGCCGACCAGCGCCGAGAGGAAGGCCGCCGCCAGCAGCGGAAGGCCCGTCGCCCCGCCGATGCGGCGCACCGCCAGGCGCATCAGCAGGCCGCAGGCGAAGGCGCCGAACATCCAGCCGAACAGGAAGCCGCCGGCCGGCGCCACGAACACGCTCAGGCCGCCGCGGCCGCCGGGCAGCAGCGGCAGGCCCAGCGCCACCGCGAGCAGGAACAGCGCGATCGCCAGGAAGCCCCGGCGCGGTCCCAGCAGGCAGCCCGCGAGCATCACGCCCAGCGACTGCAGCGTGATCGGCACGCCGAACGGCAGGTCGATCTTCGGGATCAGGCCGAACACCGCCATCAGCGCTGCGAAGAGCGCGATGTACGCCAGCGAGCGGGAGGAAGCGAGGGAGCCTGAAGTGGTGGTCATGGCGATGGCAATTCGAAAAGAAAGAAGAGAAGACAGGAAGATCGATTCAGCGCCCGAGCCGCGCGGCCAGCGCATCGGCCACGCGCTCCGCCGTCTGCAGCGTGCGGATGGTCAGCGGCGCCAGCAGCCGCAGGCCGCCGCCGTGGCCCGAGCGAGCGCGGTAGGCATCGTCGAGGCGCTGCCACTGCACGTAGAAATTTTCGGCGAAGCGCAGCATCAGGCCAAGGCCGAGCGCGATCCGCTCGGTCGGCACGCCAAGGCGCTGCAGCGGACGCAGCACGGCCTCGAGCACGGCCAGCAGGTCTTCGAAACGGGTGGTCAGCGTGAGCATCAGCGCGAGCGTGGCGGCACTGGCCAGGCGCAGCGCGCTGGCCACGCCCAGCAGCGTGGTGCCCATCGCCCAGTGGAAGCCGACGATCAGCCCGCCCGCGACGGCCACGCCGAGCAGCATGCGCACGCGCCGCCACGCCGGTCGGCCGAGCGATGCGAACACCAGCAGCACCACCGCGCAGGCCGCCGCCAGGTGAGCGGGCCGCTCGACCAGCACCAGCAGCGTGCCGCACACCGACAGCACCGCGAGCTTGATCCATGCCGCGATCGCGTGCAGCCACGTCGGCTGTTCCGAATAGAGGCTACGCATGGCGCCCCCGCTCGGCCGCCGCGCGCTCGCGCACGTCCTCGGCATAGGCCTCACAGATCTCGCGGCCCGGTCCGTCGGCGCGCACCCTGCCCTGTTCGAGCCACAGCACGCGCTCGAAGTCGTAGACGTGCTCGAGCAGGTGCGTGGACACGAGGATCTGGTGGTCGCTCTCTTCCAGCTGCGCGGCCAGGCGCGCCTGGCTCAGCAGGTCGAGGCTGGCGAAGGGCTCGTCGAGCAGCAGCGTGGCCGGCTCGCTGATCTGCAGGGCGAGCAGGCACACCTGCTGGCGCTGGCCCTGGCTCAGCTCGCTCACTGCGCGCCCGGCCCAGGCTTCCAGCCCGCGACGCGCGAGGAACTCGCGCGCCTGCTGCCGCGCCGCCTGCCGCGTCTCGCCGCGGGCTGTGAGGCTGAAGGCCAGCTCCTCGGCCACGGTCGGGAAGATGATCTGGTCGTCGGGGTTCTGGAACATCAGCCCGACGTGCTTTGCGAGCTGGCTGCGGTCGGTCCGCGTGTCGCAGCCATGCACCACCACGCGCCCCTGCTCGGGCTGGTCGAGCCCGCTGACGAGCCGGAACAGGCTGCTCTTGCCCGCTCCGTTGTCGCCGACGAGGCCGATGCGCATCTCCTGCAGCTCGAGCGTCAGCCCCTCGAACACGCGGTGGCTGCCGCGCACCAGCGTCACCGCTTCGAGGCGGATGCTGTGCGAAGAATCGGTATCTGACGGGCTGGGCTGCGGCAAGGGGCGCCCACTGTACCCGAAGCCGTCCGGCCGGCGCGAGGCTCAGGCCGTGGCGGGAAAGAGCGCGTTGAGCTCGCCGACCGACAGCATTCCCTCGCCCATCGTGCCGAAGCGGCCCTGGTCGAAAGCTTCGGCAGCGATGCGGTTCACCAGCCCCAGCGCGGACTGCAGCGGCCCGCAGCCCAGGCTGATGCGCCGCGCCCCGGCCCGCGCGAAGGCATCGGCCGACGGCGCACCCGCATAGCCCGCGTACACGTTGAGCGGCAGCTCGAGCGCGCCCGACAGCCGCGCGATCTCCTCGGGGCTGGACATGCCCGGCACGAAGATGCCGTCCGCGCCCGCCGCCGCATAGAGCTTCGCGCGGCGCAGCGCCTCCTCGAAACGCGCCACCGGGTCTTCCCATGGCACGAAGTAGACGTCGGTGCGCGCGTTGATGAAGAAGCGCGCATCCAGCCCGCGGATGGCCGCGATGCGCTCGCGCAGCACCTCGGGCGATGCCAGCTCGCGCGTACCGGGCAGGGTGCCGTCCTCGATGTTGATGCCGGCCGCGCCCATGCCGATCAGTTCTGCTGCGACTTCGCGCACCGCCTGCGCGCTGTCGCCGAAGCCGCTCTCGATGTCCACGCTCACCGGCACGCTCGCCACGCGGCAGATGCGCGCGCAGGCAGCGAGCAGTTCGTCCACCGGCATGCGCTCGCCGTCGGCGTAGCCCAGCGACCAGGCCATGCCCGCGCTGGTGGTGCCGATGGCTCTGGCCCCGGCGCGCTCCACGATGCGGGCGCTGGCGGCGTCCCAGGCGTTGACGAGCACCAGCGGCGCGGGGCCCTCGTGCAGTCGGTGGAATGTCTCTGTCTTCTGCTGCGCGTCGCTGGCTCGCATGGTCATCCGTTGGGCAAGTTGAGGAATGACCGCAGCTTAGGAACGGCGCGCCGCGCCGGCTTGGAAAAAACTGCTATTTCATTTCACGCCGTAGCCGCGCGCCGCCCGCAGCGCGATCAGGCTCACCACCACGCCGAAGCCCACGTAGAACGCCGGGGCGATCTTGCTGCCCGTGGCCGTGATGAGCCAGGCGCTGATGAAGGGCGCGAAGCCGCCGAAGATCGCCACGCCGAAGCTGTAGCTCACAGAGAGCCCCGTGCCGCGCGTGGCCGCCGGGAACAACTCCGACATCGCCGCCGAGATCGGCCCCCAGTAGGCCGAAGCCACCACGCCCATCGCGGTGAGCGCGAGCATCAGCGCCGGCACCGACGGATGGTTCACCAGCAGGTAGAACAGCGGCACGATCATCACAAGCATGACCAGCGCCGCGGCGCGCATCACGGGAATGCGCCCCACGCGGTCCGACATGCTGCCGAACAGCGGCACCAGCACGAACTGCAGCACGCCGAACCAGAAGGTGCCCGCGAAGGCCATCGATGGCGGCAGGCCGAGCTGCCGCACCGCGAAGGTGGGCATGAAGAGCCCCGTGTAGGCCACGATGGTCGCGAGGATGATGAGCCCCATCGCCGCCAGCGTGCGGCCGCGCTGGTCGACCAGCGTGGCGCGCACGGGCGCGGCTTCCTGTGCGGCGCGCTTGAACTCCAGGCCTTCGTCGAGGTGGCGGCGGATGTACAGCCCCGCCGGCCCGATCAGCAGGCCGAAGAAGAACGGAATGCGCCAGCCCCACGACAGCAATTGCTCGGGCGTGAGCAGTGCGTTGAGCCCCATGCCGAAGCCGGCCGCCAGGAAGGTGGTGACGCCCTGGCTCGCGAACTGCCAGCTCGAGAAGAAGCCGCGGCGGCGCGGATCCTGCTCGGCCAGCAGCGCGGTGGCGCTGCCGAACTCGCCGCCGGCCGCGAAGCCCTGCAGCAGCCGCGCGAGGATCACCAGGCCCGGCGCCCACAGCCCGATCTGCGCGAAGGTCGGCGCCACCGCGATCAGCAGCGTGCCGCACAGCATCAGCGCCATCGAGAGCGTCAGCGCGTTCTTGCGCCCCCTGGCGTCGGCGTACGCGCCCAGCACCAGCGAGCCGATGGGCCGCATCACGAAGGTCACGCCGAAGGTGCCCAGCGTGATGAGCAGCGAGACGGTGTCGTTCTCGGCCGGGAAGAAGAGCTTGGAGATGGTGACGGCGAGAAAGCCGTAGATCACGATCTCGAACCACTCCAGCGCGTTGCCGATGGAGATGGCGGTGATGACCCGCAGCGTGCTCTGCCGGGAGGCCGGTCCGGCGGGTTCTGAAAGGTCGGCGGTGCGTGGGGCGAGTGTGCTCATGGTGCTGCGTGCTCCAGGGATGGTTGATCTGCAAGGTCCGCGCCCGTCGCGGGCCGGACGCCGAAGTGGTGCAGCACGTTGCGCAGCAGCCCTTCGAATGAGGGGTCGGCGCCGAGCACCCAGCTCGCGCCGACGGCGCCTGCGTTGAACACGCGGCCGCCTTGCGGGCGCTCCCAATAGATCATCTCGGCCGAGAGCCCGCCCAGCGAATCGGTCGGCTGCGAGTAGTAGTCGAGGTAGGCGTCGAGCCGCCCGGGGCGCTGCCTGCGCCCCTCGGCGATGACCTGGATGCCGCGATGCGGCTCGGGCAGGCGCTCGCCCGCGGGCAGCGTGCGCGTCATGCGGCGCAGCGTCGCGACGCTAAGGTCCCACTCGTGGCCGATGGCCCTCGGCAGGCAACCGCCCGGCGCATGGCCGAAGGTGGAGCCTTCTTCGAGCCCCAGCGGATGCGGCTGCGTGAACAGGAAGTGCCCCGGCTGCGTCGCGTGGTACACGCCGAAGTCGTCGCCGTCGGCGAAGGCCCAGCCGGCCGACTCCAGTCCGATGAGGTCGGCGCACGAACGCCCGGCCTGCCTGAACTGGCCGCCGCGCGCCCAGTCCTGCGAGTGGTACTGCTCGCCGTAGGGGCCGGCCGGCGGGCGCAGCTCCACCGATTCGGCGCCGTCCTCGTCGCCGGGGCCGCGCACCTTGCGCTGCTCCATCACCGTGCATTCCTCGTCGTAGCTCACGCGCAGGTACATGGTGTTGCCCGACAGCACGATGGCGGTGCCGCCGTTCGAGAGGTAGTCGTCGAGCCCGTCGCAGGCCGGCTGCGACCAGTATTCGCTGTGGCCATTGATGAAGACCGTGCCGTAGGCCTTCAGCAGGCCCGGGTCGCGGTGCAGGTCGAGGTCGCTCGCCACGTCGTACTCGTAGCCGCAGCGATCGAGCCACACGTGCAGGCGGCGCTCCAGCCGGGTCCACTGGCTGAAGCCGGCATCGGCCGGGTCGTACAGCGCATTGGGGCTGGCGTTGGGCCAGGGCATGCGCAGGCCGACCTGGTAGGTGGGCTGGCCGCCGCGGTGGTAGGTGTAACTGCAGAAGGCCGGCGCCTCGGGGTGGCTGTTCTGCAGGCCGGCCGAGCGGCGCGGCCACACCGGGTCGCTCGCGACGTTCTTCGCGAAGGGCGTGGCCGCGTAGGCCAGCCAGCTGTTGGTGGCGCACAGCACCAGCACGGGTGCGGGAGCGCGGTTCGCAGCGCGCCGCACGATGAAAGTGATGTCGTATTCGGCGCTCCGGCCGTCGAGCAGGAAGCTCACGCGGCCCACGTACACGCCCGACTTCGCATCCGCCGGCATGCGGAACGCATGGCTCTCGGGCCAGCGGCAGTCGTAGAGGTCGTCGCTCGCCAGGCGCAGGCCGTGGCCGCGCGTGGGGTCCGTCAGCGGGTCGTAGCCGTCGTCCGAGAACTCGTTCACCCGGTGCGGCTCGAAGGCGGGGCCGACGATCATCCAGGTGCCGTGGTTGACGATGCGGCCGGTGCGCTGGTGGCCGCTGGCATCGGCCACCACGTCGCCGCGCTCCTCGCGCAGCGGCCAGCAGGCGAGCACGGTACGGCCGCGCGGCGTGTGCAGGCCGCGGTCGGCGAAACGGGCCTTGACCTCGTCGGCCTGCAGCGCGTGCGAATAGATCGCCGGCATGACGATGTCGCCCTCGAGGAACGCGTCCGCCAGGCCGTCGATGCCGCTGCTGCCCAGGCGCAGCGGCGCGCGTCCCGGCTGCAGCGGGCCGTCGAAGCGGCCGCGCGCGACGGCCTCGCCGTCGAGCCACAGCACCGTCTCGCTGCCGTCCCACGTCGCGACGACGTGGTGCCAGCGCCGAGGCTGCAGCGCACCGCCCGAGAGCTGCCCCTCGGCGCGGAAGGCGCCGCCGTCGCCCAGGTGGAACACCGCGCGCCCGTCCTCGTCGATGAAGAGCCCGTAGCCGCAGGCGCCCGGCAGGTCGAACTGCCCGATCACGCTCTGGCGCGTGCCCAGGCTCCACACCTGCACCCAGCATTCGAGCGTGAGCGCGCGCAGCGGCTGGTCGAGCCCGCGCTCGACGCGCACGTAGGAGCCGGGGTGGATCGGGTGCACGCGCGGCGCCGAAGGCTCGAAGGTGTGCAGCACCGCGTCGTCCGTGCGGCCCTCGGTGTCGGAGCCGAGCTGACACACGGAGAGCGTGTAGGGCACGTCGCTGCTGATGTGGAAGCGCACCACCTCGCCGGCGGCCACGCTCTTGCGGTCGGTGTAGCCGTGCACGCCGGGCACCTGCAGGCTGCGGTGCGGGGGGAGGATCTTCTGCTGCTGCATCGTCATGCCGCGGTGGCCAGGCCCTTGGCCGCGATCTCGTCGGCCAGGCCGCGCAGCGAGCGTTCGAGCAGGTCCGCCAGTTCGTCGATCTCGGCCGGCGTGATGGTCAGCGGCGGCGTGATCATCTGGAAGTCGCCGAAGGCGCCCAGGTTGGCGCGCCGGTTGTACAGCGCGATGCCGTGCTTCAGGCCGTGCTCGGTGAGCCGCGCCGGCGCGTTGAAGCTTGCCGGCAGCTGCCGCTTCGTCGCCTTGTCGGCCACGATCTCGATGGCGGTGAAGAGCCCCTTGCCGCGCACGTCGCCCACGATGGGCGAGCGAGCAGCCACCTCGCGCAGGCGCGCCATCAGCAGCTCGCCCATGTCGCGTGCGCGCCTCACGAGATCTTGCTCGATCACCTCGCCGAGCACCGCATTCGCCACCGCGCACGACAGCGGGTTGGTGAAGTAGGTGTGGCCGTGCACGAAGCCGCCGCTGCCCGCGACCGCGTCGACGATGCGGTCGGGCACCAGCAGCGCGCCCAGCGGCGTGTAGCCCGCCGCCAGCCCCTTGGCGAGCGTGACGAAGTCGGGCCGCGCGCCGGCCCAGTGGTGCGCCGCGAGGAAGGCGCCGGTGCGGCCCGCGCCGCTCATGATCTCGTCGTAGATCAGCAGCACGCCGTGGCGGTCGCAGATGGAGCGCACGCGCTCGAAGTACACGGCGGGCGCCACCGCCGCGCCGGTCGAGAGCCCGCCGATCGGCTCCATGATGAAGGCCAGCACCGTGTCGGCGCCCTCGCGCACGATGGTGGTCTCGAGCTCGTCGGCGCAGGCCAGCGCGTGGCTCTCGGCGGTGTGGCCGGCGGGAATGCGATAGGACAGCGGCGCGCTCACCTTCGGCATCTCTCGCACCATCGGCCCGTAGATCGACTGGGTGTGCGCATCGCCCGTCACGGCCAGCGCACCCAGCGTGGAGCCGTGGTAGCTCGGGTTGCGCGAGATGACCTTGGCGCGCTTCGGCTGGCCCGTGACCACCGCGTACTGCCGCGCCAGCTTGATCGCCGACTCGTTGGCCTCGGAGCCGCCCGAGACGAAGAAGGCCCGGTCGAAGCCCTCGCCCGCCAGCGCGCAGACGCGGTCGGCCAGCTCGATGCTCTGCTCGCTCTCGAAGAAGCGCGGGTAGGCGAAGGTGACGCGCGCCGCCTGCTCCTGCATGGCGGCCAGCACGCGCGGATTGCCGTGGCCGATGTTGGCGACCACCGCACCGGCCGTGGCGTCGAGGAAGCGGTGCCCGCCCTCGTCCCACAGGTAGACGCCCTCGCCGCGCGCGATGCGCGGCGGCCGCGGCGTGCCCTTGGCGGCGTAGAAGCCGAGCACGGAACCGCCCTTGGGCGTGTCTCCCACGGTGCGGGGGGTCTTGTCTTCGATCGTCGAGGCGCTCATCGGCGGGTAATCCATTCGTTCGCAGGTCTTGAAGGCCCCAGACGATAGGCACGGCCGGCCCTTGCGGGTAGACGTATGGTCCGATGAAGTGCTATACGTCTGGCGCATGAAGAACACCCACGACCGCCTCGACCTGCTCCAGACCTTCATCCGCATCGGCGAGAGCGGATCGCTCAGCAAGGCGGCGCGACTGCTCGACACCACGCAGCCCACGGTGAGCCGCCGCCTGCTGGAACTGGAGCGGCTGCTGGGCGTCAAGCTGGCGATCCGCAACACGGCCAATTTCTCGCTCACCGACGAAGGCCGCTCGCTGCTGGCCGAGGCGCACGACCTGACCGACCGCTGGTCGGGCCTCTCGCAGCGGCTGCAGGGCGGCCAGAGCCGGCCGGAGGGCACACTGCGCGTGATCGGACCCTCCGGCTACGGCACCGGCTTCCTCACCGACGCGGTGACCGACCTGCGCGCGGCGCATCCGCAGCTGCGCGTGGAGCTCACGCTGACCGACCGCGTGGTCGACCTCGCAGCATCCGGCGCCGAGTGCTGGGTGTGCGTGGGCGAAGTGCGCGACCCCGGCCTCGTCTGCCGCACCGTGGGCCGCATGGAGCGGGTTCTGATCGCCACGCCCGAGCTGCTCAAGCGCACCGGCCCCATCACGCTCGCCCGGCTGCCCCAGGTGCCGTGCGTGGGTCTGATCCCGTACGTGACGGGCAATGTGCGGCTCATCAATCGAGCGGGCCGCTCGCGCATCGTGCCGCTGGACACGCCCATCCGCACCGACAGCCTGCTCGCGAGCTACCGCGCGATCCTCAACAGCGCGGGCATCGGCGCGGCGGCGCCGTGGATGTGCCATGACGACATGCAGGCCGGCCGCCTCAAGCGCGTGCTGCCGAACTGGTGGCTGGAGCCCATCGGCGTGCACGTCGCGCTGCCGCCGGGGCTGTACCGGCCGGCGCGGGTCACGGCCTTCGTGGAAGCGCTGCGGCGGCGCATGCACGCCCTGCCGGGCTTCAGGCCGGCGGGGTGAGACCCGGCTGCATCAGCGCGACGACGGGATAGCGGCGCCATCCCGCTTCCGCATGGCGCCGGCCGTGCGCGAAGATGAAGCCCAGCACCGCCTGCGGGTCGCCCAGCTTGTCGGGGTTGTCGGCCTTCCACTGCTCGAACAGGCGCTTCAGCCCGGGCTCGTCTTCCAGCATGCGCAGCGCGGTGTCCTCGAAGACGTAGGCCGAGAAGTTCTCCTTCTTCTCCAGCACGCTGTTGAAGAAGCCCCAGCGGAAGAAGCTGTCGTGCGCGAGCGGCTCCAGCGTCTCGACGGCATAGCGGGCACCCGGCTGGTCCAGCGAGACGAGAACGTCGCCCGCGCGCGCCTGGAAGGGCTCGGTGCTTTCCGACAGCACCACCTCGTCATGGAACATGTGGCCTTCGTAGGCGTTGGGGCGGGAGGCCACGTCGCGGATGCGATAGACGCGCACCGCGTCGAAGAGCCGGTCTTTCTCGAGCCGCTCGAGCGCGACGCCGTTCCACGCCAGCCGCTCGATCGCCTCGCGCCATGCCTGCGGCACGAGGTAGGCCCTGGGCGCAGCGGCCGTCGCTTCCTCGATGCAGCGGTCGAAATGGACGATGTCCTTCTCCCACGGCTGGCTGCGGTCGTAGGCCAGGCGCTCGTAATTGCCCAGCAGGCTGGGCGTGCGGACCGCGCTGTAGCCCTTGAAGCGCAGGCTCGCGGGCCGGCTGTGGTCGTTGCGCCAGGTCAGCGGCCAGCGCGTCTGCCGCGCGGCTTTCGCCTTCGCCTCGCGGCGCAGTTCCTGGATGCGCGCCGCGTTCGCGATGGCGAAGTCGAGCACCGTCTCCACCAGCGCCCGCATCGAGGCCACGCGGTCGGCGAAGGGCTTGAGCATGTGGGTCTCGGGCATGAAGCCGATGGTGTGGTGCAGCGCGGCGTAGCCGGTGGAAAAGCGCGGCAGGTCGAGGAAGTCCTCGATGCCGTCGTCGGGCGTCTCGGCCAGCAGGTTCATGTACGGGCAGGTGGGCCAGCCGCGCCGCTCCATGCCTGCGTAGATCGCGGGCAGCATGCTCTCGCGCAGGAAGGCGCCGAGCCCGCCGCCGAGCTTGTCGGGCTGGGTCGGGATCAGCGTCATGGTGTAGCTGTAGTCCGCGCCGTTGGAGGTGTGGGTGTCGACCATCACGTCCGGGTCCCACGCGGTGAAGAAGCGGTTGAACACCTGCGCGGCGAGGCTGTCGCACTTGATGAAGTCGCGGTTCAGATCCAGGTGCCGGCCGTTGCCGCGGAAGCCGAAGGATTCCGGCCCGAGCTGGTTCACGCGCGAGGTGCTCTGCCGGTCGATGCAGCCGTCCACGTTGTAGACCGGGATGAACAGGAACACCGTCCGGCCCAGCGCCGCCAGCCGGTCGGGCCGCGTGCAGAAGTCGCGCACCAGCGCCATGCAGGTGTCGATGCCCTCCGGCTCGCCGGGATGGATGCCGTTGTTGTTGAAGAACACCGGCCGGCCCTGCCGCTCGAGCGTCTCGCGGTCGAACACGCCGTCGGCGCTGACCACGCCGGCATGGAGGGGAACGCCGGTGTCCGAGGCTCCGATCTCACCCCAGCGCAGCACGCCGGGGAAATCCCTGGCCAGCCGCTCGTAGAAGGCGATGCATTCGGCCCAGGTGGCGGTCTGGTTGCCGTTGCCTGCCTCGAAGGGCGTGACGTACGAGGTGTCTTGTGGAGCGGTCATGGGAAGAAGGCTACAGTAGTCGCCCTTCCCGGTCATCCAGCCCTTTTCTTTCTTCCAAAGAGCCAGACAAGGCCGCAAGCAATACATATTCATTCAAGGAAACGACATGGGCGCCCAGTGGAAAGCCAAGCACAAGGACATCGCCGCCAACGCCAAGGGCCGGCTGTTCGGCAAGCTCGTCAAGGAAATCGTGGTGGCCGCGCGCAACGGCGCCGACCCCGCCTCCAACTCGCGCCTGCGGCTGGCGGTGGAACAGGCCCGCAAGGCATCGATGCCCAAGGAAACGCTCGACCGCGCCATCAAGAAGGGCGCGGGCCTGACGGGTGAATCGGTCAACTACGAGCACGTGATCTACGAAGGCTTCGCACCGCACCGAGTGGCGGTGATGGTCGAATGCCTCACCGACAACGTGAACCGCACCGCACCCGAGATGCGCGTGCTGTTCCGCAAGGGCCAGCTCGGCACCTCGGGTTCGGTGTCGTGGGACTTCGACCACGTCGGCATGATCGAGGCCGAACCCGCGAAGCCCGACGCCGACCCCGAAGTGGCCGCCATCGAGGCCGGCGCGCAGGACTTCGAGCCGGCCGGCGAGGACCACCCAGCCGTCTTCCTCACCGACCCCACCGATCTCGACCTCGTGAGCCGCGCCCTGCCCGCGCAGGGCTTCACGGTGCTGTCGGCCAAGCTGGGCTACAAGCCGAAGAACCCCATCGATCCCGCGAGCCTGGGCGCCGAGGCGCTGGAGGAAGTCGAGAGCTTCCTCGCGGCCATCGACGCGAACGACGACGTGCAGAACGTGTACGTGGGCCTGGCGGGGTGAGCATCCTTGCCGGCAGGTGCCTGTGCGGCGCCGTTCATTACGAGGTGGCCGACGAGTTCGCCTACTCGCTGAACTGCCACTGCTCGGACTGCCGGCGCGCGACCGGCTCGGCCTTCAAGCCCTTCGCGGGCATCGAGCGACGCAAGTTCGCCATCACGCAGGGCGAGGACGGCATCGCGGTCTACGGCGAGCCCGACGCGGGCGACCTGCACTGCGCGAAGTGCGGCTCGCTGCTGTGCTCGGTGGTGCGCGAGGGGCAGTACGTGCACGTCACGCTGGGCACGCTGGTCGATGCGCCTTCCATCCGCCCGAGCGCGCACATCTTCGTAGGCTCGAAGGCGCCGTGGTTCACGATCACGGACGACCTTCCGCAGCACCAGGGCCACGTCGGCGCACAGTGAGCGGCGGGCTCAGGCCTCGCTCGCCTGCGCGTCGACGTGCACCAGTTCGTTGATGGCCTGCATCAGCGTGGCCGCGCTGACCGGCTTGAACAGCACCGGCACGCCCCACTCGCGCACGCGCTGCAGGCGCTCGGGCGCGGTCTCGCCGGTGATCAGCAGCATCGGCGCATCGAGCCTGAAGCGCTCGCGCAGGCGCAGCCCGACCTGCAGTCCCTCGGCGCCCTCGGCCAGGCGGTAGTCGCACATGAGCAGTGCCACCGGGTTCAGGTCCGCATCGGGCTGCATGAGCACTTCCGCCGCCTCGTCCTCGTCGGCCACGGCCACCGCGTCGATGCCGTAGGCGCGCATGAGCTCGGTCATCGCTTCGCGGATGTCCTCCTCGTCGTCGATCAGCAGCACGCGCCCGCCGAGTTCCGGGACCTGGAAGAAATGGCGCACGAGCGATTCGGAGTCCGGCAGCGGAAGGCCGTCGCGCGGCGCCTCGCCGGCCTCGGCCAGCGGCACGGTGAGCCGGAAGCGCGTGCCGCGTCCGGGGCGCGAGCGCATCTCGACCTCGTGGCCGAGCAGCCGCCCGAGCCGGTGCACGATCGAAAGCCCGATGCCCAGGCCCCGCGAGCGGTCGCGCCCCGGGTTGTTCACCTGGTAGAACTCCTCGAAGATGCGCTCGGCCTGCTCGGGGGCGATGCCGATGCCGGTGTCGCGCACCTCGATCCACACCTGCTCGCCGCGGCTGCGCGCGACCACCGTCACGCCGCCCTGGCGGGTGTACTTCAGCGCGTTGTCGACGAGGTTGGAGAGCATGCGGTAGAGCAGTTGCCGGTCGCTGCGCACCCACAGGCCGCTGGCGCGCACGCGCAGCTGCAGACGCCTGCGCTCGGCCTGCACGGAGAAGGTGTTGTGCAGCGGAAGGAACAGCTCGTCGAGCGACAGCGCGTGCGGCTCGGGCTCCACCACGCCGGCGTCGAGGCGGGAGATGTCGAGCATGGTGTCCAGCGAGGCGCCCAGCGCGTTGACGGCGCGCATCAGCCGCTCGACGTTCCTTTCCTCGGGCCGGTGGCGCAGCGTGTTGCCCAAAGCGGCGCCGAAGAGCGCGATGGCGTGCATGGGCTGGCGAAGGTCGTGGCTGGCGGCGGCCAGGAACTGGGTCTTCTCGGCGCTGGCGCGCTCGGTGGCCGCGATCTGCTCGCGCAGCTGGGCCGCTAGCGCCTCGTTCTCGAACTGCAGGATCAGCGTGGCCGTCAGCCGCTTGTTCTGCCTGACGCCCTCGCTCAGCGTCAGCACCAGGTTGACGAAGGCGAAGCCCGCCAGGAACCAGTTGAGCGCGCCGCCGTACCAGGCCAGCGAGAGGATCAGCCCGCTCATCATCGGGATGCCGTAGCCGAACATCGCGGTGCGCAGCGGCCAGCGCGCCTGCACGGCGCGGGTCCAGCTGCCCATGATGACCACCGTGACGAAGGTGGTGAGCATCGAGTCCTGGATGCTCACCAGAAAAAGGCTGCTGGGCGCGGTCACGGTGCTGATCGCGGTGACGATGCGCGTGTACTTCCTGGCCCAGGCCGGCGTCTCCTCCAGCGGCACCTGCGGCGTCCAGCGCGGCGTGGCGATGGCATACAGGTCCACCAGCACGATCGCGGTGATGAGCGCCACGATCAGCAGCCTGAAGGCCGGATCGACGAAGAAGTAGCCGAAGCACCCGATGCCGATGGCGAAGCCCATGTGCGCCACGATGGCCGTGGTGTGGCCCGCGTACAGCGAGGCCACGTGCTCGCGCAGCACGCGCATCTCGAGGGTCGGGTCGAGGGGCAGGTGCCCCGGGGCCGGATCGTTCTTGTTCATGTCCCTTGTCTCCCTTCGGGGTCTTCATCGAGCCCCGTTTGCCTGCCTGCGCAGGATTCGGCTCAGCGCAGGCTGCTGATCAACTGCGCGCGCGAACGCATGCCGAACTGCAGAAGGATGCCCGCGACATAGTTCTTGACCGTGCCCTCGCTGATCTCTGCGAGCATGGCGATCTCATGGTTGCTCTTGCCCTCCAGCAGCCAGTTGAGCACCTGCAGCTGCCGCTTCGTGAGCTTGTGCCGCGCATGGTTGGACGACGGCGCCACCGCCTCCGCCGGCGCAGGCGGCGCGGGCGGCTGGTAGTTCACCGCGTCGCCGCCGAGCAGGCCGCAAGCGCGGATGAAGCTCACGACCTCGCGCAGCGTGGCGGACTTCGGCAGGTAGGCGAAGGCGCCCAACGTCATCGCACCCTGCGCGAGGGTGTCCTGCGCGAGCGAGGTGGTGCCGGTGCCCGACAGCACCACGACGCGCGCGGCGGGATGGCGCTCGCGGAACGCCATGAGGCCGCTCAGCCCCTGCGTGTCGGGCAGGGCCAGGTCGAGCAGCACCAGCTCGATCGCGTCCTCGTTGGCCTCGTAGACGGCCATCGCCTCGGCCAGGTCGCCGGCCTCGAGCACTTCGATGGGCATCGCCGAGGTGTTGGCCTGCAGCAGCGCGCACACGCCCATCCTCACCAGGTCGTGATCGTCCACGACCAGGATGGCGCGCGGCCGGGCGGGGTCCTGCGATGTCTCCTGTGCCGGGGATGAGGGCCTGTCGGTCTCTGTCATCCCGGGATGCTAGAGGGCGCTTGTGGGCACCGTAAGTGCCCAAAGTCATGGCCGCGCCCGGCGATGTCAGAGAGGCTCGAGCCCCACCCTCTTCATCATGGCCTCGGTGAATACCATTTCTCTAGTGAAGCCGCTCGTGTAGGCCGGCCCGTCCTGCATGTCGACCCTGCCCCCCTGCTCCTGCAGCGCCGCGACCACCCTGGGCTGTGCCAGCGCCTTCTCGAAGGCTGCGCGGATGCGCTGCACGACCGCATCGGGCGTGCCCGCCGGCACCGAGATACCGCCCCATGAAGTGAGTTCGGCCCCCTTCACGCCCAGCTCGGCCAGCGTGGGCACCTGCGGCAGCATGGGGTTGCGCGTCGTTCCGGCCACCGCGAGCGCGCGCAGCTTGCCGCCCAGGATCTGCGGGTAGGCCACCGCGAGGATCGGCATGCCGAACGCGACCTGGTCGCCCAGCACCGCGTTGACCAGCTCCGAGGCGCCCTTGTAGGGCGCATGCAGCGAGCTGACGTTCTCGGCCGACAGCAGCATCTCCACGCCCAGGTGCGAGGGCGTACCCACGCCGCCCGAGGCATAGGCCAGCCGCCCGGGTTGCGCCCGGGCCCTGGCCACCAGGTCGGCCAGGCTGCGGATGTCGGAACTGGCGTTCACGATCAGCACCACGTCGGAACTGGAAAGCCGCATCACGTGGCGGAAGTCTTTCAGCGCGTCGTAGCCCGGGTTGCGGTACATGCGCATGTTGGCGGCCATGGGCGCGGCCGAGTAGATCCAGGTGTAGCCGTCGGCCGGGGCCTTGGCGACGATGCGCGCGCCGATGTTGCCGGCCGCGCCGGCCTTGTTCTCGATCACCACCGGCTGGCCGATGACCGGCGCCACGGCTTCCGCAAGGATGCGCGCGGTGATGTCGGGCCCGGTGCCGGCCAGGTAGGGCAGCACCCACTTGATGGGACGGCTGGGGTAGGCCTCCTCGGCCTGCGCGAGGCCGGGGCCCAGGGGCAGCAGCAAGGCGGCCAGGGCGTGGCCCAGCAGCCTGCGGCGGTGCGGATCGGTCATTCGTCTTGTCTCCGGTTTCTTGTATCTCTTCGTCACTTCGCTGCTTCTCGGAACGCGCGGGGCGCCCTAGCCCGTCTCGGACGCCAGCAGCTCCTTGGCGATGGTGTTGCGCTGGATCTCGCTGGTGCCGGTGAGCACGCGGTACATGCGCAGCAGGCGGAAGAGGAACTCCACGCGCCGGCCCTGCACGATGCCTTCGCCGCCATGGATCTGCACCGCGCGGTCGGCCACGCGGAAGGCGGTCTCGGAGCAGAACAGCTTGGCCATGGAGGCCTCGGCGCGCGCGTCCGAGCCGGCGTCGATCTGGCGCGCGGTGTTGATCATGAGCGCGCGCGCAGCGGCCAGCTCGGTCGCCATGTCGGCCAGCATGTGCTGGATGGCCTGGAACTGGCCGATGGCGCGGCCGAACTGCCTGCGCTGCAGCGCGTAGTCGCGCGCGTCGCGCAGCGCCACCTGCGCCAGCCCGACCATCGCCGGGCAATGCAGCAGACGGTTGACGGTGATGCGGCCCAGCGCCAGCGCCAGGCCGCGGCCCTGCTCGCCGATCAGGTTCGCGGCCGGCACGCGGGCGTTCTCGAACACGATGTTGCCGGTGCCCGACTGCCCCGCCATGGTCTTGTAGCCCGACTCCACGCGCACACCCGGTGCCGACAGGTCGACGAAGAAGGCGGACACCTCGCGCTGCGCGGGATCGGTGGCGGTGGAGGCGACCAGCACCGCGAAGTCGGCAAAGGGCGCGCCCGAGATGAAGCGCTTGCGGCCGTTGACGACATAGTCGTCGCCGTCACGCACCGCGTGCGTCTGCACCGCGCCGGCGTCGGAGCCGGCCTGCTCTTCCGTCAGCGCGAAGCAGATGGCCTTCTCGGCCTCGGCCACGGGCACGATGAAGTTCTTCATCTGCCACGGCGTCGCGAAGCGTGCCAGCGCACCCACGCGCGGCGGGCCGCTCAGCTCGCCGAACACGTGCGGCGCGAAGGGCGAGCCGGTGGCGTAGATCGCTTCCTTGATGAGTGCGTGGTCGAGCACCGCGAGGCCCATGCCGCCCATCTTCTGGGGCAGCGTCATGCCGTAGAAGCCCAGCTCGCGCGAGCGCTTCCACACGAGCTGCAGCAGCTCGCGGGGCGCGCCGCGCTCGCTGTCGACGTCGTGCTCGCGCGCGAGATCGGCCAGTTCGCCGTTCAGGAAGGCCTGCACGCGCACGATGACTTCGGCTGCGCGCTCCGAGCCCTCGAAGGGGCCCGCGAAGATCGGCGCCATGTTGTTGGTGACGGGTGTCGTCGTCGCATCCATCTCAGTTCACCATCCTCTCCTGGCCCGCCCAGTACGGGGCCTGCACCGCCTTGCGCATCACCTTGCCGTTGGGGTTCTTCGGCAGCGATTCGACGAACTCGATGCGGCGCGGGCGCTTGAAGCCGGCCAGCCGCTCGCCGCAGAAGGCGTCGATGGCCGAGCCGTCGGCTGCGCGGCCGGGCTTGAGCACCACGTGCGCCGCCACCGACTCGCCCCACTTGTCGTCGGGAATCGCGAACACGCAGGCTTCCTGCACCGCCTCGTGCTGGAACAGCACCGCCTCGACCTCGGACGGATAGACGTTGAAGCCGCCGCTGATGACCATGTCCTTCTTGCGGTCGACGATGTAGACGTAGCCCTCCTCGTCCATGCGCGCGAGGTCGCCGGTGTGGTAGCGGCCGTTCTTCAGCACCTCGGCCGTGAGGTCGGGCGCGCGCCAGTAGCCGGCGAAGATGTCCTCGCCGCCGACCACGATCTCGCCGATCTCGCCGGTGGCCACGAGCTGGCCCTCGTCGTCGACGATGCGCACGTCGCATTCGAGCAGCGGGCGCCCGCAGGAGGCCAGCCGCTCGGGGCGCGCGGCGCGGGCATGGAGGTGATCGTTCGTGGTCAGCGCGCACACGCCCGATGTGGTCTCGCCCGCGCCGTAGCCTTGCGAGAGCACGGGGCCGAACACGTCCATGGCCTTGAGGATGCGCGCGGGCGCCATCGGCGCTGCGCCGTAGCCCAGGCGCTGCAGGTCGGGCAGCGGGCGGTACTGCCCTTCGAGCTCGCCCAGCAGCATGTTGATCATGGTGGGGACCATGAAGGTGTGTGTCACGCGGTCGGCACGCATGTCGGCGATGAAGCGCGCCGGCTCGAAGCCCGAGAAGAGGCGAATCGTCACGCCGCTGCACAACGCCGGCACGATCTGCATGCCCGAGGCGTGCGTGACCGGCCCCACGAGGCCGAGGATGTGGCCCTCGTGCATGCCCTCGGAGCGGATCAGGAACTTGCGCAGCTGCGCCAGCCGGTTGCCGAAGGTCTGCATCGCGGCCTTCAGCACGCCCGAGGAGCCCGAGGTGTAGTGCAGCACGGCGAGTTCGTCGGCATGCACTTCCACCGGTGTGAATGCATCGCTGGCGCGGGCCAGCGCGGCCTCGTAGCCGGTGGCGTCGTCGCCATCGATCAGCAGCAGGCGGGGCATCTCGCCGCGGATGTGCGCACGGAAGCTCTCGGCGCGCTCGCGGGTGGTGACGATGATCGCGGCCTCGCTGTTGGCGGCGATCTCGCCCACTTCGCCGGGCGACAGGCGCGAGTTGAACGGCGCCTTCACGAGGCCGGCCTTGTAGCAGGCGATCTCGACCTCGACGATCTCGGCGCAGTTGGCCAGGTAGATGCCCACGCGGTCGCCGCGCGCCAGGCCGAGGCCCAGCAGCGCGTTGGCGAGGCGGTTGCTGCGCTGCTCGAGCTGCGCGTAGGTGAGCGTGCGCGCGGGGCTCATCACAGCGACGCGGCGAGCGTTGGCGCGCGCGCTGCGCGCCACGAGGGCGCCGACGTTGGCGACCATGCGCCTGGGGGGAATGGATGGGGGATTGATGCTTGTCTCCTGGGTGCCGCGACGTGCGATCGCGCATGTCGCCGTTCCGCTCTTGCGGTCAGCGGCACTGTTCCAGAAGCGCGGCTGCAGGAGAAATACTGTTTGCTGATCCGGGGCCATCACCGGAATTGATGGCCTTCGGCCGATGGCGCGTGCCCTTGCGCGTGCCCTTGTTCGCGCCCGGGCTCAGCCGCGCATCGTCCACTCCGCCATCCACTTGCGCTGCCCGATGAGGCTTTTCGCTTCAGCGGTCAGCGCATCCACCACCACCTGCGCGACGGCATCGAGCGGACGCTCGGGCGTGACCAGCGTGTAGGCGCGCGAAAGCTCCGGATTGACCACGCGAGCGACCAGCCAGCCTTCGCGAGGCGGCGGACTGTCGCTCAGCGCGCAGGCAGGCACGAAGGTGAAGCCGGCGCCATTCAGATAGAGGGAGCGGATCACCCGTGCCGAGTCGTGCTCGTGGACGATGTTCAGCGGCACGCCGCGCGCATTCGCCGCGCCTTCCACCGACTGCCGGATCGCGAAGCGCCGCGACTGCAGCACCAGCGGCTGCGCCGCGGCGTCGGCAAGATCAATCACCGGGTACTGCGATGCCGCGGCGCCTGCGTCACCCTTCGCCGGGCGCCGCCGCCCCGCGGGCACCGTGGGCGCCGCGCGCAGCAGCCGGGCGACGCGGCCATCCGTATCGCGCCCGCAGAAGTAAATGCCTTCGCGCGCCATCGGCCTGCAGCGCAGGCCCTCCAGCGGCGGCGTGTCGACCAGGATGCCGACGTCGGCGCGGCGCTCCAGAACGGCCTTGCACACCGTCAGGCTCAGGCCGTCGAGCACGAAGACGCGCACGCGCGGATGCGATTCCTTGAGCGCCGCGAGCACCGGCCCCATCAGCAGCGAGGCGAGCAGGAAGGGAATGGCCAGCGTGACGGAGCCCTCGGGACCCTGCGGCAGGCGCTGGATGCGCTCGCGCATGGCGTCGGCATCGCTCAGCAGGCGGCGGGCGTCGTCGTAGAGGCGCAGCCCGGCCGACGTGGGCGTGACGCCGGCATGCGAACGCTCGAAGAGCTGCACGCCGAGTTCGCTTTCCAGCTTCTTGATCTGCGCCGTGAGCGCCGGCTGCGCCACGTACAGCGCCCCGGCCGCGCGGGAGAGGCTGCCGGCTTCGAGCACGGCGATGAAATAGCGGAGGGTGCGCAGGTCCATGGGTTCCGAGTGTGGGGCCGGGGCTGGCTACTATGCCTCGCGGGGTCGTTCTCGGGCCTCGCAGGCTTCCCGGGCAGGTAAACCCTGATCGGCGATCAGGCATCTGTCCGGAAACTGGACACACTATTTGCCTGAATAACTTACATACGCCGGCAGCGGACCAGGAAATCTGTTGTGGATCAAGGCGCAGGCGCACTGGCATGTCCCATGCAACGCAAGCCCATCCGATCCACAACATGCGCGGAGTCATCGCGGGCCGTCAAGCCTCCCGCACTCGTGCCCGCGCCTGGAGACAACCATGGACACCCCTTCTCGATCCGGCGGAAATGCGCCGCAGGCACACGACAGCGTCGCAGCCTGGTTCGACCCCCTGCTGTCCGAAAGGCTCGCGCAGGCCGGCTTCGGCACGCTGCAACAGCTGGCGCAGCGCATCAACGATGCCGGAGTGACCTGGTGGTATCCGGTGCGGGGCATCGGCGTGAGGCGGGCCGAGCGCGTCGTGCAATGGCTGCGCGAGCAGCAGGAAAGCACGGGCATGCAGGTGGACCTGCGCTGCGTTCGCGAACACGGACGCGCCCGCTCGGCGCCCTGCGATGCCGCCCCGCCGGCTGCGGCGCGCGGCTCGGATAATGCGCGCTTCGTGTCAGCAGCAACAGAGCAAGGATGAGCGCAGCGGATTTTCTTTTTTCTCCCGAAGTACAGAAGCTGCTCACGGTCCTGTACGCAGCGCCCGCCGATCAATGGTTCCCGACCGCCGAGCTCGCTCGCCGGACCAGGCTGGCCGAGCCCGAAGCCGCCGCCACCGTCGAGCATCTGGTCGGCAGCGGCATCATGAAGCGGCAGGCCGCGAAGGGCGAGGAGCAGCCCGAGGCCATCCGGATCGACCGCTCCTTCGTCTTCCACGACCAGCTGCGCAGCATCGCGCTGCGATCCTTCGCGGCGGCGGAGCCGATCCGTTCCATGCTGCGCTCCAAGTTCAAGGACTCGGTCGTGCGCGCCCTGGTGCTGGGCGAGGACGCGCAAGGCACCATCGAACTGCTGATCGCGCACGGCCAGCTGGTGCCCGACGAAGCCGCCATGGCGGCGGCATGCCAGAAGCTGTCGAAGTCGATGGGCCGGCACCTGAATGTGCACGTCGTTCCGCTCGCGCGGCTCAACGGCATGCCCGCGCGCGATCCGCTGGCTGCGAAGCTCTCCGCGCCCACGGTGCACGAGATCATCGCGCTGGGCGACACCAAGGCGGCGCTGCCCGCCGAGCGCGGCGGCCTGCTGCAGGCGGCCAGGAAGAAGCTGGCGACGCTGGGCAGGCCTTAGCTGGCAGGCCCCGGAAAAGCGAAAAGGGCCTGCTCACCGAAGAGCAGGCCCCTTGCCTGAATCAGGAACCGGGAAGACCGGCTTCAGAACGGAATGTCGTCGTCCATGTCGTCGAAGCCCGACGACGACTTGGCCGGTGCCTGGCGCGGAGCCGGCGCGGGCGCGCGCGGTGCGGCCGCGGGTGCCCGCGGGGCGTAGCCGCCACCGCCGCCGCCACCACCGCCTTGCGAGTAGCCGCCGCCACCGCCATAGCCGTCGTCGTCGCTGGGACCCGACGGACCGCCCTGGCCCTGGCGGCTGCCGAGCATCTGCATCTGGTCGGCGCGGATCTCGGTGGTGTACTTTTCGATGCCGTCCTTGTCGGTCCACTTGCGCGTGCGCAGGCTGCCCTCGACATAGACCTGCGAACCCTTGCGCAGGTACTGGCCGGCGATCTCGGCCAGGCGGCCGTTGAAGACGATGCGGTGCCATTCGGTGGCTTCGCGCATTTCGCCGCTTTGCTTGTCCTTCCAGCGATCGGTGGTGGCCACGGTGACGTTCGCGACCTGGTCGCCGCTCGGGAATGTACGCATCTCGGGGTCGCGCCCCAGATTGCCGACGACGATGACTTTATTGACCGATGCCATATGCACTGCCCCTGATAAGTGGATGGAGGAGAAGGTTGAGAAGAACCCTCGATTGTGCCCCAAGGCGACTGCCCGCAATCCCCTGAAGTGCCAGAATGGCCCGGACCGATGAATCGCGAACCCGACTTTTTCGAGCATCTGCGCGCCGAGCTGTCCAGCGGGCGGATCTGGCTCGACCGTGCCATCGTGCTGGGCTACGCCATCGCGGCGGGCCTCTTCGTGGTGGGCTTCACGCTGGCCAGCGACTGGGTCTTCGGCCAGTTCCACCGCTTCTACCGCGCCTGGCCCTGGGCCCTGCTGCTGACCACGCCGCTGATCACGGCCGGCATCGTCTGGTTCACCCTGCGCTTCTTTCCCGGCGCGGGCGGCTCGGGCATCCCGCAGATCAAGGCCGCGCTGCACCCGGCCCTGCCCGACGAGCGGCGCTTCGTGTTCGCCTCGCTGCGGCTGACGGTCGCGAAGATCGGGCTGGGCGTGGCCGGTTTCGCGGCCGGCCTGTCGATAGGGCGCGAGGGCCCCTCCGTGCAGGTGGCGGCGGGCGTGATGCAGCACGCGCGGCGCTGGCTCTCGCCCAACACCGCCATCGACGGGCGCGCGCTGCTGGTGGCCGGCGGCGCGGCCGGCATCGCGGCGGCCTTCAATGCGCCGCTGGCGGGCGTGGTGTTCGCCATCGAGGAGCTGTCGGGCCGGCTCGAGGCTCGCTCCAGCGGGCTGATCATCACGGCGATCGTGCTGGCCGGCCTGGTGGCGGTCTCGGCCTTCGGCAACGTCAGCTATTTCGGCGTGATCCGCGTGCCGCGGCTGGGCTGGGACGTGCTCGGGCCGGGCCTGCTGGTCACGCTGTTGAGCGGCGCCGCGGGCGGGCTGTTCGCGCGGCTGCTGATCGCCTCCCTCACCGGCACGGCCGGGCGCTTCAACCGCTGGCGGGCGCGCTTTCCGGTGCGCTTCGCGGCCGTCGGCGGACTGGCTGTGGCCGTCATCGGGCTGGTCACGGGCGGCGTCACCTTCGGCGCGGGCTCGGAGGCGGTCAAGCAGATGCTGCAGGGGCATGACGAGCTCACGCCGCTCTACACGGTGCTCAAGTTCGTCGCCACCTGGCTCACGGCGTGGTGCGGCGTGCCGGGCGGGATCTTCGCGCCGTCGCTGTCCATCGGCGCGGGCATCGGCGACGCGGTGGCGCGGCTGGCCGCCAGCGAGCACGGGCCGGCGCTCATCGCCATGGGCATGGCCGGCTTCCTGGCGGCGGTGACGCAGGCGCCGCTCACCGCCTTCATCATCGTGATGGAGATGGTCGACGGCCACTCGATGGTGCTGAGCCTGATGGCCGCTGCGATGCTGGCCAGCCTGGTCTCGCGCATGATCAGCCGGCCGCTGTACGACACGCTGGCCGAGCACATGGTGAGCCGCGCGATCAGCACCTCCGCCGGCACCGAAGCGGTGCACCCGCCGCCGGCAGAAACCCCGAAGTCCGAACCGCCGGTTCCCTCCGGCTCGCCATGAAATCGTGGGCGGTCTATCATGTCCGGTTGCCCTCGGACGATCGCCTGCCTTGAATTCAAAAGCCACCGCACCCACCGCCCGTAGCGAAGCCGACGCGGAAAGCGCCCGCGACGCGGAACTCGAACGCAACACCTACCTCGGCGCAGTGCTGGCGCAGCAGCGCATCAGCATCCGCGGCGCGCGCACGCACAACCTGAAGAACGTCGATCTCGACATCCCGCGCAACAAGCTGGTGGTCATCACCGGTTTGTCGGGCTCGGGCAAGTCGAGCCTTGCCTTCGACACGCTGTATGCCGAAGGGCAGCGTCGCTACGTCGAGAGCCTCTCGGCCTACGCGCGGCAGTTCCTGCAGCTCATGGACAAGCCCGACGTCGACGTGATCGAGGGCCTGTCGCCCGCGATCAGCATCGAGCAGAAGGCCACCAGCCACAACCCGCGCTCCACCGTGGGCACGGTGACCGAGATCCACGACTACCTGCGCCTGCTCTACGCACGCGCCGGCACGCCCTACTGCCCCGACCACCACCTGCCGCTGCAGGCGCAGACGGTGTCGCAGATGGTCGATGCGGTGCTGGCGATTCCCGACGAGCCGCGCCTGATGATCCTGGCGCCCGTGGCACGCGAGAAGAAGGGCGAGTTCGTCGAGCTCTTCGCCGAGATGCAGGCCTCCGGCTACGTGCGCTTCCGCGTCGACGGGCAGATCTACGAATACAACGACCTGCCCAAGCTCAAGAAGACCGAGAAGCACGACATCGACGTCGTCATCGACCGCCTTCGCGCGCGCCCCGACATGCAGCAGCGCCTGGCCGAGAGCTTCGAGGCGGCGCTGCGCCTGGCCGAGAGCCGCGCGATCGCGCTGGAACTGGGCGCGGAAGGCGCCCCCGACAAGGAGCACCTGTTCAACGCCAAGTTCGCCTGCCCGATCTGCCACTACTCGCTGTCGGAGCTGGAGCCGCGCCTGTTCTCGTTCAACTCGCCCGTGGGCGCATGCCCGACCTGCGACGGCCTGGGCAGCCGCGAGGTGTTCGATCCGGCGCGCGTGGTGGCCTTTCCGTCGCTGTCGCTCGCCAGCGGCGCCATCAAGGGCTGGGACCGCCGCAACGGCTACTACTTCAGCATGATCGAGAGCGTCGCCAAGCACTACAAGTTCGACGTCGACGCACCCTTCGAATCGCTGCCGGCCTCGGTGCAGCAGGTGCTGCTGTACGGCTCTGCCGCCGAGGAGATCAAGTTCAACTACACCATGGAGTCGGGCAACTTCGCGGGCAAGAAGCTCACGAAGAAGCACCCCTTCGAGGGGATCATCCCGAACATGACGCGGCGCTACCGCGAGACCGACTCGGTGATGGTGCGCGAGGACCTCGCGCGCTTCCGCAACATGCAGCCCTGCCCCGACTGCGGCGGCTCGCGCCTTCGCCCCGAGGCGCGCAACGTGTTCCTGGTCGACGAGAGCGGCGCGGACAACGGCGCCGAGCGCCCGCGCATGGCGATCTTCGAGCTCAGCCGCCTCACGCTGCGCGATTCGCTCGGCTGGTTCGAGAAGCTCAAGCTGCGCGGCGCCAAGGCCGAGATCGCGGAGAAGGTGGTGCGCGAGATCGGGCTGCGCCTGAAGTTCCTCAACGACGTGGGCCTGAACTACCTGAGCCTCGACCGCAGCGCCGAGACGCTGTCGGGCGGCGAGGCGCAGCGCATCCGCCTCGCCTCGCAGATCGGCTCCGGTCTCACCGGCGTGATGTACGTGCTCGACGAGCCCAGCATCGGCCTGCACCAGCGCGACAACGACCGCCTCATCGGCACGCTGAAGCACCTGCGCGACATCGGCAACAGCGTGATCGTGGTCGAACACGACGAGGACATGATCCACGCCGCCGACCACGTGATCGACATGGGCCCCGGCGCCGGCGTGCATGGCGGACGCGTGATGGCGCAGGGCACCTGCGCCGAGGTCTCGTCCAACCCCGACTCGCTCACCGGCCAGTACCTCTCGGGCGCGCGCAGGATCGAGGTGCCGAAGCACCGCACCGCGTGGCTGCCTTCGACGAAGCAGCCCGCCTTCCATGAAGGCAGGAAGCCCCCGCGCTTTCCGCCGAGCCCAGCCGCCGAGCGCCGCGCCGCGCGCGAGGCCGCGCACCTCGCCACGCAGACCGACCTGCAGGAGATCCGCGTGGTCGGCGCCACCGGCAACAACCTCAAGAACGTGAGCGTGGCCTTCCCCGTCGGCCTGCTGACCTGCGTGACGGGCGTGTCGGGCTCGGGCAAGTCCACGCTGGTGAACGACACGCTCTACACGGCGGTCGCGCGCACGCTCTACCGCGCGCACGAGGAGCCGGCGGCGCACGAGTCGGTGGAAGGCATCGAGTACTTCGACAAGGTCATCAACGTCGACCAGAGCCCCATCGGCCGGACCCCGCGCAGCAATCCGGCCACCTACACGGGCCTGTTCACGCCCATCCGCGAGCTGATGGCCGAGACCAACACCGCGCGCGAGCGCGGCTACGGCCCGGGGCGCTTCAGCTTCAACGTGGCGGGCGGGCGCTGCGAGGCCTGCCAGGGCGACGGCGTCGTCAAGGTCGAGATGCACTTCCTGCCCGACGTATACGTGCCCTGCGAGGTCTGCCACGGCCAGCGCTACAACCGCGAGACGCTCGAAGTGCTCTACAAGGGCAAGAACATCGCGCAGATCCTGGAGATGACGGTCGAGGCCGCGCACGACTTCCTCAAGGCCGTGCCCACCATCGAGCGCAAGCTGCGCACCCTGCTCGACGTGGGCCTGAGCTACATCAAGCTGGGCCAGTCGGCCACCACGCTGTCGGGCGGCGAGGCGCAGCGCGTGAAGCTCGCGCTCGAACTCAGCAAGCGCGACACCGGCCGCACCCTCTACATCCTCGACGAACCGACCACCGGCCTGCACTTCGCAGACATCGAGCTGCTGCTGAAGGTGCTCCACCAGCTGCGCGACGCGGGCAACACCATCGTCGTCATCGAGCACAACCTCGACGTCATCAAGACCGCCGACTGGCTGATCGACATGGGCCCCGAAGGCGGCGCCGGCGGCGGCACGGTGGTGGGCCAGGGCACGCCGGAGGACATCGCGGCGAACGAGGCGAGCCATACGGGGCGCTACCTGAAGCGGCTGCTGGAGCAGAAGTAGCCGCTGCTGGCGCCTGCAGGCCGTTCATGGACTGTGCGGGCGCTGAAGGGATCAGACCTCCGGACGCAGAGGACGCGAAGATCACGCAGAGGTCGAAGGAGAGACCGAAAACATTCTTGTGTTTTCCTTTCGCGCCCCTCGCGAAACCTTCGCGTCCTCTGCGTCCGGCTGCGCGCTCCTGATCCTGCCTCTCAAGTCGTCGTCTGCACGTGCAGGCGGCTCGTCTTGCAGCGGTGCAGCGCGCGGTAGTGCTCCAGCGGCCGGCCGTTGGCGCCGTAGGCGATCGATTCGATGCGCAGCAGCGGCTCCGGCTGCGGCAGGTTGAGGAGGTCGCAGGTCTCGGCGTCGGGCAGCACGGCGTCGATCCAGCGTTCGGCGCGCACCAGGCGCAGGCCGTACTGGCGGCGCAGCACGTCGTAAAGCGAGCGGTCGTCCAGGCGCGTGCGGTGCAGGCCGGGTGCCAGGTCGGCGGGCACCACGGTCTCCACCAGCAGGCGCAGTTCGCCGTCGACGCTGCGCAGGCGCTTGAGCGCCACCACCTGCGTGTCGTCGGTCAGGCCGAGCGAGGCGGCCTCCTGCTCGGTGGGAGCGCGCAGTTCCTGCGTGAGGATCTGCGTGCGCACCGAGCGGCCCTTGCGTTCCATCTCGTCGGAGAAGCCGAGCACGGTGGAGACGAAGTCCTCGTCGCGCTCGCGCGCCGAGACGAAGGCGCCGCGGCCCTTGATCTTGTAGATGAGGTTGTTGCGCACGAGGTCGGCCAGCGCCTCGCGCACCACGATGCGCGAGATGCCGAACTGCTCGCCCAGCTCGGCCTCGGACGGCAGCTTGGCGCCGATGGGCAGCACGCCCTGCAGGATCTGCATGCGAAGCGCGTCGCGGAACTGCGCCCACAGCGGGGACTCGGAGTCGCGGTCGAGCACGGTCGAAATTTCGGTCGGAGAGTTCACGTCGAAGCTTGGCCCAGGGCCTGAGGAGTCATCAATGATGCATCGAAAGACGCCGGTGCATCGGCGGCCACCGGCGAAAGCCGCACGCCGTGGCGCTCGCGCAGCGCAGTGGCGCAGGCGTGCAGCTCGGCGTGCTGCTGCGCAGCGTCCCAGCCCAGCGCATCGGCGGCGATGCCTGCGATCTCGGCGAGCGCGGCGTCGGTGACCAACCCGCGGATGGCCAGCAACGTGCGGCGGATCACGAGGTCGTCGAGATGCACCACGCCGGTCTCGAGGCAGAGATACGAAAGCTCGGCCACCGAATAACCGGGCGCGTGGCGCAGCGGCATGTCGCCCGATGCGGCGAGGCGCTGCGCCAGCGGCAGGGCCTTCGATCCGTAGCGCTTCAGCAGTACCTGCGCGCGCGTGCGGCTCATGCCGGAGGCGGCGACCAGGCGATCGAGAAAACGCTCGGTCGCCTGCGCATCGGCCGGCAGCTCGGCGCCGCCGCCGATCGGCAGCATGTCCGTCGATGCCGTGCGCGGACGGCCCAGTTGCTTGAGCACTTCGTCGACGGCCTCTTCCGCGAGCGCGCGGAAGGTCGTCCACTTGCCGCCGACGAGGCCGACGACCGGAATGTCGCGCGTGGCGCTGGGCGGATCGAGCACCACCGAGTGGTCGCGCGAGATCTGCCCCGGCTTATCGGCGTCGGAGCGCGCAAGGGGCCGCACACCGACGTAGGTGTAGACCACGTCGCCGCGGCCGAAGCGCAGGTTGGGGAACACCTCTGCCAGCACTTCGAGCAGGTAGTCGACCTCCTCGGGCTCTGTCTCGATCCTGTCGGGGTCGTCCACGGGGATGTCGGTGGAGCCCACCAGCACGCGGTCGAGGAAGGGGTAGACGATGCACACGCGCCCGTCCACCGCCTCGAAGTAGGCCATGCGGCCCTGCAGCGCGTCGCGCAGCGCGGGATGGTCGAGCACGAGATGCGAGCCCTTGGTGCCCATCACGCGCGGGCTGGCACCGCCGAGCACCGCAGTGCTGCGGTCGAGCCACGCGCCGCTGGCGTTCACCACGGTGTCGGCCGTCACGCGCACCAGCGCGCCGGTGATCTCGTCGCGCAGCGTGATGATGTTGCCGGCGCAGCCCATCACTCGGCAGTAGTTGGCCGCGGCCGATCGCGGCTGGTCGCGGCAGGCGTCGCCGATGAGTTCGAGGATGAGCCACTCGGGGTGGCTGATCCACGCATCGAAGAAGGTGGCCGTCCAGCGCACCGCCGAGCGGAACAGGCTGCGGTCGCCCGGGGGAACGCGGCTGATGCGGTGGTTGGGCATCACGCGCTGGCGGCGGCCGAGCAGGTCGTACAGGCGAAGGCCCGCGGCCACCGCCAGCAGTCCGCGCGTGCGCTGCGGCGGCTTGCGGCCGAAGAACTTCAGCGCGCTGCTCATGAGCCCGCCGAAGAAGCTCGACAGCGGCACCACCGTCTTCAGCGGCTGCACCAGGTGCGGCGCGTTGCGCAGCAGCAGGTTGCGCTCGCGCGTGGCCTCGGCCACCAGCGAGAAGCTGCCGTTCTCCAGGTAGCGCAGCCCGCCGTGGATCATGCGCGAGGGCGCGCTGCTGGCGCCCGCGCTGAAGTCGCCCTTGTCGACGATGAGGCAGTCCACGCGCTGCAGGCACAGGTCGCGGAACACGCCCACGCCGTTGATGCCGGCGCCGACGATGACGGTGGAGAAATGTCGGTCCGCGAGCGACGCGGGGCGCACGAAGGGCAGTTGCCACGCGCTCATCGGGAGACCTCCGCGCTGCGCGCTGCGGTGCTGCCGACGGCGGCCGTCACGCCGCCCGCCAGATGGGAAAACACAGGAGACATGGTGTCGATCAGTTCGTTGAAGCCGGCGTTGAAGTCGGCATGGGCGCGCGCCAGGGCGGCGTCGGGTTCGACGGTGTCGCAGGGCGCAAGCAGCGCGCTGCCCTGCTCCGCTCGGTCGATGCCCTGCGACATGGCGGCGTAGATGGCGGCGCCGCGCGCCCCGGTCTCGTCGTCGGCGCAGCGCTCCACTGGATGGCCGAGCAGGCCCGCGAGCAGGCGCACGAGGCGCGTGTCGCTCGCGCCGCCGCCAAGCACGGTGCACGCGGACACAGGCAGCCCGCAGGCCGCGAGCCGCGCGATGTGGCGTGCATGCAGTGCCGCGACCGCATCGACCACCGCGCGCGCCATGTCGCCGCGCGTGTGATGGCTCTTGAGGCCGACGAAGCCCGCGGTCACGCCGCCGCCTCCGTTCACGAAAGGCAGGAAGCGCAGCCCGCCCGCGCCCAGCGGCACCGACATCGCGAGGTCGACCACCGCACGCGCATCGGGCAGGCCGAGCACGCCGGCCAGCCATGCGATGTTGGCCATCGAGGAGGGGCTGTTCTCCATGTAGAGCCGCTTGTCCCCGCGGCCGAAGTTGACGACGGCGGCCACGGCGGGCTTGGGCTCGATCAACGGCCCGATGACGGCGTTGACGCACCAGGTGCCGAAGACCGACACCGCGCGCGAGCGCCCTTCGGCGCAGATCGCGGTCATCGAGGCCAGCAGGTCGATGGCGCCCATCGCCACCGGAATGCCCGCGGGCAGGCCGCACAGCGCGGCCTCCGAAGGCCGCAGCCTGCCGACGATCTCGCCGCTGGGCACCAGCGGACCGAAGACGCGCGGCCCGAGATCGGCGATGCCCGAGGCATCGAAGGCCGCCTGCGACCACGTGCCCGTTTCGATCGACACCAGCCCGGCCGTGCTCGCGTCGCTGGCGTCGGTGGCGATCTCGCCCGTCAGCAGGAAGCCGAGGTAGTCCTTCGCGAACATCAGCCGGCGCACCGCGCCGCGCTGCACGGCGTCGGTGCCCAGCAGCTCGGCCGCGATCACCGTGGGCTGGCCGGGCCAGGGCTGGCAGCCCACGTCGGCGAACAGCGCCGGGCCGTGGCCGAGCGCGAGGGAGCGGGCGCGCGCGTCGGCGCGCTGGTCGGTGGAGGCCACTGCCCGTCCGCCCACGAGCTCGTTGCGCGCGTCGAGCGCATAGAGCCCGGCGCCGTGGCCGGTGCAGCCGATGGCGCGGACCTCCGACACGCGGTCTCCGAGTTGATGGGCGACGTCGCGCAGCACGTGGGTCAATGCGGCGCGGATGGCCGCGGCCCCCACTTCGCATCCCCCTCCGGGCAGCCGGTCGTGCGGCAATGGCATTCGTGACAGGGCGACGCTGCGGCCGTTCCCGGCTTCGAGGGCCAGGGCTTTCAGGCTGCTCGACCCCATGTCGATGCCGATCAGTATGTTTGGCTTCATGTCATAACAGCTTCGGCTGAATAAAAGCGGCCTGCCAGTAGCGTTTCCCCTAGTTATCCCTCCAAATGGCCAGCGCGTACATTCTAGCCTGTCATAACAACTGATGTGACAAAGCGGTTCCGAGAGCTGCCCTGAAAAGCGGCATCCACAAGCTGTGCACCCAACGTGAGGAGACAAAGAATGAGGCGTAATTTCCTGAAGTCCGCCGCGGCCGCCGGCATCGGCCTGGCCGGCGCGAGCGCATTCGCGCAGCAGCAGGCGGCTGCCCCCGCCGCCGGCGGCGGCCTGCGCGGCAATCCCAGCGACGTCTACGTGATGAACGTGATGGTGTCGGGGGTCGAGTACTGGTTCCCGGTCTACGAAATGATGAAGCAGCTCGGCCGCACGCTCGGCGTTCGCACCCGCTACACCGGCACGCCCGAGTACGACGTGAACAAGCAGCTCGCGTCCTTCGAGCAGGAGCTGGCGCGCAAGCCCGCGGGCATCCTGTTGCACCCGATGAACCCCGACCCGTTCATCGAGCCGATCAACCGCGCCGCGGCGATGGGCATCCCGGTCGTCACGTTCGCGGCCGACTCGCCCAACTCCAAGCGCACCTCCTTCGTCACTTCCGACAACGACCGCGAGGGCAACCAGGCAGCCGACGCCATCGCCGCGTCGCTGGGCGGCAAGGGCGAATACGCGGTGCTCGAGAACCCCGGCCAGGACAACCACGACCGCCGCATCGCCGCCTTCATCAACCGCATGAAGACCAAGCACCCCGGCATGAAGCTGGTGGGACGCGCAGCCAGCAACCAGGACCCGAACAAGGCCTACCAGGCGGTGCTGAGCCTCGCGCAGGCCAACCCGAACCTGGGCGCCCTGTTCATGCCCGAGGCCAACTCGGCCCTCGGCGCGGCGCAGGCCAAGGTGGAGACCAAGAAGAACATCAAGGTGATGTGCTGCGACGTGAACGCCAAGATCCTCGACATGATCAAGTCGGGCGACGTGTTCGGCGCCATCAACCCCAACCAGGGCATGCAGGGCTACATGGGCATGATGATGCTGTTCCTCGCCAAGAACCCCGGCCTCATCGACCCGATGAACGACGCCAAGCGCAACGGCACCAACCCGATGTCGGTGCCCTTCCTGGACAACGGCCTGTCGGTGGTCAGCAAGGCCAACGCCGACGACTTCTACTGGGACAAGTACCTCGCCCGCCGCGGCACCAAGGGAATCGGCGAGTGAACGCAGTGGGCGCATTGCTCGAACTGCGCGGCATCAGCAAGCGCTTCGGCGCTTCGCGCGCGCTCACGGGCGTGGACTTCTCGCTGCGCCGCGGCGAAATCCACGCCCTTTGCGGCGAGAACGGCGCGGGCAAGTCCACGCTGATGAACATCATCGACGGCATCCACCAGCCGGACGAGGGCACGATCTCGCTCGACGGCAAGAAGGTGGTGATCGACGGCCCCGCGCACGCGATGCGCCTGGGCATCGGCCTGGTCCACCAGGAGATCGCCCTGTGCGGCGACGCCACGGTGGCCGAGAACATCTTCATGCCGGAGATCAACGCCGGCAGGAGCGCGTGGATGAACTACGCGAGCCTCAACGAACGCGCCGCCAAGGTGCTGCAGCGGCTGGGGCAGGACATCGACCCCGCCGCGCTGGTGAAGGACCTGAGCATCTCCACGCAGCAGCTCATCGAGATCGCCAAGGCGCTCACGCTCGACTGCAAGGTGCTGATCCTCGACGAGCCCACGGCCGCGCTCACCGACAACGAATCGGCCGCGCTCTTCCGGGTGCTGCACGACCTCAAGGCGCAGGGCATCGGCATCATCTACATCAGCCACCGCATGGCGGAGATCTTCGCGCACTGCGACAGCGTCACCGTGCTGCGCGACGGCCGCCACGTGCACACCGGCCCGCTGGCCGAGCTCGACGCCGACGGCCTGGTGCGACGCATGGTCGGGCGCGACCTGGGCAACTACTACCCGCCGAAGCAGGAAGAACCGGCATCGGGCGAGCACGTGCTGGAGGTGACCGACATCGCCGACGGCGAGCGCGTGCACGGCGTGTCGTTCAGGCTCGGGCGCGGCGAGATCCTCGGCATCGCGGGGCTGATGGGCGCCGGCCGCAGCGAGCTCGCGGAGACCATCTGCGGCCTGCGCACCGCGCGCAGCGGCAGCGTGCGGCTGCGCGGCAGGCCGCTCACGATCCGCAAGTACAGCGACGCGCTGCGCGAAGGCATCGCCTACCTCAGCGAGGACCGCAAGGCGGCGGGCGTGTACCTGGAGCTGCCGATCGCGCAGAACATCGCGTCGATGGCGCTCGCGCGCGTGAGCTCGCGCTTCGGCCTGCTGCAGCGCGCCGCCGAGCACAAGCTGGCCGTGAGCCTCGGCGCGCGGCTCAAGCTCAAGTCGGACGGCGTGGACATCGACGTGGCGAGCCTGTCGGGCGGCAACCAGCAGAAGGTGGCCATCGCCAAGCTGCTGGCCACCAACCCGTCTGTGCTGCTGATGGACGAACCCACGCGCGGCGTGGACGTGGGCGCCAAGTCGGAGATCCACCACATCCTGCGCGACCTGGCCAGCCAGGGCGTGGGCGTGATCGTGATCTCCTCGGAGCTGCCCGAGATCATCGGCCTGTGCGACCGCGCGCTGGTGATCCGCGACGGCCGGCTCGCCGGCGAGGTGCAAGACAAGGACATGACGGAAGAGGCCCTGCTGCGGCTGGCCTCCGGACTTTGCGAAGAGGAAACGACAGCATGAACTACCCAGCACAACTGGACGCGGGCGCCGCGGGCCTGACGCCGCCGCAGACGACCGAGGGATCAGGAGGAGGAACGAAAGGAGGCCCCTTGAAACCCGCCAGCAGGCTCGCCAGCATGCGCGAGCTGGGCCTGTTGATCATCATCGCCGCGCTGTGCGTGGGCATGAGCTTCGCATCGCCCTACTTCCTCACCTGGGACAACGTGCGCGCGATGCTGCTGTCGTTCTCCATCGAGGGCATCGTGGTGGTGGGCATGACCATCCTGCTGATCGTCGGCGGCATCGACCTGTCGGTGGGCTCGGTGGTGTGCTTCGCGATGGTGATCACCGGCAAGCTCTTCCTCATGGGCTTCGATCCGTGGACGGCGGGGCTCATCGCCATCGCGGCCAGCGCCATGATCGGCGCGATGATCGGCGGCTGCGTCACGCGCATCGGGCTGAACCACTTCATCGCCTCGCTGGCCTTCATGGTGATCGTGCGCGGCCTGTGCCTGGCGCTCACGCAGGGCACGCCGCAGTCGCTGTTCTCGCTGCCGGCCGAGTTCAAGTTCATCGGCCAGGGCACGCTCTTCGGCGTTCCGGCGGTGATCCTGATCTTCCTGGCGATCGTGGTGGTTAGCGACTTCGTGCTGCGCCGTTCCTCGCTGCTGCGCCGCGTGTTCTACACCGGCAGCAACGAGAAGGCGGCGCTGTATTCGGGCATCCGCGTGGGCCACGTCAAGTTCTGGGTCACGGTGCTGTGCGCCGCATCGGCCGGCCTCGCGGGCGTGATCTACACCGCGCGCTTCGGTGCCGCCACGCCCACCTTCGGCGTGGGCATGGAGCTCAACGTGATCGCCGCAGCGGTGATCGGCGGCGCCAGCCTCAAGGGCGGTTCTGGCACCGTGCTCGGCGCGGTGCTTGGCCTGGCGCTGCTGTCGGTGGTGACCAGCTCGCTGATCCTGCTGGACGTCTCGCCCTACTGGCAGGACGTGATCAAGGGCGTGATCCTGCTCGCGGCCGTGACGATCGACCACCTCATGAACACGAGAAAGACCAAGCGATGAACAACATCAGCACCAGCAACGCATCGGCCATGAAGAAGACCACCCTCGGGCCCTCGGGCATCGAATGCTCGGCCATCGGCCTGGGCACCTGGGCCATGGGCGGATGGATGTGGGGCGGCGGCGACAACGCGGCCGCCGTGCTCGCGATCCAGGCCTCGCTGGATGCGGGCGTGAACCTGATCGACACCGCACCGGCCTACGGGCTGGGCCGCTCCGAGAGCATCGTCGGCACCGCGCTGAAGGGCCGCCGCCACGAGGCGGTGATCGCCACCAAGTGCGGGCTGGTGTGGCACACCCGGAAGGGAACGCACTTCTTCGAAGAAGACGGCCACCCGGTGTACCGCTACCTCGGGCGCGAGTCGATCATCCACGAGGCCGAGGAGAGCCTGAAGCGCCTGCAGACCGACTACATCGACCTCTACATCACGCACTGGCAGGACGCCACCACGCCCGTGGCCGAGACCATGGACGCGATGCTCGAGCTCAAGAAGCAGGGAAAGATCCGCGCCATCGGCGTGAGCAACGTGAGCCCCGAGACGCTGGCCGAATACCTTCAATACGGCCCGGTCGACGCCGCGCAGGAACGCTACAGCCTGATCGACCGCGAGATCGAGCAGACGCTGGTGCCGCTTTGCACGGAGAACAACGTGGCGGTGCTGGGCTACTCCTCGCTCGCGCTGGGCCTGCTCGCGGGCCCCATCGACCCCGAGCGCAAGTTCACCGGCGACGACCAGCGCGCGACCAACCCGCGCTTCAGCGCCGACAACCGCGCGAAGCTCAAGGCCTTCTTCGAGGAGCTGGAGCCGCTGCGCCGGCAGCTCGAATGCTCCTTCGGCCAACTCATGATCGCCTGGACGCTGGCGCGCGGCAGCGTGTCGGTGGCGCTGTGCGGCGCTCGCGCGAGCAAGCAGGCCATCGAGAACGCGGGCGCCGGCTCGGTGTGCCTGCACGACGCGGCGCTGGAGCTGATCGACGGCGCCGCGAGCAGGCACCTGGGCTCGCTCGGCTGAGCCCTCCTCTCTTCTGTCACACATCAACAAGCAAGGACTTCTCTCCGTATGTCGAAGGACAAGACCGCACGCCTGAACCGGCTGCTCAACAACGGGCGCTGCCTGGACATCGCGCTCGACCACGGCGTGTGCAACGAGCCCACCTTCCTCGAAGGCCTCGAGGACATGCCCGCGGTGATGGGGCGCCTCGTGGCCGCGCGCCCCGACGCGATCCAGCTCAACTACGGCCAGTCGGACCTGCTGCAGGACCGCCCGGGCCGCGACAAGCCTGCCCTCGTGATGCGCATCGACATGGGCAACCCCTACAACGCCACGCGCCACCGCGTGATGTGGGCGGTGCTGCAGAACGAGCACGACCCGGTGCTGCCCGCCGTGCAGCAGGATGCCGCCTGCGTGGTGGTCAACCTCTTCATGCTGCCCGACGAGCCCGACCTGTTTCGCCAGTGCGTGCAGAACATCGCGCGCGTTCGCGCCGACTGCGACCGCTACGGCATGCCGCTGATGATCGAGCCGCTGGTGATGCAGGCACCGTCGGCCGGCAGCCGCTACTCGGTGGACGGCGACGCCGAGAAGATCGTCACGCTCGTGCGCCTGGCGCGCGACATGGGCGCAGACATCGTCAAGGCCGACCCCACCACGGATCCCAAGGACTTCCACCGCGTGGTGCAGGCCGCGCGCTGCCCCGTGCTCGTGCGCGGCGGCGGCCGCGAGGACCTGCAGCAGGTGTTCGCGCGCTCGCGCGTGCTGATGGACGAAGGCGCCGTCGGCATGGTGTACGGGCGCAACGTCTACCAGCACGGCAATCCGTCGGCGGTGGTGGACGCGCTGATGGCCATGATCCACCGCGGCGCGAGCGCCAAGGAGGCATGGGACATCTACGAATCGGGTGGCGCGAAATGACATGACGAAGACGCGCCCTCTCTAGGAGGAGGAAACAAGGAAGAAAAGCCTCACGGCGGGCGGCGGATGCGTCGCCCGCCGGGGTGCGTCCTGCGCGCGCGTTTTCCATCCCACGCGCGGCAGGCGGCAAGGAAGAGAAGAGAAGACAACAAGGCAAGACGGACACGGAAGTTAGTTGGCCAAGAAGAAAACGGTTCCCCTGCGGACTTCAAACAACCTGGAGGCAACGATGAAAATCCGGTATTACTTGATGGCGTTCCTGCTGCCGTTCGTCACGCTGCTGACGCACGCGGCAATCACCGGGGTCAGTCCGATGACGACCCTGAGCAACATGGCGACGGCGATGGCCGAAGCCGTGGCCGACCCGCTGCCGCTGCAGGGGCCCGGCCTGGGCAATCTCACCTACACCTCGGCGGAGCTGTTCAAGCCGGTCTCGATGATCACGAGCGCCGCGCACCCGCTGGACCCGGCGCACAGCAACGCCTACGAGTCGCGAGAGGTGCCCGCCACCTACCCGGGCCGCAAGGACTACGGCATGAACGCGGGCATCATGATCAACGGCTACTTCCTGACGTCCTTCGCGCCAGACAGCGGCCTCGGCCCGGGCGGCTTCCTGCTGTACGACATCTCGAACCCCCGTCAGATCAAGCTCGTGAAGAAGATCTACGAGCCCGAGGGCCGCACGCAGGAGTTCCGCGAGACGCACTCCTTCGGCACCGCGAAGATCGGCGGCAAGACCTACGTCACGCTGCCCAGCATCAACGGCATCGAGTTCTGGGACTTCACCGACGTCAACGACATCAAGCAGGTGAAGAAGCTCGCGCTGCCCGGCGTCAACGGCGGCGACTACGAGAACGTTGCCTGGCAGCTGTGGTGGCAGGCGCCCTACGTGTACGTGGCCTCGGCGGGCCGCGGCATCTTCATCGTCGATGCCTCCGACCCGGCCAACGCGGTGGTGGCGAACCGCGGCGCGAACAAGCCCAACCCTGTGCCCACGGGCGAACTCGGCGGCTTCCGCGTCGGCCCGATCTTCACCATCGGCAACCACATGGTGCTGAGCTCGATGGACAACACCGCGGGCTTCTCCAGCCTCGACATCTCCGATCCGCTGAACCCCAAGGTGCTGGACGCGATCGGCTCCAACCCCAACTACTACGCCACCTGCTTCGACGGCAAGACCCTGCACGCATCGGCGCGCGGCGGCGGCGCCAAGATGTACAGCTACGACCTGAGCGACCGGTCCAAGTTCGTGGCCGAGGACAACCGCCTCGTCGTCGACGAGCAGCTCTACTGCGCCACGCAGGACAGCTACGTCTTCCAGGGCGCGCAGACGCGCATCCACAAGGTCGACGTGAGCAATCCGCTGAACCACGTCGAGGTGGGCCGCGGCAGCATCCTGCGCGAGGACGATCCGAACTTCTCGCACTCGGACAACGGCCAGGTCGCCGCCTTCGGCAACCTGGTGTTCGTGGGCAACGACCACGGCTCGGGCAGCGGCTTCATCGTGCACCAGGTCGACCCCGACACCACCAAGCCCGAGGTGCGGCAGGTCTCGCCCGCCAACAACGCGAAGCAGCAGGCGCTGACCTCGCGCATCGGCCTGGGCATGAGCGACAGCATCCTGCCCGAGAGCGTGAACTCCAACACCTTCATCGTGCGCCCGGTGGGCGGCAACACGCTGGCGGGCACCTACAGCGTGCAGCTGGGCATCATCAACTTCCACCCCGCGCAGCCGCTGCAGCCCGGCACCAGCTATGAAGTGTTCCTGCCGGCCAACGGCGTGAAGGACTATGCGGGCAACGCCATCGCCGCGGACTACAAGTCGGTGTTCCACACCGGCAACGCCGCCGAGATCGGCCTGATGCACCACTGGACGCTGGCGGGCAACCTCTCCGACCAGATCGGCAACAACAACGGCACGCCCGCCACCGGCGACGCCTTCGAGAGCATCGGCCTGAACTTCGCCAACCGCACGGTGGGCGTGACGCTCAAGAGCGACAGCGTGGCGACGGTGCTCGGCGGCAGCGCCTCGGTGAGCCTCTACATGAAGACCACGCAGGCCGGCGGAGCCAACTCCTGGACGGCGCCCGGCATCTTCGGACGCGACCAGTCCGGCGGCGCCGACGATGTCTTCTGGGGCTGGCTCGACAACGGCGGGCGCATCAAGCTCTCGGTGGGCAACGATGCCGGCACCGCCTCCACCGCGGCGGTGAACGACGGCAACTGGCACCACGTGGTGATGACGCGCGACGCCGCCTCCGGCGCGCAGGCCTTGTACGTGGACGGCGTGAAGACCACCTCCACCGGCCCCACAGGCAACAAGGGCCTGTCGAACAAGTTCGCCGTGCTCGGCCAGATCCAGGGCAACACGGCGCTCTTCAAGGGCACGCTGGCGGAAGTGCGCGTCTACGGCCGCGTGCTGAGCGACACCGACGTGAGCACTCTGCGCAGCCAGGCCATCATCGGCGACCCCGGCATCGGCGGCGGTCCGAAGCTGGTCAACGGCCAGCTGGTGTTCAACCCGGCCACGCTGGGCAGCAGCGGCGCGCAGTACCGCTGGAACTTCGGCGACGGCACGCAGACCGCCTACGCGAACCAGCCGAACTACACCTACACCTACACGCGCCCCGGCCACTTCACGGTGACGCTGACGGTGAAGGACGCCAGCGGCCGCGAGACCTTCTACACCTACAACCTCACGGTGATCATGCCGGTGACGCCGAACGCGCCGACGCACAGCACCAACATCGCGGGCGACGCGAACTCGGTGTATTCGGTCAACCCCGACAGCGGCACGGTCGCCGCCATCGACTCGCAGAGCCTCGTCAAGCGCTGGGAAGTGCGCGTGGGCGACGAGCCGAAGACGCTGGCCGTGGGCCCCGACGGGCGCATCTGGGTCACGGTGCAGGGCGAGGACAAGCTGGTGGCGCTCAACGCCGCCGACGGTAGCCTCTCGGCCACCGTGCCGCTGGCCTACGGCAGCGGCCCCTACGGCGTGGCCTTCACGCCCGACGGCACGAAGGGCCTGCTGACGATGGAGAGCAAGTCGATACTGATGAGCTTCAACCCGAGCACCGGCGCCACCACCGGCGCGGTCGCGCTCGACGGCGCGCTGCGCGGCATCGCGGTCGAGTCGGGCTCGCAGGTGGCCTACGTCACGCGCTTCAAGTCGAAGATGACGGGCGGCCAGCTGCACAAGGTGAACCTGCAGAGCATGAGCGCCATGAGCACGATCGCGCTGCCGGTGGACACCACCACGATCGACACCGAGAACCGTGCGCGCGGCGTGGCCAACTACCTGAGCCAGGTGGTGATCTCGCCCGACGGCGCCCGTGCGGTGCTGCCCTCGAAGAAGGACAACATCGTGCGCGGCAAATTCCGCGACGGCAACAACCTGGTGCACGACCAGACGGTGCGCTCCATCCTGTCGCAGGTCAACCTGCAGACCGCGGCGGAGGTGTTCGCCGAGCAGATCGACTTCGACGACCGGGCGCCGGCGCGCGCGGCCCTGTTCTCTCCCTCGGGCGACTACCTGTTCGTCGCGCAGATGGAAGGCAACCGCGTCGCCATCGTCGATCCGTACAGCCGCGCGGTGCGCGGCGAGATCAACGCCAGCAGCGCGCCGCACGGCCTGTACCTCGACGCGGTGCGCAAGCGCCTGTTCGTCAACAACTTCCTGGCGCGCTCGGTGACGGTGCATGACGTGGCATCGGTGCTCTCGTCGGAAAGCAACGTGCCGACCTTCCTGCAGACGGTGTCGACCGTGGCGGCGGAACCCATGTCGGCGGCGGCGCTGCGCGGCAAGCAGGTGTTCTACAACGCGTCGGACCGCCGCATGAGCAAGGACAACTACATCTCCTGCGCGAGCTGCCACGCGGACGGCGGCGACGACGGCATGGTGTGGGACTTCACCCAGCGCGGCGAAGGCCTGCGCCGCACCATCAGCCTGCAGGGCCGGCGCGGACTGGGCCACGGCAAGCTTCACTGGACGGCCAACTTCGACGAGGTGCAGGACTTCGAGAACGACATCCGCAACGAGTTCGGCGGCCTCGGCTTCCTGACCAACGCGGACTTCGCAGCCACCTCCGACCCGCTGGGCGCGCCCAAGGCCGGCAAGAGCGCGCAGCTCGACGACCTCGCGGCCTACCTGAGCTCGCTGACCAAGTACATGCGCAGCCCGGCGCGTGCGGCGGACGGCAGCCTCAGCGTGGACGCGGCGCGCGGCCAGACCGTGTTCAACACGGCCCAGTGCGCGACCTGCCACACCGGTGCCACCTTCCGCGACGGCGTGCGGCATGACGTGGGCACGATCCAGGCCTCCTCGGGCAAGGGCCTGAACCAGCCGCTGGCGGGCGTGGGCTTCGACACGCCGACGCTGCTGGGCACCTGGAACACCACCGCGTTCTTCCACAACGGCCAGGCGGCCACGCTGCAGGACGTTCTCACGAGCGGCCACGGCAATGCCTCCAGCCTGCCGGCCAACGACGTGGTGGCACTGCGCGAATACGTGCGATCGCTCGACAACGACCCGACGCCGGTGGTCTCGCGCATCCGCTCGAACCACAGCAACCTGTGCGTGAACGTCCGCGGCGCCTCGACGGCGAGCGGCGCGACGGTGGTGCAATGGCCGTGCGGCAACGACGGCAACGAGCGCTTCACCATGACGCAGACCAACGACGGCTTCGTGCAATTCAAGGTCGAGCACAGCGGCCTTTGCCTGGCCCAGAGCGGCACGGCGACGACCAACGCCGCGGTGGTGCAGCTGGCCTGCTCGGCCGGCAACACCACGCAGTGGAGCCTGGTCGGCTCGACCCTGCGCAACCGGGCCTCGGGCTCGTGCCTGGACGTGCCGAACAATGCGACGACGCAGGACACGGCGCTGATCACCTGGACCTGCAACGGCGGCAACAACCAGAACTGGACGCAGCTTCAGTAGACCTCCAGGCTTCGCGCACTTCGTGTCGCTTCGCCACCCCCTTCCGGGGGCAACACCTGCGGCCCGGCGGAGCCGGTTCCGCGATGGCACTGGGCTCACCCCCAGGCTTCGCGCACTTCGTGTCGCTTCGCCAACCCCCTTCCGGGGGCAACACCTGCGGCCCGGCGAAGCCGGTTCCGCGATGTTCCGCGAAGGAGCCGCCCGTTTTCACGGGCGGCTTTTTTCTTTGTGGCGTTGCATCTGCTGCGCGCCGGCCATGACCTCCCACGTCATGGACCGTGCGCAGGCGCTCTGGGAAAGTACGTCCATCGAGGAAGCAACCAGTGCCTCGATTCACCAACCAACCAGGAGAAAACACATGACCGGCTTCAACATCCTTCCCCTCGCAGTGGCCCTGCTGATCGGCGTCGCAGCCCTCGGCTCGTGCCTGGGCATCGGGCTGGTCGGCCAGAAGTTCCTCGAGAGCACCGCGCGCCAGCCCGAGCTGGTCGACACGCTGCAGACCAAGTTCTTCCTGGTGGCGGGCGTGACCGACGGCGCGTTCATCATCGCCACCGGCATCGGCCTGTGGTTCGCGACCGCCAACCCCTTCGGCTGAGCAGGAAGGAGACGGCGCATTGGCACCATTCGTGCTAGCACTGTTGACACCAAATTGTTTACAGCTAAAGTATTTAGCTATCAACGGTTTGATGTCGCCGGTGCCGCATGGGGCGGTGCCGGTGCGTTGTCTGCATCCTTCCCGCCGGAGAATCCATGCGCCACCTGCCCCCGAAGTCGCCCGCGCTGCCGCGCACCCTGCTCTCGCTGCTGCTGTGCGGCTCGGTCCTCGCCACCGCGGTGTCCGCCACCGCCGCCCCCGTCAAGGTGGGCCTGGCCCTCGACATCTCCGGACCTTTCGCGGCGTTGGGCGCCGAGGCGCGCGACGGCTTCGCGCTCGGCATCAAGCAGCTGGGCGGCAAGCTCGGCGGGCAGGACGTCGAGTTCGTGCAGGCCGACATGGCCGGCAGCCCCGACCAGGCCAAGCAGCTGGTCGACCGCATGATCCAGCGCGACAAGATCGACCTGTTCAGCGGCCCCATCGGCTCCAACGTGGCGCTGGCCGTGGGCCCGACCCTCTTCAACGCCAAGGTGCCGTATCTCTCGGCCAACGCCGGCCCGAGCCAGTTCGCCGGCGCGCAGTGCAATGCCTACTTCTTCGGCACCGCCTACCAGAACGACCAGTTCCACGAGGCCGCAGGCAAGTTCGCTCAGGACCGGGCCTTCAAGAAGATCGTGCTGATCGCTCCCAACTACCCGGCCGGCAAGGACGCGCTGGGCGGCTTCAAGCGCCAGTTCAAGGGCCAGGTGGCCGACGAGCTCTACACCAAGCTCGGCCAGATCGACTACGCGGCCGAACTCGCGCAGCTGCGCGCGGCCAAGCCCGACTCGATCTACTTCTTCCTGCCCGGCGCGATGGGCATCAACTTCATCAAGCAGTTCGTGGGCGCTGGCCTGTCGAAGGACATCACGCTCGTGACCAGCGGCTTCTCGGCCGACGAGGACGTGATCGGCGCCGTGGGCGAGCCCATGCTCGGCCTGTTCAACACCTCGCACTGGGCGCACGACCTCGACAACGCCGCCAACAAGGCCTTCGTGGCCGCGTTCCGCAAGGAATACAACGGCCGCTACCCGTCGGTGTATGCGGCGCAGGCCTATGACGCGATCCTCGCGATGGACGCCGCCGTGAAGCAGGCCGGCGGCAACGCGCAGAACCGCGAGGCCGTGGTGGCCGCGCTGAAGAAGGCCAACTACGCATCGACGCGCGGCAGCTTCAAGTACGCGAACAACCACTTTCCCATCGAGAACTTCTACCTGCGCGTGATCGGCAAGGACGCACAGGGCAAGGTCACGAACAAGCTGATCAACACGGTGCTGACCAACTACGGCGACTCCTACGCCGACAAGTGCGGGCTGAAGTAGCTCGCCCCCAGGCTTCGCGCACTTCGTGTCGCTTCTCCTACCCCCTACCGGGGGCGACACCTGAGGCCCGGCAAAGCGGGTTCCTCGGTGTCTCCCGAATGAATGCGGGCAACCTCCTGATGGTTCTATGAGTGGAATTCTTGTTCTCGAGCAGCTGCTCAACGGCCTCGGCTACGGGCTGATGCTGTTCCTGCTGGCTGCGGGGCTCACGCTGGTGTTCGGCATCATGGATGTGCTGAACCTGGCGCACGGCTCGCTCTTCATGGCAGGCGCCTACGTGGCGGCCGAGGCGCACACGCGCACCGGCTCGTTCGCGGCGGCGATCGTCATCGCGGTGGCGGTCACGGTGGTGGTGGCGCTGCTGCTCGAGGTGCTGCTGATGCGGCGGCTCTACACGCGCGACCATCTCGCGCAGGTGCTCGCCACCTTCGGCGTGATCCTGGTGGCCGACGACATCGTGAAGATGGCCTGGGGCCCCTCGCCGGTGATGGCGCCGACGCCCGCCGCGCTCTCGGGCCCGATCGACCTCGTGGAGGGCCTGCCCTACCCGGCATATCGCCTCGTGATCCTCGTCGGCGGCCTGCTGGTTGCGCTGGCGCTGTACCTGCTGGTGAACCACACGCGCATCGGCATGCGGGTGCGCGCGGGCGCGTCCGACCGGCCCATGGCCGAGCTGATGGGCGTGCGCGTGGGCCGCATCTTCAACGGCGTGTTCCTGCTCGGCGCGGCGCTGGCCGCATTGGCGGGCGCGCTGATGGGCCCGATCGTCGCCGTGCAGGTCGGCATGGGCGAGGCGATCCTGATCCCGGCGCTCGTGGTGCTGGTGATCGGCGGCATCGGTTCGGTGCGCGGCGCCTTCGTGGCCGCACTGCTCGTGGGCGTGGTCGACACCGTGGGCCGCGCCTTCGTGCCGATGCTGCTGCGCGCCACGCTGCCGCCCGCGACCGCGGCGGACCTGGGCCCACTGTTCGCCGAGGTCGCGATGTACGCGCTGATGGTGGTCGTCCTCATCTTCCGGCCCTCGGGGCTCTTCTCGGCACGCGCATGAAGACATCGTCAAGCTACATCGGCCTCGGGCTGCTCTTCGTGCTGCTCGCGGCGTTTCCGCTGGTCGCGCCCGTCTTCGGGCTCGAGTTCTACATCGGCTTCGTGCGGCGCGTGCTCATCGTGGCGCTGGCGGCCGCGAGCCTCAACTTCATCCTCGGCTTCGGCGGCATGGTGGCGCTGGGGCACGCGGGCTTCATCGGCGTGGGGGCGTACACGGTGGTGGCGCTCAGCGACGCGGGCGTGATGTCGGGCTGGCTCATGTGGCCCGCGGCCGCGCTCGTGGCCGGCATCGTCGCCGCGCTGATCGGCACGGTGGCGCTGCGCACGCGCGGCGTGTACTTCATCATGACCACGCTGGCCTTCGCGCAGATGCTGTACTTCGTGGTGGTGTCGCTGCGCCGCTATGGCGGCGACGACGGCTACACGCTGATGTCGCGCCCCGCGCTGCTGCCGGGCCTCGACCTGGGCAGCGAGGCGAACTTCTACTGGGTGGTGCTGGCGATCGTGGCGCTCGCGCTGTGGTGGCTGCACCGCGCGACGCGCTCGCGCTTCGGCCATGCGCTGATGGGCATCCGCGACAACGAGACGCGCATGCGGGCGCTGGGCTATCCGGTGTTCCGGCTGCAGCTGGTGGCCTTCACCATCGCGGGCGCCATCGCGGGGCTGGCCGGCGCCCTGCTCGCAGGCGGCAACGGCTTCGTCAGCCCGGCGACGATGCACTGGACGCAGTCGGCCACGCTGCTGGTGATGGTGGTCATCGGCGGGCTCGGGCGCAGCTGGGGCGGGCCGGTGGGTGCCGCCGTCTGGCTGGTGCTCGAAGAAGCCTTGAAGCAGCACACGGAGCATTGGCACATGCCGCTGGGGCTGCTGCTGATCGCCGTGGCGTTGTGGGCACCCAAGGGACTGGCCGCACTGTACAAGCGCCGCATGCCCCTCACCCCAACCCTCTCCCCAGAGGGGCGAGGGAGCAAGTCATGAGCCTTTTCAGAATCGAAGGTCTGGTCAAGCGCTTCGGCGGACTGCTGGCGACCGACCATGTGAGCCTCACCGTGGAGCGCGGCGAAGTGCATGCGCTGATCGGACCGAACGGCGCCGGCAAGACCACGCTGGTGAACCTGATCACCGGCCTGCTGAAGGCCGATGCCGGGCGCATCCTGCTCGACGAGGTCGACATCACGAAGCTGAAGGACCACCAGCGCGTGGCCGCCGGCATGTCGCGCTGCTTCCAGGTGACGCGCGTGTTCCCGAAGGAGACCGTGCACGACAACCTGATGCTCGCGGCGCAGGCCCATGCGGGCAGCAGCCTGCGCTTCATGGCGCCGCGCGCGAAGGAGCGCGACCTCGTCGATCGCGCCATGGCGCTGGCCGACCGCGTCGGCCTCGGCGCCGAGCGCACACGCATCGCGGGCACGCTGCCGCACGGCGCGCAGCGCGCGCTCGACGTGGCGCTGGCGCTCGCTGCCGAACCCAAGCTGCTGCTGCTCGACGAACCGATGGCGGGCATGGGCCCCGACGAATCGGCGCGCATGGTGGAGCTGATCGAATCGCTGCGCGCGTCGATGGCCATCCTGCTGATCGAGCACGACATGGACGCGGTGTTCCGCCTCGCCAACCGGCTCACCGTGCTGGTGCAGGGCAAGGTGCTGATGAGCGGCACGGCCGACGAAGTGCGGGGACACCCCGACGTGCAGGCCGTCTACCTCGGCACCGAAGCAGAGGGGCATACATGACTCGCCCCCAGGCTGCGCGCACTTCGTGTCGCTTCGCCCACCCCCTTCCGGGGGCAACACCTGCGGCCCGGCGGAGCCGGTTCCGCGGTGTTTCCCGAGCTGAAAACGCCCGCTTCGAACGGCCGTGAACGACGAGACACCGAGATGCTGCTAGAAGCGAAATCCATCGAAGCCGGCTACGGCGCAAGCCAGGTGCTGTTCGGCATCGACCTCGACATCCGCGCCGGCGAAGTGCTCGCGCTGCTCGGGCGCAACGGCATGGGCAAGAGCACGCTGCTGAAGGTGCTGACGGGCACGCTCCCGCCGATGCGCGGCAGCGTGCACTTCGGCGGCGCGGCCATCGGCGGCCACAAGCCCGACGCCATCGCGCGCCGCGGCGTGGCCATCGTGCCCGAGGGCCGGCACGTGTTTCCGAACCTCAGCGTCGACGAGCACCTGCGCGCCTTCGCAAGGCCGCGCCCCGGCAGCGCGCCGCGCTGGACACTCGATGCGCTCTATGGCCTGTTCCCCCGCCTGTCGGAACGCAAGGCCAACGCCGGCAACCAGCTCTCGGGCGGAGAGCAGCAGATGCTGGCCATCGCGCGGGCGCTGTCGACGCACCCGCGCCTGCTGATCCTCGACGAAGCCACCGAAGGCCTGGCCCCGGTGATCCGCGAGGAGATATGGAACTGCATCGCCACGCTCAAGGCGGAAGGCGAGGCGATCCTGGTGGTCGACAAGTACGTGCAGCGCCTGCTGCCGCTGGCCAACCGCCATGTGATCCTCGAACGCGGACGCGTGGTGTGGCAGGGCGACTCGGCCGCGCTGGATGCCGACCGGTCGTTGTGGACGCGCTACCTGGGCGTGTAGCAGCGGCTTCGCCGCGTGCTCACGGCTGCTGCGGCCGGCGCGCCAGGAAGTAGACCCAGGCCTCGTCGTTGCGGCCGATGCGCTCCATCTCCCAGCAGGGATGCAGCCCGGCCGCCACGAGCGCCGCGGCGAACCGCTCCTTCTCCCAGCACACGGTGTGGTAGTCGCCGTGCTTCTCGCCTTCGCCGACGCGCATGGACACCAGGAAGACGCCGCCGGGCCTGAGCGCGCCGAAGATCTTGTGCAGCACCGCGGCGACCTGCACGCGATCGACGTGGATCAGCACGCACATCGCGAGGACCGCGTCGTAGGGCCCGCCCAGCGCATCGGTGACGACGTCGAGCAGCTCGCCCTTCCTGCCCCGCTGCGCCTGCAGATCGAGAAATGCCTGGGCCGCGTCGGTGCGACGGACCACCGCGCCCAGGGACTCGACGAAGTCGGCGTCCCGCCCCGGTCCGGAGCCGATCTCGAGCACGCTGCCGCCGGCGGGCACGTACTCCATCATCCGCCGCATCGAATCCGCGATTTCGGGCTGCAGCGGGTGCTCGGCCACGATCGCGTTGTATTCGCGGGCATGCGCATCGTAGGACTGGATGGTGCGGCGCGATCTCTCCAGCGCCTGTGCAGGGACCTTCATGAGCAGCCTTTCCGGCCCCATCGGACATCCGGCGGGACCTGGATGGACAGTCTAGGCCCACGAGGAAAGCGGCCTAGGCATTGAGCGGTGCCGCCGTGTGCGCAGGCCGCAGCGCACGCAGGGCCAGCACCAGCACGACGGCCGAGCAGCACGCGATGCCCGCCACCATCGGCAGCGGCGTGCCATCGGCGAACGGCGACACCAGCGCCACCATCACCGCGCCGCCCGCGAAGTTCAGCGTGCCGAGCAGCGCCGAAGCCGTGCCGGCGCGCGCGGCATGCCCTTCCATCGCGACCACGAATGCCGAAGGCACGATCACGCCGTTGAGCCCGTAGACGAGCACCAGCATGCCGACCAGCACGTCGAGCCGGTCGACGCCCGCCAGTGTCAGCACCAGCAGCAGCCCCGTGACGGCGGCATGCGCAATGACGGCCGTGCGCAGCACGCGCCGGATGCCGAAGCGCGCGGCGAGCCACCCGTTGGCCTGCGAGACCGCGATCATCGACACCGCATTCGACGCGAACAGCAAGGCATACATGCGTGGGGAAATGCCGTAGTGCGTGCTCATCACGAACGACGAGTTCGCGACGTAGACGAAGAAGCCCGACAGCGTGAGCGAGGCCATGAAAGCCACGGCAAGGAAGTGCCTGTCGCGCAGCAGGGCGCCATAGGCGGCCATCGCGCCGCGCAGGCTGCCCTGCGCACGCGCAGCAGGCGGCCGCGTCTCGGGCAGCAGCACCGCCACCATCGCCGCGGCAAGCACCGCCAGCGCACCGATCACCCAGAACACCGCGCGCCAGCTCGCGGCCTCGGCCACGAAGCTGCCCACCAGCGGCGCCAGGATCGGCGACACGCTGTAGACCAGGATCAGCAGCGACATCAGCCGCGCCGCCTCGGTGCCGGTGTGCAGGTCGCGCACCACCGCGCGCGGCGTCACCATGCATGCGCAGGCGCCGAGTCCCTGCAGGAAGCGGAAGGCGATCAGCACGCCGATGTCCGGTGCCAGTGCACAGCCGATGCTCGCCGCGACGAACACGGCAAGGCCCACGTACATCGGCCGCTTGCGTCCGAACATGTCGGACAGCGGACCGGCCACGAGCTGGCCCGCGCCGGTCGCGATGAAGAAAGCCATCAGGCTGGCCTGCACCGAATGCACATCGGCGCCGAGCGCATGGCCGATGGCAGGCAGCGCGGGCAGGTACATGTCGATGGCGGAAGGTCCGATCGCGGTGAGCAGGCCCAGCACGATGGCGTAGCGTGAAAGTTGATCGTTCGATGAGGACATGAGCCGATGGTCGCGTGTCGAACTGAATGATTGAATAATGAAGAGACCGCTTTTCTTATTCATTCGTACACAAGAAGCCATGGATCCCTTGTCCGATGTGCTGTCGATGCTCACGGTGAACAGCACGCTCTCCTCGCGCTTCGAGGGACGCGGCCGCTGGGCATTCCGCTATCCGCACTACGACTCGCACATCAAGCTCGGCGGCGTGCTGACGGGCCGCGTGAGGCTGCAGATCGAGAACAGGGGCCCGGCGGTCCTGCTGGAGACGGGCGACTTCTACCTGCTGACGAACGGCCAGCCTTTCACCTCCTCCAGCGATCCGCCGGGCCAGGTGCAGGACGGCATGCAGGTCAGCCGCGACCACCGCGGGCCCGACGGCGTGCTGCGCTACGACGGCCGCGGTGCAGGCGACGCCGAGCCGGTCAGCATGGCGAGCGGGCGCTTCACGCTCGACAGCGAAGCCGGCGAACTGCTGCTGCGCCATCTGCCGCCGCTGATCCACCTGCGCACGAGCGACCCCGGCGCGCGGCCGCTCGTGGGGCTGCTCGACCTGCTGGGCTGGGAGACGGCCGAGATGCGGCCGGGCGCGTCGATCGCCCGCACGAATCTCGCCTCGCTGGTGCTGGTTCAGGCCTTGCGCGTGTACCTGGCGAATGCGCCGCAGCCCGAGGGCTGGCTGGGCGCGATGGCGGACGCGCGCATCGGCCAGGCCCTGTCGCGCATGCATGGAGACATCGCGCATCCATGGACCGTCGAACGCCTCGCGCAGTCGGCGGGCATGTCGCGCACCGCCTTCGCGGTGCGCTTCAAGTCACTGACGGGATCGACGCCGCTCGACTACCTGGGCGGCTGGCGCATGACGGTGGCGCGCAACGCGCTGCGGCACAGCGACGAGGCCATTGCGCGCATCGCCGAGCGCATCGGCTACCAGTCGGAAACCGCCTTCAGCGCCGCCTTCCGGCGGATGGTGGGCGAGAGCCCCGGGCGCTTTCGCACGCTGAGCCGCGGCGCGGCTACACCGAGCGCGTGATGCCGCCGTCCACGCGCAGGTTCTGGCCGGTGATGTAGCCCGCGCCTTCGGATGCGAGAAAGCCGATGACGGCGGCGATCTCGCTGCTCCTGCCGTAGCGGCCCATCGGAATGCGCGAACGGAACTCGGCCTTCTCGGGCAGGCTGTCGATGAAGCCGGGCAGCACGTTGTTCATGCGCACGTTCTTCGCTGCATAGGTGTCGGCGAAGAGCTTGGTGAAGGCCGCGAGGCCGGCGCGGAACACGCCCGAGGTGGGGAACACCGGGTCGGGCTCGAAGGCGGCGAAGGTGGAGATGTTGATGATCGCGCCGCCGCCCTGCTGCACCATCAGCGGCGCGACGAGCCGCGCGGGACGCACAGCGCTCAGCAGGTAGACGTCCATGCCGCGGTGCCAGTCTTCGTCGGTGATGTCGAGGATGGGCGCGCGCGGGCCGTGGCCTGCGCTGTTGACAAGCACGTCGACGCGGCCCCACTGGGCCACGACCTTGTCGACGAGGCGCCTGAGGTCGTCGTTCGACTGGTTGGAGCCGGTCACGCCGATGCCGCCGAGTTCGGCGGCCAGCGCCTCGCCCTTGCCCGACGACGACAGGATGGCCACGCGGAAGCCGTCGTCCGCGAGCTTGCGCGCTGCTGCGGCACCCATGCCGCTGCCGCCCGCGGTGACGATGGCGACTTTTTTCTGGTCTTCAGAAGACATTCGTGATTCCTTGGTTCATGCGAGAGACCGCATTTAGCCAAGGAATCCGGTCTCCTGCCAGATGAGGCCGAGGGCCGGTGAGGGCCGGGCGATGTCAGGCCGCAGGCAGGGTCGCCTGCATCGAAGCCCGCCGGTTGAACGCTTCGAACCACTTCGCGCTGTTCGGCGCCCCGGTGCGCCAGTCCACGGAGGGAAAGCGGAAGTCCATGTAGCCCAGCGCGCAGCCGAAGGCGATGGTGCCGATGTCGACGCGGTCGCCGAAGGAAGGCGCGGCGGTCTCCAGCCATTCGAGGCCAGTATGCACCTTGGCGAGCTGGCCCTCGGTCCAGTCGGGCCAGCGCAGCTCCTCGGGGCGCAGCACGTTCTCGTAGCGTGCGAGCAATGCGGCGCCGGTCATGCCGTCGGCCAGCGCGAGTTCGGTCAGGCGCGCCCAGCGTTCGGAGCCGTCGGCCGGGAACAGCTTGCCCGACTGCGTGGCGTTCAGGTACTCGCAGATCACGCGGCTGTCGAACAGCACCTGGCCGTCGTCGGTGATGAAGGTCGGCACCTGGCCGAGCGGGTTCTTCGGGATGATGGTGGCGTCGCGCTTCACCGGGCCGGCCGCGCTGGGCAGCTTCTCGATGCGGTCGGCGATGCCCAGTTCGTGGGCCACGACCATGCATTTGCGCACGAAGGGGGAAGCGGGGGAGAAGAAGATTTTCATGACAAGAACCAGGTTCGAGTTGAATGAGCCGCGAGCCTACGCTGATCACGAACGAGCCGCCGGCTTCCTGATGCGCAGCATGCCCTCCTGCGCCGCCGAGGCCACGAGCCGGCCGTCGCGCGCATAGAGGCTGCCGCGGCACAGGCCGCGCGCGCCGCCCGCGCTGGGCGAATCGAGCACGTACAGCAGCCAGTCGTCCATGCGGAAGTCGCGGTGGAACCACATCGCGTGGTCGAGGCTGGCGGGGCGCACCTGCCCGCTCATGAAGCTCAGGCCGTGCGGCAGCATCGCGGCGCGCAGGAGACCGTGGTCGGAGGCGTAGGCCAGCAGCGCGCGGTGCACCATCGGGTCGTCGGGCAGCGGCGCGATGGCGCGCATCCAGATCGCGCTCTGCGCCGAGGTCGGACGCACCTGCGGCGCGATCAGGTCCTCGGGGTCGACGCGGCGGTACTCGATGCCGTGCGGCTGGATCGCCTTGGTGCGCCATGGCTCGGGCAGGCGATCGCCGAGCGCGATGCGCTGGTCCAGCTCGCTGACGAGCCCGTCGGGGCCTTCCACCTCGGGCATGTCGAACTGGTGCTCGACGCCTTCGTCCACGGTCTGGAACGAGGCGGACATTTCAAAAATGATGCGCTCCTGCTGGCGCGCCACCACGTGGCGGGTGGTGAAGCTGCGGCCGTCGCGCACGCGGTCGACGCTGTACTCGATGGGCGCATGCTCTCCCGGCAGCAGGAAATAGGCGTGCATGGAATGCACCGGCCGCTCGGCGCCCACGGTGAGGCTCGCGGCCATCAGCGACTGGCCGAGCACCTGGCCGCCGAACACGGCGGGCGTGCCGATATCTTCGCTCTGGGCCAGGAAGCGGTCGCCGCCCAGCGGCTCGAGCTGCATGAGCGAGACGAGTTCATCGACGAGGCGGGAGGCGGTGGCGGGATCGGTGGTCATCGGGAAGGCAGGCAAATCGTTCGAAAAGGCAACCCTCGAACATAGCAAAGCCTGCGCCCGACGCCTGTCGCGGGGCTGTCAGCAGCAGCCCGGGGCCGCTACCTGAAGAAGCAGACGTCCATGAAGCGCGCGCGGCAGCTGTAGTCGGTGCCGCCCTGCACCACGGCCAGCGGGGCCCCGCCGAGCACCAGCGAGCCGTCGGCGGCGCGGCCCAGCGGCGTGGGCGCGGCCTTCTCGGCGGGGCCGGTGGCGGTTTCCTCCTCGACGTACTTCAGGTAGTGGGTGCGCGAGAAATCGACGCCCTCGCCTTCCTTCAGCACGCCGGCCTCGTAGCGCTTGCCCCTGGCGGTGCCGATGTAGCGCAGCGCCGGGCCGGTGCGGTCGCCGTACTTCACCTCGGTCTTAGCGAAGCCGGTCTGCGTGAGAAAGACCTGGTCCTCGGGCGTGAGGTCGGCGTCGAAGGCCATCAGCACGTACTGGCCCTCGAAGCTCTGGTTGCGCGCCACCTTGACTTCGCCGGCCAGCGCCGGCGAGATCTTCGTGCGCCCTTCCCAGCGCAGCATCGAGGCCACGGACGGGTCGCCGTCGAACACGTAGTGGTGCTTCTCGCCGACGATGACCAGCTTGCGGCCGTCCTTGCTGGCCAGGAAGCTCACCATCGCCTCCTTGCCGTGCACCGGCTCGCCCTCCGGCGTGCTCGCGCAGCCCCACAGCATGAGGCCGGGCACGGCGCACGAAAGTGCCAGGAGAGCGCGGCGCGTGGCGGCGGGCAACGAAGTGGCCGGCGGCGAAGGGAGGTTCACGTTGCGTCCGGGGTCGAGTTCATCCTGCCCCGGACTCTAGCGCGCCCCGCCGCTCAGCGGTCGAGGTCGACGCCGTCGGCGGCCAGCTTTTTCTGCAGCGCCGGGATGTCGACCGAGGCGAAGCTGCCCGCGCCCACCGATGCCGCCGCCGTGCCCGCGGCCTGCCCCATGACGAAGCAGCCGCCGCTGGCGCGCGCGGCCGACTGGCCCTCGTGCGTCATCGACGCGCAGCGCCCGGCCACCAGCAGGTTGTCAAGGGTCTGCGGCACCAGCATGCGCCAGGGCAGGTGGTTGTAGGCGTTGTCCTCGTCGCGCGGGAAAGCCCACTCGATGCGGCCGTCGGCGTGCATCTCCATCGGCCAGGCATTGAGGCCGATGTTGTCGTCGAACTTCGCCGAACCCAGGATGTCCTCTCGACCGAGCGCGTACAGGCCCTGGATGCGCCGCGTCTCGCGGATGCCGACCTGCGGCGCGATCTCGACGATGGCCGACTGCGCGAAGCCCGGCACCTCGGCCTTCAGGAACTTGAAGTACTCGCTGATCTGGCGGCGGCCCTCGAGCTCGCCCTCGGAGAGTTCGCGCGCATCGACGCCGTTCATCGCGCGGCCCTGCGAATTGCGGATTTGCGTGACGTTCGCGCGCCACTCGCGCGGGTCCTTGTTGGGACGCAGGATCGCGCCCTCGCGCGGGAACCTGTAGACGCCGGGCTTGTGCTGCTCGGCGCGCGCCATGAAGTCGTTGATGGCCTTGAACTCGCCCACCGCCTCCAGTGCGGCCGGCGCGTCGACCTGGCCGATGCGGAACATGGTGGTCGGGAAGAGCCCGCTGCCGTGGCCGTCGCCCACTTCGAAGGGCACGCCCGCGAAGGCGGCCACGTCGGCGTCGCCGCTGGCGTCGATGAAGGCGTTGGCGCGGATCGCCTGGCGGCCCGACTTGGTCTCGACCACCAGCGCGGCGATGCGCTTGCCCTCGAGCACCACGGCCGCCGCCAGCGCGTGGAACAGCAGCTTCACGCCCGCGTCGCCCAGCAGCTGGTCGGCGGCGAGCTTGTAGGCCGAGGTGTCGTACGAGCGCACGCAGATGCGCCCGCCCATGCCGTTCTGCGGCTGGTTCATGCCGTTGAGCGCGGCGATGCGGTCGATGAGCTCGTCGACGACGCCGCGCACCAGCTGCGTCATCTCGCCCTTGCGCTTGCCGTACAGGCCCGCGAAGTTGGTGACGCCGCCTGCGGTGCCCATACCGCCGAGGAAGCCGTAGCGCTCCACCAGCAGCGTGCTGGCGCCGTGGCGCGCGGCGCTCACGGCAGCCGCGATGCCGGCGGGGCCGCCGCCGATTACCACCACGTCGTACTCGCCGAACACCGGCAGCGCGCGCGCCGGTTCATGCAATGTGGAAGTCATTCAGATAGGTCCATGGATGTCTGTTCGGGAGACACCGCGGATCCGGCTTTGCCGGTCCGTCGGTGTCGCGCCCTGCAAGGGGGTCGGCGCTGCGGCACGAAGTGCGCGGCGCCCGAGGGTGTGCTTACTGCAGCTTGATGCCGCGGGCCGAAATGATCTTGGTCATGATGGCGGCCTCTTCATTGACGCGCGTGCGCATGCCATCCGGCGAGGTGCCCACGGCCTGCCAGCCCTGCTCGAAGAGCTTGCGGCGCACGTCGGGGTTCTTCATGATCGCCTCGAGCTCGCGGCTGATGCGAGCCTGCGCCACCTTCGAGAGGTTGGCCGGGCCCAGCAGCGCCACCCACACCTCGAGGTTGAAGTCCTTCACGCCGGCGTCCGACAGCGGCGGGATCTCGGGCACCAGCGCACTGCGGCCGCCCGTGAGGCCGATGGCCTTGAGCTTGCCGGCCTTGATCTGCGGCATGGCCACGCCCGGCGGGATCAGGCCCATCTGCACCTGGTCGCCCAGCATCGCGGTGATGACCTGCGGGTTGCCCTGGTAGGGCACGTGCTCGGGCTTGAAGCCGGGCACGCGGGTCTTGAGCAGTTCCATGCCCAGGTGGCCGACAGAGCCGATGCCCACCGAGCCGTAGTTCCACTTGTCGCCTGCCTTGCGGCCTTCGTCGAAGAAGGCGGTGCCCGAGGGCAGGTTGTTCTGCGCCACCAGCACCAGCGGAGCGGTCGCGATCAGCGAAAGGTAGGTGAAGTCCTTGACCGGGTCGTAGGGCAGCTTGGGGTACAGCATCTTCGACGACGTGAGGTTGCCGTTGATGACGATGCCCAGCGTGTGGTCGTCGTTGGCCTTGGCCACCTGGTCGGCCGCGATGTTGCCCGAGGCGCCGGCCTTGTTGTCGACCACCACCGGCTGGCCCAGCGCCTTGGCCAGCGGCTCGGCGATGGTGCGCGCGGCGATGTCGGGCGTGGAGCCGCCCGGGAAGCCCACGAGCAGGCGGATCGGCTTGGTCGGCCAGGCGGCGTTGTCTGCGTTGGCGCTCAGCGGCAGCATGGCGGCGGCGGCCAAGCCGCAGGCGATCAAAAGGGCTCTCTTGGTGGCGTGCATGGAGAAAAAGTGTGAAAAAGTCGTCAAAAAAACCAAAGAGGGCCAGCTTAACTGCCGCGCAAGACGCCGGGCAAGACCGAAGTCCGGCGCGCCCTCGCTATTCGAGGCTGATGTTGCCCCTTCGCACCAGCTCGCCGTACACCTTCGACTTGGCCTCGGCATTGCGCTCGATTTCCTCGGGCGACCATGCGAGCGGCTCGAAGGCGAAGGTGTCGAAGCGGGCGCGGATCTCGGGATCGGCGATGACCTTGGCCACATCGGCATTGATCTTCGCCTTGATGGCCGCCGGCACGCCCTTGGGCGCGAGCAGCGACACGAAGGAATTGACCTCCAGCGAGGCGGGGCCGCCCGCCTCGGCCATGGTCGGCACGTCGGGCATCTGCGGGATGCGCTTGGTGGCCGCCACCGCGATGTAGCGCAGCTTGCCGGCCTTGTAGATGCCCTGGCTCGACGGAATGCTCGCGAAGGCCCACGGCACCTCGCCGGTGCCCACGTTCGAGTAGAGCTGCGACACCTCGCGGTAGGGCGCATGGCGCATGTGGATGCCGGTGAGCGCCTCCAGCTGCTGCGCACCCAGGTGGCCCGGGCTGCCGACGCCCCACGAGCCGTAGACGATGCCGTCGGGGTTGGCCTTGGCCGCGGCGATCAGGTCGCCCATGTTCTTCCACTTGGAGTCGGTGCCCACGGCCACGAAGAAGGGCGTGCGAAAGAGCGAGGCCACCGGATCGAAATGCTGCAGCGTCACGAAGTTGCGCGACTTGTACAGGTGCGGCAGCGCGGCGATGTGCTCGCTGTCCAGCTGCAGCAGCGTGTAGCCGTCGGGCGCGCCGCGGCGGGCCTGGTCGATGGCGATGAAGCCGCCACCGCCCGGCCGGTTGTCGATGACCACGCGCTGGTTCCACAGGCGCGAGAGCTTGTCCGAGACGAGGCGCAGCACCGCGTCAGGGCCGCTGCCGGCGGCGAAGGGCGTGACCAGGGTCACGGGCTTGCTGGGGTAGTCGGAAGCCTGGGCCAGTGCTCCCGTGGTGGCCGTCAGGGCCAGCAGGCCCGTCATCAGTGCGCGCGAAAAGTTCATCTCTCTTGTCTCCTGGGCGTGGACCTGGATGGTCGCCTCGATGGTTATGAATGTTGAAAGAAAACTGCCTCAGTGTCGCGAAAGCACGGCCGCGGCTTCGGCGACGGCCGCGGCCGAAGGACGCAGCGACCCGGGCGCGTCGTCCAGGCAGCGCTCGGGCCGCCAGGCGTAGAGCCACTCGACCGCATCGTAGAAGCGTTCGGGCGTGCGGCCCGGCCACAGGCTGTTGCGCACGAGGCGCTCCACGCCCTTGGCATGGTAAAGGCGCCCCATCTCGCGCACCGACAGCACCACGCGCGCCGTGCGGGCGACCCGAGCCGCCTCGTAGAGCCTGAAGGCGGCGGGCATGTCGAAGCCGCAGGCCTTCACCGCCTCGCCGAGCGTCACGGCGTCTTCCAGCGCCATGCACGCGCCCTGCGCGAGGTACTGCATCATCGGATGGGCCGCGTCGCCCAGCAGCGTGGCGGCGCCTTCGCTCCAGCGCTCGACCGGGTCGCGGTCGGCGGTGCTCCAGCGGCGCCACGAGGTCGGGCGGTCCAGCAGCTGACGCGGGCGCGCATGCACGCCCTCGAAGTACGAGAGCACTTCCTCCTTGCTGCCGTCGGTCACGCCCCACTCCTCCTTCTCGCGGCTGTGGAAGGTGACGACGAGGTTGTACTGCTCGCCGTGGCGCAGCGGGTAGTGCACCAGGTGGCAATTCGGGCCGGCCCAGACCACGGGCGCGTTCCAGCGCAGGTCGGCCGGCATGTCGGCCGCGGGCACCACGGCGCGATACACCACGTGGCCCGACACGCGCGGCGCGTCGCCGATGAGCCGGCTGCGCACCACCGATTTCACGCCGTCGCAGCCGACGATGGCATCGGCCTTGAAGCTGCGGCCGTCGCGCGTCGTTGCGGTGACGCCCTGCCCGCCCAGGTCGATGGACTCGACCTGCGCCGAGGTGTGGAAGCGGATCAGCGGATGCTGCTTCACCGCCTCATGGATCGCGCCGTGCAGGTCTGCGCGATGGCTCACCGCATACGGATTCTTGAAGCGCGCGCGGAAGGCCTCGCCCACCGGCACCGAGGCCACTTCGCCGCAGTCGACGGCGTCCATCATCACCAGCCGGTCTGTGAACACCGAGCCCCGGCGCACCGCCTCGCCCACGCCCAGCGCGTCGAGCGCCGCGAAGGCATTGGGGCCGAGCTGCAGGCCCGCGCCGATCTCGCCGATGGTGGCGCTCTGCTCGAGCAGGTCGATGGAAACACCCAGGCGCGCGAGCGCCAGCGCGGCGGCCATGCCGCCGATACCGCCGCCGACCAGCAGCACGGTGGGAGGGTTCTTCGATGAAGTCATGGCGGGCCCGTGGTTTCCGGTGGATTCGGTCAGTCGATATGCACAGTCAGCGACGGCAGCCGCTCGATGCTCACCTTGATGGTCTGGCCCGGCTTCACCGCGCCCACGCCCTCGGGCGTGCCGGTGAAGATCAGGTCGCCGGGCTGCAGCGTGAAGAGGGTCGAGAGGTTGGCGATGACTTCGTTCACCGACCAGATGAGGTGCGTGATGTCGCTCTTCTGGCGCACTTCGCCATCCACTTCGAGCACGATGGCGCCGGCGTTGATCTCGCCCACGTCGGCCAGCGTGCGCAGCGGCGCGATGGGCGCGGAGAAGTCGAAGGCCTTGCCGATCTCCCACGGGCGGCCCTGCTCGCGCATCTTCATCTGCAGGTCGCGGCGGGTCATGTCCAGGCCCACGGCGTAGCTGTGGATGTGGCTGGCGGCCTGCTCGACCGGGATGTTGGCGCCGCCCTTGCCGATGGCGACCACCAGCTCGGCCTCGTAGTGGTAGTTGCTGGTGAGCGGCGGATAGGGAATGGAGGCGGTCTCGCCCTCGGCCACCGGCACCACCGAGGCGTCGTCGTTGGGCTTGCAGAAGAAGAAAGGCGGCTCGCGGTCGGGGTCGAAGCCCATCTCGCGTGCATGGGCGGCGTAGTTGCGGCCCACGCAGTAGACGCGGCGCACCGGGAACTGCTGGTCGGAGCCGGCGATGGGCAGGCCGACGATGGAAGGAGGCGTGAAGACGAAGGACATGGAAGGCTCCTGCCGCTCGGGGCGGCACACGGTCAGAAAGAAAGAAAAATCGGAACTGCGCGCCCGGGCTTCAGGCGTCTTCGAGGAAGGCCTCGCGCAGGATGCCCATGGCCTGCTGCACGGGGCGGTCGGAGAAGCTGAAGAGCACCGCGTCTCCATCCGGCGACGACAGCTTCAGCGTCGCCCACGAGGGCACCACGAAGGTGTCGCGCGGACCGAATGAGAAGCGCTGGCCGGCGATCTCGGCCGTGCCGCGGCCCTCGACCACGCTGTAGACGGCGCCGTCGGTCGCGCGGTGCGCCTTGCCGGTGAAGCCCTTCGGCAGCAGCTGCAGGTTGGTCGCGATGGTCGGCATCGGCGAGCCGCCGGTCAGCGGGTTGATGTAGCGCAGCTTGTGGCCCAGCCAGGCGTCGGGCGTTTCCTGCTTCTGCAGCTGCGCCAGCGCCTCGCGGCTGCGCGCATAGGGGTAGTTGAAGATCGGCGAGGTGGCCGATGCGTGGTCGTGCCGCACCGGCACCATGTTGTGGCCGAAGCGCGCGAGGCTGTTGCCCTCGGGGCGCGAGACGTGCTGCACCTTGGAGTCGTCGTTCTCGGCGAAGCCTGCGTCGAAGAAGCGCAGCATCGGGATGTCGAGGCCGTCGAGCCACACCACCGGCTCCACGCTGCCGCCGATGCCTTCGTTGCCATGGTCGTGCCAGGCCCACGAGGGCGTGATGATGAAGTCGCCCGGGTACATGGTGGTGCGCTCGCCGCCCACCGTGGTGTAAGCCCCCTTGCCGTCGACGATGAAGCGCAGCGCCGACTGCACGTGGCGGTGCGAGGGAGCGACCTCGCCCGGCATGATGAGCTGCAGGCCCGCGTAGAGCGACTGCGTGATCGACGAGTTGCCGGGCAGCGCCGGGTTCTCGAGCACCAGCACGCGGCGCACGGCCTCCTCGGCGGTGATGAGGTCGGCCGACTCCATCAGCAGCGGGCGGATCTCGTCGTAGCGCCACAGCGCGGGCACGCACGGCGTCTGCGGCTCGCGCGGCACCAGCGCATGCAGCGACTCCCACAGCGGCGTGAGGTGCAGCGGGCGGATGCGGTCGTAATAGTCGCGGCGCTCGGCCGCATTCGAGGGGGCGGGTTTCATGGGGCGGTGTCTCCGTTGGCGGCATTGTTGGCGCGCACCACTATTTCCTCAAGACCGATAGCCAATACACGGAATTCGAAATTTCGATAATGGTGTCTTTCGCCGTAAGCAGGAGTCCCGCATGTCGAAGCTTGATCTCGAATGGCTCGCCGTGTTCGACGAGGTCTACAAGACCGGCAACGTCTCGAAGGCAGCCGAGCGCCTGGGCATGGCGCAGGCCGCGGCCAGCACCGCGCTGAACAAGCTGCGCGCGCACTTCGACGACCGCCTGTTCACCCGCACCGCGCAGGGCATGCAGCCCACGCCGCACGCGGAGCGCATCTACCCGAACCTGCGCGAGGCGCTGGCCCAGATCGCGCAGGCGCAGGGCAACCGCAGCAGCTTCGATCCGGCGCAGGCGCAGCGGCGCTTCCGCATCTGCATGACCGACATCAGCGAGGTGGTGCTGCTGCCCGGCCTGCTCGACCACCTGCGGCAGGCGGCGCCGGGGGTGCACATCGAGACGGAGATCATCTCCACGCTCAGCGGCCGCCGGCTGCAGGACGGCGAGGTCGACCTCGCCGTGGGCTTCATGCCGCAGCTGGACGCGGGCTTCTACCAGCAGACGCTCTTCATGCAGAACTTCGTCTGCCTCGCCGCGAGGAACCATCCGCGCATCGGCACGAAGCTCACGCGCAGGCGCTTCGAGGCCGAGGCGCACGCGGTGGTTTCGACCTCGGGCACCGGGCACGCCATCGTCGACACCACGCTCGCGCGGCTGGGCCTGAAGCGCAACGTGGTGGTGCGGCTGTCGAGCTTCTTGAGCGTGGCGCGCATCGTGGCGCAGACCGAGCTGCTGGTGGTGGTGCCGCGCATCCTCGGCAAGGTGCTGGCCACGCAGGAGCCGGTGAAGCTGCTGGAGCCGCCCTTCGCGCTGTCGGACTATGCGGTGAAGCAGCACTGGCACGAGCGCTTCCATGCCGACCCGGGCAATGCCTGGCTGCGGCGCACGCTGGCGCAGCTGTTCAGCGGGAGCTGAGCGTGCGCGCCGCGACGACCGGCGGCGTCCGCAGGCGGGGTGCCCGCTCGCATAATCGCGGCTCCCCACTCCATAGTCACAGCCCACATTCACCACCAAAGGCGGCCCCCATGTCCTCGATCACCCTGCGTTTTCTCGCCGAGCCCAGCACCGTCAACTTCGGCGGCAAGGTCCACGGCGGCACCGTCATGAAGTGGATCGACGAGGCCGGCTACGCCTGCGCGACCAGCTGGGCCAAGCGCTACTGCGTCACCGCCTTCATCGGCAGCATCCGCTTCCACCGGCCCATCATGATCGGCGACCTCGTCGAGGTGGAGGCCCGCCTCGCCTACACCGGCAAGACCAGCATGAACATCTCCGTGGAGGTGCGCAGCGGCGACATGAAGGGCGGCGCGATGGAAAAGACCACCGAATGCCTGATCGTGTTCGTCTCGGTCGATTCGCACGGCCGTCCCCTGCCGGTCGAGGCCTACGTGCCCGGTACCCCCGGCGAAATGGCGCTGGCCGAGCGCGCCAAGGCGCACCTGGACGCGAGCCGAGCGGCCAGCGGCACGCCCTGAGCCGCCCACAGCTTCGACCCATGGCTTCGCCCCATAGACGCGAAGCTCTAATGAAGAGGCCCTCGGGCGGCTAGAGTCAGGCGATTGTTTGCACGCAAAGGAAGAAATCGCATGGCTACCCAGGACGACGACAGCAACGGCAAGGCCGCCGACCGCATCAAGGACTCCGCCCAGCAGATCTGGCTCGCCGGCCTCGGTGCCTTCGCCAAGATGCAGCAGGAAGGCAGCAAGGCCTTCGAGGCGTTGGTGCGCGACGGCGCCGGCATGCAGAAGAAGACCCAGCAGGCCGCCGAGGAAACCCTGTCCCAGGCACAGCAGCGCATGGCGGGCTTCGCCAGCGAGTTCGGCACCAAGGCCGCGGGCCAGTGGGGCAAGCTCGAGAACATCTTCGAGGAGCGCGTCTCCCGCGCGATGGAGAAGCTGGGCGCCCCCAGCGCCGCGGACGTGGCCGCGCTGCAGGCGCGCGTCGAGGCATTGGAGGCCCAGCTGAAGAAGGCACAGCAGGGCACTGCCGCCGCCGCACGCAAGACCACCGCCCGCAAGCCGGCCGCGCCCGCGGCCAAGAAGACCTTGCGCCGCAGCAAGGCCGGCTGACCCCGAGCGGGCCGCCCGCGGGGCGGCCGCGATTGCGGCACTGCACAAGAGCGGCGGCGCCGCAAATCATGTCCCGCGCCTTCATGGTGCGGTGCACATACGCTAGAGTGTCCCCAAGAGAGACGAACGAGACATCGGGGGCACCGACATGGCAAAGAAGGCGCCACGCCGCACCGCGCAACGCATCCTCGAAGCCGCATTGGACCTGTTCAACCGCTTCGGGGAGCCGAACGTCTCGACCACGCTGGTGGCGGGCGAACTCAACATCAGCCCCGGCAACCTCTACTACCACTATCCGGCCAAGGAAGAGCTGATCAACAAGCTCTACGAAGGCTACGAGGCCGAGCTCGACGAGCTGCTGCACGCCAGCGAGGGCGTGCACGACGTGGAGGACGCCTGGTTCTTCATGCACAGCCTGTTCGAGCTGATCTGGCGCTACCGCTTCCTCTACCGCGACCTCAACGACCTGCTCAGCAAGAACCGCCGGCTGGAGACCCAGTTCCAGCTGGTGCTGAAGAACAAGGCACGCGCCATCCGGCAACTGATCGCCGGCCTGAGCCGCGCCAGCCACCTGGAGATCGACGTGCACGAGGTCGACACGCTCGCGCAGAGCATGGTGGTGGTGCTGACCTACTGGCTGAGCTACGAATACGTGCGCAACCCGCGCGAGGCGCTGGAACCCGAGCATGCGCAGGGGGCGCTGATGCGCGGCGGGCTCCACGCCCTGCACCTGCTCGCACCCTACCTGGGCCCGGAACAGCGGCGTCACCTGCTGGCGCTGGGCAATGCCTACAACGGCGAAGACCCCGGCGCCGCGGCCACTCCTGTCGACATGGCGGTCTAGAACCATGCCCCATCCCGATTTCAAACCGCTTTCGCTGATGTCCGCCGGTGCGGCCAACACCAACCCCGGCACCGGCAGCGAGCCCTGGACGCCCCTGCCCTGGGCCGACTCGCCGCGCTACGACGCGCGCAGCGTGCTGTCGCACTGGCCGCGCCTGCATGCCGGCCACGCGCTGCCGCCGCCGGCCGAGGGATCGACGCTCGCCGAGGGCTGGGCGCTGTACCACAGCGGCGAGTTCGAACGCGCCGCGGCCATCGGCCTGCTGCAGGGCCCCGAGGGCATGGCGCTGGCCAACCAGGCGACCGCGATCTACGCCAACTACCTGGAGCCGCGCGAATCGGCACGGCTCTCGATGTTCCGCCAGGTGATCGAGCGTGCGGGCGCGCAGGCCGAGGCCGAGCCCGACAACTGCCAGGCGCTGTACTGGCAGTCCTATGCGCTGGGCCGCTACAGCCAGGGCATCAGCGTGGCGCGCGCGCTGGCGCAGGGCCTGGGCAGCAAGCTCAAGGGCGCGCTGGAACGCGTGATCGAACTGCAGCCCCGGCACGCCGATGCGCACCTCGCGCTGGCCTCGTTCCACGCCGAGGTGATCGACAAGGTGGGCGCGCTGGTCGGGCGCATGACCTACGGCGTGCGCGCCGAGACTTCGCTCGAGCTCTTCGAGCGCGGCCTGGAGCTGCACCCGCAGTCGGCGGCCGGGATGATGGAATACGCCCGCGCGCAGTTGATGCTGCACGGCGAGGCCCGCATGGCCGAGGCGACGCGGCTCTACGAGAAGGCGGCGGCGCTCGTGCCGGCGGATGCGCGCGAGCGGCTGGACGTGGAGCTGGCAAGGGCCGGATTGCGGGATTGACCGGTATCGCCGCAGCACCGGCGGGCATCGGTACGTTCGTGTACCGCAGGACTTAAGATGCGGGCTTTCCGCTTCACATCTCCCAGACCGACATGTCCGACCTCAACGCCCAGTTCGAAGCCGCCCAGGCCAATTCCAAGCTGCTCGCCGAGCGCCCCGACAACCCGACGCTGCTGAAGATCTACGCCCTGTTCAAGCAGGCCACCGAAGGCGACAACACCGCCAAGAAGCCCAGCTTCAGCGACATCGTCGCCCGCGCCAAGTGGGACGCCTGGACGGCCCAGAAGGGCCTGAGCGCCGACGAGGCCAAGCAGAAATACATCGACCTGATCGAGTCGCTGCGCGGCTGAACGGCCCGGCGGCCGTCCTGCCGGTTCAGGCCGGCAGCTTCGTGTCGGCCAGGCGCCGGATGGGCTGCACGAAGGCGAGGTCCGCGCCGTCGAGCACGTCGCGGCCCTGCAGGCTCTCGAAGCGCAGCCCGGTCTCGGCCTCGATGAAGGCCAGCGGGCGCTGCGAGGTGCCGAAGTCTTCCAGGTCGCGCGCCACGCCCGAATCGAGATAGATGCCCTGGCTCATCAGGTAGGCGATGGCGCTGAGCTTGCCGGTCGCCTCGCTGATGAAGGCGACCACCTTCCAGAAGTCGCGCGGAATGCGGATGCCGAATCGCTCCGCGTCGTCCGCACGCAGGATCGGCCCGGTGAAGACGCTGATGCGCTTGTCGTCGCCCTGGGCGTTGCCCAGCACGTAGTCTTCGAGGTCGCCCCAGAGCCCGTCGTTGAAGGGCTGCCACTGGGGGCAGGCGTTGGTGGCGAAGAAGGTGTCGATGTTGGCCCGCTGCGCCGTCGCGAGCGGGCCCCAGTTCGGGTCCTGCCTGCGCGTCATGTGGCCGCGCGAGAACTTGCCGTCCTGCTGGGGGCCGTAGGCCTCGCGCAGCATCTGGTATTCCTTTCCGATGCGCCCGTCGTAGCTCCAGGTGTCGTGGCGCGGCACGTTCTTCGACTTCGAGCCGTCGATGTTGCAGGCCGAATAGAGCGGCATGCGCCGCGAGATGCACTGCACCGTGCTGAAGTGCTGGTACCTGAGCTCGAAGGAGCCGTCCTCCAGCTTCGCGATGTCGTCCATGGAGATGGACTCGCCGATGGAAGGCAGCGCCACGTACGCGTCCTTCCCCAGGAAAGCGGGCGAATAGCCCTTGCGGCCCTTGAAGAACTCCGGCGGCTTCGGCGTCGCGGCGACGCGCTGGATGCCTGCCCATGAGCTGCTCACGACCTGGATGTCTGCATCGGACATGGAGAACCTCCCTCCTGAAAAACACAGGGGCCGATTCCGGCCCCGTCCTGGAATGCGTGCGCGCCGCGCGGCTACTTCGCGAGCTTGGCCCGTGCGTTTTTCAGGTTGAAGACAGGCTTGCGGATTTCCGCGAAGGCGGGCCTGGAGATCGTCCACTCCGGGTTCTGCTCGAGCGCGGCAAGCTGTTCGTCGTCGACCTGGGCTTCCATCAGGGTGCTGGTCTTGGGCGTGAGCACCACGCCGGGAACGCAGCGGCGCAGCCGTGCCTCCGCCGACAACTTCTTGCCGGGGCTGCCTGTGTAGGTCAACACGATGCTGGTCACTTCAGAACTCCAAAACCTTCGTACTCGGCCGGCCAACCCACCTTTTTCGCTGTCTCGGACAGCATCCTGACGATGGCATCGGCCTTCTCGGGGCCCTTGGGCATGTTAAGCAGCTTCCTTTCCCCTGACAACAAACGGGCTGCCATCCCCGACGAGTAGGGCGTGGCCATCGAAGTTCCGGACATCATGGCGTACCTGTCGCCCGGAAAGGCCGACAGCACCGCCACCCCGGGGCCGATGAAATCGGTGGAGAGACCGTAGTTCGAGAACTCGGCGACGAACTCCTTGCGGCGGCGGATCTCGCTGGCCTGGAAGCTCTCGGGGCAGTCCGCCGGAAAGGTGCCGTCGCGCCCCAGAGCGCCCACCGCCAGGGTGTGGCTGTAGCGGGCGGGATAGCGCAGGAGCGGCTGGCCATCGTTGCCGGTGGCGGCGAACACCACCACGCCGGCGTTGCGCGCCTTCTCGAGGATGTCGGGCATCTCCGGCATGGGCTCCAGGCTGCCCATGCTGATGTTGACGATGTGGCAGCCGTCGGCGATCGCCCGGTCGAGCGCGCTGGCGATGTCGGTCGACTTGGCCCGCCCGCGCTCGCCGCTCTTCGGGCAGACGCGGTAGGCCATGAGCCTGCAGGCCGGCGCGAGGCCGTAGACGCCGGTGCCCTGTGCCATGCGGCCCGCGATGATCCCGGCGACGTGCGTGCCGTGGCCGATGCCGTTGTCGAGGAAGTCCGCCGGGTCCTCGCCGGTGACGAAGCAGCCGCCGCCCGCCACGGCGATGCCGGCATGGGGCCCGACGCCGCTGTCGATCACGCCCACCGTCACGCCCTCGCCCGCCTGCGCATCATGGGGCGCGTAGCTGGCCAGCAGCTGGAAGCCGTCGGGCACCAGCGGCGCGGCCGGCACGTTCAGGCGCTTCGGCGCATCGACGCGGTCGAAGCCCTTCAGGAACACCGACCAGTGCGTGTGCTCCGGCTCGACCAGGATCATCTCCACGCGCGGATAGAGCACCGGAATGCCCAGGCTCGCGATGCCGTCGGGGCCGGTCACGGCGGGCACGTGCGCGCCATCCCAGTCCACGAGCGCCTTCACGCGCACGCCGGCGACCGGCCTGCCCTGCGGATCGGCAAGCCGCAGCTCGAAGCGTTTGACCTTGGCTCCCGCCGCGACCTGGATCGCGCTGGCTTCCAGCTCGTCGCCCAGCGGACGGGTGTACTGCAGGTAGGCCCAGGCGGCCGGCGCGATCCGCAGCCCCGGCGTGTTGCGGCGCATGGCCAGCAGGGCCGACGAGTTGGCGCGCATCACCGACACGCCCTCGACCTGCTTGAGCAGCTTCATCCTCGGCGCGCCGCGGCCGCGCACGCCCTCGCCGATCGCATCCGCCGCGTTGCCGAGGTTGATCGCGCTCAGCGCCGCCAGCTCAGCGCCGCCGGCCTCGGCCGTGCGGGAAGGCCAGACGATCACGTCGTCGGAGAACTTGGGCTCCAGCGCCATGCGGCGCAGGCGCAGCGCCTGCAGCAGGCGCTCCAGCTTCTTCTCGTCCGACGCCGAAAGCTCGCTTCTGGCGGGCGGAAGATTCCCGTCGTTGTCGCGCCTCTGAAGTCCCCGTCGATCGTTCGCTGCTGCTGCCATCGGCTCTTCCTCCTGGTTGCCGCTTTATCGCACGAAGGCTGTTTCGCCCGCGTGAATCTCCCCTGGAGAGCGGGCTACCCCACGATGCCGCGCTCGTGCAGCGCCGCGATCTGCTCGGCGCTCAGGCCGATCTCCTTCAGCACCGCGTCGGTGTCCGCTCCCAGCGCGGGTGCGTTGCGCCGGTGGCTGGCCGGCGTGAGCGACAGCTTGGGCACGAAGCCGGGCACCGCGAGATCGCTGCCGTCGGCCATGCGCACCTGCTGCAGCATGCCGCGCGCGGCGTAGTGCGGATCGGCCGCGATGTCTGCGATGGTGTAGATGCGCCCGGCCGGCACGTGCGCCACGTCGAGCGCCGCGAGCACCTCGCCCACGGTGCGCTGCGCGGTCCAGTCGCCGATGGCGGCATCCAGCATCTCCACCTGCGCGACGCGGCCGGTGTTGCCGGCCAGCGCCGGGTCGGCGGCGAGGTCGGGCCGGCCGATGCATTCCATGAGCCGGCGGAAGATGCTGTCGCCGTTGCCCGCGACGATCGCGTAGCCGCCGTCCGCGCAGCGGTAGGCGTTGGTCGGCGCGATGCCGGGCAAGGCGCTGCCTGCCGCCTCGCGCACCGCGCCGAAGGCGCCGTACTCGGGCAGCAGGCTTTCCATGCAGTTGAAGACCGCCTCGTACAGCGCCACGTCGACCACCTGCCCGCGGCCTTTCGGATACTCGGCGCTCGCCGTCGCATGCCGGTGCTGCATCGCCATCAGCACGCCGATCACGCCGTGCAGCGAGGCCAGCGTGTCGCCGATCGAGACGCCCACCCGCACCGGCACGCGGCCCGGCTCGCCCGTGAGATGGCGCAGCCCGCCCATGGCCTCGGCCACCACGCCGAATCCGGGACGGTCGCGGTACGGGCCGGTCTGCCCGTAGCCGCTGATGCGCAGCATCACGAGCGCGGGGTTGGCGGCCAGCAGCTCGTCGGGGCCCAGGCCCCAGCCTTCCATCGCGCCGGGGCGGAAGTTCTCGATCAGCACGTCGGCCTCGGCCGCCAGCTGCCGCACGATGGCCTGCGCCTCGGCCTCGCGCAGGTCCAGCGCCAGCGAGCGCTTGTTGCGCGACTGCACCTGCCACCAGACCGAAGTGCCGTCCTTCAGCAGCCGCCAGGTGCGCAGCGGATCGCCCGCGCCGGGCGGCTCGATCTTGATGACCTCGGCACCGAAGTCGGCCAGCGTGCGCGCGGCGAAGGGCCCGGCGATGAGCTGCCCGAGCTCGATGACCTTGAGGCCGGCCAGCGGGCCTGCGGGGGTGGAAGAGGGTGTGCTTGTGGTCGTCGTCATGGCGCCAGAGTGTGCCGCCCGCCGCAGCGGGAAGGGAAAACACCTATGAATTCTTGACGCCGCCAGCCTCGCCTGCGCCGCAGTGCAGCAATCGGCGCCGCCACGCGCCTCCTTCCTCGGGGAGAAAGGGTCTTGCTGCGGCGCAATGCGGGCCGCGGCATCGATCTTCGCGGCCTCGCCCAAGGTCAAGAAAGTATCGATTCCGGGCGCCATCTCTGGTTGTTGGCGTCGGGAGCGATTCGTACAGTCCGCCCCATGCAACCCGACCTGGAAATCGTCGAAGTCCGAGGTGATGAATCGTTCACCTGCTGGGCGCACGGCTACCCGTACCGCACGGTGCGCTGGCACTTCCATCCCGAGTACGAGATCCAGCTCATCGTCGAGACCCAGGGCGTGTATTTCGTGGGCGACCACGTGGGCCACTTCGAGCCCGGCAACCTGGTGCTGATGGGCCCCGACCTGCCGCACAACTGGATCAGCGACGTGCCCGCCGGCCAGAGCGTGGAGCGGCGCGGCATCGTGATCCAGTTCCCGGCCTCGCTGGTGCAGGGCATGGCAGCCACCTTCCCCGAGTTCGAGCGCGTCGCGCCGCTGCTGGCCGAATCGGGCTCGGGCCTCCTGTTCTCGGCCGATACCGCCGCGGCGGCCAAGCCGATCATGGAATCGCTGCTGGAGGCGCGCGGCCTGCGGCGGGTGGTACTGCTGCTGTCGCTGCTCGAGCTGCTGGCCGACGGCCAGGACCGCCAGCGCCTCGCGAGCCCGGCATTCAGGCCCGACCCCAAGGCCTTCATGTCGCACGCCATCAACAACGTGCTGGCGCACATCGCAGCCAACCTCGGCGACGACCTGCGCGAGCCGATGCTGGCCGAGCTGGTGGGCCAGAGCCCGAGCGCCTTCTCGCGCTCGTTCCGCAAGCACACGGGCCAGTCGTTCGTGCGCTACGTGAACCGGCTGCGCATCAGCCGCGCCTGCGAGCTGCTCACCAACAGCGAGAAGCCCGTGCTCGACGTCTGCATGGACGTGGGCTTCAACAACGTCTCGAACTTCAACCGGCAGTTCCTGCTGCACAAGCGCATGCCGCCGACCAAGTTCCGCCAGTTCCACCGCATGCAGGCAGCCGCCTCGCGCGCGGCCAGTCCGCCGTAGCGCGCGGCGCCGCCCGCCACCACCGTTCTCCCCGCGTCGTTTCCGGCGCGGCGCACCGAGGCGCCGCGCGGGGCGGCCCTTTGCCAGCGTTTTTCATCGACAGCAAGACAACCCCAAGGAGACAGCCACCATGACGAACCTTCCCAAAGCCGCCGCACTCGCCGCCTGCATCGCCGCGCTGGTCTGCGGCACCTCGGCCGCGCAGGCGCAGGCCCAGCCTGCAAAGCAGCCGCTGCGCATCGGCATGACCTTCCAGGAGCTCAACAACCCCTACTTCGTGACCATGAAGCAGGCGCTGGAGGAGGCCGCCGCCAGCATCGGCGCGACCGTGGTCACCACCGACGCGCGGCACGACGTGGCCAAGCAGATCGGCGACGTGGAGGACATGATCCAGAAGAAGGTCGACATCCTGCTGCTGAACCCGACCGACTCCACCGGCGTGCAGTCGGCCGTGCGCTCGGCCAAGAAGGCGAACCTGGTGGTGGTGGCGGTGGACGCCAACGCGCAGGGCCCGGTCGATTCCTTCGTGGGCTCGAAGAACACCGACGCCGGCCGGCTAGCCTGCGAGTACCTGGCGAAGAGCATCGGCGAGAAGGGCGACGTGGCCATCCTCGACGGCATCCCGGTGGTGCCGATCCTGGAGCGCGTGAAGGGCTGCCGCGAGGCACTCGCCAAGTACCCCGGCATCAAGGTGGTGAGCACGCAGAACGGCAAGCAGGAGCGCGCCACCGCGCTCACCGTGACCGAGAACATCCTGCAGGCCAACAAGGAGCTCAAAGGCATCTTCAGCGTGAACGACGGCGGCTCCATGGGCGCGCTCGCGGCCATCGAGGCCAGCGGCAAGGACGTGAAGCTCGCCAGCGTGGACGGCGCACCCGAGGCCATCAAGGCGATGCAGAAGCCGGGTTCGAAGTTCATCGCGACCACCGCGCAGTACCCGCGCGACCAGATCCGCCTTGCCATCGGCATCGCGCTGGCGAAGAAGTGGGGCGCCAACGTGCCCGCCGCGGTGCCGGTCGACGTGAAGCTGATCGACGCCGAAGGCGCGAAGACCTTCAGCTGGTGACCCGCGCCTCGACGAGTTCCAGGCCATGAACGACACCGCCGAAATGCTGCGGCTCGAAGGCGTCTCGAAGAGCTTTCCCGGCGTGAAGGCGCTCTCGGGCATCGACCTCTCGATCCGCAGGGGCGAGGTGCACGCGCTGCTCGGCGAGAACGGCGCGGGCAAGTCGACGCTGATGAAGATCCTCGGCGGCATCCACCAGGCCGACGAGGGGCGCATCCTCATCGAGGGCGAGGAGCGCCGGTTCGCGGGCTACAACGACGCGATCGCCGCGGGCATCGGCATCATCTTCCAGGAGTTCAGCCTCATCCCGTACCTGAACGCGGTGGAGAACATCTTCCTCGGCCGCTACCTGAAGAACCGCTTCGGGCTGATGGACCGGGCCGCGATGAAGCGCTCGGCTCGCGAACTCTTCGACGAGCTGGGCGTGCGGATCGACCTCGACGCGCCGATCTGCCGGCTCTCGGTGGCGCAGCAGCAGTTCGTGGAGATCGGCAAGGCGCTGTCGCTGAAGGCGCGCCTGCTGGTGCTCGACGAGCCCACCGCCACGCTCACGCCGAACGAGGCCGCGCACCTGTTCAACATCATGCGCGAGCTGCGCGCCAGGGGCGTGACGATGATCTTCATCTCGCACCACCTCGACGAGATCTTCGAGGTGTGCGACCGCATCAGCGTGCTGCGCGACGGCGCCAACGCGGGACATGCCGAAGTGGGCGAGACGAACGTGGATGCGCTGGTCGAGATGATGGTGGGCCGCCGCATCGAGCACAGCTTTCCGCCGAAGCCTCGGCCTGCGCCGCGCGGGCGCAAGGTGCTGGAGGTGCCGCACATCCAGCTCGCCAGGGGCGGGCCGGTGAATGCCTTCGACCTGCACGAGGGCGAGATCCTCGGCTTCGCGGGACTCGTCGGCTCCGGCCGCACCGAGCTTGCGCTGGGCGTGATGGGCGCCGACCGCGCCCACCGCAAGACGGTGCTGCGCAACGGCGTGCCCGTGCGGCTGGACGACCCGACGCAGGCGCTGGCGCATGGCATCGGCCTGCTGCCCGAGAGCCGCAAGGTGGAAGGGCTCATCACCGACTTCTCGATCCGCTTCAACATCTCGCTGAACAACCTGGGCAGGCACCGCAGCGCGGGGCTGGTCGACAGGGCCTCGGAAGAGCGCTCGGCCGCCGAGCTCTCGCGCCGCGTGGGCGTGAAGGCGCCAGGCATCGAGACGCGCGTGGCGACGCTCTCGGGCGGCAACCAGCAGAAGGTGGTGATCGCGCGCTGGCTAGGCCACGCCTGCGAGGTGCTGATCTTCGACGAGCCCACGCGAGGCATCGACGTGGGCGCCAAGGCCGAGATCTACGGGCTGATGCGCGAGCTCACCAGGCAGGGCAAGTCGATCGTGATGATCTCCAGCGAGCTGCCCGAGATCGTCGGCATGTGCGACCGCGTCGCGGTGTTCTCGGGCGGCGCCATCGTGGCCACGCTCGAGGGCGACTCCATCAACTCCGGCGACATCATGCGCCACGCAACCAGAGGGGGCCTGCAATGAACGCCACCGCCACCCATCCCGCGCCGCCGGTTCCCGCCGGCGGGCTCTTCACCCGGCTGCGCCGCTCCACGGCCTTTCTTCCACTGGTGGGCCTGGTCGCGATCTCGGTCTTCATGATCGTGGCGACCGACAACTTCCTCTCGTGGAGCAACCTGCAGAACATCGCGCTGCAGTCGTCCATCAACGCGATCATCGCGGTCGGCATGACGGCGGCGATCCTCACCGGCGGCATCGATCTCTCGGTGGGCGCGGTGGTGGCGCTTTCGGGCACGCTGGCCTCGGGGCTGATGGTGCAGTTCGGGCTGCCGCCCATGCTCGCAGTGCCGCTGGGACTGGGCGTGGGCGTGGGGATCGGCCTGTTCAACGGCTACTGCGTGGCGTACCTGCGCATGCCGCCCATCATCGTGACGCTGGCCACCATGGGCATCGCACGCGGCATCGCGCTGATCTACACCGGTGGCTACCCCATCGACGGCCTGCCCGACTCGTTCGCCTTCCTCGGCGGCGGCGTGCTGGCGGGCATCAAGGTGCCGATCCTCATCATGCTGGCGACCTACCTCGCGGCCTACGTGCTGCTGAACATGGCGCCCTTCGGCCGCTACGTGTACGCCATCGGCGGCAACGAGGAGGCCACGCGGCTGTCGGGCGTGCGCGTGTCGCGCTACAAGCTGCTGGTGTATGCACTCAGCGGCTTCACCGCCGCAGTAGCCGGCATCGTGCAGGCCTCGCGCGTGACCAGCGGGCAGCCCGGCGTGGGCGTGGGCTTCGAGCTCGACGCCATCGCGGCGGTGGTGATGGGCGGCACCTCCATCGCAGGCGGACGCGGCGCCATCGTGGGCACGCTGGTGGGCGCGCTGCTTCTGGGCGTGCTGAACAACGGGCTCAACATGATCGGCGTGTCGCCGTACCTGCAATTGATCATCAAGGGCGGCATCGTGCTGCTCGCCATCTTCATCAGCCGCGAGGCGAAGAGATGAACCGATGAGCCCCTGCATTGCTCCTTCCCCCGCTGGGGAAGGCTGGGATGGGGCAGGCAGAGCGCGTCCGCTGGTGACGCCGCTTGCCCCCACCCCTGCCCTCCCCCAGCGGGGAGGGAGAACGCCCCGACCACCCTCTCTGATCCCAAGGAACCCATGTCCTATCAAAAGCTCCAGCCCGGCACCTCGGGCGCCATCTCGCAGCTCGCATCCATGCAGGCCGTCGTCTGCCACGGCCCCAGGGACTACCGGCTGGAGACGGTCGACATGCCGGTCATCGGCGCCAACGAACTGCTGATCTCCATCGCCGCCTGCGGCATCTGCGCATCCGACTGCAAGTGCCATTCGGGCGCGAAGATGTTCTGGGGCGGCGACGGGCAGCCTTCGTGGGTGAAGGCCCCCGTGATCCCCGGCCACGAGTTCTTCGGCTACGTCGAGGCGCTGGGCGAAGGCGCGGCGGAGCACTTCGGCGTGGAGAAGGGCGACCGCGTGATCGCCGAACAGATCGTGCCCTGCGGCAAGTGCCGCTTCTGTACCTCGGGCAAGTACTGGATGTGCGAGGTGCACAACATCTTCGGCTTCCAGCGCGTCGTGGCCGACGGCGGCATGGCCGACTACATGCGGCTGCCGCCCACCGCGCGCGTGCACAGGATTCCGGACGGCATCCCGCTGGAAGACGCGGCCATCATCGAGCCGCTCTCGTGCGCGATCCACACGGTGAACCGCGGCGACATCCAGCTCGACGACGTGGTGGTGATCGCGGGCGCCGGTCCGCTCGGGCTGATGATGGTGCAGGTTGCGGCGCTGAAGACGCCCAGGAAGCTGGTCGTGATCGACCTCGTGCCCGAGCGTCTCGCGCTCGCGAAGCAGTACGGTGCCGACGTCGTCATCGACCCGAAGGCCGAGAACGCCGACGCCATCGTCAAGGAACTGACCGGCGGCTACGGCTGCGACGTGTACATCGAGACCACCGGCGTGCCTGCCGGCGTGACGCAGGGCCTGGAGATGATCCGCAAGCTCGGCCGCTTCGTGGAGTTCAGCGTGTTCGGCTCCGAGACCAGCGCCGACTGGTCGATCATCGGCGACCGCAAGGAGCTCGACGTGCGCGGCGCGCACCTGGGGCCGTACTGCTATCCGGTGGCCATCGACCTGCTGGCGCGCGGGCTCGTCACATCGAAGGGCATCGTCACGCACGACTTTCCGCTGACCGAATGGGAGCGCGCCTTCGCGCTGGCAAACTCGCTGGATTCCATCAAGGTGCTGCTGAAACCGCAGCCCCGATCCCGAGAGACAACCAGCCAGAGGACGACATGAAATACGTGATCGGCGTCGACATCGGCACGCAGAGCACCAAGTGCCTGCTCGTCGGCATCGACGGCAAGGTGCATTCGCAGCACAGCGTGGCCTATCAGCCGGAGACGCCGAAGCCCTTGTGGGCGCAGCAGGACTGCGAGGTGTGGTTCGACGCGGTGTGCGAGAGCGTGCGTGCCTGCGTGGCGAAGAGCGGCGTCGCGCCCTCCGACGTCGCTGCGATGTGCGTGAGCAGCCTCTACGGCGGCGCGGGCATCCCGGTCGACGAGGCCATGCGTCCGCTGCATCCGTGCCTGATCTGGATGGACCGCCGCGCCACTGCCGAGGTCGATGCGGTGAACGCCAGCGTCGACGTGCAGCGGCTGCAGGCCATCACCGGCAACGGCGTGGACAGCTACTACGGCTTCACCAAGATCCTGTGGATTCGCGAGCACCTGCCCGAGGTATGGGCGAAGACGCGCCACTTCCTGCCGCCCAACAGCTACATCAACTGGCGGTTCACGGGCGAGCTCGCCGTCGACCACAGCTCGGCCGGCAACATCGGCGGCGTGTACGACGCGGCGCGCCGGCAGTGGTCGGAGGAAGCGATGGGGATGCTCGGCATTCCGCCGCGCATGATGCCGCCGCGCCTGGTCGAATCCAGCGACGTGGTCGGCGGGCTGAGCGCCGGATGGGCCGTGAAGCTGGGCCTTGCCGAGGGCATGCCGCTGATGGCCGGCGGCGTCGATGCGGCGGTCGCCACCTTCTGCGCAGGCGTCACCGGCAGCGGCGACCACGTGGCGATGATCGGCACCAGCATGTGCTGGGGCTTCGTGAGCCCCACGGTCGATGCGCGGCACAAGCTCATCACCATGCCGCACGTGTATCGCGGCGCGGACCGCAGCTACGTGTTCGGCGGCGCGATCACCGCGGGCGCCGCCGTCACCTGGTTCCGCGAGGCCTTCTGCCAGGCAGAGATCGCGGAGGCCACGCGCACCGGCGAGGACGCGCATGCCCTCATCGAGCGCAAGGCGGTCGACGTACCGCCCGGCGCCGAGGGCCTGGTGTTCCTGCCCTACCTCATGGGCGAGCGCAGCCCGATCTGGGACGCACAGGCCAAGGGCGCGTTCATCGGGCTTTCGCTCGCGCACAGCCGCGCGCATCTCTACCGCGCGGTGCTCGAAGGCGTGAGCTTCGCGCTGCAGCACAACATCGAGGCCGGGCGGCGCAGCGGCCAGCCGCTGGACGAGCGCCTGATCGTGGTCGGCGGCGCCGCGCACTCCGATCTCTGGATGCAGATCGTGGCCGACGTCACCGGCTACCCGGTGTTCACGATCGAGCAGGAAGTGGAAGCAGCGCTGGGCGCGGCGATGCTCGCGGCGCTCGGCGCCGGACTGGTCGATGCGGCGACCGCCGAACGCGGCTGGGTCACGCTGGTGGAACGCGCGCGGCCCGAGCCCCGGGCGCAGGCCGTGTACCGCGAGCGCTTCGAGATCTACAAATCGCTCTACCCCGCGCTGCGCGATGCGATGCAGCGGCTGACATGACGACCTCCTTCGACTTCTCCGGACGCCGCGCCCTGGTGACCGGCGCGAGCAGCGGCATCGGCCGCGCGGTGGCGGTGCGGCTCGCGCAGGCCGGCGCGCAAGTGACGGCCATCGGCCGCAACGCCGCGGCGCTGGCAGCGCTGCACACCGAAGCAGGCTGCACCCCGCTGGTGCTCGACGTGGCCGACGCGCCAGCACTGGAACGCGCGCTCGCGCCGCTTCCCGCCTTCGACCTCGTGGTGAATTGCGCCGGCATCGCGATGCTCGAACCGGCCGCCGAGATGCAGGCCGGCAGCTTCGACGCGGTGATGGCCGTCAACGCGCGCGCGGCGGCACTGGTGGCCTCGCGCTGCGGCAGGGCCATGATCGCGGCCGGCGTGCGCGGCAGCATCGTCAACGTGTCGAGCCAGGCCGCGCTGGTGGCGCTCGACGCGCACCTTTGCTACTGCGCCTCTAAGGCCGCGATGGACGCCGTCACGCGATCGCTGTGCCTGGAGTTCGGGCCGCACGGCATCCGCGTGAACAGCGTGAACCCGACCGTCACGCTCACGCCAATGGCCGAGCAGGCCTGGTCCGATCCGGCGAAGAGCGCGGCCGCATTGAAGAGCATTCCGCTGGGCCGCTTCGCGCAGGTGGAGGAAGTGGTGGCGCCCATCCTCTTCCTGCTGGGCGACGGCGCGTCGATGGTGAGCGGCGTGGCGCTGCCGGTGGACGGCGGCTACACCAGCGTCTGAGCCAGCGCGGCCTCAGGCGAGGCGGGTGCCGCCCCGGGGAGACGATTCGAGCATCGCGTCGAGGTTGCGCGTGATCTTCTGCTCGATCATTTCGCTGAAGCTGCTGAACAGGAAGCCCAGCGTCGCTTCGAGCTTGAAGGTGGTGTCGGTGACCTCGACGGTGCCGTCGATGCCGGCGCGCGTGAAGGTGGCGGTGTCGCGGCCGTCGCCCTGCGTGTAGACGCATTCGAGGCCGAACTCCTGCTCGGCCTGCTGGATCCACTTGCGCGCGACGACGCGCGCGCGTGCGATGCCCAGCGTGTGATTGCGTTCGATATGGATGTCAGGCACCGCGATCTCCGGTCTTTTCGTGTTCAGGTTTGGTCTGGGTCTGGAGGATACCCGTCGCTGCCTGCAGGGCGACGCGGCGTTCCTCGGGAGTCGGCAGCTTCGCGATGCGCCGCACCTCGGCATAGAAGCGCGGCCAGTCGCGGCCTTCGCGCTCGAAGAGTTTCTCGAAGCTGGGCACGAGGTCGTCGTACGCGCCCTGCGCGCCGAAGGCCGCGTTGTTGGCGCGCGCCACCCAGGCGTCGTAGGCGTTCTGGCGCGGGCCGGACCAGCCGGCCTTCAGCTTCGCATAGCGCTCGCGGAAGTCGGCCATGGCGGCCTGCTTCATGGCCTCCACCTTCGTCCAGTCCCCGGCCTTGGCTTCGGGCGATTCGTACACCTTCGTCAGCGCGCGGCGGGTGTCGAGCGCCAGCGCGCGGAACTCCTGGCGCTGCGTGTCGAACTGCGCGTACTCGCGACGCGCCGCGTCGCCGGCCTCGCGCTGCAGCCACATCGCGCCGCCGATGCGCTCGACCGCCGTGGCGTAGGACTCGTTGAAGACCGTGTCGCCCGCCACGTAGAGCACCTGGTGCGCGAGCTCGTGGAAGACGATGCGCGCGAGTTCGCCCTCGGGGTAGCCGATGAAGGTGGACAGCAGCGGATCGCCGCCGGCCCAGTTCATCCAGCCCAGCGTGGAGTACGCGGGCACCGGGTACACGGCCACTTCCAGGTCCTGCTTCTTCTGCTCCTCGGCTTCGGCCTTGGCCGCTTCCTCGCTGTAGTAGCCGCGATAGCCCACGCAGCCCGCCACCGGGAAGCACCAGCTCTTGAGCGTGAGCGAATAGTGCGGCGCCGCCACCACGTTCCACACGGCGGCGGGGCGGTGAAGGTCGGCGTACGACTTGTAGCTGGCGTTGTCGGGCAGGCCGAGTTCAGCGGATGCGAAGCGGCGGATGCGCTGCGTGAGCTCGAGCCTGGCCTTCAGCGCGGCCGACACCGACGGGTCGGCCAGCCACTCGGGCACCGGCTTGGCGGCCCGCATGATGCCGATGTGGCCGCTGGCGGACTGCCAGTAGTAGCCGAGGTCGGCACAGCCCGTGAGCAGGAGCATCGAGCCGGCCAGCGCAAGGACCGGAAGGCCCGGAAGAAAGCGAAAGCGCCTCACACCTTCTCGACTTCGACCAGGCAGTCGTAGAAGGTCGGCCCGCGGCCGATGTCGGTCAGGCGCTGGCTGGTGAGCTCGTTGACGTTGGTGCCGTCCATGCCGAGCTTGCGCCACCAGATGCCCATGCCGTGCACCACGCCCTGGCGTGCGCGGCGCGAGATCTCGGCGCGGCAGCGGTGCTCGCCGCGCTTGTTGAACACGCGCACCGTGGCGCCGTCCTCGATGCCGCGCGCAGCGGCGTCGGCCTCGTGGATCTCCAGCAGCGGCTCGACCTCGATGGCGCGCAGGCTGGTCACGTTGACGAAGGTCGAGTTGAGGAAGTTGCGCGCCGGCGGCGAGATCATGGCCAGCGGGAACTCGGTCGAACTGCCTGCCGGCTCCCAGTTGGGTACGTGGTCGGGCAGGCCGTCCACGCCCATGGCCTGCAGGCGCTCGCTGAAGAACTCGCAGCGGCCCGAGGGCGTGGGGAAGCCGCCTTCGGCGAACGGCGCCTCGGGCAGCTTCAGGCTGCTGAAGCCCTGCGCGGTCAGCTCGGCGTAGTCGATGCTGCCTTCGGCGAAGGCGGTGCGGCACAGCGTCTCGTCCGAATCTGAGAAGCAGGGCTCGGTGAAACCCATGCGCTTCGCGAGCTCTCGGAACACCCAGGCGTTGCTGCGGGCCTCGCCGCGCGGCGCGACGGCCGGGCGGTTCAACAGCACGTCGGTGTGGCCGTAGCTGCAGTGGATGTCCCAGTGCTCCAGCTGCGTGGTGGCGGGCAAGAGGTAGTCGGCGTAGTCGGCGGTGTCGGTGCGGAACTGCTCCAGCACCACGGTGAAGAGGTCTTCGCGCGCGAAGCCCGCCGCCACCTTGGCCGACTCGGGCGCCACCGCCACCGGGTTGCTGTTGTAGACCACGATGGCCTTCACGGGGTTGGCGGTGTCGAGCAGCGCGTCGCCGATGGTGCTCATGTTGACGGTGCGCGGCTTGCGCCCGGCGAGCAGGTCGGGGCGCTGCAGCGCGGCGCGGTCCACCGGGTAGTGGCCGGAGCTGCTCAGCAGCAGGCCGCCCGCGCGGTCGCGCCAGGCGCCCACCAGCGCCGGCAGGCAGGCGACGGCGCGGGCCGCGTTGCCGCCGCCGCGCACGCGCTGCATGCCGTAGTTCAGGCGGATGGCGGCCGGCTTCGTGGTGCCGTAGGCCTTGGCCAGCGAGACGATCTGCTCCTCGGGAATGCCGCAGACCTGCGCCGCGCGTGAGGGCGGCCACTGCAGCGCGCGCTCGCGCAGCCGCTCCCAGCCCAGGGTGTGATCCGCGATGTAGTCGTGGTCGAGCCAGTCGTGCACGATCAGCTCGTGCATCAGGGCCAGCGCCAGCGCGGCGTCGGTGCCCGGCAGCAGCGCGATGTGCTCGTCGCACTTGTCGGCGGTCTCGGTCTTGCGCGGATCGATGCACACCAGCCGCGCGCCGGCGCGCTTGGCGGTCTGGGCGTGGCGCCAGAAATGCAGGTTGCTGGCGATGGAGTTGCTGCCCCAGATCAGGATCAGCTTCGCCTCGGCGAAGAACTCGATGCGCATGCCGACCTTGGCGCCCAGCGTGTGGACCATGGCCTCGCCGCCGGCCATGGAGCAGATCGTGCGGTCCAGCAGGCTGGCACCCAGCTTGTGGAAGAAGCGCCGGTCCATCGACTCGCCCTGGACCAGGCCCATGGTGCCCGCATAGCTATAAGGGACAATAGCTTCGGGTTTTCCCTGTAATACTTGAAGATTCGCGGCGATGTCGTCCAGCGCGGCATCCCAGCTCACCGGCTCGAACCGGCCGCTTCCCTTGGGGCCGACACGCTTGAGGGGCTGCACCAGCCGTTCCGCATGGTCGTTGCGCTCGATGTAGCGCGACACCTTGGTGCACAGCACCCCGCCCGTATGCGAATGGGCGGGGTTGCCCTGCAGCTTCACCGCAACGCCGTCCCTGACGGTGGTGACCAGCGCGCAGGTGTCCGGGCAGTCGTGCGGGCAGGCGCCCAGCACTGTGGTGGTTGCGGGCTGGGAGGGCGCTTCTTCGAGCGAGGTATCCGGTGCGTGGGCCATCGGACAAGTCTAATTTGTGCGCGAGTCAGAGCGCAGGAGTGGGTTTTCGTCATGTTGTTGAATCGACGTCGTTTTTCTCTGGCCGCAGGCGCGGCCGCCACGCTGGGCGGCTTCGGCCTCGCCCGGGCGCAGGACACGCCGCTGGTGCTGGGCCAGTCGGCGGCCTTCACCGGGCCGGCGGCGCAGCTGGGCATCCAGTTCCACCAGGGCGCCAAGCTGTTCCTGGACCAGTACAACGCCCAGCCCGGCCGCCGCAACGTGGTCATCAAGAACCTGGACGACGGCTACGAGCCCGACCGCTGCGCGGCCAACACGCAGAAGCTGATCGAGGAGGACGTCTTCGCGCTCTTCGGCTACATCGGCACCCCGACCAGCCTGGCCGCGCTGCCGCTGGCGGTGAAGGACAAGGTGCCCTTCGTGGCGCCCTTCACCGGCGCGATGTCGCTGCGCGAGCCCTTCCAGAAGAACGTGTTCCACCTGCGCGCCTCGTACAACGACGAGACGGCGCTGATGGTCAAGCAGCTCACCCACCTGGGCCTGAAGAAGATCGCGGTCTTCTACCAGAACGACGCCTACGGCAAGGCCGGCCTCGACGGGGTGACGCTGGCGCTCGCCGAGCAGCAGCTCAAGCCGGCCGCGCTGGCCACGGTGGAGCGCAACTCGGCCGACGTGGCGCAGGCGGTGAAGACCATCGTCGCGGCCCGGCCCGACGCGGTGGTGCAGGTGAGCGCGTACAAGGCCTGCGCGGCCTTCATCCGCGAGTCGCGCAAGGCGGGCTACGGCGGCACCTTCTTCAACATGTCCTTCGTCGGCACGCAGGCGCTGGCCGACGAGCTGGGCAAGGACGGCGCCGGCGTGATGATCACGCAGGTGGTGCCCTCGCCCTACAACCAGGCCAACGCGCTGGCCCGCGAATTCGCCGAGGCGGCGCGCAAGGCCAACGGCGCCAGCATCAACTTCTCGAGCCTGGAGGGCTACCTCGCGGCGAAGGTGCTGGTGGAGGGCCTGCGCAAGGCGCCGGGCAAGCCGACGCGCGAGGGCCTGATCGCCGGGCTGGAAAGCATCGACCGCCAGCAGTTCGGCGGCTTCGAGGTGTCGTTCTCGTCCAGGAACCACGTGGGCTCGAAGTTCGTCGAGCTCTCGATGCTGACGGGCGACGGCCGCGTCAGGACCTGAGGTTCTCCCCTCGAATACCGCGGAACCGGCTTCGCCGGGCCGCAGGTATTGCCACCTTCCCCTTGAGAGGTCAGCGCAGCGACACGAAATGCGCGAAGGATGGCGGTGGGTCAGGCCGTCAAGCCATCGACGGCCTGGAACATGGCCTGGCGCGCCTGGCTCACGATCTGCCCGCGCCAGGCGTCGGTGTCCGTGTAGAAAGCCTCCAGCATGCGCGCGCGGATGCCGTCGGCCAGGTCGGCCGGCGCGCCGGGGTGCTTGTGCAGCCAGTGGTCGGCGCGCAGCGCGCCGGTCACTTCGAGGATGGGCAGCGTGCCGTATTCGAGCGCGATGCCGGTGTACTCGGCCTGCGGGCACTCCTCGTACACCGAATCCCACATCAGCCCGCGCAGCAGCGCCGAGGTCGACGAACCGTCGTAGATGGAAGTGACGGGCGCCGCCGGCGTGCCCCACCATGCATTGGCGCGCGCATAGGCGGTCTTGTCGTCGCGGCCCGCGAAGATGCGCTCGCCCAGGCCGTTCGGGCCCAGCCCGGTGTGCAGGTCGATCCACGCGATGCGCTTCGCGCGGCCCGCGTGGCGGCGCAGCACCTCGCGGACGGTCCTGTTGCTCCAGGTCGGCGCCTTGCCGCCGTAGAACAGCCCGTCTTCGAACTGGTACTGCCCGCTGGTCACCGCGGCCTGGTAGGCGGTGGTGCCGTGCTTGCCGATCCACTTGTCGATGGCCGCCTGGTTCTCGGGCGTGGGCGGCCACGTGGCGGGCAGCAGCAGCTCGTGCAGCTTCGCGTAGGCCTCGTTGACCGGCACCGGCTTCGAGAAGTCGATGAAGTTGCGGTTGAGGTCGACGTTCTCGTGCGTCACGCGCCGGCCGTGCGAGAAGCCGTGCGGGTTGAGCGCATGCACGTACAGCACCGCCACGCCCTGGGCCTTCGCCTTCTCGCGCCACTCGGCGTCGTGCAGCGCGAACACCTGCACGCCGCTGCCGCAGTGGCCTTCGACGCCGTGGCAGGCACTGCTGACGACCAGCAGGTTCTGCGCGTCGGGGGCGCCGTCGAGCGCCACGTCCATCGAGAGCTCCTCGCCCTCGCGCCCCTTGAGCGGGTGCGCATGCGGCTCGACCGTGAGGCCGGCGCTCACGCAGCCCTGCAGGAATTTCTGGCGCGCCTGCGAATAGCGCGGCGAAAAGGCTTCGGCGATTCCGATCATGTGGCGCGGGACCTCTCTCGATGGATCAGGCAATCAGGCGTGGATCAGGCGACGGCGGATCAGGCGGCGCTGCCGCCGGGCTTGAGGAACTGCTCCGCGATCTGCACCCAGCAGGTCGCACCCAGCGGGATCAGGTCGTCGTTGAAGTCGTAGCTGGCGTTGTGCAGCGTGCACGGGCCCTCGCCGTGGTGCACGTCGCGGTGCGAGCCGTCGCCGTTGCCGATGAAGGCGTAGGCGCCCGGCTTGGCCTGCAGCATGAAGGCGAAGTCTTCCGAGGTCATGGCGGCCTCCTGCTTCAGCACGTTCTCGGGGCCCACGACCCCGGCCATCACGCGGCGGGCGAAGTCGGCCTCGGCCTCGGTGTTGATGGTGGGCGGGTAGTAGCGCTCGAAGCGGAACTCGCAGGTGGCGTCGTGCGCGGCGCAGATGTGGTCGCAGATCTGCTTCATGCGCGCCTCGATCATGTCGAGCACCTCGATGGAGAAGGTGCGCACCGTGCCAGACAGCTCGCAGTTGTCGGGGATCACGTTGTTGGCTTCGCCGGCATGGATGGTGGTGACCGAGATCACCGCCGAATCGGTCGGCTTCATCTTGCGCGTGAGGATGGTCTGGAAGGCCTGCACGATCTCGCAGGCGATCGGCACCGGGTCGATGCCGGTCTGCGGCAGCGCCGCGTGGCCGCCCTTGCCCACCACGTTGACGAAGAACTTGTTGCCCGAGGCCATCACCGGGCCGGGGCTCACCGCGAACTGGCCGGCCTTCATGCCGGGCCAGTTGTGCATGCCGAAGACGGCATCCATCGGGAATTTCTCGAAGAGCCCTTCCTTGATCATCTCGCGGGCGCCGCCGCCGCCCTCTTCGGCCGGCTGGAAGATCAGGTAGACGGTGCCGTCGAAGTTGCGGTGCTTCGCGAGGTGCTGCGCCGCCGCGAGCAGCATGGCCGTGTGGCCGTCGTGGCCGCAGGCGTGCATCTTGCCGTGATGCTTGCTGGCGTGGGCGAAGGTGTTGAGCTCGGTGACGGGCAGTGCGTCCATGTCGGCGCGCAGGCCGACGGCGCGGTTGCTGGTGCCGTTCTTGACGATGCCCACCACGCCGGTGGTGCCCAGGCCGCGGTGGATGGGGATGCCCCATTCGGTGAGCTTGCCTGCCACCACGTCGGCGGTGCGGACTTCTTCGAAGCAGAGTTCGGGGTGTGCGTGCAGGTCACGTCGGACGGCGGCGATGCCAGCCGCCTGCGTGACGATCGAGTCGATGAGTTTCATGGGGATAGACCGTCTCAAAACGCCAGTCTATCCACTCTGGCACCGAGAGGCACCTCGGAAGACACGCAGCCCGAGTGGCTGCAGGGGCCGTTCCCCGGTTCCTCAGTGCGCGCCGGTCCAGAAGCCCACGTGCGGCGCCGCGGCTTCCTGCTCGAGCAGCGGCCCGACCACCTCGACGCGCCGCTGCCCGCGCGCGAAGACTTCGCGGCACGGAAGCGAAAAGGTCGGGTTCTCGGGATGATCGCCGGTCAGGCCCAAAAGCGCGTGCTCGGAAAGCGCGTAGACCACGCGCCCGATGTTGGTCCAGTAGATCGCGCCCGCGCACATGCAGCAGGGCTCGGCGCTGGTGAAGAGCGTGCAGCGCGCGAGCTCCTCGGGGGTGAGCAGCTTCGCGGCCTGCGCGGCGGCCACCAGCTCGGCGTGCTGCGTGGGGTCGCCCTCGGGCGGCATCGAGTTGTTGCCCGCGGTGACGACGACCTCGCCGTGCTCGTTCGCCACCAGCGCGGCGAAGGGATGGCGCCCGCGCGCCTTCGATTCGTCCGACAGGCGGATGGCCATGCGAAGCAATTCGAGATCGCGCGGGGAGAGGTCGTCGGTGGTCATTTGCGCACGATAACCCGGTCGATCAGCGGCCGATGCTCTTGAGGTAGTCGGCGCGCGCGGCCAGCGCGGTGTCGGTGAAGTCGGTGAACACGCCGTCCACGCCGAGCTTGTAGTACACGCCGTATTCGTTCTTGCCGTCCTTGTTGTAGTCGGAGGCCAGGCGGCGCGACTCGTTGCGGAAGGTGAAGGGGTGCACGAAGAGGCCGGCCTTGTGCGCGTCGGCGATCAGCGAGGTGGGCGCCATGGAGGTGGCGTCGGCGTCGTTGATCTTGCCGTCCTTGTTGACGTCCACCGGCTTGCCGTCCGCACCGATGGTGCCCTTGATGCTCACGATGTAGCGCTTCCAGGGGCCGATGCCGTCGGCGTAGGTCTTGATCTCGGCCAGGCCCGCGGGCGTGACCATGGCGTCGAAGTTGCGCTTGTCGCCGGCCTTGGTCCAGTCGTAGGGGCGGTCGCTGGGCACGGCGAAGGTCACGGCGCCGGTCTTCAGGTCGACGCTGTCGCCGTCGATCAGCTGGATGAGCCTGGTGTTCAGGCCCTTGCTCTTCATGTACTTGAGGCTGCCCGGCTCGAAGGACTGCACGTAGATGGGCGCGGTCTTGCTGTTCCAGCCGGCCGCGTTGATGGCGGCGATGACCTTGTCCTCCATCGGCAGGCCGAGGTCGCGGAAGTAGGTCGGGTTCTTCGTTTCGGGGTAGATGGCGATGGTGCGGCCGGTTTCCTTCGACTTGGCCTTGGCGAAGTCGATGATCTCCTGGAAGGTGACGACCTTGTACTTGCCGTTGAATTCCTGCGGGCGCTCGGCGTCGGTGGAGATGGCGCCCAGGGTCTTGATCTCGGCCAGCGTGAAGTCGTTGCTGAACCAGCCGGTCTGGGTCTCGCCGTCGACCTTGATGGTCTTCTTGCGCGAGGCGAAGCGGGGGTGCTTGGCCACGTCGGTGCTGATGGCGAGGTTGGGGTCGTGGCGGGCGATGAGCACGCCGTCCTTGGTGGAGATCAGGTCCATCTCGATCACGTCGGCGCCGAGCTCGATGGCGCGGGCATAGGCTTCGAGGGTCTCTTCCGGCAGATAGCCCGATGCACCACGATGGGCAATGACCAGCGGCGGGTTGCCGTCCAGCGTCAGCAGCTTGCTGCCGCCGCCGGAAGGTCCGGTGCTGCTGCAGGCGGCCAGTGCGAGGGCTGCGGTGGCGGTCAGGGCGATCTGAAGAGAGGTGCGCATGGTCGAGGTTCTCCGTCCGGAATGAAGAGGCGCAGGGTACCCGTTTCGCGTGACAGCTTCGACATCCGCGCACGCGCGGCGCCGACTTCCGGGAGAATGTGTTGCATGCCCCATACGCTTTCCCCCCAAAGCCTGCTGATGGCCCAGACGCTGGTGCGCATGAACACCGTCAGCGCCAACAGCAACCTCGAACTGATCGACTTCGCCCAGAGCCACCTCGCGGCCCTGGGCGTCAGGAGCCGCATCACCTACAACGCCGAACGCACCAAGGCGAACCTCTTCGCCACGCTGGGCGAGGGCAAGCCGGCCGGGGTGATCGTCTCGGGCCACACCGACACGGTGCCCTGGGACGGGCAGGACTGGAGCGTCGATCCGCTCTCGGCCGTGGTGCGCAACGAGCGCCTCTACGGGCGCGGCTCGGCCGACATGAAGAGCTTCATCGCCGTCGCGCTGTCGAACGCCAGGCGCTTCCTGGAGAGCGACTCGCCCTTCGCGGTGCACTTCGCCTTCAGCTACGAGGAGGAGATCGGCTGCTTCGGCGTGAAGGAGCTCATCGCCGACATGCGCGACGCCGGCATCAAGCCCCTGGCCTGCATCGTGGGCGAACCCACCAGCATGGTGCCCGCCATCGCGCACAAGGGCGTGTACCGCTACAAGTGCTGCGTGCGCGGCAAGGAGGCGCACTCCTCGCTCACGCCGAAGTCGGTCAACGCCATCGAGATGGCTGCGCGCGTGATCGGCAAGGTGCGCGACATGGCCGAGGGCTTCGAGCGCAGCGAGCCGCGCTACGAGGGCTTCGACGTGCCCTTCAGCACCGCGAGCGTGGGCCAGTTCCACGGCGGCATCGCCGACAACGTGGTGCCGCGCGACGCCGAGTTCCGCTATGAATTCCGCGACCTTCCCACCGCCGACGCCGGGAAGATGCAGGCCGAGGTGGTCGCCTACGCGGGCAGCCTCGAGCCCGCGATGAAGAAGGTGGCGCCCGACGCGGGCTTCAGCTTCGAGACCATCTGCGAGATCCCCAGCTTCCTGGGCTCTGCCAACGACCCCATCACGCTGCTGGCCCAGCGCCTGGCGAGCGAGGAGCGCACCACGCTGGTGGCCTTCGGCACCGAAGCGGGTCTCTTCAAGAACGCCGGCATCCCCACCGTGGTGTGCGGCCCCGGCAGCATCGAGCAGGCGCACCAGCCCGACGAGTACGTGAGCCTCGAGCAGCTCGCGCGCTGCGAGCTGTTCATGGAGCGCCTGGCATCCACGCCGAGCATTGGCTGAAGCCGGCAGCAACGACGACGCATCGCGGCGCATGAAGCGCCTCGCGCTCGGCCTGCTGTGCGCCGCCGCGCTGCTCTATGCGGTGGCGAGCGTGCTGCATGCGCGGCATCCGGCCTGGGGCTACGTGGCGGCCTTCGCCGAGGCCGCGATGGTGGGTGCCATCGCCGACTGGTTCGCGGTGGTGGCGCTGTTCCGCCATCCGCTGGGCCTGCCGATCCCGCACACGGCCATCATCCCGAGCAACAAGGACCGCATCGGCGCCAAGCTCGCGGGCTTCATCTGCGACAACTTCCTGAGCACCGCCCAGGTGCTCGGCAAGCTGCGGCAGTTCGACGCGGCCGGGCGCATCGCCGACTGGCTGGCCCGGCCTGCGAGCGGCGAGAAGCTCGGCGAATGGGGCGTGGCCGCGGCGCGCTACGGGCTCTCGGCCTTCGACGACGAGCGGGTGCGCGACTTCATGGGCCGCGCCGCCGCAGCCGGCCTCGCGAAGATCGACCTCTCGCGCCTGACCGGCCAGGCGCTCGACGCGCTCACCGCGGGCGGGCGCCACCAGGCGCTGCTCGACGACGTGCTGCAGCAGGTGGCCGGGCTGCTCGAAGGCGAGGAGGTGCAGGCGCACATCACCGAGGCGATCGCGCGCGAGATCAAGACGCTGCGCTACGTGGGCCTCGACCAGGTGGCCGCCAAGCTGGCCACGCGCAAGATCGTCGCGGCCGTGGCGCGCACCATCGGCGAGCTCGCGGCCGAGCCCGACCATCCGATGCGCAGGCGCTTCGACCATTTCGTCGACGACTTCGTGGTGCGCCTGAAGCTCGACCCCGAGTTCCAGCAGCGCGGCGAGCAGATCCGCGCCGAACTGGTCGCGCACCCCGCGCTGGGCGACTACCTGCACGGGCTGTGGGGCGAACTGCTCGCGTGGCTGCACGACGACCTGGGCCGCGGCGATTCGGCCATCCGCCAGCGCATCGCATCGATGGCGGGCGCACTGGGCGCGCGGCTGCAGGGCGACGAGGCCATCCGCCGCTGGATCAACGAGCAGATCGAGGCGGCCGCGCCGCTGGCCATCGAGCGCTACCGCGAGGACATCCGCCGCTACATCGAGGAGCGCGTGGGCGAGTGGAACGCGCAGGAGATGACGGTCGAGCTCGAACGCCACATCGGGCGCGACCTGCAGTTCATCCGCATCAACGGCACGCTGGTGGGCGGGCTGGTGGGGCTGCTGATCCACACGGCGACGCAGCTCCTGCGCGGCTGAGCCTGTGCCGAGCCCCGGCAGAAGGCCGCGGGTAATCCACAGCGGACGAAAGTCCGCATCCTGTCCCCGGCGGGACTCGGCGGTCCCTGCGCGCTCCTAGACTGCTTCGCGCATCAACAAGAGGAGACGCCAACCATGCCCCGTCGACGCAGCCTCGGCGCCATCGCGCTGACCGCCACCCTCGCCCTGCTGGGCGCCTGCAGCAGCCTCGCGCCGCCAACGTCCACCAGTCCCCCCACCCGGCCTGCTTCCTGGGCCGCGCCCGAGGCGCTGGTGGCGCCATCGGCCTTCGCCGGGGTGCACGGGCTGGCCATCGACGCCAAGGGCCGGCTGCTGGCGGGATCGGTACTCGGCAACACGATGTGGGAGGTCGACCGCAGCACCGGCGCGGCGAAGGTGTTCATCGAGGCGCCCGAAGGCCAGGCCGACGACATCGCCGTGGGCCCGAAGGGCGAACTCGCCTGGACCAACTACCTCATTGGCATGGTGCGCTACCGCGAGAGCGACACCGCCCCCATGCGCGTGCTGGCCAAGGACCTGCCCGGCATCAACTCGCTCGATTTCGACCGCCGCAACGGCAGGCTCTACGCCTCGCAGGTGTTCCTGGGCGACGCGCTGTGGGAGATCGACCGCGAGGGCCAGAAGCCGCCCAGGCTCATCAGGAAGGACATGGGCGGCTTCAACGGCTTCGAGGCGGGGCCCGACGGCATGCTCTACGGGCCGCTGTGGTTCAAGGGCCAGGTGGTGAAGATCGACCCGGCCAACGGCAACATGACCGTGATCGCCGACGGCTTCAAGATTCCGGCGGCCGCCAACCTCGACGGCAAGGGCAACCTCTGGGTGGTCGATGCACGCAGCGGCGAGCTTGTGCGGGTGGAGCTGGCCACCGGCCGCAAGACGGTCGCGAAGCAGCTGCGGCCCTCGCTCGACAACCTCGCCATCGCCAAGGACACGCCCGACGGGACGATCTACGTCTCCAACATGGCCAACAACGAGGTGCAGGCCTTCAACCCCGCCACCGGCGAGCTGCGCACGCTCACCAGCGGCAAGGTGGCGGCGCCGGCCGGCATGAAGATCGACGGCAACGACCTCTGGGTGGCCGACGTCTTCGGCTTCCGCCAGGTCGACGTGCGCAGCGGCGAGGTGCGCGACGTGTTCCGCATGCAGCGCGACCCGGAGCTCGACTACCCGTTCGCGGTCGGCCTGTCGCCGAAGCTCTTCGCGCTGAGTTCGTGGTTCACCGGCACGGTGCAGCTGGTCGATCGGCAGACCCTGAAGACGGTCGAGACCATCCACGGCCTGAAGGCGCCCTTCGACGCCATCCCCATGCCCGACGGCAGCGTGATCTATGCCGAGATCGCCACCGGCAGCATCACGCGCGCCAGCGGGCCGAAGTTCGCAGAAAAGTCAGTGCTCGCCAGCGGCCTGAACGGCCCGGTGCAGATGATCGTCGGCCAGGACGGCGCGCTCTACGTGACCGAGGCCGCCGGCCGGCTGCTGCGCATTCCGCTGGACGCCAGCGCCCCGCTGCGCGCGGTGGCCGAGGGCCTGGCCCTGCCCGAAGGCGTGGCTCAAACGCCCTGGGGCAGCTTCATCGTGGCCGAGAGCGCGGCGCGCCGGCTCGTGGAGATCGCACCCGACGGCAGCCGCCGGACCGTCGCCGAGAACCTGCCGATCGGCCTCGCGCCCGGCCCCGGGCTGCCGCCGCCCTACGTGGTGACGGGCGTGGCGGTGGGCCGCGACGGCACCGTCTACATGGCCGCCGATCGCAACAATGCGATATATCGAATCCGTCCCGTAAGGTAGCGTAACAATAAGTGTAAATTTCAGTTTACTTTTACAAACAAACATTACAGACTGCGCGGGACGCCTTGTGGCGCCCCGTCCGCATCCCGCGAGCGGGAGTCCGCGAGGCGCTCTTTTCTTGACCTGAAAGGGACATCGCATGACTCCGCTCGTCGTAGGCCAGATCCTGTCGCCCGAGTACTCCCCGGGCATGGTGGCGCTCTCCTTCCTCATTTCCTTCGCGGGCTCGCTCGTGGCCCTGATCTGCGCCGGCCGGATGGTCGGCCCGGACGGCAGGCCCAACCTCGCGGTCGTGACCTGCGCGGCGGTCGCGCTGGGCGGCATCGGCATCTGGTCGATGCACTTCATCGGCATGCTGGCGTACCGGCTGCCGGTGGCGATCTCGTACAACATGCCGCTGACGGTGGTGTCGCTGGTGGCGGCGATCCTGATCTCGGGCATCGCGCTGTACATGGCGGGCGGGCAGCGCAAGTTCAGCAAGCCGGGCTGGCTCGCGGGCAGCCTGCTGGCGGGCATCGGCGTGTGCGTGATGCACTACATGGGCATGTTCGCGATGAACATGCGCGCCTCGATGAACTTCGACCTGGCGACGGTCGGGCTGTCGGTGCTGATCGCCGTCACGGCGGCCGGCGCCGCGCTCTGGCTGGCCTTCAACCTGCGCAAGTTCACGCACAAGGTCGCGGCCGCCGCCGTGATGGGCGTGGCGGTCTGCACCATGCACTACGTGGGCATGAGCGCGGCCAGCATGGTCTGCACCGCCGCCGCGCCGGTCGACGCGCTGGCCATCGGCGGCAGCTACATGGGCCTGACGGTGTTCGGCACGGCCGGCGCGGTGCTGATCTTCATCTACTGGGTGGTCACGGGCAGCAGCCTCGACGCGCCGGTCGCGCCCCGGCGCGCCCGCGCGGGCTGAGCGGCCGGCGGGCATCAGCCAGTCAGCGCAAGCGGGCGCCGCGCCCGCGACCTAGAGTCCGTGCAGAACGAAGAAACAAGCGATCTGCACGGACTCTTTTCATGCCAGTCATCGAATCCCGGCTGCAAGCGGCCAGCGACACCTTCCAGGCCAACCGGGCCAGCATGCTGGCGCTTCTCGGCCAAGTGCGCGAGCACGAAGCCCGCGCCGTCGCGGCCTCCGCAGCCTCGGCAGAGCGATTCGCCAGGCGCGGCCAGTTGCTGCCGCGCGAGCGCCTCGCGCTGCTGCTGGACACCGGCGCTCCGTTCCTGCCGCTGGCCTCGCTCGCGGGCCTCGGCCAGGACAACCCCGATCTTTCCAGGAGCGTGCCGGGCGGCGGCCTGATCTCCGGCATCGGCTACGTCGCGGGCGTGCGCTGCATGGTCAACGCCTCCGACTCGGGCATCGACGCCGGCGCGCTGCAGCCCATGGGCCTGGACAAGCAACTGCGCGTGCAGGAGATCGCGCTGGAGAACAGGCTGCCCTACGTGCAGCTGGTGGAAAGCGCGGGCGCCAACCTCATGCAGTACCGCGTGCAGGACTTCGTGCGCGGCGGCAACATCTTCCGCAACCTCGCGCGGCTGTCGGCCGCGGGGCTGCCGGTGGTGACGGTGACGCACGGCTCCTCGACCGCGGGTGGCGCCTACCAGACCGGGCTTTCCGACTACATCGTGATGGTGCGCGACCGCACGCGCGCCTTTCTCGCGGGGCCGCCGCTGCTGAAGGCCGCCACCGGCGAGATCGCCACGGAAGAGGAACTGGGCGGCGCCGTGATGCACACCCACATCTCGGGCCTGGGCGACTACCTCGCGGAGGACGACCGCGACGCCATCCGCATCGCCCGCTCGATCCTCGGCGGCATCGACTGGGCGCGCGACGAAGCGCCGCGCAGATTCGCACCGCCGCGCTACGACGCCGAGGAACTGCTGGGCATCATGCCCAGCGACGGCCGCCGCCCGGTGGACATGCGCGAGGTCATCGCGCGCATCGCCGACGGTTCCGAGTTCCTGGCCTTCAGCGAGCACTACGGCAGCGCCACCGTCTGCGGCCACATCCGGCTCGAAGGACATGCCGTGGGCATCATCACCAACAACGGCCCGATCGACTCCGACGGCGCCACCAAGGCCACGCACTTCATCCAGGCCTGCTGCCAGTCGCGCACGCCCATCGTCTACCTGCAGAACATCACCGGCTACATGGTGGGCCGCGCGCACGAAGAGGCCGGCATCATCAAGCACGGCGCGAAGATGATCCAGGCGGTGTCGAACGCCACCGTGCCGCAGGTCACGCTGCTGTGCGGCGCCTCGTACGGCGCGGGCAACTACGGCATGTGCGGCCGCGGCTTCGCGCCGCGCTTCTGCTTCAGCTGGCCCAACGCGCGCACCGCGGTGATGGGCGGCGAGCAGGCGGCGAAGACCATGGCCATCGTGATGGAGGCCGGCATGGCGCGCAAGGGCGCCGTGGACCACGCGAAGATCGACGCGATGCAGCAGCAGGTCATCGAGCGCTTCGACCGGCAGATGAGCGTGTTCACCACCAGCGCCCTGCTGCTGGACGACGGCGTGATCGACCCGCGCGACACCCGCGCCGTGCTGGCCGAGGTTCTCTCGATCTGCCGCGACGCCGACACGCGCACGACGCAACCCATGCAGTTCGGGGTGGCACGTCCATGAGCAGCGGCAACACCAGCATCACCACCAGGTTCCGGAAGATCCTGGTCGCCAACCGCGGCGAGATCGCGGTGCGCGTCATGCGCACGGCCCGCGCCATGGGCTTTCGCACCGTGGCCGTGTACTCCAGCGCCGACGCCGGTTCGCAACACGTGCGCTTCGCCGACGAGGCGGTGCACATCGGCGAGCCGCTGCCCGCGCAGAGCTACCTGAACATCGCCGCGATCGTCGAGGCCGCGCGCACCAGCGGCGCCGACGCGGTGCATCCCGGCTACGGCTTCCTCGCCGAGAACGCGGCCTTCGCGCAGGCCTGCCGCGATGCCGGCCTGGTCTTCATCGGACCTTCGCCCGAAGCCATCCGCGCGATGGGCGACAAGGCCGGCGCCAAGCGGCTGATGCAGGCGGCGGGCGTGCCCTGCATTCCGGGCTACCAGGGCGAGGATCAGGGCGAAAGAACGCTCGCCGCCGAAGCCGCGCGCATCGGCTGGCCGGTGATGATCAAGGCCGCCGCCGGCGGTGGCGGGCGCGGCATGCGGCTCGTCAGCTCGGCCGCGAACTTCGCCGAGCAGCTGCGCAGCGCGCAGTCGGAGGCGCTCAATGCATTCGGCGACGCCACCGTGATCCTGGAGCGCGCCATCGTCGCGCCGCGCCATGTCGAGGTGCAGGTGTTCGCGGACCGGCACGGCAATGCCATCCACCTCGGCGAGCGAGACTGCTCGGTGCAGCGCAGGCACCAGAAGGTGGTGGAGGAAGCGCCCTCGCCCGCAGTCTCGCAAGCGCTGCGCGAACGCATGGGCGCCACCGCCGTCGCCGCGGCGAAGGCCATCGGCTACGAGGGCGCGGGCACGCTCGAATTCCTGCTCGACGCCGAGGGCCGGTATTGGTTCATGGAGATGAACACGCGCCTGCAGGTGGAGCATCCGGTGACGGAAGCCGTGACCGGACTCGACCTGGTCGAGCTGCAATTGCGCGTCGCGGCCGGCGAGCCGCTGCCGGTCACGCAGCAGGACGTGCGCTTTTCCGGCCATGCGATCGAGGTGCGCCTGTGTGCCGAAGATCCGCAGCAGGGCTTCATGCCGCAGAGCGGCACGCTGGCCGCATGGCGCCCCAGCGCCGCGCTGCGCACCGAGCATGCCCTGCGCGACGGCGCCGAGGTGCCGCCCTTCTACGACTCGATGATCGCCAAGCTGGTCGCCCACGGCCGCACACGGGAGGACGCGAGGCAGCGGCTCCTGGCGGGCCTGCAGGACACCGTCGCGCTCGGCATCCCGACCAACCAGCAGCTGCTGGAGCGCACGCTGTCGCATGCGGTGTTCGCCAGCGGCGAAGCGACGACCGCCTTCGTGGCCGACCACATCGGCGCGCTGCTCGCCGCCGACGAAGCAGGCCGCAACCGCGCAGCGCTGCTCGCCGCGCTGCTGCTGCAGCTCGGCGAACGCGGCAGGCCTTCGCCGCTGGCGCACACGCTGCCCAATGCCCTGCGCTTCGAGCTCGACGGCACGGTGCACGCCGCGCGCGTGACGCCGCGCGGCGCCGGCCGATTCGGCATCGCGCTGGACGGCCAGGAGCCGGTGCAGCTCGCGCTGCTCGACATGCCCGGCGACGGCAGCCTGCGCTTCTCGTGCCACGGGCTCGACGCGCAAGCCTTCGTCGCGCGGCACGGCGGCCGCGTGTTCTTCCACCACGACGGACAGGCCCACCGCCTCGACGACCTCACCCACGCGCCAGCCACCCGCGCCCATGAAGACGGCGGCGACGGCCTGCTGCGCGCCTCCATGAACGGCCGCGTGATCGCGCTGCTGGTGGCCGAGGGCGAGGCCGTCGCCGCGGGCCAGCCGCTGGTCACGCTGGAGGCGATGAAGATGGAGCATGTGCACTGCGCACCGCGCGCCGGACGTGTCGCCCTGCATGTCGCGGTGGGCGCGCAGGTGGCGGCGCGCCACGTGGTCGCGCAGGTCGCCGATGCATGACGGGGACCGCCCCCGCGCCTTTACCGAAGCCAACCGCATGAACTCACCCTCTTCCCACTACCGTTCCGTCTTCGCCCCCGGCCTGTTCGACGGGCAGGTCGTCGTCGTCACCGGCGGCGGCTCCGGCATCGGCCGCTGCACCGCGCACGAGCTCGCCTCGCTGGGCGCGCAGGTGGTGCTGGTCGGACGCAAGCCCGAGAAGCTCGACGCGGTGCGCGCCGAGATCGAGGCCGCCGGCGGCAAGGCTTCCACGCAGGCCTTCGACATCCGCAACGAGGACGCGGTGCGCGAGGCCATCGCCGCCGTCGTCGCCGCGCACGGCCGCATCGACGGTCTGGTCAACAACGCGGGCGGCCAGTACATCACGCCGCTGCACGCGATCTCGGCCAAGGGCTGGGAGGCGGTGATCCACACCAACCTCACGGGCGGCTTCCTGGTCGCGCGCGAGTGCTACCTGCAGAGCATGCAGGCCCAGGGCGGCGCCATCGTCAACATCGTGGCCGACATGTGGGGCTCCATGCCCAACATGGGCCACAGCGGCGCGGCGCGCGCGGGCATGGTGAGCTTCACCGAGACCGCCGCGCTCGAATGGGCCGCGAGCGGCGTGCGCGTGAACGCGGTGGCGCCGGGCTACATCGCATCGAGCGGCATGGACCACTACCCGCCCGAGGCCGGCGACATGCTGCGCGCCATGCGCAAGACCGTGCCGGCCGGGCGTTTCGGCAACGAGGCCGAGACCTCCGCCGCCATCGTCTTCCTGCTGGGCCCGGCCGCGAGCTTCATCAGCGGCAGCGTGCTGCGCGTGGACGGCGCGCGGCCGCAGGTGCGCATGGGCTGGCCGATGGCGATTCCCGATGCGCAGGCGCAGCAGCGCCGCGCGGTGAAGCCCTTCGACGGCTTCCACCTGGCGCAGGCGCCGCGCGTGTTCCAGGACAAGTAGGACGAGAGACAAGGAAAGACCGGAGACCACCCCATGCAGTACAGCCACGAACACCTCGAGATCCAGAAGACCCTGCGCCGCTTCATCGACGACGAGATCAACCCGCACGTGGACGAGTGGGAAGAGGCCGAGATCTTCCCCGCGCACGAGGTCTTCAAGAAGCTCGGCAGCCTCGGCATGCTGGGGCTGAACAAGCCCGAGGCCTTCGGCGGCGCGGGCCTGGACTATTCGTATGCGATGGCCATGGCCGAGGCGCTGGGCCACATCTCCTGCGGCGGCGTGCCGATGGCCATCGGTGTGCAGACCGACATGTGCACCCCTGCGCTCGCGCGCTTCGGCAGCGACGAGCTGCGCCGCGAGTTCCTGGCACCCGCCATCGCGGGCGACATGGTCGGCTGCATCGGCGTGAGCGAGCCCGGCGCGGGCAGCGACGTGGCGGGCCTGAAGAGCCATGCGCGAAAGGACGGCGGCGACTACCTCATCAGCGGCCAGAAGATGTGGATCACCAACAGCCTGCAGGCCGACTGGATGTGCATGCTGGTCAACACCAGCGACGGCCCAGTGCACCGCAACAAGTCGCTCGTGATGGTGCCGATGGACAGCCCCGGCATCGAGAAGGCGAAGAAGCTGCGCAAGATCGGCATGAATTCGAGCGACACCGGCCTGATCTACTTCGACAACGTGCGCGTGCCGCAGCGCTATCGCATCGGCGAGGAGGGCCAGGGCTTCGTCTACCAGATGCAGCAGTTCCAGGAAGAGCGCCTCTGGGCCGCCGCCAGTTCGCTGGAGCCGATGGAGGACTGCATCGCGCAGACCATCGAGTGGGCGCAGCAGCGGCAGATGTTCGGCTCAACGCTGGCCGACCAGCAGTGGGTGCAGTTCAAGCTGGCCGAACTGAAGACCGAGGTGGAAGCGCTGCGCGCGCTCACCTACCGCGCCTGCGACCTGCACGTGAAGGGCGAGGACGTGCTCGAGCTCGCGTCGATGGCCAAGCTCAAGACCGGCCGCCTCACGCGCCAGGTGGCCGACACCTGCCTGCAGTTCTGGGGCGGCATGGGCTTCACGCTGGAGAACCGCGTCTCGCGCCTGTACCGCGACGGCCGCCTGGGCTCGATCGGCGGCGGCGCCGACGAGGTGATGCTGGGCATCCTCGCGAAGACCATGGGCATCGCCAAGCGGCCGCCGCGCTGAGAGGTTTGCAAGCTTGGTCGTGCCGTCTGGAGACGGGGCCGTCGAACAGCCGGACGCCCGCTTTCGACACCACCCATTTCCCCTGAAGGAGACAGCAGGATGAATGCAGAACTGGCCGCGGACCGCCAGGTGCTGGCCGACCTGGTCCGGCGGTTCGCCGGCGACGAGATCGCGCCGAACGTGCAGGCCTGGGACGACGCGGGCGAGTTTCCGCGCGGGCTCTACGCGCGCGCTGCCGAGCTCGGCCTGCTGGGCCTGGGCTATCCGGAAGAACTCGGCGGTACGCCCGCCTCGTACTCGCTCAAGCTGCCTGCCTGGGTCGCGCTCGCACGCCACGGCAAAAGCGGCGGCGTGCTCGCGAGCCTGTTCTCGCACAACATCGGCCTGCCGCCCGTGGTGCTGCACGCGGGCGACGCGGTGCGCCGCGAGGTCGTGCCGCCGGTGCTGCGCGGCGAGAAGATCGCGGCGCTGGCGATCACCGAGCCCGGCGGCGGCTCCGACGTGGCTGCACTTCGCACGACGGCACGGCTCGATGGCGACCACTACGTCGTCAATGGCGAGAAGACCTTCATCACCTCGGGCATGCGCGCCGACTGGATCACCGTGGCCGTGCGCACCGGCGAGGGCCGCGGCGCGGGCGGCATCTCGATGCTGCTGGTGCCGGGCGACGCGCCGGGCCTCACGCGTACGCGCCTCTCGAAGATGGGCTGGCTATGCTCCGACACCGCCACCTTGCACTTCGACAACGTGCGCGTGCCCGCGCGCTACCTGCTCGGGCACGAGGGCGAAGGCTTCCGCATGATCATGGGCAACTTCAACGGCGAGCGCATCGGCCTTGCCGCGGGAGCGCTGGGCTTCTCGCAGGCCTGCCTCGACGAGGCCCTGGCGTGGGCGCGCGAGCGCAAGGCCTTCGGCACCGCGCTCGTCGAACACCAGGCGGTGCGCCACAAGCTGGTCGACATGCAGATGCGCATCGCCTCCACCGAGGCGTGGATAGAGGCCGTGTCGGCTGAAGGCGATGCGCTCGAAGCGGCCGGCCGCCACAACGCGCCCGAGTGGGTCGCGCAGATCTGCCTGCTGAAGAACCACGCGACGCAGACCATGCAGTTCTGCGCCGACCAGGCGGTGCAGATCCTCGGCGGCATGGGGTTCATGCGCGGCACCGTCAGCGAGCGCATCTACCGCGAGGTGAAGGTGATGATGATCGGCGGCGGGGCCGAGGAGATCATGAAGGAGCTGGCTGCCAGGCAGATGGGGTGGCTGTAGCGGGCAGCGAAGCACGAAGCGCTTCGATGCCCGGCTTGCGGAGGGCGCCGATCAGGCCGGCGGCGTCTGGACGACGACGCCGTACCAACCCAGTCCGCGATAGCTCTCGTAGCCGGGTGTCGCTGCGAACGACACCGTGGCATGTCCATCTGCCGCGCGGTAGAAGCCGGTACGACGCCCATCGGTGACGAGGTTGAAGTGCTCGTCGAGCACGCCGGTCTTTCGAGAACTCGCGATCACCCGGAAAGAAGCGTCGACGATCATGCAGCGCGTGCGCTGCCATTCTTCGTCGGTGAGCCGCACGCCGTTGACGACTGCAGCCGCCTGCGCCGCCCAATCGAAGAAGATCACCAGCGCGCCAAGGGGCCGACCGTCCACGGCCCCCTGCTCCCGGATCGCAGTCGCATAGGTCGCGACTTGTGCGTTGTTCAACTGCGGCAATGCCTCGATGTCACCTGCGATGAAATCCGCGCCCGATCGCGTCTTCATCGAGTCCTTGAACCAGCGCGCGTGGGCGACGTTCTTCCCTGCGACCGGATAGGTTTGAGGCCGGCCATTCGCCACGATGGTGCCCGAGGCATCCACGATCCACAGGTCCAGGTAGACGGTGTAGCTGTCGAGGATCACGGACAGACGCCGCGACGCATGCTCGCGCGCAGCGCCCCCGCCGAGGGCAAGGCAGTCGACCACCGCGGAATCCGTCGCCCACCAGCGCACGTCGCATGAGCGCTCGTACAGGTTGCGGTCGACGATGTCGATCATGTTCAGCGCCAGGTCGGCGCAGCGCTGTCCTTCGTGCGAGCGCAGCCGTTCGATCATGCCGTCGCTGAGATCCGTGAGCTTCGACAGGGAGCCGGCGAGCTCCTTGTTGAGGCCGGTGGTGATGTCGGCGATGCGCACCGACACCTGCTTGACCTGATTGGCCACGACCGCGAAGCCCTTGCCCGCATCCCCCGCCCGCGCTGCCTCGATCAGCGCATTGAGCGCGAGGAAGGTGGTCTCCCGGTTGATGTCGTTGATGTCGGAGATCTTGCCAGTGGCCAGCTTCTTGACCTGATGGGTGAGCTCAACGATTTCCATTGGATTGGACATGGTGCGACCTCGCGGCATTAACTTTTGTTAACCGCCTCGCAAATATCGCGCCCGGTGTCCTGAGAACCGCGCGGCATCCGGTGGGTCGCGGGATCGCAGCTCGGCCAAGCCCTGCCCCGCTCGTACCGGCGAGCGCCGAACTTCCTCGGCAGGAAGGGTCAGCCCGCCTCTTCCTCGCCTCCCGCACCTCCCGCACCTCCTGCGCTTCCTGAAGCCTTCGCGGCGGCTGCAGCAGCAGCCCGCAGCTTGTCCTTCTTGCTCGGCCTCTTCCCCTTGATCCCGCCCGTGCCCGAGGCATCGACCACCGGCGGCGCGGTTTCCGTCGGCTCGAAGCCTTCGACGCGCTCGCGCGCAAGCCTCAGGCCGTTGCGCTTCTCGATCAGGCGGAAGTGGGCCTCGGTGGCCGCGCTCACGAAGCTGATCGCCAGGCCGCTCTCGCCTGCGCGGCCAGTGCGGCCGATGCGGTGGATGTAGTCGGTGGGCGAGCGCGGCAGGTCGTAGTTGATGACCACCGGCAGCTGCGCGATGTCGATGCCTCGCGCGGCGAGGTCGGTGGCGACGACCACGTCCCATCGGCTCTGCTTGAACTGCGAGAGGATGTCGCCGCGCGTGCCCTGCGCGATGTCGCCGTGGAAGGGCACGGCGTAGATGCCGTTGCGGTAGAGCTTCTCGGCCACGGTCTGCGCCGCGTGCTGCGTGGCGACGAAGACCAGCACGCGGTCCCACTCGTGCTCGTGCTGCTTGAGCAGGTGGCGCAGCAGCTGGGTGCGGCGGCCGGCGTCGACCTCGATCACGCGCTGCACGATGTCGGGCGCGGTGCCGGGCTCGCCCTGCACGTCGACGATTGCCGGCTCCTGCAGCATGCGGTCGGCCAGCGCCTCGATGGCCGGCGGGAAGGTGGCGGAGAAGAACAGGTTCTGGCGCCGCTTCGGCAGCAGTTCGAGGATGCGGCCGAGTTCCTCCGCGAAGCCCAGGTCGAAGAGGCGGTCGGCCTCGTCGAGCACCAGCATGGCGACGGCGTCGAGCCGCAGTGCGTTGTGCTCCACCAGGTCGAGCAGCCGGCCCGGCGTGGCGACGACGATGTCGGCGCCGCCGCGCAGGTTCATCATCTGCGGGTTGATCGACACGCCGCCGAAGACGGTGACGATCTTCGGTCGCTCGGGCAGGTCCTGGGCCAGTTCGTACATGGTGCCGCCCACCTGGGCCGCGAGCTCGCGGGTGGGCACCAGCACCAGCGCGCGCACCCGGCGCGGGCCTTGGGGGCGTTCCGGCTGCTGCGAAACCAGGCGCTGCAGCAGCGGCAGTGAAAATGCGGCGGTCTTGCCGGAACCGGTCTGCGCCGAGCCCCGCAGGTCGCGGCCTTGCAGAATCGAGGGAATGGCCGCGGCCTGGATGGGCGTCGGCGTCGAAAAGCCGCATCGGGCGGCAGCTTGCACGAGCGCGGGGGCCAGGCCCAGTGAATCGAATGGCATGTGTGTGATGGGCGAGCGCGGCGGGCGAAGAACGGGAAACCGGCGAAAGAAGGAAATTGAGAAGAGGCGTATCGGATGTCGACGATGAAACAGCAGCGCGCCGGCCAGTCCGGCGGCAGCACCCTGGTGTATTCCACCGACGGCGGCGGACGCATGTGCCCCGGCTGCGGCGAGCCAGTGGCCCGTTGCCGCTGCAAGGAACTCGAGAAGGCGCGCAGCGCGCCGGCCACGGACGGCATTGTGCGCGTGTCGCACGAGACCAAGGGGCGAAAGGGCAAGGGCGTGACCGTCGTCAAGGGCGTGGCGCTCGAAGCGGCGGCGCTGCTGGCGCTGGGCAAGCAGCTCAAGACCGCCTGCGGTACGGGCGGCACGGTGAAGGACGGCACGATCGAAATCCAGGGCGACCACCGCGAAACCGTGATCGCGGCGCTCGCGAAGCTGGGCCACACGGTCAAGCGCGCCGGAGGCTGAGGCTCCCATGAAACCCGAAGACCTGCAGCGGCTGGTGACGCTCGAAATGCCCTTCGGCAAGTACAAGGGCACGCTGATTGCCGATTTGCCCGGAAATTACCTGACCTGGTTTGCCCGCGAGGGTTTTCCCTCAGGCGAAATTGGCCGATTGCTCGCCCTGATGCATGAAATAGACCACAACGGGCTTTCCGGACTGCTGAAACCGTTGCGAAACCGCCCGCCGGAACGAGGAGTTTCCCGATAAGGGGCAATTTCGCCACATATTTTTCGAATTCGGGCCGGATAATGCTCGCTACGTGTCAGCGGGCCTTGCGGCTCCCGTGCACGTAATTCGGTGATCGGTCAGTTTCGCGCCACAGCGCAGTTCTTGTTTGTTGTGATTCTGGGACTCCATCGCTTTTTGTCTTTTTGTTGGTTTGAATCAGGAGTCCCTTGATGGGCAAGAAACTTTATGTGGGCAACCTCGCCTACTCGATCCGCGACAACGATCTGGAGCAAGCCTTCGGCGAATTCGGCTCGATCGTCAGCGCCAAGGTCATGATGGAACGTGACACCGGCCGTTCGAAGGGCTTCGGCTTCGTCGAAATGGGTACGGATGCCGAAGCACTGGCAGCCATCGAAGCCATGAACGGCCAGCCCCTGCAGGGCCGCGCCCTGACGGTGAACGAAGCCCGTCCGATGGAAGCTCGTCCTCCCCGCACCGGCGGCTACGGCGGCGGTGGCGGTGGTGGCGGCTACGGTGGTGGCGGCGGCGGCTACGGCGGCGGTGGCCGCAGCGGCGGCGGTGGCGGTTACGGCGGCGACCGTGGTGATCGCGGCGGCTACGGCGGCGGCGGCGACCGCAGCGGCGGTGGCGGCTACGGCGGCGGCCGCGGCGGCTACTGAGCCCTTCCCCCTTCCGGGGCCTTCGGGCCCCTGAACCAAAAAGCTCCTTCGGGAGCTTTTTTCGTTTCCGGGCGCGCCTGCCCGAAGGCCGGGCCCCTGGGAGAACCCTTGCCCCGCGGTACGCACTTGTTCGTACCGCACCGGTCAGCCCACCGTCAGGCGCGCAGCCCGACCCTCGTTTCCCCCAACAAAGAGGAGCGAGACATGCGCATCAAGAGTCAGGCCGACTTCTTCTCAGGAGTCATGTTCACGGCCGTGGGCGGCGCCTTCGCCATCGGCGCCACCACCTACACCATCGGCGACGGCGCGCGCATGGGACCGGGCTACTTCCCGCTCATGCTGGGAATCCTGCTGGCGGTGCTGGGCGCGATCATCATGTTCCAGGCGATGGTGGTCGAGACCACCGACGGCGACCCGATCGGCAAGTGGGCCTGGAAGCCGCTGGCCTTCGTGCTCGGCGCGAACCTGGCCTTCGGCGTGCTGCTGGGCGGGCTGCCCAGCATCGGGCTGCCGGCCATGGGCATGATCATCGCGATCTACGCGCTCACCATCATCTCGAGCATGGCGGGCGAGCACTTCAAGCTGCGCGACGTGCTGATCCTCGCGACCATCCTGGCGGCCGGCAGCTACGTGGCGTTCATCTGGGCGCTCAAGCTGCAGATCCAGGTGTGGCCCACCTTCATCGCCGGTTGAACGAGGAGCACGCCGCCATGGAACTCTTCAACAACCTCGCGACCGGCTTCGGCGTCGCGTTCACCTTCACCAACCTGCTGTACTGCCTGATCGGCTGCATCCTGGGCACGCTGATCGGCGTGCTGCCGGGCATCGGGCCCGTCGCGACCATCGCGATGCTGCTGCCGGCCACCTACGCGCTGCCGCCGGTGTCGGCGCTGATCATGCTGGCCGGCATCTACTACGGCGCCCAGTACGGCGGCTCCACCACGGCCATCCTGGTGAACCTGCCGGGCGAATCGTCCTCGGTGGTCACCTGCATCGACGGCTACCAGATGGCCCGGCAGGGCCGCGCGGGCCCGGCGCTCGCCGCCGCCGGCCTGGGATCGTTCTTCGCGGGCTGCGTGGGCACGCTGATCCTGGCAGCCTTCGCGCCGCCGCTGACCGAGCTGGCCTTCAAGTTCGGCCCGGCCGAATACTTCTCGCTGATGGTGCTGGGCCTGATCGGCGCGGTGGTGCTGGCCTCGGGTTCGCTGCTGAAGGCGGTGGCGATGATCGTGCTGGGCCTGCTGATGGGCATCGTGGGCACCGACGTCAACTCGGGCGTGGCGCGCTACAGCTTCGACATTCCGGAGCTCACCGACGGCATCGGCTTCGTCGTCATCGCGATGGGCGTGTTCGGCTACGGCGAGATCATCGGCAACCTCTCGCAGCCGGACGACGAGCGCGAGGTGTTCACGCACAAGGTCAAGGGCCTGTGGCCCACCAAGGACGACTTCAAGCGCATGCTCCCCGCCGTGCTGCGCGGCACCGCGCTGGGCTCGGCGCTGGGCATCCTGCCGGGCGGCGGCGCGCTGCTGGCCTCGTTCGCCTCGTATGCGCTGGAGAAGAAGATCCGCATGCGCCCCGGCGAAGTGCCCTTCGGCAAGGGCAACATCCGCGGCGTGGCGTCGCCGGAATCGGCCAACAACGCGGGCGCGCAGACCTCCTTCATCCCGCTGCTGACGCTGGGCATCCCGCCCAACGCGGTGATGGCGCTGATGGTGGGCGCGATGACCATCCACAACATCCAGCCGGGTCCGCAAGTGATGACCAGCAACCCGGAGCTCTTCTGGGGCCTGATCGCCTCGATGTGGATCGGCAACGCGATGCTCATCATCCTGAACCTGCCGCTGATCGGCATGTGGATCAAGCTGCTGACGGTGCCCTACAAGTTCCTGTTCCCGGCCATCGTGCTGTTCTGCGCGATCGGCGTGTACTCGACCAACAACAACACCTTCGACGTGTGGATGGTGGCGGCCTTCGGCTTCATCGGCTATCTCTTCATCAAGCTGCGCACCGAGCCAGCACCGCTGTTGCTGGGCTTCATCCTCGGGCCGATGATGGAAGAGAACCTGCGCCGGGCGCTCTTGCTGTCGCGCGGGGCGTGGAGCGTGTTCGTCACGCGGCCGCTGTCGGCGGGGCTCCTGATCGCCGCGGCGCTGCTGCTGGGCATCGTGCTGCTGCCGGCGATCAAGGCCAAGCGCGAGGAAGCCTTCGTGGAAGATTGAGTTCGCCCCCAGGCTTCGCGCACTTTGTGTCGCTGCGCCACCCCCCTTCCGGGGGCAACACCTGCGGCCCGGCGAAGCCGGTTCCGCGGTGTTCCACGAAAGGTCAGTGGGGCAGCAAAGGCAGCAGCAACAGCTGCCACGCCAGCCCCAGCAGGGCCGAGGCGAGCACCACCGGGATCACGCCGGCCTTGAAGCGGAACAGCGCCACGGCGGCGATCAGCCCGATCGCCGCCGATGCCGCGTCGAAGCCCCCGCCGGCTCCCCTGGGCCACAGCACGTGCCAGGCGAAGAACACCGCCAGGTTGACGATCACGCCCACCACCGCCGCGGTGATGGCCGTGAGCGGCGCGGTGAGCTTCAGGTTGCCGTGCGTCGACTCGATGAAGGGCCCGCCCAGCAGGATGAAGAGGAACGACGGCAGGAAGGTGAAGAAGCACACCACCGTCGCCGCCACGGCCCCTGCCGCGAAGAGCGGGTCGCCGCCGGAGAGCGCCTGGTTCCAGCCGCCGACGAAGCCCACGAAGGACACCACCATGATCAGCGGCCCCGGCGTGGTCTCGCCGAGCGCGAGGCCGTCGATCATCTGAGTGGCGCCCAGCCAGCCGTAGTGGTCGACCGCGCCCTGGAACACGTAGGGCAGCACCGCGTAGGCGCCGCCGAAGGTCATGAGCGCTGCCTTGGTGAAGAACCAGCCCATCTGCGTGAGCGTGCCCTGCCAGCCGTACAGGGCGACGAGCGCGCCCATGGCACCCAGCCACAGCACGAGGAACACGCCCAGCACGCGCCAGAAGCGGCCCCAGCCGAAGCGCGCGTGCGCGGGTGTGGGCGTGTCGTCGTCGATGAGCGCCGGGCCGATGGCCGCCGCCCCTGCCGCACCATGCCCGCCGCCGCCCGGCGCGAAGCGCTGCGGCGCCACCCGGCTGCCGAAGTAGCCGATGGCCGCCGCCGCAAGCACGATCAGCGGAAACGGCAGCTGCAGCGCGAAGATCGCCACGAAAGCCGCCGCGGCGATCGCCCAGAGCCAGGCGTTCTTCAGCACCCGCGAGCCGATGCGCCAGGCCGCGAACAGCACGATGGCCGTGACCGCCGGCTTCACGCCGTACAGCAGCCCCGCCACCGCCGGCACCTGCCCATAGGCCATGTAGATCCAGGAGAGCGCGATCAGGATGAAGAGCGAGGGCAGCACGAACAGCACCCCCGCCGCGACGCCGCCCCAGGTGCGGTGCATGAGCCAGCCGATGTAGGTGGCCAGCTGCTGGGCCTCGGGGCCGGGCAGCAGCATGCAGTAGTTGAGGGCGTGGAGAAAGCGCTTCTCCGAGATCCAGCGCCGGCGCTCCACCAGTTCCTGGTGCATCAGCGCGATCTGCCCGGCCGGCCCGCCGAAGCTGATGAAGCCCAGCTTGAGCCAGTAGGCGAAGGCCTGCCAGAAGCTGACAGGAGCGGGCCGCTCGACGGGATCTTGGGCAGAGGGCATCGGGCGACTTTCTCGTTGCGCTATTTCAGGAATGCGTCGTAGGCGGTCTTCAGAATCAGCGCGCTCACCACGACGATGAACACCACCCGCACGAAGCCCGCGCCATGCCTGAGCGCAACGCGCGTTCCCAGCACGCTGCCGGCCACGTTGGCCACCGCCATCACCAGCCCGTAGTGCCACCAGACGTGGCCCTTGGCCGCCAGCAGGATCAGCGCGGCAGCGTTGGTCAGGGTGTTGATGATCTTGGCCGAGGCCGAGGCGTTGAGGAAGTCGTAGCCCATCCAGCGCACGAAGAGGAACACCAGGAAGCTGCCCGCGCCCGGGCCGAAGAAGCCGTCATAAAGCCCGATCGTGAGCCCGATGGTGCAGGCCGCCAGCGTCTCGGCCCGGCCGGTGAAGCGTGGCGCGTGCATGCGGCCCATGTCCTTGCGCGCCAGCGTGTAGAGCAGCACGCCCAGCAGGATGAGCGGCAGCGCCTTGCGCAGGAAGTCTCCGGGGAACATGGTGACGCCCCAGGCGCCCAGCATCGAGCCGGTGAAACCGAGCAGCGCGGCCGGCCACAGCGCACCCCAGCGCATCTGCACCCGCTGGCTGAACTGGGCCGCGGCGGCGGTCGTGCCCCAGATGGAAGCACTCTTGTTGGTGCCCAGAAGGGTCGCCGGCGGTGCACCCGGGAAGACGGCGAACAGCGCAGGCACCAGGATCAGGCCGCCTCCACCCACGATCGAATCGACGAAACCCGCGAGCGCAGAGGCGCCCGTGACCACCAGCATTTCCATAGGGCCTGGATTGTCTCACCCCGGTGCTATCGAAAAAGTAGCTGCGAAGGCCGATGCTCCAAGCCTTCGCGCAAATAAAAAAGGCGCCGACCAGCGGCGCCTTCAAGGTTGGACAGGCATCTCGTACGGAGCCTTTGAAGAATTTTTATTGTTGCTTGGGGGGTTTGTCTCCTCGGACCCTCGGCACACGAGCAGGGCCCGTTCGCGAGTGCGCAGACTTTAGGGGCACGCACCGCCTCAGTGCATAGGGAATTACCCGCTTTGCCTTACCAATAAAGCCCGATCTGCAAACCAAAGTGTTTCTGATAGTTAACAAAGTGGCACGACTTGTGCACGGGGCGCCTGAGTCCACCACTTGAAGAAGAAAGCGACCATGGCCCTGGCACCACAAGCCTCGATCAACGCGGCAGACACCGCATGGATGATGACCTCGACCGCGCTGGTGCTGCTGATGACGCTGCCCGGCATCGCCCTCTTCTATGCCGGCATGGTGCGCCGCAAGAACGTGCTGGCCACCATGGCGGCGGTGGTGGCGATCGCCGCCGCCGTCTCGCTGACGTGGTTCGCGGTGGGCTATTCGCTCGCCTTCACCGAGGGCTGGCCCTGGCTCGGGGGCGCCGGCCGCCTCTGGTTCTCGGGCTTCGACTACCTGAAGGAGGCCGGCCAGCTGGCTGTGAGCCACGTGGCGCCCAACGTGCCTGAATCGGTCTACGCGATGTTCCAGCTGACCTTCGCGATCATCACCACGGCCCTGGTGCTCGGCGCCTTCGTCGAGCGCATGCGCTTCTCGGCGATCCTGTGGTTCGCGCTGCTGTGGAGCGTGCTGGTGTATGCGCCCATCGCCCACTGGGTGTGGGAGCCGGGCGGCTGGCTCGCGCAGATGGGCGCGCTCGACTTCGCGGGCGGCTCGGTGGTGCACGTCAACGCCGGCATCGCGGGGCTGGTGTGCGCCTACGCCCTCGGCTCGCGCAAGGGCTACGGCCGCGAGGCCTTCGAGCCCTACAACCTGGCCTTCACCATGACCGGCGCGGGCCTGCTGTGGGTGGGCTGGTTCGGCTTCAATGCCGGCTCGGCGGTGGCGGCCGACGGGCGCGCGGGGCTGGCGATGCTGGTCACGCACATCGCGGCGGCTGCCGGCGCCATGAGCTGGATGCTCGGCGAATGGATCGTGCGGCGCAGCCCCTCGCTGCTGGGCCTGTGCTCGGGCCTCGTGGCCGGGCTGGTGGCCATCACGCCCGCTGCCGGCTTCGTCACGCCGCCGGCCGCGCTGGCCATCGGCGCCATCGCGGGGCTGGCCTGCTATTGGGGCGCCACCGGCCTGAAGCACCTGCTGGGGGCGGACGACTCGCTCGATGTGTTCGGCGTGCACGGCATCGGCGGTATCGTGGGGGCGCTGCTGACCGGTGTGTTCGCCGACCCGCGCGTCTCCGGCGCCACCGGCGACGTGCTCACGCAGGCGATCGCGGTCGGCAGCGTGGCCATCTTCAGTGCGACGGGCACAGCCGTGGTGCTGTTCCTGGTGCACGTCATCGTCGGCCTGCGCGTCGATGCCGACAGCGAGCTGCTGGGCCTCGATCTTGCACAGCACAGGGAACATCTCGGGAGCAGTTGACCCACCGACGGAGGAAACAAGCCATGTCGCCATCCATGTCCGAAAGCGAACGCATCGCCCTCGCCGCCCGCCTTCACGTGGCGCTGCGGCGAAAGCACGGCCGCGTGACCGACACCGAATGGATGGCGACCAATGCCGAGTACGCCGCCGAGATCGTGCGCATGACCCGCGCGCACGCGGCCGACACCAAGGACGAGGAGCTCTACCTGCTCGCCACCCGGCTGGAGCAGGCGATGGAGCCGCTGGCGCGCGCCGCACGCCTCGCGGCACGCCAGCCCGACGGCCAGCCGCCCACACCCCCACCCCGGTACGTCGGCGGCCTGCGCTGATACGCAGCCAGTTCGCGGGACACCGCGGAACCGGCTTTGCCGGGCCGCGGGTGTCGCCCCCGGCGAGGGGGTTGGCGAAGCGACACGAAGTGCGCAGAGCCTGGGGGAGAACTTAGCCTCCGCGGAACCGGCTTTGCCGGGCCGCAGGTGTCGCCCCCGGCGAGGGGGTTGGCGAAACGACACGAAGTGCGCAGAGCCTGGGGGAGTGCTCAGCTCTCCAGGGCGGCCTTGCGGATCGACTGCAGCGTGCTGCCCGGCGTGATGGCCTCCGGGTCCAGCAGGCAGTGCAGGATCGACGGCTTGCCGCTGGCGCGTGCGCGGGCCAGCGCGGGGCCGAATTCTTCGGTGCTGGCCACGCGCTCGCCGTGGCCGCCGAACACCTCGGCGTAGCCGCGGAAGTCGGGGTTCTTCAGCTGCGTGGCACTGATGCGGCCCGGGTAGTGCCTTTCCTGGTGCATGCGGATGGTGCCGTACATGCCGTTGTCCAGCAGCACCACGATGATCGGCAGGCCGTACTGCACGGCGGTCGCGAATTCCTGGCCGTGCATCATGAAGTCGCCGTCGCCGGCGAACACCACCACCTCGCGCTGCGGCCACAGCCGCTTGGCGCCGACGCCGGCCGGCAGGCCGTAGCCCATCGAGCCGCTGGTGGGCGCGAGCTGGCTGGCATACGCGCGGAACGGCCAGAAGCGGTGCACCCAGGTGGCGAAGTTGCCCGCGCCGTTGCAGAAGATGGTGTCGGCCGGAAGCACCTCGCGCAGGTGCTTCATGAGCTCGCCCATCTGCAGCGGGCCCGGAATGCGGACCGGCGACGGGTCGCTCCAGCGCAGGAAGTCTTCGCGTGCGGCCTTCGTCTCCGCCTGCCAGGCCGGCACCTGTGCGGGGCGCAGCGTGGAAACGGCCTCGGCGAAGGCCTGCGGCGTGGCGTGGATGCCCAGCGCCGGGCGATACAGCCTGCCCAGTTCGTCGGCATCGGCATGCACGTGCACCAGCGCCTGCTTCGGCTGCGGGATGGACAGCAGCTCGTAGCCCTGCGAGGGCACCTCCGACAGACGCCCGCCGACCAGCAGGATCAGGTCGGCATTGCGGATGCGCTCCAGCATCCTGGGGTTGACGCCCAGGCCGAGGTCGCCCGCATAGCAGGGGTGATCGGCCGACATCAGCATCTGCCGGCGGAACGAGCAATAAACGGGCAGCGAGAACGCCGCCGCGAAATCCGCGAACTGGCGCGACGCCTTCTCCGACCAGCGGCTGCCGCCCAGGACGACCACCGGCCGCTGCGCCTGCGACAGCCGCTGCTGCAGCTCGGCGATCTGCGCCGCGCCGGGATGGGTCTCGGTGACGGCGTACGGCTGCGCGTCGGCCACCGTCGCGGCCTCGGTCAGCATGTCTTCCGGCAGCGCGATCACCACCGGGCCGGGCCGGCCCGAGGTGGCGACATGGAAGGCGCGCGAAACCAGCTCGGGCACGCGCGCAGGGTCGTCGATCTGCACCACCCACTTGGCCATGGTGCCGAACACCGCGCCGTAGTCCAGCTCCTGGAAGGCCTCGCGGCCCAGCGCGTCGCGCGCGACCTGGCCGACGAAGAGCAGCAGCGGCGTCGAGTCCTGGTGCGCGATGTGCACCCCGGCCGACGCATTGGTGGCGCCCGGCCCGCGCGTGACGAAGCACACGCCCGGCCTGCCGGTGAGCTTGCCCTGCGCCTCGGCCATCATCGTCGCGCCGCCTTCCTGGCGGCACACGGTCACTTCGATGGACGCGTCGTGCAGCGCGTCGAGCACGGCGAGAAAGCTTTCGCCGGGCACGCAGAAGAGCTGCTCGACGCCGTGGGTGACGAGCTGGTCGACCAGGATCTGGCCGCCGGTGCGGGGTGTTGAAGTCATGCTGTATCCAATGGTCTGAAGGTGTTCGGTATTGCTCCTTCCCCCTCTGGGGGAAGGCGGGGATGGGGGCAAGCGGCGCCGGACGGACCGGCGGCAATGGATAGGCCGCCCGCCCCCACCCCAACCTGCCCCCGGGAGGGGAGGGAGAAAAGCGGAGTCATTCCAGCGCCTCGCAGGCAGCCTGGATGCGCTCGCAGGCCTCCCGCAGCTGCGCCATCGAGGTCGCATACGAGATGCGGAAATACGGCGCCAGCCCGAACACGCTGCCCGGCACCACCGCGACCTCGAAGTCCTGCAGCAGGTAGCGGCAGAAGTCGCTGTCGCTGCGCAGCAGCATGCCGCCGCGGGTGTGCCGGCCGAGCACGCCGGCGCAGCTCGCGAAGGTGTAGAACGCGCCCTCGGGCACGCGGCAGCGCAGGCCCGGCGCGCGGTTCAGCGCGGCGACCACGAAGTCGCGCCGCGCCTGGAAGTCGGCGCAGCGCTCGGCCACGATGTCCTGCGGACCGGTCAGCGCCTCGATGGCGGCTGCCTGGCTGACCGACGAGGGGCACGACGTGGTCTGGCTCTGCACCACGGCCATGGCCGCGATCAGCGCTCGCGGACCGGCGCCGTATCCCACGCGCCAGCCGGTCATCGCATAGGCCTTGGACACGCCGTTCACCGTCAGCGTGCGTTCGCGCAGGCGCGGCTCCACCGCCGCCGGCGTGGCGAAGGCCAGTCCGTCGTAGAGGATGTGTTCGTAGATGTCGTCCGCCAGCACCCAGACCTGCGGATGGCGCAGCAGCACCTCGCACAGCGGTTTCAGCTGGTCCGCGCTGTAGGCGGCACCGCTCGGGTTCGACGGCGAGTTCAGGAACAGCCAGCGCGTGCGCGGCGTGATGGCCGCCTCGAGCTGCGCGGCATCGAGCCGGAAGCCGTTGGCCTCGGTGCCGGCCACGGGCACCGGCACGCCGCCGCAGATCTGCACGATGTCGGCGTACGAGGTCCAGTACGGCGCGGGCAGGATGACTTCGTCGCCCGGGTCCAGGCTGGCCATCAGCGCGTTGAAGATCACCTGCTTGGCGCCTGCGCTCACGCTGATCTCGTCGAGCGCGAAGTCCAGCGCGTTGTCGCGCCTGAACTTGAGCTGCACCGCCGCCTTCATCGCCGGGCTGCCGTCGAGCACGGTGTAGCGCGTGTCGCCTCTGCCGATGGCTTGCACGGCAGCGTCGCGCACGTTCTGCGGCGTGTCGAAGTCGGGCTCACCCGCGCCCAGCACGATCACCGGGCGGCCGGCGCGCTTGAGCGCGTTGGCGTGGTCGGTGATGCGCAGGATCTCCGAGACGCCGATGGCGCGCACGCGCCGTGCGGGCTCGAAGACGATGGAAGTGGCGGTAGCGGCGGTCACTTGGCGTAGGCCTCCAGCGGCTTGTCGTTGGGTTCGGCGATGAGCTGCTTCAGCGTCGCGCTCATCGGCAGGTTCAGGCTGGTGTTCTTCGGCGGGATGGCCGCCACGAACCACTTGGTGTAGATCTTCTCGAGCTCGCCGCTCTTCATCATGCGGCGCAGCGAATCGTCCACCGCCGACTTGAAGGCCGGGTCGTCCTTTCGGAAGAGCAGCGCGATCGGCTCCGAGCCCAGCGGCTCGCCCACGATGCGGTAGGCCGAGGGGTTCTTCGAGTTCGCGATGATCCCGGCCAGAAGGTTGTCGTCGAGCACGAAGGCATCGGTGCGGCCCGACTCCATCAGGAGGAAGCTCTCGAGGTGGTCCTTGCCGAGCATGGTGTTGTACGAGACGTTCTGCGTGCGCTCGCGCTTGCGCAGCAACTGCACCGCCGTGGTGCCGGTGGAGGCCGACACGTTGCGGCCCGCGAGCTGGTCGAGGTTGGCGATGCCCGAGTCGACCCTGGTGGCCATGCGCACCTCGCTCACGTAGGTGGTGAGCGCGAAGGCCACCTGCTGCTGGCGCGCGGTGTTGTTGGTGGTGGGGCCGCAGCCGATGTCGAGCGTGCCGTTCTGCACCAGCGGGATGGTGTTCTGCGCGGTCACGGCCATGTATTCGAGCTTCGCCTGCGGCGCGATCTCCTTCAGCACGCGCTCGCACAGCTCGACGTGGTAGCCCACGTATTTCTCGCCCGCGCCCAGCATGTAGGCCATGGGCGGCGAGGCCTCGCGCACGCCGAGCACCACCTTGCCGCTGGACTTGATCTTGTCGAGCGTGCCGCCGGTGGCCGCCGCGGTCTGCACGGTCTGCGCGGTGGCGCCGAACGAAAGCGCGAGCAGGCCGGCTGCTGCAATGGTCTTCAACGGGATATTCATGTGCTCTGTCTCCTGATGGTTGTTTTTGACGGGGAGGCGAAGGCCGTCCTGACCTCGCACGCCCCTTTCGCGGGACATCGCGGAACCGGCTTTGCCGGGCCGCCGATGTCGCCCCCGGTGAGGGGGTTGGCGTAGCGACACGAAGTGCGCGAAGCCTGGGGGAGAGACTCAGTCCCCGATGTCGAAGGTCACGCCCTGCGCGAGCGGCAGCGCGGTCGAGTAGTTGATGGTGTTGGTGGCGCGGCGCATGTACGCCTTCCAGCTGTCGGAGCCCGCCTCGCGGCCGCCGCCGGTCTCCTTCTCGCCGCCGAAGGCACCGCCGATCTCGGCGCCGCTCGGGCCGATGTTGACGTTGGCGATGCCGCAGTCGGAGCCCGAGCTCGACATGAAGCGCTCGGCCTCGCGCATGTTCAGCGTGAAGATCGACGACGACAGGCCCGCGCCCACCGCGTTGTGCTGCTCGATGGCCTCGTCGAGCGAGCTGTAGCGCACCACGTAGAGGATGGGCGCGAAGGTCTCGCGCAGCACCGGGCCCTGGTGCGACTTCAGCTCCACCAGCGCGGGACGCACGTAGTAGGCGTCGCTCGTGCCGATGCCCTCCACGCGCTGGCCGCCGTGCACCTTCGCGCCGATCTCGCGGCTTTCGGAGAGCGCCTTCTGCATGCCGTCGAAGGCCGCGCGGTCGATCAGCGGACCGACCAGCGTGCCGGCCGCGCGCGGATCGCCCACCTGCACGTTGCCATAGACCTTGGCGAGCTTGGGCACCAGCTGGTCGTACACGCTCTCGTGCACGAACAGGCGGCGCAGCGTGGTGCAGCGCTGGCCGGCCGTGCCCATCGCGGCGAAGGCGATGCCGCGCAGCGCGAGGTCGAGGTCGGCCGAGGGCGTGACGATGGCGGCGTTGTTGCCGCCGAGTTCGAGGATGGCACGTGCGAAGCGCGCGGCCAGCTTCGGGCCCACCTGGCGGCCCATGGCGGTCGAGCCGGTGGCCGACAGAACGGGCACGCGGTGGTCGTCCACCAGCACCTCGCCGATGTCGCGCTGGCCCAGCAGCAGGCCCAGCAGGCCTTCGGGCGCGTCGCCGAAGCGCTCGAGGGCGCGCTGCGCGATGGCATGCACGGCCAGCGCGGTCAGCGGCGTCTTCTCGGAGGGCTTCCACACCACCGGGTCGCCGCACACCAGCGCCAGCGCCGCGTTCCACGACCAAACGGCCACCGGGAAGTTGAAGGCCGAGATCACGCCGCACACGCCCAGCGGGTGCCAGGTTTCCATCATGCGGTGCTCGGCACGCTCGGTGGCCAGCGTGAGGCCGTAGATCTGGCGCGAGAGTCCGACCGCGAAGTCGCAGATGTCGATCATCTCCTGCACCTCGCCCGCGCCTTCGGACGGAATCTTGCCGGCCTCCAGCGTGACGAGGCGGCCCAGGTCGGCCTTGGCGGCGCGCAGTTCCTCGCCCAGCAGGCGCACCAGCTCGCCGCGGCGCGGCGCCGGCACGTTGCGCCAGGCCTTGAAGGCCTCGTGCGCGCGGCCGATGACTGCCGTGGCCTCGGCCGGCGAGGTCTGCGGCACCTGCGCCACCACCTCGCCGCTGACGGGCGAACGCACCGTCAGCTCGCCGCCGGTGTGGGCCGAGCGGGGCACGCCCAGGCGTTGCAGCAGCTGCGCGACTTCGGTGGCGACGGGAAGGGAGGTTTGGGCTTCGGACATGAGCGCTCCGGGGGACAGATGAAGGGAAAGACGGGAAGGCGGCGAGAGGCCTGATCCGCCCAATATCAGCGAATCGAACCCGATCGCCAAATGAAAATATCGAAGGATCTGGTGCGTTTCAGGAAGGACCTCAGCCTTTTGACGTGCGTCTAGCGCACCAACCTGGCTGCCGCCAGGACCCACAGCGCCACCAGCACCACATTGCTCGCCGCGAACACGCCCAGCCGGTGCAGCACGTGGTTGTAGGTCAGGTGCACCGCGGTGTGCAGCGCCCGCAGCCCCACGTAGGCCCAGGCCAGCCACACCGCCGCGGGCGTCGGCTGCACCGCCACGTAGAAGAGCAGGCACACCACATAGAACAGCACCGGCAGCTCCAGCAGGTTCATGTAGTTGCGGTTGGGGATGCGCACCGCGTCCGGCACCGCCGCCGACTCGCCCAGCCTGAAGTCGGCCGTGCGGACTTCGCGGCGCAGCAAGGCACGCACGCGCGTGAAGGGGATCAGCAGCAGCACCATGCCGGTGAGGGCCGCGAGGGCGAACACGGGGTAGAGGATCGAGGGGTTGTTCATGGTCGCCTCCCTGCTCAGTCCGGCCGCGAGGCCTCGGGCAGCGGAATCTTCTGCCCCGCCGGCGAGCTCGCCAGGCTCTGCGCCGGCCGCCTCAGGGTCGCATCGAAGGGATTGATCCTCGGCCCGATCGCCGCCGCCTCGCGTTTCAGCAGCTCGACCACGGTCGGCATGCGGTCGGCGTTGAGCCGGTCGGCGATGGTGCCCACGCTCAGCGCGGCCACTGCGCGGCCTTCGCGGTCGAGGATGGGCACGGCCACGCCGGCCATGCCTTCGAGCAGGCCGGTGTTGCGGCCTGCGTAGCCCGCCTGGCGCACGCGCTCGATCTCGGTGCGCAGGTAGACCTCGTCGTACACGCCGTACTCGCGCACCCGCGAAAGGTTGAAGCGGATCACCTCCTCGCGCTCGGCCTCGGGCAGGAAGGCCAGGATCGCCAGCGCGCCCTGCCCCACGCCCAGCGCGATGCGCCCGCCGATGTCGCCGGTGAAGGAGCGGATGGGAAAGGGCCCTTCGCTCCTGTCGAGGCACACGGCGTCGAAGCCGCTGCGCGCCAGAAGGAAGATGCTGTCGCCGAGGCTCGCGCACAGGCGCAGCAGCACGGGCCGGCAGATGGAGCGCAGGTCGCCGGGATTGCCTGCGCTGGCGGCAAGCGCGAAGAAATCGATGCTCAGGCGGTAGAGCTTGCTGCGCTCGTCCTGCTCGACCATGCCTTCGGCCATGAGCGACTGCAGCAGCCGGTGCGTGGTGGCCTGCGTGAGGCCCACGGAACGTGCGATCTGGGTCACGCGGCCGCCCTCGGCCTGCACCGCGCCGAGTGCGCGGATCACCGAAAAGACGCGCGGCACGCCGCCGCTGGCCGCCGCTGCCGCCCCTGCACCGGCCGGGGTGTTCGCCGAAGAGCTCTCCATACCTTCCTCCTGCGGAATTCGATTCATCGATCGAAGCCATGATATTCCATTGAACGGAATAAATTGAAGAAAGATTCTGATTAATGGAATACCCGAGGCGATCTGGCGCAATCGTTGCAATAGAGTGAATTAAGGACAGCAAGCTGTCCATGGCCCGCACCAAGTCGAAGCAAGGTGCCCGGAGCCATCTTTTCGCCCCCGAAGAAAGGCCCGTTCCATGTCATTCCTGCGGCTCACCGACGTGACCAAGTTCTATGGCGCCACCCGCGCGGTGGCGGACATGAATCTCTCGGTGGAGAAGGGCGAGTTTGTCTCGCTGCTCGGGCCCTCGGGCTGCGGCAAGACGACCACGCTCCAGATGATCGCGGGCTTCGAGGCGGTGAGCGGCGGCCGCATCGAGCTCGCGGGCAAGGACATCACGCACGCCAAGGCCAACACGCGCGGGCTGGGCATCGTGTTCCAGACCTATGCCCTCTTCCCGCACATGACGGTGGCCGACAACGTGAGCTTCGGCCTCGAGATGCGCAAGATGCCGAAGGCCGAGCGCACCGAGCGCGTGAAGCAGGCGCTGGCGCTGGTGCATCTCGAGCAGCACGCCGCGCGCTACCCGCGCGAGCTTTCGGGCGGCCAGCGGCAGCGGGTGGCGCTGGCGCGCGCGCTGGTGATCGAGCCGCCGGTGCTGCTGCTGGACGAGCCGCTGTCCAACCTCGACGCCAAGCTGCGCGAGGAGATGCAGTTCGAGCTGCGCCAGATCCAGCGCAAGGTCGGCACCACCACGGTGATGGTCACGCACGACCAGAGCGAGGCCATGTCGATCAGCGACCGCGTGGTGGTGATGGAAGGCGGCCGCGCCACGCAGATCGACCATCCGCAGCGCGTGTACGAGCATCCGGGCACGCGCTTCATCTCCACCTTCGTCGGCAAGGCCAACCTGCTGGACTGCCGCGTCTCCGGCAGCGGCCCCGGGCGCACCTGCGTGGAGGTGGGCGCGCTCTCGCTCGACGTGGACGACACCGGCTTCGACGTGAACGCGGGCGCGCTGCTGAGCGTGCGGCCCGAGAAGCTGCAGTTGGTGGCGCCGGGCCGGGGCCGCATCGACGGCGAGGTGCTGGAGCGCTTCTTCCTTGGCAGCCAGTGGCTCTACCGCGTGGCGACTTCGGTCGGCGAGCTCATCGTGCTGAGCCCCAACGACGGACGCGAGGCGCTCGCGGAAGGCAGCCGCACCGGCCTCGACTGGCCGGCGCACTGCATGCGGCTGCTGCCGGCCGATGAGAAGGCTGTCGCGGCATGAGCACCTCGAAGAGCAAGGCCACGCCCTGGTGGCTCTCCGGCCCCGCGCTGCTGCTGTTCACGGTGCTGCTGGTGGTGCCGCTGGGGCTCACCGCGGTGCTGTCGTTCAACGCCTACGACCCGGCCACCGGACCGAAGACGGGCGAGTTCACGCTCGCGCACTACGCGCTGGTGTTCTCCGACTCCTACTACCTCGGCATCTTCTGGCGCACCTTCTGGGTCTCGGCGCTGGTCACGCTGATCTGCGTGCTGATCGGCGCACCCGAGGCCTACGTGCTCAGCCGCATGCGCAACCCGTGGCGCTCGGCGCTGCTGCTGGTGGTGCTCGCGCCGCTGCTGGTGTCGGTGGTGGTGCGGGCCTTCGGCTGGAGCATGCTGCTGGGCCCCGAGGGCGCGGTGAACGCACTGCTGCAGCTCGTGGGCATCGGGCCGGTGAAGATCCTCTACACCAACGCGGCGGTGGTCATCGCGCTGGTCCACGTGATGCTGCCCTTCATGGTGATCCCGGTGTGGACCTCGCTGCAGAAGCTCGACCCCGGCGTGGAGAACGCCGCCCTCTCGCTCAACGCCACGCCTTTCACCACGCTGCGGCGCATCGTGCTGCCGCAGGTGATGCCGGGCATTCTCTCGGGCAGCCTGATCGTCTTCGGGCTGGCGGCGAGCTCCTTCGCCATTCCGGGGCTGCTGGGCGGACGGCGGCTGAAGATGGTCGCGACCATCGTCTACGACGAATACCTCAGCGAGCTCAACTGGCCGCTGGGGGCGGCGGTGGCGCTGGTGCTGCTGGTCGCCAATCTTGCGGTGATGCTCAGCTACAACAGGCTGGTCGAAGGCCGCTACAAGAAAGCGCTGGGATGAACATGACCCTCACGCTCCATCACTTCGTGTATTCGCTGCCTCCCGAGGGGGCGCGTGCCTCCCTTGTGACGGCCCGGCGGGAGGCACCATGAACAGGAACGGTCCCATCGCCCTCGCGTTCAACGCGCTCGTCATCGTCTTCATGCTGGCACCGCTGGTGGTGGTGTGCGTGGTGGCGTTCACGCCCGAGAACACGCTGACCATCCCGACCACGCATTTCTCGCTGCGCTGGTTCGAGGCGGTGTTCGCGCACCCCGACTTCATGCAGTCGTTCTGGAACAGCCTGTGGCTCGCGCTGAGCTCGGCCACCATCGCGACGCTGCTCGCGGTGCCGGCCGGCCTGGCGATCACGCGCTACGAGTTTCCGGGGCGCGACTTCCTCAACGGCCTGTTCCTCTCGCCGCTGATCGTTCCGCACCTGGTGCTGGGCGTGGCGCTGCTGCGCCTGTTCTCGCTGGTGGGCGGCGCGGGCAGCTTCGGCTGGCTGGTGCTGGCGCACGCGCTCATCGTCACGCCCTACACGCTGCGGCTGGTGGTCGCGGCGCTGGTGGGCTTCGACCGCAGCGCCGAGCAGGCCGCGCTCTCGCTGGGCGCGAGCCAGGCCACGGTGTTCCGCCGCATCACGCTGCCGATGATCCTGCCGGGCGTGACGGGCGGCTGGATGCTGTCGTTCATCAACAGCTTCGACGAAGTGACGATGTCGATCTTCGTCACCTCGCCGAGCACGGTCACGCTGCCGGTGCGCATGTACATGTACGCGACCGAATCCATCGATCCGCTGATGGCCGCCGTGTCGGCGCTGATGGTGGCGGTGACGGCCTTCGCGATGGTGCTGCTCGACCGCGTGTACGGCCTCGACCGCGTGCTGGTGGGGCGCAGATAGATGAAGACGAACATGACCGCACACGCATTGCTCCACCGCGTGGCCGAGAAGACCGGCCGCGCGACGGTGCCCTTCACGCTCGATGGCCAGCCGGCGAGCGCACTGGCCGGCGACACCGTGCTGACCGCCGTGCTCACGCAGTGCGGCCAGCTGCGCCGCAACGAGTTCAGCGGCCTGCCGCGCGCGGGCTTCTGCATGATGGGCGCCTGCCAGGACTGCTGGATCTCCACCGACGAAGGCGAGCGTCTTCGCGCCTGCTCGACCTTCATCGCGCCGGGCATGGCGCTGGTCACCGGAAGGGACGGCGCATGACCGCCACGCCGACACCGACAGGCGAAGTCCGCCCCGTGATCGTCGGCGCAGGCCCGGCCGGCGTGCGCGCCGCGCAGACGCTGGTGGCGCACGGCCTGAAGCCGGCGGTGATCGACGAGGCCTCGCGCGCCGGCGGCCAGATCTACCGCCGCCCTCCTCCCGGCCTGGCCGCGCGCGACAAGCAGACGCTCTACGGCTTCGAGTCGAAGCGCGCCGACGCGGTGCACACGGCCTTCGACGCACTGCAGGGCCGCATCGAACACCATGCCGACAGCCTCGTTTGGAACGCGCAGGACCAGGTGCTCGACGTGATGCACAACCCCACGCGCAGCAACCGCCGCGTGCCCTACAGCCACCTGATCGTCGCGACCGGCGCCACCGACCGCGTGCTGCCGCTGCCGGGCTGGACGCTGCCCGGCGTCTACACGCTGGGCGGCGCGCAGGTCGCGCTCAAGTACCAGGGTTGCGCCATCGGACGCCGCGTGGTGTTCATGGGCACCGGGCCGCTGCTCTACCTGGTGGCTTATCAATATGCCAAGGCCGGCGTGGACGTGGCCGCAGTGCTCGACACCGCGCGCCTCGCCGACCAGATCGCCGCCGCACCCGCGATGCTGGCGCAGCCGGCCGTGCTCGCCAAGGGCATGTACTACGTGGGCTGGCTGCGCGCGCACGGCGTTGCGCTGCATGGCGGCGTGCGTCCGCTGCGCGTGCTCGGCGACGAGGCTCAGGCCCGCGTCACCGGCGTGGCCTGGCTCGACGGCGAGACGCAGCGCACGATCGACTGCGATGCGGTGGGCTTCGGCTACGCGCTGCGCTCCGAGACGCAGCTCGCCGACCTGCTCGGCTGCCGCTTCGACTACGCGCCGCTGCACCGCGCGCACCTGCCGGTGCGCGACGCGGCGGGACGCTCCAGCGTACGGGGCGTGTACCTCGCGGGCGACGGCGCCGGCATCATGGGCGCGGACGCGGCCGAATGGGCGGGCGAGCGCGCGGCGCTGGCGCTGCTGCAGGACGCGGGCATCGCCTTCGACACCGCGCGTGCCTCGGAACTCGAACGCAGGCTCGACAGGCTCGCCGGCTTCCGCCGCGGCCTCGAGCGCGCCTTTCCCGTACCGCAGGACTGGGCCGGGAACGCGAGCGACGACCTCGTGATATGCCGCTGCGAGAACGTCACCGCCGGCACGCTGCGCCAGACCATCGCCAGCACCGGCGCCGACGAGATGAACCGCCTGAAGGCCCTGTCGCGCGTCGGCATGGGCCGCTGCCAGGGGCGCATGTGCGGCGCCGCGGCCGCCGAGATCCTCGCGCATGCGACGCGGCAGCCGCTGCAGCAGGTGGGCCGGCTGCGCGGGCAGGCGCCGATCAAGCCGATCCCGATCCGGCTCGTGCCGGCCGATGGGAGCGGCGCATGAGCTCGATCAGGAAGCTTCGCACCGACGTCGCCATCGTCGGCGGCGGCATCGTCGGCTCTTCCGCCGCGCTGGCCCTGCGCCGCATGGGCGTCGGCGTGGTGCTGCTGGAGCGCGATCTCTGCGGCTCACGTTCCAGCGGCGTGAACTACGGCGGCGTGCGCCGCCAGGGCCGGCCGGTGAGCCAGCTGCCGCTGGCGCAGCGCGCGCACCGCATCTGGGGCAACCTGGCCGGGCTGCTGGGCACCGACGGCGAATACATCCGCTCGGGCCACTTCAAGATCGCGCGCAGCGAATCGGACATGGCCTCGCTCGAACGCTACCGCGCGCTGAGCAGCGACTTCGACCTTGGCCTGGAGCTGATCTCCGGCGCGCGCCTGCGCGAGCAATGCCCTTGGCTCGGCATGCGCGCGGTGGGCGGCTCGCTCTGCGCGGAAGACGGGCAGGCCAATCCGCGCCTGGTGTCGCCGGCCTTCGCGCTCGCGGCGCAGCGTGCCGGAGCGCAGGTCTTCGAGCGCCACAAGGTCGACGAGGTCGCGCACGACGGCGCGATGTTCATGGTGCGCAGCGGCAATGCGCTCGAGGTGCAGGCGCCGGTGCTGCTGAACTGCGCGGGCGCGTGGGCCGGCGCCATCGCCGGCCAGTTCGGCGAGACGCCGCCGATGTACGCCCGCAGCCCGCTGATGGCGGTGACCGAGCCGGTGCCGCATTTCATGAAATGGAGCCTGGGCGTGGAAGGCGGCGGCATCTACTGCCGGCAGGTCGAGCGCGGCAACGTGGTGCTGGGCGGCGGCACGGGCATCACGCTCGACGCCGAACGCTCCCGCGCCGAGCGCGAGGGCATCGCCGCGCTGGCGGTGCAGGCCATCGAGCTGCTGCCCGCGCTGCGCCACGCACACATCATCCGCACCTGGGGCGGCACCGAGGGCTACCTGCCCGACCGCGAACCGGTGCTGGGCCCGAGCCGCACCACGCCGGGCCTCTTCCACGGCTTCGGCTTCGCGGGCGCGGGCTTCCAGATCGGCCCGGCCGCCGGCGAGGTGCTGGCCGAGCTCGCACGCGACGGCCGCACCGACACGCCCATCGACGCCTTCGCCATCGAGCGCTTCGACGGCGCCGACGAATCACTCACCGCATCCCCCACCTGAACCTGAATGGAGAGCATCGCCATGTCCCAGAAGTCCTCGATCAGAACCCTTCCGCTGCTGGCCGCGCTGCTCGCGGCCGCCGGCATCGCCGGTGCGCAGACCAAGACCCTCTACATCGGCATGAACGGCGGCACGATGGAGAAGGCGTACACGCAGTACGTCTTCCCGGCCTTCGAGAAGGCCTACGGCGCGAAGGTGGTGGTGGTGCCGGGCACCTCGTCCGACATCCTCGCCAAGGCGCAGGCCAACAAGGACAAGCCGCAGATGCACGTGATGTTCCTCGACGACGGCGTGATGGTGCGCGCCATCGGCATGGGCCTGTGCCAGAAGCAGAAGCCCAGCCAGTCGCTCGGAGAGATCTACCCGGCCGCGCGCTTCAAGGACGACATGGCCAGCGGCGTGAGCCTGGGCATGACAGGCCTGGCCTACAACGCGAAGATGTTCAAGGAGAAGGGCTGGGCGCCGCCCACCTCGTGGATGGACCTGGCCGACCCGAAGTACAAGGGCAAGGTGGTGTTCCAGTCGGTGTCGTCGTCCTCCTTCGGGCTGCACGGCTTCCTGATGTTCAACCGCATCCAGGGCGGCAACGACAAGAACGTGGAGCCCGGCTTCAAGGCCTGGCCCACCACCATCGGGCCGAACGTGCTGGAGTACATCCCGAGCTCGGCCAAGCTCTCTGAGATGGTGCAGACCGGCGAGGCGGCGATCTTCCCGCTCACGCCCACGGCCGTGGCCGCGATGAAGAGCAAGGGCATCCCGGTCGAGTACGCGCCGCCCAAGGAAGGCGCGGTGGTGCTCATGGTCGGCCAGTGCGTGATCGCCAACAACACCGAACCCGAGCTCTCGCAGAAGCTCGCCGAGTTCCTGCTGAGCCCGCTGGCGCAGGCCAACGTGCTGCAGTACGGCGCGCAGATCCCGACCAACCCGAAGGCGCCGGTGGTGGGCGACGGCGTGGCGCAGGTGGCCGACATCAACAAGTGGATGAAGACCGCGGTGACCATCGACTGGGAAAGCATCAACGCGAACCGCCCGGCGTGGAACGCGCGCTGGAACAAGACCATCGAGAAATAAGGCTCGCCCCCAGGCTGCGCGCACTTCGTGTCGCTGCGCCAACCCTCTTCCGGGGGCAACACCGCAGGCCCGGCGGAGCCGGTTCCTCGGTGTTTCCGGCATCAGACCGAAGTCGGACCTCCGCTACGGCCTGGGAGCCTTGCGCAGCAGCACCGGCATGCACAGCAGGTAGACCACCGCGCCCGCCAGCCACGCGATGCCGGGAAAGCGCAGGCGGAAGGCGAAGTAGAGCTGGCTGATGAGCAGCGGTCCGAACACCGAGGCCAGGCTCGACAGGCTCGCGAGCACGCCCTGCAGCCGTCCCTGCTCGGCCTCGCCCACGCGGGCCGAGAGCATCGACTGCAGCGCGGGCGCGCCGATGCCGCCCGTGCACAGCAGCGGCAGCAGCGCGAGCGCCATCCAGCCCTGCGTGGCGAAGGCCAGCAGCGCATAGGCGGTGCAGTCGGCCGCGGTGCCGATGGCGATGGCCGCGCGCTCGCCCCAGCGCTCGACCAGCGGCCCCGCCACGAAGCCCTGCATCAGCGCCTGGATCAGGCCGAAGACCGCCAGCGAGACGCCGACCATGGTGCCGTTCCACGCGAACTTGTCTTCGCCGTAGAGCACCCAGGTCGTGCCGGCGACCTCGCCCACCAGCATCAGCACCGTGAACACGCCGAGGATGGGCAGCAGCGCGGGAAAGCTCTTCGCCCAGCGCAGCGGCGCGAGCGGATGCAGCACGCCTCGGTCGAAGGGCTGCGTGGCGAGCTTCGCAGGGCGCGACTCGCGCAGCAGCAGCAGGGCCGCGAGGAAGGTCAGTCCGTTGAGCACGGCGGCGGCGATGAACGGCAGCTGCACGCCGTGGTCGCCGAGCACGCCGCCGAGCGCCGGCCCTGCGATGAAGCCGATGCCGAAGCACGCGCCCATGCGGCCGAACCAGCGCGCGCGCTGGTTCTCGGGCGTGAGGTCGGCGATGGCGGCGGAAGCCACCGCCATGTTCGCGCCCGTCATGCCGGCGATCGCGCGGCCCACGAACAGCATCCACAGCGAGGGCGCGAAGGCCATGAAGAGCGCGTCGACGGCCGCACCCGCCACCGAGACCAGCAGCACCGGACGGCGGCCGAAGCGGTCGCTGAGCGCACCGAGCACCGGCGCGCAGAGGAACTGCATCAGCGCGTAGAGCGAGAGGAATGCGCCGAAGCGCCAGCCGAGGTCGCCCGTGTGGCCGACTTCGCGCAGCAGGCTGGGCACGATCGGCATGACCAGGCTGATGCCGATCGCGTCGAGCGTGACGATCGCGAGGATCACGGCCTGCGCATGGCGACCGCTCGCGAGGGGGTTTGGAAATGCGTCTGAATTTATCATCGATAAGGAATTATCAGCGATAAATTTCTGGGCGTGAAGTACCCTCCCCGATCGACATCGGCACACGCACGCACGCACGCGCGCACATCGGAAGAATGAAACTGGACCGCGAAGTGATCCTCGAGACAGCCCTCACGCTGCTCGACGAGGTGGGAATGGACAAGCTCAGCACGCGGCTCCTGGCCGAGCGGCTCGGCGTGCAGCAGCCCGCGCTGTACTGGCACTTCAAGAACAAGCGTGCGCTGCTCGATGCGATGAACGGCGAGATCCTGCGCCGCACCCACGAGCGCAAGCTGCCGGAGCCCGGCGAGACCTGGGACGCCTTCCTGCGCGAGAACGCGCGCAGCTTCCGCCGTGCGCTGCTGGCGCGGCGCGACGGCGCGCGGCTGCATGCGGGCTCGGAGCCCGATCCGGCCGACCTCGACATGGTCGAGGCGCAGCTCGCCTCCGTGGTCCGCCTGGGCCTGCCCGCGCCGCAGGCGATGACGCTGCTGATCGCCCTGGGCCGCTACACCGTGGGCTGCGTGCTGGAACAGCAGGCGACGCCGCCCGACGCGGCCGAGCAGCAGCAGGCGCTCGACGCCGCCGCGGCCTCGCGCCCGCTGCTGGCCGAGGCCTTCGCCAACTACCGCAAGGCCGGGCCCGACGCGCTGTTCGAGATCGGCGTCGACCTCATGCTGGAAGGCGCGAAGGCGCGCATGGCGGGCAATGCCCCGGCCGCGCGCCGCCGCGCGATGGCGGACAAGCCGCCCGCAGCACCGCGTCGCTGAAGCTGCTCAGCGGTTGTCCTCGACGATCCAGCCGGCGGCCTTCTCGGCCATCATGAGCGTCGGGCTGTTGGTGTTGCCGCTGGTGATGGTGGGCATCGCGCCCGCATCCACCACGCGCAGGCCCTGCACGCCGCGCACGCGCAGGCGCGAATCGAGCACCGCCGCCGGGTCGTTGTCGGCGCCCATCTTGGTGGTGCCCACCGGATGGAAGATGGTGGTGGCGATGTCGCCGGCCAGGCGCGCCAGGTCCTCGTCGGTCTGGTACTGCACGCCGGGCTTCCATTCCTCGGGCTTGTACTTGGCGAGCGCGGGCTGCTGCGCGATGCGGCGCGTGACGCGCAGCGACTCGGCCGCCACCTTGCGGTCTTCGTCGGTGCTCAGGTAGTTAGGCGCGATGGCCGGGGCGTCCTCGAAGCGGTTGCTGCGGATGCGCACCGAGCCCCGGCTCGTCGGGTTGAGGTTGCACACGCTCGCGGTGAAGGCCGGAAAGCTGTGCAGCGGATCGCCGAAGGCGTCGAGCGACAGCGGCTGCACGTGGTACTGCAGGTTGGGCCACTCGCGATCGGGCGAGCTGCGCGTGAAGGCGCCGAGCTGCGAGGGCGCCATGCTCATCGGGCCGCTGCGCTTGAGCACGTATTCGAGGCCGATCTTGGCCTTGCCGATCATCGACGAGGCCATCACGTTGAGGGTGGGTGCGCCCGCGATCTTGTAGACGGCGCGGATCTGCAGATGGTCCTGCAGGTTGGCGCCCACGCCGGGCGCGTCGAGCACCACCTCGATGCCGTGCTGCCTCAGCAGCTCGGAAGGGCCCACGCCCGAGAGCTGCAGGATCTGCGGCGAGCCGATGGCGCCGGCGCTCAGCACCACCTCGCGCGTGGCGCGCACCGTGACCTTCTCGCTGCCGTTCCACACCTCGGCGCCGGTGCACCGGCGCGTGCCGTCGGGCTGCGTCTCGAAGAGCAGGCGCGAGACCTGCGCGCCGGTCCAGAGCTCGAAGTTGGGCCTGCCGTAGCAGGTCGGGCGCAGGAAGGCCTTGGCGGTGTTCCAGCGCCAGCCGTTCTTCTGGTTGACCTGGAAGTAGCCCACGCCCTCGTTGTTGCCGCGGTTGAAGTCGGTGGAGTGCGGCACGCCGGCCTGCTCCGCGGCCGCGGCGAAGGCGTCGAGGATGTCCCAGCGCAGGCGCTGCTTCTCGACGCGCCACTCGCCCCCCGCGCCATGCATCTCGTCGGCGCCCAGGTAATGGTCTTCGTGCTTCTTGAAGGCCGGCAGCACGTTCTGCCAGCGCCAGCCGTCGTCGCCGGTGAGGTCGGCCCAGTGCTCGTAGTCGCGCGACTGGCCGCGCATGTAGATCATGCCGTTGATGCTGGAGCAGCCACCCAGCGTCTTGCCGCGCGGATAGCGCAGCACCCGGCCGTTGAGGCCCGCGTCGGGCTCGGTGCTGTAGAGCCAGTCGGTGCGCGGGTTGCCGATGCAGTAGAGATAGCCGACCGGGATGTGGATCCAGTGGTAGTCGTCCTTGCGGCCCGCCTCGATGAGCAGCACGCGCCGGTTCTTGTCGGCGCTCAGGCGGTTCGCCATGAGCGAGCCGGCGGTGCCGGCGCCGATGACGACATAGTCGAAGGTGGTCTCGCTCAAGTGGTTGTCTCCTTCTGCTCGTTCTTGTCTGCATACGGCGCCCAGTGCACCGTTGCCATTTATCCGTCAGTACCAGTGCTCCCGCGGAACCGGCTCCGCCGGGCCGCCGGGAGCGCCCCCTCGAGGGGGGATGCGAGCGACACGAAGTGCGCGAGAGTCGGGGGTGGACTTATTTTGCCGTGGGCATCACGAACTCGGCGCCCTTGCCGATGCTCTCGGGCCAGCGCTGCATCACCGACTTCTGCTTCGTGTAGAAGCGCACGCCCTCTTCGCCGTAGGCGTGCATGTCGCCGAAGAGCGAACGCTTCCAGCCGCCGAAGCCGTGCCAGGCCATGGGCACCGGGATCGGCACGTTGATGCCGACCATGCCCACCTGGATGCGGCGGCTGAACTCGCGCGCCACGTTGCCGTCGCGGGTGAAGCAGCTCACGCCGTTGCCGAACTCGTGCGCGTTGACGAGGTCGATCGCGTCCTTGAAGTTGGCCACGCGCACGCAGCTCAGCACCGGGCCGAAGATCTCTTCCTTGTAGATGCGCATCTCGGGCGTGACGTTGTCGAACAGCGTGCCGCCCATCCAGAAGCCGTCGCCGCAGCCTTCGCCGGCGGTGTTGCCGTCGAACTTGCGGCCATCGACCAAGAGCTTCGCGCCTTCCTTCTCGCCCAGGTCGATGTAGCCGGTGATGCGCTCGTGCGCGGCGCGGGTGACGATCGGGCCCATCTCGGCCGCGAGGTTCTCGCCGTTGAGCACCTTCAGCGTCTTCGTGCGCTCGACGAGCTTGGGAATGATCTTGTCGGCCACGTCGCCCACCAGCACCGCCACGCTGATGGCCATGCAGCGCTCGCCGGCCGAGCCGTAGCCCGAGCCGATCAGCGCATCCACGGTCTGGTCGATGTCGGCGTCGGGCATCACCACCATGTGGTTCTTCGCGCCACCCAGGGCCTGCACGCGCTTGCCGTGGCGGGCGCCGGTCTCGTAGATGTAGTTGGCGATGGGCGTGGAGCCGACGAAGCTGATGGCCTTGACGTCGGGGTGCTCCAGCAGCGCGTCGACCGCCGCCTTGTCGCCCTGCACCACGTTGAACACGCCGTCGGGCAGGCCGGCTTCCTTCAGCAGCTCGGCGATGCGCAGCGAGGGCGTCGGGTCGGTCGGGCTGGGCTTGAGCACGAAGGTGTTGCCCGCGGCGATGGCCACCGGGAACATCCACATCGGCACCATCACCGGGAAGTTGAAGGGCGTGATGCCGGCGACCACGCCCAGGGGCTGCCGCAGCGTCCAGTTGTCGATGCCGGTGCTGACCTGGTCGGTGTAGTCGCCCTTGAGCAGCTGCGGAATGCCGCAGGCGAATTCGACGATGTCGATGCCGCGGCTGACTTCGCCCTGCGCGTCGGTGAAGACCTTGCCGTGCTCGGCGGTGATCATGTGGGCGAGTTCGTCCTTGTGCTCGTTGAGCAGCTGCAGGAACTTGAACATCACGCGCGCACGGCGGATCGGCGGCGTGTCGGCCCAGGCCGGGAAGGCGGCCTGCGCGGCGGCGACGGCGGCGCCGACCTGGTCTGCATTGGCCAGGCCGACCTTGCCGGTGACGGCGCCGGTGGCGGGGTTGGTCACGTCCTGCGTGCGGCCGGAGGTGTTGGCGGCGAGCTTGCCGGCGATGAAGTGGTCGATGGAGGTAGGCATGGGGAGAACCCTGATGGAGGCTGTGTCCGGAGGAAGAATGCGGCCAGTTTAGGCAGCGCGTTGTTCCTCGCCTAGTCACGATGCTTGAACTTATTGTTCGCAATGGCGAACAATGCAGGCATGAAACCCCAAAATATCGAGTCGCTCTGGACCCACCTGCACTGGCTCACCGTGCTGGCGCAGCAGGGCAGCTTCACCGCCGCCGCGCTGCGCCTGGGCGTGAGCAAGGCGGCCATGAGCCAGCGCATCGCCGAGCTCGAGCGCGCGGCCGGCGCGCCATTGGTGCAGCGCACCACGCGCAGCGTGCGGCTCACCGAGGCCGGCCAGCGGCTGGTGGACGACATGCGCGGCCCCTTCGAGCAGATCGCCCACAGCTTCGCCGGCGTGCGCGACCTCGCGGGCGTGCCGCGCGGGCTGGTGCGGGTGACGGCGCCGGTGGCCTTCGCGCGCCAGCAGCTGGTGCCCAGGCTGGCCGATTTCCTGCGCGCGCAGCCCGAGGTGCGCATCGAGCTCGACCTGTCCGACCGGCTCAGCTCGCTCGCGATGGAGGGCTTCGACCTCGCCATCCGCCACACCGCCGCCCCGCCCGACACGCACGTGGCCTGGACGCTGTGCGAGACCCGCTCGGTGCTGGTGGCCAGCCGCGCCTACCTGCGCCGCCGCGGCACGCCGCGCGAGCCCCAGGCCCTGGCCGGCCACGACTGCCTGCACTACCCGCGCGCGCAGGAAACGCCGACCTGGCACTTCGAGACCAGGTCTTCGGCGCCGCGCATCACGGTGCCGGTCTCGGGTCCGCTGGTGGCCAACAATAGCGAGGCGCTGCGCGACGCGGCGCTCAGCGGCCTGGGCATCGCACTGGTGCCCGACTTCAGCGCGCAGTCGGCGCTGCAGTCGGGCAAGCTGCAGCAGGTGCTGCCGCAGTGGCGCTCGGTGGGCGCCTTCGGCGAGCGCCTGTACGCCATACGGCCCTACGCCACGCACGTGCCTCAAGCGGTGACGGCGTTCGTGGCCTGGCTGCGCGAAGCCCTGTCCGATGGCTTCGCACCCTGAAGGAAACATGAAGAAACGGCGTGGTGCCCTACGCGAACGAAGGGTCTGGCGTACCTTGACCTCGGATGCACGCGGTTACGATGCGCGCACCCGGCCCGGGTTTTGTTAACTTTTCCGCTCACCCGCCTCATTCTTCATCCCGCCATGTCTCCCGCCCCATCGCCTGCCGACGCCTCCGCCGCCGACAGCGCGTGGCCCCGCGTCGCGCAGCGCGAGCAGGACGGCCGCCAATGGACGGTGGCCAGCGGCCGGTGGACCACGCTGGCGATGTCGTCCAAGGCGGCGTGGCAGGCGCTGGCCGACAGCCTGAAGGCGGCCCCGCCCGCCGACGACCGCGCCTGGGACCTCCGGCCCGTCGAGCAGCTCGACCACATCGGCGCGCAGCTCCTGTGGGACCACTGGCGCCACGAGTGGCCCGCGACCATCGAGCTGTCGCCGCAGCACAAGGCCGTGCTCGATCACGTGGCGCAGCACACCGTCGCCACGCCCGACGAGCCCGCGCCCACGCTGAGCGACCGCATCCGCGCGTTCTCGCACAACGGGCCGCGGCTCATGTACGTGGTGCGCGACTTCACCGCGCTGGTCGGGCAGCTCGCGCTCGACCTGTGCCGGCTGGCGCGCGCGCCGCACCGCGGGCCGTGGCGCGATTTCTCCGGGCACCTCTACCAGTTCGGTGCCACGGCGCTGCACATCACGGCGCTGGTCGGCCTGCTGATCGGCGTGGTGCTGGCCTACCTGATCTCGCAGCAGCTGCGCCAGTACGGCGCCGAGACCTTCGTGGTGAACATCCTCGGGCTCTCGCTGATCCGCGAGCTGGGGCCGGTGCTGGCGGCCGTGCTGATCGCCGGCAGGTCGGGCTCGGCCATCACGGCACAGATCGGCGTGATGCGCGTGACCGAGGAGCTCGACGCGATGCGGGTGATGGGCATCCCGCACGGCTTTCGCCTGGTGATGCCGCGCGTGCTGGCGCTGGCCATCGCGATGCCGCTGATCAGCCTGTGGACCTCGATGGCCGCGCTCGCGGGCGGCATGCTCGCTGCCGACGCGGCGCTCGACATCTCGCCGGCCTACTTCCTCTCGGCCCTGCCGCGCGCGGTGCCGATCTCGAACCTTTGGCTGGCCATGGCCAAGTCGGCGGTGTTCGGCATCCTGATCGCGCTGATCGGCTGCCACTTCGGCATGAAGGTGAAGCCGAACACCGAGAGCCTCGGGCGCGGCACGACCTCGTCGGTCGTCACGTCGATCACCGCGGTGATCCTGGTCGACGCATTGTTCGCCGTGCTCTTCAAGGGCATCGGCTTCCGTGCATGAACATGACGTACTCCCCCAGCCTTCGCGCACTTCGCGTCGCTTCGCCACCCCCCTCGCCGGGCGCGACAGCCGCGGCCCGGCAAAGCCGGTTCCGCGGTGTCCCTGGCATCGGCCATGCGGTGTTCACGGATCGCGCACCTCGCTGGCGAAATGGATCAGCCGCATGAGCATGCCCGTGCGCCCCGACACCGACCCCACCGTGGTGGACATCCGCGGCCTTTGGACCGTGTTCGAGAGTCCCGACGGCGAGCAGGTGGTGCACCGCGACCTGCAGCTGCACATCGACCGCGGCGAGGTGCTCTCGCTGGTGGGCGGATCGGGCACGGGCAAGACGGTGCTGCTGCGCCAGATCCTCGGGCTCGAGAAACCCACGCGCGGCCACGTCGAGGTGCTGGGCCAGGAGCCCGGCGAGCTCAGCGCCTCGGGCGCGGCCAACGTGGGCATGCTGTTCCAGCACGGGGCGCTGTTCTCGGCCTTCAGCGTGCTGGAGAACATCGCCTTTCCGCTGCGCGAGCTGAAGCTCCTGCCCGACGAGCTCATCCGCCACGCGGCGCTGGTGAAGCTGCAGATGGTGGGCCTGGGCCCGCAGCACGCCAACAAGAGCCCGGCCGATCTTTCGGGCGGCATGATCAAGCGCGTGGCGCTGGCACGCGCGCTCATCATGGACCCGCCGCTGCTGCTGCTGGACGAACCCACAGCCGGCCTCGACCCCGAGGCCTCCGACAGCTTCTGCAACCTGCTGCGCGGCCTGCACCGCGAGCTGGGCCTCACGGTGGTGATGGTCACGCACGACCTGGACACCCTCTTCGACCTGAGCACCCGCATCGCGGTGCTGGCCGACCAGAAGGTGATCGTCACCGGCGCGGCGCGCGAGGTCATCGCGTATCCGCATCCCTTCATCCACGAATACTTTCTCGGCGGGCGCGGCCAGCGCGCCCTCGAAGCGCTGCATGACAAGCCGGCCCCCGAGCGGGCCGCTGAAAGGTAGGTAGCCACCATGGAAAACAAGGCCCACGCCCTCGCCGCCGGCGCCTTCGTGCTCGGGCTGATCGCCGCGCTCGTCGCGCTGGTGGTCTGGTTCACGCGCGACAACACCGTTCGCAACATCTACGAGCTCTCCACCCGCGACGCGGTCAGCGGCCTGCAGCCGCAGGCCATGGTGCGCTACCGCGGCATCGCGGTGGGCAAGGTGGCGTCGATCGACTTCGACCCGAAGGTCAAGGGCAACGTGCGCGTGCGCATCACGGTCGACGAGCGCGTGCCGCTCACCACCTCCAGCTTCGCCACGCTGAGCTACCAGGGCGTGACCGGCCTGGCCTTCATCGCGCTGGACGACAAGGGCGAATCGACCGTCTCGCTCAAGCCCAACAACGACGACCCGCCGCGCATCCCGCTCAAGCCCTCGATGCTGGCGCAGCTGCAGGACCGCGGCGAGGCCATCATCAACCAGGTCGAGGAAGTGACCAAGCGCGCCAACCAGCTGCTGAGCGACCCCAACCAGAAGCGCGCCGCCGATGCGCTGGAGAACATCGCAGCGGCCTCGGCCAGCGCCAACACGCTGCTCAAGACGCTCGACAACACGGTGAAGACCGGCCTGAACCCGGCGCTCTCGAAGATGCCCGACGCACTGGCCTCGGTGAAGAAGGCGGCCGGCGACGTCTCGCGCGTGGCCAACAACTTCAACACCACCGTCGGCCGCCTGAACGCACCCGACGGCCCGGTCGAACGGCTGAGCGACGGCACCAAGGCGCTGGCGCAGGCGGTCGATTCGTTCAACGCCGCCACGCTGCCGCGCGTGAACCGCGTGGCCGACGACACCTCGCACGCGGTGCGCCGGCTGGGCCGCGCGGCGGACAGCATCAACGACAACCCGCAATCGCTGCTGTTCGGCAACGGCGGCGCGGCTGCGGGCCCCGGCGAACCGGGCTTCCAGGCGCCGGCCGCGACGCGGCCCTGATTCCCGACGAAGGGAGGATCACCGACCATGAACGCCATTCGCAAGACCCCTGCCGCCCTCGCGCTCGGCTGCGCCCTGCTGCTGGCCGCCGGCTGCGGCGCGCTGCCCGACAAGCCCGCGCGCGCCACGCTCTACGACTTCGGCCCCGGCCCGGCAATGCCTGCGGCGGCACCCGCGGCGGCCACGCTCCCGACGCTGTCGCTGGCCGAGTTCGAGAGCAATTCCCGCCTCGACGGCACGCAGATCCTCTATCGCCTGGGCTACGCCGACGCCAACGAGTTGCGGCCCTACGGCCAGTCGCGCTGGAGCCTGCCGCCCTCGCAGCTGCTGCGCCAGCGGCTGCGCGACACGCTCTCGGAGCGCCGCATGGTGCTCGGCCCCGAAGAGGCGGCCACCATCTCGCGCGGCCGGGGCCAGGCGCCGGACACGCTGCGCATCTCGCTGGACGAGTTCAGCCACTACTTCGAATCCGCGAGCGCCAGCGTGGGCCTGGTGCGGCTGCGCGCCACGCTCGTGCGCAGCACCGCCGCCGGCGACCGCGTCCTGGGCCAGCGCCTGTTCACCGTGCGCCGCCCCGCGCCCAGCGCCGACGCACCCGGCGGCGTGAAGGCGCTCATCTCCGCCAGCGACGCGGCCGTGGCCGAGGTGGTGCAGTGGGTCGACCAGTTGCAGCAGCAACAGCCGCGGCAGTAACCTGCGGCACCGCACGGAAGGAAGGAGCATCGTCCCATGAACGCAACCCGCATCGTCGGCATCCTGCTGATCGTGGCCGGCATCGCCGCATTGGCCCTGGGCAGCTTCAGCTTCACCAAGGAAACCCACCAGGCCAAGCTCGGGCCGCTGGAGTTCTCGGTGAAGGAGAAGGAAACGGTCAACCTGCCGGTGTGGGCCGGCGTGGCGGTGATCGTGGTGGGCGGGGCGCTGGTGCTGCTGGGCGGCCGGAAGGGCTGAGCCCCCTTCAGGCCCGCTGGCCCGACAGCCCGGCCAGCAACTGCGGCAGCAGGTCTTCGGAAGCACCGCGCAGCACCACGGCCGCCGCGTCGTCCAGGTGCGGCAGCGGCTCCAGGTTCAGCGTGATGAGGCGCGCGCCGTGCGCGAGCGCGGTCTGCGGCAGTTCGGCCGCCGGGTGGACGATGGTGGTGCTGCCCACCACCATGAACAGATCGCACTCCTGCGCCGCCACCTGCGCGTCGAGCAGCACGCCGGCATTCAGCATCTCGCCGAACATCACCACGTCGGGCCGCGCGTGCGCGCCGCAGCGCAGGCAGCGGTGGAAGGGCCAGGGGCCGCTTCGGTTGCCGCAGCGGTCGCAGCGCCAGCGGCGCAGCGAGCCGTGCAACTCAAGCACGTCCTGGCCGCCGGCCAGCGTCAGCAGGCCGTCGACGTTCTGCGTGACCAGCCGGGTCGCAGGGCGCAGCCGCTGCAGCAGCGCGAGCGCGGCGTGGCCCGGGTTCGGCTGCGCCGACTCGATCATCGACAGGCGCTGCGCCCAGAACTTCGTGAAGCCCGACGGGTCGCGCTGCAGGTCCTCGGCGTGGGAGAACTGCAGCGCGTTCTGGCTCTTCCACAGTCCGTCGGCATCGCGGTAGGTGGGAATGCCCGAGGCGCGCGACAGGCCGGCGCCCGAGAACACGACGATGCGCCGGGCATTGCAAAGCAGCTCGATGGCCGCGTGGATGGGAGAAGCGGAAGAAGAGATATCTGTTGTGACTGGCGTCATCGCTCTGGTCTTGGGGAACTGGCTCCGGCCGCGGCCGCCTGCACCGGCGAGGCGCCGAGCCGCTGCGACACCGTGTCGGCGCAGGCCTTGAGCGCGCGGGCGATCTGGCCGTCCCACGCGGTGTCGAAGATGCCGGCCGGGCCGATGGCGGTGACGGCCAGCACGATGGCGCCAGTGTGGTCGAAGACGGGCGCGGCCATGGCGCTGACGCCCTCGATGACCTCGCCGTCGGAACGGCTGATGCCGTGGTCGCGCACTTCCTGCAGCTGGCGCTCGAAGTCGCTCCATGAAGGCAGCGGCTGCACCGGCGGCATGCCGGCGGGCGGCTGCGGCTCGCCGCCCTTGCGCTGCTTCTGGCGCTGGCGCTCTTCCTCGAGCAGGCTGCGCACCACATCGGCATCGAGGTAGGTGGCAAAGACGCGGCCCGAGGCGGTGTTGGTCAGCGAGAACACCGTGCCGTGCCGCATGTTCACGTGCACCGGCGAGGGCGACTCGGCCGTGCGCACGATGGTCGCGCCGCGCGCGCCCCACACGGCCAGCGCCACGGTATGGCCGATCTGCTGCGCGAGCTGGCCGATCAGCGGGGTGGCGATGTGCACCGGGTCGGCCTGCTGCAGGCTGATGAGGCCCAGTTGCAAGGCGAGCGGGCCGAGCAGATAGTGGCCGCTGGCGCGGTCCTGCTCGATGAGGCCCAGACGCCCGAAGCTGACCATGTACGGATGCGCCTTGGCCGCCGTCATGTCGGCCTCGCGCGCCAGGTCTTTCAGCGCCATGGGCCGGCCGTGATGCACCAGTGCGCGCAGCAGCTGGCCGCCGACTTCGATGCTCTGGATGCCGCGCTGGGCGCGGTCGCTGTCACTGGCTGCCATGGCCGGCCTCGCCTTCTGGTCGTTCGTTCATGAAGAAGGGATTAGACATTAACTGATCTGCGGCTTACACTGCGGCAATTCGTTAACTGCGAATTCGTTCGACTTAGACGAATTTCAAGATTCCACCCACCGACGGAGACACCCGATGAGCCAAGCCAAGAAATTCGCCAGCCAGGCCGACATGGAAGAGAAGAAGGTCACCTTCAGCCAGATCTCGGAACATGCCTGGGCCTACACCGCCGAGGGCGACCCCAACACCGGCATCGTGATCGGCGACGACTGCGTGCTGGTGGCCGACACCCAGGCCACCCCCGCCATGGCGGCCGACGTGGTGCGCCGCATCCGCGAGGTGACCGACAAGCCCATCAAGTACGTGGTGCTGACCCACTACCACGCGGTGCGCGTGCTGGGCGCGGCGGGCTACGGGGCCGAGCACATCCTGGCCAGCCAGGACACGCGCGACCTGATCGTCGAGCGCGGCGAGCAGGACAAGGCCAGCGAGATCGGCCGCTTCCCGCGCCTGTTCCAGAACGTCGAGACCGTGCCGCCGGGCCTGACCTGGCCCACCATGACCTTCACCGGCAAGATGACCCTGTGGCTGGGCAAGCTCGAAGTGCAGCTGATCCAGCTCGGCCGCGGCCACACCAAGGGCGACACCGTCGTCTGGCTGCCGCAGGAACGCACGCTGCTGTCGGGCGACCTGGTCGAGTTCGGCGCCACGCCGTACGCGGGCGACGCCTACTTCAAGGACTGGCCGCAGACGCTGGACAACATCGCCGCGCTCAAGCCCGTGGCGCTGGTGCCCGGCCGCGGCGCCGCGCTGACCACGCCGGCCGAAGTGGCCGAGGGCCTGACGGGCACGCGCGACTTCATCTCCGACGTCTACGCCAGCGTGCAGGAAGGCGTGAAGGCCGGGCGCGACCTGAACGCGGTCTACAAGGAGACCTACGCGAAGCTGCAGCCCAAGTACAGCAAGTGGGTGATCTTCGACCACTGCATGCCCTTCGACGTGAGCCGCGCCTACGACGAGGCCTCGGGCCACGCCGACCCGCGCATCTGGACGGCCGAGCGCGACGTCGAGATGTGGAAGGCCCTCGAAGGCTGATCGAACTGCGCCCTCCCCCTCTGGGGGAGGGCTGGGGTGGGGGCAGGCAGAGCGCCCGAAGTGACGGCAGCCTGCCCCCATCCCGGCCTTCCCCCAGCGGGGGAAGGAGCGAAGACCCAAGACACGGAGACAAGTACGTGATCGACTATCAGAGCCTGCGCTTCGACTACAGGCGCCACGCCGACCAGGACGCGGCGGCACCGGCGCACCACCCCGTCGTGATCGTCGGCGCCGGCCCGGTGGGCCTCACGCTGGCCATCGACCTTGCATTGCGGCAGGTGCCCGTGGTGCTGCTGGACAACGACAACACCCTCTCGAGCGGCTCGCGCGCGATCTGCTTCGCCAAGCGCACGCTGGAGGTGTTCGACCGCCTGGGCTGCGGCGACCGCATGGTCGACAAGGGCGTGTCGTGGAACGTGGGCAAGGTGTTCTTCCACGACGAGCAGGTCTACCGCTTCGACCTGCTGCCCGAGCCCGGCCACGAGCGCCCGGCCTTCATCAACCTGCAGCAGTACTACGTCGAGGGCTACCTCGTCGAGCGCGCGGCGGCGCTGCCGCTGGTCGATCTGCGCTGGAACAACAAGGTCACCGGCATCGAGCAGGGCGACGACGGTGCCGTGCTGACGGTGGAGACGCCCGAGGGCAGCTACAGGCTGCAGGCGGACTACGTGGCCGCCTGCGACGGCTCGCGCTCCAACATGCGCCAGATGCTGGGCCTGGAGGCCAAGGGCCGCGTCTTCCGCGACCGCTTCCTGATCGCCGACATCACGATGGACGCCGACCTGCCCACCGAGCGGCGCTTCTGGTTCGACCCGTCGTTCCACCCCGGCCAGAGCGTGCTGCTGCACAAGCAGGCCGACGGCATGTGGCGCGTGGACTTCCAGCTCGGCTGGGACGCCGACCCGGTGGAGGAGCGCAAGCCCGAGAACATCACGCCGCGCGTGCGCGCCCTGCTCGACAGCATCGGCTTCGAAGGCGTGCAGTTCCGGATCGGCTGGGCCAGCGTCTACACCTTCGCCTGCCAGCGCATGGAGCGCTTCCGCCATGGCCACGTGCTGTTCGCGGGCGACTCGGCCCACGGCGTGTCGCCTTTCGGCGCGCGCGGCGCCAATTCGGGCGTGCAGGACGCCGACAACCTCGCCTGGAAGCTCGCCGCCGTGGTGCAGGGCCAGGCGCCCGATGCGCTGCTCGACAGCTACGCCAGCGAGCGCGAATACGCCGCCGACGAGAACATCCGCAACTCCACCCGCGCCACCGACTTCATCACGCCCAAGAGCGAGGTGAGCCGCCTCTTCCGCGACGCGGTGCTGGAGCTGACGAAGCGCCACGCCTTCGCGCGCACGCTGGTCAACAGCGGCCGGCTCTCGGTGCCCTCGGTGCTGCGCGACTCGCCGCTGAACACGCCCGACGCCGACGCCTTCTCGGGCGCGATGGTGCCCGGCGCAGCCGCGGCCGACGCGCCCGTGGTGCACGCGGACGGCAGCACCGGCTGGCTGCTGCGCGAATGCCATGTCGAGCAGTTCACCGCGCTGGTGTTCGGCCAGGGCGAGGCGGCAGAGCGCAGCCTGGCCGAGCTGCGCGCCAGCGACCGGCCGCTGCACGTGGTGCGCATGGAAGACGGCGCCCGAGGCAGCGAGCTCGCCGCGCAGCGCTACGACGCCCGGCCCGGCACCGTGTACCTGCTGCGCCCCGACCAGCACGTGTGCGCGCGCTGGCGCGCCCCGTCGGCGGCGCAGGTGCGCAGCGCCGTCGATCGCGCGCTCGGCAAACACTGACACTGATGGGAACGACCCCATGACCGCATCCAACCCCAAGCTGATCACCGAAGCGCACCTCGAGGCGCCCGACGATTTCTACGAGGCGCTGATCGACGCGCACCAGGGCCTGAGCACGCAAGAGAGCAACGCCTACAACGCGCGCCTCGTGCTGGTGCTGGCCAACCACATCGGCTCGCTGGCCGTGCTGCGCGAAGCGCTCGCGGCTGCCAGGTAGGCAGACGAATGCGGACAGCCGGACGCCGGGAGCGTGAAAAGGCAAAGGAAGTCTTTGCAATTCCTTCTGCGTCCTTTGCGAAACCTTCGCGCACTCTGCGTCCCGAGCCCGCCTTCCTCCCCAATTCAAGTCAATCCATGAGGACCCAATGACCGCCGCAACCTCCTCCACCGAGCGCCGCTACCAGAGCGGCTTCGGCAATGAATACGCCTCCGAGGCCGTGCCCGGCGCACTGCCGCAGGGCCGCAACAACCCGCAGCGCGGGCCCTTCGACCTGTACACCGAGCTGATCTCCGGCACCGCCTTCACCGCGCCGCGCCACGAGAACCGCCGCACATGGCTGTATCGCCGCCAGCCCTCGGTGGTCTCGGGCCGCTACCAGCCGTATGCGCAGCCGCTGTGGACCACCGGCGCCGACCGCGAGATCGCGCTGCCGCCCGAGCCCCTGCGCTGGCACCCGCAGCCGCTGGACGAAGCGGCCGCCAAGGCCGACTTCATCGACGGCATGCGCACCATCGCGGCCAACGGCGACGCCGAGGCGCAGACGGGCGTGGGCTCGCTGATGTACCTGGCGGGCCGCTCGATGGAGCGCCGCGCCTTCGTCAACGCCGACGGCGAGATGCTGGTGGTGCCGCAGCAGGGCCGCCTCGTCATCACCACCGAGCTGGGCGTGCTCGACGTGAAGCCCGGCGAGATCGCCGTGCTGCCCCGCGGCATGGCCTTCAAGGTGGCGCTGCCCGACGGCCTCTCGCGCGGCTACGTCTGCGAGAACTACGGTGCGCACTTCCGCCTGCCGGAGCTGGGCCCCATCGGCTCGAACGGCCTGGCCAATGCGCGCGACTTCCAGGCGCCGGTGGCGGCCTTCGAGACGGAAGAAGGCGGCTACGAGATCGTCAAGAAGTTTGGCGGCCGCTTCTGGCAGGCGCCGATGAAGCAGTCGCCCTTCAACGTGGTGGCCTGGCACGGCAACCTCTCGCCGGTGAAGTACGACACGGCGCACTTCATGGTGATCGGCTCCATCAGCTTCGACCATCCCGATCCGTCGATCTTCACCGTGCTGACCTCGCCCAGCGACACGCCCGGCACGGCCAACTGCGACTTCGTGATCTTCCCGCCGCGCTGGATGGTGATGGAGAACACCTTCCGTCCGCCGTGGTTCCACCGCAACCTCATGAGCGAGTTCATGGGCCTGGTTCTGGGCGAGTACGACGCCAAGCCGGGCGGCTTCAAGCCCGGCGGCGCGAGCCTGCACAACTGCATGGTGCCCCACGGCCCCGACGAGGAAGCCTTCGACAAGGCCACCCACGCCGACCTGAAGCCGCACAAGCTGGACAACACGCTGGCCTTCATGTTCGAGAGCCGCTACCGGTTCATTCCGACGAACTTCGCGCTGAAGAGCCCCGCGCTCGACACCGACTACGCCGACTGCTGGGCCGGCCTCAAGGATCAATTCAAGAAATGAAGCCCACCCCCGTTTCTTGCTCACTTCGTGTAGCCGAATCCCCCCTCGAGGGGGCGACACCAGCGGCCCGGCAAAGCCGGTTCCGCGGTGTCTCCCGAACGGTCTTCGCTTCGCTCGCCGTTGCCGCGGGCGTCACGCTCGTTTCGCCGGCCACAGCGTTTGCTGCGGACTTCCCCTCAAAGCCCATCCGCTTCATCGTGCCCTACACCCCGGGCGGCACCACCGACCTGGTGGCGCGCACCGTGGGCCAGAAGGTGTCGGAGAAGCTGGGCCAGCCGGTGCTGATCGACAACCGCGGCGGCGCGGGCGGCAACATCGGCATGGATGCGGTGGCCAAGGCCGCGCCCGACGGCTACACCATCGGCTTCGGCGCGATCTCGACCAATGCGCTGAACCCGCACATCTACAAGTCGATGGCCTTCGATCCGCGCAAGGACTTCACCGCCATCAGCCTGCTGGGCACGTCGACCATCGTGCTCGAAGTGCCGGCGGCTTCGGCCATCAAGTCGGTGCCCGACCTGATCGCCGCGGCGAAGAAGAACCCAGGCCTGCCCTACGCCACCGCGGGCGCCGGCACCTCGATGAACCTGGCGGGCGTGATGTTCGCGCAGATGACCGGCACCGAGCTCGTGCACGTCGCCTACAAGGGCAGCGGCCCGGCCATCACCGACATGCTGGGCAACAACATCGGCGTGATGTTCGACAACCTGCCGGCCTCGCTGCCGCACATCCAGGCCGGCAAGCTGCGCGCGCTGGCGGTGGCGGGCCCGACGCGCTCTCCCTCGCTGCCCGACGTGCCGACCATGGCCGAGGCGGGCCTGAAGGGCTACGCGCTGGAGCCGTGGTTCGGCGTGTACGGGCCGGCGAAGCTGCCGGCGCCGGTCGTGAAGGCACTGAACGAGGCTTTCGTGGAAGCGCTCGCGATGCCCGACGTGAAGGCCAAGCTGGCGCAGGCCGGCTTCTCCCCGCGCGGCTCGACCGCGCAGGAGCTCGCGACGCTGACCGAGACCGAATACAAGCGCCTCGGCGAAGTCGCCAAGAAAGCGGGCATGACCGCGGAGTGAAGCTCGCCCCCAGGCTCACCCACTTCGTGTGGCCGCCAACCCCCTTCCGGGGGCGACACCTGCGGCCCGGCGAAGCCGGTTCCGCGGTGTTACCTGAAAAAGTCCGGACTCTTCTGAACATCTACTTGAAAGACATCTTCCATGACCGCACTGAACGCCACCCATGACCCCAAGCTGCGCAGCTGGGTCGCATCGGCCAACGAGGCCGGCACCGACTTCCCGATCCAGAACCTGCCCTTCGGCCGCTTCCGCACCGCCGGCAGCAGCGAAGACTTCCGCATCGGCGTCGCCATCGGCGACCAGGTGCTGGACCTGCGCGCCACGGGCCTGATCGACACCGACGACATGAACGTGCTGATGAACGCCGGCACGAAGGAACGCCAGGCGCTGCGCGCCGCCATCTCCGCCGGCCTCGCCGAAGGCAGCGACAGGCAGGCCGCCTGGTCGAAGGCGCTGCTGCCGCAGGCCAGGGCCGAGATGACCGTGCCCTGCCGCATCGGCGACTACACCGACTTCTACACGGGCATCCACCACGCGACCACCATCGGCAAGCTGTTCCGCCCCGACCAGCCGCTGATGCCCAACTACAAGTGGGTGCCCATCGGCTACCACGGCCGTGCCTCGTCCATCGGCGTGAGCGGCCAGGTCTTCAAGCGCCCGAACGGCCAGACCAAGGCGCCCGATGCGGCCGAGCCGACATTCGGGCCGTCGAAGCGGCTGGACTACGAGCTGGAGCTGGGCTTCTTCATCGGCCGCGGCAACGCGCAGGGCGAACCCATCGCCATCGCCGACGCCGAGGAGCACCTGTTCGGCGTGACGCTGCTCAACGACTGGTCGGCACGCGACCTGCAGGCCTGGGAATACCAGCCGCTCGGCCCCTTCCTGTCGAAGAACTTCGCAAGCACGCTGTCGCCGTGGCTCGTGACGATGGAGGCGCTGGCGCCCTTCCGCTCGAAGTTCGAACGCCCCGCGGGCGACCCGCAGCCGCTGCCGTATCTCGACTCGGCCGCCAACCGCGAGAGCGGCGCGCTCGACATCACGGTCGAGGTGCTGCTGCAGACCGCGAAGATGCGCACCGAGGGCGTGGCGCCCGTGCGCCTCACGCGCGGCAGCGTCGCCGAAGCCGCCTACTGGACCGCCGCGCAGCTCGTCGCGCACCACACGGTGAACGGCTGCAACCTGCAGCCGGGCGACATGCTGGGTTCGGGCACGCTCTCGGGCCCGAAGCCCGACGAGGCGGGCTCGCTGATCGAGCTGACGCAGGGCGGCAAGCAGCCGATCACGCTGCCGAACGGCGAGAAGCGCACCTTCCTGGAAGACGGCGACACGCTGGTGATCCGCGGGTATTGCGAGCGCCTGGGCGCGGTGCGGATCGGGCTGGGCGAGGTTTCCGGCACCGTCGTCTGAGGGTCTTTTTTTCCTCTCCCCAAGGGGAGAGGGAGCAAGACATCAGGGCGCGGTGGCGGGCGTGGCCGAGGCGGCCGGCCAGGCCACCTCGCTCGCCACGCGCGGCTTGCCGATCGGCGCGGTCGCCTTGCCGATCTTGATGGCGGCCATGTCGGCCTCGCTCGGGTATTGGTCGGCGAGCCAGTAGTCGAACACCCGGCGCGCGATGGGCGCGGCCGCGCCGGCGCCCCAGCCTGCGTTCTCCACGATCACCGCCAGGGCGATCTTCGGGTCGTTCACCGGCGCGTAGGCCATGAACAGGGCGTGGTCCCGCTGGTGCTCCTCGAGCGCGCGCGCGTTGTACTTGGTGTTCTGGCCCATCGACACGGCCTGCGCCGTACCCGTCTTGCCGGCCGCCTGGTAGCTGGCGCCTGCGAACACGCCGCGCGCAGTGCCGCTGGTGACCACGCTCGTCAGGCCCTCGCGGATCACCGCGATGTTGGCGGCCGTGAAGCCCAGGTTCTCCGCGGCGGGCTGCGGCAGGGGCACCACGTTGCCGCTGACGGTGTCGCGCGTGGCCAGCGCGAGGTGGGGCTTGTGCTTGAGGCCGCCATTGGCGATGGTGGCGGTGGCCTGCGCCAGCTGCAGCATGGTGAAGTTGTTGTAGCCCTGGCCGATGCCCAGCGAGATGGTCTCGCCCGCGTACCACTTCTTCTGCTCGGGGCGCTTGTAGGTGTTGCGCTTCCACTCGGTGCTGGGCAGCACGCCGCGCACCTCGCCGCCGAGGTCGATGCCGGTGATCTGGCCGAAGCCCAGCGGCTTCATGAAGTCGTGGATCATGTCCACGCCCATCTCGTTGGCCAGCGAGTAGTAGTAGATGTTGCTCGACAGCTGGATCGAGCGGCGCATGTCGACGCCGCCCAGGTTGCCCTCGGGACTGCCGAAGCGGTGGCCGCCGAAGTTGAAGTAGCCCGGGTCGTTCACCACCACGCTGGGGCCGCGCTTGCCGGTCTGCAGCGCCGCCAGCGCCATGAAGGGCTTGTAGGTGGAGCCCGGCGGGTAGGTGCCGCGCAGGGCGCGGTTCAGCAGCGGCTTGTCGATCGACTCGGTGAGCGCCGCCCAGCTCTCGTTGTCGATGCCTTCGACGAAGAGGTTCGGGTCGAAGGTGGGCTTGCTCACGAAGGCGAGGATCTCGCCGGTCTTGGGGTCGATGGCCACCAGCGCGCCGCGGCGGTCTCCGTACATGTCCTCCACCAGCTTCTGCAGCTTGATGTCGAGCGACAGCATGACCGTGTTGCCCGGCGTGGCCGGATGGCTGGCGAGGCGGCGCACGGCGCGGCCGCCGGCGGAAGTCTCCATCTGCTCCACGCCGGTCTGGCCGTGCAGCGTCTTCTCGTAGCTCTGTTCGATGCCGAGCTTGCCGATGTAGTCAGTGCCCTTGTAGTTGGCCTGGTCCTCTTCGTCCCAGTCCTCCATCGCGGTCTTCTCGCGCTGGTTGATGCGGCCGATGTAGCCCAGCACGTGCGAGGCGAGCTCGCCCTGCGGGTAGTTGCGGAACAGGCGCGCCTTGATCTCCACGCCCGGGAAGCGGTAGCGCTGGGCAGCGAAGCGGGCGACTTCCTCGTCGCTCAGGCGGGTGCGGATCGGGATGGAGTCGAAGCTGCGCGAGTCCTCGCGCAGGCGCTTGAAGCGGCGGCGGTCGCGCGGCGAGATCTCCAGCACCTGCGTGAGGCTGTCGATGGTCTCCTCGACGTCGCCCACCTTCGAGGGCGTGATCTCCAGCGTGTATGCCGAGTAGTTGGAGGCCAGCACGATGCCGTTGCGATCGAGGATGAGCCCCCGGTTCGGCACCACCGGCACCACCGCCGTGCGGTTGCTCTCGGCCTGCTCGGCCAGGTCCTCGTGGCGCGTGACCTGCAGGTAGACCAGCCGCGCGCACAGCAGCCCGAATGCGAAGAGCACCGCCAGGCCGATGACGATGACGCGGCGCTTGAAGCGCGCGAGATCGGCGGCGACGTTGCGGATTTCGGTCATGGCGATGGGAGCTTAGGCGCGTGCAGGTGCGAAGGCAAATGGGAGCCGAATGCCGCACGAAAGCAGGACGGATTGACTGGAGGACACCGCGGAAAGGGCTTTGCCCGGCCGCCGGTGTTGCCCCCGGCGAGGGGGTTGGCGAAGCGACACGAAGTGGGAGGAGCCTGAGGGAGAACTCATAGCGGACGGTTCTCGTCCGGTTCGGGGGTGCGGCGTTGAGGGGCCAGCAACAGCGCGGTCGCCAGGGGCCACAGCGCCGCCTCGATGGCCGGCGATGCCAGCACCGTCCAGCCCGGGAACACGCCGCCGCCGATCATCCGCGTGACCACCTCGATCAGCTGCGAGAGCGCGAAGAGCGGCAGCACCTGCAGCGCCTGCGAGGCCACCGGATACCACAGCAGCCGCCGGTGGATGGTGATCGCGAAGAAGCCCAGCGTGGTGTAGGACAGCGCATGCTGGCCCAGCATCGACGACTGGTGCACGTCCATGCACAGGCCGAACACGAAGGCCGCGCCGATGCCCACGCGCGCGGGCTGGTGCACGCCCCAGAACACGATCACCAGCGCCAGCAGGTCGGGCATCCAGACGGCGCGGCCGATCGGGATCATGTTGATGAGCAGCGCCACCACGAGGCTGCTCCACATGAAGACGGGGCTGACGGGCAGCAGCAGCTGCTGCTGGCCTGGACGCTTGATCATGGGCGTGCTCCCGGCTTCTTCTCGTTCTTGCCCGCACCCGGCTTGCCCTCGGGGCGCTTGCGCTGGGTGACGGCGGGCTGCGCGGGCGGCGGCGCGGCAGGCGTGCCCGTGGGTTCGAGCACCAGCACGTAGCGCGCGGCCGTCACATGGGCCAGCGGCACACAGTAGATGCGGGCGAAGGCGGAATCGGCGCGGCGCTCGATGCGCTCGATCTTCGCCACCGGCAGGCCGGCGGGGTAGATGCCGTCGACGCCGCTGGTGGAGAGCAGGTCGCCCTCCTGCAGGTCGGCGTTGGCGGCCATGAAGCGCAGCTCCAGCCCGCCGCCGTGCGCCGAGGCGTCGCCGAAGGCCACGCTGCGCACGCCGGTGCGGGTGTTCTGCACGGGAATGGAAAGGTCGCGGTCGATCACCAGCGTGACCTCGCTCGTGAAGGGCAGCACCTGCGTGACCTGCCCGAGCACGCCGCGCGCGTCGATCACCGGCGAACCGGGCTGAACGCCCTGGGCCATGCCCTGGTCGACGACGATCTTGCGGGTGTAGGGGTCGGCCGCGTCGTAGAGCACCTCGGCCGCGCGCCCGGGCGTGGTGGTGGTCTGGCGCAGCTCGAGCAGCTCGCGCAGGCGCGCATTGTCCTGCGCCAGCGTGTCGGCCTGCGCGGCGCGCTCGGCCTGCGCGATCAGCGCCTTGCGGGCGTCGTCCTCGTTGCGCTGGGCAGTCTGCAGGTCTTCGAAGTAGCGCCCGCCGCCGAGCACCGCCTGCACCGGCTTCAGCGCCACCCACTGCACCGGATAGAGCACGGCCCCGATGGCCGCGCGGATCGGCTGCACGATGTGGAAGCGCGCGTCGGCCACCATGAGGAACAGGGAGAGCGCGCCGAAGAAGATCAGCTTGCTGAGTGCCGACTGGCCCTGGTTGAACAGGGGTGGCGCTGTGCGATCGAGCGTGCCCAGGGGCATGAATTCGGCCTAGTTTTCACCGCGCCTTGCGCGAGTTACGGCACAAGAAATTAACACATGACGATGCCAGGAATACCGCGGAACCGGCTTCGCCGGGCCGCTGGTATTGCCCCCTGCAAGGGGGTTGGCGCAGCGACACGAAGTGCGCGAAGCCTGGGGTGTACCTCGGTTATTCGCTCGTGAAGATGCTGCCCAGGCGATCCATGCGCTCCAGGGCGATGCCGCAACCGCGCACCACGCAGGTCAGCGGGTCCTCGGCCACCAGCACCGGCAGGCCGGTTTCCTCGGCCAGCAGGCGGTCGAGGTCGCGCAGCAGCGCGCCGCCGCCGGTCAGCATCATGCCGCGCTCGGCGATGTCGGCGCCCAGCTCGGGCGGCGTCTGCTCCAGCGCGTTCTTCACGGCCGAGACGATGTTGTTGAGCGGATCGGTCAGGGCTTCCAGCACTTCGTTGCTGCTGATGGTGAAGCTGCGCGGCACGCCTTCGGAGAGGTTGCGGCCCTTGACTTCCATTTCCTTGACTTCGGAGCCCGGGAAGGCCGAGCCGATGTTCTTCTTGATGACTTCGGCCGTCGGCTCGCCGATCAGCATGCCGTAGTTGCGGCGGATGTAGTTGATGATGGCTTCGTCGAAGCGGTCGCCGCCCACGCGCACGGAGCCCTTGTAGACCATGCCGCCCAGCGAGATCACGCCCACCTCGGTGGTGCCGCCGCCGATGTCCACCACCATCGAGCCCGAGGCCTCGCTGACGGGAAGGCCGGCGCCGATGGCCGCGGCCATGGGTTCCTCGATGAGGTAGACGGAGGTGGCGCCTGCCGCCTCGGCCGCGTCCTTGATGGCGCGGCGCTCGACCTGGGTGGAGCCGCAGGGCACGCAGATGATGATGCGCGGGCTCGGCGTGAGCAGCGTGCGCGGGTGCACCATCTTGATGAACTGCTTGATCATCTGCTCGGTGATCACGAAGTCGGCGATCACGCCGTCCTTCATCGGGCGGATCGCCTCGATGTTGCCGGGCACCTTGCCCAGCATCGCCTTGGCCTCGCGGCCGACGGCCTGGATCACCTTCTTGCCATGCGGGCCGCCTTCGTGGCGGATGGCGACGACCGAAGGCTCGTCGAGCACGATGCCCTTGTTGCGGGCGAATATCAGGGTGTTGGCGGTGCCGAGGTCGATCGCAAGGTCGGTGGAGAAATACCGACGGAAAGCTCCAAACATGTGCGGAATCCTCTGAGCACGGCCTGCGCGTCGGCAGGTCGTCGCTCTATTTTTTGGGTCGTTTGATGGGGTGAATTGATCGTTTTTGGCGCAAAAGCCGGCGCGTTCGCGGGGGTTGCGGCAAAGGCGGGATAATACCCGAATCCCCTCTGATTCCCGTATTAGCACCGGCTCCGGCGTGCGAATACCTAAGCTTTTCCGGGCCGTTCCGACCTATGTCACTCTCCGCTTCCGATATTGAGCGCATCGCCTCGCTGGCGAGGCTGCAGCTGGCTCCTGATGAAAGCGAGCGCATGCTCAGCCAGATCAACGGCTTTTTCGACCTCGTCGAGCGCATGCGTTCGGTGGACACCACCGGCGTCGAGCCGCTGGCCCACCCCGTCGCCGCCATCGAAGACGTCACGCTGCGCCTGCGCGACGACGTGGTGAGCGAACCGAACAACCGCGAAGCCAACCAGAAGAGCGCCCCGGCCGTCGAAGCCGGCCTGTTTCTCGTGCCCAAGGTAATCGAATGATGAGCAGCAGCGGTGAATTGCACCAATTGAGCGTTGTCGAGCTGGCGAAGGCGCTGGCCGAGCGCAAGGTATCGGCCGTCGAGGCCTCGCAGGCCTTCCTGGGCCGCATGAAGGCGCACGAGGCGCTGGGCACCTTCCTCGACGTGAACGAGGAAGCCACTCTGGCCCAGGCGCGCGCCGCCGACGCCCTCCTCGCCAAGGGCGACGCCCCGGCGCTGGCCGGCGTGCCGATCGCGCACAAGGACATCTTCGTCACCACCGACTTCGCCACCACCGCCGGCTCCAAGATGCTCGCGGGCTACCGCTCGCCCTTCGACGCCACCGTGGTGCGCCGCCTGGCCGATGCCGGCGCGGTCACGCTGGGCAAGCTGAGCTGCGACGAGTTCGCCATGGGCTCGGCCAACGAGAACGTCGCGGTGCCCGCCGTGGGCCACGACAAGGCCGCTCCCGTTCGCAACCCCTGGAACCTCGAGCGCATTCCGGGCGGCTCCTCCGGCGCCAGCGCGGCTGCGGTCGCTGCACGGCTGGCTCCCGCCGCCACCGGCACCGACACCGGCGGCTCGATCCGCCAGCCCGCATCGTTCTGCGGCATCACCGGCATCAAGCCCACCTACGGCCGCGCCTCGCGCTACGGCATGGTTGCCTTCGCCTCGAGCCTCGACCAGGCCGGCCCGATGGCCCGCTCGGCCGAAGACTGCGCGCTGCTGCTGTCGGCCTTCTGCGGGCCCGACCTCGACCGCGATTCCACCTCGCTCGACAAGCCGGCCGAGAACTTCGGCCGCTCGCTGAACGACTCGCTCGAAGGCCTGCGCATCGGCGTGCCGAAGGAGTTCTTCGGCGAAGGCGTGGCACCCGGCGTGCGTGCGGCCATCGACGCGGCGCTCGCGCAGTACGAGAAGCTCGGCGCGAAGCGCGTCGAGGTCACGCTGCCGCGCACCGAGCTGTCGATTCCCGTCTACTACATCCTTGCCGCGGCCGAGGCCTCGAGCAACCTGAGCCGCTTCGACGGCGTGAAGTTCGGCCACCGCGCCAAGGACTTCATCGACCCCGCGAGCAGGAAGAGCGCGCTCACGCAGATGTACGAGCGCACCCGCGCCGAAGGCTTCGGCGACGAAGTGAAGCGCCGCATCATGATCGGCACCTACGTGCTCTCGCACGGCTACTACGACGCCTACTATCTGCAGGCGCAGAAGGTTCGCCGCATGATCGCCGACGACTTCCAGCAGGCGTTCAAGCAGTGCGACGTGATCGCCGGCCCTGCGGCGCCGACCACCGCCTGGAAGATCGGCGAGCACGGCGACGACCCGGTGGCCGACTACCTCGCCGACATCTTCACGCTGCCGGCATCGCTGGCCGGCCTGCCCGGCATGAGCGTGCCCGCGGGCTTCGACGGCGGCATGCCCGTGGGCCTGCAGCTGATCGGCAACTACTTCGGCGAAGCGAAGCTGCTGAACGCGGCGCACCGCTTCCAGCAAGCCACCGACTGGCATTCGCGCACGCCGGAGGGCTTTTGAGATGAGCGAGACCGTGAACACATTCGAAGCACAACAACAAGGCCGCCCGACCGGCCCGCTGGTGCGCGGCTATGAAGTCATCATCGGCTTCGAGACGCACGCGCAGCTCTCCACCGCGAGCAAGATCTTCAGTCGCGCCTCCACCGCCTTCGGCGCCGAGCCCAACACACAGGCCTGCGCGGTCGACCTGGCGCTGCCCGGCACGCTGCCCGTGATGAACAAGGGCGCCGTCGAACGCGCCATCAAGCTCGGCCTGGCGCTGGGCTCGCACATCGCACCGCGCAGCGTGTTCGCGCGCAAGAACTACTTCTATCCCGACCTGCCCAAGGGCTACCAGATCAGCCAGTTCGAGATCCCCGTGGTGCAGGGCGGCGCGGTGTCGTTCTTCGTGGGCGAGGAGCAGAAGACGGTGCGCCTGGTGCGCGCCCACCTCGAGGAGGATGCGGGCAAGTCGCTGCACGAGCACGAGGACTTCGTCGGCCAGAGCGGCATCGACCTGAACCGCGCCGGCACGCCGTTGCTGGAGATCGTGACCGAGCCCGACATGCGCTCCACCGCCGAAGCCGTGGCCTATGCGAAGGAACTGCACAAGATCGTCACCTGGATCGGCATCTGCGACGGCAACATGCAGGAAGGCAGCTTCCGCTGCGACGCCAACGTGTCGGTGCGCCGCCCCGGCGAGAAGCTCGGCACGCGCCGCGAGATCAAGAACCTGAACAGCTTCAAGTTCATGCAGCAGGCGATCGACTACGAGATCCGCTGGCAGATCGACGAGATCGAGGACGGCCGCAAGATCGAGCAGGCCACGGTGCTGTTCGACCCCGACACCGGCGAGACGCGCGCCATGCGCGCCAAGGAAGACTCGGCCGACTACCGCTACTTCCCCGACCCCGACCTGCCGCCGCTGGTGATCGCCGCCGACTGGATCGAGCGCGTGAAGGCCGAGATGCCCGAACTGCCGCGCGCGATGGCCGAGCGCTATGTGCGCGACCACGGGCTGTCGGAATACGACGCCGCGCAGCTCACGCAAAGCGCCGCGCTGGCCGGCTACTTCGACGAAGCAGTGAAGGCAGGCGCCACGCCCAAGCTCGCGAGCAACTGGATCACCGGCGAGATGGCGCGCCGCCTGAACGCCGCCGAGATCGGCATCGAGGCCGCTCCCGTGAAGGCGCAGCAGCTGGCCCAGCTGGTCAAGCGCATCGCCGACGGCACCCTGCCCAACAACGCCGCCCGCCAGGTGTTCGAGGCCCTCTGGACCGGCGAAGGCAGCGACGTCGACGCGATCATCGAGGCCAAGGACCTGAAGCCGATGAACGACGCCGGTGCGCTCGACAAGATCCTCGACGAGGTGATCGCGAAGAACGCGAAGAACGTCGAGGAATACCGCGGCGGCAAGGAGAAGGCACTCAACGCCCTCGTCGGCCAGGTCATGAAGGCCAGCGGCGGCAAGGCGAACCCGGCGCAAGTCACCGAGTTGCTCAAGGCCAAGCTGGCCTGATCGCCCCTCCCCTGTCCTTCGGGAAACACCGCGGAACCGGCTTTGCCGGGCCGCAGGTGTTGCCCCCGACAGGGGGGGTTGGCGAAGCGCACGAAGTGCGCGCAGCCTGGGGGGTTACCTGGGACTTCCGCCGTTCTGCGGGGTCCAGAGCGCCTTCAAGCGAATGCGCTCCTCGTCGAAGCGCGCATTCACCCGCTTCTTCTCGTCTTCCTGCTCCGCGATGAAGCGGTTCTGCACCGCCACGCTCTTCGCGTTGTCGTCGATCCTGCGGCGCAGCGCGGCCGGCGCCTTGGTGGGGTCCTGCTTGTAGAACTCCATCTCCTCGTCGATCTTCTTGCGGTCTTCGCCCAGCTCGGAGATGCGTTTCCTCGCCGCTTCCGACACCGCATCGATCTGCGCGAGTGCCTCGGCGCGTTCGCGATCGTGCGTGGCGCTGTTGGGGTAGCGCACCAGCAGGGCACGCTCGCGGCGCCGCTCGTCGGTCTGCCGGGCGGCCACGATCGCGGCTTCGCGGGCGCGGTCCTCGCGCTCCTGGAGTTCGCGCGCGGTGTAGGTCGGCTCCAGCTTGCGGCGGGTCGAGCCGCTCGGGTTCAGCTCGCGCTGCTCGCGGTCGTTGCACTCTGCGATCGGGCGGTCGGCCGTCAGCGTGCGGCCGCGGCCGTCGACGCAGGTGTAGATGCCGGCGGAGGCGCCTTCCACTTTCTGCGGTTGCGCTTGCAGAGCGCCGCAGAAAGAGGAAGCCGTGATGAAAAGGGATGCCGCCGCCAGCAGGCGGAACGTTCGGTCGTGATCGTCGCGTGCGCGGTGCATTCGGCGGCCCCGGTTCAGCTGGCGCCGTAGCGCGTGCGGTAGGCCAGCACGCGTTCGCGGTGCGCGCCGAGGTCGGCCGCGGCATCGCCCGAGAGGTAGCTCAGCAGGTCGTCGAGCGTGGCGATGGCGATCACCGACAGGCCGAGCTGGTTGCGCACGTACTGCACGGCGCTGTGGCCCACGTCGACGCCGTTCTCGGTGGCCTTCTCCTGCCGGTCGAGCGCGATGGCCACGGCATGCGGCGTGGCGCCTGCGGCCTCGATGGCGGCGATCGACTCGCGCACCGCAGTGCCGGCGGACATCACGTCGTCGACGATCAGCACGCGGCCCTTGAGCGGCGCACCGACCAGGTTGCCGCCCTCGCCGTGCGCCTTGGCTTCCTTGCGGTTGTAGGCGAAGGGGTAGTTGCGGCCCCGGCGGGCCAGCTCGGCGGCCACCGTGGCGCCCAGCGGGATGCCCTTGTAGGCGGGGCCGAAGATCATGTCGAATTCGAGGCCGCTCTCGATCAGGCGGTCTGCATAGAATCCCGCGAGCCGGGCGATCTTGGCGCCGTCGTCGAAGAGGCCCGAATTGAAGAAGTAGGGACTCATCCGACCGGCCTTGGTCTTGAACTCCCCGAAACGCAGTACGCCGGCATCCAGGGCGAACTGGACGAAATCCTGGGCGATCGCGCTGCTTTTGCTTTTCTCACCATCTACAGCCATCGGAAATTCCTTGTGTTCAAACTGACCAGTCTCAATCTCAATGGCCTGCGTTCGGCCGCAACCAAAGGCGTGGCCGACTGGGTGGCCGAACTTGCGCCGGATTGTATTTGCATGCAGGAGATCCGCGTCCAGGCCAGCGACATCGAGGGCCGGTTCGAGGAAATGGCCGGCCTCAAGGGCCATTTCCACTTCGCCGAGAAGAAGGGCTACGCCGGCACCGCCATCTACACCAAGCACGCTCCGAGCCAGGTGGTGGTGGGCTGGGGCGACGCCGAGTTCGACGCCGAGGGCCGGTACCTCGAACTGCGCTTCGACACTCCCAAGCGCAAGTTCTCCGTCATCAGCTGCTACTTCCCGAGCGGCAGCTCGGGCGAGGAGCGGCAGGAAGCCAAGTTCCGCTTCCTCAAGGGCTTCTTCCCGCACCTCGTGGCGCTCAAGAAGGAGCGCGAGTTCGTGCTGTGCGGCGACATCAACATCGCCCACAAGGAGATCGACCTGAAGAACTGGCGCGGCAACCAGAAGAACAGCGGCTTCCTCCCCGAGGAACGCGCCTGGATGACGAAGCTGCTCGACGCCGGCGCCGACGGCGCGGGCCTGGTGGACGTCTACCGCATGCTCAAGCCCGACACCACGGGCGAGGCCTACACCTGGTGGAGCAACCGCGGGCAGGCCTATGCGAACAACGTGGGGTGGCGGCTGGACTACCACCTGGCCACGCCGAAGATCGCGGCGCTGGCGCGCACCGAGCAGATCTACAAGACCGTGAAGTTTTCGGACCATGCGCCGATCACGGTGGACTACGACTTCGAGCTTTAGGTCATCATCCGGGCCCGATGCCGCTGCCAGCACCCGCCACCAATCCTTCGCCAGCCAATGCCTATCTGCCACGCAACGTGGTCAACGCGCCCGAGGTCAAGGCGGCGATCACCCGGCGAAGCACTGAACGGGACGATGAGCCAGACATGGGAGCCTGGCTGCGCAACCATTTCTTCCGCTGGGCGATCGGCAGCTTCGAGCATGTGGTGCCTCTGCGATCGATTGCCGACTATCAAGCCGTGACCGGCACCGGCGACCCTGTACCGGAGTGGCTGGCCAGGCTCTTGCGACCGTCCGCCACCGGGGCCGGCAAGGACTGCTGGTATCTCGACCCCGACCATCTCCTGCTGATCGAACGCGAGCGCGTGCTGGTCGAGTTCCTGCGCTCGCGGCGTGGCACACGGCTCGAACAGAAGCTGCAACGCATCAACTGCTTCATGGCGCTGACGATGTGGGAGCAGGAGCACCAGCGCATGCAGTCCCGCCGAAGCAAGGGCTGGGTGCCCAGCAGCGGCCTGGCCCTGCGCGAAGTACTGCGCACGCCCAACGGCGTGATCTTCGAATTCAACGGCCAGCATGCCGCATTGCGCGAGGAGATGGCGTACGAGTCCTATCACATGCAGCACTGCCTGGGCCAGTTCGCCAGCCTCAAGAGGCTCAGCGGTGGCTACGGAGAGCAATACGCACAGGCGGCGCAGGAGGGCCGGCTGCGCCTGTTCACGTTGCGCAGCGCGGGCAACATGCCGCATGTGACCATCAGCCTTGCCGTGCATCAGGACGGCTTGCGCGTCGACCAGATCAAGGGCAAGCAGAATCGCCACCCGATCCGCAAGTATGCGGACGACGTGCTGCAGTTCCTACGCACCGTTCCGCCTCGGGGCGAACGACATCCCGACTGCGAAGGCATGGGCCTGGTGTTCGAGCCTCACGCGGCCGCTCAAGACCCATCCGGCGGTCAATGGAAGTTCGTGACCGAGGTGGCCGACGCCAACTACTTGCTCAGCGTGATGAGTGCCAACTTCCACCTGGCCGAGCACTTCGAGCAACCGCCGGCCGCGCTGCAATGGCTGCTGCTGCGCATTGCGCCAGGCGAGCTGGCGCGGCTTCGGCAGATCGACCCCGGGGTGGCTGCAGCCGCGCGCCTCATGCTGCCGCAGGACGCGCTGCCGGCCGCATTGCGGGAGATGCCCGCCGTGGCTTGGGAGATCGAAGGCATTCCGCTCGATCTCGCCCGGAAAGGCGCCGCATGCTGACGGCGTTGGCGTGGCTCGCCGTCCTGGTGGCGCTCTTCATCGTGCTGCGCGCCGCGGCCGTCTTGTGGGGCGTGGCGCGTGATGGCGACCGTCAGGACGGCAGCAACACGGGCTTGCCCGTCAGGGATGATCGCTCGCTGCGAGCCGTCCGCACCAAGGCCGACGCCGCTCCGCCCAACCGTCGCCGCTGGGCTCTCGCGCTGGGCGACATTCTGTCGATCCGAAACGGACTTCCATGCAATGGCGACACGCTGACGCTCGACCTTCCCGCGGACAGGCGCGAACAACTCGGGCGCCAAGTGCTGCGCGAGATGAACATCGCTGCCGACTTGCCCGCCTCCGCCACCGGCGCACGCATGCAGGAAGCGCTCGACGGCTGGGTCGCGGGCCTGGGGCGTTCACACGACGGCTTCTACGAGCAGCTCGCGGCGCAAGGCCGCGTACGCGATGCGCTGGCTTTCGATTGCGCGCGCACGGCCTTCCTGGTGCGTTGCATCGCCCACCTCGGCTGGGTGCCGGAGACACGCGCCTGGCTGGTGCTCTTTCTCAACGCGCAGCGCGCGCAAGACAGTTTCGAGAGCTGGGAAGACTTCGGCCTGGCCTACGCCCGGGCACGCGAGCACTGGCTGCGCATGAGCAACCAGGACGGCCCCGCCTCGACACGCGCCATGATGGAAGTGCACGAGCACCTTCGCAACGCCGAAGGCAGCTGGCTCGCTCTGCCCTGGAAGCGCTATCGCATCTTCGACCCTCAGCCTCGGCCCGCTTGACGAGGGCTGGCGTCTCATTTCCTTTTTTGCAACCCACGCCATGACCACGATCGCCCCGATTTCTTCGCCGTGGAAAGTCTGCGACGCCAGTGCGCTGCTGCGCGCAGGCGACTACGACACGCTCGACCAGCTCTTCGATGAGGCGCTCGCCGCGAGCTTTCACGATCGCACCAGCGAAGAGCGGTACTACGCCGCGCTGCCCGCCGACCTGAAGGACTGCATCGACGCGGGCGCCGAAGGACTGGCGCTTCTGCGCGCCTGGCAGGCGGCCCGTCCGGAGTCGGCGCACGCATGGCTGTGCGAGGCGCATTACTGGTTCCACTGGGCCTACGAGTACCGAGGCTCCGGCTGGTCGAACACGGTGACCGAGCTGGGATGGACCTGCGCCCACGCCTGCTGCACGCACGCGGCGGTCTGCGCCATTCGGGCAGTGGAGCGGGGCCCCACGCTGTGGAGCGCGCCCGCCCTGCTGATGCAGAGCGTGGCCGCGTTCGAGGAGCCCGAATGGCTGTCGGAACTGGTGCGCAGCGGACGCGGCCCGGTCGGCGAGCTGGCGCACGACCTGGCGCTCGAGGGCATGCCTAGCGAAGTGCGCGGCGAATTGCTGGCCATGCTCGCGCGCTCCGGCATCCGCGCCGACGAACGCATCGCCTGTCCGCAGACCGTACCCGAATCCCTGCCCCCACCGATGCAAGGCAAGAAGCTGCTGAGCGGCAGGCAGTACTGGATGCACGCCACGATCCATCTGCATCCGCGCCTGTTCTTCTTCCTGCGCCAATGCATCTGGTTCATGCAGCCGCGCTGGGGCGGCAGCCACGACCGGGTGCGTGCCTTCATCGCTTCGCCTATTTGCGCGCACCTGGACGAGGTCGAGAAAGACCGGCTGCGCCATGAGATCTGGCGCGACGACCATCTGGGGAACGAAGTGGACGAGGACGACGATCCCGAAGACGTTCGCCAGTGGATCGAAGTCACCCGCAAGCGCGCCGAAGAGGCCCTGTATCCCTATCACCGCTGGGAGACCCTGTACTGGATCTCCAGCGCCCACTATGGACGCGGTGATCGGCCGCAGGCTTTCGCCTTCCTCAAGGAAGCGGAGGCGCACTGGCCCATCGAAGACGACGACGCGATGGCCCGGGCAGTGTTCCTGTCTTTCCAGCTCGAGCCGCAGGATCCGTCGTGGCTGGGCCAGGCCATCGTGCGCAGCGCCAACTCCGGGGAATGCACCGCCGCGATGATCCTCCACGGGTACTGCGCCCTGAAGGGCGTACTGGGCTTTGTACCGAACGCGGCGGCCGGAGAAGCCTGGCTCGAGGCCGCGCGCCGCCATGCCCCCGGCTCGCTCGCGTGGAACAAGGTGTCCTACGCCTTCCGAAGGGGCAATCGCGAGGCGGATGCATTCGAACTGGCGACCATGGGCCTGGCCGCGGGCGGCGATTCCTGCGGCTACCTGCTCGGCCTGTTCCACGAGGAGGGCGTGCATGTCGCGCTCGACCTGGACAAGGCCATTTCCTACTACCGCCAGACGGCCGAAGGCGGGGGCAACATGGGGGCATACAAGCTGGGTTACGCCAGCTACAACCTCGCCCAGGCCACCAAGGAACCGGCCGAGCGTTCACGCCTCCTGCGTCAGGCCGTGGAAGCCGCTCGCCAGGCACACGAACTGGGGCACTCCGAGGGCCTCGAAAGCATGCTGATGTTCATCGGCGCGCTGGAGGACGTTCCCGCGCGCCATGAATACCTCGAGCTGGTACGCGAACACGCACAGCAAGGCGATGCCACCGCCATGGCCACGATGTCGATATTGCTGGCCGACAGCCATGACAAGAAGCTCTACGACTATCGCGAAAGCGTGCGATGGATCATGGGCGCACAGGCTGTGGCCCCCGAAAGCGAATACGTCCAGAACGTAACGAAGAACTATCACCAGGACGGCTTCCTGTCGTCCACGCTCTACAAGCTCACGCGGCGCCAGATCAAGGCGCACGAGATTCCCGGCGCCGACAACGCGATGGTCTGAGCTTCAGCGCGACAGCTCCGGCAGCGCCTTCTCCAGCGTAGTCACGAAGGCCTGCATCGCCTCCGTCTCGTACGCCCCGCGCTTGGTGATGCGGTAGAAGTCGAGCCCGACCTTCGGCTTGGTCAGAACGTCGGTGCGCACGCGATGGCGGCGGCAGGCGGCGAGCGCGAAGGTCGGCATCACGGCGGTGCCGAAGCCGGCCTCCACCATCGCGATCAGCGTGCCGAAGAAGTTGAAGGCGGTGCGCTGCGCGTCGGCGCGGCCGATGGCGGCGAGATGCTGGTCGATCACCTTCTGGATCGGATTGCCCGGCGGCAGCCCGACGAGCTCGGCGCCGCGCAATGCCGACCACGGCGCAGAGCCCACGCCCCCCGGCTCCCCGTTCCCGGCCTCGTCCATCGGCGCCACCCGCATCAGGTGAAAGCGCCCCACCGGCTCGCGCGCCAGTCCCGGCGCCGCCTTGAAGAAGAAGCCCAGCCCCACGTCGGCCTCGCCAGCCGCCACCATCGCCTCCACGTCGCGCAGGTCGGCATCGAACAGACGCAGGCTCACCTGCGGATGCGCTTCGCGGAAGCTGGCGAACACCTGCGGCAGCAGGTTCGACGACACCAGCGGCGTGGCCGCGATGCGCAGCGTCTGGCGCGCGGCGTCGCCCTCGGCGCCCAGCTCGGCGGCCACGTCGTCGAGGTCGGTGACCATGCGCTCGACCACCGGCAGCAGGCGCCGGCCCGCGGGCGTGAGGCTCACCACGCGCGTGGTGCGGTCGAAGAGGCGGCAGCCCAGCTGCCTTTCCATCTCGCGGATCAGGATGCTGAGTCCGGCCTGCGTGATGTGCGCCTGCTCGGCCGCGCGCGTGAAGTTGCCCACGCGTGCCACCTGCAGGAAGGCGCGCAGCTGGCGGGTCGACAGATTCATATGGATTGATGATAAATCCATATCACATCTAAATTTCCCAAATGATCCTTCTGCGTTCCTAATGCGGGCCGAGACAAAGCAAGCAACGCATCGCAAAGACCGATCATCATGAGCAACGAAGTCATCATCCTGGGCGCCGGCATCGGCGGCCTCACCCTCGCGCTGAGCCTGCACCAGGCCGGCATTCCCTGCCGCGTGTACGAAGCCGTTCCCGAGCTCAGGCCGCTGGGCGTGGGCATCAACCTGCTGCCGCATGCGGTGCGCGAGCTCACCGAACTCGGTCTGCTGGAGGCCCTCGACAAGGTGGGCGTGCGCACGAAGGAAGCAGTGTTCTTCACCGAGCACGGACAGCTGGTCTTCCGCGAGGCCGCGGGCCAGCATGCGGGCTACGACTGGCCGCAGTTCTCCATCCACCGCGGCGACCTGCAGACGGTGCTGCACGAAGAGACGCTGAAGCGCCTCGGCCCCGACAGCGTGGTGTGCGGCCGCCGCTGCACGCACGTGGAGCAGGATGCGGACGGCGTCACCGTCCATTTCGCCGATGCGCCGCCGGTGCGCGGCGCCGTTGCCGTGGGCTGCGACGGCATCCACTCCGCGCTGCGCAAGCAGCTCTATCCGGACGAGGGTGCGCCGCGCTACTCGGGCATCAACATGTGGCGCGGCACCGCGCGCCGGAAGCCTTTTCTGTCCGGCGGCAGCATGGTGCGCGCGGGCTGGCTCTCGGTCGGCAAGATGGTGATCTACCCGATCCGCGACAACATCGACGCCGAGGGCAACCAGCTCGTGAACTGGGTGGCCGAGATCCATGCACCGCAGCCCGCGATGCGCGACTGGAGCCGAACGGGCCGCGTCGAAGACTTCCTGCCGGCCTTCGCCGACTGGCATTTCGACTGGCTCGACGTGCCGGCGCTGATCCTCGCCTCCGACACCATCCTCGAATATCCGATGGTCGACCAGGACCCGCTGCCACGCTGGACGCACGGCCGCCTCACGCTGCTGGGCGACGCCGCGCACCCGATGGTGCCGCGCGGCTCCAACGGCGCGGGGCAGGCCATCATCGACGCGCGCTACCTCGCGGGTGCGCTGAAGAAGATGGGCGTCGGCACGGCCGCGCTCGACGACTACGACCGCGTGCGCGTCAAGGCCACCACCGACGTGGTGCTGACCAACCGCAGCAATCCGCCCGACACCATCCTGCGCGAAGTGTTCGAGCGCTCGGGCGGCAAGCGCTTCGACAGCATCGAGGAGGTCGTGCCCGTCGCCGAGCTGCAGGCCATCTCGGACAACTACAAGCGCGTGGCCGGCTACGACCCGGCGGCCCTGAAGGCGCGCGCTTCCTATCTTTGAACAGCCCCCCCCAGAAGAACACGGAGACAAGAGACCATGCGATCGCTGATCAAGAAGACCCTCGCCACCCTGCTCGTCGCGGCCAGTACCGCGACTGTCGCCACCAGCGCCTTCGCCTGGCCCGACCAGGCCGTCACGCTGGTCGTGCCCTACACCCCCGGCACCGGCATCGACCTGATCGCCCGCCAGCTCTCGGCGAGGCTGCCCGCCAGGCTGGGCCAGCCGGTGATCGTGGAGAACGTGGCCGGCGCCAGCGGCAACATCGGCAGCGAGCGCGTGGCACGCGCCAAGCCCGACGGCTACACGCTGCTGGTCCAGGTCAACACGCTGGTGATGAACCGCAGCCTCTACCGCTCGCTGAGCTACGACCCGGTGGCCGACTTCGCGCCGGTGTCCCTCACCTCGTGGGGCACGCTGCTGCTGGTGACCAACCCGAACGTGCAGAAGGCCTCGTCGGTGCAGCAGATGGTGAGCGCGGCCAAGGCCGAGCCCGGCAAGCTGACCTACGCCACGCCCGGCGTGGGCACGCCGCACCACCTGTCGATGGCGCTGCTCATGCAGGGCACGGGCACCGAGCTGCTGCACGTGCCCTACAAGGGCACGGCCGGCGCGGTGACCGACCTGCTCGGCGGACGCATCGACTACATGTTCCTGCCGGTGCACGTCGCGCTGCAGCACATCCAGGCCGGCAAGCTCAAGGCCATCGCCACCGGCAGCGGCAAGCGCCTGCCGCAGCTGCCCGACGTGCCCACGCTCGCCGAGGCCGGCGTGACCGCCGACAACGTCGACATGTGGTACGGCGTGCTCGCCCCCAAGGGCACGCCGCCGGACGTGGTGGCGCGGCTCAACAAGGAGATCGCGGCGGTGCTGAAGCAGCCCGAGGTGGCGAAGTCCTTCGAGTCGCAGGGCATGGTGCCGGCGAGTTCGACGCCGGCGGAGTTCGGCGCGTTGGTGAAGAAGGATGCGGACCGCTGGGCCGGCGTGGTGAAGCGCGGGAACATCACTGCCGACTGATCGGCGCGCGGGTCGGCCTACATCGCCTCGAACAGCACGTCCTGGGCGCCCTCCTACAGCACCTTCGTCCCCAGCGCGCGCAGCTTCTCGCGCCCCTGGACGATGGTGAGGAAGTGGTTGCCCGCGAGCGTGCCCATCTTGCTGGCGAAGCTGCATGCGCCGTACGCCAGGATGATCTCGGTCTCGCTGTAGCCGCCGGGGTAGAACAGGATGTCCCCCGCCGACGGGTGGCTGGTGTGGTTCTCGAAGCCCACGCCGAGCTGGAAGTCGCCCAGCGGCACCCAGCATCCCTCGCCGCTCCATCGCACGTGGATGAGCTTCTGCCGGTAGGGCAGCAGCTTCTCGAAGGCCGCCACGGTGAGCGGCGCGTCGGGATGGGTCCGGGCGACGAAGTCGAACCCGCCCGCGACGATGCGGATGTGTCTTTCGCTCATGCCATCACCATCTCGTTCTTGCGCTGCGCCCAGCCGGTCATGCGGCGCTCGGCCAGCGACGACACGGCATACAGCGCCACGCCCATCGCCGCGAGCAGGAAGAGCCCGGCGAACACCATCGGCACGTCGAAGTTGCCGCTGGCGATCATCATCACCGTGCCGATGCCCTTGTTGGCCGCCACCGTCTCGCTGAGCACCGTGCCGACGAAGGCCAGCGTGATCGCGATCTTCAGCGACGCGAACAGGTAGGGCAGCGTGCGCGGCAGTCCCACGTTCCACAGGATGTCCCGCCTGCGCGCACCCAGCACGCGCAGCACGTCCTCGAGTTCAGGCTCGGTGCTCGCGAGGCCGGTGGCCACGTTGACCACCACCGGGAAGATGCTGATGACCATCGACGTCAGCACGGCCGGCACGGTACCCGCGCCGAACCACACCACGAACAAGGGCACCACCGCCACCTTCGGGATGCTGGAGAAGCCCACCAGCAGCGGGTAGGTCACGTCGTAGGCGAGCTTCGAGGAGCCGATCGCCACGCCGATGACCACGCCGGCCGCCACGCCGAGCACGAAGCCCGCGAGCGTCGTGTAGAGCGTCTGCGCGGTGTGCGGCCACAGCAGAGGCATCTTCTCGAACAGCACCTGCGCGACCTGGCTCGGCCGCGGCAGCACCAGGTCCGAGATGCCGCTGGCCAGGCACAACACTTCCCACAGCACGAAGAAGCCGACGAGCGCACCGGCGGAAAGCAGGCGCTGGCGCAGCACGGGAGAGATCGTCTTCATGCGGCCACCTCCGCGACGGGAAGCGACGCACGCGCCAAGGTCTCGTTCATCGCCGCGCCATCCACGCCTTCATCGCCGCCGCGTGCCTGGGCGATGCGCATGCGAAGCTGCTGCACCAGCGCGGCGAACTCGGGCGCATAGCTGCTCTCCAGTGTCCGCGGGCGGGCGAAGCCGACCTCGCGCGTCTCCAGGATCCGCCCCGGCCGCGCACTCATCACGCAGATGCGGTTGGCCAGGTAGGCCGACTCGCGCAGGTCGTGCGTCACCAGCAGCACCGTGGGCCGACGCTCGATCCAGAGCTTCTGCATGATGTCCCACAGTTCCTCTCGGGTGAACTGGTCGAGCGCGCCGAAAGGCTCGTCCAGCAGCAGCAGCTCGGGTTCGTGCACCAGCGCGCGGCACAGCGAGGCACGCTGCAGCATCCCGCCCGACAGCTGCCAGGGCCGCCTGTCCCCGAAGCCCCTGAGGCCGACCTGCGCCAGCAGCGCGTCGGCGCGCTCGGCGTATTCGCCTTTCTTCTTTCGCCGGTAGTCCTGGCGGAAGGGATCGACGATCTTCAGCGGGATCATCACGTTCTCGCGCACGGTGAGCCAGGGCAGCATCGTCGGGTTCTGGAACGCAAGGCCGATGCGCAGCCGCGGTGCGGCAGATGCGTGGTTTCCCACCGGCGGCTGCACGCCGGTGGCGCCCACCTCGCGCCCGCCGGCGATCACGGCGCCGGCACTCGGCCGAAGCAGGCCGGCCACCAGCTTGAGGATGGTCGACTTGCCGCAGCCGCTGGGGCCCACGAGCGCCACGAAGTCGCCCTTGTCGATGTCGAGCGTGGTGTGGTCCAGCGCGATGGTGCCGCCGCCGTAGCGCAGCATCACGTCGGAGAGTTGGATGAATGCTTGTGCCATGGTTGCCTTCACAGTGTTGGATCGGATTCGGCCCGCGCCGCTCCGGCCGGCTCCTCGACGCGGACGATCGCGGCCACCGGCCCGCCTCCCGCCGGCCCCTGGTGCTCGGCGCCGCCGGAGACATACAGTGCGGTGTGGCCGGCCAGCGAAGCCAGCACGCCGCCGACCACCGCCCGCGCATGGCGCGTGGCGTGGATGTCCGAGTCGTTGAGCATGGTGTGGCGCTCGCCGCGCACGCGCCCGTCGGGGCTCGCCTCGGCCTTCGCAAGCAGGTTGACCAGCCGCCGCGAGACGGCCTGCGCATCGCGCTCAGCATCGAGGCCGAAGGCATCCCGCAGCAGGGCAAGCACGCTGTGGCCGTCGATCGCATCGCGCATCACGCCATGGGCTATGCGCAGCGCGGAGACGCTCGCGCGCGCTTCGCCCAGCACGATGATCACGTTGCCCTCCAACTCGATGCCGGCCGATGCAGAGGCGCGCGCCGAGAAGAGGCGCCAGTCAGCCAACACGCTCGCGTCGGCGATCGCCTCGCGCGCCGCCTCGCCGAGCGCGACCGCCACGCCCAGCGCCGAGGCGCCGCGCGAGTAGCCCATCGACTCGTAGCTGTCGTGCGTGGCCGGAGGCGCCCCGCGCGACAGCGCATCCGCCACCTTGGCCGATGTCAGCAGGGGGCACTTGACCTGCACGAAGTGCACGTCATCGGCGCTGTCGATCCCCGCATCGCGCATCGCCTCCGCCACCGCCTGCGCGGTGGCGTCGATCTGCGCGGCGCGGCCGATCTCCTCGGGCAGGAAGTCGCGCGTGTGCGCGACGCCCACAGCCAGCCGCTTGCCGGCATGCGCCGGCGGCCATGCCGCCTCTGGCTCCCAGCGCCGCGCGAAGACGGTGAAGTGCGGCGACAGCACGCCCTCGGTGCCGCCCGACATCACCAGCGCCACCCGGCGGTGCACCTCGTCAGGCGTGCAGCCGAGCTCGGGCGCGAGCAGCTGGCACCACGCGGCCGATGCGTACTCGCGCGTGAAGTCGTTGACGCAGCCGTTGCCCTCCGTCTTGCCCATCACGGCGACGATCTCCGACGGCACGAGCTCGCCCGTCTCGATCAGCGCCCGCACACCCTCCAGGTCACCGGGCCCGCGACACGGAATGCGCCAGGCGCGGACCTTCTGGATGCGCGGCACAGTGCTCGACGGGCCACCTGCGCCTGCGGCGGCGGAATCAGCCCGGGTATTCATGCCGCGTTCCAGTCGAGTTCGCCGGTGGGCACTGCATTGGCTGGCACGCCCGGCGGCGTCTGCAGGATCGCGCTGCTGTAGTGCTCGGTGTTGCGCGGCTTCGGCGCCGGCATGCGCTGCACCGCCTTCACCGAGCGGCCCCAGCCCGCGGCACCGTCCACGAGGCGGCCGTCGCGCATCACGAAGCGGCCGCGCAGCAGCGTATGGAGCGGATAGCCCTGCACCGTGCGGCCATTCCAGGGCGAGATCTTGCTGATGCTCTGCAGCCTGTTCTGCGACAGCACGCCGGTGCGGCCCATGTCGACGAAGGCGATGTCGGCATGCGCACCCGGCGCGATCACGCCCTTGGTGCCGTACAGGCCCCAGGCCTTGGCAGGGTTCACGGCGCTCCAGCGCACGTAGTCCATCAGCGTGGCACGCCCCCGGTTGACTTCGGTGAGCATCAGCGGCATCTGCGTCTCGACGCCGGGAAAGCCGCAGTCGCATTCCCAGATGCTCTCGCGCGTCTTCTCTTCCGGCGCATGCGGTGCGTGGTCGGTGGCGATCATGTCGAGCGTGCCGTCCATGAGCGCGTCCCACAGCGGCTGGTTGTGGCGCGGCTCGCGGATCGGAGGGTTCAGCCGCATCACGCCGCCCAGCGTGCGCATGTGGTCGGTGTTCAGCAGCAGGTACTGCGGACAGGTCTCCGCGGTCACGTCGACGCCGCGCTCGCGCGCCTGGCGAAGCAGGAAGAGCGAATCGGCCGCGCTGTGGTGGGCGATGTGCACCCGCGCGCCGGTCCATTCGGCCAGCGCCAGCACGCGGCCTATGGCCTCGATCTCGGCGACCGCCGGTCGCGCCGCCAGATGCGCCATCGCGTCGATGCGGCCGGCGGCCTGCATCTTCTTCTGGCGGCGAAAGAGGATCGACGAATTCTCCGCGTGAACCACCGTGCGGATTCCCAGCGGAGCGAGCTTCTCGAAACCCTCGAGCAGCGCGCCGTCGGTGGGCGCGGGCAGGTTGCCGAATGTGTTGCCCACGAAGGCCTTGAAGCTGGTCACGCCCGCGTCGAGCAGCTCCTCGAGCCGCTCGACGGTGTCGTCGCCCAGCAGCCCGTGGATGCCGAAGTCCACGTAGGAAGACTCCGCCGCCTTCTGCTTCAGGCGCAGCGCCTCCACGGTGCCGGTGGGCGGATTGGTGTTGGGCATCTCGAACACCGTGGTCACGCCGCCCATCGCCGCGGCGGCCGAGCCGCTCTTCCAGGTTTCCTTGTGCGGGTAGCCCGGATCGCGGAAGTGCACGTGGCTGTCGATGGCCCCCGGCAGCAGGTACAGCCCGTCCGCGCGCATTTCCTGCCGCGCCGGCGGCATGGTGTCGTCATGGCCCACGGCCACGATGTGCTCGCCGGCCACGGCCACGGCGGCCCGGCAGATGCGTTCCGGCGACACCACGCTGGCGCCGCGGATCACGAGGTCGACTTCCTTCGTCATGTCGTCGCCCCCTCAGAGCATCGCCCAGCCGCCGTCGACGGGCAGGTCGACACCGGTGATCTGGCGCGACACCTCGCTGGCCATGAAGAGGCATGCGTTGGCCACGTCGGTGTCGCTCGACACGCGGCGCAGGGCGTAGTCGGCGGCATGGCGCGTCATCGCCTCTTCCAGCGTGATGCCGAGCTTGCGGGCCATGTCGGCACAGACCTTCTCGCGGAAGCGCGGGCCGTCGACCATGCCGGGCGCCACGCAGTTCACGTTGATGCCGTAGGGCCCGGCCTCCAGCGCGAAGCTCTTGGTGATGCCGCGCAGGCCCCACTTGGATGCGGAATAGGCCATGCGGCCGGCCCGCCCGCGCATGCCGAAGGTGCCCCCGACGTTCACCACCTTGCCGCTCCTGCGCTCGATCATCGAGGGCAGCACGGCGCGCATGGTGTTGAAGCAGCCCGTCATGTTGAGCTGGACGATCTCGTCGAACTCTTCGGAGCTGGTCTCCCAGCCGGTCTTGCCTATCGGGCCCGAGCCGCCGGCCACGTTGACCAGCACGTCGATGCGCCCGAAGGCCTCCAGCGCGTGGGCGGCCAGGGCCTGCGCCTGTTCGCCCTTCGTGAGGTCGCAGGGCACCACGACGGCCGCGACACCGAGTGCGCGTGCCTCCGCGGCCACCGGTTCGATCGCCGCGGTGTCGCGCCCCGCGAGCACCAGCTTCGCACCTTCGCGGGCGAAGGCCAGCGTCACCGCGCGTCCCATCCCCTTGGCGGGGCCGGTGATGAGCACCACCTTGTCTTCGAGTTGCAGGTCCATGTGATTCCTTTTATCGTCGTCTGTCGTTGTTCGGTCGTTGTTCGGTCGTTCCTGGCCATCGGTCGAGCCGGCCCGGGCCCGCGCTCAGGGCTGCCCCGCCTGCGTGCCCGAGGGCCGCTCGGCGCGCGCGGGCAGGAAGCCGCGGTCGAAGACCTCCTCGGGCGCCGGCAAGCGCGGCAACTGGTTGGCTTCCGCCACGATGGCGATCGCGCGCTTCATGCGCTCGAGGTCGATGTCGCCCAGGCCGATGCGCGCCACCTCGGGGTGGCTCATGTCGTTGCGCAGCGTGGCGAGCAGCTTCTCCTTTTCGACATCGCGCTTGAGCAGCGGCTCTCGCTTCATGACGGCGGCCACGCCTGCATCGGGATCGGCGATCACGTCCTTCACTGCGCGGTTCAGCGCCTTCACGAAGCCCTGCACCGCCTTCGGGTTCTCCTTCGCGAAGCTGCGCGAGAAGAACACGGTGTTCGAATACAGATCCATGCCGTGGTCGCCGTAGCGGATGAAGCGCAGGTCCTTCGCCGGATCGAGGCCCATCGCCTTGGCGCTGAAGCTCACGGTCGTGACGTAGCCGAAGGCAGCGTCGATCTGTCCGCGCGAGAGCATCTGTTCGCGCAGGTTGGGCGCCATGTTGGTGATGTTCACCTTGGCGGCATCGACCTTTGCGATCCTGGCGAAGGCCGGGAACAGCTTCAGCGCCCCGTCGTTCGCCGGGCCGCCGATGGTCTTGCCTTCCAGGTCAGCGGGGGTGCGGATCGGACTGTCCTTCTTCACCACGAGCGTGAAGGGCGGCGTGTTGTAGAGCATGTAGACCGCCACCGGCGCGTCGGCGGGGCGCCTGGCCGAGAGGTCGATCAGCGCGTTGACGTCGCCGAAGCCGGCCTGGTATGCGCCGGCAGCCACCTTGGGAATGGAAGCGGCCGAGCCTTCGCCCTGGTCGATCTCGACATCGAGGCCTTCGGCCTTGAAGTAGCCCCTGTCCTGCGCCAGGAAGAACCAGGCCTGCGGCCCTTCGTACTTCCAGTTGAGCACGAGCTTGACCGGGGTCTGCGCTGCCGCGGGCAATGCCGACGCGGCGAACCCACCGGCGGCGAGCAATGCTGCGGCCAGCAGGCGCGGCAGACGGCCAGGCCTGGAGGCGAAGGGAGTGGAAGAGAGCTGGAATGCGGGCATGTCGGTAACTCCTAGCGAAGGTTCTTGCGTTGGGAAAGCGACGTGCGCAGCGCCTCGGCCGTGGCCACGAAGCCGTGGAGCTGCTGCACGATGAAGTGGATGCCGCGCACGACATACGACGGCGACGGCGTGCCGCAGGCGTCCTTCAGCAGCACGCAGTCGTAGCCGAGGAAGGCCGCGTCCTGCAGCGTGGAGAACACGCAGCGGTCGGTGTTGATGCCGGCGAAGAACAGCGTGCCCAGGCCCTGCTGGCGCAGCAGGCTGTCGAGCTCGTTGTCCCAGAAGCCGCTCAGGCGGTGCTTGTGGACGATGAAGTCGGCCGGATCGACCTTGAGTTCGTCGATCACCTGCGCGCCCCATTCGCCGCGCACCAGCGAAGGGCCGTGGTCGATGGGCGAGCGCTCCGCATAGCCCACGCCGCGGGCCGTGCGCTTGCCCTTGAAGTGGATGGTCGGGCTCAGGTTGCGCGCATCGGCGCGGATGCCCCAGTTGAGCCACACCACCGCGCCGCCGGCCGCACGCCACGCGGGCAGCAGCCCGGCGATCACGGGAATCGGCTTGCGCGCGGCCTTCACGCCGAGGCCCTTCTGCGCGAACCAGCCCTCGGGGTGGCAGAAGTCGTTCTGCATGTCGACCACCACCAGCGCGCTGCGCGCGAGGTCGAAGGTCACCGGCTGCGGCTCGGCCACGATGCGCACCGGCCTGGGCCTCGGCACCGCGCGCACCAGGCTCACGCCCTCGGCGTCGAGCGTCCATGCGTTGTGCGGCGTGGGGCCGAATCGTGCGGCCTGTTCGTCTTTGGTGCGCCGGATGCGGGGGTTGCGGTTCATGCCTGCGAGGCACGCAGCCAACATGCCAAAAGGTGCGTCGTATCCGTACCTTTTCGCGGACTATGCGTTGCCGCAACGGCAACAGTTCATTGGCGCGATTCATGCAACCCCGTGCGGCGATCCGTTCACTTCCGGGCCGAATCCGACCCGGCCGCCCTCGCCTCGCCATGAACCATCTGCGATTCCTCCGCTACGCCGACGAGGTTGCCCGTGCCGGCTCGATCCGGCAGGCGGCCGAACGCCTGCACGTCGCGCCCTCGGCGGTGAATCGCCGCATCCAGGACATCGAGGAGGAACTCGGCACGCCCATCTTCGAGCGGCTGCCGCGTGGCATGCGGCTCACCACGGCGGGCGAGCTGTTCATCCGCTATGTGCGCGGCCGATCGGCCGAACTCGATCGCGTGCGCTCGGAGATCGAGGAACTCAAGGGCCTGCGGCGCGGCACGGTGCGGCTGGTGGCCAGCCAGGCGCTGGCCCCGCGCTTCCTGCCGTCGGCCATCCAGGCCTTTCGCGAGAGCCATCCGCTGGTGGCCTTCGAAGCCCGCATCGGGGACCACGTCCAGGCCGCCGATGCGCTGCGCAGCTTCGAGACCGATCTGGCGCTGGTATTCAACCTCGCACCGGAGGCCGACATCGAGCGTGCCGCCGCACTGGAACAGCGGCTGATGGCCATCATGCATGCGCGGCACCCGCTTGCGCAGGCGCCCGGCCTGCGGCTGCGCGACTGCGCCGACTATCCGGTGGTGCTGCCGAACCGCGACACGGGCGGGCGGCAGCTGCTGGAGCGCTTTCTTGCGCGCAGCTCGATCCGCATGCCGGCGATGGTCGAGAGCAACAGCTTCGAGTTCCTGCGCGGCTGCCTGCTCGACCGGCAGTCGATCTCGTTCCAGATGGCGATCGGTGCGCCGACGGACGACAGGGACTTCGTCGCGCGCGAGATCGAAGACCGGGGCTTTCCGCGCGGCGAGCTGGTGCTTGCCAGTTTGCGCGGACGTCAGCTTCCGGTCATCGCGTACGCGTTCGCGGAGTTCCTGCGCAAGCGGCTCGCCCAGACCCGCACGGACTGACCAGTCGCGGCGCCTGCCGGCATCAGCGCGTTGACGATGCCTTCCCCGCGTGCCGCGCCAGATGCACCTGGTGCAGCGTGATCTTGCGCACCTCGGCCTGGCTGGTCTCGATGTGGGCGCGCAGCAGCATCGCGGCCTGGTCGCCGCGGTTCGCGCGCACGGCCTTCAATATCTTCGCGTGCTCGTCGTAGGTGGCGTCGATGCGCGGCTGCTTGGTGAAGTCGAGCCGGCGGATGATGCGGATGCGGTCGGTCACGTCGCCGTGCACGCGCGCCATCTCGGCATTGCCGGCGGCCGCCACCAGCGAGCAGTGGAAGGCCTCGTCCCACTGCGCCACCTGGGCCATGTCGGTGCTGCGCTGCGCCGCGGGCACGAGCCAGATGTCGGCCAGCGTGTCGAGCATGCCGCGGTCGATGTGGCGGTCGGTCTCGCACAGGCGGTGCACCGCGGTGGTCTCCAGCACCATGCGCAGGTCGTAGAGCTGCTCGAACTGATCGAAGTCGAAGGGCAGCACGCGCCAGCCGCTGCGGAAGAGCACCTCGACGAAGCCCTCCTGCTGCAGCCTGAAGAGCGCCTGCCGCACCGGCGTGCGCGACACGCCGAGGCGGTCGCTGATCTCGCCTTCGGTGAAGCGGTCGCCGGGCACGAGGATGAAGTCGGCCACGTCGCGCTTGAGCTGCGCGTAGACCTCGTCGGCACGCGTGCGGAAGGCGGACGCGTCGGTGGCGGCTGGAGCGGAGGCTTCTGGGCGGGGGCGAACGGTGGACACGGATTGGATGTTAGTCGCTGGCGCGTTCGGCCATGGTCATGGTCATTGCTGCTGCCTGTTCTTCAGCGCCGCGACGAGCGCGGGGCCCGGCGCCGTCCAGCCGACGATGGCGCCCTGCGCGCGCACCATGTCCAGCGTCGCCGCCTTGAAGGCGGGAAAGTAGCTCTCGGTGCAGTCCTCGAGCAGCAGGCAGTCGTAGCCGCGGTCGTTGGCTTCGCGCATGCTGGTCTGCACGCAGACCTCGGTCGTGACGCCGCCGAACAGCAGATGCGTGATGCCGCGCGCCTGCAGCAGCTCGTGCAGGCCGGTGGCGTAGAACGCGCCCTTGCCCGGCTTGTCGATCACGATCTCGCCCTCGACCGGCGCGAGCGCCTCGATGATTTGGTTGCCCGGCTCGCCCGCCACGAGGATGCGGCCCATCGGCCCTTCGTCGCCGATGCGCAGCATGGGGTTGCCGCGGTTGCGCTTGGCGGGTGGGCAATCGGAAAGATCGGCCTTGTGCGCCTCGCGCGTGTGCACCACGAGGCCGCCCGACTCCCGCCATGCCTCCAGCACGGTCCTGGTCGCGGGCACGATGGCTTCGAGCAGCGACACGTCGTTGCCCAGCGTCTCGCCGAAGCCGCCGGGCTCGATGAAGTCGCGCTGCATGTCGATCAGCACGAGCGCAGTGTGCGAGATGTCGAATTCGTAGGGGAATGGGTTGGCTTGTTCTATGCGCATGCTGGTTCTCAAGAATGTGCCGGCCAACGACGGCCCTCGCCCCACGACTGAGCCCGGCGGGCGGCGCGGCGCGGTCGCCCCCTCTGTGCCGCCGAGGAGCGCAGCGTTTCGCGGACAAGGGCTTGCAGCTGTTTGAGCGAAGCGAGTTCTGCGAGACCCCGCGAAACGGGAGCACCGCAGGGCAGCCGCGAAGCGGCCGGCATCGTGGGGGCGGCCGGGCCGTGCCGCTCGCCGGGCGGAGCCGAAAAAGCAGGAAGAGCATTCATGCAGCCACCTAGTGATGCCCACCGCCCATGTGCGCCCCGATCACATGACGCTCGGCGCCAGCAGCCGATGTCTCGAACACGATCCGCCCCTCGCTCATCACGACGATGCGATCCGCCAGTTCGAGCAGCTCGTCGAGGTCCTCGCTGATGAGAAGGACAGCTCCGCCCTTCTCCCGCACCTGCACGATGCGCGAATGGATCTCCGCGACCGCCGCGAAGTCCAGCCCGAACACCGGGTTCGCCGCGATCAGCACATTGATGTCGCCCGCCAGCTCTCGCGCCAGCACCGCGCGCTGCACGTTGCCGCCAGAAAGGCTGCGGATCGGCGCGCCCTCGCCCCGCGTCTTCACGCCGTACTCGGCGATCCACTCGCGCGCCCTGCTGCGCCAGTAGGGAAAGTTCAGCACGCCCGCGCGCGACAGCGGCGGCCGGTCGAAGTCGCGCAGCGCCATGTTCTCCGCGACGCTCAGATCGCCGACGCATGCGTTGCGCAGCGGCTCCTCCGGCAGGCTGCGCACCTTGAGTTCCCGGTTCTCGGCGCGGCGCGCGGCGTAGGGCTGCCCCATCACGCTGACCTTGCCGGCCAGGCGAGGGCGCTGCCCGACGAGCGCTTCGACCAGCTCGCGCTGCCCGTTGCCGGAGACGCCCGCCACGCCGAGAATCTCCCCGGCACGGACCGACAGGCTCAGCCCGTGCAGCGCCAGCGTTCCGCGATCGCCCTGCGCCTGCAGTCCTTCGACCTGCAGAGCCACCGGCGCACCCGTCGACACGGCCCTTCTCGCGACCGCAGCCTGCGCCGGCGAAGCTGCAGCCTGCTCGCCGCCCATCATGGCCTGCGCCAGCTGCGCCGGACTGGTATCGGCCACGCGGCAATGGTGCACCGCCTTGCCGCGCCTGAGCACCGTCACGCTGTCGGCGTACGACATCACCTCGCGGAACTTGTGCGTGATGATCAGCACCGTGCACAGCCCGCTGCGCGCGAACTCGCGCACGTGGCCGAGCACCTCGTCGGCCTCCTGCGGCGTGAGCACCGAGGTCGGCTCGTCGAGGATCAGGAGGCGCGGCTTCAGGTACAGCTGCTTGAGCAGCTCCAGCTTCTGCTTCTCGCCGGCCGCAAGCTCCGAAGGCCGCACGTCGAGATCGAGGCTGAACGGCGTGGTCGCCAGGAAGGCCTCCAGCTCCGCGCGCTTGCTCTTCCAGTCGATGACCGCGGGCGTCTTGCCGCCGGCAAGCAGCAGGTTCTCGGCCACCGTCATCCCAGGTGCCAGCGTGAAGTGCTGGTAGACCATGCCGATGCCCAGCGCGCGCGCCACGATCGGGTTGGCGATGTCCTGTTCGCGCCCGTCGATCAGGATGCTGCCCTCCTCCGCGCGCTGGAAGCCGGCCACGCACTTCACCAGCGTGCTCTTGCCCGCGCCGTTCTCGCCGAGCAGCGCGTGCACCGTGCCGGGCTCGACGTGCATCGTCACGCGGTCCATCGCCGTGAAGTCGCCGAAGCGCTTTGTGAGCTCGTAGGTGTCGAGCGCGAGCGCGCCGCTGCCCACCGGCAGGCCGCCGATGGCACGGGGGGAGGAAGACGCGGCGCCCATCGCGGTCAGCCGAGCGCGGCCAGCAGCGCCTGCGATGTGGCGTGCGCGCCGAACACGCCGCCCTGCATCGTGATCATCTTCAGCGCGGCGAGGTGGTTGCCGTAGTCCGTGGCGGCCGTGCAGTCGGACAGCAGCAGGCACTCGAAGCCGCGGTCGTTGGCATCGCGCATGGTGGTGTGCACGCACACGTCGGTGGTGATGCCCGCGAGGATGATGTTCTCGATGCCGCGCGTGCGAAGGATCAGCTCGAGGTCGGTCGCGTAGAACGAGCCCTTGCCGGGCTTGTCGATGATCACCTCGCCCGGCAGCGGTGCCAGCTCCGGAATGATCTCCCAGCCCGGCTCGCCGCGCACCAGGATGCGCCCGCAGGGCCCGTCGTCGCCGATGCCCACGCCGTTCGCGCCGATCTGCCGCGAGCGCCATCGCTTGTTGGCCGGCAGGTCGCCGAGGTCGGGCCGGTGGCCCTCGCGCGTATGGATGATGTGATAGCCCAGCGGCCGCAGCGCCGCCAGCGTGCGCGCGATCGGCTGGATCGGCGCCTGCACCAGCGACAGGTCGTAGCCCATCACGTCGACATACCCGCCCTTGCCGCAGAAGTCGGTCTGCATGTCGATGACGATGAGCGCGGTGTTGTCGGGGCGCAGCGCGCCGTTGTAGGGCCAGGCGTAGGGCTCGGCGGCGACGTGGCGTTCGGTGGTATTGGCGATGGAAGTGGTCATGGGTTCATCCTGCGTAATTGCGCTGCGGCGGCGCGAAGCCGCAACTCGTACCGTCGGTCACCTTCACCTCGGCGCTCCACGGCAGCCTGTAGGTGCCGGCGGCCATGTCGTGCATGTAGGTGTAGGGGCAATCCTGCGCGCCGCCCTTCACCGCGACGTATCCGCGGTGGTAGAGCTGGTAGATGTTGTTCTCCACACCCCAGCCCGTGCGGGCCTCGCGCACGAGGTCGGGGCGCAGTTCGGCGGTGATGATCTCGTCGACGCGGCCGCCGCCCTCGACCAGCACCGTGCCGTCGAAGTTGCAGAACATGCCCTCGCCCATCGAGTCGAAGCTGCCGTCGCTGCCGCACAGGCACACGCTCGCGGTGTAGGCGAGATTGCAGAAGGCGTTGGCCTGGTTGGTGATCTTCCAGGCGTGGCGGATGGGCGCGGTGTAGCCGGCGGTGCGCAGGATGATGTCCGCACCCTTGTACGCGGCCTCGCGCGCCATCTCGGGGAACATGCCGTCATGGCAGATGATGAGCGAGAGCTTGCTGCCGTTGGGTCCATCGCATACCGGAATGCCGAGGTTGCCGGGCTCCCATGGCTCGACCGGCACCCACGGGTGCAGCTTGCGGTAGTAGAGCCTGATCTCGCCATGGTCGTCGATGATCAGGCCGCTGTTGTACGGGTTGCCGCCGGGGTTGGCCTCCATGATGGAGAAGCAACCCCAGATGCGGTGTTCGATGCAGGCACCCCTGAAGGCCGACACTTCCGGGCCGTCGAGCGTGCACATGATCTCCGGGTTGGTGTCCATCGAGAGCCCGTGCAGCGCGTACTCCGGGAACACCACCAGGTCCATGGTCGACTGGTTGCGGCGCGCCTTGCCCACCATCTCGCAGATGCGCTGCGCTTGTGCGCGGAGATCGGCCGGTGTCTTCACGTTCGGCAACTGCAGCTGCACGAGCCCGACGACGACGCCGTGCGGCGATTTGTTGAGGCCTCCGAGACCGCTCATGAGGTTCAGCTCCTTGTCGATGAAAGTTCGCCGGGGCTGCCGGCGGCGGCGCTGCCCGGCCTGCAGGTGAGCACGAGGATCACCAGCGTGAGCACATAGGGCACGGTGTTGAAGAGGTGGTAGCCCCAGCCGATGCCGATGGACTGCAGCGCCGGCCCGATGGCTCCGGCGCCGCCGAAGAGCAGCGCGGCGCCCACGCAGCGCAGCGGGCTCCAGCGCGCGAAGATCACCAGCGCCACCGCGATCAAACCCTGGCCGCTGGAGATGCCCTCGTTCCAGCTGCCCGGATAGAAGAGCGTGAGCGATGCACCGCCCAGCCCCGCGATGAAGCCGCCCGCCGTGGTGGCCGCGATGCGCAGGCCCGAGACCGAGTAGCCGAGCGCACGAGTCGCCTGCGCCGAGTCGCCTGCCATGCGCACCAGCAGACCGGCGCGCGTACGGGCGAAGCCCCACCACAGCAGCACCGCGAGCGCCACGCCCACTGGCACCAGCGCATTGAGCTGCAGGGCCGAACGCACGACGGGGTTGTCGCTCCAGAAGCCCAGCGGGATCGCCGGGATCTGCGGCGCCTGCGGCTGGATCAGCGGCTTGCCGAGGTAGAACGCGAGCCCCGTGCCGAGCAGCATCAGCGCGATGCCGGTCGCCACGTCGTTCACACGGTCGAGCGAACACAGCAGCCCGTGCAGCAGCGCGAGCGCGGCGCCGGCCACCGCGCCGATCAGCACGCCGAGCCACGCGGAGTCGGTGAGGTACGCGCCGCCGAAGGCCGCCATGGCCGACAGCACCAGCACGCCTTCGAGGCCGAGGTTGATGCGGCCCGACTTCTCGGTGAGGCACTCGCCCAGGCTCACGAAGAGGAAGGGCGCACCCACGCGCAGCGCACCGCCGACGATGCCTGCGATCAGCGCGATCCACTGGTCGGCGGTCATGTGTAGCTCCTTGCCTCGGGCAGCATGCGGTCGCCGAACTTCTTCCAGTTGACCGTGCGCAGGCCCTCGCTCGCAAGGATCAGCACGAAGGCGATGCCCTGCAGCACCAGCACCGACGCATCGGGCAGGCCGAGCCGCCGCTGCAGCAGGCTGCCCGCCGCGCCGAAGCCGCCGAACAGGATGGCCACCGGCACGATGGCCACAGGGTTGTGCCGCGCGATGAAAGAAACGAGGATGCCCGCGTAGCCATAGCCCGCGATCAACGAGGCGTTCGCATTGGTGTGCACTGCCGCCACCTCGATGGCGCCCGCGAGCCCCGCGCATGCGCCGCCGAGCCCGCAGGCCGAAAGAATCAGCCGCGTGGCCGGCAGCCCCACGAGCTGCGCGGTGCGCGGATTGCCGCCCACCACCCGCACCGAGAAACCCGAAGCCGTGGCGCGCAGCCACCAGCCGAGGCCCAGGCAGGCCACCACGCCGACCACCAGGCCCCAATGCACGTCGGAGCCGCCGATTCCGCCGATCAGCAGCCCGTCGTTCAGCGCGTAGGTCGACGGCTTGTTGAGGCTGGCCGGATCGCGCAGCGGCCCTTCGACCAGGTGCTTGAAGACGCCGATGGCGATGTAGGCCAAGAGCAGGCTGCTGATGGTCTCGTTGATGCCGCGGTACTGGCGCAGCCAGCCCGCGAGCACGATCCACAGCGCGCCGATGACGGCGCCCGCGATGCAGACGATCGCCGTGCTGACGGCGTTGCCGGGCAGCGGCACCGCATGCGCCAGGGCTGCGCAGGCCAGCCCGCCCAGCACCAGCGCGCCCTCGCCGCCGATCACGATGAGGCCCGCGCGCGCGGGCAGCGCCACGCACAGCGCGGTCAGCATCAGCGGAGCAGCGCGCTGCAGCGTGTTCTGCCACGAGAACCAGTCGCCGAACGCGCCCTTGAACAGCGTGGCCCACACCTCCGCCGCGTCGATGCCGGCGAAGGCCACCACCAGCCCGAACAGCAGCAGCGCCGCCGCGATGGCGAACACCGGCAGGGAGAACTCCTTGAGGACACTGCGCATGATGAGGTTTGCTTTCAGGCCAGGGCCGTCGCGGAACCGGCTTCGCCGGGCCGCTGACAGCGCCCTCTTGCAACGGGGGTGGGCGAAGCGCCGCGCGGTGCGCGAAGCCGGGGCGATGTCATCCGATGCTTCCCAGCACGCCTTCGACCAGGTAGTTCATCTTCTCGAGCTCCAGGTCGGTCTGCTTCAGGACCTTGCCCGCGGGCACGACGACCGCGCCCTTGTTGTCCTTGATGCCGTCCTTGAAGATGTCGAAGCTGCCCGCGATCATCTTCGCCTTGATCTCGTCGGCCTGCTTCTTCGCGGCGTCGGGCACCATGGGTCCGTAGGCCGACATCTTCACGTAGCCCTCCTTCAGGCCTCCGCGCAGGAAGTTGGGGTGCGGCTTGCCGGTCTGCGCGGCCTCGATGACGGTCTTGTAGGCGGTGAGCCAGTTCCACTCGGCGCCCGTGAGGTACGCATTGGGCGCCAGCTTGGCCTGGCTCGCGTGATAGCCGCAGACCATCTTGCCGCGCTTGGCGGCCGTCTCGACCACCACCTTGGGGCCGTCCACGTGCATGGTGAACACGTCGCAGCCCTGGTCGGCCAGGCTGTTGGTGGCCTCGGCCTCCTTCACCGCCATCGACCAGTCGCCCGTGAAGATCACGCTGCAGGTGATGTTCGGCTTGACCGAGCGCGCGCCGAGCGTGAAGGCGTTGATGTTGCGCAGCACCTGCGGGATGGGCTTGGCGGCGACGAAGGCGATCTTGTTGCTCTTCGTCATGTGCGCGGCGATCACGCCGTTGAGGTACTGGCACTCGTCGATGTAGCCGAAGAAGCTGCCGACGTTCTTCGGATGCTTGCCCTCGGTCCAGAGGCCGCCGCAGTGCGAGAAGCGCACGTCGGGGTTCTTGGGCGCCACCGCGAGGATGTGCGGATCGAAGTAGCCGAACGAGGTGGGAAAGAGCAGGCCCGCGCCGTCCTGCGAGATCATGCCGGTCATGGTCTTCTGCACCGCGGCGGTCTCGGGCACGTTCTCTTCCTCGACCACCTTCACGCCGGGCAGCTTCTTGATCTCGGCGGCGGCCATGGCGTGCGCCTGGTTGTAGCCGTAGTCGTCGCGCGCGCCGACGTAGATCACGCCGACGGTGAGCGGCTTGGGCTTGGCCTGCGCGGCGGCAAGCGCACTCCAGCTTCCGAGGCTGCCGGCGGTGCCCAGCGCGGCAAGTGTCTTGAGCGAATCGCGGCGATTGAGATGGCGGGTCATGGCGTTCTCCGTTACAGGTTGGGGTGCAAAAAACGTGCCCTTGCGAGGGCTCAGCCGAGCAGGCTCACGTGGGCGGCGACCACGCGCCAGCCCTCGTGCGTGCGCATCCAGGTCTGGCTCTGGCGGCCGGTCTGGAAGCTGCCCTCGCGGCGGAATTCGACGTTCGCGGTCGCGAAGTCGCGGCCGTAGGTGGTGATGACGGTGCGCAGCAGCTCGCGCGGCGGGCTCTGCACGGGCAGCGAGGCGCGGAAGGCCGCGATGTCGGCGTGGCCGTAGTGGTTCTCCGAGAAGCCGTAGCGCAGGGTGTGCGGGCTGTCCCAGAACAGCTCGTCGAGCGTCGCGCGGTCGTTGCCGATGAGCGCCGCCTCGTAGCGCGCGAACACGGCCTGCACTTCGGCGAGCACCTCGGGAATGTTGATCTCGGGCGTCATGACCCATCCTTTCCGGAAATACCGCGGAACCGGCTTTGCCGGGCCGCTGGTACTGCCCCTGCAAGTGGGAAGGCGCGAGCGACACGAGGTGCACGAAGACTGGAGGTGGGTTTCATGCTACCTGCGGACCTCGCGTTGGAAGATGTCGAGGCTGAGCTTCTTCATCGCGACGAAGCTTTCGGTGCTGAGCGTGTCGACGGTGCGCGGGCGCACGTCGCCGTAGCGCAGGATCTCGGCCACTCTCGTGGGCCGCTTGGTCAGCAGCAGCACCTCGTCGGCGAGGTACACCGCCTCCTCGAGATCGTGCGACACCAGCAGCATCGTGGTGCCGGTCTGCATGAAGACCTCCTGGAGCTTCTCGCGGATAAAGAGCGTCATCTCGAAGTCGAGCGCCGAGAAGGGCTCGTCGAGAAACAGCACCTCGGGGTTGGGCGCGAGCGCACGCATGATCGACGCGGTCTGCTGCTGGCCGCCCGAGAGTTCGTACGGGTAGCGTGCGAGGTCGAACTTCACGTCGAAGGAAGCCACCAGCTCCTCCATGCGCCGGTCGACCTCGGCCTTGCTGCGCCCTTCGAGCTTCAGCGGATAGGCGATGTTGTCGATGGTGCGCATCCACGGGAACATCGCCTCGCGGTAGTTCTGGAACACGTAGCCGATCTTGGTGTCCTTGCGCTGCTTGCCGTCGAACAGGATCTCGCCCGAGTCGATGGGAATGAGCCCCGCGATCATGTTGATGAGCGTGGACTTGCCGCAGCCGTTGGGGCCGAACACCGAGACGATCGCGTGCTTCGGGATGTCGAGGTCGAAGTTGTCGTACAGCGGCCAGCCCGCGAAGTACTTGGTGAGCCCGCGGATGGTGATGTGCGTGCCCGCCGGGCCGGGTTTGAAGGCCGGCTTCGGAACGTCGGCGTACACCGGGCCGTTGACGACGATGTCCTGAGTGGCTTTCATCTTCCGCTCCAGTGCACGATGCGGCGTTCTGCGACCAGGAAGAGGATGTTGAGCGCATAGCCCAGCGCACCCGCCGAAAGGATCGCCGCGTACATGCTCTTCACGTTGAGCACCTGCTGCGCGTCGATGATCCGGTGGCCCAGCCCGGTGTCGGAGCCGATGAACATCTCGGCCACGATGACGATCACCAGCGCCATCGACACCGCAGAGCGCAGGCCCACGAAGCTGGGCTGCAGGCTTTCCCACACCAGCACGTCCTTGAAGATCTGCCAGCGCGAGGCGCCCATGACGCGCGCCGCCATCACCCGCTGCTTGCGTGCGTTGATGACGCCGTAGGCGCTGTTGAACACCACGATGAGCAGCGCGCCGAAGGCCGCGATGGCCACCTTGTTGACGTCGCTCACGCCGAAGATCAGCAGGAACAGCGGAATGAGCGCCGACGACGGCGTGGAGCGGAAGAAGTCGATCAGGAACTCCACGCTGCGGTAGGCCTTCTCGTTGCTGCCCAGCAGCACGCCCAGCGGCACGCCGACGACCGCCGCGATGACGAAGGCCTGCACGGTGCGCCACACGGTCATGGCGAAGTCGGTGAGCAGCGGTCCGCCGGCCAGGCCGGTGACGAGCGCGGAGACGGTGTCGGCGGGCGTGGGCAGCAGGATCGGCTTGATGAAGCCGAGCCGCACCACCAGGTCCCACACGATGAACAGCACCACCGGACCGATGAAGGGCAGCATGCGGTCGCGCAGCGGCGGCTTCGGCGCAGCGGTGGCCGTGCCGGCCGGCGGGGTCCACGGCGCGGCCGTGGTCGAGCTTGCGTCGGCCATGGTCGTCAGGCCTTGTAGAGCAGGCCGTCCACCGCCACCTTCTTCTCGAAGATGCCTTTCTCGGTGAACAGGTCGTAGAACTTCTGGAAGTACGCGACGTCGCTCGGCTTGAACTCGTTGTAGGGCATGTACGACGCGAGCGGCACCTCGGCGGTGAGCTTGCCCTCGATGGCGGTGTAGCCCTTCATGAACTGGCGCGCCTCGTCGGGTTTGCTGCGCACCAGCTCCACGCCGCGTGCATAGGCGGCGATGTACTTCTTCGCGACCTCGGGGTTCTTCTTGATGAAGTCACTGGTGAGGCTGGCCGCGCCGCCATGCCACGGGGCCATCGGGTCGCCGAGAATGTATTTGGCGACCACGCCGGCCTCGACGACACGCGTGGTGCCGTTCATGCGGCCCACGGTGCCGGTGGGCTCCAGCGTGTAGCAGGCGTCGACCTGGCCCGCGACCAGCGCGGCCACGTGCTGGCCGATGGGCAGCTCGCTCACGGTCGCGCCCTTGGCGCCCGCGCGCTCCAGCATGGTCTTGCACAGGGTGACGTTCTGGATGCCGGGGCCCGACGCGACCTTCTTGCCGGCCAGCTCGGCCACGCTCTTGACGGGGCTGTCCTTGGCGACGATGAATTCGTCGAGCACGTACTTCGCGTTGCTCGGATTGGTGCAGAAGATCTTGAACAGGCCGGGCTGTGCGATCTCGCCGATGGCGAGGTTGGCCGAGCCGGTGCCGTTGGCGCTGCCGTCGCAGCGGCCGGCGAGCATGCCTTCCATCACCTGCTGCGCACCGGCGAACTTCAGCGGCTCCACGTCGAGGCCTGCTTCCTTGAAGTAGCCCTTGTCGACCGCCGCGAAGAACGGCAGGCCCGCGGCCACGGGCCAGAAGCCGATGCGCAGCTTCGCAGCCGCGCCCTGCGCGCGCACGATGGCGGGCGCCGCCAGCACGGCCAGCCCCGCGGCGCCGGCCTGCAGCAGCTGGCGTCGCTGGCGTGCTGCGGGAGAGTTTTGTTGGATGCTCATCGGAACTCCTCTGATCAGTTGGAACTCGGGGTGGCGCGGCTCGCGACGTAGGCGCGCCAGCCGCCGTGATGGGTCACGTCCTGCGCGCCGGCCAGCGCATGGCCTTCGCAGATGAATCCCTTCACCCAGCTGCCGTCGGCCAGCTCGACGCTGCCGAGGCCCAGCGGTGGCGGGATGAGCGCGAGGAAGCTGCCGACCTGCGCGAGCGGCACGGCCCACACCTCCAGCGCGATGGCGGCGCCTTCATCGCCTTCGGCCACGCGCCGCAGTCCGGGCTTGGGCGGCACGGTGCCCGGCAGCGCGTGGAGCCTGTAGGCCGGCGTGGTGGTGGTGGCGCGCATCAACGTGGCGCCGCGCTCGGTCAGCTGGCTGTTGAGCGGCATGCCCGAGAGATGCGCGCCGACGACGGCGATCGGCAGGGTGCCGGCGTCCGGCGCCGCGAGCCCCGGAATGGCGCGCGGCGGCGGCAGAGGCTGGCCTGTCGCGCCTTGCGCAAGGCCGGTGGCATGGTGAAAGCGCTGGCCCAGCTCGGCCAGCGCGAGGTCGCTGCCGCAGGGGCCGATCAGCGTGATGCCGAAGGGCAGGCCGTCCGCGCGCAGGCTGCTGGGCACCGAGAGCGCTGCGTAGTCGAGCAGGTTGACGAAGTTGGTGTAGGCGCCGAGGTTGCGGTTGAGCGCGACCGGATCGGCGCGCATCTGCTCGCGCGTGTAGTGCGTGGGCGCGGTGGGCACGAGCAGCAGGTCGATGTCGCGCCACATCGGCTCGACCTTCTGCGCGATGGCGCGCAGCCGCGCCTGGGCCTCGAACACGTCGGCGGCGTCGTACTGGCGGCCGCTCGCGAGGATGCCGCGCACGGGCTCGACGACGTCGTCGGCGTGCGCGTCGAAGAACTCGCGCACCGCGGCGTAGCGCTCGGCGACCAGGGCGCTCTCGTAGAGCATCCCGGCGGCTTCCGCGAGCGGCGCATAGGCGATGGTGACGGGCGTGCCGCCCATCGCGAGCAGCCGCGCGACCGCATCGCCGAAGGCCTGCTCGGCGGCGGCGTCGCCGAAGAAGCTCAGCCGGTCGGGCACGCCGAAGCGGAAGCGCGCGGGCAGCGGCTCGCGGCGCAGGTCGATGTCTCTCGAATATGGATCGCGCGCGTCGTGGCCCGCGGCTGCGAGCAGCACGTCGACCGCGGTGGCGACGGTGCGCGCGAAGATGGAGACGCAGTCGGCGCTCTGTGCAGCGGGCACCACGCCGAAGGCGCTCAGCAGACCGCGCGAGGGCTTGAGGCCGACGATGTTGTTGAGCCCGGCCGGCACGCGGCCGGAGCCGGCGGTGTCGGTGCCCAGGGCGAAGTCGACCTCGCCCGTGGCCACGACGTAGGCCGATCCCGAACTGGAGCCGCCCGACACGTAGCGCGCGTCGAAGGCGTTGGGCACCTCGCCATAGGGAGAGCGCGTGCCGTTCAGTCCGCAGGCGAACTGGTCGAGATTGGTCTTGCCGGCCAGCGATGCACCGGCTTCGAGCAGGCGCTGCACCGCGCCCGCATGCACTTCGGGCAGGCGCTCGAAGGCCGGGCAGGCGGCGGTGGTGGGCACGCCGGCCACGTCGATGTTGTCCTTGACCGCGAAGCGCAGCCCCGCGAGCGGCAGGGCGAAATCCAGCGCCACCGCGGCGTGCGTGTGCGCCAGGGGCGAGGCGAACCTGGCGATCCAGGCGGCGTCTGGCGTTCCGCTTTTCGGGTTTTCTTCGTGCACCATCTTCAGGCATCCAAACATGTGTACAAGTTGAGATGCAAGCGGCATGCCAGCGCAAGTGCACTTTGGTGCGGATCGGAACGATGTCGGGGATTTACTCCCTCTCCCCTTGGGGAAAGGGTTGGGGCGAGGGCAGGTGCGCAGAATGAAGCGCGGCTTCTATCCGGAGGCCGTCACCCTCACCCCGGCCCTCTCCCCCAGGGGAGAGGGAGCAGGAAGCTCAGCTCTTCCTAGCGTCGCGGTAGAGCTTCTCGACCTTGGGCAGGTTCGCCTCGAGCTTCGCGATGCGATCCGGCCCGCTGGGGTGCGTCGACAGGAAGCTCAGGCCGCCCTGGTTCTTCGACGCCGTGGCCATCTTCTGCCACAGCGACACCGACGCCTTCGGGTCGTAGCCCGCGCGCGCCGCGAGTTCGAGTCCCACGAGGTCGGCCTCGGTCTCGTCGCTGCGGCTGAACTTGAGCGTGAGCAGCTGCGTGCCGGCGCGCGCTGCCAGGTCGCCCACCTGCCCCCATCCGAGCAGCTGCGCACCGATCGAGAGCGCCGCGCCCGTGCCCGCGCTCTTGGCCAGGCGGGCGCGTGCGTGCTCGCGCAGGGCGTGGGCCATCTCGTGGCCCATCACCATCGCGACCTCGTCGTCGGTGAGCTTGAGCTGATCGAGGATGCCGGTGAAGAAGGCGATCTTGCCGCCGGGCATGCAGAAGGCGTTGATCTGCTTGCTGCCGATCAGGTTGACCTCCCACTTCCAGTCGCGCGCGCGTGCGTTCCACGGCGTCGCGAACGGGATGAGCCGCGCGGCGATGGCCCGCAGGCGCTGCAGCTGCGGATTGCCGTCGCCCGCGAGCGCCCCCTTGGCGCGGGCTTGCGCGAGCAGCTGGCCGTACTGCTGCACGCCGGCCGTCTCGACCTGCTCGACCGGCACGATGTTTCGCGCCACCGAGGCCTTGCCCACGTCGACCTGCGCGAGGGCGGGCTTCGCGAGCACCGCCCCGGCCGCCGCCAGCAGGAAGGCGCGCCGCGGATTCCACGCGGAAGCCACGGAAGGAACTGGAACGGCGGAAAAGGGGCGATCGCATCGTGTGCACATAGGAGCGGGATGATAGGAACAAATGAAGACAAGAAGCCCGGGAACCCGGGCCGTCGCTCATGGACAATCCGGGGCACATGTCCGCCTCGCCCGCAGAAACCCCCACGCCCCTCTCACCGCCCTGGCGCGACGCGCTGAAGGTCTACCTGGAACCCGCCACCCTGCGCATGCTGGCGCTGGGCTTCTCGGCCGGGCTGCCGCTGCTGCTGGTGCTGGGCACGCTGAGCTTCCGCCTGCGCGAGGCCGGCATCGACCGCACCACCATCGGCTACCTGAGCTGGGTCGGGCTGGCCTACGGCTTCAAGTGGGTCTGGGCGCCGCTGGTCGACCGGATGCCGCTGCCGCCGCTCACCACCTTGCTGGGGCGCCGCCGCGGCTGGCTGCTGCTGGCGCAGTGCATGGTCGTCGCGGGACTGGCGGGCATGGCGGTCAACGACCCGCGCCACGGGCTCACGCCGCTGGTCTGGTGCGCGCTGCTGGTGGCCTTCGGCTCTGCCACGCAGGACATCGCGCTCGACGCCTTCCGCATCGAATCGGCCGAGCCGCGCAAGCAGGCCGCGCTGGCCGCCGCCTACCAGACGGGCTACCGGCTCGCGATGATCTGGGCCGGCGCCGGCGTGCTGTGGGTCGCGGCCTGGGCCGAGGTGGCGCCCGCTGCAGCAGCGGCGGCAGCCACGGGTGCCGCGGCCTACCAGAACGGCGCCTGGAAGACGGCCTACCTGGTCATGGCCGCCTCGATGGCCGTCGGCGTGGTCACGGTACTGCTGTCGCCCGAGCCGGTGCCCGGCGCGCCGCCCAAGGCCCGCAGCGCCGCCGAGTGGCTGCGCAACGTGCTGGTCGAGCCCTTTGCCGATTTCATCCGCCGCTACAAGTGGCAGGCCGTGCTGATCCTCTCGCTGATCGCCATCTACCGCATCAGCGACGTGGTGATGGGCATCATGGCCAACCCGTTCTACGTGGACATGGGCTTCACCAAGGACGAGGTGGCCTCCGTCAGCAAGATCTACGGCGTGATCATGACGCTGGTGGGCGCCTTCGTCGGCGGCGTGCTGTCGATGCGCCTGGGCGTGATGCGCGTGCTGATGATGGGCGCCGTGCTCAGCGCGGCCAGCAACCTGCTCTTCGCCTGGCTGGCCACGCGCGGGCACGACCTGACGGCGCTGATCGCGGTGGTTTCGGCCGACAACCTGGCCGGCGGCATCGCCTCGGCGGCCTTCATAGCCTACCTGTCGAGCCTCACCAACATCAGCTACTCCGCCACGCAGTACGCCCTGTTCAGCTCGCTGATGCTGCTGCTGCCGAAGTTCCTGGCCGGCTACTCGGGCGCCTTCGTGGACGCCTACGGCTACAGCAGCTTCTTCGTCGGCACCGCCCTGCTGGGCGCTCCGGTGCTGGTTCTGGTGGCGCTGGCCTCGCGGCTGACGGCGACCGCAAGCCCCCAGGAGCGCCGATAGCGCCCGGCCGTATAGGAAACGGCCGACGCCGCGCCGGCCGCGCTGCTGTTAGGCTGTACCGGTATACATTCGTTTCTTTCAATATCCTTTCCTTCCCGTCGCGCCCCTGCCGTACGCCGCGCGCCGACCGACAGCCCAACACCCCTACAAGATCGTGCCGTCCAGAATCTCTCCTCTTCAGATAAGCGCCTACACGGCCACCAGCGCCGTCGGTGTCGGCAAGGAAGCGCTGGCCGACGCGCTCGCGCAGTCGCGCAGCGGGCTGCGCGCCAACGACTTCGGCGACGCGCCGCTGCCCACCTGGATCGGCCGCGTCGACGGGCTCGAGGAGGCCCGGCTGCCCGAGCCGCTCGCGCAATGGGACTGCCGCAACAACCGGCTGGCCTGGGTGGGCCTGCAGGCCGACGGCTTCATCGAGGCCGTGGCCGCGGCGCGCGAGAAGTACGGCGCCTCGCGCATCGCGCTCGTGCTGGGCACCTCCACCGCCAGCATCGGCGAGACCGAGCTGGCCTACACCCAGCTCGACGAGCAGGGCATGTTCCCGCCCTACCAGCGCCGCGCGGCAGTGCACACGCCGCACTCGCTGGCCATGTTCACGCAGCAGCTGCTGGGCATCAGCGGGCCCAGCGAGACGATCTCCACCGCCTGCTCCTCCAGCGCCAAGGTGTTCGCGTCGGCCGAGCGGCTGATCCGCCTGGGCCTGGCCGACGCGGCCGTGGTCGGCGGGGCCGACACGCTGTGCGGCAGCGTACTGTTCGGCTTCAACTCGCTCGAGCTCGTGTCCACCGAGCCGTGCCGCCCCTTCGATGCCGACCGCAAGGGCATCAGCCTGGGCGAGGCCGCGGGCTTCGCGCTGGTGGAGCGCGTGCAGGCCGGCGCCGACGCGTCGCCGCTGCTCCTGCTGGGCTACGGCGAGGCGAGCGACGCGCACCACATGTCGACGCCGCACCCCGAGGGACTGGGCGCCGAGCGCGCGCTCGACGATGCGCTGGCGCGCGCCGGCCTCGCGCCCGAGGCGATCGACTACATCAACATGCACGGCACCGCGAGCCAGAAGAACGACGAGGTCGAGGGCGCGCTGGTGGCGCGCCGCTTCCCGGCGCGCACGCACGCCAGCTCGACCAAGGGCTTCATGGGCCACACGCTGGGCGCCGCGGGCATCGTCGAGGCCGTCATCAGCCTGCTGGCCATCGAGCGCGGCCTGATGCCCGGCACCGTCAACACGAAGACGCTGGACGAGGGCTTCGGCCCGCAGATCCGGCTGGAGCCGGCGCGCGGCGAGGTGCGCTACGCACTGAGCAATTCCTTCGGCTTCGGCGGCAACAACTGCTCGCTGGTTTTCGGCAAGGCGCAAGCATGAAGCTCGCCCCCAGGCTCCGCGCACTCCGTGTCGCTCCTCCACCCCCCTTCCGGGGGCAACACCAGTGGCCCGGCAAAGCCGGTTCCCCGGTGTTCCGCGAGAAGGCAATCCAATGACAACCACGACAAGCGCGCCCACCCCCCCCACCCTCTACATCGAAGGCCCCGCCTTCTGGACTCCCACGCTGCCCGGCTGGGACGCCGCGCGTGCGGCCTTCCGCGGCGAAGGCGCGCTGGCCGATCCGCCAGTGAAGCGGCCCTCGCCGCAGGTGCTGGCCCCGGCCGAGCGCCGCCGCGCGCCCGACACGGTGGCGCTGGCGCTCGAGGTGGCCGCGGCGTCCCTCGCCGCCTCGGGCCGCAACGCGGCGGACGTGCCCTGCGTGTTCACCTCGGCGCATGGCGACCTGGCGATCAACGACTACATGTGCAGCACGCTCGCGAACGACCCGAAGATGCTGTCGCCCACGAAGTTCCACAACTCGGTGCACAACGCGGCCGTCGGCTACTGGACCATCGGCACCGGCTGCACGGCGGCGAGCAACGCGGTCTCGGCCTTCGAGCACAGCTTCGCCTCCGGCCTGCTGGAGGCGGCGGTGCAGTCCGCCTGCGACCAGGAACCGGTGCTGTTGGTGGGCTACGACGCGCCGTCGGTGGGCGCCGTGACCTCGGTCACCGACAGCCGAGGCCTGCTCGCGGTGGCGCTGGTCATCGCCAGCGAGCCCAGCGAGCGCACCGTGGCGGTGCTCGACTGGTCGCTCGCCAGCGAGGACGGCAAGGCGCCGGCGGCCACGCCGCCGCGCTCGGAAGCGGCGAAGTCGCTGGCCGAGATCAATCCCATGGCCCTGTCGCTGGGCCTCTTCGAATCGCTGGCCCATCTCGATGACGGCAGCGGCGACGGCGCGGGCACGCCGGTCGACCTGCCGGTTTCCGCGTCCCTGTCGCTGCGGCTGCAGTTGCGGCCGTTTGCGCGGGGCTGAGCCCACGGCCGCTGCAACCGGCGCTATGCTTTTCGCAGCACGGCCGGTTGACAGGGGTTGCCGAGGTTTACCCAACTTTACGGAGCGTTCAAGCCCGCTTGCTCCCGGTGTACGACCATGAAGCGCATGAGCACCCCCCAACTCCTGATGATCGAAGACGATGCCCGCCTGGCGCAGATGGTGGGCGAGTACCTGACGCAGTCGGGCTTCGCTTTCAACCATGCCGGCGACGGCGCCACCGGGCTCGAGCAGTTGCAGCAGCATGCGCCCGACCTGGTGATCCTCGACCTGATGCTGCCGGACACGGACGGCCTCGAGGTCTGCCGCCGCATCCGCGCGCTGCCCGGTCCGCTGTCGAAGGTGTCGGTGCTGATGCTCACGGCCAAAGGCGACCCGATGGACCGCATCATCGGCCTGGAGATCGGTGCCGACGACTACCTGCCCAAGCCCTTCGAGCCGCGCGAACTGCTCGCGCGCATCCGCGCCGTGCTGCGCCGCCGCTCCGAAAGCGCCACCGAGGCCGAGGCCTCGTCGGTGATGCGCTTCGGCACGCTGGAGATCGACCGCAACGCGCGCACCGTGTCGGTGGGCGGCGCGGTGGCCGACCTCACCTCCTACCAGTTCGACCTGCTGACCGCGATGGCCGAGCGCGCGGGCCGCGTGCTCACGCGCGACCAGATCATGGAAGCCGTGCGCGGGCGCGAACTCGAAGCCTTCGACCGCTCCATCGACGTGCACATGGGCCGCATCCGCGCCGCCATCGAGGTCGACGCGAAGAACCCCAAGCGCATCCTGACCGTGCGCGGCGTGGGCTACGTCTTCGCCAAGCAGCAGGACTGAAGCGGGAACGCAGGAAGGGTTCCGGCAGATGCTGCGCAACCTCTATTCGCGCCACCTCTACGTGCGCATCTGGCTCGCGGTGGTGGGCGGCGTGGTCATCCTCACGCTGATGGCCAACTGGATCGTGCGCGAGGCCGCCGAGGCCGAGCGCGAGCGGCTCGCACCGGTGCCGCGCAACGTGGTGGTGCTGGACGCCCAGGACAAGCCCATCGGCGCGGGCACCGCGCTGCGCGTGCCGGGCCAGGGCCTGGAGTTCGACGTGACGCTCAGCGACGGCAAGGCCATCACGCTGCGCGTGGCGCCGCGCGAACGGCCCACCGGCACCGGCGGCTTCGCGCCGTGGCGCACGCCCTTCGGGCTCGGCTGGATGATCGCGCTGGTGGGCGTGGCGGTGGCGCTGGGCGTGTACCCGATCGTGCGGCGCATCACGCAGCGGCTGGAGTCGCTGCAGCGCGGCGTGCAGCGCTGGGGCGAGGGCGACCTCTCGGTGCGCGTGACAGAAGAAGGGCAGGACGAAGTGGCTGATCTATCCAAACGATTCAACGCGTCGGCCGAACGCATCGAGCAGCTGGTGCGTTCGCACAAGTCGCTGCTGGCCAACGCATCGCACGAGCTGCGCTCGCCGCTCACCCGCATCCGCATGGGGCTGGAACTGATGGGCGAGCATCCGAGCCAGTCGGCGCGCGAGGAGATATCGCGCAACATCGGCGAGCTCGACCAGCTCATCGACGAGATCCTGCTGGCCAGCCGGCTCGACGCCAGGGAGGCCGACATGGGCACCATCGAGCCGGTCGACCTGACCGGCCTCGCGGCCGAGGAATGCTCGCAGGTCAACGCCGAACTCGACCTGGCCGAGGGCACCGACAACGCCAGCCTCACGGTGCCAGGCGTGTCGCGCCTGCTGCGCCGCGCCATCCGCAACCTGCTGGAGAACGCGCGCCGCTACGGCGCCGGCGAGATCGCGGTGGAACTCGGCAGCGCCAACGGCTATGCCACTGTGCGCGTGAACGACCGCGGCCCGGGCGTCCCGCCCGCCCTGCGCGAACGCATCTTCGAGCCCTTCTACCGCCTGCCCGGCGCCAGCGAGCGCAACGGCGGCGTGGGCCTGGGTCTGGCGCTGGTGAAGTCGATCGCCGAGCGGCACGGCGGCACCGTGCGCTGCGAGGACCGCCCCGGCGGCGGCGCCAGCTTCGTGATCCGCCTGCCGGCGGCCGCGCGCAGCCACTGACGACCCGTTCGCCGATCGTCCCTGCTCCATTCGGGGACGCCGCGGAGCCGGCTTCGCCGGGCCGCAGGCGTCGCCCCCGGTGAGGGGGTTGGCGCAGCGACACGAACTGCGTGAAGCCTGGGGGAGAGCCAGGTCAGGTTGGCTGCGGGGCGCCAACCTAAAATCCCGCCCCATGCAGAGATCGCACATCGTTCGGCCCGCGGCCATGTTCTGGGGGCTGGTGGTGTTCATGCCGGTCGGCGTCACCTATCTTTCGGCCATCGTGCTGCTGCTCACCATGCTGGTGGCAGGCGGCCTCGGCGAGCGCTATGCGCGGCTGCGCGCCAACCCGCTGTGGTGGCCGGTGATGGCCTACTTCGCATGGACCTTCATCGTGCTGGCCATCGGGCAGCACTATCCCGAGACCGGCTCCAACCTGTTCCACGGCATACGCATCGGCCTCACGATGCTGATGGCGATGGCGCTCACGCGCGAGGAGGCCGTCTGGGCGCTGCGCGGCTTCCTGCTGGTGGCGGCGCTGAACATCGTGCTGGTCATCGTCTTCTACGCGGTCGGCGGCTTCAACATCTGGTCGCCGCTGCGCGCGGTGGTGATGGAGGTGGGCAACAAGTCGATCAGCAATGCGCTGCTGTTCAGCGTGGTGGCCTCCACCGCCGCCGTATGGGGCATCGCGCAGATCGCCGCCCACAGGCCGCTGCGCGCCATTCCGGCCTTCGTGCTGATGCTCGGCCTGGGCCTGGTGGTGGCGCTGCCGCTGACCTCGCGCACCTCGGTGCTGGCGCTGCTGCTGGTGATCCCGGTGGTGTGCGTCCACCAGTGGCGCAACCACCTGAAGATGCTGGTGGGCGCGCTGGTGCTGGGTGCCGTGGTGATGGGCGCCGGGCTCTACCAGCTGCCGCAGCTGCAGCACAAGGTCGAAGTGGGTGTGCAGGAACTCGAGGAGGCGCAGGCCGGCGCGGTCTTCAAGGGCAGCTGGGCCATCCGCTACTACATGTACCGCGACACCGGCCTCATGATCGCCGACCGACCGCTCACCGGCTGGGGCATCGGCGGCTGGACCGACCAGTGGCACAAGCGCGGCCCCGCCCTGCTGGCCGACTCGAACATGCCGCACAACGACTTCCTGTGGGTCGGCGCGCAAGGCGGCCTGCCCGCGCTGCTGAGCCTGCTCTTCATCATGGTCGCCGCCGTCTGGCAGGCATGGAAGCGGCCCGACATCGCCGGCCGCTACGCGCTGGCCGCGACGCTGATCGCGCTGATCGCCTCGAGTGTGAACTCGGCCATGCGCGACGCGCAGATCGGCCTGGCGCTGCTGTTCATCGCGATGGTCTACCTGCGGCTCGCGCAGGAGAAGAACGATCCGAATCCGTGGCGCGGACTGCTCTCCTCGCGCCTGAAAGGCCTGGAGAGCCTGGAAAAAGACCCCGCCCGCCCGGCTGCCTGAAGAGGCATCGGACGGCCGGGACCGTTCGGTTCAGCGGCGCTGGGGCTCGCCGGGCTCAGTGCCGCGCCGACACCGCCTCGCCGGCCTTCAGCCGGTACACCGTGCCGCAATACGGGCACTTGGCCTCGCCGGTGCGCGCCACGTCGAGGTAGACCTTCGGGTGGCTGTTCCAGAGCTTCATGTCGGCCTTGGGACTGGGGCAGAAAACGCCGCCCTGATGATTGAGCTCCTTGGCCAGGAGTTCGACTACTGCATTGGTGGACATGGGATCGTTCTCTTCTGCTCAGACTTTCGTGAGCCAGTGTGCGTACTTGGGATTCTTGCCGTTCACGATGTCGAAGAAGGCCGCCTGGATCTTCTCGGTGATCGGGCCGCGCGCGCCGCCGTCGCCGCGGTTGCCGATCTCGATGCGGTCGAGCTCGCGGATCGGCGTGACTTCTGCGGCCGTGCCGGTGAAGAAGGCTTCGTCGGCGACGTAGACCTCGTCGCGCGTGATGCGCTTCTGCACCAGTTCCAGGCCCAGGTCCTTGCACACGTGCAGGATGGTGTTGCGGGTGATGCCGTTGAGCGCGCCGGCCGACAGGTCGGGCGTGTAGACCACGCCGCCTTTGACCACGAAGATGTTCTCGCCCGCGCCTTCCGACACGAAGCCGCTCGCGTCGAGCAGCAGCGCCTCGTCGTAGCCGTCGTCCAGCGCTTCCATGTTGGCCAGGATCGAGTTGGTGTAGTTGCTCACCGTCTTGGCCTGCGTCATCGTGATGTTGACGTGGTGGCGGGTGTAGCTCGAGGTCTTCACGCGGATGCCGCGCTTCATGCCCTCTTCGCCCAGGTAGGCGCCCCAGGACCAGGCCGCGACCATGGCGTGCACCTTGTTGCCCTTGGGGCTCACGCCCAGCTTCTCGGAGCCGATCCAGATCAGCGGGCGCAGGTAGCAGCTCTCGAGCTTGTTCTCGCGCACCACCTGCTTCTGGGCCTCGTTGAGCTGCTCCTGCGTGAAGGGAATCTTCATGCGCAGGATCTTGGCGCTGTTGAACAGGCGCTCGGTGTGCTCGGCCAGGCGGAAGATCGCCGTGCTGCCGTCGGCCGTCTTGTAGGCGCGCACGCCCTCGAAGGCGCCGCAGCCGTAGTGCAGCGTGTGGCTCAGCACGTGGATCTTGGCGTCGCGCCAGTCCACGAGTTCGCCGTCCATCCAGATCTTGCCGTCACGGTCGTCCAGCGAGGGGGGGATCGAGCTCATTTCCTGATTCCTTTGGGATCGGTGTGGGGGTGCGACAGGAAGGGAAGTCGCAAAAGCTTGCGATTTTACGGCGCCGGGCCGAACAGGCTGCCCGACAATGGCCGGCTGTCCAAACCGTTGGAAAAAGGGTTTCCGTGTCCGTATTCAAGAACGTCATCGTCTATCGCATCGAACCCGCCTGGTCCCAGACACTGGCCGAGGCGGAGGAAGGCCTGGGCAGGCAGCGCTTCGAGCCCTGCGGCCCCTCGCAGGAGAAGTCCGCCGGCTGGATCGAGCCGCGCGGCGAAGCCAACGGCCCATTGATCGAATCCATCGACGGCCAGTGGCTGGTCGAATACATGATCGAGAGCAAGCAGGTGCCCGGCTCGGTCGTGCGCCGCAAGGTCGACGAGCGCTGCGCCCACATCGAGGCCACCACCGGCCGCAAGCCCGGCAAGAAGGAAAAGAAGGAGCTCAAGGAAGACATCACCCTGGAGCTGCTGCCCATGGCCTTCACGCGCACCGCCCGCGTGACCGTGTGGATCGACAAGGCCGAGAACCGCCTGGTGATCAACACCGGCAACGCCTCGCGCGCAGACGAAGTGGTCACCAGCCTCGTGAAGTCGCTCGACGGCTTCGCGGTGGCACTCATCAACACCCAGGTCGAGCCTGCCGCCGCCATGGCCAACTGGCTGCTCACGCAGGAGCCGCCGGCCGGCTTCACCATCGACCGCGAGTGCGAGCTCAAGGCCAGCGACGACTCCAAGGCCGTGGTGCGCTACGCCAAGCACCCGCTGGACATCGACGAGGTGAAGCAGCACATCACCGACGGCAAGCGCCCCACCCGCCTCGCGCTGACCTGGGACGACCGCGTGTCCTTCGAGCTCACGCACGGCCTGCTGATCCGCAAGATCGCCTTCCTCGAAGGCACGGGCGACGGCGCGGCCGGCGGCAAGAAGGAAGACAACTTCGACGCCGACGTGGCCATCGCCACGGGCGAGCTGGGCCAGCTGGTGCCCGCGCTGCTCGATGCGCTGGGCGGCGAGGCGGCTTTCTCTGCAGCAGCGCCGGACGAAACACCCAAGCCCGCTGCTGCAGCCGCGCCCACGACGACCGTGCCGGCCGATGCGCCCGAGGAAGAAGACGCGCCGTTCTAGGTCTTAGATCAAGGCGCACCGAAGGCGTGAGGAAGCCGTAGCGAGCAGCCCCAGCTTGCATCGAGGACCGGAACCGTACTTGCGTGCGGTGAGGACCGCAGCTGCGAGACCGGGTTGCGCAGCAGGTTTGTTCACGTCTTCGCCAGGTAGGTCTGCGCCAGGCGCACCCAGCAGGCGGCACCCAGCGGCAGCACTTCGTCGTTGAAGTCGTAGCCGGGGTTGTGGACCATGCAGCCGCCGAATTCGCCCTCGCCGTTGCCCAGCAGCAGGTAGCAGCCCGGCAGTTCGGAGAGCATCCAGGCGAAGTCCTCGCTGCCCGAGAAACCCTTGGGCGCCTGCCTGACGACGTTCTCCTCGCCCACCAGCTCGGCGCACACCTGCGCCGCAAGCTCGGTCTCGGCGGCGGTGTTGACCACCGGCGGCACGAGCTGGCGGTAGTCGATCTCGGCTTCCACGCCGTGCGCCTGCGCGGTGAGGCTCACGATCTCGCGGATGCGCTGCTCGACCAGCGCGCGCGTTTCGGGCCGCGCCGCGCGCACGTTCAGGCCCAGCGACACCGACTGAGGGATCACGTTGTGCGTGGCACCGCCGCGGATGAAGCCGACCGACACCACCGCCGTGTCGTCGGGCGCCACGTTGCGCGCCACCACTGTCTGCAGGGCCGTCACCACCGCCGCGGCGGCCGCGACCGGGTCGCGCGCGCGGTGCGGCATGGCGCCATGCCCGCCCACGCCCTTGATGGTCACGTCGGCCACGTCGGACGACAGCGTGACCGGGCCTTCGATCGCCATCATCGTGCCCACCGGCACGCCGGGCGCGTTGTGCAGCGCGTAGACCGCGTCGCAGGGGAAGCGCTCGAACAGGCCGTCCTCGATCATGGCGCGCGCGCCGCAGAGGTTTTCTTCATCGGGCTGGAAGATCAGGTTCAGCGTGCCGTCGAAGTTGCGCGCCTTCGCCAGCGCCCTGGCCGCTGCCAGCAGGATGGCCGTGTGGCCGTCGTGCCCGCAGGCGTGCATGCGCCCGGCGTTGCGGCTGGCGTACGGCAGGCCGGTGGCCTCGGTGATGGGAAGCGCGTCCATGTCGGCGCGGATGCCCAGGCGGCGCGTGCCGCTGCCGAGCCTGAGCTGCGCCACGATGCCGGTGCGGCCGATGCCGGTGTGCACCTCGTAGCCCCAGCTGCGCAGCAGGTTCGCGACCAGCTCGCTGGTGGCGTTCACCTCGAAGCCGAGCTCGGGGTTGGCGTGGATCTGCCTGCGGATGTCGACGAAGGCCTGCGTGTCGACGTCGGCCTGCGGCAGCAGGCGCGACAGGAGCTTGTGGGTCTGGGGGCTGAGTTGGCGGGTCATTCGTGGAGCTTCCTGCTTGTGATCGTCGTGAGGTTCATGCCGCCTTGCGTTCGCGCAGGCTCAGCAGCGCGCAGAGGCTGATCACCCCGCAGGCCATCATGTAGAAGGCCGGCGAGAGGGGGTTGCCGGTCTTGGCGAGCAGCCAGGTCACGATGAACTGCGAGGAGCCGCCGAACACCGTCACGCCCACGCTGTAGATCACCGAGATGCCGCTGGCGCGCACGCCGGCCGGCAGCATCTCCAGCAGCATCAGGAACATGGGCGTGGTGCCGATGTTCACGCTCGCGGTGAGCAGCGCAGAGAGTGCCAGCACCAGCGGCACGCTCGGGTACTGCCCGATGAGCCAGAACACCGGGTACACCGCGATCACGCTGAAGAGCAGCGAGCCGACCACCAGCGGCTTGCGGTTCGGCAGCCGGTCGGCCAGCCGGCCCGCCACCAGCGACACCGCGAACAGTGTGATGCCCGTGACGCAGCCCGACAGCAGCGAGAGCGACGGCGGCATGTGCAGCACGCGGATCATGTAGGTGGGCATGAAGAACACCACGAGGTACATCGTGGCCGTGCCGGCCGTGGTCGCCAGGATGCCCTTGAGCACCAGTCCGCCGTGGTTGCGCAGCAGCCGGCCGATGGGGCTGGCCTCGTGGCTCTCGGCAACGTGCGTCTCTTCGAGGTGTGCGCGGATGTAGAGACCCACCGGCGCGATCAGCAGCCCCAGCAGGAATGGCAGCCGCCAGCCCCAGCTCTCCAGCGAGGCCTGCGGCAGCGCGGCATACAGCGCGGCGCCGGTGAGTGCGCCCAGCAGCGCCGACACGCCCTGGCTCGCGAGCTGCCAGCTCACGCGGAAGCCGCGGCCCTTCACGCCGCCCGCCTCCATCAGCATCGACGTGGCAGCGCCCACCTCGCCGCCGAGCGAGAAGCCCTGCAGCAGCCGGCCCGCGAGGATCATCAGCGAGCCGAACACGCCGGCCGATGCATACGGCGGCGCGAACGCGATGCACAGCGTGCCGAGCACCATCAGGCCGATGGTCAGCGTCATCGCGGCCTTGCGGCCCTTGCGGTCGGCGTAGTTGCCGATGATCACGCCGCCCAGCGGCCGCATCACGAAGCCGATGCCGAAGGTGGCGACGGCCAGCAGCAGCGAACCGTAGGGGCTGTCGGAGGGGAAGAACAGCTTGCCGATCAGCAGCGAGAAGAAGCTGTAGACGGTGAAGTCGTACATCTCCAGCGCGTTGCCCAGCGAGCAGGCGGCGATCAGGCGGAACTGGCTCTGCTTTGCCTTGCCGTGCGCCGCGGCGCCAGTTGAAGAAGAGCCCAGGATCGGGCTTGCGGGCAATGCGGCTTCGCTCATCTAATGTCACTCCAACGTACAGGTTGCGGTGGGCCTCCGCATCGACCGTCGGCCCGTTCGCGGCGGAGTATTCAGGCAAAGCGCTGCGGCGAAGAATCACAAATTTTCATGCTGATAACCAAACGGCATCCCCGTCATAAACAGGCGCCCGAAGCCATCGGGACAAGCCCCAGGAAGCCACTTTTCGAAAGCGCCGCACCACGATGAAGCTGCAACAGTTGCGCGTACTGCTGGCCGTGGCGCAGCACGGCAGCATCCACGAGGCCTCCCGCAGCCTGCACACCACCCAGCCTGCGCTGTCGAAGACCATCTCGGAGCTGGAGCGCGAGCTCGGCGTCACGCTGATGTCGCGCTCCACGCGCGGCGTGAGCCTCACGGCCTACGGCGCGGCGCTGGTCAAGCGCGCGAGCGTGGTCGAGCAGGAGCTGCGGCATGCGCTGGAAGACATCGAGGCGATCCGCGGACACGACGAGGCGCAGCTCAACATCGGCTTCACCGCCGTGGCCTCCAGCGGCCCGCTGCCCGATGCGATGGCCTCGTTCCGCAGGCGCTTTCCGAACGTGGCGCTGCGCGGCTTCGAGCTGCGGCCGCAGCAGATCTTCGAGGGCCTGCGCGAAGGCCGGCTCGACCTGGGGCTGGTCTCCACCTGCAACGGTCCGGGCACCAACGCGTTCCAGTGGGAGCCGCTGTTCTCGGTGGCCATGCACCTGTCGGTGCGCACCGGCCATCCGCTGCGGCGCGTGCGCAGGCTTCAGCCGCTGGTGGACGCCGACTGGCTGGTGCTCGACCCCATCGACGATGCGGGCAGCCCGCTGGTGAGCATGATGAACATGCACGGGCTGGAGATGCCCAGGCGCATGGTGCACAGCGCCTCGAACCTGCTGGGCCTGCAGCTGGCCACGCAGACCGACCTGATCAGCATGTGGTCGGACTTCGTGTTCCACGGGGCGGGGCCGCTGCGGCTGCAGCCGCACCTGCTGGAGAAGCTGCCGATCACCGACGAGCTGCCGGACTTCGACGTGTTCCTGGTCTACCGCTCGGCCGACCTGATGACGCACGCATGCGCCGAGTTCGCGAAGGAGGCGCGGCACCAGGCGAAGGCCAATCCGCCCTGGCGGCAGCCCGGGCGCAAGGGGAGCGCAGCCTAGGCCGCGGTGCTGTTGCCCTCGTCGTCGGCCGGCGTCTCGGGGCGGGTGAGGGTCCAGCTCTGCAGCTTGCCGCCGTTGAACACGGTGTCGACATACGAGCCGCCGCCGTCGGTCCAGCGGTAGTGTTCGGGCTGTTCGTCCTTGGGCGAGCGCAGTTCGCCGAGGGCGCGCGTCATCGCGATCACGTGCATCAGCGTCACGCCCGGCTTGAGCTTGGCGTTGAGCATCACGGCGCTGGCCACGTAGCCCACGGGCCGCTCGGCCGCGCGCTTGAGCACCTGCATGGCGCGGTTGAAATGGAGCAGCAGGAACATCACGATCGCGCCGCCGGCCAGGGCGACACCGCCCCATCCACCCGCGCGCCAGGCCAGCGCCATGACGACGATGGCGCCCAGAGGCAATAGAAAGTTCTTGAAATTCATGGCGCGCATTGTCGCCGCCCCTCGAGTGCCCCTTCGAAGTAGCCACCCCGACTACCGCAAGGGGCGAAAAACGGTACTCGGCTTCAAAAGCGATCCGCACCGGCGCATCGGCAGGCACATTTCGCCGCACGGGCATCTGCCCGGGCCACCGAAAAGCGTATGACCATTCCGCGCTCCGTCACATTCGTTCGTCTCACCCTCGCCGCCACGCTCACGGCCGCCGCGCTCAGCGGCTGCTACGTCGTGCCGCTCGGGCAACCCGCTCCGGCAGCGCCGCCTTCGCAGGCCTACGCGGTCGCACCGGGCCCGGTCGCACAGACATTCGCCGCGCGGCTGTATCCGTCGAATGCCGAAGCCTCGCGCTACGGCGTCGTCGCCGGCACCGTGACCAACGACATGAACGGCCGCGGCCACTTCAACGCGCAGATTGGTGGAGAGCAGTTTCAGGGAGAGGCAACCCGGGTCGCCGGCTCGCGGGTCAACGGTGTGGCGAACGCCACCGGAAGCCGCGGCGGCAACCTGAGTTGCCAGTATTCGATGAATTCGGCCACGCTGGGCAGCGGCCAGTGCGTGCTCAACAGCGGGCCGGCGTTCACGATGCACATCGGGGGATAGGGAGGGTAGGCCCGGCGCGCCATCGCGCGCGCCGGGTCATTTTTTCCCGGTTTCAGTCGAGGCGGCGGACGACGTCCATCGCCTCCTCGATGCGGTCCACGGCGTGGATCGTCAGCCCTTCGATTTCCTTCGCGCCCTTTTTGGGCGCGTTCGCCTTCGGCACCACCGCCACGCTGAAGCCCAGCTTGGCGGCCTCGCGCAGGCGCTCCTGCCCGCGCGGCGCGGGGCGCACCTCGCCGGCCAGGCCCACCTCGCCGAACGCGATGAAGCCCTTGGGCATGGGCTTGCCGCGCAGGCTCGAGGTGATGGCCAGCATCACGGCCAAATCGGCCGCGGGCTCGCTGATGCGCACGCCGCCCACCGCATTCACGAACACGTCCTGGTCCATGCACGCCACGCCCGCGTGGCGGTGCAGCACCGCCAGCAGCATCGCGAGGCGGTCGCGGTCCAGGCCCACCGAGAGGCGGCGCGGGCTGGGCCCGCCGTTGTCGACCAGCGCCTGGATCTCCACCAGCATCGGGCGCGTGCCTTCCAGCGTGACGAGCACCACGCTGCCCGGCACCGGCTCGGCATGCTGGCTCAGGAAGATCGCGCTCGGGTTGGTCACGCCCTTCAGGCCGCGCTCGGTCATGGCGAACACGCCGATCTCGTTGACCGCGCCGAAGCGGTTCTTGATGGCGCGCACGAGACGGAAGCTCGAATGCGTGTCGCCCTCGAAGTACAGCACCGTGTCGACCATGTGCTCGAGCACGCGCGGGCCGGCGAGCGCGCCCTCCTTCGTGACGTGGCCCACCAGCACCACGGCCGTGCCGCTGGTCTTGGCGAAGCGCGTGAGGTGCGCGGCGCATTCGCGCACCTGCGCGACGGAACCGGGCGCCGAGGTCAGCTGGTCGGAATACACGGTCTGGATCGAGTCGATCACCGCGATGGCCGGGCGCGTGGCGTCGAGCGTGGCGATGATCTTCTCGAGCTGGATCTCGGCCAGCACCTGCACCTGCGAGTGGTCGAGGCCCAGCCGCCTGGAGCGCAGCGCCACCTGCGAGCCGCTCTCCTCGCCGGTGACATAGAGCGCGTTCTGCCCTGCGTGCTGCAGCGCATCGACCGCCTGCAGCAGCAGCGTCGACTTGCCGATGCCCGGGTCGCCGCCGATCAGCGTGACGCCGCCCGAGACGATGCCGCCGCCCAGCACGCGGTCGAGCTCGTCGATGCCGGTGGGCGTGCGCGCAACGTCGGTCGCCTCGATCTCCGAAAGGGTCGCGAGCTCCGATGCGCCCGCGAGCGATGCGAACTGGGTGCCGAAGCGGTTGTTGGCGGGCCCGCTGCCCGCGCCCGCGACCTGCTCGACGAGCGTGTTCCATGCGCCGCAGCTGGGGCATTTGCCCAGCCACTTCGGGCTGGTGCCGCCGCATTCGCTGCAGACGAAAAGTGATTTGTCCTTGGCCATCCTTCGAGTGTAGGTGGCCGTGCGCGGCGCATCGTCAGTCGTTGGCCTGGAAGTTCACCGCCTTCATGATGGCCGCCCATCGCGCGGTGTCCTCGCGCATGGTCTTCAGCAGCGCCTCGGGGCCGTCGCCGACCGGGTACATGCCGTTCTGCAGCAGCTGCTGGCGCACCTCGCGCGAGTTCACCGCGCGCGTGAACTCGTCGCGCAGCTGGTCGAGCACCGGCTTCGGCGTCTTCTGCGGCGCGTAATAGGCGAACCAGGCAGTCGCCACCACGTCCTTGAACCCGCTCTCGACGAAGGTGGGCATGTTCGGCATCAACGGCGAGCGCTTCTCGCCGCTGGTGGCGAGCACCTTCACGCGGCCGCCGGGCACCATCTGCAGTGCGCCGCCCACGGTGTCGAAGTAGGCGGGCACGGTGCCGCCCATCACGTCCTGGCGCGCCGGCGTGGAACCGCGATAGGGCACGTGCACCATCGACAGCCCCGCCGCGCGGTTGAGCATCTCGCCGAGGAAGTGCGAAGGCGTGCCTGCGCCGTACGACGCGAAGCTCACCCCGCCCGGCTGCTTCCTGGCCCAGACGATGAATTCGGCCACCGTGTTGGCCGGCACGTCCTTGTGCACCACCAGCGCGAGCTCGAAGCGGGCCGCGTTGATGATCGGCTGGAAGTCCCTGATCGGGTCGTAGCTCAGGTTTTTGTACGCGCTCGGGAACATGGTCATCATGCTCGCAGCACCCAGCAGCAGCGTCCGGCCGTCGGGCGCGGCGGTCTTCACCGCCTCGACCGCGATGCGCCCTGCGGCGCCCGAGCGGTTGTCGACGATGAGCGGGCCGAGCGACTCGCGCACTTCCTGCGCGATGGCGCGCGTGAGCACGTCCTGCGTGCCGCCGGCGGGCACGCCGATCAGCACGCGCACCGGCGTGCCGCGCGGGATGGTCTGCTGCTGGGCCTGCGCCGCCACGGACATCGGCGCGAGGGCCATGCCGCCGAGCGCGGCCAGCATGCGGCGGCGCCCTGGAAGATGCAGGGAGTGCGGGTCTGTCGTCATCTGTCTTGTCTCCGTTGCTTGCTGTCTGCGCAGCGCCATGGGTCGCGGCCACTGTAGAGCGCCGACAATTGGTTCATCTAATCAATCATTGCCCGGGCAAACCCCTATGCCGATGCACGCGCAGCCCCGCACGCTCGACGACCTGCTGCTTTACCGCACCAGCCGGCTCCTGTCGGTGGCGGGCAGCATGGTGATCCGGCTGTGCGAGGGCCGCTTCGGCATCACGCGGCGCGAATGGCGCCTCATCGCCACGCTCGCGGGGCACGGTGCGCTGGGCTCGTCGCAGCTGGCCGAGCATGCGCAGCTCGACCGGGCACGCACCTCGCGCGCGGTGAGCTCGCTGGTCGACAAGGGCCTGGTCTCGCGCGAGCAGCCCGCGGGCGACCGCCGCCACGTACGCCTGCGGCTCACCGCGCGAGGCACGAAGCTCCATGCGGAGCTCTATCCGCTGGTCTGCGCGATCAACACCGAGCTGCTCGGCGCGCTGAGGACCGACGAAGTGGCGCTGCTCGACGACATGCTGCAGCGCCTGCACGCGCGCGGCGAGGCGATGGTGGCTGCCGCGGCCGACCTCCCCAAGGCCGACCGGCGCCGCCGCGAGGCATCCGCCACGCGCTGAAGCCCGCCGCACGGCTCATCCGTGCATACCCTAGGTTTGCGAATCGATCGCGCAATCGGCTAGGAAAGCCGCGACGATTCATTTAACATGTTAAGTAATTTCGGAAGAGACAAGCCTTGAGCACCACATTCACTCATCGCAACCTGCCGCGGCTGCTGCTGCAGGCGCGCGAGGCCGTGATGGCCCACACGCGGCCCAGCCTGCGCGAGCACGCGCTGTCCGACCAGCAGTGGCGCGTGCTGCGCGTGCTGGGCGAGCACGGCGCGGTCGACACCGGCCGCGTGGCGCGCGAGGCCTTCATCCTCGGGCCCAGCCTCACCGGCGTGCTCGCGCGCATGGAGCGCGACAACCTCATCACCCGTTCGCGCGATCCGGCCGACCAGCGCCGCACCGTGGTCGAGGCCACGCCGCACGGCATGAAGCTGGTGAAGCGGCTCGGAACCAGCATCGAGGCGCACTACGACTGGATGGAGAAGTCCCTCGGCAAGGCCAAGCTCGCGCAGCTCTACGGGCTGCTCGACGAACTCATCGCACTGGAGCAACCCTCGCCATGAGCAGCACTCCCCATTTCCTGCCCACGGGCACGGTGTACGGCACCCTGCTCAACTTCCGCGCGGAGGTGGAGGCGCTCGCGCCGCAGATGACGCAGCCGCCCTACAAGGCTCCGCCGAAGGCGCCGGTGCTCTACGTGAAGACGGCAAACACCTGGAGCCCGCACCGCAGCGCCATCACGGTGCCGGCCGGCGTACCTGAAGTCGAAGTCGGCGCGAGCATCGGCATGGTGATCGGCGCCGAGGGCGACGTCGAAGGCTTCGTGCTGATGAACGACCTGTCGATCCCGCACGCGAGCTTCTTCCGCCCGCCGGTCAAGTTCAAGTGCGTCGACGGCTTCCTCGGCATCGGCCCCGTGCTGCGCGACGCGCAGGAAGTGGCCGATCCCGCGGGCTTTCGCGTCGAGGTTCGCATCAACGGCGAGCTGAAGCAGTCGCTCGACTTCTCGCAGCTCGTGCGACCGGCGCAGCAGTTGCTCGCCGACGTCGGCGAATTCATGACGCTCGCGCACGGCGACGTGCTGATGCTCGGCTGCGGCCCCGACCGCCCGCTGGCACGTGCGGGCGACCGCATCGACATCTCCGCACCGGGGTTCGAGACCCTGAGCAACACGCTGGTGAAGGAAGCGACGGCATGAAGCACGCACGCGTCATCTTCGAAGGCCGCGAGCACACCGGCACCAGCCACGAGTTCGACGGCCGTCCCGACGCCGCGGTGCGGCTGGACGACGGCCGCGTCGTGCCGCAGGAGCAGCTGGTGTGGCTGCCGCCGCTCGCGCCCACCGCACGTCCGCGCACCATCCTCGCGCTGGGCCTCAACTACGCCGACCACGCCAAGGAGCTGGAGTTCAAGGCACCCGAGGAGCCGCTGGTGTTCGTCAAGGGCCAGAGCACGCTCATCGGCCATCGCCAGCAAACGCACCGTCCTGCCGGCGTGCAGTTCATGCACTACGAATGCGAGCTCGCCATCGTGGTCGGCAGGACCGCGAGGAACGTGAAGCGCGAGGACGCCTGCGACTTCATCGGCGGCTACACGGTGACCAACGACTACGCCATCCGCGACTACCTCGAGAACTGGTATCGCCCCAACCTGCGCGTGAAGAACCGCGACACCTGCACGCCGCTGGGCCCGTGGTTCGTGGACGCGGCCGACATCGCCGACCCGATGTCGCTCGCGCTGCGCACCATGGTGAACGGCACCGTCACGCAGCAGGGCAACACGCGCGACATGATCTTCGACGCGCCCTTCCTCATCGAGTACTTCAGCCGCTTCATGACGCTCTCGCCGGGCGACCTGATCCTCACCGGCACGCCCGACGGCGTGGTCGACTGCAGGCCGGGCGACGTGGTCGTCACCGAGATCGAGGGCGTGGGCGCGCTGGTGAACACCATCGCGGCCGCCTGAGCTTGCGCGTCACCTGCCCGCCGCTTCGGCACGCACCGCGACGCTCCTTCCTTTCATTGCCACATCCACAACCAGATCAGCGGAGACAACACGACATGATCACCGGCAGAAAGCTCCTCCAGTCCACCGCGGCCGCGCTGGCCCTGGCCGTCTCGGCCGTGGCCCTCGCGCAGACCGCCTACCCCGCCAAGCCCGTGCGCTGGGTGGTCGGCTACCCGGCCGGCGGCGGCACCGACTTCCTCGCGCGTACCGTGGGCGCGCAGGTCTCGCAGCAGCTGGGCCAGCCTGTGCTGGTGGACAACCGCCCCGGCGCGGGCGCGATCATCGCGTCGGAGAACGTGGCGCGCTCGCCGGGCGACGGCTACACCGTGTTCTCCGCCGACAACGGCGTGCTGGTCTACAACCCCGCGCTCTACAAGAAGCTGCCCTACGACGCGGAGAAAGACTTCGCGCTCGTCGGCATGATGGGCCGCTCGCCGCTCATCATCACCGCCGCCCCCAACGCGGGCATCGCCGATGCGAAGGCGCTGCTGGCCGCGCTCAAGGCCTCGCCCGGCAAGTACAGCATCGCGACGCCGGGCACCGGCAGCCCGCACCACCTCGCCTACGAACTGTTCCAGCGCGAGGCTAGCGTCTCGATGCTGCACGTGCCCTACAAGGGCGGCGCCCCCGCCCTGCAGGACCTGATGGGCGGCCAGGTCGCGCTGATGATGCTCGACCTGCCCAGCGGCGTGAGCGCGATCAAGGCCGGCAAGGTGATCCCGCTGCTGGCCATGTCGGGCGAGCGCGTGCCGCAGCTGCCCAACGTTCCCACGGCCAAGGAGCTCGGCTTCGCCAACGTCGAGGCCTACACGTGGCAGGGCCTCGTGACGCCCGCGGCCACGCCCAAGGAAGTGCAGGCGAAGCTGGGCAGCGAGCTGCAGAAGGCCATGGCCGACGCCGGCGTGAAGCAGAAGCTCTACGACGCCGGCTGGGAGGCACGCCCCGCCGAAGCCGCCGAAATGACGCGCTACGCCGATTCGGAGCGCAAGAAGTGGCATGCCCTCATCAAGGCGCGCGACATCAAACTGGACTGACAGATCCGGACCCTTTTTGGACCTTTTCCATGCAACAGATCGACCATCTCATCGGCGGCAAGTCCGTCAAGGGCTCGGACTACTTCGAGACCGTCAACCCCGCCACGCAGGAAGTGCTGGCCGAAGTCGCCTTGGGCGGCGAAGCCGAGGTCAACGCCGCGGTGGCCGCCGCGAAGGAAGCCTTTCCCAAGTGGGCCGGCATGCCCGCGCCCGAGCGCGCGAAGCTCATCCGCAAGCTCGGCGACCTCATTGCGAAGAACGTGCCCGAGATCGCGCAGACCGAGACCAACGACTGCGGCCAGGTCATCGCGCAGACCGGCAAGCAGCTGGTGCCGCGCGCGGCCGACAACTTCTACTACTTCGCCGAGATGTGCACGCGCGTGGACGGCCATACCTACCCCACGCCCACGCACCTGAACTACACGCTGTTCCATCCGGTGGGCGTGTGCGCGCTCATCAGCCCGTGGAACGTGCCCTTCATGACGGCCACCTGGAAGGTCGCGCCCTGCCTGGCCTTCGGCAACACCGCCGTGCTGAAGATGAGCGAGCTCTCGCCGCTGACGGCCGCGCGCCTGGGTGAACTGGCGCTGGAGGCCGGCATTCCGCCCGGCGTGCTGAACCTGGTGCACGGCTACGGCAAGGAAGCCGGAGAGCCGCTGGTGAGCCACCCCGACGTGCGCGCCATTTCGTTCACCGGCTCCACGGCCACCGGCAACCGCATCGTGAAGAGCGCGGGCCTGAAGAAATTCAGCATGGAGCTCGGCGGCAAGAGCCCCTTCGTGATCTTCGAGGACGCCGACCTCGACCGCGCGCTCGATGCGGCCGTGTTCATGATCTTCAGCAACAACGGCGAGCGCTGCACGGCCGGCTCGCGCATCCTGGTGCAGCAGTCGATCTACGCCGACTTCGCCGCGAAGTTCGCGGAGCGCGCGAAGCGCATCACGGTGGGCGACCCCCTGGACGAGAAGACCATCGTCGGCCCGATGATCTCGCAGGCCCACCTGGCCAAGGTGCGCAGCTACATCGAGCTGGGCCCGAAGGAAGGCGCGACGCTGCTGTGCGGCGGGCTGGAAGCCCCGTCGAACCTGCCCGAGCGGGTGAAGAAGGGCAACTACGTGGTGCCCACCGTCTTCGCCGACGTGGACAACCGCATGAAGATCGCACAGGACGAGATCTTCGGACCCGTCGCCTGCCTCATTCCGTTCAAGGACGAGGCGCACGCCATCGAACTGGCCAACGACATCCAGTACGGCCTCTCCAGCTACGTGTGGACCGAGAACATCGGCAAGGCGCACCGCGTGGCCGCCGCTGTGGAAGCCGGCATGTGCTTCGTCAACAGCCAGAACGTACGCGACCTGCGCCAGCCCTTCGGCGGCACCAAGGCCTCGGGCACCGGCCGCGAAGGCGGCACCTGGAGCTACGAAGTGTTCTGCGAGCCGAAGAACGTGGCGGTGTCGCTGGGCTCGCATCACATTCCGCACTGGGGCGTGGCGTGAGCCACGATCCAACAGCCGTGCAGAGGCGTGGCGTGAGCCACGATCCAACAGTCGTGCAAGGGCGTGGCGTGAGCATGCAACGCCGCACGCTGCTGCAAGGCGCGGCCGCCCTCGCGGCTCTGCCCTCGCTCGCACGCGCGCAGGGCACATGGCCCGCCAAGCCGATCCGCGTGATCGTGCCCTTCACACCCGGCGGCACCACCGACTTCGTCGCACGCCTCGTCGGCACGGAGCTGTCGAAGACGCTGGGCCAGCCGGTGATCGTCGACAACAAGCCCGGCGCGGGCACGGTGATCGGCGTCGACGCCGCGGCCAAGGCTGCGCCCGATGGCTACACCTTCGTCTGCGTGGCCAACAGCTTCACGGCCAACCAGACGCTGATCCGCAAGCTGCCCTACGACACGCAGAAGGACCTGCGCCCGGTCGCGCTCATGGGCATGTCCGAGCACGTGCTGGCCACGCATCCGGGCAGCGGCCTGAAGACGCTGGCCGACCTGCGCAACGCCGCCAAGGCGAAGCCCGGCACGCTGAGCTTCGCTTCCTTCGGCAACGGCACCTCGGCCCATCTCTCGGGCGAGATGCTCAGGCTGCAGATGGGGCTGGACATCGTGCACGTGCCCTATAAGGGCCAGGGCCCGGCGCTCACCGACCTGCTCGGCGGGCAGGTGACGATGATGTTCGGCAACTGGCCCGAGTTCCGCGGCCACATCCAGAGCGGCAAGCTGGTGGCGCTGGGCATGGCGACCGCGCAGCGCTCGCAGTACGCGCCATCCATACCCACACTGGCCGAACAGGGCGTGGCCATCGAGTCCAATTCGTGGAACGGACTGCTGGCGCCCGCCGGCACGCCCGATGCCGTCGTGCAGCGCATGAACGCCGAGGTGAACCGCGCGCTCGCGGGCCCCGCCGTGGCCGATGCCTTCCAGAAGGGCGGCATCGCGTCGCTGTCGGGCACGCCGGAGCGCTTCGCGGCCTTCATCCAGAGCGAGATCGCGAAGTACGCCGAGGTGATCCGCAAGGCCAACATCCAGATCGAAGGCTGAACCATGAGCCTCTATGCGATGCAGAAATTCCTCTTCGCGCTCAACCGCGAGCCCGAGGTGCAGCGCCGCTATGCCGAGGGCGGCGAGACGCGCGCGGCGCTGCTGGGCGCCTACGATTTCACCGAGGAGGAACGCGAGGCCATCGACACCGGCGACATCGGCAAGCTCTACGTGCTCGGCTGCAACGGCCAGCTGCTGATGCACTTCGCGCCGCTGCTGGGCATTCCGTGGGCCGACTACCTCGAGGCCATGCGCGAGGGCGTGCGCAAGTACGGCCCGGTGCGCGCGGGCATCTACGCAATGACAACGGGCACGGACGAAAAGGTGGCAGGAATATGAAGACCCCCACGCTCCCCACTTCGTGTGGTTCACTGCCCCCCGAGGGGGCGCTCGATGCCCTTCGGGCGGCCGGGCGGGCATCGATATGAGCCTCGTATTCGCAGGCGTGTGCAGCCACGCCCCCGGCATCACCGGCCGCGCGCATCTTGCCGACCCGGCCGTGAAGGACGAGTTCCACGCGCAGTTCCATCGCTTCGGCGAGGCGATGCGCGCGACCAGGCCCGACGCGGTGATCGTGATCGCCGCCGAGCACTTCGCGAACTTCTTCATGAACAACATGCCGGCCTACGCGATCGGCATGGCCGACAGCTACGAAGGCCCGATCGAAGACCCGAAGTGGCTGGGCATCGAGAAGCACCGCATCCCCGGCGACGCCGCGCTGTCGCAGCGGCTGATCCGCGAGGTGATGCAGACGGTGGACGTGGCCTACGCGGAGGAGTGGAAGTTCGACCACGGCATCATGGTGCCGCTGAATTTCCTCACGCCTGCGTTCGACACCAAGGTCATTCCCGTGAACATCAACTGCCAAGGCCCGCCGCTCACGCCGCTGCACCGCGCGTGGGCCTTCGGCGAGGCGCTGCGCCGCGCCTGCGACAAGCTGCCCGAGCGCATCGCGCTGGTGGGCACGGGCGGCATCTCGCACTGGCCGGCCACGCCCGACTCGGGCAAGGTCAACGCCGAATGGGACGCCGAATTCATGCGCCGCTGGTGCGCCAACGACCGCGAGGCGCTGCTCTCGCAGGACGACTACGGCGACGAGGCCACCTACCGCGAGGCCGGCCAGGGCGGCTTCGAGATCCGCACCTTCATCAGCGTGGCGGCCGCCGCGCGCGGCAAGGGCGAGATCTTCCACATGAAGGCGATCCCGATCTTCGCGGTGACCTGCACGGCCGCGACGATGTCGGTCGAATGAACCGGAGGAAGCGACGATGCCCCACCTGGTGATCCTCTACACGCCGAACATCGAGGCCGAGACCGACATGTCGGCCCTGTGTCGCACGCTGGCCGACACCATGCTCGCGCAGCGCGACGAAGCAGGCAAGGCGGTGTACCCCACCGGCGGCACGCGCGTGCTGGCCTACCCGGCAGCGCACTTTGCAGTGGCCGACGGCAAGGCGGACTACGCCTTCGTCTACCTCAACCTGCGCATGGCCACGGGCCGCTCCGAGGCGGTGAAGAAGAAGGCCGGCGACGACCTGCTGGCGGCCGTGCGCGCGCACTTCGCGCCGATCTTCGAAAAACGCCACATCGGCATCACGCTGCAGATCGACGAAAGCCCCGGACAGGTGTACGACGGCAAGCACAGCAACCTGCATCCGCTGTTCAACAAGAGCTGAACGACAGGAAAAGAACGGACCCACATGCTCTCCCAAGCCACCATCGCCCAACTGGCCGCCGAGCTGCACGAAAGCGAGAAGTCGCGCGTGCAGGTCGAGCACTTCTCCAAGCGCTTTCCCGAGATGACCATCGAGGACGGCTACGCCATCTCGCGCGAATGGGTGAAGGCCAAGATCGCCGAGGGCCGCACCGTCAAGGGCCACAAGATCGGCCTGACCTCGCGCGCGATGCAGCAGTCCAGCCAGATCGACGAGCCCGACTACGGCACGCTGCTGGACGACATGTTCTTCGAGCAGGGCGGCGACATCCCGTTCAAGCGCTTCATCGCGCCGCGCATCGAGGTGGAGCTGGCGTTCGTTCTGGGCAGGAAGCTGCAGGGCCCGAACGTGACGATGTTCGACGTGCTGGCCGCCACCGACTACGTGGTGCCCGCCATCGAGATCATCGACGCGCGCATCGAGCAGTTCGACCGCCACACCAAGGCGCCGCGCAAGGTGTTCGACACCATCTCCGACAACGCGGCCAACGCCGGCATCGTGATGGGCGGGCGGCCGGTGAAGCCCGACGCGGTGGACCTGCGCTGGGTGAGCGCGCTGCTGTTCAAGAACGGCGTGATCGAGGAATCGGGCGTGGCCGCCGCCGTGCTCAACCACCCGGCCAACGGCGTGGCCTGGCTCGCGAACAAGCTCGCGCCGTGGGACGAGTGCCTGGAAGCCGGCGAAGTGGTGCTGGGCGGCTCGTTCACGCGGCCCACAACGGCCGTGCCCGGCGACACTTTCCACGCCGACTACGGCCCGCTCGGCTCCATCTCATTCCGCTTCATATGAATCTCGCCCCCAGGCTGCGCGCACTTCGTGCCGCTTCGCCGACCCCCTGCCGGGGGCAACACCTGCGGCCCGGCAAGAGCCGGTTCCGCGGTGTTCCACGAATGAAGACGCCACACTTCAACCCCCTGGACTGAACATGCACACACCCATCAACACCTTCAAGCAGGCCCTCGCGGCCGGCAAGCCCCAGATCGGCCTGTGGGTCGGGCTGGCCGACGGCTACGCGGCCGAGATCCTGGCCGGCACCGGCTACGACTGGCTGCTGGTCGACGGCGAGCACGCGCCCAACGACGTGCGCTCGGTGCTCGCGCAGCTGCAGGGCATTTCCAGCGCGTGGTCGGCGCAGGCCGAGGCCGACCGCTCGCATCCCATCGTGCGCATCCCGGTGGGCGACACCACGCTGATCAAGCAGTACCTCGACATCGGCGCGCAGACGCTGCTGGTGCCGATGGTCGACACCGCGGAGCAGGCCGCGCGCCTGGTGCAGGGCATGCGCTACCCGCCCGAGGGCATCCGCGGCATGGGCAGCGCGCTCGCCCGCGCCTCGCGCTGGCAGGCCTACCCCAACTACCTGCACGAGGCCAATGCGCAGACCTGCCTGCTGGTGCAGGCCGAGACGGTGGAGGCGATGAAGAACCTCGACGCCATCGCGGCCACGCCGGGCGTGGACGGCGTCTTCATTGGCCCGGCCGACCTGTCGGCCTCGATGGGCTTCGTGGGCCAGCCCAACCACCCGGAGGTGCAGGCGGTGATCGCCGATGCGATCGCGCGCATCCTCAAGGCGGGCAAGGCGCCGGGCATCCTCTCGACCACCGAGGAGCAGGCGCGCAAGTGGCTCGCGGCCGGCGCGCTGTTCGTGGCGGTCGGCGTGGACACCATCGTGCTGGCGGCGGCGGCGAAGCAGCTGCTGGCCAGGTACAAGGCGGCGCCCGGCGCGGCCTCACCCAACGGCTACTGACAACGGCCACCGATCCTCTTCACATGGGAGCACCTGCAATGCAACGCACCACCCTCGCCGCGCTGGCCGCGGCCGCCACCCTGTTCCTCGCCGCCTGCGCCCCCATGGGGGGCGGCAAGCCCGGAACCACCGCCCAGCAGGAGGCGAACCGCCAGGCGGTGCTCGCCTTCTACGAGAAGGGCCTGAACCAGAAGGACGCCGACGCGGCCCTGCAGTACGTGGGCAACCGCTACGTGCAGCACAACCCCACGGCGGCCGACGGCCCCGAGGGCTTCCGCAAGTTCATCGCCTTCCTGCGCGAGAAGTTCCCGAACTCCAGGAGCGAGATCAAGCGCAGCTTCGTCGACGGCGACTACGTGATCCTGCACGTCAACGCGATCCGCGAGCCGGGCACGCGCGGCAGCGCCATCGTCGACATCTTCAAGCTCGAGAACGGGAAGATCGTCGAACACTGGGACGTGGTGCAGCCCGTGCCCGAGACCGCCGCGAACAGGAACGGCATGTTCTGACCGCCCTCCTTGCGCAATACAACCCGCCAGCCGACGCCAGCCCGATGACCAAGCCCGACGACACGAACGACAGCCGCAGCAACGACGGCAGCAAGCGCTTCCGCTCCGCCACCATCCGCGAGGGCACGATCCGCGCGACCACGCGCAGCTTCCTGCACGCGCTGGGCCAGGACGACGAGGACATCGCGCGCCCGCACGTCGGCGTGTTCCACACCGGCGGCGAGATGAGCCCGTGCAACCTCAACCTGCGCGAGCAGGCGCAGCACGCCAAGACCGGCATCTACGCCGGCGGCGGCACGCCCCACGAGTGCCCGGTGGTGTCGATCAGCGACGGGCTGACGATGGCGCACTCGGGCATGCGCTTCTCGCTGATCTCGCGCGAGCTCATCGCCGACAGCGTGGAAGCCTCCACGCGGGGCCACCAGTGGGACGGCATCTTCGCCATCGGCGCCTGCGACAAGAACCTGCCGGGGCTGATGATGGGCATGGTCCGCTGCAATGTGCCCAGCGTGTTCGTGCACGGCGGCTCGGCGCTGCCGGGCCAGATGCCGGGCCCCGACGGGCAGGACCTCAACGTGGTCGACACCTACGAGACCATCGGCAAGGTGCTGGCCGGCACCGCGACGCACGACGAGCTCGACGCCATGAGCCGCGCCTGCCTGCCCACGGCCGGCGCCTGCGCGGGGCAGTTCACGGCCAACACCATGGGCATGGTGTCGGAGGCGCTGGGCCTGGCGCCAATCGGCTCCAGCATGGTGCCCGCCGTGTTCAGCGAACGCGCGCCGCTGATGCGCCGCGCTGCGAAGCAGCTCATGAAGGCGGTCATGGGCGACGGCCCGCTGCCGCGCGACATCGTCACGCGCAAGGCGCTGGAGAACGCCTGCGCCATCGTGTCGGCCACGGGCGGCTCGACCAACGCGGCGCTGCACCTGCCGGCCATCGCGCACGAGGCGGGCATCAGGTTCCACCTCGACGACGTGGCCGAGATCTTTGCCCGCACCCCGCTCGTCGCCGACCTGCGCCCGGGCGGCAAGTACCTGGCGCGCGACGTGTTCTACATCGGCGGCGCGGGCGTGATCCTGCGCACGCTGCTGGAGCAGGGCTTCCTGCACGGCGACGCGCTCACCTTCACCGGCCGCACCATGGCCGAGGAACTGGCCGGCGCGCTGGCTCCGGACGGCCGCGTGGTGCGCGAGGCGGGCAACCCGATCACGCGCGACGGCGGGCTGGCGGTGCTCAAGGGCAACCTGTGCCCCGACGGCGCGCTGCTGAAGACGGCCGGGCTGAAGACGCTGGTGCACCGCGGCCCGGCGCGGGTCTTCAATTCCGAGGAAGAGGCGCAGGCCGCCGTGCAGAACCGCCGCTACGAGGCAGGCGACGTGATCGTGATCCGCAACGAAGGGCCCAAGGGCAGCCCGGGCATGCGCGAGATGCTGGGCATCACCGCCCTGCTCTACGGCCAGGGCATGGGCGACAAGGTGGCGCTGCTGACCGACGGGCGCTTCTCCGGCGCGACGCGCGGCCTGTGCATCGGCTACGCCGGGCCCGAGGCGGCGGACGGCGGCCCGATCGCGGCGCTGCGCGACGGCGACATGGTGTCCATCGACGCGCGCGCGCAGGCGCGCTCGATCACGGTCGACCTGACGGCCGAGGAAATCGCGTCGCGGCTTGCCGGACGTGAGGTAAACGCGGGGGTCGCGCGAGGCGGCCTGCTGGAAAAATACGCGCTCACCGTGCGCCCTGCCCACCAGGGCGCCGTGACCCACTCGGGCGCGGTCACCTGGCTGCGCGACGAGTCTTGATCGACCCCTCCACAACCACCGTCCGGAGAGAGACACCATGAGCTTCACGCGCCGCCAGATCCTGCAGACCACCAGCGCATCCGCCCTGATCGCCAGCCTCGGCCAGAACGTCTTCGCGCAGGCGACGACCAACCTCGAGACCGCCACCATCGTCACCGGCTTCGCGGCCGGCGGCACCTCCGACACCACCTGCCGCCGCCTGGCGACCAAGCTCGGCGGCGACTACGCGAAGACCGTGGTCGTCGACAACCGCACCGGCGCAGGCGGGCAGATCGCCGTGGGCTACGTCAAGGGCCGCCCGGCCGACGGCAGCACCATCCTGCAGACGCCGACCTCGATCCTCACGATCTACCCGCACATCTACAAGAAGCTGCCGTACGACCCGATGGTCGACATCACGCCGGTGAGCCTGGCGTGCATCTTCGACTTCGGCTTCGCGGTGGGCCCGGCGGTGCCGGCCAGCGTGAAGACCGTGCCCGAGTTCCTGGCCTGGGCCAAGGCGAACCCGGCCGGCGCCAACTACGGCTCGCCGGCCGCGGGCTCCACGCCGCACTTCATCGGTGCGCTGCTGGGCAAGAAGGGCGGCGTGGAACTCAAGCACGCTGCCTACCGCGGCACGCAGCCGGCCATGCTCGACCTGCTGGGCGGCAACATCTCGGCGGTCTCGGGCCCCATCGGCGACATCACGCAGCACCTGCCCACGGGCAAGGTGCGCATCCTGGGCGTGTCCGGCGCCAAGCGCAGCCGCTTCGCTCCCGAGGTGCCCACCTTCGGCGAACAGGGCCTGAAGGACATGGCGCACAGCGAATGGTTCGCCTTCTTCCTGCCGGCCAAGGCCTCGCCCGAACTGGTGGCGAAGCTGAACGCGGCGATGAAGAACGCGCTCGTGCAGAAGGACGTGATCGACGGCCTCGGCACCTTCGGGCTGGAGGCGATGTCCTCCACCCCGGCCGAGCTGACGGAACTGCTGAAGAAGGACACCGCCAAGTGGGGGCCGATCGTGAAAGAGGTCGGCTTCACCGCGGAGGGATAGACCACCCCCGTTTCTCGTTCACTTCGTGTAGCCGAATCCCCCTCGAGGGGCAACACCGGCGGCCCGGCAAAGCCGGTTCCGCGGTGTTCCCTCCGAAGGGCAGAGGCCGACGCGGTGGGCGAGCCATCCAGATAGAAGGAACTGCCATGAACGCAATCGCCACCGCCGCGCCGTCTTCCACGTCTGCGCTTGTCCATCCCTCGATCCATCCGGACGAGCGCGCCGCGCGCGAACAGCTCGCGGCCTGCTATCGCGTGTTCGCGATGCTGGGCTGGACCGAGATGATCTACAACCACATCACGGTGCGCCTGCCCGACAGCGTGACCGGCGGCGAGAAGCAGTTCCTCATCAACCCCTTCGGCCTGCACTACAGCGAGGTCACGGCCAGCAACCTGGTGAAGATCGACCTGCAGGGCAATGTGCTCGACGGTTCGTCGTACCCGGTGAACCCGGCCGGCTTCACGGTGCATGCGGCCATCCACGACGGGCTGGAGGGCGCGCACTGCGTGATGCACACGCACACCACGGCCGGCGTGGCCGTGGCCTGCCTGCAGGGCGGCCTGCAGCAGACCAATTTCTATACGGCGCAGCTGCACGACATGGTGGCGTACCACGACTTCGAGGGCATCACGATCCATGCCGACGAAGGCCCGCGCCTCCTGAAGAGCATCGGCGACCGCAACGCGGTGATCCTGCGCAACCACGGCCTGCTGGCCTGGGGGCAGACGCTGCCGCAGACCTTCGCGATCCTGTGGACGCTGCAGCGCGCCTGCGAGATCCAGATGGCGACCTTCTCCATGGGCCAGGCCATTCCGGTGAGCGAGGAGATCGCGCGGCGCTGCACGCGCGACGCGCTGCAGTTCAGCCCCGAGCACGGCGCGGGCCAGGACGTGTTCAACGCGCTGGTGCGGCAGGTGGACCGCATCGACGCCTCGTACCGCAACTGAACCGAAGCGACCGAGCTCATGAAGATCTGCATTTACGGTGCCGGCGCGATCGGCGGATGGATCGGCGTCGGCCTCGCCCAGGCGGGCGAACGGCTGAACGTGGTGGCACGCGGCGCCACGCTCGAGGCGCTGCAACGCGACGGCCTGTCGCTGATGCGCGGCAGCACGGGTGGAGAGGTGCGCACGCGCGTGCCGGTCAACGCGGTGGCCGACCCGGAGTCGCTCGGCGTGCAGGACCTGGTGGTCATCGCGGTGAAGGCACCGGCGCTGGCCGGCGTCGCCGAGCGCATCGGGCCGCTGATCCGCGCCGACACCATCGTGCTGGTGGCGATGAACGGCGTGCCGTGGTGGTTCCTGGAAGGCGGCTTCGGCGGCCCGATCAGCGGCCACCGGCTCGCGGCGGTGGACCCCGAAGGCGCCATCGCGCGCGCCATTCCCTCGCGCAACGTGGTCGGCTGCGTGGTGCACGCGAGCTGCTCGCTCGACGCGCCGGGCGTGGTGCGGCACCACTTCGGCAACGGGCTGATCATCGGCGAGCCCTCGGGCGAGGCCACGCCGCGCGTGCAGAAGCTGCTGGCACTGCTCAACAGGGCCGGCATCGACACCACGCTGTCGCCGCAGATCCAGAAGGACGTGTGGTTCAAGCTCTGGGGCAACATGACGGTGAACCCGATCAGCGCCCTCACCGGCTGCACCACCGACCTGATCATGGGCGACGACTACGTGCGCGGCTTCATCTCGGCGGTGATGCTGGAGGCCAAGGAGATCGGCCGGCGCATCGGCATCGAGATCACCCAGAGCCCGGAAGACCGGCACGAGATCACCAAAAAGCTGGGCGCCTTCAAGACTTCCATGCTGCAGGACGTGGAGGCCGGGCGCTCGGTGGAACTCGACGCGCTGGTGACGGTGGTGCGCGAACTGGGCGAGCTGACCGCCGTGGCCACGCCGTTCACCGACGCACTGCTGGGACTGGCGCGGCTGCGCACGCGGCAGCTCGGGCTCTACTGAGCCCCGGGCCACCGGCCAGAGTCAGGCCGCGCACAGGTTCGGCCCGCAGACTGAAAAGAGACGGGGGTGGGGATTGCGGGGGCCGCAAACCCTGTACCTGCGCCTTTCTTCTTGGGCTATCCTCTCGCCACTCAAAAATGCACGTAGCGATTTATTACACACCACCAAGGCTGCATGCATGTCCGAGCACAAGGGGAGACGGATGCGTTTGATCTTCATCGAGCTGCTGGTGGCGCTGGTGCTGCTGCCCATCAGCGGCCTGTTCTGGTGGTGGGCCTTCGGCATGGGCGGCCTCGCGGTGGCCGGCTTCGTGGTGGTGGCCGGCGGTGCCCTCTATCTGGTGGTGCGGGGCGTTCGCTCCGCCAAGAAGCAGCTCGGCCACCCGGGCGACGATCGCGAAGAATAGACAAAGCCGGGCCTGCAACGGGCCTGGACGCCACGGCCGTGGCGCAGAAACATTCGCATTCAATTCGCCGGCGATCGGCACCGGATTTCTCCTCGATTCGTACACCCCGCGCCATCTCATGGGGCGCGGATGAACTCTTTTTACTGATTTATTTCGATCGCGACAGCCATTACGCACGTTTCAATGATCGAAATATGAAACACATCCTGGCGCCCAAAAGCACCAAGCTCAAAAGGCAATACGAAAGTTTTGTCCGCATCGAAGAAATTCCGAACCTGCACGAAATAGCCGTCCAATTAGGCTGAAATCACTCTTCGGCCGAATGGAACGTCATTGCACGTACTTGGTGATTTCAGCCCCGACACGGGGCATCCCCGCTTCGGGATTAATCAGAAAACCGTAATTCCAGAGCAGCCCAGGGGGATGGAACGCCGACAACACCGCCCAACGATGCACTGTCGCCTCCAGCAGGCAAGTTGATGCTCCTGGCCCACGCCTTGTCGGTCGATTCCTACTTCGATACATTTCATTACAAAATCGAACGCAATATCAAAAACCCTATGGGACCTGACTTTGTGGAACGAAAACCACAATCTCCCGACGATACGGGGTAATAAATAGGTCGCAATTTAGCGGCTTCGGAAGTGCCTGCAAAACGGGCAGTGCACACCCCCTTTTCAGAGTGAAAAACGCACTCCGCAAGCCATGTTTCGGCATGACCCTGTGGCCGGCGTGGTCGACGCACGAATAGACACGTCATTTGCGTCTACTCCACCAAAAAGTCGCCTCGAGAAGGCAGCGAGAATTCGCGCTCCTGCAGGCCTGCCGATAAATCGACGGGGCCCCGGTCAATTCGAATTCATCAAAAAGAATTAACCGGTGCAATCGAGCAATTTCAGGCTCGGGCTTTGCATGTGGAATCGCAGTTTTTGAAATAACCCAAGTTCGCAATGGAGTTCCATTTGTCACGCTACCTGTACCTGACGGGTTGGAGTGCCGCCCTGGTTGGGGCGTTGGCGCTTCAGGGCTGCGCGCCGGGCTTCGGCTCGGTGGCGGCCTACGAGCCCGACCGGAGTCCGGCGCCGGCACTGGCGGCCGACGGCATGCCGGCCGAGGGCGGGCTGGTGCCGATCTCGCCCAGCCTCATCAGGGCCATGTCCGACGCACGGCCCACGGCGGTGCCGCCGGACGTGAAGGCGCTGTTCGGCGAAGCGCCGCCCTACACGATCGGCCCGGGCGACGTGGTGGGCGTCATCGTCTACGACCATCCCGAGCTGCTGCCGCATGCCGGCGCCGTGATCTCCCAGCAGGTGGACCCCACCGGCATCAGCGTGGCGCCCGGCTTCATCGTCGACGCCTCGGGGCAGATCAGCTTTCCCTACATCGGACGCGTGAAGATGCAGGGCCTCACCGAGATCGAGGCCTCCGACCTGATCGCCAGGCAGATCGCCAGGTACATCAAGGACCCGCAGGTGACGGTGCGCATCCAGTCCTTCCGCAGCCGCCGCGCCTTCGTCGAGGGCGAGGTGAACTCGCCGGGACTGCAGATCTTCACCGACGTGCCGATGACGCTGGCGGAGGCGCTCAACCGCGCGGGGGGCATCACGGCCGCGGGCGACCGCTCGTTCATCACGCTCACGCGCGGCGACAGGACCACGCTGATCGACCTGCCGAGGCTACAGGACATCGGCATCGGCGCGAGCCGCATCCCGCTGCACAACGGCGACGTGGTGCAGGTGCGCAACCGCGACGAGAGCAAGGTGTTCGTGATGGGCGAGGTGCTCAAGCCCTCGGCGCTGAACATGCACAACGGCCGGCTCAGCCTCAACGAGGCGCTGGGCGAGGCCGGCAGCGCGAACCTGGGCACGGCGAACACGGGGCAGATCTACGTCGTGCGGAACAACCGCAACGGCGAGGGCACCGATGCGACGAGCACGCCTTCGGTCTTCCACCTGAACGCGAAGAACCCGGCCGCGCTCGCACTGGCCGACCGCTTTCCGCTGCAGCCGCGCGACGTGGTCTACATCGACTCCGTGCCGCTGGCCAGCTGGAACCGCGTGGCCAGCCTGATCCTTCCCGCAGCGCAGGTGCTCGACATCAGCGACCGCGTCTACATGAACCACCGATGAGATCCGTGCTGACAGTCTGCATCGGCAACATCTGCCGAAGCCCGATGGCGGAAGGCCTGCTCGCCGCAGGCCTGCCGCAATTGCGGGTGTTCTCGGCCGGCACGGGCGCGCTCGTCGGCCGGCCGGCGGACGCCACCGCGCGCAGGCTCATGCAGCAGCGCGGCATCGACATCTCGGGCCACGTCGCGCAGCAGGTGAGCCAGCTGCTGTGCCGGCAGGCCGACCTGATCCTGGTGATGGACCGCGACCAGCGCCGCCATCTGGAGACGGCCTACCCCTTCGTGCGGGGCAAGGTGTTCCGCATCGCCGAGTTCGAGGGCCACGACGTGCCCGACCCCTACGGCAAGGACGAGGCTGCGTTCGAGCATGCCCTGGCGCTGATCGATGCCGGCGCGCGCGCGTGGATCGACCGCATTCTGAAAATCACGAAACCCGAGCAGCAACCGACATGAACGCAACCCAGCAAGCCGCGCTGCCGCTGCAAGCCATGGATGAGGATGGTGATGGCATCAACCTGGCCGAGTACCTCGACATCCTGATCGACAACCGCTGGCTCGTCGCGGCCGTCGCCCTCGTGGCGGTGCTGCTGGGAACGGCCTACGCCTTCCTCGGCAAGCCGGTCTACGAGGCCAATCTCGCGGTGCAGGTGGAGGACAGTGGCAACTCCGCGGGCAGCTTCCTCGGCGATGCGGCCTCCTCGCTGCTGAGCGTGAAGACGCCGGCCGCGGGCGAGATCGAGATCCTGCGATCGCGCGCCATCCTCGGCAAGGCGGTGGAGAACACCAAGCTCTACATCAGCGCACGGCCGCGCTATGCGCCCTTCGTGGGCAGCTGGCTCGCGCGCCGCGCGACCGGGCTTTCGGAGCCCGGCTTCATGGGGCTGTCGGGCTACGTGACGGGCACCGAGAAGATCCTCGTGCCCCGCTTCGACGTGCCCGCCGACTTCGAGGACAAGCCGTTCACGCTGACCCTGGGCACCGACGGCAGCTACGAACTGAGCAGCGCCGACATCGAGACGCCTTTGAAGGGCACCGTCGGCACGCTGCTGGAGGCGAAGCTGCCCGGCGTCGCCAACGGCAACCTGAGCCTGATGGTGAGCAGCATCGAAGCCAGGCCCGGCGCGCAGTTCGTGCTGGTGCGCTCTTCCGCGCAGCTCACGCTGCTGGCGCTACAGGACGCGCTCAAGGTGGTCGAGAAGGGCAAGCAGTCGGGCGTGCTCGACGTGAGCTGGAAGAACCCCGACCCCGAGAAGCTGACGCAGCTGCTCAACGAGATCGGCCGGCTCTACGTGCGGCAGAACATGGAGCGCAAGGCGGCCGAGGCCGAGAAGACGCTGGGCTTCCTCGATGGCGCGCTGCCCCAGTTCAAGAAGCAGCTCGAGCAGTCCGAAGACATCTACAACCGCTACCGCAACCAGAACGGCACCGTGAGCCTCGACGACGAGGCGAGGAACGCGCTGGCCCAGACGGTGGACCTGCAGTCCAAGCTGCTGGAGGCCGAGCAGAAGCGGCGCGAGCTCACCTCGCGCTTCACGAACGAGCACCCGAGCGTGCAGACGCTCGACGCGCAGGTCGCCGCATGGAAGAGCGCGCTGGCCGCCGTCGACGCGCGCATCCGCAAGATGCCCGAGCTGCAGCAGAACACGGTGCGCATGCAGCGCGACATCAAGGTCAACACCGACCTCTACGTGTCGCTGCTCAACAGCTCGCTGCAGATGCGGCTGGCGAAGGAAGGCAAGGTCGGCAACGTGCGCCTGCTCGACGAGGCCATCGTTCCCGAAGAGCCGGTGTGGCCGAAGCGGCCGCTGGTCATCGCGCTGGCGGCGATCCTCGGGCTGGCGGCGGGCCTGGGCGCGGCGATCGCGCGCAGCTCGTTCTTCGGCGGCATCCGCAACCCGGCGGAGATCGAGAGCCACACCGGCCTCAACGTCTACAGCAGCGTCCCGCTGAGCACTGCGCAGCGCACCATCGACAGGAACATCGAGAACAAGGTGGCCGGCAAGCACGTGCTCGCGCACCTGCAGCCGGAAGACCCGGCGGTGGAGAGCCTGCGCAGCCTGCGCACCGCGCTGCAGTTCGCGATGCTGGAGGCGACCAACAACCGCCTGCTGATCTCGGGCGCGACGCCGGGCGTGGGCAAGACCTTCGTCTCGGTGAACTTCGCGGCGATCAGCGCGGCCACGGGCAAGCGGGTGCTGCTGGTCGACGCCGACCTGCGCAAAGGCCGGGTCAGCCAGTTCTTCTCGATCCCGCGCTCCGCGGGGCTGTCGGAGCTGATCGCCGGCACGCTGAGCCTGGAGCAGGCCATCCGCCCGGCCGTGCTGCCCAACCTGGACGTCATCACCACCGGAGTGCTGCCGCCCAACCCGGCGGAGCTGCTCACCAGCGAGTCTTTCGTGGAGGTTCTGGAGAAGCTGTCGCCGCTGTACGACCTCGTCGTGATCGACACGGCCCCGGTGCTGGTGGCCGCCGACACCGCCTCGGTGGCGCCGCTGGCCAGCACCCTGCTGCTGGTGGCACGCGCCGAGAAAACCCAGCTCGGCGAATTGAACGAGACCGTCAGAAGGCTCGCCCATGCAGGCAGGAGCGTAAATGGCGTAATTCTGAATGCTATTGATTTAAGCCGCAGGCATGCTGGAAGCGGCGGCTACAAATATGGCGCTTACAAGCAGTTGCAATACACATACAATACCAACAGGGATTCCACTTAGACCGTCTGAATTGGAGTTAAATTCAAAATCATGCGACGGATTTCGGTCTCTCACATTGATTGGATACTCAAATAGTATTCGGCATCAAAAGGCATTACAAATGATCGTTAATTCATTCTTATTGCCTTCATCGAGTCATTTGGCCGCGCAATAGTGCGTGCATACGCAGGCACCAAGAGGCATTTGTGCGGATAGTGTCGGCCAAAAAAACAGGGCCATAACCGAGGATCTGCGGGCAATTGCCCGCATGAGGAAAGGTGCGTCAAAAAATGAAAGCATTTCGACGGGAAATATTGTCGCGCTTCAAATCCGGATGGAAAGACCCCGTGGGAAACCTCCATTCGGAGGAGTCGCTCGTACCGCAGGGCTGGGACATCGACGCAGGCGCCGGCATGTCGCGCGGTCGATCTCGGTCAGGGTCGCAATCCGGAATCAACCATTCGCCATTGCTGAAAGTCGCGAAAAGATCGGTGGACATCAGCGCCGCCCTTTTCTTCTTCATCGCCTTCGGCTGGCTTTTCGTGCTGCTGGGGCTTTGCGTCTTCGCGAGCTCGGGTGCGCCGGTGCTCTATTACCAGCCGAGGTACGGCAAGAACGGGCGCGTATTCCGCTTCTACAAATTCCGCTCGATGATCGCCAATTCGGCGCAGGTGCTGGAGGAACACCTGAAGAACGACCCCGAGGCGCGGCGCCAGTGGGACGAATACCAGAAGCTCGACCACGATCCGCGCATCACACGTTTCGGCAAATTCATCCGCAAGACCAGCCTGGACGAATTGCCGCAATTCTGGAACGTGCTGGTGGGCGACATGAGCCTGATCGGCCCGCGTCCCTGCATGCTGGAGCAGAAGGAGCTCTACGGCCAGAGCTGGTCGCACTACTGCGCGGTGCGGCCCGGCATCACCGGCCTCTGGCAGGTCAGCGGGCGCAACCAGCTGACCTACAACGCGCGCGTCGCGCTCGACGTGAGGTATGTCGAAACCCTTTCCGTCGGGAAGGACCTCGACATCTTCTTCAGGACCATCTGGGTGGTCGCTGCCGGTCACGGGTCGCGGTGAGTTCCGCCATCCCCTGCTGACCGGCTGCCGGCTCCGGCCCCGCCGGCCGGAGCGAGTCTTTCACGCAGTCCACGCCGCAAGGCCGGACAGACCTTCCTTCGCTTTGGAATCGATCGGATCGGAATCCACATGCCGATGAGCCACGCCATTGCAGCGCCGGCCGCGCAAGCACGCCCCCCGATGGCCGCGGGAGGAAGGAGCTCGCGCCGCTTCAACCCGTATTCCGTGGCGGGAGTGCTGATCGTGCTCGTGTACGTGGTCATCTACGCGTTCTTCAGGGAAATGCTTCCCGAGAAATGGAGCGTCGACTCGGCCAAGATCCTCGAGATCCTGAATTACGGTGGCACGGACGAAATGGACAATTCGTTCGCCGTGACGGCTGCGCTTTTCAGCATCATCGGATCGAACAATCTCGACGTATTCACCTGCGCCAGCAGCGCGGTATTTCTTTTCTTCGCGACGCGCAATATCCGCCGGGCCGGCGATTTCTTTTCCAGGCTGCTGCTGATCGCGCCCTGCATCATGCTGAACATGTTCGCGCCGTCGAAGGAGACGGTGGTGCTCATCATGACCATGTGCATCACGGTGACGACGATCTATTTCCGGACATCGAAATTCCTCACCATCGGCGCATTCCTCGGTCTTTATGCGATCTACGGTGTTTTCGTCCGAAATTACTATCTGCTGATCGTCGGCGCGTTCTTTGCCGTGCACTGGCTCTGGCGGCGGCCGCTCAAATACCATTTACTGGCCGCGATCCTGGCCGCCGGCGCCATCATGGCGGCGCCTTCCAATCTCCTGCAGACGCTGCAATCGCCGCGCGACACCTCCAATGCGTACGCGGAGCAGATCGGCAGCGACAACCGCACGGCATTCACCAATATCGCCTCGCCCGCCACCGGTCCCGGATTCCTGGTGAATTACGTCTATGCGGCGACGGTGCTGATCACGCCCGTCATCTATTTCCACACGCCGAGCGATGCGTTCATGCAGATGATGATCGTGGCGATGCTGCTCATCCTCTACAAGGCGCGGCGAAGGTCGAGGCGGAATCCGGGGGAATTCGAGCCCCGTTTCTTCGGCAGCCTTTTCGTCGCCCACATCCTCGTCCAATTGATATTCGAACCGGACCTCGGCAGTTTCACCCGGCACCTGACCTCGGTGATGCTTTATCTGATCGCCATCAAGGTTTCCGGAAATCAGAGACCTGTTGCAGGTATTCCAAGATGAAAAAGATCCTGATCTGCGCTGTGCCCTTCAGCGACAACCTGGGCGACGGCGTCATCGCGGCGTCGCTGGCCCACATCGCGGCCATGAAGTACCCGGAGGCGAAGGTCGAGTTCCTCGACATCGCCGGGCGCGTGGGCTTCGACGAATCCAACCTGCGCGGCGGCGGCGCCTTCGGCATCTTCCAGAAGCTGCCCTCGCTGCTGCGCTCCGCCATCGTCTTCGCCTACTGCCTGAAGAACTACCTGCTGAGCTGGCGCCGGCAATGGCAGGCGGCGGTGGCCGATGCCGACCTGGTGCTGATCGGCGGCGGCCAGCTCTTCTGCGACGTGGCGCTGAACTTCCCGTCGAAGCTCTTCTTCCTGGGCAGGCTGCTGCGAGGAAAGCGGGTGGCGGTGGTGTCGGTCGGCGTCACGGGCAGGTGGTCGTTCTGGGGAAGGCTGCTCGTGGGCAAGTTCTTCCAGAACGCCGCGCCGGTCTACTACGCCACGCGCGACGTGGACTCGGCCAACAACCTGCACGCGTTCTTCCGCATCCCGCGCAGCCGCATCAGCGTGGTGCCCGATCCGGCACTGGTCTGCGCGAGCGCCTTCTCCGAGGAACTGTCGCCCGAGAAGAAGTGGGACGTGGGCATCTGCGTCAGCAGCCTCGACGCGCTGGTGATGAACTCCGAATACGGCAGCAAGCGCGCCGGCGGCTCGGCCGAGTTCTTCTCGGGCCTCGCACAGGCCTTGCGGGCCGAGGGCGCGCGGGTGCTGTACTTCACCAACGGCGCGGCGGAGGACAACCGCGTGCTCGCCGAGATCTCCGAGCGCACCGCGGCGGCGGACGATTTCTCCTTCGCCGTGCCGAAGCGCCCCGACGACCTGGTCGCGCTGATCAGCGCCTGCTCCTGCATCGCGGCGCACCGGCTGCACGCGAACATCGTCGCCTACAGCCTGAGCATCCCGTCCATCGGCATGAACTGGGACAAGAAGGTCGAGTCCTTCTTCCGGCTCACGAACCGCACCGAGTTCCTGTTCGGCCTCTCGCCGCGCCATGACGAGCTGAAGGCCAGCGTGCTGAACCTGCTTCGGCAGCGCAACGACCCGCACCGGCTGGGCGAGCTCCAGTCCGAAGTCATCGCCGGCACCCACGCACTGATCTGAGCAGCGAGGAGCGAGAAAGCCATGAAAGTCCTGCACGTCGCGGAAACGCTCAAGGGCGGGCTGGAGACCTATCTCCGGATCGTCTCGAACTTCCAGCGCAACTCGCCGGAGATCAGCCAGGTGAAGTTCATCCTGCCCGGGCAGGTCGACTGGCTGAGCCCCGAGAGCGCGCACGTGGTGCCCACCGCGCGCAGCCCGCTGTCGCTGGTGGGCTACGCCAAGCGGGTGAAGAAGATCATCGAGTCGGAGCGGCCCTCGGTGCTGCACCTGCACAGCTCGATCGCCGGCGGCATCGTGCGCTCGATGGCGCTGCTGGGCCAGATCCCGCGCGAGGTGAAGATCGTCTACTGCTCGCACGGCTGGGCCTTCGACCAGGCAGCGTCGCGCTACAAGAAGTCGGCCTACCGCTGGATCGAGCGGCTGCTGTCCTCGCGCAGCGACGCCATCATCTGCATCAGCCGCCACGAGGTGCGGATCGCGGCCGAGTCGGGCATACGGCGCTGCACCTGCATTCCCAACGGCATCGATGCCGTGAGCACCGCAGCGCCCCCCGCGCCCGAGCCGCAGCCGCCCGAGGGCGCCGGCAGGCCCGCGCCGCGCACCATCCTGTTCGTCGGCCGGCTCGACCGGCAGAAGGGCATCGACCTGCTGCTGGACGCCTACGCCCGCGTGCGGCCCGACTTCAGGCTGATCGTGGTCGGCGACGCGGTGCGCAAGGACCTGCAGCTCGCCCAGCCCGAGCGCGTCGAGTTCAAGGGCTGGCTAGAGAAGGACGCGCTCGACGCGGTCTACCAGTCGTGCGACGCCATCGTCGTGCCCTCGCGCTGGGAAGGCTTCGGGCTGGTCGCGGTCGAGGCGATGGCCAGGAGCAAGGCGGTGTTCGCATCGGCCGTCGGTGGCCTGGTCGACATCGTCGAGAACGGCCACAGCGGCCGGCTCTTCGAGCTGGAGCACATCGACCAGATGCTGCGCGAGATCGACCGCATGCCCATCGAGACCCTGCGCGAGATGGGCCGGACCGGCCGGCGGATCTTCGAGGAGAAGTTCACCTCGCAGCGCATGAACGCCGCCATCGTCGACCTGTACAAGGAGTCGGTACTGCCATGAAGAAGAAGACCCTCGCCAGCCTGCTGGGCGCCCTGCTCTTCGCGGCCGCCTCGGTCGTGCCGACCGCTTCGGCGCATGCCAGGGGCATCGGCACGCTGAGTTCGGAGTACCCGGTCTCCCTGAGCGTGCAGATCGATCCCGCGACCATCACCGACGACGACCTGCGCGAGATCCGTGCGGCCGGCTTCGAGTTCGTGCGCTTCGGCGTGCGTCCGCCGATCAGGAGCGTGAATCCGGGGCTCACCGACTATTCGAAGCTGATCCAGCGCGTGCGCAAGGCCAGGCTCGATGCCATGGTCACGCTGTTCGGCGGCAAGCAGATCTGGGGCCACGAGCCCGGCGACATGCGCGGCAGCGGTGGTGGCAGCGGCAGCAAGGAAGACCGCTTCGCCGACTTCGCGGCCGACTTCATCAAGGCGCACTCGGCCGACGTCGCCATCTGGGAAGTGTGGAACGAGCCCGACAACAAGACCTTCCTGCAGCCCGCGCTGGTGCGCGACTTCGGCGCCACCACCTCGGCGCTGTGCGAGCGGCTCGCGCAGCGGCAGATCCGCCCGGACATCATCGTCGGCTTCGGCTTCGCGAAGCTGCCCTTCGTCGGCGGCGGGGGAGGCGGCGGTGGGGGGAAGGTGCCCTCGGAGCTGGAAGACGCCTTCGTCTCCGCCGCGCGCAGCGACTGCCTGACGGACATCTCCATCCACCCCTACCGTTCGGTGCCCGAGACCGCGCTGGCCGACTACCAGAGGCTGCGCGCGCAGCTCGACAGGCGCCAGCTGAACAAGACCGGCATCGTCGCCTCCGAATGGGGCTACGCCTCGTACATGCCGGTGCGCAACCAGGGCGCGCAGGCTTCGCTGATCTTCAGGGAGTACCTGATCAACGTCGCGGCCGGCATCCGGCTGCTGAACCTGTACTCGTGGCGCGACCGCGGCCAGTCGTACTTCTCCAGGGAAGACAACTTCGGGCTCATGTCGATGTCCGGCGAGAAGAAGGAGGCCTACTCGGCGCTGACCGAGTTCCTGAAGATCGCGCGGCACTCGCAGAAGGTCTCCTACGACGACGCGCGCGGCGCGAGCCGGCTGGTGCTGCGCCGCGGCGAGTCGATGCTGCACGTGGTCTGGACCCAGGGCGCGGAGCAGAGCGTGTCGGTGCCCGCGGCCGCGGGCGCGAAGTGCACGCGCGTCGACTTCTTCCCGCAGATGCGCGAAGGCAGCTGCGGCAGCCGCTCGAGCGAGGGCTTCAGCGTGAAGGCGACCTCCAGCCCGGTGCTGCTTTCCATTTCGGGCTAGGTGGATGAAGCAACGGCTCTCCGGACTCGGCAAACGCCTCGGCGGTCCCATCTATGCCGTCGCCGACCAGTGCATCTACAGCGCGAGCCAGCTGCTGCTCAGCTTCGCGCTGGCCCGCGTGCTCTCGCCCGCGGACTTCGGCGTGGCCTCCGCGTTCCTCGCGGTGATCAGCTTCCAGTACATCCTGCACATGGCGATGGTGCACGAGCCCCTGCTGATCCGGCGCCACTACGCCGACCGCTCCTCCGCCTGGCTGACCTGGGCGCTGGTGGTGCTGTTCTCGCTGCTGGGCTTCCTGGCATGGCAGATCGCCGCGTTCCCGGGGCAGCTGCACTGGGTGGGCGTGGCGCTGATCGTGGGCTACGAGATCTTCTGGATCTCGCGCAGCCTGCTGCTCGCGGGGCGGCGCTACGGCGTGCTGTGCGTCTCGGGCGCGCTGATCTCGGTGGGCTACGTCGTCGTGCTGAATGCCGCCAGGCCCGCGGGCTGGAAGGAGGCGCTGCTGCTGGTCTCGGTGCTGCAGCTGCCCTTTCTCTTCCTGGTGCTCGCGAACACGCGCCACACCGTCCTTCCGCTGCCGGCCGCGAAGGACGCCCACGGCCTGACGGCGCGCGAATCGATGGCCTACGGCTGGAAGGCCAGCCTCTCGCAGTTCATGAGCTGGATCATGACCGGCGGCGCCATCCTGCTGCTGGGCTCCTCGGCCGATGCCGAACAGGGCGGCCTGCTGAAGATCTACATCACCTTCCTGCTGCCGATGCAGTACGTGCTGTCGGCGCTGGGCTACTACCTGCTGCCGCAGCTGGCGGCCAACTGGAATTCGGCGGACGACGCCCGGAGGAAGAAGTCGCTGCGCGACTTCACCGGCTTCGTGCTGCTCGGCTTCGTGGTCGCCGAGGCCGTGGGCGTGGCGCTTGGCCTGCTGGGGCCGCACCTCGTGGTGCTGGCCTTCGGCGCGAACTACCGGGGCATGGACTTCTCGCCCTTCTTCTACGCGCCCGCGATCTTCGGGCTCACCATGTGCCTGCGCACCGGCTTCAGGGCCGCGTCGCGGCCAGGTGCCCTGCTGCTGTGCTCGGTGGTGGGCGCGGTGGTGTTCGCGGTCGCGATGCTCGCGGCCGGACGGCCCGTCTCCTACATCCAGACCATCCACGCCATGACGTGGGGCTTCGCCTGCATGGCCGCGCTGATGGTCGGCTGGCTGTTCTTCCTGGTGCGGGCGAGCGGGGCTGACGGGAACAAAGGGGAGCAACGCGCCTGAAGCCCCAAGGGCCGGCGCCGGACGAGGAGATCCTGATGAGCAACCCACTGCTTCGCGGCGTGAGCTTCGACGAGCGCCTCCGGTTCCTGCGGGATGGCGTCGTGTGCCTGCGCGGTATCGTCTCGCCCGAGTGGATAGAGCTGGCGCGCGCCGGCCTCCGACAGCGGCGCGACGGCCTGCTGCTGCAGCACGTGGTGTCCGAATCGGGCGCCAGCGAGATCGCCGGCCAGCTGACGGTGAACCGCCGGCTGGGCTGGACCTGCGACGAACTGCTCTTCGACAAGGACGTGAGCGCCGCGACCGCAGCGCACTGGCACCAGGACGTGTCCTGCGGGCTGGCCGACAGCCACCGCATCGTCCACCTGTGGATGCCGGTGGACCACATGCCGCGCGAGACCGCGCCGGAAGTGGTGCGCGGCTCCCACCTCTGGAAGACCGGCTACCGGATCGCAGGCCAGTCCGGTGAAGCGCCGGCCATCGATCTGCCCGACATCGAATCCAACCGCGGCGCCTTCGACATCGTGGGCTACGAGGTCGCCCCGGGCGACGTGGTGGCCTTCAACCACCGTTCGCTCCACCACTCGGGCCCGGTCATGAGCTTCGGCGAGAAGCACCGCGCCTTCGCGATCCTGTGCGCCGACGACGAGCTTCTGGCGCTGGCGCTGGGGCTGAACCGGCAGCCCGCGGCCATGCAGGCGTTCCGCGCGGCCTAGGACGCGTTCACCAGAACTTCTCGGGCGTTGCCGAAAGCGTCTCGGTGCAGCGTGCCACGGCCTTGGCGCGCTCCTCGCGCAACCGCTGCCAGTTGTCGGCCTGCCACTCGTTCCATGCGACGGGCTCCGACTGATAGAAGCACGCGGCCGGCGGACGCATGAAGCCCGCGCGGCCGAGCTCGGCGCCGAACTTCAGGCGATACAGCTCGTCCGAGCCGGTCAGGTTCTCGTAGACCAGGTGCCAGGAGCCCGGAAGCAGCGGCGTGTCCGCCACCGCCTGCACCTTGCGCGCCTCCTCGATCTCCTCGGGCGTGGAGCCGTCCGTCAGGGCCGTGGCGTAGGCCGCCTCGGCGCGCTTGCGGTAGATGTCGGTGGCGACCTTGCTGAGCGCATCGTTCAGCTCGCTGATGGCGGGGTTGACGCCCAGCGGGTCGTCCTTGAGCGCCTCCAGCGTGGTGCCGCCGAGGTCGTCCTTCGAGAAGCCCTGCGCGCCGACGCTCACGCCGCCCGCGATGACCGACAGCGCGATGTTCAGGGCGACCTGCCCCGCGATGTTGTTCATCGTGTTCTCGCGGCGGACCACGCGAAGCTGTTCGATCCCGGGCTTGTACATGCCCCGGCTGAAGCGCACGCGGGTCTGAGGTGCCGCTGGCGCGGCAGGTGCGACCGCTTCGACAGGTGCGGCGGGCGAGATGGGTGCGACAGGCACGGCCGGCGCGCCTGCGACGGCCTCCGTGGCTTGCGATCGCTGCGGGTCCGCGGGTGCCGCCGCGTCGGTTTCGGCGTGCGCCGAGACGGCGGCGACCGCCAGCGCGACGCCGCATGCGCGCCAGGCGGCGCGCGCTCCCTGTTTCTTCGAAATCATGTGAACGAAATTCCTCCCGGCGCGGATTGTCTCCGAGCCCCGGGGGCCAGCGTCCGCAGCACGGCATCGAGCACAAGCCCGTGGTCCCGTGGACGGGACTGGAGCCAGTCGTGCAGCTTGTGCCCCGCGCCTTCGAGCCGTACGACCTCGACGGACTCGGCCCTGCGGGCCCTGCGCTCGTACTGGTCGAGGACCTGCGCGGGAATCACGGCGTCCTGCGTTCCGTGGACCAGCAGCAGGCGGCCTTCGAAGCCTTCGAGCGCCGTGAAGGCCGGCGAGTTCGCGTAGTCCACGGTCGAGCGCAGGATCTGCTGGAAGCTCGGGCCGAAGGGCGCGTCCTGGGCCGGGGCCACATAGGCTGCCGGGCAGAAGAGCACCAGCGCGGGCGGCTGCAGCCGCTCGATCAGGGAACACGCGACGTGGCCGCCCATGCTCGTGCCGATCAGCGAGAGCGGCCGCCCCGGCGCCACGTGGCCGGCCACGGCCAGCGCCTGCGCCATGCGTTCGTTCAGGCTGGAGCCTTCGACCTGGCCGGTGCTGTCTCCATGACCGGAGAAGTCGAAGGAGGCGCTCGCGACGCCATCGCGCGCCAGAGCCGAGAGAAGGTACTGGATGCCGCGCCGCGAGGACTGGCCGCCGCCGTGCAGAGCCAGCACGCTCGGCGCGTCGCCAGCGGCGTTGCCGGTGACCGTGCCGCGCAGCGTTTGATCGGCCGCATCAACGGAGAAGTCGTCGTTCATCGCGCGAGCATGACACGGCCGGCGCGACCTTTCAGGCGGCATCGCTGGCGACAACGCGGCCCGAAGCCTCCCTCGCCGGCATCGTCACCCACCACGCCGCGCAGACGATCAGCAAGCCCCCCGCCCAGCCCCACGGCCCGATGCGCTCGCCGAAGCCGTAGGCCGCGATTAGCGCGCCGAACACCGGCTCGCTGCCCATCAGCAGCGACACGCGGCTCGGGCTCGAACGCGAGGCCGCATGGTTCTGCGCGAAGAAGGCGAAGACGGTGCACAGCAGCACGAGGTAGGCCATGCCCCACCAGAAAGAGGCCGTGGCAGGCGGAACGTGCCATGCGCCGCCGGCCGGCGCGGCGACGAGCGCGAGCGCAGCTGCGCCGAGGGCCATCACGCCCGACTGCACCGCCGTCAGCGTCAGCGCCGGCATCGCATGGTGGCCGGCGAGCCGTCGCGTCATGCAGACCATCACGGCGCGCAGGAAGGCCGCGATCACCATCAGGCCGTCGCCCCAGCCCACCGAGAGTTCCGCGGGCGAAGTGGCCGAGAGCATCGCCGCGCCCAGCGCCGACAGGCCGGCAGCCCGGAACATGCGCCGCGCCGGGCGCTGCCCCAGCAGCCACCATTCGACGAAGGGCGTGAGCGCGACGCACAGGCTGATGAGGAAGGCGGCATTGCTGGCCGTGGTGAGCGACACGCCGAAGGTCTCGCAGACGAAGATCGCCAGCAGGTTCGCACCGAGCAGGCCGCCGACGGCGAGGCCCCTCTGCCACTCGACGCCGAACAGCGGCTTCAGCGCGGGCAGCAGCACGAGGAAGGTCAGCCCGAAGCGCAGCGCGATGAACTCCAGCACCGGCAGCTGCTGCGTCGCCTGCTTGGCCACCGCGTAGCTGCCGCCCCACACCGCCGCCACCAGCAGCAGCATGACTTCGGCGAGGCCGATGCCCGCCGGCCTCTTCGTCTTTGAATCCATACTTCGCTTGCGCCGTCCGTGAACGTTTCCGAGAACCCGACGCATCCGTCGGGCATGGAATTGTTCCGGGCATCACCCGGGCCGCACAGGCGTCGGCCGGAACAGGACTATTGCGTCGTGGGAACGAATTCATTTCTCAAGGTGCTGCCGGAGATGGTGACCTTCGTGCGGGTCGCCGAGCTCGGCAGCTTCTCGGCCGCGGCCGACCTGCTGGGCATGACGCCTTCGGCAGCGAGCCGGCAGGTGAAGCGGCTCGAGAAGGAGATCGGCGTCCAGCTGCTGCAGCGCACCACGCGCCAGCTGCGGCTGACCGAGCCCGGCGCCGAGGCCTTCGCGCGCTGCCGCGAGCTGGTGCTGGCGGCGCAGGGTGCGATGGAGATCGGACAGCAGTTCGCCGCGGGCCCGAGCGGGCTGGTGCGAATCAGCGCGCCCAAGGCCTTCGCGCGGCGCGTGCTGCACGCGCACGTCCTCGAGTTCCTGCGGCGCTACCCCGACGTGGACGTGCAGCTCATCGTGGCCGACCGCGACGTCGATCCGATCCGCGAAGGCGTCGACCTGGTGGTCCGGCTGACAACGAAGCCGCCCGAGGGGCTGGTGGCGCGCCGGCTGATGCCGGTGGCGCACATCCTCTGCGCCTCGCCGCGCTACCTGGCGGCGCATGGCCCCATCGAGCACCCGCGCGACCTCGCGGCCCACAGCTGCCTTTCGCTGGGCGAGCACGAGCGCGACAACCACTGGCGGTTCGGCAGGGAAGAAGGAGACAAGAACAAGGAGGAGGACGAGGAAGCGGAAGTCATCGTGCGCGGCCGCTATGTCTCGAACCACAGCGAAGTGCGGCTCGAAGGCGCGCTGGCGGACCTGGGCGTGGCCGTGGTGCCGGCCTTCGTCGCGCAGCAGGCGCTGGATGCGGGCAGCCTCGTGCGCGTGCTGCCCGGCTGGGAGTACCGCGGCAACTACCGCGGGCACGCATACATCCTGTACCCGCCCAACCGCTTCATGGCGCCCAAGTGCAGGGCGCTGGTCGATCACCTGGTGAGCGCGCTCAGTGCTTCTTCAGCAGGACGCGCACAGCCTCCGGCAGGGAGTTGACCTGCGGCATGAAGTGGTCGAGCAGCGCGCCCAGCGCCACCGCGCAGATCACCGCGCCGAGCAGCGGCTTCCAGGTGAGCCGCACGGCGGCCATGAGCCAGCCCTCGCGCGCCACGCGCACCGCCGCGCGCGCCGACACGTAGGAGAACGCGATCTCGATGGCCACGGCCAGCAGCGCGTCCCAGCTGAAGTACAGCAGCACCAGCGAGCCCGCGCCGAACAGGATGGCCGCGCAGATCAGGAAGACGGCAATCACCGGGATGACGACCACCGCGCCCTCGTCCGCACCGCCGGCCACGTCGAGCGCGCCGCTGGCGACGTCGGAGAGGCCGCTGCCGCCACCCCCGCCATCGCCCGGGGCCTTGCCGATGCCGGTGTGGCTGTGCGAACTGCCGCCGCGTCCGCCGCCGAACTCGAAGTCGGGCGCGTCGACGAAGTCGAGCCCTCGCTCCTCGACGAGGCGCTTCGCCCACCAGCGCAGCACCAGGAGATAGCCCAGGTACCCCACGCCCAGCGTGAGGAAATAGCGCACCGCGAGCGAATCGACGTGCAGCAGGTGCATCTGCAGCGCAGAGACGCCCCACATGAGCAGCAGCGTGAAGCTGCCGATGAGGATGCCGTGGGTGCGCAGGCTGTACTTGCGGTGCAGCTCGCGCTCGACCTGCGTTTCCCACAGGCGCACGGAGCGCCAGTTGGAAAGGATCTTCACGGCCTCAGGCGGGTTCCGGCTCGGCGAAGGGCACGCGCGGCGCCACCGCGCACATGAGTTCGTAGCCGATGGTGCCGCCGGCCTTCGCAACCTCGTCGATGGGCAGCACGGCGCCCGTCCTGGCCGACTTGCCCCACAGCGTGACCTCGCTGCCGAACTGCGCGTCGGGCACGCCCGTGAGGTCGACGGTGATCATGTCCATGCTCACGCGCCCGACCATGCGGGTGCGCACGCCGTTGACCAGCACCGGCGTGCCGGTGCCGCAGTGGCGCGGATAGCCGTCGGCATAGCCGACCGCCGCCACGCCGATGGTGAGCGGCCCTTCGGCCGTGAAGTTGGAGCCGTAGCCGACGGTGTCGCCGGCCTTCAGGGTCTGCACCGACAGCAGCCCGGTCGACAGCGTCATGGTGGGCTGCAGCTGCCAGTGGGCCGCGTCGTGCTCGGGGTAGTCGGGCGCGACGCCATAGAGCATGACGCCGGGGCGCACCCAGTCGCCGCGCGTGCGGTCGGGGTGGCGCAGCGTGGCGGCGCTGTTGGCGATGGAGCGCTCGCCCGGCAGGTCGCGGGTGGCGCGCTCGAAGGCTTCCAGCTGGTGGTCGATGCCGCGCTTGCCGTCGGCATCGCTGAAGTGGGTCATGAGGGAGATCTCGTCGACCTGGGTGAGCGCGTTGAGGCGGGTCCAGGCGGCGCCGAAGCGCTCGGGCGTGAAGCCCAGGCGGTTCATGCCGGAGTTCATCTTGAGAAACACGCGCTGCGGCTTGAGGGTCTTGTGTGCGGCGAGCATGTCGATCTGCTCGTCGCAGTGCACGGTGTGCCAGAGGTCCAGGCGCGAGCACAGCTCCAGGTCGCGGGCCTCGAACACGCCTTCCAGCAGCAGCACCGGGCCGCGCCAGCCGAGGGCGCGCACGCGCTCGGCCTCGGCCAGGTCGAGCATCGCGAAGCCGTCGGCGCCTCGCAAACCCTCATAGACCCGCTCGATGCCGTGGCCATAGGCGTTGGCCTTGACGACGGCCCAGACGCGGGATTCGAGGGCCGAGCGGCGCGCCCGCTCGAGGTTGTGGCGCAGGGCTTCGGTATGGACGGTGGCGAGGATCGGGCGCGGCATGAAGGGTTTCCGGAGAGGGCTCGGCAGGAGGCCGGGACAATGCAGACCACGTTTTAGCATCTTCGGGAATGGGGTCGAACACGGTGGGGATGCAGGATTGCGCGTCGCACCCCCGTGCTATAACCGCCCATTCGCCCTCTACGCGACACTTTTTCACTACCGCCAGCAGACCTGATGCACGTCTCTGGCCAGCCAGCCCATCGATGAAGCGCGGTTTCTACACGATCATGTCGGCCCAGTTCTTTTCGTCGCTGGCCGACCAAGCGCTTTTCGTTGTTGCGGTCGATCTCATGCGGAGTTCGGGCGCGCCCGAATGGCAGCGCGCGGCGCTGGTGCCCATCTTCGCTGTCTTCTATGTGGTGCTGGCCCCGCTGGTGGGCGCCTTCGCCGACGCCCTGCCCAAGGGCAAGGTGATGTTCATCAGCAACGCCATCAAGGTGCTGGGCTGCCTGATGATGCTCTTCGGCTCGCACCCGCTGCTGTCGTATTCGATCGTGGGGCTCGGCGCCGCGGCGTACTCGCCGGCCAAGTACGGCATCCTCACCGAGCTGCTGCCGGCATCGCAGCTGGTCAAGGCCAACGGCTGGATCGAGGGCCTGACCATCGCGTCGATCCTGCTGGGCATCGTCCTCGGCGGCACGCTGGTGGGGCATGCGGTCTCCAGCAAGCTGCTGGCCTTCGACCTGCCCCTCATCGACACCGGCATCGACACGCCGGCCGAGGCGGCGCTCACGGTGCTGATCTTCGTCTACATGCTGGCGGCCTGGTTCAACACGCGCATCCCGCACACCGGCGTCGAGATGCGTCCGCTGCGCTCCAATCCCGAGCACGGCCTGATGCGCAACGTCGCCGCCCTGCTGCCCGACTTCTGGCACTGCAACGCCCGCCTGTGGCGCGACCGCCTGGGCCAGATCTCGCTGGCCACCACCACGCTCTTCTGGGGCGCGGGCGGCAACCTCAAGTACATCGTGCTGGCCTGGGCCTCGCTGGCGCTGGGCTACAACACCACGCAGGCCTCGGCGCTGACGGGCGTGGTGACCATCGGCACCGCCGTGGGTGCGATCGTCGCCTCGATGCGCATGCGGCTGGACATGGCCACGCGCGTGATCCCCATGGGCATCGCGATGGGCCTGATGGTGATCTGCATGAACTTCATCGGCAACGTGTGGCTGGCGGTGCCCTTCCTCATCCTGCTGGGCGGCCTGGGCGGCTTCCTGGTGGTGCCGATGAACGCGCTGCTGCAGCACCGCGGCCACAACCTGATGGGCGCGGGCCGTTCCATCGCGGTGCAGAACTTCAACGAGCAGGCGTGCATCCTCCTGCTGGGCGGCTTCTACAGCGTGTGCACGGGCCTCGGACTCTCGGCCTACGGCGCCATCAGCGCCTTCGGCCTCGTGGTGGCGGGCTGCATGTGGATCATCAAGCGCTGGCACGAGAACAACCTCAAGAAGTATCCCGAGGAAGTGGAGCACCTGCTCGCCATCGCCCGCAGCGACAAGCACCACTGACTCCCCCAGGCTGCGCGCACTTCGTGTCGCTGCGCCAACCCCCTCGCCGGGGGCGGCACCGGAGGCCCGGCGAAGCCGGTTCCTCGGCGTCCCTTGAACAACTCGCGCCCCAATGCCTGCACTTGCCCTGCTACTGAACGCCTTCGTCTGGGGCGTCTCCTGGTTCCCCTTCCGACAGATCGCGGGCCACGGCCTGCATCCGCTGTGGACCACCTGCCTGATCTACACGGCCATCGCCGTGCTGATGGGCGTGCTGCGCCGGCATGCCTGGAAAGGCTTCGCGGCCTTCCCGATGCTGGCGGTGCTGGGCCTGGCGGCAGGCTTCACCAACGTGGGCTTCAACTGGGCCGTGACGCAGGGCGACGTGGTGCGCGTGGTGCTCCTCTTCTACCTGATGCCGCTGTGGAGCGTGCTGCTGGCCTGGCTGCTGCTCGGCGAGCGGCCCACCGGCGGTGCGCTCGCGCGGGTGGCGCTTGCGCTCACGGGCGTGGCGGTGGTGCTGAAGGCACCCGGCGCCGACTGGCCGGTGCCGTCGAGCCTGCCCGACTGGCTGGGCGTGGCGGCGGGCTTCGGCTTCGCCGTCACCAACATCGCGCTGCGCCATCTGCGGCAGGCGCCCGGCGAGTCGCGCGCGCTGGCGATGTTCTGCGGCTGCGCCTTCGTGGCCGGCGTAGCGGCGATGGGCGGCACCGCGCTCGGCGCGTTCGATTCGCCGCTGCGCGCCGCGCCGGGCTGGCTGGGCTGGGCCGCGCTGCTGGGCACGGCCTTCGTCCTCGCCAACGTGTGCCTGCAGTACGGTGCGGCGCGGCTCACGGCCTCGGCGACCTCGGTGATCATGCTGTCGGAGGTGCTGTTCGCAAGCGTCTCCTCCGTGGCACTGGGCGCGGCCGCGATGGACTCGCGCATTCTCGTGGGCGGCTCGCTGATCGTGCTCGGCGCGGTCTGGGCGGCGTTTGCGCGAACGCCCGTGCGGCGCGATGATCGCGCCACTTCGTCTCCCACCTGAGGAAAAACAGCATGGCCAGCGTCTACGACTTCGAAGCCAACCTGATCGACGGCAAGCCGGTGAAGCTCTCCGCCTTCAAGGGCAAGGTGCTGCTGATCGTCAACACCGCCAGCAAGTGCGGCTTCACGCCGCAGTTCGCGGGACTGGAGGCACTGCACGAGAAGTACGCCGACAAGGGCCTCGCGGTGCTGGGCTTCCCCTCCAACCAGTTCGGCGGCCAGGACCCGGGCACCAACGAGGAGATCGGCGCCTTCTGCATGAAGAACTACGGCGTCAGCTTCCCGATGATGGAGAAGATCGACGTGAACGGCGCGAACGCCGCGCCGCTCTACAAGTGGCTCACGAAAGAGAAGCCGGGCCTTCTGGGCAGCACGGCCATCAAGTGGAACTTCACGAAGTTCCTCATCGGCCGCGACGGCACCGTGATCAAGCGCTACGCGCCGCTGGACACGCCGGCTTCGCTGGAGCGCGATGTCGAGGCCGCGCTGGCCGCGGCCTGAGCGGCCATCCGCTGCTGCGTCAGAACCTGAAGTCGGCCGTCTTCGGCCCGCCGCCCACCGTCACGGTCTGGCTCTTCACCGCGCCGCCGGGCGCCGCGACGTCGATCACGTAGCGCCCGTTGGGCACGTCGACCAGGCAGACCGGGCCGCTCGCGCGGAACGCCAGCGCAGCGGCGCTGCCGGCGTCGCCGCCCTTGATGGTCACGTCCACGTTCGCCATGTAGGCGCCGTCGGCGCGGGCGAACAGCAGCGCGAGCGGATGCTCCTTCATGGCCGCGCGCATCGCCGTCGATTCGTCGGAGCCGATGCCGCCGCAAACGTAGCGCGCCGACCCTGCGCCCTGCCACTGGGGCATGGCGCCCTGGGCCTGCGCGGCCATCGCGCCGCCTGCGCAGAGGCAGGCCAGCAGAACGCGACGCAGCGTGGCGGAGGTAGTGGATGCGGGCAGAAGGTGGGACATGGCGCTTTCTCCTTGCAGATTCGGTGCAGCCATGATGCGCCGCGGACCGGCGCCGCGCGAGTCGGACCAGCCCCCTCCCGCTTGTCCGACGGCGCCTGCGATCAGCCCCTGCCGGACGCCAGCGCCGCGTCCAGCAGCTCGACCCAGTGCCGCACGGGCGTGTCCTCGCTGCCGCTTTGCAGATGGGTGATGCAGCCGATGTTGGCCGAGGCGATCACCGACGGACGAAGCTGCTTCAGGTGCCCCAGCTTGCGGTCGCGCAGCGGGTAGGCCAGCTCGGGCTGCAGCACCGAGTAGGTGCCGGCCGAGCCGCAGCACAGGTGCGATTCGTTCATCGCCACGCGCATGTCGAAGCCCAGCGCGCGCAGGTGCGTCTCGACGCCGCCGCGCAGCTTCTGGCCGTGCTGCAGCGTGCACGGCGGGTGGTAGGCCACCACGCCCTTGGGCGCCTTCACGCGCGCCTTCAGCGCGGGCACGATGTCGGGCAGCAGCTCGCTCAGGTCGCGCGTGAGTTCGCTGATGCGCGCGGCCTTCAGCGCATAGGCCGCGTCGTGCTGCAGCATGTGGCCGTACTCGCGCACGGTGACGCCGCAGCCCGAGGCGTTCATGACGATGGCCTCGACCTCGTTGCGCTCCACGAGCGGCCACCACGCGTCGATGTTGGCGCGCATCTGGACCTTGCCGCCCTCCTGGTCGTTCAGGTGGAACTTCACCGCGCCGCAGCAGCCGGCCTCGGGCGCGATCACCGCCTGGATGCCGGCCGCGTCGAGCACGCGCGCGGTGGCGGCGTTGATATTGGGCATCATCGACGGCTGCACGCAGCCCGCGAGCATCAGCACCTTGCGCGCATGCGTGGCCGTGGGCCATGCGCCGGCCTCCTGCTTCGCCGGCACCTTGGCCTTCAGCGCCTCGGGCAGCAGCCCGCGCACCGACTGGCCCAGCTTCATCGCGGGGCCGAAGAGCGGCGACGGCAGGCCTTCCTTGAGCACCCAGCGCTGTGCGGATTCCATTGCGGGCCGCGGCACCTTCTCGTCGACGATCCTGCGGCCGATGTCGACCAGGCGGCCGTACTGCACGCCGCTCGGGCAGGTGCTCTCGCAATTGCGGCAGGTGAGGCAGCGGTCGAGGTGCAGCTGCGTGCTGCGCGTCGGCTCCTTGCCCTCGAGCACCTGCTTGATGAGATAGATGCGCCCGCGCGGACCATCGAGCTCGTCGCCGAGCAGCTGGTAGGTCGGGCAGGTGGCGGTGCAGAAGCCGCAGTGCACGCACTTGCGCAGGATGGCCTCGGCCTCGCGGCCTTCGTCGGTGCCTTTGAATTCGGGGGCGAGCTCGGTTTGCATGTCTTCTGTTCTTGTTCTCAGTGGGCGGGCAGCAGGCGGCCGCGGTTGAAGATGCCGTGCGGATCGAACTCGCGCATCAGCGCGCGCTGGATGCGCTCGACGGGTGCGCTCAGCGCGTCGAAGCGCGGCGCGACGGCCCCCAGCGCGCCAGTGCCCGGCATGCGGAACAGCGTGGCATGGCCGCCCGCCGCGCGCGCGATCTCGCGGATGCGCGCGGCCTGCGAGGGCGGCGCCTTGTACCAGCGCTGGCCGCCGTGCCATTCGATCAGCGGCGCGGCACCGTCGATCGACAACACCGGCGCGGTCTGCGGCACCGACACGCGCCAGAGCGCATCGGGCCCCTCGCCGGTGGCGAACCACGGCAGCTGCTGGTCGCGCAGCGATTGCCAGTCGGCGGCGGCGCGCGCGTTGTCCTTGCGCTCGCCGCCCAGGTGTTCGCACGCGGCTTCCACGGCGGCGACCGCACCGCGCAGCCGCAGGTAGAGCGCGCCCGCCCCGGCGTATTCGAACCAGCAGCTCGCGTTCAGCGGCAGCGGCCGGCCGCCCCATTCGTTGAGCAGCCGCAGCGCATCGGCCTGGGTACAGGCGAACTCCAGCGTGGCCTCGGCGGGCGGTACGGGAAGCACCTTGAGACTGACCTCGGCGATCACGCCCAGCGTGCCGAGCGAACCGGCGAGCACGCGCGAGACGTCGTAGCCCGCGACGTTCTTCATCACCTGGCCGCCGAAGCTCAGCACCTCGCCGCGGCCGTTGACCAGCGTGGCGCCGAGCACGTAGTCGCGCACCGAACCGACGCTGGCGCGCGCCGGGCCGCTGAGTCCGGCAGCGACCATGCCGCCCACCGTGCCGCCGCTGCCGAAGCACGGCGGCTCGAAGGGCAGGCACTGACCCTTCTCGGCGAGTGCGGCTTCGAGTTCGGCCAGCGGGGTGCCCGCGCGAACGGTGACGACCAGCTCGCTCGGTTCGTAGCTCGTGATGCCGGCGAGGTCCGCGGTGCTCAGCACTTCGCCTTGCGGTATCTCGCCATAGAAGTCCTTCGTGCCGCCGCCGCGAATGCACAGCGGTTCGGCTTCTGCAGCTGCGGCACGAATTCGCTCGACCATGTGGTTCAGTGCGGTGTCGATGCTCATCATGGGCTCTGTATTTGATGTCGTTGTTCGGGGTGCGTGCACAGGCCACCGGGTGCTCCCCTCAGCGAATGTCCCCCGTCGGGGTGATCGCGCCGCGAAAGAGAAAAGCCGGCCTTCATCAGAACCTCGGCAGATCGGGATGCGGCAGCCTGCCGCCACGCACAACCTGCTTGCCGTACTCGGCGCAGCGCTGCAGCGTCGGAATCACCTTGCCGGGGTTGAGCATGCCCTCGGGGTCGAAGGCGCGCTTGACGCCGAACATCTGCTCGTTCTCTGCGGCGGTGAACTGCACGCACATGCTGTTGAGCTTTTCCACGCCCACGCCGTGCTCGCCCGAGACGGTGCCGCCCATCGCGACGCTGGTCTCCAGGATGTCCGCGCCGAAGAGCTCGCAGCGGTGCAGCTCGTCGGGGTCGTTGGCGTCGAACAGCACCAGCGGATGCAGGTTGCCGTCGCCCGCGTGGAAGACGTTGCAGCAGCGCAGGTCGTACTTCTTCTCCATCTCCTGGATGGCCAGCAGGATGTCGGCCAGGCGCTTGCGCGGGATGGTGGAGTCCAGGCACATGTAGTCGGGGCTGATGCGGCCCGAGGCGGGGAACGCGTTCTTGCGTCCGCTCCAGAACCTCATGCGCTCTTCCTCGCTGCTGCTGCAGGCGATGGCGGTGGCGCCCGAGGCGCGCAGCACGGCGGTCATGCGGCCGATCTCTTCCTCCACCTCTTCGGGCGTTCCGTCGGATTCGCACAGCAGGATGGCGGCGGCGTCGAGGTCGTAGCCGGCGCGCACGAAGTCTTCGACCGCGGCGGTCATGGGCTTGTCCATCATCTCCAGCCCGGCGGGAATGATGCCGGCCGCGATCACCGCGGCCACCGCGTCGCCGGCCTTCCGCACGTCGTCGAAGCTGGCCATGATGCAGCGCGCGAGCTGCGGCTTGGGGACCAGCTTGACGGTGACCTCGGTGGTCACGGCCAGCATGCCTTCGCTGCCGATGACCAGTGCGAGCAGGTCGAGCCCCGGCGCGTCGAGCGCCTCGCCGCCGAACTCGATCGCCTCGCCCTCGGCGGTGAAGCCGCGCACCCGCATCACATTGTGCAGCGTGAGCCCGTACTTGAGGCAGTGCACGCCGCCCGAGTTCTCGGCCACGTTGCCGCCGATGGTGCAGGCGATCTGGCTCGACGGATCGGGCGCGTAGTAGAGGTTGAAGGGCGCGGCCGCCTCGCTGATGGCGAGGTTGCGCACCCCGCACTGGACCACGGCCGTGCGGCTGACCGGATCGATCTTCAGGATGCGGTTGAACCTGGCGAGCGACAGCGTCACGCCCATGGTGTGCGGCATGGCGCCGCCCGAGAGTCCGGTGCCCGCGCCGCGCGCGACCACCGGCACGCCGAGCTGGTGGCAGGTCTTGAGCACGGCGGCCACCTGCGCCTCGGTCTCGGGCAGGGCCACCACCAGCGGGCGGGCGCGGTAGGCGGTGAGGCCGTCGCACTCGTAGGGGGTGGTGTCCTCGTCGTGCCAGATCAGCGCGTGGGCCGGCAGGTGAGGCTGCAGCGCCCGCACGATCTGCGACTGGCGCTCCGTTTTCTGTAGCGAATCGTGTTGCGTGGGGGTCAGCGGCGCGTTCATGCGGCGGCCTCTTTCTTTATTTCTTGCTCGCGGGATGTCTCGTGTTTACCGCACTCTACGGACATTCCGGCCGAGCCGGGTTGATGGTTTTTCGCCGGCAGCTTGAAAGAACTTCGCGCCCGGCCGTCCGGCTCAGCGCAGGCTCTGCCCCAGCCAGTCGGCGAAAGCCGCGCACTCCCAGCGCTCCAGCGTGCCCGGCTGCCAGCAGATGTAGTGCCGGTGCGGCGAGACCACCGCCTGGTCGGACAGCGCCACCAGCCGCCCCGACTCGAACCACTCCGCGCCCAGCTTCTGCCGCACCAGCGCCACGCCGAAGCCGCTGGCGGCCGCGTCGTACATCAGCCCCAGGTCGTTGAACTGCGAGCCGATGGCCGGCTCGGGCTGGTCGATGCCGCAACTGGCGAACCAGGTGCCCCAGGGTTCGAGCGGGCTGCGGATCAGGCGCGCGGCGGCGATCTCGGCCGCGCTGCGAAAGCCCGTGAAGGGGCCGAACTCGTTGAGGTAGCTCGGGCTGCAGGCAGGCACCACCTGCTCTTCGATCAGCAGCCGGTGCTCGCAGTCGGCATAGCCGCCGGGGCCGTAGCGCACCTCGAGGTCGGCCTGCTCGGCCGTCACGTCGAGCAGCGGGATCGACACCTGCAGCACCAGCTCGATGTCGGGATAGATGTTGCGGAACAGCTCCAGCCTTGGCATGAGGAACTGCCGGCTGAAGGTGGGCGTGACCGCGATGCGCAGCCGCGTGGCGCGCTGCGCGGCACTGCCGCCCAGAGGCGTGGCCTGCAGCGCCGCGAGCCCCGTTCGCACGTTCGCGAGATAGGCGGCACCATCGGCCGTGAGGCTGAAGTCGCCGCGGCCGAAGAGCTTGAAGCCGACATGCGATTCGAGCTGCCGGATGCGGTGGCTCACAGCGCTGGGCGTGACGCACAGCTCGTCGGCCGCACGGCCCGCATGGCGCAGGCGCGCCACGGCCTCGAAGGTCAGCAGGCACTGGATCGGCGGGATGTGCTGCAGGGCCATGCGTGGCGCCCGGTGCTGCGTTCTCGGTTCGGCTCGGCTCAGTCTTCGAAGAAGCTGACCGGCAGGCCGGGCGTGTCGACGCGCATCGAGATCACCGTGCCCGAGGCGGGCCGCTGCGCGATCTCGGCGGCGGGCCTGCCCTTGCGGCCGCTGGTGACGAACAGCGTCTTCAGGTCGTCGCCGCCGAAGCAGGGCATGGTCGGGCACTGCACGGGCACGGGCACCGCGGCGACGATCTCGCCCGTGGGCGCGAAGCGCAGCAGCTGCGCGCCTTCGAACATGGCGACCCAGTAGTGGCCCTGCGCATCGACGGTGGCGCCGTCGGGGCGGCCCTGGTAGCCCAGCGGCGCATCGACGGTCCAGCCCTCGGGCTTGACGTCGAACTGGTGGAACACGCGGGCGTGCGAGAGCGAGTTGGCCTCGGCATCCCAGTCCCATGCGCAGACCACGTGCGCGGCGGTGTCGGCCCAGTAGAGGGTGCGCGCATCGGGCGAGAAGGCCAGGCCGTTGGCGGTGGTGGACTCGTTGGCCATCTGCGTGAGCGTGGGCGAGACGCCGGTGCCGGGGCGCGCGTCGAAGCAATAGAGCGCGGCGTTGGCGCGGTCCTTCGCCTCGTTGAGCGACCCACCCCAGAAGCGGCCCAGCGGGTCGCACTTGCCGTCGTTGAAGCGCATGGTGCGCACGTCGTGCTCGACGCGCGCCATCGCGGCCAGCTCGCCACCCCATTCGCGCGCACGGTAGATGCCGTCGCGCAGCGCGATCACCAGGCCGCCGCTGCGCGCGGGCGCCATGCAGCCGGGTTCGGTGGGCAGGGGCCAGCGCTCGACCTTCGCGCCCGGCGACCCGATCTCGCCGCGCGTGCGCAGCACTGCACGGCCCGGAATGTCGAGCCAGTAGAGCGATCGTTCTTCGGGATGCCAGAACGGCGATTCGCCGAGCTCGCAGAGGCTGTCTTCGATGGAGGTCCACATGGTGGCGAGATTTTGCTCCCGCCCGCCGGGGCCCCGGACAAAAAAAAGCCCGCTGGCGCCGGAGCGCTCGCGGGCTGAACATCCAAAGGAGACCTCGCTTGAAACTTTTTCTTCAGTCGGGGAACACCGCGGAACCGGCTTTGCCGGGCCGCTGGTGTTGCCCCCTGCAAGGGGGAAGGCGCGCGCGACACGAAGTGCGCGAAGCCTGGGGGTTTACCTGTTGTATGCGGTCTCGCCGTGCGAGGAGATGTCGAGGCCTTCGCGCTCTTCTTCTTCCGACACACGCAGGCCGAGGGTCAGGTCGGCGATCTTGTAGGCGATGAAGGCCACGACGCCAGACCACACGATCGTGAGCAGCACGCTCTTGATCTGGATCCAGACCTGTGCGCCCATCGCGAAGGTGTCGGGGGTCGCGCCGCCGGTGCCGCCCAGGCCCTTGGCAGCGAACACGCCGGTCAGGATGGCACCCAGGATACCGCCCACGCCGTGGACGCCGAACACGTCGAACGCGTCGTCGGCACCGAGCATGCGCTTCAGGCCGCCCACGCCCCACAGGCAGACCAGGCCGGCCAGCAGGCCCAGCACGATCGAACCCATCGGGCCGACGAAGCCGGCGGCGGGCGTGACGGCCACCAGGCCGGCGACGGCACCGGATGCTGCACCCAGCATCGAGGCCTTGCCCTTGTGCAGGCTCTCGCCCAGGATCCACGACAGGGCCGCGGCGGCGGTGGCGAGCACCGTGTTCACGAAGGCCAGGCCGGCGACGGCGTTGGCAGCACCGGCCGAGCCGGCGTTGAAGCCGAACCAGCCGACCCACAGCAGCGAAGCGCCGACCATGGTGAGCGTGAGCGAGTGAGGCGTGAAGGCTTCCTTGCCGTAGCCGACGCGCTTGCCGACCATGTAGGCGCCGACCAGGCCGGCCACACCGGCGTTGATGTGCACCACGGTGCCGCCGGCGAAGTCCAGAGCGCCGTCCTTGCCCAGCAGGCCGCCGCCCCACACGATGTGGGCGATCGGCACGTAGCTGAAGGTGAACCACAGCACCGAGAACAGCAGCACGGCCGAGAACTTGGCGCGCTCCGCGAAGGCGCCGACGATCAGCGCCACGGTGATGGCCGCGAAGGTGCCCTGGAAGGCGACGAACACGTATTCGGGAATCGTGGTCAGCGCGCCGAAGGTCTCCTGCGTGATGCCCTTCATGAAGATCTTGTCGAATCCTCCGAAGAAGTTGCCGTCACCCGAGAAGGCCAGGCTGTAGCCGTAGACGGCCCACAGGATGCTGATCAGCGAGAAGATCACGAAGACCTGCATCAGCACCGACAGCATGTTCTTCGAGCGGCCCAGGCCGCCATAGAACAGCGCGAGGCCGGGGATGGTCATCAGGATCACGAGAAGGGTCGAAGTCAGCATCCAGGCGGTGTCGCCGGAGTCGATCTTCGGAGCGGGGGCCGCGGCGGGCGCAGCAGGAGCTGCATCGGCGGCGGCCGGGGCTGCCGCTGCGGGAGCAGCAGCCGGGGCGGGCGCGGCGGCAGCGGGTGCCGACGCGGCCGGAGCCTCGGCGGTTGCCGCGGCGGGAGTCTGCGCGAAGCCGGTGGTACCGGCAGCCAACACGCTCAAGCCGAGCGCAAGAGAGACAAGCAGTTTTTTCATAGTCGTTGTTCTTTCGGGCCAGGACTCGATCAGAGGGCTTCGCGGCCCGTTTCGCCGGTGCGGATGCGAACGACCTGTTCGAGGTTGTAGACGAAGATCTTGCCGTCGCCGATCTTGCCGGTGCGCGCAGCGCCTTCCACCGCCTCGATCACGCGATCGACGAGGTCGTCGGAGACGGCCGCTTCGATCTTGACCTTGGGCAGGAAGTCGACCACGTATTCAGCGCCGCGGTAGAGCTCCGTGTGGCCCTTCTGGCGGCCGAAACCCTTCACCTCGGTGACGGTGATCCCCTGCACGCCGATGGCCGACAGCGCTTCGCGCACTTCGTCGAGCTTGAACGGTTTGATGATGGCTGTGACCAGCTTCATGAGTTTTCTCCTTCGGATGGAAATGAAGTGGCGCGGCAGCTTGGGCCACGCCTCGTTGTTGTATGGCTTACAGCGTCTTCGTCAGCGTGACGATGAAGCGGGCCTTGTTCGGCGAGTAGTAGGTCGTGCCGAAGGTGCCGAAGCCGAAGTCGACGCCCGGGTTGCTCACCGCGAGGTACGAGTTCTTCTTGTTGGCGCCCTGGACCGAGCCGGTCAGCGACAGGCCGTTGCCGAAGTCGTAGCTCGCGCCGATGTTGTAGTCGACGTAGCTCTTGTAGCCCAGGCTGCGGATGTCGCTGGACATGTTGGTGAAGCCCACGGCGGCCTTCAGCGTGACCTTGGGCACGATCTCCTTGCTGTACGACAGGTTCAGGTAGCCCGTGTTCGTGCCCTTCAGGCCCGAGCCGGCCTTGTTGCCTGCGTAGCCGAAGTAGTCCTTCGACACGGTGTGCGAGTACTTGGCGGTGAAGGAGCCGAAGCTGTCGTTCGCGTAGGTGGCGCCGACGTACAGCTCGGTGGTGTTGCCCGAGGAGTTGCCCGGGTAGATGTAGGTGAGCGCACCGACGTCCATGTCCAGCGGGCCGGCCTTGAACTTGTAGCCGCCGTAGACGTCCATCTCGATGCTGTTGCCCTTGAGCCAGTTGACGCTGGAGTTCCAGTTGCCGACGTAGAAGCCGCTGTCGCCGAAGGCGTAGTCCAGGCCGCCCTGGATGGCGGGCTTGAAGCCCTTGGTCTTGGCGTAGTCGTTCTTGCCGATCATGTCCTGGTCCTGGCCACGGAACTTGTAGTTCGTGGTGATCGACACGTTGCCCGTGAGGTTCGGTGCGGGTGCCGCAGCCGGTGCTGCTGCGGCGTCGGTCGTTGCAGTCTGCGCCAGGGCCGCGCCGGACGCGGTCAATGCGGTGGCCAGAACGATCAGCGCCTGGGCGGCGGTACGGTGCGTCATCAGGGAACTCCTCGAAGGTGTGTTGTGGGACCGAGGGGTTCAAAGCAGGGAGCGTGCCAAAGTGCACGAATGCCTCCTCTCGCAACCGCCTCCACGTCGTGGTTGAGAGCCAAATCGTTACAACACCTGTTGCGAGTGGTTGCAGATGCACGGTGCGCCGCACCACCGCGGGAACGCCCAAAAAGTGCGCACCATCTTGGGGAGAGGGAGAGGAATGGGACTGTCTTTGGTGCAAAGCCGCGCCTTGCTGGGTCTTGAAGCGGCCAGTGTCACGGTAGAGGTGCATCTGGCGAACGGTTTGCCCAGCTTCACGCTGGTCGGACTGGTCGAAACGGAGGTCAAGGAGGCGCGGGAGCGCGTGCGCTCGGCGCTCCAGAACGCGGGGCTGGAATTTCCCAATAACAAACGCATCACGGTCAACCTCGCGCCGGCCGACCTGCCGAAGGACTCCGGGCGCTTCGACCTGCCCATCGCCCTGGGCATCCTCGCCGCCAGCGGCCAGATCGACGACGCGAAGCTCGCCGGCCACGAGTTCGCCGGCGAGCTCTCGCTGTCGGGTGAGCTGCGGCCCGTCCGCGGCGCCCTGGCCATGGCGCTCGCCCTGCACACGCGCGGCGTCGCGACCCGGCTGGTGCTGCCCCTGGAGAGTGCGCTGGAGGCGGCCCTGGTGCCGGGCGGCGAGGTCTACGGCGCGAAGCACCTGCTGGACGTGGTGCGCCAGTTCGTGGCGACCGACGAGGAAGCCTCCCAGCTGCCCGACACCGCGGACGACGGCTGGGCCCGCATCCACGCCGCGCCCGACGTGGCGCCACCCCGCTACGCCGACCTGGCCGAAGTCAAGGGTCATGCCGGCGTCAAGCGCGTGCTCGAGATCGCCGCGGCGGGCGGCCACAGCCTGCTGATGGTGGGCGAGCCCGGCTCGGGCAAGTCGATGCTGGCCCAGCGCTTCGCCGGCCTGCTGCCCGCGATGCACATCGACGAGGCACTGGAGAGCGCCGCAGTGGCCAGCCTGGGCGGGCGCTTCGCGACGCAGCGCTGGCGCGTGAGGCCTACCTGTGCTCCGCACCACACTGCGAGTGCCGTGGCGCTGGTCGGCGGAGGCTCGCCGCCGCGCCCCGGGGAAATCTCGCGCGCGCACCATGGCGTCCTCTTTCTCGACGAATTCCCCGAGTTCGCCCGATCCGCCCTCGAAGCGCTGCGCGAGCCGCTGGAGACCGGCACGATCACCATCGCGCGCGCCGCGCAGCGCGCCGAATTCCCCGCACGCTTCCAGCTCGTCGCCGCGATGAACCCCTGCCCCTGCGGCTATCTCGGCTCCTCGGCGCGGCCCTGCCGCTGCACGCCGGAGCAGGTCTCGCGCTACCAGGGAAAGCTCAGCGGCCCGCTGCTCGACCGCATCGACCTGCACATCGAAGTGCCGCCGGTCTCGGCCCAGCTGCTGCTCGAAGCGCCTGCGGGCGAATCGACCGACAGCATCCGCGAACGCGTCGTCGCCGCGCGCGAGCGCGCGATGCAGCGCCAGGGCCATGCCAACCAGTCGCTGCACGGCGCGGCCATCGACCGCCACGCGGCCCTCGACGACACGGCCCGCGCATTCATGTTCAACGCCGCCGCCAAGCTCGGATGGTCCGCGCGCAGCACGCACCGGGCGCTGAAGGTGGCGCGCACGATTGCGGATCTGGCGGGGTCGGAGGCGGTGCAGGTCGGGCACCTGGCGGAGGCGGTGCAGTACCGAAGGGCGCTGCGCGGGGCTGCCTAGAAGTAGAAGAAGAAAAAAGAAGAAGAGCTTCTCGACCCGCCCCTCAGCTCACCAGCGAATCGATCCACTGCGCTGCCTGAGTCCCGCCCTGCTCGAAGTAGTGGGTGTGCGCGCCGATGCCCATGCACACGTCATGCTCCGATCCGTAGGGCCCCGGCGCGAAGGCCGGCGCCGGGTTCCAGAGCGTCGCATGGCCGCCCACGGTGTCGATCGCAGGAGGCGGGTCGCACCATAGCCAGCGGCCGACGTAGTCGCCGGTGGTGTACAGGTTGACCCAGCGGTTGGCGCCGACGTCGCAGGCGAGCGGGCCGCTGTTGCCCGGCGTCCTGGCCCGGCCCACCCATTCGTAGAGAAGCGGAAAGCGCGCCGCGTAAAGCTGCCGCAGCGGGCAACCCGCGGTCAGCAGGTGAAGCTTGCCCTGCAGCTGCGGCCACAGCCGCGTGACGCGGTCCTCGATGCCGGCATCGGCCTGCCATTGCGCGCGGTGCTGCAGGTAGCGCAGGAGTTCGGTGGAGATCACCGTGCCCTGGCTGTGCGCCACGATCACGATACGGTCGTACTGTTGCGCCACGAGGTGTTCGAGCAGCGCCACGTAGCGCGAGAAGATCCGGGCGCGCGGGATGGCGTGGCGCGGGAACTCGCGGAAATGGTTGTCCACGTCCAGTGCCACGTCGAGCGGCAGCCGCAGCCAGGGCACGTAGCGGGACAGCACCCCGCCGAAGGCCGAGAGCGCCGCGGCCGCGGTGGCGGCACTGAGTACCAGGGGCTTGAGCACGCTCTCCGACAGAGGCCCGAACCATTCGATGTACGCGCCGCCTATCAGGTCCTTCGGCAAGATGCCGCAGCGCGCCAGCAGCAGCACGACGCCGACGACGGCAGCCACCACCACGCTGGTTGCCGCAAGCCCGGTGACGACGGCTTCGAGCCGGCGGTAGCCGCCGCTGAGCCAACGCCCCAGATCCTGCGCCGTGCCTACGCCGTTCCTGATTTCGGCGAGCACGCTGGGCACGAGCACCACGATCATGTAGAGCAGCAGCGCCAGCGTAAGGCCTGCCGCGAGCACGAAGGTCTCGGTGCTGCGGAGATAGCGCTGGTGCAGGAAGTTGGAGCCCTTGTCGAAACAGCCCGAGGCCACGTCGAAGATCAGCGGGCAATACGAAGTGCCCTCTGCGCCGAATTCCACCAGCGTGGTGAGCAACGCCCAGATCGCCATCGAGAGAGCGACGAAGGAAGCCATGGACACCATCAGCCCCAGCCGCCCGGTCGCCACGCTGCCGCGCGCGGCATCGCCGTCACGAGCCGCGATCTGTCCAAGGCCGAACCACAGCAGGAAGGGCACGACCGCCGCGGCCCACCAGATCACGATGCCCAGCAGCATGAACTCGAATGCGCGCATGCCGGCGCGCACCCAGTCGTGCAGGTCGACCGCTTGCGCCCTGGACGCGAACGTGGCCGACACTAGGTGCCCCAGCAACAGCAGCGTCGTGGCCGCGAGGAAGGCGAGCCCCACCGCGCGCATCGCCGGGAAGCGCGCGGCCGCCACCCGCAGGACGTAGTCGAACAGCAGTCCGAGCAGCGCCAGGCAACCCAGGCCCACCACCCAGTGCGCCGGCACCCAGTGCAGCAGCGCCGTGGCGGCTATCGCGCAGGCTGCCGCAGCGAAGCGGTTCGCAGGCCGCGCACCATACCGGTAGCAGTACCACCACAGCGCGAGCGCCGGCGCTGCCACGGCCAGCACCGTGCGCAGCACGGCGGTGTGCGGCTGCGCTACGCCCCAGGCGACGATCAGCAGCCCGATGAGCAGCAGCTGCGAGAACAGGTTGGCCAGCAGGTTGGAAAAGGCCCAGTCCAGCCCTCGCTGCAGGTTCGCCAGCCATTGCCAGCGGCGCGGCGGCTTGCCGTCCGGCTGCCGCAGCCCGGCCTCGGCACTCGCGCGATCCACTGCATCGCGCCCCAGCAGCGAGAGGCGGAACACGACGGTGAAGAGTTCGGTGACGATGCGCGGCAGCACACCCGACAGCCGAGACAGGTCGGCCCAGTACATCTCGTGCACGTCCACCTGCTGCGGCGATGCGCCCGCAGCGGATGCGGTGCGGGTCATGCGGATGCGAGCGGCTTCGTAGGCCTCGTTGTCGGCGCCCTTCCACTTGGAGAGCAGGTAGTCGCTGAAGGCGATGCCCGCGTCGGCCGAGACCATGGCCCTCGGCGTGGGACCGCGGTTCCTGGCGCCAGCGGAAGCATCCAGCCTGCCATTGCCGACGATCCACTCATCGCGCACGAAGTCCGAGCGCAGCGATTGCTCGAAGGCCTTTCCCATCGAGTCGGGCGCCTGCATCGATGGCTGGACGCGCCGCGTCGAGCCCGGAGGCAGCGGCTTCGACGAGCGGTTGCCGGCCATCGCCTTCAGCGGCGGCACCGCCACGATGAAGCTGTCGCAGTCGCCATGGCTGTAGCGAGCCGACGGCGTGCCGGCATTCACCATCAGCGAGGCGATGGCGCGCGCAGTGTCGCCGGATTTCTGGTCGGCGACGCCATGGATGGCGACAACGGCCACGCGCTCCGAACGGCGCGCAGCGGCAGTCCCGGGCCGCTCTTCCTCTTCGCTGCTTGTCGTAGCGCTCATGGTCGTCCTCCTGCTCGCCGATGGCCGGCTGCGGTGACACCCACGGGAAGGCGGACTGGCCGAGAGAGAAAGAGAAAGAAAGAAGAGATCAAGCCGGCTTCGCGCGGGAGCGACGCATTCTTCCCGCGCGGCCACGCGCAGCGCCATCCCGCAAAAGCAGGATGCGGACTATGGCCAAAGCCCTGTCGGACCGCCGGATCCGGCTACTTGAACTCGTGGCTCACCACGGGCGCCGACTTGCTGTCCTGCACCGTCACGCGCTGCCGGTACACCTCGAGATCGCCGTTGCGCACCTCGATGTTGTAGATGCCCGGTCGCAGCGACAGCGACTTCAGCGGCGGGCTCACGCCGCGGTCCGCGCCGTCGACGAACACCTGGCCCCAGGGCCGGACGTTGAACAGCACGCGGCCCATGCCGGGCGCTGCCGCCGGCGCGGTGGTCGTGGCGCCCGGGGTGCCGGGAGCGGCACCTGCGACGGTGGTTCCGGGCGGCTGCGTGCCGGGAGCGACGGGCACCGAGGGCGGGGAGACGCGGTTGATCTCGGCGATGGCGTTGCGCGCCTCGCGGGCGTGCAGGCCGCGGCGGTAGCGGCGCAGGTAGGCCTCGTAGCCTTCGCGCGTGTTCTCGCTCTGCGCGAGGTTCCAGTCCTCGGCCTCGGCGGTGGCGAGCGCGGATTCGGGCGGGGTGACCGGCGTGGCGGGCGTTGCTGGCGTCGTCGGCGTGGCCCCGGACGTGGAGGCGGGCACGTTTTCGAGCGGCGTCAGCGGCGCGGCGCCTGCGACGGGCGCGCTGGCCGCCGCAGCTGGAGCCTGGGCGGCAGCGCCGCCGGCCACGGCCGGCGGCACGCCGTCGGCGGTGGAAGGCGTGGTGCCGGTGTTGGCCGCGGGGGGCATCGCGGCCGGCGGCGCGGTGTTGCTCGACATCGGCTCGCTCGGCGGCGGCACCGGCACCATCGCGGTCTTCTGCTCCTGCGGCTGCATGCCCGAGGTGAGGCGCAGGCCGATCCAGGCGCCCACGGCGACCAGAGCGACCAGCAGCACGCCGACCATGGCCCACGGCGGGCGCTTGAGCTTCTGCTTCGGTGCTGGCGCGGCAGCCGCGCCCTTCTGCGCGGCCTGGGCCTTGGCACGGGCGCCGCGATCCTCCTGCGCCGCGCGCGGTGCCGGCGACGGCGCGGGAGCGCGCACCAGTTCAGGGACGGCCACCGGCACCGGCGTCGCGATCGGCTCCAGCGGCGCGGGCGCCGACACCGGAGAGAACTGCTGCGGCGTCAGTTGCGGAGGCGGCGGCGTGGCCGATACGGGCGCGGCGGGAATGATCACCGCCGGCACGCCCATGCCGCTCACGTAGATGTCGCCCAGCTTCACCAGCCCGAGCTCGGCGGCGAAGGCGGCCACGGTCTGCGTGCGGTCCTTGCTGTGAACGGCCAGCGTGTGGTCGATGGCGGCGCAGAAGGCCGGGCTCAGGTCGTCGCGGCCCATGGACGACAGCGGCACGTAGGCGTCCTGCACGCTGCGCACCACGGCCGAGGGCGGCGGGTGCCCGGTGACCGCGCGGTACAGCACCGCGCCCAGCGCGTAGAGGTCGGTCCAGGCGCCCTGCAGCAGCGTGTTGTCGTCGGCGTACTGCTCGATGGGCGAGTAGCCCGACTTGACCATCACCGCCACCTCGTCGACGAGGTCGGCGATCGACTTGCGCGCCGCGCCGAAGTCGAGCAGCACCGGCATGTCGTCCTGCTGGATGAAGATGTTGTCGGGAGCGATGTCGCGATGGAAGCACTGGCTGCGGTGCAGCGTCTCCAGCGCGCCCAGCAGCGGTCCCAGCATGCCCAGCAGCCAGGGCTCGGTGATCCTGCCGGGCTCCTCCTCGGCCAGACGGCGCAGCGTGCGGCCCTTGTAGAGCTGGATCGCCATGTAGGCGGTGGAATTCGCCTCCCAGAAGCGATGCACGCGCACCAGCGCCGGGTGGCTGAACTGCGCGAGGGTGCGGGCCTCGTTGATGAAGCTGCGCAGGCCCGCCTGGAAGGTGGCGGTAAGGCGCTCCGAGCGTACGTGCACGCTGTTGTCGCCCACGCGGCGCGCGAGCATGGCGGGCATGTATTCCTTGATCGCGACCTCGCGCTGCAGCGAGTGGTCGTAGGCGCGGTAGACGATGCCGAAGCCGCCCTCGCCGATCACCTCAAGCAGTTCGAACTCGTCGAGGCGATGGTTCACGCCCAGCGGATGCGGGCGCTCGTCCTGCGCGTCGGCCGCCGGGCTTCCGATGCCGTGCGTGGTCGTCATGCTTGCGTTCCTCCTGCGGGACGACCCACCCCATGACCCTCATGGCCCCCCTGGATCGATCGGCCGACCTGGCTCTTCTTGTTCATGCCCATGGCACATGTCCCTGCGAAAACAACTTGGAAAACAGCGGCGTGTTGAGCCCTCCGCCATGGGCGGCTGTGCGCAACGGCGACCCGTCGGCCTGGTTGGTCCACCAGTAGCTGGTGCTGCCGAAGGGGTCGAAACACAGTGGAAGCTCCGGCCAGCCCAGGCGCTGCTGGGCGCTGGCGCCACCGGCCGTAGGCCCGAGGATCGAAAGGATGTCGTCCGAGCCGCCGCTGGCAGTCTGGAAGCCCGCACGGCCGGCCGCCAGCACCTGGCTGTCGAACTGGTCCGGCGCCACGCCGTGGCGGATGGCCTGCAGCATCGCGGTGCCGCACTGCCAGTACCACTCGGCCGAGCCTTCGAGCACCGAGGGGCGGTAGCTGCGCGCGGCCACCTGCAGGGTGATGCATACGGGGTAGTAGCGGCCCACCCGGTCGCAGCTCGGCGCGATGCAGCCGAACTGGACCGCGTCGACGCCCTGCGTGGCGGGGATCGCGAAATTCCACACCGGTGCCACCGCGTAGTGGCGCGTCATGGCGTCGGGCCAGCGCTTGAAGCTGCCCAGGCCGTTCTGCATCCAGCGGTCCCACCAGGCCTGGAGTTCGCGCGGCATGCGGCGATAGAGGAAGTCTCCGGCGGCGGGCAGCTTGCCGTACCAGCCGATCTGCTCGTCGACGGGCACCCAGGCCTGCGGAGGAATGCTGCTGTTCATCTCAGGACTTCCCGGGGCACGAGAAGCTGTTCATCTGCGGCAGGCGCAGCGGGTTGTAGACGCTGTTGGCCGTGACCGCGAGCACCACCTTCTTGCCCTGCAGGTCGAAGCTGGCATTGAAGGACTCGGGCGAACTGCCCGCGGAGATCGAGGCCTTGTCGAAGAGCCGGTGCAGCGCCCAGGGGCCTTCGGTCACGATGCCGCCTGCCGGCGTGCCGTTGGCGGTGGTCACCTGCAGGCGCACCTGGTTGCTGTTGCGCGGGCCCGGCCACTTGATGGTGCTGGGCGCCTGCGGGCCGTGCGCGTAGCGCACCGTCTGGCCGTCGACGTCGAGCGTGAACTGCGTGAGCGCCGCGTCCATGTCCTCGGGCCGGATGTCGATGGTGAACGAGGGCGTACGCCCGCCCGCCATTCCCGAGAAGAACACGTCGCGGATGGCCTGCGCCTTCTGGAACGAATCGAGGTACGCCGAGCGCCCGGTGGCGCTGCCGTCCACGCCGCGCTTGAAGGCCCAGGGGTTGACCGAGGTGTCGACCTGCGTGATGAGGTTCTTCTGGAAGAAGTCGTCCATCATCCCGCCCGGCGCGAACAGCTGCGCGAAGTCGCCCGAGGCCACGTCGCGGTTCGATCCGCGCGTGAACGGATAGCGCCCCGCGATCGCCTGGTTGCAGAAGGTGCCGATGCTGGCCGCCGCGCTCTGCCCGATGTTCTGCCGCGTCACCGCCGCAGCCTTCGACGAGGCGGTGGCGGAAAGATCGTTCAGCATGCCCTGGAAGGGCACTGGCAGGCGCCCCGCTTCGGCCTGCACCTTGGTGACGGCGTCGCTGGTCGGCGGGATGTTGCCGCTGCGCAGCGCGGTGTCGGTGGCGGTGAGGAAGTTGTAGAGCTCGTTGATGAGCGCGGCCGTCGCGTCGATGGGCGCCTGTCCGCCCTGCTTGGGCGCGGTGACCATGCGGCGTAGCGGCTCGAAGTGGTTGTCCACCAGCGACTCGGGGCGGTCCACGCGCGTGTTGCGGCGCTGGCTGCCGTCGGGCTGGCCGATGAGCTGCTCGATGCGCTCGCGGGTGCTCTGCACGCGGTTCTGCGCCTGGTCGAGCAGGCTGCGCGCGGCCTCGTCATGATTGCGCAGCAGGTCGGTCTCGCGCGCGGCGCCGCGGATGATGCGCGACATCGGCGACTCGGCGGTCGACAGCACGCGCGTCATCTGGATGCTCTGTAGCAGCGAGCGGCTGTCGGCCAGGCGGATGTCGACCAGGTAGTCGTCCCACACCTTGATGTAGTCGGTGAGGTAGAGCCGGCGCACCTCGCGCAGCAGCAGCTCGCGCGAGGTGATGTCGGCGATGCCGGGCGCGCGGATCTGCAGCACCCAGCGGTCTTCCTGCTCGAGCGACAGCGTGGTCTCGGCCATGCGCTTGTCGAAGATGTCCCAGTAGCCGCGGTAGGTGAAGAGCGTGGGAATGCCGTCGGTCAGCGGCTTGCCGCTCGCGCGCCTGATGACCAGCGCCGACTCGGCGCCGCCCGCCTCGGCGATGCTGAACGCATTGGGCGGACTGGTCTGCAGCAGGATGCGGCGCAGCCGCGCGTACGAGCGCTGCGCCAGCGGCACGCCGGCCAGGCGCTCGCGCGTCTGCGTGATGAGCCTGTCGTCCTTGGCGAAGGGCGAGGTCACCACGCGGCCCGAGAACAGCGCCTTCAGGTGCGACTCGAGGTTGGCGCGCTGCTCGCGCGTGAGCGATGCGCCGATCTTGCGGTCGACGTCGGTGAGCAGCCAGGCCTGCAGGAAGTCGGCGTCGTAGCGCTCGGCGTCGTACAGCATGAGGTAGGCCTTGAGCGCCTCGTAGCTGTATTCGGCGTCGTTCTTCGCGGCTTCGCGCAGCGACTGCTCCACGCGCTGCGCGGCCTGCGGCAGCAGCACGGTCTCGAGGGCGCGCTGGTAGACGCCGTCGGTCGCGGCCTGCAGCTTCTCGCCCTGGTAGAGGCCGAAGCGGTAGGAGGTGGGCGGATCGCCGATGTCGAAGTGGCTGGACTTCGGCAGATCGCGCAGCCTGTCGAGGATGAGCAGCGAGCTCGCGATGTCGCCGCTGGTGTCGACCACCGTGGGCAGCTCGCCGCGCGCTGCCGCCTTGTTGAAGGCCTTGGCGTTGGTGTCGACCTCGGCCACGTAGTCCTTGTTGTTGCGCCAGCTGTTCACGCAGGCGCCCAGCAGCAGCAGCAGCAGCACGCCGATCACGCTGTAGCCCGCGATGTCGATGGCCCGCTTGCGCCGGTACCAGCGCAGGTTGGTGCCGGCCACGCCCGCGTCGCGGAAGATCACCTGCTGCAGCAGGTCCTTCAGGAAGTAGCTCTTGCCCGGACCCGGCGGCGGTGCCGGCGGCGCATTGACCTGCAGGTAGCGCTTGATGGCGCCCATCACGCGGTCGAAGGCCGTACCCTCTTGAGTGCCGCTGGTGAAGTACACGCCGCGCAGCATCGACGCGGCCTCGAACTTCGACGGATTGAACACGTCGGCCAGGAAGGTGCCGAGGATGTCCTCGAAGCTCGCGAACTGCTGCGGCAGCAGGTAGGCCTGAGCGCGGCGCATCGGGTCGGACTCGGCCGCCAGCAGCTCGGGCAGGCGCTCGTCCAGGCGCTGGTGCAGCAGCTTGTATTCCTGGTGGAAGCGCTCGCGCAGGTCGGCACCCACGGGCGCCGCGCCCTTGTTGCCCTTTCCGGCCTTCGCCGGGTTGCCCTGGATCGGGAAGGTGAAGCCCCACACCTGCTGCCGCTCGGTGCGGCCCAGCGAGCCGAAGTATTCGTTGAAGCCGGCCAGCAGGTCGGTCTTGGTGACCAGCACGTACACCGGGAAGTCGATGCCCAGGTCGTTGCGCAGCTCCAGCAGCCGCTTGCGCAGCGCCATCGCGTGGCGCGCGCGCTGGGCGTCGTCGGCCAGCGGCAGGTCGGCGATGCTGATGGTGAGGATCGCGCCGTTGATCGGCTGGCGCGGGCGGAACTTCTTCAGGAGTTCGATGAAGCCCTTCCACTCGCTCTCGTCGGTCTCGCGGTTGCTTTCGTGCGTGGTGTAGCGCCCGGCGGTGTCGATCAGCACCGCCTCGTTGGTGAACCACCAGTCGCAGTTGCGCGTGCCGCCGATGCCGCGCACCGCGGCCTTGCCGAGCTGGTCGGCCAGCGGGAAGTCGAGGTCGGAGTTGACCAGCGCGGTGGTCTTGCCCGAGCCCGGCGCGCCGATGAAGATGTACCAGGGCAGCTGGTAGAGATACTGCCGGTCGAACAGCGAGAAGCGGCTGGCGGGCTTGCCGTCGGCATCCGCGCCGAAGCGCATGTTCTTCAGGATGTTCGTGGCGTCGGTGAAGCCGCTCTGCAGCTCCTTGATCTCGGGCGCGTCCTCGGGCTTGGCTTCCTTCTCGCTCTTGGAGGGCGTGCGCAGCTGGTTGAGCAGCTGCGCGTTGAGCCGGCGCTCGCGCCATTTCCGGTAGATGACGCGCACGATCCAGATCGTGAACATCAGCACGATGACCACGATGCGCACGATCTCGTCCTCGAGCGGACGGTAGCGGCCCACCGCGATGGCCGGGCCGATGACCCAGATCAGGAAGGCGAGCGCGACCAGGCCCAGGAAGACCCACAGGTCGCGGCTGATGAGAAAACGGAAGACGGCGCGCAGCATCAGCGGTTGCCTCCGGAGCGCGGTGCGGGCACGGGTGCGGGTGCGGGCGCAACGAGAGGCGCGGGAGCCACCGGCGCCACCAGCAGCGTCACCTCGACGCGGCGGTTGCGCGCGCGGTTGGCGGGGGAATCGTTGGGCACGATCGGGTCTGCGTCGCCGCGGCCTTCGGCGCGCAGGCGTTCGGGCCGCGCAAGTCGCGCTGCGATCATCTTCTTCACCGCGTCGGCGCGGGCCTGGGAAAGTTGCCAGTTGGAGGGGAAGCGCACGCTGCGGATCGGCTGGTCGTCGCTGAAGCCGCTGACCAGCACGTTGCCTTCCACGGAATTGAGCGCATCGGCCACGCGCACGAGCACGGGCGCATAGCGGTCGAGCACGCGGTCGGAGCCCGAGGCGAAGAGGCCGTCGCCGCGCAGCACCACGACACTGCGATCCGCCTCGTCTCGCACGGTCAGCAGGCCTTCGCGGATCTCGGGCTCGAGGAAGCGCTGCAGGCGCGGCACCGGCGCCGGCATGACGACCGCGCGCTCGGCCTGCGGCAGGCGTACCGCGTTGACGGCCGCGAAGGCGCCGTCGGAGTGACCCGCGAGGTTGAAGGTGAGGAACGCGAACACGCCCATCAGCAGCACCGCCGCCACCGCACCCACCGCCCACACGGGCAGCCAGTTGCGCGAACGGCGCACGGGAGCGCTGCCGTCCTGCCAGTGCGGCGACAGCGGAACCGGGATCTCGCCGCGCGTCTGCCGGATGATCTGCAGCAGGCGCTGCTTGAGCGTCTCCAGCTGCGATCGGCCGTTGTCGATGACGCGGAAGCGCCCCTCGAAACCCATCGCCAGGCAGAAATAGATGAGCTCGATCAGGTGCAGGTGCTGCTGCGGGTTCTGCACCAGGCGCGACAGGAGCTGGAAGAACTTCTCGCCGCCCCAGGTCTCGTTGTGGAACATCACCAGCAGGCTCTGCGACGACCAGATGCTGCCGCCCCATGGCGTGAGCGCGGCGGCCTCGTCGACCGCGGTGCACAGGCAGTAGCGCGCGCCGATGATGACCTCAGGCGCGATGCCCGCCTGCTGTGCGCGCGTCTCGAAGCGGCGGACCTCGTCGACGAGATGCTCGCGCAGCTGCGAGGGCGCGGGATGGTGGCCGGTGGCGCGGATCTGCGGGATCAGGTCGAGCAGCGGGTTGGCCGCGGCCACGAGCGGGTTGTTGCCCGCGAGCGCCGTGTCGCCCGCATGCGGGCGCCGCGCGTCATGCCAGGCGGTGAAGGAATCGGGCTGCGCGCCCAGGCCGCCCATGCCGGCACCGCGCGAGGCGGGCGGCATGCCGCCCATGTCGCCATTGGCGTTGCCGCCGCCGGGATTCGGCGGCACGAAGCCTCCCGGACCGACGGCCATGTCGTTGACACCGTTCATAGAGTCCCTCACGGACGGATGGCCCAGAACTCCATGGCCAACCCGGGAAAGTCACCGGCCAGGTGCATCGCCACGCCGCCCGATTTCTCGAGCTGGCGCCACATGTCGCCGCTCTTGTCGAGTTCGAAATAGTGGTAGCCCGCGTTGTACGGAATCTGCCGCGGCGCAACCGGCAGCGGACGCACCACCACGCCCGGCAGCTGCAGCTGCACGAGGTCGCGGATGCGCTCGACGGAGCCGATCTTCACCTGCGTCGGGAAGCGCTGCTGGATCGCGTCGGCCGGAAGGTCGGCATGCACCGCGAGCACGAAGCCGGCGTTGCGCACCAGCACCGGGTCGGGCATGCGGCCCACGCGCACGCCGTGGCTGCGCTCTTCGAGTTCGATGGCGATGGCGCTCTGCTCGAGCACGGCCGACAGCGAACGCCGGAGCTCTTCGAGCAGCGGTCGGATGCACTCGTTGAGGTTGTCGTGGTCGTAGATCGGCCACAGCACCGGACGGCGCGTGGGCGAGGTGTGCGTGGCCAGGTGGCAGGCCAGCTTGAGCCAGTCGACGAAGAGCTCCTCGGGGTGCACCTGAACGGCCTGCTGCGCATGCCAGGTGAGCGCGAGATAGCGGTTGACCAGTTCGAGCAGCAGGAAGTCGGAGACCTCGCTCACGCCGCCGCGGCCCGGCTGCGAGAGGCGCGAGGCCAGAGCCTCGGAGCGCTGCGTGAGCAGGCCGTGCAGCTCCGCGATCATGCTGCGCAGCATGGGGTGCGCGGAGGCGTCGAGCACCGGCGGTATGTAGTTGGCGTCGACCACCAGCTTGTGGTCGGTGCGCCGCTCGATCACGCGCACGGCGCCGATGGATTGCCACTCGGCGGTCAGCGAGGAAGCGCGCGCGAGGCGCAGGCGAGGCGCGGCGAGCTGCAGCACCGCAGGACCCAGCGCGACGGCATTGCCGTCGTTGACCTCGCGCTCGATCACGCCGAAGCGCGCGGCCGAGCCCTCGTCTTCCGAGAAGATGACCTCCTCGCTGCCCGGCCTGCGCAGGGGCAGCGCCAGAACGATGAGTTCGTCGGTGAGTTCGCTGGGCACTTCGTACGGAGGCGGCGCGTCTTCGGCGCCGAACGAGAACGGCGTGCCGTCGGGCATCACGCCCGCGCCGCCGAGCAGCGACACGCGGCCCAGCGCGAAGGCGTCGCGGTCGATGTCCAGGTGCAGCCAACCCCAGTAGGCGCCTTGCAGGCCCGCGGTGCGCCGCGTCACGTACTGCTCGACATAGCGTTCCAGTTGCTGGAAGTGCTGGGGGCGCAGGTACATGCCCTCGGACCACACAACGCGATTCGCCAATGCCTGCGGATGGGCGCCATTTCTTGCAGCGCCCGGATTGCGAACTGTCACCAAAAAGACCTCCTGGGGAGTGCTCACGCCGGAGCGGGAGATGCGCGGGAGAGCGGCCTCCCGGTCCACTTGTTTTGATCTCGATGCTACACGTCGCTTCTTACGTTTTGCACCGCATTTATCTTATGAATTCTTCGCACTTTGGTACTAGTCATTGAGTACCTTCAGTGCAAAGTTAACGACTTGGTAGCAGCTCGATGCCCGTCTTGCGCACGGCGACCTGCACGGCCTGTTCGCTCGGCGAGAACTGCCACACCTTGTACAGGTTCGTCTGCTTCGGTTCCTTCAGCGGCAGCACGATGCGCCAGCGAGCGGCTTCGAGCTTGCGATAGCCCGCGATGATGCCGATGGCGCGCGAGTCGAGACCGGCCTCGCGCTTGAACACGCGCTCTTCGCCGCTGCGCATGATGGCCTGGTCCGCATTGACGAGTTCGGTGCTCAGCGTCTCTCTGTCACGGTCCTGTAATGCAAAGTAGTCTGCCGTCTCGAAGTTGCCGGAAGATTTCAGCTCGAAGACCTTGACGAGGATCGGAGCGGCCTGCCCCCGGCCGTCGGGATTGACGCCTTCGTCGATCCTGATCGTGACCGCGTAGGGCGTGGGCATGGACTTGGCCGTCGATGCGCATCCGCTGATGAGGCCCGCCCACAACGGTGTGGTTGCAAGTGCGCCTTGTAGCAAGCTTCTTCGATGCATTGAAATCTCCCAGGGGTTCGCGGCTTATATTATCGAAGTCATACGCCCTTACGATGGCGCATCGCGTGCATGCCGCAATCAAGCGGCACACCTTCCAAGCATTGCCTGTTCATTGCCTTCTGCAAAGTAGGAGAGAAGATTGAAGTCATGTCTGCCTGCTCTGGCGTTAGCTCTTCTTGCGGTCGCCGGCTGCACGACCACGCCGCCGCCCGAGCCCGCGCCCCAACCCGAACGCCTGAGCCAGCAAGTGGCCCGCACCACGCTCGAGAAGGCGCAGCAGGCCTATGACGAAGGCGACTATGCCAAGGCGCTCAGCACGCTCAAGAGCGGCGGCGTGTCGGTGTTCGAAGGCGCGGAACCGGCCACGCGCCTCGATGCGATGAAGCTCGAGGCATTCAGCTACTGCGTGGCCAACCAGATCCCCGAGTGCCGGCTGCAGTTCCGCAAGATCCTCGATGCGTTCCCGACCTTCGAGCTCAACGTGGCGGAGCGCAAGCACCCGGTGTGGGGCCCCGCCTTCGAGGCCGCCAAGCGAATGAAGCGTTGATGAAGAACATCGCGGCCGCGCAGGCACAGCGGCGCGAGAAGACCAACACGGAGAAGCCATGCGTTGGACAGTGATCGAACACGCAGGCAGGCCGGTGGCCACGGGCCCCTCGGCATTGCTCGCCGCGCCCGGAGGAACGATCGGACGCAGCCCCGACAACAACCTCGTGCTGCCCGACGAGCAGCGGCAGATCTCCCGCCTGCAGGCGACCGTGCGCTACGACGACGACGGCGTCGCCGTGCTGCGCAACATGAGCGCGGTGCTGCCCATCAGCGTGAACGGACGCGCGCTCGCGCATGACCAGGAATCGCGCGTGGCGGACGGCGACAGGGTGACGATCGGCAGCTACGTGCTGGAGGCATCGAGCGCGCGACATGCCGCGCGACCGCTTTCTCCGGTGCCGCCGCCTGCGTCCCCGGTGCAGCCTTATCCCGCACAGCCCGCGCCGGCGCCCTACATGCCGCCGCCGACGATGGCCGCGCCGCCGCTGCAGGCAGCGGCAGGCCCCATCGACGCGCTGCTGCCTTCTTCCGGCGCCTCCGATGTCTTCTCCGATTTGTTCGGCGAAGGCGCCCTGCCCATCGGCGACATGCAGCCCACGGTGGCCATGCCGTCGCCCCCGCGCCAGGCGGCGCCAGTGCCGGTGCCGCCGCCACCAGCTGCTTTCGCACCGCCATCGCCCGGCACCGCCTTCGTTGCGCCCTTGCAGCAGCCCTACCAGCAGCCGCCTGCACCGGCGCCGCAGCTCGACCCCTGGGCCGCGCTCGCGCCATCGGCACCGCCGAAGCAGGGCCCCAGTCCGGCACCGGCCACGAACACAGGTTCGTCGCAAATACCTTCCGCAGCGGACTGGGACGCCATCCTCGCCAATGCGCCGCGCCGCGTCGACAGCACGCCCGCGCCCATGCCCGACCCGATGGCGCACGAGCCCTTCGAGCTGCCGTCGCAGGCACGCCGCAATCCCGTCGATCCGCTCGCAGAGCTGAATCCCGATTCGGCCAGGGACATGTCGGACGTGGCGCTCAAGCGCGGCGTCGATCCGCTGTCCTTCTTCGCCTCCGACGAGAGCGCGCACTCACCGCTCTCCGACCCCCGTCCCACCGCGCTGCCTCACACCGATCCGCTGCTGCCGGGCGACACGCACCCGGCGGTCGACCTGCTGCAGAACAACCGGCCGGCGGTGCAGGGCTACAGCCACTCGAACCACACGCGCGAAGTGGCGGCGCAATTCCGTCCGCCGAATCCGGTGGCGATGCCTGCACCGGTGCCGGCACCAGCACCCGTCGTCGAACCGCCGAGGGCGGAGGCACCGCCGCCCGCACCGGTTCCACCACCGCCTCCCCCGCCGCCTCCTCCACCTCCTCCCGCACCGCCGCCTCCGCCAGCCGTGCAGGAGATCAGGCCCGAGCCATCTCCCGTCGTGGAACAGCCTGCGGTCGCAGCGCCCGTAGCGGCCACGGCGGCACCGACGCAAGCCGCTGCACCGACGCAGACGCCGACACCATCGCCCGCACCGACAGAGACCGCAGCGGTCTCATCGTCATCGGCGGAAGCCCTCTTCAAGGCCTTCCTCGAAGGCGCCGGCGTGCCCGAAGTCGCCGGCCAGCAGCCGATGGACATCGAGGCCATGCAGCGGCTCGGCCGCATCATGCGTGCCTTCACCGACGGCACGATCGAGCTGCTGTCCTCGCGCGCCATGCTCAAGCGCGAAGTGCGCGCCGAGATCACGATGATCGTGGACGAGGAGAACAACCCGTTCAAGATCCTGCCGAACGGCCGCGCCGTGCTGATGCAGATGTTCGGAGCGCGCATGCCCGGCTTCCTGCCGCCCGAGGCTGCCGTGCACGACGCGCTCGGCGACCTGCAGTCGCACCAGCTCGGCATGGTCGCGGGCATGCGAGCAGCGCTGCTCACGCTGCTGAAGCGCTTCGACCCCGCCGCCCTCAGCCGCGAGACCCCGCACGACGGCGGCCTCGGCGAGAAGCTGCTGCCCGGCGGGCGCGAGGCCCGCCTGTGGCGCCAGCTTCAGCAGCTGCACACCGAGACCACGGCGGCCGTCGAGGACGACTTCCAGGCCGTGTTCGGCCGCGCCTTCCAGCAGGCCTACGACAAGGAAATGGAAAGGCTGAAGGAGATGCGCCGTGCTTGAAGCCACACGCTCCTCGTCCTCCGCTTCCTTCGCAGTGCCGATCTCGACATCGCAGTTCTCCTGCGTGGGCGAGCGCAGCGGCAACCAGGACGCCATCGGCTACCACCTCGACGAACGCAACGGCTGCTTCGTGGTCAGCGACGGCGTCGGCGGCAACGCAGGGGGCGAACTCGCCTCGCGCATCGCCGTCGACACGGCCCTCAACACCTTTGTTGCCGGGCCTTCGCTGGCCGCAGACAACATCCAGCGCTGCGTGAAGGCGGCGAACGACGCCATCCTCGCCAAACAGCGCGAGCTCACCGAGCAGAGCCGCATGAGCGCGACCTTCGTGTCGCTTTTCGTCGACCGCATCACCAACCAGGCCTGCTGGGCCCACGTGGGCGACAGCCGCCTCTACTGGTTCCGCCGCGGCGCCCTGATGCAGCGCACCGAGGACCACAGCCTCTCGGAGCGCTCGGGCGATGCCGCCGCGAGCCAGCACCACGGCGGCGAGCGCCTGGTGAAGACCAACCTGCTGTACCGCGCGCTCGGTGCGCGCGCGACGGCCGAGGCGACGATCACCGCGCCGCAGCGGCTGGCCGATGGCGATGCGTTCCTGCTTTGCACCGACGGGCTCTGGCAGCTGATTTCGCAGCAGGTGATGGAACGGTCGCTGCAACTGGCCGACAGCGCCGAGGAATGGCTGGCGCTGATCCGCCGCGCAGCGGAAGCCAAGGCCGATGATTCGCAGGACAACTACTCGGCGCTGGCGGTGTGGGTGGGGTTTCCGCAGCAGGTGACGCTGGCGGGGACTGTCTGAATCGACGCGCCCTCATCAGGGCGCCAGCATCAGTACCTTGAGCTGGCTCGGCACGATGCGCATGCCGACGATGTTGCAACGGTTCTGCAGCGTGATGCTGGTGACCCGTGTCGCAGGTGTCCCCTTGAGAAGCACGGTGAAGGCGCCTGTCACATGACGCGACTGCTGCATGAACGTCTGCGACACAATGCCGCCCAGTACCCCGGGCTGATCCCCCAGGGTGATCGGCGTGGTCGTGGCCATGTTGTGTGCAGGCATCGCCATGAAGAGGATGTTCCAGGCATTCGGAATGGCCATCGGCCCCAATGCCATGTTCGGGTATGGAATGGGCACCGGCGACTTGCAGACGTCGGGGAACGCCATGTCCATTCCCATGAGCTGACAATTGGCAAACATCTGGTACCTCCTTGCCTAGCCCATGTGGATCTGAGCCGCGTCCACTTTCACCAGCTCCTGGCCGGTGACCACCGTGTGATGGCCGTGGATGCGCACCGTCTCGCTGGCCTTGTAGTCCATGTGGCCTGCACGCACCTGGTCAACTTCATCCGTCAGGCGAAGCGTCTGGCGCGCCATCTGCACGATGCGATCGGCCACGGTTTCGAACACCTTGCCGACCAGCCGGACGCTTCCGGCTGCCGCCTGCACGGAGCGCGTCACCAGCCGCAGTTCACCGACGTCGCACTCGCCCTCTTCTGCCTTGAGCACGAAGCGCTTGTCTGCGCGAAGCCTGAGCTCCGAGGCACTCGCGATGGTCACATGGCCGTTGCCGGCAGACGCGAAAGTGACGTCGCCTGCCGCCTCGATGCAGCTCAACGACGCGTCGGCCTGCTCGATCACGGCGATCAGGTAGGCTCGCGCGCTGTCGGGGCCAGACACCAGCACGGTGTCGCCGATTGCCGGCTTGAGCAGGCAGCTCGCCGCGCGTCGACAAACCCAGACAGCACTCTGCTCGTCGTCGACGGTGATGCGTCCATCCGGGAGCAATTCGGCGACTACCCCCTGAAAGTGAACCGGAGCCGCCAGCGACGAGGCTTTGCGCAGTGAAACGACCGACATGGAGATCTCCTTGTTTCGATGGGTGAACAGTGGAACGGCAGGCCTGGCGGCATCAGCTCGGTGGACGGATCTCTTGAGCCTTGAACAGCTCCGAATCGTTTTCGATGATGCCACCGCTTCCCGAGAAACGCGCACCTTCGCGCGCGGCCCGATGAAAGCGAGTACGCAGAAAGCGTGCATTGCGCAAGTCCGCGTCGTGAAGATCGGCATAGGAAAAATCTGCGTCGAGCAGCTCCGCGTCGCGAAAGCTGGTCCCCTTCGCCTGCGCGCGATGAAACACGCTCAGCGGCAGCCGCGAGCGGCTGAAATCGGCACCTTCGAGCTTGGCGTCGGCCCAGATCGACTGTTCGAAGATGGCATCGCAGCAGTTCGCTCCACGCAGATCGGCCTCCGGGAACATGGCCTGGGCGGCATTCGCTCCGCTGAAATTCGCACGGGTGAGCGTGGCGCCCTTGAAGTTGCTCTGGGTCAGCACGGCGCCGCTGAAATCAACATCTGCCATCGCGCTGTCGGTGAACTGACAGCGCAGGAAGGCGGTGTTCGGCAGGCGCTGCCCCTCGAGATTGCACTCCATCAGGATCGAACCGTCGCATCGGGTCTGGGCGAATTCCACCGTGCGAAGATCCATGCGATACAGCATCAGGTGCAACAGCTGTGCCCCACGGCAATCGAGCTGATCGACCCTTGATTCGGTGATGACGATCTGATCGCAGATGCTCGGCTTCAACACGGCATGCCCGAGTTCGCATCTGGCAAAGGCTACGCGTTCCATTTGCGCTTTCCCGAAATCCGCGTGAACCAGCGAGGATTCGAAGAAATTGGTGTCCTGCATGAACGCACGACCGAGCTGCGCGGCCTCCAAGCGACACCGAAACACGCGCACGCCTCTCAAGCTGGCCGCCGACAGGTCGGCCTGGTCCAGGTTGCATTGCGTCAGCGCACTGTCGTCGAGGCAGGCCCCACGCAGATTCGCGCGGCTCAAGTCGACGTGCTCCATCTGTGCTCCCGACAGGTCGATGCCGCCGAGGTCCTGGCCCGCGAAGCTCGCTTTGACCACCGGTTCGCCATGCCGAATCTTGTCCAGAAGTTCCTCGACTGTCATCGAACCGGCTCAGTCCTTCGTGCAGGCAAGGTCTTGGCTCCCTGTGTGTAGGCGCCGATGAAGGTGGTCGAGCCGTCGATGGCGGCCTGCGACACGTCGGCGCGAAACAGATTGGCATCCTGCAGGCTGGCGAAGCGCAGGTCGGCCTTGGAAAGATTGGCGTCGATGAGGTTGGCGCCGCGCAACGAGGCTTCACGGAAGTCCGCGCGAATGAACAGGCTCTCGCCGGCATGCAGCCCCTCCAGCCGTGCGCGCCGCAGGTCGCACTCGGAGAAGTCACAGCCTTCGAGGCGCGCCTTCGCGAGGTCGGCGCCGACCAATATGGCTCCGCGCAGGCCGCACTGCCTGAGCGAAGCGGCGCAGAACACTGCCTGCACCAGACTGCAGCCATGGACGAAGGAACAGGTGGCGAGGCTGGCCTCGGTGAAGTCGACTCCCTCCTGCGCATCGACGGTGACGAAAGCACAGGCGTTCAGCGAAGCACGTACGAAGGATGTCCCCTTGAAACCGCACTCGATCCAGCTCACCTGCTTGAACACGGCGTCGTCGAAAGCGATGTCTTCCAGTGCAAGCTTGACCATCGCCATCTGCTCCCAGTGCGAGCCGCGCGCATCGCAGCGCACCCACTCGCTTTCGAACAGATCGGCCTGGTTGAATGCGGCTTTCACCAGCAGGCAAGAGCGAAAAACAGTCTTGCTGCAACGTGTCTGCACGAAGCTCGCACCCGTGAAGTTCGCGCCTTCGCATTGCGCGCCACCCAGGTTGGCCTCGTCCAGCCGGGCATCGGTGAGGGACGCCCGGACTAGCTTCGTCCGCGCAAGTACCGCGCGCGTGAAGTTGCAGCCATCGAGCCGCGCGTCGCTGAAGTCGACGTCTTCGAGATTCGCGTCCGTGAAGTCGGCACCGCGCAGATCAAGGCCCGAGAGGTTAGCGCCGACGAAGTTCATGCCTGCGAAGCGACGCTCGCCGCTCGCTGCGGCCTCGAGACGCCGACGCAGTCGCCTGGAGCGCAGGCTGCTGGCCGGCGGCGCCGGCTCGAGCAGGTGTGCGCCGTAGAGGTGCCCCATGCGCGCGCTGCGCCCGGCCTGCTCGCGCAGCCGCGCGCTCTCGGCGGCCTCGTCGGACGTGGGGGGTGTCCGGCGCTCGCGCGCCGCTTCTTCCTCGAGGCGCGCAAGGTCACGCAGCAGGCTGTCCGGGTCGAACCGGCGCTGCACAGGCTTGCCGGTCCGCGACGCCACCTCGGTCATGGCCTTGTCGACGCTCGCCTTGATGCCGTCGGACAGCTTGCGCGGATCCATCTGTGACAGCGGCGGGATATCGACATCAGGTTGAGCGGCAGCAGGCATCCCCTGTGCGACGGCCTGAGCGCGCCCTTCGGCGCCGCGGGCAAGGGCTGCCTCGCGCATTTGCTCGAGGGCTCGATCGGCCTTCTCGGCGAAGTCTGGCAGATCGTCCATGGAGGCCGGCGGCTGCAAATCCATCTCGGCCAGGGGCGGCAGATACTGCTCGGGATCCAGGCCCTGCTCCAGCAGACGGTCGCGCAGGCGTTCATGCTCGCGCTGCCGGCCTGCGCGCAGGTTGCGCACAAGCGGAAGCGAGGCGATATCGGGCATCTGTTCGCCCGCCCACGTTCCCATGACCGCCTTGGGGACAAGATCGCTGTCGCGCAGGACCAGCACCGCCTTGGCTGGATCGATGCGCTGCTGCAGCACCTGTTGATAGTGGTCGAGCGGCCGCGGCTGCCCGCGCAACTCAAGCGCGGGCATGATGTGCTTGACGTCGGCCGCGTCATCCTCTGCGACGGGCGATACACCGTGCCAGATCAGGATGACGCGCTCGGCGTGCGGAAAGAACCAGGCCGTGCTCAGGCGCAACGAAATTTCCGACAGCGCGCCACCGTCTTTCCGGAAGCTGGCGAAGCAGCGCGCATGCCAATCGGGCAGCTGGCCGCGCATCACTGGCTGTCGAGGGTGCATGTTCCACAGTTCGTAAACGGCACCCGGCGGCAATTCGCTCTGACCGGGCAGGCGCTGATCGGCGGGTGCAGCATTGAAGTAGCGCCAGTCCATGTCATCGGCGAAACCCGGGTACTCATGCTGCAGCCACTGCTGGTCGTAGGCGCGCCCCATCAGCGCGAGCCGCTGAGGCCGGTCGGGAGGTACCGCGCCGAAACCCGCAGGCGCGATGCGCCGCCCGGGGACGTCCTGACGCGCCCCGGGTAACTCGACATTGGGAAGCCGGCGCGTATGGACGCCGTTGATCGTTTCATCGAAGCTGCCGATGCCTTCCGGGTTCTCGGGCTCACCGGGGCCGCCATAGGCGTGTGCCCAATCCAGCCTCAGGCGCTCGAAAGGCTGTGCAGCCGTAGCGCGGCCATCGAGCCAGTAGCGATCACCGCTCACCAGCAGCGACTTGGCCTGGCCATGGAAAACGGCCTGGGCCGCGCACAGCGTCTTGTCCTCCTGATGCGCCGTGTACGCATAGCCGCTGACCAGCCACTCCGGCTCGATCTTGGGCACGCCCATGTCCAGCACATTGCCGGGCCCGATCTCGTCGGCCGCCAGCTTCCAGAGATCCTGGTCGGGCATCAGCAGGGGCTCGGGCGCCAGGCTGGCCATCGCGAAGACCGAGACGCCGAGGAAGTCTCGCCGCTGCCGTCGGAAGGGCCGCGTGATGATGCTCAGGCGAAAGGGCTTGATGGTCTTCATCTCGGGCAGCGCACCTGCTTCAGCGCACCGGCTGGTCGATGGCGATCTCGCGCGAGACCGGGTCGAAGCGCAGCTTCACGGAGCGCCCCGGTGCGAAGTCGGCGAGCTTCACCGGGCTGATCGGAGCGACCAGCTCGGCCTCGTAGGCAGGCAATCCGCCTTCAGGCCGTACCTGGAACTTGAGCCGCACGAGGACAAAGATGCGCTCGACCCGCGTGCCCGTATCGTAGCTATCGAGCACCACCCCCACGGCCGGCTGGCCCGTACGAAGCACTCGCTCGGCGCGATCCGCTCCCATCACCTGGCGGTTGACCACACTCTGCGTATGCATCACACGGAAGACATGGCGCTTGGCCAGCGTGGTCAGCACGAACGCCAGCAGCACGATGGCAGCGATCGGGACAATCAGATACCAGTACTTGGTGAACCACACTGCGAAATGATCCAACTCGCGCCCCAGTCTCAGAGATAGACGGTGATGCCTCTGGGGTTCACCCTGATTTGGGACAGGTCGATTTTCATCGCCTTGTTGTCCGCGGTGAAAACCGTCTGGGTGGTGGTGAAGAGGCCCATCGCGCCGCTGGAGGAATAAACGTCGAACTTGTTGATGGCGCCTGTGAGCGAGTAGGCATTGAACCCCAGGTTCAGGCCGGCAATGCTGGTCACCAGGCCATTCACGAACAGGGAAGTGCCGTTGAGGCTCACGTTGATCCCGTTGATCCCCATGTTGAAGCCCTTGAAGGCAATGCCCCAGTCGGTGAAAGTCACCTTCTTGGCCGACTTGTCCTCCACGTGAGGTGCGTCCAGGATGATCTTGGTCGGTGACTTGACCGTGATGTCTGCTGCGGTGCTTTCGAGGTTCATGGGACCGTCCGTCGTCGCTTTCAACGACGTGTTCGCGTGCACCTTCTGCGCTCCCTTGACGAGATAGTCCTCGTCGCCGTCGACCGTCACCTTCTTGCCCTTGGTTTCTTCGGTGTACAGACCGACCACCTTGGTGGTCTGCGGGCCCGCAATGTCCTCCTTGAGCGATGTACCGATGATCCGCTCTTCACCGCTGTCCACCGTGTCGGTGCGCTTGCCGGTGACATGGATGGTCTGATTCCCGATGACATCGACCTGCTGGTTGCCGCCATCCACCTTGATGAACTGGTCGCCGCCGTTGACGGTGATCTTCTGCGGCCCGCCCTTGTTGACCGTCAGCGTGTGCGGCCCGTTGACCGTCTCGTCGAGCGAGGTATTGGTCTTGTAGGTGTCCGCGCCTTCGATCACCGTGTCGCGCGTGCCGTCCACGGTGTGCGTCTCATTGTTCTCGACGCTGATGCCGAAATCCTTCTGCGCGTGCATCTTGATCGACTCGTTGCCGGGGTCGTCGTCGATCACGAAGTGGTTGGCCAGTTCGCCATCGCCCTTGATGGTGCGGCTGATGAAGCCGCTGACCGTTGCCTTGGCCGGCAGTTCGAGCGGCGGCATCTGGTCGGCGTTGTAGACGCGGCCGATAATGATCGGCCGATCGGGGCACCCGGCGATGAAATCGACGATCACTTCCTGCCCCACGCGCGGGTGATTCACCGCGCCGAAATTCGAACCAGCCCACGCGCTGGACACACGCACCCAGCAAGAGCTGTCCTCGTTGCGCTGGCCGTAGCGGTCCCAGCGAAACTGCACCTTCACGCGGCCGTACTTGTCGATCCAGATGTCCTCCCCGGGCGGGCCCACGACCGTGGCGGTCTGCGGGCCGTGCGTGGTCGGCATCCGCGTGACACGCGGCGCGCGGAACGGGAACGACGTCGGCTGCACGTCGAAGTCGAAGCTGTAGAGGCCGTCGGGGCTGCCGGTGGCATAGCCGCCCTCGCGCAGGTTGTACGTGACCGAGACGATCAGGTATTCCTTGTTGTCCTCGTCGCGCGGCGCGTTCTGCATGCTGAAGCGGTAGCCGGGCGCCATGCCGCGCACGTTGGAGTGGCCTGTGTCGACTTCGGCTTGCGCCTGAGCCTCCTCGAGCCGGATGCGCGCGTAGTGCTCGCCATCCCCGGCATCGCTGTAGCCGCCGAGCCACTCGTACATCTCGTAGCGGCCGTGATCGTTTTCGCGCGGCTGGCTGCGCGTGTTGAGCAGGTCGGCCTTGGGTTTCTTGAAGTCGAAGTCGTCGACCACGAAGGTGCCGGGGCGAATCTCCTCCGTCACTTCCCACTGGTCGATCACCTCGCGGCCCGTCTCGGCCACACGATCGGCGGCGAGGTAGCCGATGCGCGGATAGCGCGGCAGCGTGTCGTGCGCTCCCATGTCGTCGGCCAACACCAGCGTGTGTTGGTTCTTCTCGTGCTTGAAGTAGTAGTAGATGCCCTCGTGCTCCATAAGGCGGCTCACGAATGCGAAGTCGGTCTCCTGGTACTGCACCGAATAGTCGCGCTGGCGGTAGGAGGCGCTGAGCTTCTTCTCGAACGCGAAACCGTACTCGCCGAGCACTTCGTCCAGGATGTCGACCACCGACTTGTTCTGGAAGATCTTGCAATCGCTGGTGCGTGTGAGATACCAGAGCCAGGGCCGGACGACTGCACGGTACACCACATAGCGCGACGAGCTCTCTTCGCGGCCGATCATCGTGAAGCGCGTGATCTGCCCGTTGATGTAGCGCGGCGTCCCGTCGATGGTCACGATCTCGAGCGTGAGCGGCTTGCCGAGCACCGCCTTCATGTCGACGGAAGTGTTGGGACTCAGCAGGTCGACCTCGAACTCGAAGAGTTCCGACAGCCCTTCCTTGCCATGCATCGAGCGGAACAGCAACTGGTCCGGTGCAAGCGGCGTGTGTGCAGTGACGACTCTGTCCATGTGATGCTCCCTTTCTGCGCTCAGTGTTCGGAGAATTCGTAGCGGAAGTCGTCGTTCGCCGCGCTCAGTCGCACGCCCGCAAGCTTGCGCGCACTGACCGTGGCCCCGATGACTTCCTCGCTCAGCCTCGGAAGGATCGTGTGCGTGAGGATCGCGTCGATCATCCGGCCGCCCGATTCGATGGCGGTGCAGCGGCGTGCGACGAGTTCGACGGCGCTGTCGTCGTAGTCCAGCGCGATGCCGTGGTTCGCCTGCAGGCGCGTCGCGATGCGATCGAGCTGCAGTCGGATGATGCGGTGCAACGCCTCCGCGTGCAACGGGTAATAAGGCACTACAACCAGCCGGCCCAGCAACGCGGGCGCGAACACCTTCAGCAGCGGTTCGCGCAGCGCGGCGGCCAGCGGTTCGGGGTCGGGGCGCAGGGTCGGGTCTTCGCACAGCTGCATGACCAGGTCGGTGCCGACGTTGGAGGTCATGATGATCACGGTGTTGCGGAAGTCGATATGGCGGCCTTCGCCGTCTTCCATCCAGCCCTTGTCGAAGACCTGGAAGAAGATCTCGTGCACGTCGGTGTGCGCCTTCTCGATCTCGTCGAGCAGCACCACGCTGTAGGGCCGGCGGCGCACGGCCTCGGTCAGCACGCCGCCTTCGCCGTAGCCCACGTAGCCGGGCGGAGCGCCCTTCAGCGTCGAGACGGTGTGCGACTCCTGGAACTCGCTCATGTTGATGGTGACGAGGTTCTGCTCGCCGCCGTACAGCGCCTCGGACAGCGCCAGCGCCGTCTCGGTCTTGCCCACGCCCGAAGGGCCGCAGAGCAGGAACACGCCGACGGGCTTGTTGGGGTTGTCCAGCCGCGCGCGCGCGGTGCGGATGCGGCGCGAGATGGTCTCCAGCGCATCGGGCTGCGCGACCACGCGCGCCGAGAGGATCTCGCCGAGCCTGAGCACCGACTGCGCGTCGTCGCGAACCATCCGGCCGATGGGAATGCCGGTCCAGTCGGCCACCACAGTGGCGACGGCCTGTGCGTCGACGGCCGCGAGGATGAGCGGCGATTCGCCCTGCAGCTGCGAGAGCTTGTCCTGTGCCTCGTTGAGTTCGGCGCGGATCTCGTCGGGCGTGCGCTGGGGTTCGGCGGAAGGTGCGTCGGGATCGACGTCGACTTCGACGTCCGCCGTTGCCTCAGCGTCCTCGGCTTCCGATGCCCCGGCCTGCGTCTGCGCCTGGGGTACCGCTGCCGGCGAAAGCTGCTTGCGCAGCGCGACGATGCGCTCGACCAGCGCGCTTTCTTCCACGCGCCGCTTCTCGAGCACCTCGAGCTCCGCCTTCGCCTGCGCGACCTGCGCCGCGATGTCTTCGACGCGCTGCGGCTCGCCCACGCCGATCGCAGCCTCGCGCTGCGCGATGCCCGATTCGATACCGAGCACCTCGATGCGGCGCTGCAGGTCCTCGATGGCAGCCGGCAGTGCATGCTGGCTCAGCGCGACGCGCGCGCATGCGGTGTCGAGCAGGCTCACGGCCTTGTCGGGCAGCTGGCGCGCGGGGATGTAGCGGTGCGACAGGCTGACGGCCGCCTCGAGCGCGGCGTCGAGGATGAGCACGCCGTGGTGCTTCTCGAGCTCGGCCGAGATGCCGCGCAGCATCAGCACCGCCTTGGGCTCGGTGGGCTCGTGCACCTGGATGGTCTGGAAGCGCCGCGTGAGCGCCGGGTCCTTCTCGATGTACTTCTTGTACTCCGACCAGGTGGTCGCGCCGATGGTGCGCAGCCGACCGCGTGCAAGCGCAGGCTTGAGCAGGTTGGCCGCATCGCCGGTGCCGGCCTGGCCGCCCGCACCGACCAGGGTGTGCACCTCGTCGACGAAGAGCACGATGGGCTTGGGACTCTTCTCGACTTCGTCGATCACCTGCCGCAGCCGCTGCTCGAACTCGCCCTTCACACCCGCGCCGGCCTGCAGCAGCGTGGGGTCGAGCACCCACAGCGACACGTCCTTCAGCGAAGGCGGCACATCGCCCGCGGCGAGGCGCGAAGCCAGGCCTTCGACCACCGCCGTCTTGCCGACGCCGGCCTCGCCGGTCAGCAGCGGGTTGTTCTGGCGGCGGCGCATGAGGATGTCGATGATCTGGCGGATCTCATCGTCGCGGCCGTAGACCGGATCGAGCTCGCCCGCGCGCGCCTTGGCGGTGAGGTCGCTCGCGTACTTGGCGAGCGCCGAGCCGCCGGCCGCGGGGCCGTCGCCCTGGTGATGCGCCACGGCCGGTGCGCCGCCTGCTGTGCTGGCCTCGGCGGCGTCGAAGTCGTCCTCGGGCGAGCCCTCGGTCCACGGGGCCAGCTGCGCCACCAGCACGTCGGGCACGATCTTGTCGAACTCCCGCGAGATGCCAGAGAGCACCTGCCGCAGCCCCGGCGTCTTGATGATGCCCGCAAGCAAATAGGCGCCTCGGATCGAGGTGGCCTCGAAACGCAGGCTCGCATAGACCCATGCGCGCTCGACGGCGTTGTCGACGTGCTCCGAGATGTCGCTGATCGAGGTGGCGCCGTGCGGCAGCCTGTCGAGGGCGCGCACGAGGTCCTGCTCGACGGCATCGAGGTTCAGCCCCGCGCGCTTGATGATGCGCAGCAAGTCGCTGTCCTGCTGCTGCAGGATCTGGTGGAGCCAGTGCACCAGCTCGACGTAGGCGTTGCCGCGCAGCTTGGCGAAGGCGGTGGCGGTCTCCAATGCCTTGTAGAGCATCGGATTCAACTTGGAGAACAGAGAGACGCGGCGGATGTCGGTCATGGAACTAAGCTAACCCCCAGTCTTCGCGCACTTCGTGTCGCTACGCCGCCCCCCTTGCGGGGGGTAACACCGGTGGCCCGGCAGAGCCGGTTCCACGGTGCTTCCCGAAAAGACCGTGAGGTGGTCATGTCGTGGGCGTCTCGCGCGAGGTCGCGGAAGACCGGGTAAGGGATGCATCGGAAGAAGCCGCCGATGCGGAACGGGAAAACAGTGCCTCGGGCTGGAACAGCATGTCGCCGGCGTCGGTGTCGGACATGCGCGTGCCCAGCCAGCTGCCCCAGCCCAGTCGCTGGTTGCTGTTCAGCCGCATGCCGTGCGCATCCTCTTTCCTGAGCACCAGCCGCAGCTCCCAGGCGAACTCGATGCCGACGTACTGCCGCACCCAGTCGACCACCTGCTGCAGCCGCTTGCTGCCGGGAAGGAACTCTCGGTACTGCTCCTGCGAGAGCGGCCCGAGCTCGAGGCGGAACTTGCTTTGAGCGTCGCGCACCGCCAGGCCGATGGTGGCGCCGCCGCCGAGCCTGTGGTTGCGCCCGAGCTGGCCGATGCGGCTGACCTGACGCTCGTCGATCATCACCCAGTCGCTCACGAACTCGTCGACGCGCACCGGCACGTCGAAGTACAGCCGCAGGATCTGGATCAGCCCCTCGGGGTTGCGCGTCTGGCGCACGAGGTGGCCTGCCATGAAGGTGCGCGCATGGTCGGCGATGCGGTCACGCCCCTTGAGGCCGGGCTGCCCCATGTTCATGAGGCTGGCGACGTAGTCGACGAAGCGATGGCCGTCGGTGCGGTCGAGGCTGTTGACCGACTGCGCGTCGGCCCAGGCCCGGTAGAACAGCAGGATGAGCCGATGATGGAACAGGTCGGCGAACGCGCTGATGGTGTTGTCGGCGTGGTGCCGCTTGCGCTCGCGTGCGTACTCCGTCAGGTGCAGCGGCAGCGGGCCGTTGGGGCCGAACAGGCCGAAGCCGTAGATCGAGATGCGCGGCGGCCCGTCTCCGGCGGCCTCGACGCCCGAAACGTTCGAGGGCGCGAAGGCCATCGAGGGCTCCTGCCCGAGGCGCAGCGGCTCGTCGGTCGGGCGCGGCGCGCGGCCCAGCAGCGGGTGGTCGTCCTGCGCGTCGAGGCGGCGCAGCAGCATGAAGAGGTCGTGCTCGAAGGGTTGCTCGAGCAGCCTGGCCCAGAGCACCGGATCGGCCTGTTCGATGCCGCGGGCAGGCGCCGAGCCGGCGCGCGCAGCAGGCGGCACGGTTTCTTCACGGTCGGCGGCCTCCACCGTGTGCATCACCTCGCCCTGCGCAAGCCCGGCCGGCACGGCCTCCTGCGGCTCCTGGTGCTGCTGCACCGCGTCGGTGATGCCGATGTCGCTCATACGGCGGGGCGGCGTCCCACGCGCGGAGTCCAGCGCGCGATCTCGCCGCGCTGAAGGCTGGTCAACGCGAATTCGGTGAACGCATTGAGCGACACGTGGCGGCTGAAGAACTGCTCGAGCACCGCGCCGAAGAGATACGGGCTCGCTCCCGAGAATGCGACCTCGTCGATCTTGAGCGCGATCTCCACGCCGCGCCCGAACACGATCGGCCCGGGCTCGGGCAGGCGACGGAACACCGGCGCCAGCGCCATCGAGCGCACGCCCTGTATCTGGCGTCGCACCGCGGGATCGGCGAGGTTGCCGTACAGGTCGAGCATCTCGCGCAGCGCTGCCGCGCCCTGTGCGGGATCGACGTCGGTGAGGCTCAGGTAGTTGAGGCCGAGATGGCTGATGAGGCGCCACGTGAGCGCGCCTTCGGCCAGCGCGGGGTACGGCCGCGAAGGCCCGCGCAGGATGCGGATGGAGCGCACGGGCGCGGACACGCGCAGCGTGAAGTCTGATTCGAGCCCCGTCGGCAGCAGCAGCGGCAGGTCGCGGTTGGTACACAGCGCGTCGAGCGTGATGTGGCGCAGGCTGTGCGGGAACGGCGCGTCGTGCTGGTCGACGAGCGACACGTAGATCTCGCTGCCGGTGTAGCTGGTGCGCGTGCCCTGGGCGCGCGCCCGGTCGGACACGAGGCGCGGCTCGCGGCGCAGCGAGAAGTAAGCGCCGAAGTCGCCGTCGTCGGCCGCGAAGGAGCCGAGGAAGGGCCTGAACTCGCGCTCCTCGGAGCCGTTGGCCATGTGGCCGGTGACGCGCTCGACGGTGAAGATCTCGAAGTCGCGCGGCCGCGTGCGGTCGATCACCGCATGGTGCTCGTGCTGGCCCGGTCCCACCGGAATGCGGTCGCTGCGGCGCGGCACGAGGTTGATGATGGGCGTGCAGAACAGCGAGAAGTGCTTGGCGTCCACCAGCCTTTCGAGGTCGGCATCGGCACGGTCGAGCAGGATCACGATCTCCATCGTGGTGCCGCTCATCGCCGCTGCCGCCGCGCGCATCTTGTTGATGCTGAAGAACAGGTAGCGGTCGGGGAAGGCGAAGTACTCGTGCAGCAGGCGGTAGCCCTGGAACGAGCGCGCGTCGTAGGGCAGCAGCGACTGGTCGGGCTCGAAGCCCTCGTGCCTGATGGCTTCGTCGCCCAGCGGCACGATCCGCGCCGCGGTGCCAGGACCGCTTCGGCACACCACGCCGACGCTGTGGTGCACCGCGAGTTCGAGCACGCGCAGGGCATGCAGCTCGGCGCCGGAAAGGAAGAATTCGAGCCGGTCCAGCGGCATGTCGGCGAAGCGCGCGCCGCCCACCGCCTCCAGCTTGATGGTGATGGCGCTCTTCGCCTGCCGCGCGACCGCGGGCATCGCATGCGCGATCTCGGCAGGCACCGGGCCGATGCCGGCTTCGGCGATGCGGATCGGCCACAGCGTGACGGCATGGCCGGTGCGGAATTCGCAGGCCGTCTGTTCGCCCTTGATCATGCGCCCGCGCAGGATGGTGTGACGCGGCAGCTCGTAGCCTGCCTTCAGCGACCCTTCGTTGAGGTTGCCGTCGATCTGAACCACGGCCATGGCGGGCAGCGGCGCGAGGAAGTTGGGGTACACTACTTCGAGCAGTCGCTGCGAGAAGCGCGGGAACTCGGCATCCATCTTGAGCTGGATGCGCGCGGTGAGAAAGCTGAAGCCTTCGAGCAGCCGCTCCACGTAGGGGTCGCTGACCTCGATGCCGCGCATGCCCAGGCGTCCCGCGATCTTCGGATAGCGCTGCGCGAACTCGGCCCCGAGCTCGTGCATGTAGGTGAGCTCGCGGTTGTAGTAGTCGAGAAGCCGGGCATCCATCAGAGGCTAACCCCCAGGCTTCGCGCACTTCGTGTCGCTTCGCCAACCCCCTTGCAGGGGGCAACACCCGCGGCCCGGCAAAGCCGGTTCCGCGGTGTTCCACGGCAAGAGAATTCCGTCATCAGAGTCCTCCCGTCGGCCGCAGCACCATGTGCCCGCTTTCCAGGTCGAGCTCGGAACGCAGGATGAATTCGATGGGGTACGGCACCGACCACAGCGTGCCGCGGATCTCCAGCGCGAGCAGGTTGTGGTGTTCGAGCTCGGTGGCGTCGGTCACGCAGCGGACGTCGATGCTGTCCTTCATGATGCGCGGCTCGAAGTCGATGATGGCTGCGCGGATGGCCGCTTCGACGTCCGCGAAGTCGACCTCCGACATGCGCCCGCCGGCCCAGCCGCGAACGCCGAAGTTCACGACCGAGCGACGCGCGCGGGGCATGGTGTTGATGTCGTGGTCCGCGCCGAAGTTGGTGGTGTTGAGCAGCCACTGCAGGTCGCGCAGCACCGAGTCGCGCAGCAGCCTGCCGCTCATGAGGAAGGAACCCGCGCGCTCCTGCCGGACCTGCGGCGCCTTGTCGGTGAGGCGGTCCAGCAGCACCGGCTGCAGGCGGTCGCGTGCGACGCTTTCCTGCTGGTCGCCGTCGGCGTCCATCATTGCACTCATCAGGCGGCGCCCTCTCGCGAGAACTCGATCAGCCGCAGGTCGAGCAGCGAATGGTCGCCTGCCTCGCTGATCAGGGTGCGCTGGCCCAGGCCCGCGTACTGTTCTTCGCCTGCCAGGGGCAGCCAGTCGGTGCGGCGGCCCAGTGCGGCCTCGTCGTCGAGGCCTTCCAGCCGGCCCGGGTAGCGCACGGGCACCAGGCCATTGAGCGCGCGACCGTCATGCAGCTCGAATTCGGTGGGAGCCCACAGCAGGTCGACCAGATGCTGCGGCCGCGAGAACTTGGCGCGGCGCACCTGCGTCAGCGGCAGCCAGGCATAGCCGGAAGGAGTGAGCAGTTCGAACACGGGGCCGATGCGGACGTCGCCGTCGCAGAGCCAGTCGAACTCGCTGTTCTGCACCGGCTCGCCATCGAGGGCCTGAACGGCGCGGGAATCGGTGCGGTCCACGCTGGTGATCTTGCCGTGCAGCGCGGGTGCGGCCTGCCGCGCGCTCTCGCGCAGTGCCGCAGCCTCTTCGGCGCGATCGGCCGGCAGCGTGGCCGCTGCAATCAGCTGCTCGACCCATTCGGCGTTGCCGCCGACGATGGCCGGGGCACGTCCGCCCGACCAGAAGTCGCTGCGATGGCGTTCGCCCGAAAGCGCCATCGAGCACGTGACGCTGGCGGGCGTGAAGGTGGGATCGAGCTTGGTGGCGAGCTTGAGCTGGTCTTCGGCCCGCTGCCACTCTCCACGCAATGCCAGGAAGTGGCACAAGGCCAGGCGCAGGCCTGCGTTCTGGGGATTGGAGCGGATCTGCCGCTGTACCCATTCGGTGTGCTCGGCCACTGAGCGATCGCCCAGTACTGCAAACCCATCACCCATGAAGCTTCCTCGCTGACTGGCTGGCACGCGGCGCGATCGTCGAGAAGGCCGCCGTGCGAAGGACGGCCGTGGCGGCCGTCGGGAAAAACGTCGCGGCCGGCCCGAGAGGCCGGCCGCGCATCGGGAAAAGGAAATCAGGCTTCCTTGTTTTCCTTGATGTTCCAGGCCAGAACCGTCTCGGCGCCCTTGCCGCCCTTGTCGGTCTGTTCCCAGTACTGCTGCTTCACCTTGGCGGCCTGGAAGGCGTACTGCACGAACACGGCGTCCGAGCCCTGCTCGGCCGTGTACTGCACCGAGGTGACCAGCACTTCCTCGAGCGTGACGCGGGTGTATTCGATCTGCGAGCCGCCGGCCTTGCACACCGACACTTCCACCTTGCTCAGGTGCTTGCCGCTCGCGCAGTTCTTCAGCACCGACGGTGCCGCCTTGTCGATGCGCGCCAGCACCTGCAGGTCGTTGAAGCTGGCCTTGCCGACGCCGCCGCCGCCACCGCTGACCATGTTTCCAGGCTGCGTTGCACCCCACGCAAACGACTTGATGTCCGTCCACTCCTTGTGGTTCGAGTCCTTCGATTCGCCGTTCGCGCCTTCAACGCGCATGAACATGTCTACTGCCATGATTTAAACCCCCAGAGTTATTTGCGCCCGATTCCGGAACGCCGTTGAATTAGCTGCTGTCCTTCTTGTTGGATGGCAGCTTCGAAACCAGCCGCAACGACACCGTCAGCCCTTCGAGCTGATAGTGCGGCCGGAGAAAAAACTTGGCGGCGTAGTAGCCGGGGTTGTCCTCGATGGCTTCCACCTGGACTTCCGCCGCCGCCAGCGGCTTCATCGCCTTGGTGTCCTGCGAAGAGGTGCCAGGGCTGCCGTCGACGTAGTTCATGATCCAGTCGTTGAGCCAGCGCTCCATGTCCTCGCGCTCGCGGAACGAACCAATCTTGTCCCGCACGATGCACTTCAGGTAGTGCGCAAAGCGGCAGCATGCGAACAGGTACGGCAGGCGTGCCGCCAAGTTCGCGTTGGCCGTGGCGTCGGCGTCGTAGTACTCGGCCGGCAACTGGAGCGACTGCGCGCCGATGAAGGCCGCGAAGTCGGAGTTCTTGCGGTGCACCAGCGGCATGAAGCCGTTCTTGGCGAGCTCGGCCTCGCGGCGGTCGCTGATCGCGATCTCGGTCGGGCACTTCATGTCCACGCCGCCGTCGTCGGTCGGGAAGGTGTGCGTGGGCAGGTTCTCGACCGCGCCGCCCGATTCGACGCCGCGGATCGAGGTGCACCAGCCGTACTGCTTGAACGAGCGGTTGATGTTCACGCCCATCGCGTAGGCCGAGTTGGCCCAGGTGTAGCGGTTGTGCGCCGCCGAATCTGTCTCTTCCTCGAACTCGAACTCGTCGACCGGGTTGGTGCGCGCGCCGTAGGGCAGACGCGCGAGGAAACGCGGCATGGCCAGGCCGATGTAGCGCGCGTCCTCCGAATCACGCAGCGAACGCCACGCGGTGTGCTCGGTGTTCTGGAAGATCTTGGTCAGGTCGCGCGGATTCGACAGTTCCTGCCACGAGTCCATCTGCATCACCGTGGGCGATGCGCCCGCGATGAACGGGCAGTGCGCCGCCGCGGCGATCTTGGCCATCTCGCCCAGCATCTCGACGTCGGGCGGGCTGTGGTCGAAGTGGAAGTCGCCGATCAGCGCGCCGAACGGCTCACCGCCGAACTGGCCGTACTCGGCTTCGTAGATCTTCTTGAACAGCGGGCTCTGGTCCCAGCCGATGCCCTTGTGGCGCTTGAGCGAGCGCGCGACCTCGCGCTTCGATGCGCACATCACGCGGATCTTGAGCTGTTCGTCGGTCTCGGTGTTGTTGACCAGATAGTGCAGCCCGCGCCATGCGCCTTCGAGCTGCTGGAACTCCTCGTGATGCAGGATCTGGTTGATCTGCTCGGAGAGCTTGCGGTCGATCTCGGTGATGATGGCCTGAACGGTGCGATAGGCATCGTTGGAGACGGTGACGGTGCTCTCCAGCGCCTGCACGGCCAGCGTCTTGACGGCGTTCTCCACCGCCTCTCGGGCCTGGTCGGTCTTGGGCTTGAACTCGCGCTGCAGCAGGTTCGAGAACTCGTTCGGCTCCAGCGTCTCGACGGAGGCCGGTGCGCGCGCGGTGGTCTGTTTCGGTGCGGTGCTCATGATGATGGCGGTCCTTGCTGCTGCTCGCGCTTACTCGGAAGACGTACCGGGATTGCCGGCCTTTTCATTCGCGGCTTCCACCGCCTTGGCAACGGCCGGGTTGGGCGCCGAAGCCAGCGACTTCAGGAGTGCGGGGTTCTGCAGTGCCTGCGCGATCAGCTGTTCGGCACCGTTCTTGCCGTCCATGTACGAAAGCAGGTTCGACAGCTCGGTGCGCGCCTCGAGCAGCTGCTGCAGCGCACCGACCTGACGGGCGATGCGCGCGGGCGAGAAGTCGTCCATGCTCTCGAACGTGATGTCCACGTTCATCTGCCCATCGCCGGTGAGCGTGTTGGGCACCTGGAAGGCGACGCGCGGCTTGATGGCCTTCATGCGGTCGTCGAAGTTGTCGATGTCCACGGGCATGAACTCGCGCTCGGCGAGATCGGGCATGGGGTCGACCTGCTTGCCCGCGAGATCGGCGATGACGCCCATCACGAAGGGCAGCTGGATCTTGCGCTCGCTGCCGTAGATCTCGACGTCGTACTCGATCTGCACACGCGGTGCGCGATTGCGCGCAATGAACTTCTGACCACTGTTTCTGACACGGTTGTCTGCCATAAGCTTCCTCTTGAATCTGTAATGCGTGTGGGCGCGACCCGGGCCGGCCGGCTCGCGAGGCCCGCAACGGCCTTCGCCTCGTTACTCCGCGCTGCTCCCGTTCAACGGACGTCCTGCAAGGCTTTCTATCTTTTGCAATCCCTCTGGCACGAGCTCTTCGATGATCTGGAAGAAGTTGAGCTCCATCAGCCGCTGCGCTCTGCGTATGAGCATGGGCGCCGGATGGCTGGGCTCCGTGCGCTCCATGAACTGGCAAGCCTTCTCGAGCAATACCTGCACATCTTCACGGCTCGATATTTCAATATCCTTAATAAGTACTTGACGTAGGCCGGTACCGCTATTTGCTGCAGTACCGCCCACAGCGCCGTTCGCCACTGCCGCGCTCACTCCCCCGTGCTGCACATCGGCGGCCGCAGGAGCTTCGCCGGCTGCCACCGTCGGTGTCTGCGGCTGCTCCGGCAGCAGCTGCGCCACGGTGCGCAGCGAACGCTCGAGACGCGAAAAGTCGGGCGCCCAGCTCTGGCCGAGCGCACGCTCGCAGGTCTCACGGATGCGCTGCAGCAGCTCCAGTGCCGCGCGCAACGCCACCACCGGCGGTGCCGCCTTTTCCTGCGCGCGCCGCACTGCATCCTTCAGCCGGCCGATACCGCCCGGATAGTCGATCTGATGGTCGGTCTTGCTCGAATCGAGCAAGGCCTCGACCTGGCGCAGGGTCATCGATGCGCCGCTTTCGTCGAGCAGGCGCGCGTCGCGCACGCTGCGTCCGAGTCCCTCGGCTTCGGCCAGTGCGGCCAGCGCATTCATGCGTGGCAGAGGATCCTCGAAGCCGTCGTCGACAACGCGCGGATGCACGTCGTCCCAGAATTTCTGAAGCACAACGTCGACGAGCTGCAGGCCTTCCACATAACCGGGCAGGCCGCGGTTCTCGGTCCAGGCCAGCGTGAGAGGCACCAGCACGCGCAGGTCGCGCGTCCGCGTGCAAAGCTGCTTCGCGATGCGCTCCACGCGGGCCCAGTCGGGAGGTTCGGCGGGAATGATCGTCGAGCCGAACTGCTGCTCGCGCTTGCCCGCTGTCGCCTGGTGCAACGCCATGAAATCGGGGTCGTACTCCAGGTCTTCACCGCAAGGTAGCGGGCCTTCTACAGGCTCCTGCAATAGATCGATCTCGGTCTGCGCCAACCTCTGCTCCCCTTGTTCAAACGTTTCCTAACAACAGCAATCTTGAGGGGAACAAGTGATGCGGTCAACAGCAACAGAGTGCAACACGACGTCTATGAATTACTAAGAAGTACAACTCCTTTTGAAATTCAAACAGAACGACTACACGTCGTTCACAGCAAATCGCGAGCAGCCAAATTGCGCATCAACGCACTGATACCAAAAGTCCACATCGGCGCCTTGTCCGCGTGTACCACGCGATTCACCAGCGCACCGAGTTCCGGTGCGGCAATGCGCACGCGGTCTCCCACGACATGGGTGAATCCTTGTCCCGGCCCATGACGATCTTGTGTCGGCGCGAACATCGTTCCGAGAAACAACATGAATCCGTCGGGGTAACCGTGATTTTTTCCTACTGTTTGGGCCACGAGGTCGAGCGGATCGCGGCTGATCTTCGACAGCGAACTCGATCCCTCGAGCGTGAAGCCCTCCGGCCCCGTCACTTCCAGTTCGACGGTGATGCGCCGCACGTCGGCGATGCCGAAGTGCTCGTCGAAGAGGCGGATGAACGGACCGATCGCGCAGGACGCGTTGTTGTCCTTCGCCTTGCCGAGCAGCAGCGCGCTGCGGCCTTCGAAGTCACGAAGGTTGACATCGTTGCCCAGCGCCGCGCCCCAGGTTTCGCCGCGGCTGTTGACGGCGAGCACCACCTCCGGCTCGGGGTTGTTCCACACCGAGCCCGGATGAATGCCGATATCCGCGCCGGTGCCGACGGCCGACAGCACCGGGGCCTTGGTGAAGATCTCCGCGTCCGGTCCGATGCCGACCTCGAGGTACTGCGACCACGCGCCCTGCGCGATCAGCACTTCCTTGACCTTCATGGCCTCGGGCGAGCCGGGCACGATGTCCGCGAGGTTGTCGCCGAGCACGCTGCCGATGGCCGCGCGCGTGGCTTCCGCCTTCGACGCATCGCCCCGCGCCTGTTCCTCGATCACGCGTTCGAGCAGGCTTGCAACGAATGTGACCCCGCTGGCCTTGATGGCCTGCAGGTCGCAGGGCGCGAGAAGCCAAGGCCTGCTCGCATCGCGCGCAGTCTCGTCGCTGTTGACAAGGGCTTCTTCGAGCGATGCGATGCGGGGTGCGGCTTGCAATGCACGGCGGACGGCCTGTGCGGGCGCCTCCTTGCCTTCGAGCAGATCGCTCATGGTGGGCGCGAGCTTCGACAGGTCGTGCAGGCCACCTTCGTGAACGGCCACCAGCACGGGGCCGACACCGGGCTGCCAGAGGCGCCCGACAAGAGTGGCGCGTTCGGCGTCGCGGGGCAGGCTGGAAGTGGTGGAAAGATCGAGCGGCATGGCGGGTTGTCTCCGTGGTGAATGTGGCTGCTACGTCGAATCGTAGCGGCGCCCGACGAAAACAGCCTGCGCGGCCGCCCGGTCCTCCTGGTTTACGGCCTCAATGCTTCGATGCGCGCACGCGCGCCACCTCGGCAGGCAGGTCGGTCCACGCCGGCTCCTGCGGCGCGAAGCGAGCGCGCATGTAGCCTGCGAGTTCGGCGATCTGCCGGTCGTCGAGCACCTCGCGGAAGCCCGGCATGAAGCCGATGTCGCGGCTCGCGGGTTCGCGCACGCCGTCGAGGATGGTGCGCAGCAGGTTGTCGGGCCGTGCGCTGGTGAGGTTGCTGTTGAGCGCGAGCGGCGTGTTGACGCCCAGCAGCGTGGGGCCGTTGCCGTCGTGGTGGCAGGAGGCGCAGGCGCTGTCGAACATGCGCTGTGCGGGGCCCAGCAGCTGCCCTTGGGTACGCGCCGCGGCGTTCACGACCTGCTGCGCCGCCAAGCCGGGATCGGCGGCCGGTTTCGGATTGAACGAGCCGAGATAGGCAGCCATCGCACGGATGTCCTCGTCGGGCACCTGGGCGAGCTCGCGCACGACCTCGGCCATCGGCCCGCCCGCGATGCCGTGGCGCTGCGTATGGCCGTGGCGCAGGTAGCGATAGAGCTCGTCGGCATCCCACGGCACCGCCGACTTCGACGCCAGCTGCGTGAGCGCCGGCGCCTCCCATCCATCGACCATCGCGCCCGAAAGGAAGGCGCTGCCACCCTGCTCCGCGCCCAGCGCGTTGCGTGGCGTGTGGCAGGCGCCGCAATGCCCCAGGCCGTTGACGAGGTATGCGCCGCGGTTCCACTCCGCGCTCTGCGCGGCCACGGGCTGCATCGGCGCCGGATCGTGGAAGAGCGCGTTCCAGCCGGCCATCAGCGGCCGGATGCTGAACGGGAACTTGAGCTCCGACTTCGGCGTTTCCGCGCGCACCGCGGGCAGCGACATGAAGTACGCATACAGCGCCTGCAGGTCGTCGTCGCTGGTCTTGGCGAAGGCGGTGTAGGGGAACGCGGGATACAGGTGATGGCCGTCGCGCGAAATGCCCTCGCGCATCGCGCGCTGGAAGGCGCTGAACGACCAGCGCCCGAGGCCCGTCTCCGCGTCCGGCGTGAGGTTGGTGGTGTAGAGCGTGCCGAAGGGCGTTTCCATGGCGCGGCCGCCCGCGTTGGCCGTGCCGCCGGGCGCGGTGTGGCACACGGCACAGTCGCCCACCGCGGCGAGCACACGGCCGCGTTCGATGGTGGCCTGGCTGTAGACCGGCGCGGTGAGCGACACTGGCGCGATGGCCGAGCGCCAGCCGAGCAGCCCCGCGATGACGCCGATGCCGCCGACGACCAGCGCCGCGCCCGTCGCCCACACGCCCTTGCGCCGAGGCCATGGCGCATCGCTCCTTCCCCCTTTGGGGGAAGGTCGGGATGGGGGCACGGCAGCGTCGCCATCCGGGCGCCGCATACCCCCACCCCCGCCCTCCCCCAGAGGGGGAGGGAGCAGACCCCGGTTCAACTCCGCAAGCACCGTCTCCGGCGTGAACGGCGGTGCCCTGAAGCGCACGCCCGTCGCATCGAAGATCGCGTTCGCGATCGCAGCCGTGCCCGGCACCGAAGAAGACTCTCCGGCACCCAGCGACGGCTCGCCGGGCCGCGGCATGTGCATCACCTCGATCACCGGCACTTCGCGGAAGTTGATGATCGGGTAGCTGCCCCACTCGCGGCTCGCGACCACGCCGGAAGGCAGCACGCCCGGCAGCTGCGCGTCCGCCGCCGTGCCTTGCTGTTGCTGCTGTTGCGGTGCGAACTGCACCTGCTCCTTGAGCGCCCGGCTCGTCGTCTGGATCACGTTGCCGTGCACCTGGTGCTCGACGCCCGCCGGGTTGATCATCAGGCCGGCGTCATGCCCCACCACCACGCGGCGCACGTGCACCTCGCCGGTCTTGCGGTTGACCTCCACGTCGGCCACCCACGCGGCCCACGCCGCGCCGAAACCAGGCCACTTGCTGTGGATGTATCTCGCATAGGCGAAGCCCTGGCCGAAGAGGATGTCGCCGCCCTCGCCCAGTCCGCCATCGGCGTTCTCCTGCGGCCCGGTGCGCATGCGCCAGCCGGCCTTCTGCGCGGTGGCCTGAACGAGCTCGACGGCGCGCGGGTCCTGCAGGTGCCGAAGCCTGAACTGCACCGGATCGACACCCGCAGCCGTCGCCAGCTCGTCGATGTACGACTCGTGCGCGAACGAACTCGGCAGCGCCGACACGCCGCGCAGCCATGACGCGCGCACGATCGGCGCCATGTCGTTGACCTTCACGCGCAGGTTGTCGTAGCTGTAGGGCGGACGCGCGGTGCGGTCGCCCATCTCGAAGGCCTGCGCGACCGGCTCGATGGTGCGCGTGAGCAGCAGCGCGAGCGTTGGCGCGCCATTCGACGGGTAGGAGGTCTCGAAGTCATAGGCTGCGACGCTGCCGTCGGCCATGAGGCCGCCGTCGATCTCCATGAGCTGCGCTGCGCCCTTGGGCTCCCACGCATGCTCCTGCTCGCGCGTGAGCTGCACGCGCACCGGTGCGCCCGCCGCGCGCGCGAGCAGCGCCGCGTCGGCGGCCACGTCGTCGGCGCCGTTGCGGCCGTAGCAGCCGGCCGCCTCCATGCGGACCACGTCGACCTGCACGTCCTCAACGCCCATGAGCCTGGCGAGATCGGCGCGCAGCACGTGCGGGTTCTGCGAGCCGGCCCAGCATCGCAGTTGCATGCCGCTGCCGTCGGCGGGCTGCCATTCGGCCAGCGCGCACGACGGGCCGATGGACGCATGCATCTGGTAGGGCCACACGTAGGTGCGGTGCATGGGCTGCGCGGCCGCTTCGATGGCGCCGTCGACGTCGCCTTCGTCGACCAGCAGCCGCTGTGTCGAGGGGTTGTCGCGCAGGGCCTGCGCGAGATCGCCGAGGTCCGGCATGCCGGGCCATGGCTTCCACTTCACGCGCAGCTCGCGCAACGCCTGCTCGGCGTGCTCCTCGCGCTCGGCCACGATGCCGACGAAATCGCGGATGACCACCACCGCGCGGATGCCGGGGATGTGTGCGATCGACGACTCGTCGACCGATTCCAGCGTGTTGCCGATGAAGTCGCCATGGTCCGCACCCGCGTACGGCGGGCGCACCACGCGGCCGTGGAGCATGCCGGGCACGCGCATGTCGTGCACGAAGACGAGTTCGCCCGCGAGCTTGGCCGGGATGTCGACGCGCGCCTGGCGCGTGCCGACCACGCGATAGTCGGCCGGGTCCTTGGGTCTGGCCTGCGGATCGAGCTTGAGCACGGTGCGCTGGCCCGCGACGAGGTCGGCGTAGCTGACATGCCGGTCGGGCGCCTCCGCTACGCGCACCACGCCGTTGCGCACCTGCAGCGCGTCCTCGGTCACTCCCAGGCGTTCGGCCGCGCGCGCCAGCAGCCATGCGCGCGCCTGCGCCGCCGCAAGGCGCAGCGGCTGCGCATGGATCTGGATCGACGCGCTGGCGATGGTCGCGCCCTGGTTGGGCGCGCGCGCGGTGTCGCCGAGCATCACGCGCACGCAGGGCATGCCGAGATCGAGCTCCTCGGCCACGATCTGGCCGAGCGCCGTCTGGATGCCGGTGCCCAGGTCGACGTGTCCGTTGAGCGCGGAGGCGCTGCCGTCGTCCCACACGGCGAGCAGCACCTCGTCGCCCTCGGCGGGGTTGCTGGCGATGAAGGCAGGCTGGCCCTTGGCCGGGGGCGGCGGCGGCGGGGTCTCGCGCAGCACCAGCAGCACGCCGGAGGCGGCAAGGAACTCGGCGCGCGTGCGCGGCAGGTCTGCGCGGCGCATCATGGCATTTGCTCCCTCTCCCGCTCGCGGGAGAGGAGACAAGACCAGCGGCTCATGGGTTCGGCTCCTCGCGCATGCGCACTGCCGCGCGCTGCACCGCGTCGAGGATCTCGATGTGCGTGCCGCAGCGGCACAGGTTGCCCGACAGTTCGGCGCGGATGCGCTGCTCGCTCGCCTGCGGATCGCGTGCGAGCAGCGCGACGGCCTGCATCACCATGCCGTTGAGGCAGTAGCCGCACTGCGCGGCCTGCGCCTCTTCGAAGGCGGCCTGCACCGGGTGCCAGCTGCCGCGCGAGCCCAGGCCTTCGAGCGTGGTGATGGCGCGTCCCGCAACGCCGTGCGCCGGAATCACGCAGGAGCGCGCGGCCACGCCGTCGACGTGCACGGTGCATGCACCGCACTGTCCCAGCCCGCAGCCGTACTTGGGGCCGTTCAGCCCCAGGTCGTTGCGCAGCAGGTGCAGCAGCGTCGCCTCGCGCGGCACGCCTTCGATCGATTGCGCCCGGCCGTTGACCAGCAGGCGCAGCGGCTCAGCGCCGCAACTGGCCGTCACGGGTGTACATCTCCAGATCGACGAAGGTCGAGCCGTTGTGGTTCTTAGCGCTGTACTCGACGGGGAAGTCGCCGAAGCGCGTGCTGCCGATGCTCTCCAGGCCCGCGATGAAGTTGTCGCGCGTGAGCGCCTTGCCCGCGCGGCGCAGGCCCTCGACCATCACGCGCGCGACGATGTAGCCCTCCAGCGCGGTGTAGCTGTCGATCTTCTCGCCGAACTCGGCGCGGTCGCGCTGGTAGTCGGCCACGATGGGCACGCGCTGCGCCTGCGGCGGCGGCACGATGCTGGCCGTGACAAGGCCCGCGAGCTTGCCGTCGAGCCGCTTGGCCGAACCGGCCGCATCGGTGATGCCGACCGACAGTGTGTACAGCGGCGAGCCCACGGCGCTGGCGCGGTAGTCGCGCATGAACACTTCCACCATGCGCCCGGCCATGATCATCACGACCGCGCCCGGCTTCGTCTCCGCGAGGCCGGCGACGACCTGCTTCGCGTCCTCGGCCGCGATGGCCAGCGGGAAGGTCTTGAGCACCTTCACCTTGTAGTCGGCCGCGAGCTCCTCGCAGGTGGCGAGGTTCGACTTGCCGAAGGCGCTGTCCTGGTAGACCACGGCGATCGACTGGATGCCGATGGTCGAGAGGTGGCTGATGATCTTGCGCAGCTCCAGGTCGTAGCCCGCGCGCACGTGGAACAGGTAGCGGTTGACCTTGGTGCGGAACGACGTGGTGCCCACCAGCGGCGCGAACATCGGCACGCCGGCCTTCTCCGCGAGCGGCATCGCCGCCGCGAGATTGCCGGTGGCCACGTAGCCGGTGAGCGCGAAGACCTTGTCCTCGTCGATCAGCTTCGCGGTGTTCACGGCCGTCTTCGCGGGGTCGTACGCGTCGTCGTAGGTCACCAGCTCGATCTTGCGGCCGTTCACGCCGCCCGACTTGTTGACCCGGTCGAAGTAGAGCTTGATGCCCGCGCGGTAGTCGATGCCGAAGTCCTTGGCCGGTCCGCTGAACACGGCCGACTGGCCGATGCGGATGGTGGTGTCGGTCACGCCGGTCGTGCCGTTGTCCGCGCGCGCCGGCCGCAACAGGCCGGGGCCGAGCGCCAGGGCGGCGGCGCTCGCCACCATGGCACGCCTTGAGATCGAGGGCTTCATGCGTCGTGGGTCCCGTGTTCCTGTTGCTCTTTCGGAGTCTTGAGGCGATGCGCGCTCAGGCGGTCTGGATGTCTGCCGACTGGATGCGCTTGACGCCCTTGGCCGTCATCTGCTTCCAGGCCGCGGCCAGCGAGCCGTTGAGGTCGATGCCGCGCGTGGCGTCCTCGATCACGTAGGCCTCGAAGCCGGCCTTGCGCGCGTCCATCGCGGTCCAGGCCACGCAGAAGTCGGTGGCCAGGCCTGTGACGAACACGGTCTTGATGCCGCGCGCCTTCAGGTAGCCGGCCAGGCCCGTGGCCGTCTTGTGGTCGGCTTCCTCGAAGGCCGAGTAGCTGTCCATGTCCTTGTGGAAGCCCTTGCGGATGACGAGTTGCGCGGTGGGCACCTTCAGGTCCTTGCCGAGCGCCGCGTCGTCGGTGCCCTGCACGCAATGGTCGGGCCACAGCACCTGCGTGCCGTAGCTGAGCTTGGTGGTTTCGAAGGGCTTCTTGCCGCTGTAGGTGCTGGCGAAAGATGCATGGCCCGCCGTGTGCCAGTCCTGCGTGACCACGATGTTCTCGAAGGCCGGCGCGAGCGCGTTGATCACCGGGATGACCTCGTTGCCGCCCTTTACCGCGAGCGTGCCGCCGTCGAGAAAACAGTTCTGCACGTCGACCACGATCAGCGCCGCCTTGGCGCCGGGCTTGATCTTGCCGGCCGCGAAGGCGTTGAAGGCGACACTGCCGAGGCCACCGGCCAGCCCGAGGGCGGCGGCGGATTTCACGAGGGTTCTGCGATGCATGGCGTGGACTCCTGGTAGGACTGGAAGGGGAACTTGAATCAGGACAAGAGAAACTTTCCAGGAACACCACGGAACCGGCTTTGCCGGGCCGTCGGTGTTGCCCCCTGCAAGGGGGTTGGCGAAGCGACACGAAGTGCGCGAAGACTGGGGGTGTGCTTCATGCTAGACGCTCAGGTAGGCACGGCGGACTTCGTCGTTCGCCGCCAGCTCGGCCATCGTGGCGTGATAGCGGATCTGCCCCTTCTCGAGCACATAGGCGCGGTCGGACACCAGTTCGGCGAAGTGCATGTTCTGCTCCGACAGCAGGATGCTCACGCCCTGCGCCTTGAGCTCCAGGATCATGTTGGCCATCTGCTCGACGATCACCGGCGCCACGCCTTCGGAAGGTTCGTCGAGCAGCACGAGGTAGGGGTTGCCCATGAGCGTGCGCGCGACCGTGAGCATCTGCTGCTCGCCGCCGCTCATGCGCCCGCCCGGGCGGTTGGGCATCTCGCCGAGGTTGGGGAAGAGCTTGAACAGCCGCTCGGGCGTCCACAGCGGCGCGTCGCTGCCGTCGGCCCAGCGGCGCGCGGCCTGCTTGCCGACCTCGAGGTTCTCCATCACCGTGAGGTCGGTGAACACGCGGCGGTCCTCGGGCACGAAGCCCAGGCCCAGGCGCGCCGCGTGGTGCGGCTCGCTCTTCGAGATGTCGTGGCCCAGGAAGCGAACGGCGCCGCGGCGCTTGGCCAGCATGCCGATCAGCGCCTTCAGCGTGGTCGACTTGCCCGCACCGTTGCGGCCCATGAGCGCGACCACTTCGCCGCGGCGCACTTCGAGATCGACGTCGTAGAGGATCTGCGCGGCGCCGTACCAGGCGCACAGGGCCTTGGCCTGCAGGAGGGGTTCATGTGTGCTCATCAAATTGCCTCCGTGCTTCGCACTGCGGTGCTGGCTTGCTTGGGGCGGCCCGGCGCTGCGCTCATGCGGCTTCTCCAACGGCTGCGGCCTTCTTCTCGAATGTCTTGCCGGTGCCAAAGTACACCTCCTGCACCTTGGGATGGTCTCGGATCTCCAGCGGCTTGCCCTGCGCGATGAGGCGTCCGCGCGCGAGCACGATCATGCGGTCGGCGTACGCGAACACCACGTCCATGCTGTGCTCGGTGAAGAGCACGGCCATGCCGCGCTGGATGACGAGTTCCTTGGTCAGCGCCATGAGCGAGTTGCGCTCCTTGGGCGCCATGCCTGCGGTGGGCTCGTCCATCAGCAGCAGCTTGGGCGAGTTGGCCATCGCGATGGCGAGCTCGACGCGTTTCACGTCGCCGTATGCGAGCACGCTGCAGGGCCGGTCGGCCTGCGACTTCATGCCGACCTGGTCGAGCAGCGCCAGCGCTTCCTCGCGCTTGTGGTCGGCGGCGCGGCGCCACGTGGAGAAGAGCTTGCGGTCATGCGACAGCAGCGCCATCTGCACGTTCTCGACCACGGTGAGCGAGGCGAAGGTCTCGGCGATCTGGAAGGTGCGGCCCACGCCCATGCGCCAGATCTCGCGCGGCTTGCGGCCCACGAGTTCGTGGCCGTCCAGCGTGATGGAGCCCTGGTCGGCCTTGAGCTGGCCGTTGACCATGTTGAAGGTGGTCGACTTGCCGGCGCCGTTGGGCCCGATCAGCGCGAGCAGTTCGCCGGGCGGCAGCTCGAAGCTGATGCCGTCCACCGCCTTCACGCCACCGAAGGACTTGCCGAGGTTCTCGACCTTGAGGAGCGTTCCGGTCATGCCTTCACCTCCTCGAGCTTGGCCTTGGCTTCGGTCCTTGCAGCTTCATCTTCCTTCGGCGCGCGCCAGCGGTCTGCAAGCTGCTTGATGGAGCCCGCGATGCCCTGCGGGAACAGCAGCACCAGGATCAGGATGATGGCGCCCAGCATTGCGCGCCAGTAGTCGGTGTTGCGCGCCACGGTGTCGTGCAGCCAGGTGAAGGTGACGGCACCTACCACCGGCCCCGCGAGCGTCTGAATGCCGCCGAGCAGCACCATCACGAGGCCGTCGACCGACTTGCCGACCGACAGCGTCTCGGGCGAGATGCTGCCTTTCGAGAACGCGAAGAGCGCACCCGCCAGGCCCGCCACGGTGCCCGCGATGATGAACGCCACCCACTGCATGCGCTTGACGTCGATGCCGATGGCATCGGCGCGCAGCACCGAGTCGCGGCCCGCGCGCATCGCGTAGCCGAAGGGCGAGAACAGCACGCGCCGCAGCCACCACACGCCCGCACCCACGAGCACCAGCGTGAGCCAGTAGTAGGCCCGCTTGTCGGAAAGCCACTCGGAGGGCCACACGCCGGTCAGGCCATTGCTGCCGCCGGTGAAGCTGTCCCACTGGTAGGTGATGGCCCATGTGATCTGCGCGAAGGCCAGCGTGAGCATGGCCAGGTACACGCCCGACAGCCGCACCGCGAACCAGCCGTAGACGAAGGCGCCGAGCGCGGCCACCAGCGGCGCGACGATCAGCGCCAGTTCCATGGGCAGGTGCAGCGCACGCACCAGCAGCGCCGCACCGTACGCGCCGAGGCCGAAGTACGCGGCGTGGCCGAAGGAATGCATGCCGGCCGGCCCCATGATGAAGTGCAGGCTGGTGGCGAACAGGGCCGCGATCATCAGGTCGATCATCAGCACCGTGGTGTAGGGCGAGTTCACCGTGAGGAAAGGCACCACGGCCAGCAGCAGCGCGAACGCGGCGGCCGCCACCATGTAGGCGTTGCCCGGGCGGCGCAGCGGTTCTTCCTGCATGCCCACGTAGCGGCTCGGCGCCTGCGGACGGCCGAACAGGCCCCAGGGGCGCCACACCAGCACGATGGCCATCACGAGGAAGTCGACCATCAGCGTGAGCTTGGAGAACGAGACGTCGATGCCGAAGATCTGCACCACGCCGAGCCAGATGCACACGGCCTTGATCTCGGCGATGAGCAGCGCGGCCATGTAGGCGCCGGGCAGCGAGCCCATGCCGCCCACCACCACCACCACGAAGGCGGCGCCGATGGTGTTCAGGTCCATCTCCAGCGTGGCGGGCTCGCGCGGCAGCTGCAGCGCGCCGCCGAGGCCCGCGAGCAGCGCGCCGAGCGCGAACACCGCCGTGAAGAGCCAGGCCTGGTTGACGCCGAGTGCGCTGACCATCTCGCGGTCTTGAGTTGCGGCGCGCACCAGCGTGCCGAAGCGCGTGCGGGTGAGCAGCAGCCACACGAGGCCCAGCACCACCGGGCCGACGACGATCAGGAACAGGTCATAGGAAGGAAACTGACGCCCGAGGATCTCGACCGAGCCCTTGAGGCCGGGCGCGCGCGGACCGAGCAGTTCGTCGGGCCCCCACAGCCAGAGCACCGCGTCCTTGATGACGAGCACCAGCGCGAAGGTGGCCAGCAGCTGGAACAGCTCCGGCGCCTTGTAGATGCGGCGCAGCAGCACCACCTCGATGATGGCGCCGAGCACGCCCACCGCCAGCGCGGCGATCAGCAGCGCTGGCCAGAAGCCCAGGCTCGAGCCCAGCTTGTCGACGAGCGTGTACGCGAGATAGATGCCCACCATGAAGAACGAACCATGGGCGAAGTTGACGATGCGCGTCACGCCGAAGATCAACGAGAGACCGGCCGCCACGAAGAAGAGCGAGGACGCGCCGGCCAAACCGTTGAGCAACTGAACAACAAAACCTGAAAAACTCATCAAGGATCCTTTGCTCGCCCCCAGGCTTGCCCACTTCGTGTGGCCGCCACCCCCTACCGGGGGCTATACCAGCGGCCCGGCGGAGCCGGTTCCGCGGTATTCCTGGAATGGTCCGCTTTCAGTGAAGATGTTGGTCTGTTGCGCGATCAGTCCGCAGGGCGCATCTTTTTCACTTCGTCGTCGCTCGGCTGGAACTTGGCGCCGTCGAGGTAGACATAGTCGACCATCACGCCCTTGCCGCCGTCGTTCTTGGTCTTGCCCACGTACGCGCCCATGGTGGACTGGTTGTCCTGCGCGCGGTAGCTGATCTTGCCGAAGGGCGTGTCGACCTGCAGGCCCTTGAAGGCGGCCACGAGCTTCTCGGTGTCGGTGCCGCCGGCCTTCTTGATGCCGGCCGCGATCGAGTGGATGGCGCTGTAGCCGACCACCGAGCCCAGGCGCGGGTAGTCCTTGAACTTGGCCTGGTAGGCATCGAGGAAGGCCTTGTGCTCGGGCGTCTTCACGCCGTTCCAGGGATAGCCGGTGACGATCCAGCCGTTGGGCGCCTCGTCCTTCAGCGGGTCGAGGTACTCGGGCTCGCCGGTCAGCACGCTCACCACCTCGCGGTCCTTGAAGAGGCCGCGCGTGTTGCCTTCGCGCACGAACTTGGAGAGGTCGGCGCCGAACAGCACGTTGAAGATGGCGTCGGGCTTGGCATCGGCCAGGGCCTGCACCACGCTGCCCGAATCGACCTTGCCCAGCGGCGGCGCCTGCTCGGCGACGAACTCGACGTCGGGCTGCGCAGCCTTCAGCAGCGTCTTGAAGGTGGCGACCGAAGACTGGCCGTATTCGTAGTTGGGGTACACGAGCGCCCAGCGCTTCTTCTTGAGCTTGGCGGCCTCGGGCACCAGCATCGCGACCTGCATGTAGGTCGAGGGGCGCAGGCGATAGGTGTACTTGTTGCCGTTGCTCCAGACGATCTTGTCGGTGAGCGGCTCGGCGGCGAGATAGAAGAACTTCTTCTGCTTGGCGAAGTCGGTCAGTGCCAGGCCGGTGTTCGACAGGAAGGCGCCGGCCAGCACGTCGATCTTCTCGCGCGAGATGAGCTCCTCGGCCACGCGCACGGCGTCGCCGGGGTTGGCGTTGTCGTCGCGGCTGATGAGCTCGATCTTCTTGCCGTTGATGCCGCCCTTGGCGTTGATCTCGTCGACAGCGAGCTCCATGCCCTTCTTGTAGGGCTCGAGGAAGGCGGGCTGCGCCTTGTAGCTGTTGATTTCGCCGATCTTGATCACGCCCTGCGCGTGCGCGGGAACGAGGGCCGTGGCCAGCGTGACGACGGACGCGGCGCAGAAGACATGGCGCAATGGATTCATCGAGAAGCTCCTAGGGGTTAAGGCAGAAAGAATTCGAGTTGTACGGGCGCGGGGCTTTGGATGGACGATGCGACGCGTCTCAGCGCAGGCCGTCTTCGCCCTTGATCTCGGAGACCTGCAGGCCGCCGATGCGCGGCAGCGGACGGCCGCTGTCGGTGACGGCCACCGCCACCACGATCTCGTTGGCGCGCGGCGCGTCGCTCACGCGGGCTTCCACCGCGTCGAAATGGCTGCGCACGAAGGCGGCGTCCTTGTGGCCCAGCGGCACGTCGATCGCGGTGCCCAGCGTGCCCTGCTTCTTGGCCGAGGGCACGAGCGCCGCGCCCTTCTCCACCGCCACGCGCAGCGGCGCGCCCAGCTTGGGATGCAGGATGGCGGCGGCATGTTCGAGCTCGCCGCGCTCGCCCACGATGGCGGCCTTGCCGTAGCTCTGCGCCTGGCCGGGCTCGATGCCCAGCGCCTTCACGGCCTTCTGGCCCAGCAGCGCACCGAGTTCCTCGCCGATGGCGATCAGGTCGTCGAGGTTCTCGCTGTAGCGGCCGGCGTAGGGGTTCTCGATCACGGCGATGGCGACGGCGCGGCGCGTGGGCGGCGCGATGTCCTTGCCCATTTCGCGGCGGGTTTCATCGACCTGTACTACGAGCTTGCGGATGTTGGCGGTCATGTTCTGTGTTCCTTGTCTCTGTATGGATGCTGCGGCTCAGCGCAGGCCATCCCATTTGCTGATGTCTTTGGCGAGCAGGCCACCGACGCGTGCGTGGACGCGATACCCGGTGCTCATCGCGAGGATGAAGACGATCTCGTCGGCCGCCGGCGCGCCGGGCACGCGCACTTCGATGGCGTCGAACTGGCCGCGCACGTAGCTGGCGTTGATGTTGGTCAGCGGCACATCGAGCGCGGCGCCGGGCGGGCCGACCTTCTTGGTCGAGGGCACGATCGAGAGCGCATTGCCGGGCTGGCCGGTCTTCTCCTCTGCCTTGCCCGCGGTGTAGGCGGCGCGGCTGCCCTTCCAGCCGAGCAGTTCGCGCATCGCGTAGCCGCCGGGCACGTGCCACAGCGCGCCGTGCTCCAGTTCGCCGTCGGCGCCGACGATGGCGCCCTTGCCGTAGGTGGCGATCTGCTCCAGCGGCACGTCCATGGCGGCATGCAGCCGGTGTGCCATGTCGACGCCCACCGGGTCGAGCAGCGCCATCATCGGCAGGATGTCGGGCTCGTAGCGGCCGGCGAACGGATTGGTCAGCACCGCGCCGATGGCACCACGCACCAGCGGGGTGTCGGCACGCGGTCCGAACTCGTGGTGAATGTGCTCGACCTGGGTGAAGACGCGGCGTATTTCGATCATGAAAAAGAACCTTGCTTTTCGTTAAGCAAATACTGAACCAACTGATTTCGGCAGCTCTGTGTCGAGCGCCTTCGAGCATAAGGGCTCGACGAGTTTCCACTGCCCCTGGCAAACGAGTAGAGCAGCCCAGACGAGCCCTCCTTTTTGCAGGACCTTGGCGCACACCACGCCCGTATCGAGTGCGCTGCGCACCTGCGCGGGGGCCAGCTCGGGCACGTCGACGGTGACGAGCGTGTCGCCCAGGTCGCTGTCGTCCTTGCACTCGTTCGCGGGGCGGCGCGCGATGGCCTCGTCGTCCACGTCGACGGCGTTGGCGATCACTGTCGCGGCGGCATCGGCCTGCGCTGCGGTGGCGGCCAGCACCGTCACGCTGTCGGCGATGCCCAGCGAGAAGCTGCGCCCGCGCCAGCCGCTGGTGGCGACGCCGCGCACGGGCTGGTCGGCGCGCAGCTCGAACTGGCCGTCGGTGGTGAGGATGCCGCCTTCACCGGCGAGATGGCTGCGCAGGTCGAAGCGCGCGATGTCGGCGAACACGCCCACGCGCGCGGACTGCCCCGGCGCGAGATGCAGCGCAATGTCGCCGCCGTTGTTGATCCACGCGCGTTCGATGCCGGGGCGTTCGTAGAAGGCGATGAGCTCCTGCGCCACCGAGCCGGCCACTGCCGCCATCGGCGTGATGAACATCGGCGAGAACGCGGCGCAGGCGTCCCACATGCGGCGCGCCACCACGTTGCGCGGGCGCATCCTGTCGGTGACGGGCAGGCGCAGCAGCGGCAGCTCGCGCACCAGTTCGTCGAGCACGTGGACGAAGCGCGCCCATGCCGCATCGTGCGCAGCGGCCACGGCATACGGGTCGCCGTGCGCCTCGGCCACGATGTCGATCGGGCCGTGGTTGAAGTGCCAGCGGCTCTTGTCGAGCGCACTGCGTTGGGCGGACATGATCAGCCCAGCATCGGGGCGTGGCCCAGGGGCCACGGGTTGGCGTCGTCCACCGCGAGCCACTGGCGCGCAAGCGGTGCGCCGTCTTCCTGCCATGCACCGCGCGCGAGCGCCTGTTCGAGCGGGAAGATGTGTTCGACGTGACCGCCGAGCGCCTCGTAGTCGTCGCGCCGCATGCTGAACTCGATGGGTGCGACGATGGCGGGCGTGGGCACGGTACCGAAGCTGTTGTCGGGCATGCGCATGACGTCGGCCATCACGGTGATGCCGCCGCCTGGCCACACATAGGCCGGCGCGCCGCCGCAGGTAACGTTGACCAGCGCGCGCTTGATGGCGCGCGTGAGCAGCACCGGGTTCTCGGTGACGCCCGCGCGCAGGCTGCCGCCCGCACCACCGAGGAACAGCACCGTGCACAGCGACGGTTCGCAGTTCTCGCCGATTCGATCGACGATGCGCTTCACCTCGGGCGGCATCGGCTGCTCGACGGGCTTGAGCGCGTCGTCGAGCACGTACCACTGCGCATGCTCGCCGGTGGTCGACGTCATGAGCAGGCGCAGGCCCGGGCGCGCGACGCCCTCTTCCCAGCCTTCGATGATCGCGAGCGGATCGGCGATGTCGGTGCCGCCCCAGCCGTTGCCCGGGTTCGCCACCTGGAAGTAGCGCCCCGGCGTGGACTTGCGCCCCAGCATCTGGATGCCGGAGGGCGCCATGTCGAGGCAGCGGCCGGCCTGGTGCTCGGTGAGCACGCCGGTGATGTGGTCGTCGACCACCACCACCTCGTCGGCCACGCCGGCGAACTGCCGCGCGAAGATGCCGACCGCGGCCGAGCCGCAGCCCACGCGCATGCGCTGCTCTTCCACGCCGTTGACGATGGGCGCCTTGCCGGCCTGGATGACGAGGGTGGAGCCGCCGTCGATGGTGCACTCCACCGCCTTCTTGTTGCCCAGCAACTGCATCAGCTCGGCCGTCATGCGGCCTTCCTTCTTGCTGCCGCCGGTGAGGTGGTGCACGCCGCCCAGCGAGAGCATCTGCGAGCCGTATTCGGCCGTGGTCACGTGGCCCACGACCTCGCCGCGGTAGCGCACGTTGGCCTGCTCGGGGCCGAGGAAGCGGTCGGTGTCGATCTTCACCTTGAAGCTGCAGTAGCTGAAGATGCCTTCGGTGACGACGGTGACCATGTCCACGCCCTGGGCCTTGGAGGCCACGATGAAGGGCGCGGGCTTGTAGTCGGGGTAGGTAGTGGAGGAGCCCACGCCGGTGACGAAGACTTCGTCGGCGTGCAGCAGGTCGCCGTTCCAGTCGGGGGCGGCATCGCCGGCCTCGGCGCCGGGGCGGTCGAAGGGCACCAGCGCGGGCGCCTCGCTCTCGATCGTGCGGCGCAGCAGCACGACGGGATCGACGCGCACCAGCACGCCCTCCTTGTTGGCGTAGCGGTCGCAGGCGCCGCTGCGGCCCTCGGAGATCTGGCACAGCACCGGGCAGGCGTTGCACTCGACCTTGGCGGAGCTCATGCGCTCGTTGCGCAGCGGTGCCTTGCCGAAGGCGCTGCTGCCGGCTTCGGCCACCACGGGCATGTCCATGCCGGGGAGGCCGTCTGTCTTGGTGTGTTCTGTCATCGGGGCGATCTCGTGGGCGTTCGGTGTTGGGCGAAGTGCGAATCCGGGCCGTCGGGGTTTGCAACAAACGTGCCGTCCGCCCGCTTGTGCATCGACTTCCGTTTGTGTAGCATTCCCTACACTTTCATGTTGCATTCACTACATCAAAGGTCAATGTAGCAAACGGGCCCGATGCTTGCAATGGTGTTTTCTAGCGGCGTTCATCGGGGTTTCTCCGACCAACGACAATGGAGGGTTCGGAGCCGGCCGGCGGCTTTCGCCCCAAAGGCGTGCGCGCAGGCTCAGCCAACCTCCCCTGTTACCAACCAACTCTTGAGTTCCGTATGAGTGCATTCAGCGAAGAACGCGTCCTGAGCGTCCACCACTGGACCGATCGCCTGTTCACCTTCACCACCACGCGCGACCCGGCCCTGCGCTTCTCGAACGGCCATTTCACGATGATCGGCCTGAAGGTCAACAACAAGCCCCTGCTGCGCGCCTACAGCATCGTGAGCCCGAACTACGAGGAGCACCTCGAGTTCCTGAGCATCAAGGTGGAAGACGGCCCGCTGACCTCGAGGCTGCAGCACATCCAGGTGGGCGACACCATCATCGTGGGCCGCAAGCCCACCGGCACGCTGCTGATCGACTACACGCTGCCGGCCAAGCGCCTGTACCTGTTCGGCACCGGCACCGGCCTCGCACCGTTCATGAGCATCATCCGCGACCCGGACACCTACGAGAAGTTCGAGCAGGTCATCCTGGTGCACGGCGTGCGACAGGTCGACGAGCTGGCCTACCACGACCTCGTGACCGACCATCTGCCCAAGCACGAGTTCCTGGGCGAGATGATCGAGAAGCAGCTGCTGTACTACCCCACGGTCACCCGCGAGGAGTTCCGCAACCAGGGCCGCATCACCGACCTGATCGAGAGCAACAAGCTCACCGACGACCTCGGCCTGCCGCCGCTGAACGTCGAGGAAGACCGCGTCATGCTGTGCGGCAGCCCCGGCCTGCTGGTGGACCTGAAGCACATCCTGGAAAAGCGCGGCTTCAAGGAAGGCAACACTTCCACGCCCGGCGACTACGTGGTCGAGCGCGCCTTCGCCGAGAAGTAATGTCAATGTCGGCCCCCCGGCTTTTCACGCGCTTCGCGCGTGCAACTCCACCCCCCGAGGGGGAGGCGCGGTCCGCCTTGGGGCGGCCCGGCGGCGACCGCCTGTAATGGAACGCAAGGCTGCCGTCACCAAGCCGCAGCGCCGCACGGGTGTGCGCGAGGCGGCCGCCCAGGCCACGCGCGACAGCATCCTGAAGGCCGCGACCAAGGTCTTCGCCAAGTACGGCTACGACGGCGGCAGCGTGGAGAAGATCTCCAAGGCCGCGAAGTCGTACGACCGGATGATCTACTACTACTTCGGCAGCAAGGAAGGCCTCTTCATCGCGGTGCTCGAAGGCATCTACCAGCGCATGGACGATGCCGAGGCAGCCATCGCGCTCGACACCTCGCGGCCGGTGGACGCGCTCACCGAGGTCATCCGCTTCGTGCTGGGCTACTACCGCAAGAACCCCGAGTTCGTCACGCTGCTGAACACCGAGAACCTGCACAAGGGCCGGCACATTTCGAAGTCGCTGCGCGCGCGCGAATACTCGTCGCGCGCGGTGGCGATCATCGCGGAGATCCTGGCGAGCGGCGCCTCGCAGGGCCTGTTCCGCAAGGACCTGGTGGCGCGCGACATCTACCTGCTGATCGCGTCCACGGGCTACTTCTACACATCCAACCGGCACACGCTCACCGCCTTCCTCGGCGAGCCGCTGGAGTCGCCCGACGCCATCGCGCACTGGGAAGACTTCGTGATCGAGACGCTGCTGCGCACCGTGCGCGCCGACGCCGACGAGCCGCAGGACGAAGAGAACAACTCCACCCCATCCCACGAGGACACATCGAAATGGCAGAAATCGCAACCGGCGGCAAGTCGGGCAAGGTCGTCATAAGGAACATCGGGCTGCTGCTCTCGGGCGACATCGACAAGCCCATCCTCGATGCCGACACCATCGTCGTGAACGACGGCCTGATCGTCGCGGTCGGCAAGGAAAAGGACTGCGACCTCGAAGGCGCCGTCACCGTCATCGACGCGAAGAAGACCTGCGTAGCCCCCGGCCTGATCGACAGCCACGTGCACCCGGTGTTCGGCGACTGGACGCCGCGCCAGGGCCAGCTCGGCTGGATCGACTCCACCATGCACGGCGGCGTGACGACAATGATTTCCGCCGGCGAGGTGCACCTGCCCGGCCGCCCCAAGGACATCGTGGGCCTGAAGGCACTGGCCATCACCGCGCAGCGCGCCTTCGACAACTTCCGCCCCGGCGGCGTGAAGGTGCTGGCGGGCGCGCCCGTCATCGAGAAGGGCATGGTCGAGAGCGACTTCAAGGAACTCGCCGAGGCCGGCGTTGGCCTGCTCGGCGAAGTGGGCCTGGGCTCGGTCAAGGCCGGCTACGAGGCCAAGGAGATGGTGGCCTGGGCGCGCAAGTACGGCATCCAGAGCACTATCCACACGGGCGGCCCCTCGATCCCGGGCTCGGGCCTGATCGACAAGGACGTGGTGCTCGAGGCCGACGCCGACGTCATCGGCCACATCAACGGCGGCCACACCTCGCTGCCCGAGGCGCATGTGTGCGAGCTGTGCGAGAAGAGTTCGCGCGCGATTGAGATCGTGCACAACGGCAACGAGAAGGTCGCCATTGCCGCCGCGAAGGCGGCGCTGGAGCTCAAGTGCCCGCACCGCGTGATCCTCGGCACCGACGGCCCCGCGGGCTCGGGCGTGCAGCCGCTGGGCATCCTGCGCATGGTGGCGATGCTGTCGTCCATCGCGAACATCCCGGCCGAGCTGGTGTTCTGCTTCGCGACGGGCAACACCGCGAAGATCCGCAAGCTCAACTGCGGGCTCGTCGAGGTGGGCCGTGCCGCCGACTTCGTCTTCATGGACCGCGCGCAGCATTCGCCGGCGCCGGGGCTGCTCGAGAGCGTGCAGCTCGGCGACATCCCGGGCGTGGGCATGGTGATGATCGACGGCATCGTGCGCTGCGGCCGCAGCCGCAACACGCCGCCTGCGACCGAGATTCCGGTGGTCGTCTCGGGCGCGCACTGAGCGAACGCCCCTCGCCGCCGCCGGCTGGCTTCAGCCGCCGCGGTGCGAGCGGAAGACGAGATAGCGCGCCGACAGGAAGTTGGCGCCCATGCCCGCAACGCTGCCGATCGCCACGCCGAGCGCCGCAGCCCATCGGCCTTCCACCCAGTGCAGCGTGAGCACGTAGGCGCCGTAGTTGAGCACTGCGCCCGCGGTCATGGTCGCGAGGTAGCCCAGGTATTCGCGCCAGACGGAGCGGCCGGATGCGGCGCTGGCCGCGCTCGCAGCGAAGGTGTAGCGGCGGTTGAAGGCCCAGGTGGTCGTCGCCGCCGAGAGGAAGGACACCACGCGCGCCGCGTACCAGCCCAGCAGCGGCGCCAGCAGGTAGAGCACCACCACGTCGACCACGAGCCCGATCACTCCGACCACCGCGAAGGCGAGGAACTCGCGGCCGATCTTCATCGCGGACCGCCCGCCGCGCGGGCCGCACGTTCGCGCACGCTGGGAATCGCGAGGTAGCTCAGCCGCTTGGCCTCTCGCCGCCCCAGGGTGATGGCCTGCATGATGACGCCGCACACGAAGGACAGCATCGCCGCCAGCATTGCGCCGGTGGCCAGCACCGCGGTGGGGAGCCGGGGCACCAGGCCGGTGTGCACGTAGGTCATGACGACCGGCACGATCAGCACGATCGACATCAGCGCCAGCAGCGCGCCGATGATCGAGAAGAACTGCAGCGGCCGTTCGCTCACGAACAGCTTGCAGATGGTCTTGAGGATGCGCCAGCCGTCGCGGTAGGTCGAGAGCTTGCTCACCGAGCCTTCGGGCCGCGTGCTGTAGGCCGTGGCTTCCTCCGCATAGGGCATGCGCAGCTCGAGCGCGTGCACGGTGAGCTCGGTCTCCGTCTCGAAGCCCCGCGACAGCGCCGGGAACGACTTGGCATAGCGCCGCGAGAACACTCGGTAGCCCGAGAGCATGTCGGTGAGCCCGCCGCCGAAGAGCTGCGCCACCGCGCCCGTGAGCATGCGGTTGCCGAAGCGGTGGCCGGCGCGGTAGGTGTGTGCGTCCTGGCCGTCGTCCACGCGGCTGCCGACCACCATGTCGAGGTTGTCGCGCACCAGGCGCTCGATGAGGCGCGGCGCGGCGCCCGCGTCGTAGGTGGCGTCGCCGTCGGCCATCACGTAAACGTCGGCATCGACGTCGGCGAACATGCGCCGCACCACGTTGCCCTTGCCGCGCAGGGCAACGTGGGTGACCGTGGCGCCGGCCGCGCGCGCCACGCCTGCCGTGTCGTCGCTGGAGTTGTTGTCGAAGACGTGGATGTCGGCTTCGGGCAGCGCGGCGTGAAAGCCCTGCACCACCTGCTCGATGGCCAGCGCCTCGTTGTAGCAGGGGATCACCACGGCGACGCGCAGGCCGCTGCCGACATTGCCGCCGGGGCCTTGCCGGATGCTGTTGGAGATGTCTGCGGCGTCGTTCATGGTGCGGCGGGAAGGATACGGTAGACCCGGCTGCCGTCCTGCTGGTATTGCACGGCGAAGTACTTGTCGAAATCGACGCGCGCGGTGAACACCGGCACCACCGTATCGGGCAGCACCACCGCGACGAAGCCCATGCCCGAGAGCTTGCGCGCGAGGTCGCCGCCCGACAGCTTGCCGAAGTCGGTATAGCGCCAGGGCCCGAGCGTGTCGCCCCAGATGGGGTTGGGGCCGTAGTAGATCGCCTCGTTCAGCGCGATCTGGTAGACGCGGCCCTTGGCGGTACGCCGCAGGTAGTCCATGACCGCATAGCCCGGCACGTGCTTGCGCAGCACGGCTTCGCGGGCCTCGGGGGTGGTCGCGATCAGCGCGACCTTGGTGGCCGTCTGGCGCACGGAAACCGCGGCCAGCACCGCCAGCAGCAGCACGATCGCCCAATCGCCCACGCGGGCCGGGGTGCGCGCAGTGACGGCTGCGGGAGGCACGTCGGCCGCCGAAGCCCTGGCCCCGGCCAGGCGGCGAAAGCCCGCGACGATCCAGCCGAACACCACCTGCCAGCCGACGGCCGCGATGGCCGCCAGCAGCGGGAACGAGGCCGTCAGGTAGCGCGGATAGCGCGAGGTCACGACCCAGACGATCACCGAGTACAGGCAGAACCAGCCGGCCGCGCGCACGGCGGCGGAGCGCTTCCACAGCGGGCTGAACGGCGCGAAGAACACCGACCACAGCAGCGCGTTGGGCAGCTCGGCATGCACGCGCACGTCGGCCACCTGCTGCACATAGTCGGCCGGCGTCCATTCGGTGAAGCCGAACACGCGCGCGCCGATGGGGTTGAAGGGGTCGCCCGTCATGATGGCGTTGCGCGCGTACCAGTACACGCAGGGCAGCAGGAAGCAGGCGAACACCAGCGCCCAGGCCTTGAGGCTGCGCTCGTGGCGGAAGACGAAGGGCGCCACCAGCGGCAGGAAGATCAGCGCCTGGTACTTCGAGCCGGCCGCCAAGCCCAGGCAGAAGGCCGCGACACCGAGCCAGCGGATGCCGCCGTGCGCCGGCTTGCCGACCTCGGATTCGCGCCACCACCACAGCGCCACGCAGGCCGACAGCACGAAGAGCGCCACGCCCATGTCGATGAGCGCGTTGGAATAGTCACCGAGCCCCAGCCAGATGGCCGCGCCGATGCATGCGGTGAGCCGGTTGGCGTGCAGCATGCCGAGGCGGTAGATCATCACCACCGACAGCGCGCCGGCCAGCCCGTTGAGGAAGTGCGGCAGCACGTCGTCGCCCAGCTGCAGCGCGCCGGCGTACAGCAGGTTGTAGTTGTACGGGAACCAGGGGTAGCGCAGCCAGTCGTGGATACCCAGCGAGCCCTGCTCCGCGACCTGCCGCGCATAGGGCAGGTGGTACATCAGCTCGTCGAAGGCGATGGGCGGCGCGAGCGGTGCGGCCAGCGCGGGCAGCACGACCAGCGCCAGCGCGATCGCCGCGACGCGCTCGACGTAGCTCCAGGGCGCCGCCGGCGGGTTCGCAAGCAGCAGCGCGCGCCGCTCGCGCAACCATGAAGGCAGCTGGAGCGCCGCGGCCACCACGCCCACGGCGACGACCGCCGCGGTCGCGCCCGTCCTGAAGGCGCCGAAGATGGCCAGCGCCTGGAAGGCGCAGATGAAGATTCCCACGCCCAAGGCCACGGCCATGGCGGCTTCGAGCCCCGCGTCGCGGCGCGGGGGCGGCGCGAGGCGGCCCAGCAGCGCACGTCCATAGCCCCAGCAGCCCGTCACGAAAACCGCCAGGGCCGCGTAGTGCGCGGCTGCAAACATCAGCTTCTGAATAACGACTCCCGGTGCCGGACGGCCGCGCCGGCCGGCAGGTTCAAAGGTTGGGCGCGAGCAGGCGCTCGAGGTCGGCTTCGCTTTCCTTGCGCCGCGCAGCCTGGTCCTGCAACTGGTCGTATCCGATCTTGCCGACGTTGAAGTACGTCGAATCGGGGTGGCTCAGGTAGAACCCGCTCACGCTGGCGGCGGGCATCATAGCGAGGCTTTCCGTCAGGCTCATGCCAATGTCCGCGCAGTTCAGAAGGTCGAACATGGGCTTCTTCACACTGTGGTCGGGGCAGGCCGGGTAGCCGGGCGCGGGGCGGATGCCGCGGTACTTCTCCGCGATCATGTCGTCGTTGCTCAGGCCCTCGTCGCTCGCGTAGCCCCACAGGTCGGTGCGCACGCGGTGGTGCAGCGCCTCGGCGAAGGCCTCGGCCAGCCGGTCGGCCAGGGCCTTGAGCATGATGGCGGAGTAGTCGTCGAGGTCGTCGACGAAGTACTTCTCCTTCTTCTCCACGCCCAGGCCGGCGGTGACGGCGAACATGCCGACGTAGTCCTTCACGCCGCTGCCCTTCGGTGCGACGAAGTCGGCCAGGCAGCGGCTCGGGCGCATCACGCCGTCGATCTCGTGCTTCTCGGTCTGCTGGCGCATGCCGTACCAGGTGAGCGCCACCTCGCTGCGCGACTCGTCGGTGTAGAGCTCGATGTCGTCGTCGTTCACTGTGTTGGCGGGCCAGAAGCCCACCACGCCGCTCGCGCTGAGCCAGCGGCCCTCGATGAGCCGCTTGAGCATGCGCTGCCCGTCGGCATACACGCGCACGGCCTCGGTGCCGACGATCTCGTCCTTCAGGATGGCCGGGAAGGGGCCGGCCAGGTCCCAGGTCTGGAAGAACGGGCCCCAGTCGATGTACTTCGCGAGCTCGGTCAGGTCGAAATTCCTGAACACGCGCCGGCCGATGAACTTGGGGCAAGGGGGCAGGTAGTTCGCGAAGTCGATGGGCGTCTTGTTGGCGCGCGCCTTCGCGAGCGGCCACAGCGGCACCTGCTTCTTGTTGGCGTGCTGCTCGCGCACCTTGACGTAGTCGGCGTTGATCTCCTCGATGTAGGCGGCCGCCTGGTCCGACAGCAGCGACTGCGCCACGCTCACGCTGCGCGAGGCGTCGGGCACGTAGACCACGGGGCCCTCGTAGTGGGGCGCGATCTTCACGGCCGTGTGCACGCGGCTGGTGGTGGCGCCGCCGATCAGCAGCGGGATCTTGCGGATGCGGAAGTGGTCGTCCTTCTGCATCTCGCCGGCCACGTACTGCATCTCTTCCAGGCTCGGCGTGATGAGGCCCGACAGGCCCACGATGTCCGCGCCCTCGACCTTCGCCTTCGCGAGGATCTCGTGGCACGGGACCATCACGCCCATGTTCACCACCTCGAAGTTGTTGCACTGGAGCACGACGGTGACGATGTTCTTGCCGATGTCGTGCACGTCGCCCTTCACGGTGGCGATGATGATCTTGCCCTTGGAGCGCACGTCGCGCCCTGCCGCCTCGTCCTGGCGCTTCTCCTCCTCGATGTAGGGAATGAGGTGCGCCACGGCCTGCTTCATCACGCGCGCCGACTTCACCACCTGCGGAAGGAACATCTTGCCCTGGCCGAACAGGTCGCCCACGACGTTCATGCCGTCCATCAGCGGGCCTTCGATCACGTGCAGCGGGCGGCCGCCCTTGGCGAGGATCTCGCGGTAGGCCTCTTCGGTGTCCTGCGTGATGAACTCGGTGATGCCGTGCACCAGCGCGTGCGACAGGCGCTGCGCCACCGGCACGGGCTGCTCGGGCGTGCCGCGCCATTCGAGCTTCTTGCTGTCGTCCTTGGCCGCGCCCTTGGCGCTCTCGGCGATCTCGACCAGGCGCTCGCCGGCGTCGGGGCGCCGGTTGAGCACCACGTCTTCCACGCGCTCGCGCAGCGTGGGCTCGACCTCGTCGTACACGCCCACCATGCCGGCGTTGACGATGCCCATGTCCATGCCCGCCTTGATCGCGTGGTACAGGAACACGGTGTGGATCGCCTCGCGCACCGGATCGTTGCCGCGGAAGCTGAAGCTCACGTTCGAGACGCCGCCCGACACCTTGGCGCCCGGCAGGTTCTGCTTGATCCAGCGCGTGGCCTCGATGAAGTCGACCGCGTAGTTGTCGTGCTCCTCGATGCCGGTGGCGATGGCGAAGATGTTCGGGTCGAAGATGATGTCCTCGGGCGGGAAGCCCACCTCGTCCACCAGGATGCGGTAGGCGCGCTCGCAGATCTCGATCTTGCGCGCGTAGGTGTCGGCCTGGCCCTTCTCGTCGAAGGCCATCACCACGGCGGCGGCGCCGTAGCGCTTCACCAGCATGGCTTCGTGCTTGAACTTGTCGACGCCCTCCTTCATGGAGATGGAGTTGACGATGCCCTTGCCCTGGATGCAGCGCAGGCCCGCCTCGATGACCTCCCACTTCGAGCTGTCGACCATCACCGGCACGCGTGCGATGTCGGGCTCGCTGGCGATGAGGTTGAGGAAGCGCACCATCGCGGCCTTGCTGTCGAGCATGGCCTCGTCCATGTTCACGTCGATCACCTGCGCGCCGTTCTCGACCTGCTGGCGCGCCACGGCCAGCGCTTCTTCGAACTGGCCGTTGAGGATCATGCGCGCGAAGGCCTTGGAGCCCGTGACGTTGGTGCGCTCGCCGATGTTGACGAACAGCGTGCCTTCGCCGATGGAGACCGGCTCCAGGCCTGAGAGCTTCATGGGAGGCGGCATTGGGGAAGACATGGTTGGACTCGGAGGCAAAAGCGGTTATTCGTGCGCGGGTTGGGGGAGTCTATCGCCCTCGCCTGCGCCGCAGGTGCGGCAGGAGTAAGTCCGATTCATGAAAGGGAAAGTCCGGATCGATCCGGCCCGGTCGGTTTCGCAGAATGAAAAGTGCACGCTCGTTCGTTTTTTGCGTGCCCCCAAACCGATCAACCCACTAGGGAGTTCCGATGATTCGACTGGCGAAGAGGATTGCGGCTTCGAGGACAAGGACGACGGGCAACAAGGACAGCACGGTCCGGCGGATGGCCGGCGCGCTGCTCGTGGGCGGCATGCTCGCGCTCGCGCCCCTGGCGCAGACGGCGCAGGCGGCCGGCACCAGCGCGCAGACGGCCTATCCGATCGTGCTGGTGCACGGCATGCTGGGCTTCGACACCATCGCCGGCATCGACTACTGGTACGGCATTCCGGGCGAACTGCGCGCGCAGGGCGCGAAGGTCTTCGTCGCCGAGGTGGCGGCCACCAACAGCAGCGAGGTGCGCGGCGAGCAGCTGCTCAAGCAGGTCAAGGACGTGCTGGCGCTGACCGGCGCGAGCAAGGTCAACCTGATCGGCCATTCGCACGGCGGCCCCACGGCGCGCTACGTCTCGGGCGTGGCGCCGCAGCTGGTGGCCTCCGTCACCACGGTGGGCAGCCCGCACAAGGGCAGCAAGGTGGCCGACCTGCTGGGCAACACGCTGCCCGAAGGCAGCCTGAGCCGCGCGGTCGTGGTGAGCGCGGTGAACGCCTTCTCCAGCCTCATCGGCATCCTTTCGGGCAACAACACGCCGCAGAGCGGCCTGGGCGCCCTCGAGTCGCTCAACACCGCCGGCTCCGCGAAGTTCAACGCCAAGTTCCCCGACGGCGTGCCCACCACCGCCTGCGGCAACGGGGCCGAGCTGGTCAACGGCGTGCGCTACTTCTCCTGGTCGGGCACGCAGCCGCTGACCAACGTGTTCGACGCCTCCGACTACCCGCTGTCGCTGCTGAGCGTGGTGCACGGCGAGGCCAACGACGGCCTCGCCTCGACCTGCAGCTCGCACCTGGGCACCTACCTCGGCAGCTACAGGCAGAACCACCTGGACGAGGTCAACCAGATGCTCGGGCTGCGCGACCTGTTCTCGGTGAGCCCGGTGACGCTGTACGTGAACCAGGCGGCGAAGCTGAAGCAGCTCGGCCTCTGAGGAGACGATGCCCCGCAAGCTCCTGTGGTCGCTCGCGACGGCGGTGGTGGTGGCTGCGGGCGCGGCGTGGTGGCTGGCCGACGGAGAGGAGGCACCGGCTCCCGCGGTCGCATCCGCGGCCCTGCCGGCCGCATCGTCCGCCCAGCCGGCCGTCCCCACCGCCGCGTCCGGCACGAGCCCCCACGCCCCCGATCCGCTGCTGACGCCCGCCCTGCTGCGCACCTTCGAGCAGATGCTCGACGGCAGCCAGGCCCGCGACCGGGAAGGCCTGATGGCCGAGATGCGCGCGAAGATCGACAGGTACCTGCCGCCCGAATGGCGGGTGCGCGCGCTGGGCCTGCTGGAGCGCTACATCGACTACCGCACCGCGCTCGAGGCGCTGCCCGCGGCCAGCATCGGAGACCCTGCCGGGCTGCGCCGGATCCTCGATGCGCGCGCCGGCATCCGCTCGCGCTACTTCGCACCCGAGGAGGTGGAGGGCCTGTTCGGCGCCGAGGAGAAATTCGACCGCTTCAGCGTCGAGAAGCTGGAGATCGAGCGCAACGCGAACCTCACGCCCGAGCAGAAACGCCAGGCGCTGGCCAAGACCGAGGAAATCTGGCTCACGCCCGAGCAGCGCGCAGACCGCACGGCCTCCGTCGCGCAACTGGCCGTGGGCGAGCAGACCGCCGCGCTGGAAGCACGCGGCGCCAGCCCGCAGGAGCGCTTCGAGGAACGCTCGAAGCAGTACGGCCACGAGGCGGCACAGCGGCTCGCCGCGCTCGACCAGCAGGAGCAGGACTGGCAGAGCCGCCTCTCGCGCTACGCGGCCGCCGACGAGGCCACACGGGCGCAACTGCAGGCCGAGCTCTTCACGCCGCAGGAGGCGCTGCGTCTGCAGGCCGCGCTGGAGATGCGGGCGGCCGACGCAAGGAAAAAGGCGGCCGCGCCGCCTTGATTTCTGCCCTTTGCCTGTGCGGCGATCAGGCCGCCACCGGCACCTTCGCCGCGGCCGAAGCCGGCAGGCCGAACACGCGGTCGAAGGCCCAGTTGAAGACGAAGGTGTAGACCAGGAAGAACACCACCAGCCCCAGGTCCATCACCAGCGCCTGCCAGAGCGACACGCCCAGGCCCCAGGCGAACATCGGCACCAGGAAGGCGATCAGGCCGCCCTCGAAGCCGATGGCGTGCGCGATCCGGCGGCGCAGGCTGCGTCCGCGCACGGCCTGGCGCGACTCCCAGCGCTCGAAGAGCGAGTTGAAGACCAGGTTCCAGATCACCGCGATGACCGAGGCGGCCACCGCCAGGACGCCCGAATGGCCCAGGCCGGCATCCGTCATCAGGGCCAGCCCGGCACTGGCGGCCACGATGGCGATCCCTTCATAGAGGGTGATGTAGACGATGCGGCGCTGAATCCCTTGCATGACTTTCTCTCTGTGTTCGTTGATGCGATGACTGGACTTTATTTGTCATCTGCTGATATAAAAAGTTAACTTGTTTCAGTTTGGCTGATAGATCGGGCGCCATGGCTTTCTCCAGCGACAACGTCGAAGTCTTCCTGGCCGTGATCGACCACGGCTCCTTCTCGGCCGCCGCGCGGGCGCTGCGCCGGGTGCCGTCGGCGGTGAGCATGGCCATCGCCAACCTCGAGGCCGAGCTCGACCTGCAGCTCTTCGACCGCAGCGGCCGCGAGCCCCAGCCCACGGCTGCCGCACGATCGCTGGAGCCGCAGGCGCGGCTGCTGGCGTCGCAGCTCAAGCAGCTGCAGGTGCAGGCACTCGCCCTCACCCAGGGGCTGGAAGACCGGCTCACCCTGGCCATCGCGCCCGAGCTGCTGGCCGCCCCGTGGACGGGCCCGCTGTCGGAGCTGGCGCGGGAGCATCCGCTGCTGCAGGTCGAGGTGCTTGCCGCGCCGCAGGCCGACGCGCTGGCGCTGCTGCACAGCGGCCGCGCGCAGCTCGCGCTGGTGTTCGAACGGCCCAGCCTCGACGGGCGCGAGGGCTTCCAGGAAGTGGGCAGCGAACTCATGGTGGCGGTGATGGCGCCCGACCACCCGGTGCTCGCGGCCAACGGCGGCCGGCTGCGCGAGGACCACCTGACCAACACCCGCCAGATCGTGGTGGCCGGGCGCGACCTCGCCACCAGCGACCCGCGATTCGTCTTCGCGCGCCACGTCTGGCGCTCCGACAACGCGCTGGCCGCGCTGAGCCTGATCACCGCCGGACTGGGCTGGGGCTGGCTGCCGCGCAACTTCGCGCGGCCGCACGTGGCGGCGGGTGCGCTGGTCGAGATTCCCTTCGAGAATCTCAGCAACGGGCTCGACCTGTGGGTGGACGTGGTGTGGTCACGTGAGCGCCCACTCGGCCTGGGAGCCCAGCATTTCGTGAATCTGATCGCCAAGGGACGGGCCGCGGCGGGCGAGTGCAGCCCCAAGGTCAGCGGCGAAACTGCCGGCCCGACGAACTAGACGACTGGTCTAATAGGCGCTAGAGTGCGGCCCATGAACGCCGCCGCTCCCACCACCGACGTCCGCCAGCACATCCTCGACGTGGCCCATCCGCTGCTGCTGAGAAAGGGCTTCACCGGCGTCGGGCTGGCCGAAGTGCTGGCCGCGGCGAAGGTGCCGAAAGGTTCGTTCTATCACTACTTCGGCTCCAAGGAAGTGTTCGGCGAGGCGGTGCTCGAGGCCTACTTCGGCGAGTACCTCGGGCGCACCGACGCCCTGCTGACCGAGGGTTCCGGCACCGCCGCCCAGCGCCTGATCGCCTACTTCAACGACTGGCTCGACTCCCAGACCGGCGAGGAAGCGCAGAGCCGCTGCCTCGTCGTGAAGCTCGGCGCCGAGGTCTGCGACCTGTCCGAGAGCATGCGCGCGGCGCTAGCGCGCGGCACCCGCGGCATCACCGACCGGCTCGTCAGCTGCATCGAGGCCGGCCAGGCCGACGGCTCGATCAAGGCGATGCCGCAGGGACAGGACGCCCAGGGCGTCGCCGTCGCGCTCTACCAGCGCTGGCTCGGCGCCAGCCTGCTGGCCAAGATCACGCGCGACCGCTCGTCGCTGGACGCGGCGATGCGCGACACCCGGCAACAGTTGGGCCTGTCTTCGGACCACTGAAGGAAATCACCAAGGCGGGAGGCGAACGCGCTCCCGCTTTTTTTCGGCCATCCACTAGACGACTGGTCTATTAACCAAGGAGCCACGCTACATGTCCCAGCGCAACACCGTCGACACCGTCAACCGCCGCATCGTCCTCGCCGCCCGGCCGCGCGGCCTTCCCACGCCGGAGAACTTCCGCCTCGAGGAAGCCGCCGTTCCCACGCCCGGCGAGGGCCAGGTGCTGCTGCGCACGCTGCACCTGTCGCTCGATCCCTACATGCGCCAGCTGATGGACGAGGTGCCGCCGCTCTACGCGCCCGCCTCGGTGCAGGTGGGCGAGCCGATGCCGGGCGGCACGGTCAACCGCGTCGTCGAGTCCCGGAATCCGCGCCTGCGTCCCGGTGAACTCGTGCTGGGCAACGCCGGCTGGCAGGACTACGCGCTGTCCGACGGCCAGGACCTGATGCCGCTCGGCGACATGGCCCAGCCCTCGCTCGCGCTGGGTGGGCTCGGCATGCCGGCCTTCACCGCGCACGTCGGCCTGCTCGACATCGGCCAGCCCAAGGCCGGCGAGACGGTGGTGGTGGCCGCCGCGACCGGCGCGGTCGGCTCGGTGGTCGGGCAGATCGCCAGGTTGAAGGGCGCGCGCGTGGTCGGCATCGCTGGCGGTGCTCAGAAATGCCGCCACGCGGTCGAGGTGCTGGGCTTCGACGCCTGCATCGACCGCCACGATCCGGAGTTCGCAGCGCGCCTCGCGGCCGCCTGCCCCCAGGGCATCGACGTGTACTTCGAGAACGTCGGCGGCGCGGTGTTCGACGCGGTGCTGCCGCTGCTCAACATCGGCGCGCGCGTGCCGGTGTGCGGGCACATCGCCGACTACAACAGCGAGGCTCTGCCCCCGGGGCCCAACCGGCTGCCGCTGCTGACGGCGGCGCTGCTGCAGAAGCGCATCCGCATGCAGGGCTTCGTCATCCTCGACCACTACGGCGAGCGCTTCGATGCGTTCCGGCGCGAGATGGACGGATGGGTGGAGGCCGGGAAGATCACGCTGCGCGAGGGCCGCATCGACGGCCTGGAGAACGCGCCGGCCGCATTCATCGGCCTGCTCCAGGGCCGCAACGTCGGCAAGCGCGTGGTGCGCGTCGCCGGAGATTGAGACGGACGGGCGGTGCCGTCAGTGCCGGTGCCCGCCGCCGTGGCCGCCGCCGCGGCCTTCTCCATGGCCACCATGGCCGCCCCCGCGATGCCCTCCCCCGCCAGGATGCGGATGCGGCATGCCCGGCGGCGGCCCCGGACGGAACCCCGGCTGCGGGCGTGGCGGCCTGATGCCGGGATCGATAGGCGGACGAACGCCAGGCGGATGCGGCGGCCGGAACCCGGGACCAGGCGGCGGGCGGAACCCCGGGCCGGGAGGACGGAACCCGGGCCCCGGCTGCCACGGATGCGGCTGCCATCCCGGACGCACCGGCGGCGGCGGACGCCAGCCCGCCAAGGGCGGCGGAGGCGGCCGATTGCCCCACCAGCGCCGGTCGCCGTACCAGGGCCGGTCGCGGTAGTAGTCGGCCCAGTAGCTGCCGATCGCGAAGCCGATGATCGGCACGCCGATCAGCGCGCCGTACGTGGCCAGCGGCACGCGCTGCTCCTGGTAGGCGTAGTCGATGCTGCGCGCCCAGACCCAGCCACGCCCGCCGTCGGGCAGCACCACGTCGCACCAGCCGTAGCCGCTGGTGCAGCCGACCACCTCGAGCGGCTGCCCCGGCCCGAGCCGCGCCACCAGCGGATAGTCGCCCGAGGGACCCGCGCGCAGATTGACCCCGCCGCGCGTGAAAGCCTGCTGCGCCTGCGCCGCGAGCGGAAGCGCCAGGGCCAGCGCGCCCACGGCAGCCCAGCGATGTGCGAGTGAGTTCATCGCCCCAGCCTAGGCCGGGGGCTCCAGCCCGTCAATCAGCGCACACCTGATTCCAGAAACACCACAGAACCGGCTCCGCCGGCCCGCAGACGTCACCCCCGGAAGAAGGCCGCGCAGCGCCACGAAATGCGCGAAGCCCGCAGGAGAGCCAGAAACACCGCGGAACCGGCTTCGCCGGGCCGCAGGTGTTGCCCCCGGAAGGGGGTTGGCGCAGCGACACGAAGTGCGCGAAGCCTGGGGGAGAACCCAGTGCGACCGCGGAACCGGCTTCGCCGGGCCGCAGGTGTTGCCCCCGGAAGGGGGTTGGCGAAGCGACACGAAGTGCGCGAAGCCTGGGGGAGAACCAGCTAAGCCGCTTCCTTGTAGAAACCAGCCGCGTTGCTGCCCAGCACCCGCCCGGCCATCGGCTCGACCGCCTTGCCGATCGCCGCGATGTGGTCCGGCGTGGTGCCGCAGCAGCCGCCCACGATGTTCACAAGCCCTTCCGATGCGAACTCGTGCAGCAGGCGCGAGGTGACCTCGGGCGTCTCGTCGAAGCCGGTGTCGCTCATCGGGTTGGGCAGGCCGGCGTTCGGGTAGCAACTGATGAAGGTGTCGCCGGCCACGCGCGCCAGTTCCTGGATGTAGGGGCGCATCAGCGCCGCGCCCAGCGCGCAGTTCAGGCCGATGGCCAGCGGCTGCGCGTGGCGCACGCTGTGCCAGAAGGCGGTGACGGTCTGGCCGCTGAGGATGCGCCCCGACGCGTCGGTCACCGTGCCGCTGATGATGAGCGGCAGGCGCTGGCCGCTGTCGTGGAAGTACTCGTCGACCGCGAACAGCGCGGCCTTGGCATTGAGCGTATCGAAGATGGTCTCGACCAGGATCACGTCGGCACCGCCTTCGACCAGCGCCGCGGTCTGCTCGTAGTAGGCCGCGCGCAGCTCCTCGAAGTTGACGTTGCGTGCGCCCGGGTCGTTCACGTCGGGGCTGATGCTCGCCGTCTTGGGCGTCGGGCCGAGGGCGCCGGCCACGAAGCGCGGCTTGTCGGGCGTGCTGAACTTGTCGCAGGCCGCGCGCGCGAGCCTGGCGGATTCGAGGTTCATCTCGCGCGCGAGATGCGCCATCTTGTAGTCCTCCTGCGCGATGGTGGTCGCGCCGAAGGTGTTGGTCTCGATGAGGTCGGCGCCGGCCGCGAGGTAGCCCTCGTGGATGTCGCGGATCACGTCGGGCCGCGTGAGCGACAGCAGCTCGTTGTTGCCCTTCACGTCGCGCTCGAAGTCCTTGAAGCGCTCGCCCCGGTACTGCTCCTCGGTGAGCTTGAAGCGCTGGATCATCGTGCCCATGGCGCCATCGAGGATGGCGATGCGCTTGGCGAGGATGCCGGGCAGGGCCTGGCCGCGGGTGTAGACGAGGGGCTTCATAACCTCATATTCTCGCTCGCCCCCAGGCTACGCGCACTTCGTGTCGCTTCTCCTCCCCCCTACCGGGGGCAACGCCAGTCGCCCGGCAAAGCCGGTTCGACGGCGTTCCACCTGAACACCCAAGGCCGTTGACGTCAACGGCCTTCGACGAAGTCCAGCACCGCCTCGATCATCCGCCGCACGTGCGGCTGCACGCCCGCCGCTACCTCGGGCAGGTAGTCGAAGGGCAGCTTCTCCTGCATGTAGCTCGACTGCGTCATCTCCAGCTGCACCGCGTGCACGTTCTGCGCGGGGTTGCCGTAGTTGCGCGTGATGTAGCCGCCGGTGAAGCGGCCGTTGAGCACGCCCGTGTAGCCGGTGGCGCTCTCGGCGATGCCCAGCAGCGTCTGCGCCAGCGCCGGGTCGCAGCTGATGCCCTTGCCGGTGCCCAGGTTCAGGTCGGGCAGCTTGCCGTCGAAGAAGCGCGGCAGCACCGAGCGGATCGAGTGCGCGTCCCACAGCGCGGCCACGCCGTGCTGCGCGCGGATGCGGGCGAGTTCCTCGGCCAGCCTGGCGTGGTAGGGCTGCCAGATGGCGTCGCGGCGCTCGGCTATCTCGGCCTCGCCCGGCACGTCGGCAGGGTTCGCGTACAGCGGCGTGTCGTCGAATGTGTCGACCGGGCACAGGCCCGTCACGCTCTGGCCGGGGTAGAGGCTCGCGCCGTCCGGCGGACGGTTCAGGTCGATCACGTAGCGCGAGTGCGTCGCCACCAGCACCGAGGCGCCCAGCTCGTCGGCGAAGTCGTAGAGGCGCTCGAGGTGCCAGTCGGTGTCGGGCACCTGGCGCGCCTCGTCGGTCAGGCGCGCGGCCAGCGCGGGCGGCACGTGCGTGCCGACGTGCGGCATCGAGATCAGCAGCGGGCGGGTGCCCTGGCGGAAGCGGAAAGGCGGTTCGGCGGTGGTGAAGGCCATGGTGGGGTCGATCAATCCTGGAGTAGTTGGGTGCGCGCGGCCACGAAGGCGGCGGCGGCTTCGTCGTGCAGCGCGTGGCGTCCGGCCGAGACGCGCGGGCGGCCTGCCACCCAGACGCTGTCGATGGCCGAGGTGCGGTGGCTCGCGAAGACGTGGGCGGAAAGCATATCGGGCGCGGACAGTCCCTGCAGCGCGATGTGCGAGGCATCGAGCACCGCGAAGTCGGCCTGCTGCCCTGCCGCAAGCCCGCCCGTGGCGCGGCCCGAGGCCCTCGCCCCGCCCTGCACCGCCTCCAGCGTGAGCGCGGTGGCCACATGCGGCTGCGCCGCGCTGGCGCCGACGTTGCGCTGGCGCCTGGCCAGGCGCTGGCTGTATTCGAGCATCAGCAGTTCCTCTGCCGCGTTGACGCTGGCGTGGCTGTCGGAGCCCACGCCCCAGGCGCCGCCGTGGCTGCGCCACTTGGCGAAGTCGAAGATGCCGTCGCCCAGGTTCGCCTCGGTGGTCGGGCACAGGCCCGCGACCGCGCCGCTGCGGGCCGCGTATTCGTACTCGGCGTCGTTCATGTGCGTGGCATGCACGAGGCACCAGCGCTCGTCCACCGGCGCGTGGTCGAGCAGCCATTCGACGGGGCGCAAGCCGCTCCAGGCCACGCAGTCGTCCACTTCCTTGGTCTGCTCGGCGATGTGGATGTGGATGGGCGCGGTGCGGTCGATGGCCTCGAGCCCCGAGACGGCCTCGCGCAAACCTTCCGGCGGAACGGCGCGCAGCGAGTGCGGCGCGAGGCCCAGTCGCGCGCCCTGCGCGTCGCACTGCGGCTTGAGCGCTTCGAGCAGGCGCAGCATCGATTCGGTGGAGCGCACGAAACGGCGCTGCCCCTCGGTGGGCGGCTGCTCGCCGAAGCCGCCGGTCTGGTAGAGCACCGGCAGCAGCGTGAAGCCGATGCCCGCCTTCTTCGCCGCGCGCAGCAGCGCCAGGCTCAGCGTGGCGTCGTCGGCGTACGGGCGGCCGTCCACGTCGTGGTGCACGTACTGGAACTCGCACACGCCGGTGTAGCCGGCTTCGAGCATCTCGGCATAGAGCCAGGTCGCGATGGCTTCCATGTGCTGCGGGCCCAGGCGCGCGGCGAAGCGGTACATCAGCGTGCGCCAGCTCCAGAAGCTGTCGTGCTGCTCGGCGCGGTGTTCGGTGAGGCCCGCGAAGGCGCGCTGGAAGGCGTGCGAATGCAGGTTGGGCATGCCGGGGATCACGGGGCCGGTGGCGGCCTGCGTGTCGACGGGGCGCTGCGCGCCGGGCTGCACCTGCGTGAGCCGGCCCGCGTCGTCCCACGCCAGCAGGACGTCTTTGGCCCAGCCCTCGGGCAGCAGCGCATCGGCCGCGAAAAGAGTTTGTGTCATGCGTTGCCTCCAATGGCGATGCGCCCCTGCCGCACCACGGCGCGCACGGGCTGCTGTCCGAACCAGTAGGCGAGCTCGGCCGCTTCGCGCACGTTCCACAGCACGAAGTTGGCGGGCATGCCGGGGGCGATGGCGCCGTGCGTGTCGTGCAGGCCCAGCGCGCGCGCGGCGTGCACGGTGACGCCGTCGAGCGCCTCGGGCACCGTGAGGCGGAACAGCGTGCATGCCATGTTCACCATCAGCAGCAGGCTCAGCGCGGGCGAGGTGCCGGGGTTGTGGTCGGTGGACACCGCCATCGGCACGCCCGCGGCGCGCAGCGCGGCGATGGGCGGCAGGTGGGTGTCGCGCAGCGTGTAGTAGGCGCCCGGCAGCAGCACGGCCACGGTGCCCGAGCGGCGCATCGCCTCGATGCCCTCGGCCGACAGGTGCTCGATGTGGTCGCACGAGAGCGCACCGTAGCGCGCGGCCAGAGCGGCGCCGCCCATGTCCGAGAGCTGCTCGGCATGCAGCTTCACCGGCAGGCCCAGCGCCTTCGCGGCCTTGAAGACCTGCTCGGTCTCGGCCAGCGAGAAGGCGATGCGTTCGCAGAACACGTCCACCGCGTCGACCAGCCCTTCGGCCGCGAGCGCGGGCAGCATCTCGTTGCAGACGAGGTCGATGTAGTCGCCACTGCGACCCGCGTACTCCGGCGGCAGCGCATGCGCGCCGAGAAAGGTGGTGCGCACCGTCACGCCATAGGCCTCGCCCAGGCGCCGCGCCACGCGCAGCTGCTTGCGCTCGTGCTCCAGCGAGAGGCCGTAGCCCGACTTGATCTCGATGGCGCACACGCCGTCGGCCAGCAGCTGCTCGAGCCGCGGTGCGGCCTGCGCGAAGAGCGTGTCTTCATCGGCCTCGCGCGTGGCGCGCACCGACGAGACGATGCCGCCGCCGGCCTTCGCCACTTCCTCGTACGTGGCGCCTGCCAGGCGCATCGCGAACTCGTTGGCGCGCTGGCCGCCGTAGATCAGGTGCGTGTGGCAGTCGACCAGCCCCGGCGTGACGAGTGCGCCGCCGCCGTCGTGCGGCTTCAGTCCGGCGAATTCAGCCGGCAGCGCGCTTCGGGCGCCGACCCAGCGGATCGCGCCCTGCGCCACCACGATGGCGCCTTCCACCTTCGCATCGGTGGCGAGGCGGATGCCGCTCCAGAGGCCGTCGGCGGAGGGAAATTCGTTGATGACGGGTTTCATCGTCGTTCCTGTTGTTGCGCCTGCAGGTTACGCCGGCAGGATGCGCACCGCGAGCAGCCGCGCGTCGGCGCCTTCGGGCGTCGCATGCCAGGCCCGTGTCGCATCGGACCACTGCAGACCCTCGCCTTCGCTGCAGGCTTCATCGTCGAGCCGCCATGCGCCGCGCAGCGCCAGCAGCACGCCATGCGGCGCGGCCTCGATGGCCGTGGCGCGGTCCAGCACGCGCACGTCGGCGCGCCACTGGCCGCGCCGCGTCATCACGTTGAAGTCGTTGGAGGAGCCGCCGAGCAGCGTGCAGTCGATCGGCTCGTCGCCGCTGAAGGCGAAGGGCTGCAACGGAACGTCGAGCCGGTGCTCGATGCGCCCGTCGTGCGTGAAGAGCCGAACGCCGTCGCCTTCGAGCAGCGTGATGCTGCGGTCCACGCCGGCGAACACCGAGAACGGCCCCGCCGCCGCGATGGTGGCGATGCTCACGCGCCAGCCGAAGCTGTCGAGCCCTGCGCCCTGAGGCCAGCTGGCGACTTCCCGCGTGGTGCCGCCGCCGTTCTTCCATGGCGTGGCAGGCAGCGAGGCGCGCGAGAACCGGAACACGCTGCTCATGAGCGCCCCTCTTGCTCCTTCCCCCTCTGGGGCAAGGTTGGGATGGGGGCAGCGCCCAACGAGCGCTGTGATTGGCTAGAGGCCGTCGTGCCCCCACCCCTGCCCTCCCCCAGGGGGGGAGGGAGAAAGACAAATTCCATCGCGCCGCTCATCGCACCATCCCGCCCTGGCGCAGGCGCTGCTCGAAGTGCCTCAGCACCAGCGTCATCGTGCCGGTGAGCACGAAGTACACGACCGCGATGGCCAAGTACACCTCCAGCGAGCGATACGACACGCTGATGATCTTCTGCCCCTCGTGCATCACGTCGTGGATGGTCAGCAGCGACACCAGCGCCGAGTTCTTGATCAACGCGATGAACTCGTTGCCCAGCGGCGGGATCATGCGCACCACCGCCTGCGGCAGCACGATGTGGCGCATCGCGAGGCCGGGCGTCATGCCCAGCGACTGCGCGGCCATGGTCTGGCCCTTGTCGATCGACTGGATCGCGCCGCGCACGATCTCCGACACGTAGGCGCCCGAATACACGCCGAGCCCCAGCACGCCGCACACGAAGGCCGGCAGCAGGATGCCGAAGTGCGGCAGGCCGAAGAACAGGATGAACAGCTGCACCAGCAGCGGCGTACCACGAATCGCCGCCACGTAGGCCGTGCATGCGCCGTAGAGCCAGCGCCTCTTCGGGTTCAGCCGGCCGATGCCGACCAGCAGGCCCAGCACGCAGCCCAGTGCGAGCGCACAGGCGGTGATCTCCACCGTGACCAATGCGCCGCGCAGCAGATCGGGCCAGCCCTGCCAGACTGGCGAGAAATCGAGATCCATCATCAATCCTTCTGGCGGCCGAGCGCCGGGCCGCCCCAAGCCGGCCGCGCCTCCCCCCCGGGGGGTGGAGTTACACGCGCGCAGCGCGTGAAAAGCCGGGGGGCTGTCATTACTTCGTGCTGAACCACTTCTTCACGATCTGGTCGTAGGTGCCGTCGGCCTTCAGCTTCTCGATCGCGCCGTTCACCGCCTTGGTCAGCTCGGGCGTGTCCTTGCGGATGGCCATGCCGTATTCCTCGGTGGTGATCTGCTCGGGCAGCACCTTCAGGCCGCCGCGCGTGCGCACGTACTGGTAGGCGGCGGGCTTGCCGGTCACGGCGGCGTCGGCGCGGCCGATGTCGACGAGGTTGAACATCTCCTGGTTCTTCTCGACTTCCATCAGCTGCACCTGCGGGAATTTCTCCTTGGTGTAGCTCACCGACTTGGTGCCCACCTGCACGCTGACCTTCTTGCCGTTGATGTCGGCTGGCGTCTTGATCGCCGTGTTGCCGTCCTTCACCATCACGACGAGGCCGCCCGCGTAGTAGGGCACGGTGAAATCGACCACCTTCCTGCGCTCGTCGGTGATGTAGATGGCCGAGACGGCCATGTCGAAGCGCTTCGAGATGAGCCCCGGCACGAGGCCCTTGAAGTCGATGTCGATCCACTCGACCTTGCGGCCCAGCGTCTTGCCGATGGCCTCGACCAGCTCCACGTCGAAGCCGGTGCGCTTGCCGTTCTCCACAAACTCCATGGGCGGGAAGGTGGCGTCGGTGGCCACGCGCAGCGGCTCGCCCTGTGCGTGCGCGGCGCCCGCGAAACCGAGGATGGCAAGGCCGGAAAGAGCGGCGGCGACGATGGTGCGGCGGGTGTTCATGGCAGGGGACTTTCGTGGTGGGAATGAAGGAAGAAGAAAGAAAAAGGCAGCGCGGCTACTGCAGCGCCCGCGAGATGCGCGCCGCCGTGACGACGGTCATGTGCAGCAATGCAGCTTCCATGCCCTCGACGCGCGTGAGCGGCGCCATCAGCGTGATCGCGCCGCGCAGGCGCCGGCCCGAAGAGAGCACCGGCGCGCTCGCACCCCACACGCCGGCGTCGACCTCGCCGTGGGTCACGGCATGGCCGGCCTCGCGGATGGCGTCGAGTTCGGCGGCGCGCTCGGCGCGGCGCTCGGGGCTTTCGCCGAGGCCGTCGAGCAGGGCGTCGCGCTGGTCGACCGGCATGTGGGCCAGCAGGCACTTGGCGCTGGCGCCGTCGCGGGCAGGCACGCTGCGGCCGCGGTCGAAGGAGCAGCGCAGCGACTGTTCGCTGTCGATCATCTCCAGGCACACGACGCGGTCGTTCACCGCCGTGACCAGCGCCACGCTCTCGTGGCTTTGCTGCGCCAGCAGGCGCATGTCGGCGCGCGCGGCGATCACGAGGTCGGAGTTGCCGTCGAAGCCGGTGGCCAGCTGCACGCTGACCGGGCCCGGCGAGTAGCGGCCGTCGGACTCCATCACGAAGCCCCAGCGGCGCAGCGTGGCGATCTGCCGGTACAGCGTGCTCTGCGACAGGCCGGTGGCCCGCACCAGCTCGGCCGCCGTCATCGCCGCCTTGCTCTGCGCCAGCACCGACAGCACGAAGAGCGCGCGGTCGTTGGCGGGGGCGTCGGTCGGGGGCGTCATGCGATCGGTCGGAGGAATGGAACCGGCGTGCAGTATCTTGCCCGCCGTTCCCACTTCCAAGCCCATATTCCCAGGGAGTGGGAATGGGCCTGCTTTTTCTTTCTACCTTCGGCTTAAGGTCGCGCCCTTCTTCGTGGCGGCGCCCGCCCTCACTTCACCATCGGCAGCTTCAGGCCCTGCTTCTTCGCGGTGGCCACGGCGATGTCGTAGCCCGCGTCGGCATGGCGCATCACGCCGGTGGCGGGGTCGTTGAAGAGCACGCGCTCGATGCGTTTTGCAGCGGCGTCGGTGCCGTCGCAAACGATCACCACGCCCGAGTGCTGCGAGTAGCCCATGCCCACGCCGCCGCCGTGGTGCAGACTGACCCAGGTGGCGCCGCCTGCCGTGTTGAGCAGCGCGTTGAGCAGCGGCCAGTCGCTCACCGCGTCGGTGCCGTCCTTCATCGCCTCGGTCTCGCGGTTGGGGCTGGCGACCGAGCCGGTGTCGAGGTGGTCGCGGCCGATGACGATGGGCGCCTTCAGCTCGCCCTTGCGCACCATCTCGTTGAAGGCCAGGCCCGCGATGTGGCGCTCGCCCAGGCCCAGCCAGCAGATGCGCGCCGGCAGGCCCTGGAAGGCGATGCGTTCGCGCGCCATGTCCAGCCAGCGGTGCGTGTGCTTGTTCTCGGGGAACAGCTCCTTGATCTTGGCGTCGGTCTTGTAGATGTCCTCCGGGTCGCCCGACAGCGCCACCCAGCGGAACGGACCCTTGCCCTCGCAGAAGAGCGGACGGATGTAGGCCGGCACGAAGCCGGGGAAGTCGAAGGCGTTCTTCACGCCCTCGTCGAAGGCCACCTGGCGGATGTTGTTGCCGTAGTCGACCGTGGGGATGCCCATGGCCTGGAAGTCGAGCATGGCCTGCACGTGCACGGCGCACGACTTCGCGGCGGCCTTCTTCAGCGCATCGTGCTGCGAGGCGTCCTTCATGGCTGCCTGCCATTGCGGCACGCTCCAGCCGGCGGGCAGGTAGCCGTTGATGAGGTCGTGCGCGGAGGTCTGGTCGGTCACGAGATCGGGCTTCAGGCCGCCGGCCTTCGCGCGCTTCACCAGCTCGGGAAGGACCTCGGCCGCGTTGCCCAGCAGCGCGATCGACACGGCTTCCTTCGCGTCGCAGTGCTGCTTGATGAGCTCGAAGGCGTGGTCGATGTCGCGTGCCTGCTTGTCGACGTAGCGGGTGCGCAGGCGGAAGTCGATGCTCGACTGCTGGCACTCGATGTTCAGCGACACCGCGCCGGCCAGCGTGGCGGCCAGCGGCTGCGCGCCGCCCATGCCGCCCAGGCCGGCCGTGAGGATCCACTTGCCCGCGAGGCTGTTGTTGTAGTGCTGGCGGCCGGCCTCGACGAAGGTCTCGAAGGTGCCTTGCACGATGCCCTGGCTGCCGATGTAGATCCAGCTGCCGGCGGTCATCTGGCCGTACATGAAGAGGCCCTTGCGGTCGAGCTCGTTGAAGTGCTCCCAGTTGGCCCACTTCGGCACGAGGTTGGAGTTGGCCAGCAGCACGCGCGGCGCGTTCTCGTGCGTCTTGAAGACGCCCACCGGCTTGCCCGATTGAATCAGCAGCGTCTCGTCGTCGTTCAGTTCCTTCAGCGAAGCGAGGATCTGGTCGAAGCAGGCCCAGTCGCGCGCGGCGCGGCCGATGCCGCCGTACACCACCAGGTCTTGCGGGCGCTCGGCCACCTCGGCGTCGAGGTTGTTCTGCAGCATGCGGAAGGGGGCCTCGGTGAGCCAGCTCTTGCAGTTGAGCTCGCTGCCGCGCGGGGCGCGGATCACGCGCGTGGGATCGTGGCGCGGGTCGGTGGCGGTGTTCAGGGCGAATTTGTCGGGAGCGTTCATGGCGGGTTCTCCTAATCGGGGTGTGTTTTACGAGTGGCTGGGCAGGATGTCGAGCAGCACGGCCGGCAGATCGGCCTTCAGCGCCCACTGGCGCATGGCTTCGATGTCGGGGGCGAGGTAGCGGTCGGTTTCGAGGAAGGCGACCTGCTGGCGGATGGCGGCGAATTCGGCTTCGACCAGCGGCGAGCTCCTGAGCTTGCGTTTGAGTTCGATGCCCTGGGCGGCGGCCATCGCTTCGATGCCCACCACCACGGCCGTGTTGTTGACCATGTCGGCCAGGCGGCGACCTGCGAAGGTGGCCATCGACACATGGTCTTCCTGGTTGGCCGAGGTCGGCAGGCTGTCGACGCTGGCGGGGTGCGCGAGCGACTTGTTCTCCGAGGCGAGCGCCGCGGCCGTGACCTGCGCGATCATGAAACCCGAGTTCAGGCCGCCGTCGCGCACGAGGAAGGGCGGCAGGCCCGACAGGCCGCTGTCGAGCAGCAGCGCGAGGCGGCGCTCGGAGATCGCGCCGACTTCGCTCACGGCCAGCGCCACGATGTCGGCCGCGAAGGCGACGGGCTCGGCGTGGAAGTTGCCGCCCGAGATGACCTCGCCGGTGTCGGTGAAGACCAGCGGGTTGTCGGATGCGGCATTGGCCTCGATGACCAGCACGCGCGCGGCGTGCGCGAGGTTGTCGAGGCAGGCGCCCATCACCTGCGGGATGCAGCGCACGGAATACGGGTCCTGCACGCGGCCGCAGTCGGCGTGCGAGGGAACGATCTCGCTGCCTTCGAGCAGCGTGCGCACCGCGCCCGCCACCGCGATCTGGCCCGGTTGGCCGCGCGCGGCGTGGATGCGCGCGTCGAAGGGCTTGATGGAGCCCTGGATGGCTTCGAGCGACAGCGCCCCCGACATCAGCGCCGAGGCGAACACGTCTTCCGCACCGAAGAGGCCCGCCAGCGCGAGCGCGGTCGACACCTGCGTGCCGTTGAGCAGCGCAAGGCCTTCCTTGGGGCCGAGCACGAAGGGCTCGAGGCCGATGTGCTTCATCGCCTCGGCGCCGCTGACCACGCGGCCGTCGGGCAGCGTCGCCTCGCCTTCGCCGATGAGCACGCAGGCGAGGTGGGCCAATGGCGCGAGGTCGCCCGAGGCGCCGACCGATCCCTTGGCGGGGATGCGCGGCATCACGCCCGCGTTGAACAGCGCCAGCAGCGCATCGGCCAGCGCGGGCCGCACGCCGGAGTGGCCGCGCGCCAGGCTCACGGCCTTGGTCGCGAGGACCATGCGCACCACCGGCGCGGCCAGCGGCTCGCCCGTGCCCACGCTGTGCGAGAGCACCAGGTTGCGCTGCAGCTCGGCGAGGTGGTCGTTGCCGATGCGCGTGCTCGCGAGCTTGCCGAAGCCGGTGTTGATGCCGTAGACGACCTGGTCGTTCTCGACGATGTGGCGCACGGCGGCCTCGGCGCGCTGCATGCCTTCGCGCACCGATGCGTCGAGCGCGAGCTTCACGCCGCCGGCCTGGATGCGGCGCAGCGTCGCGAGGTCGACCTGGCCGGGCACGAGGGTCAGGGTGGCGTCTGGATGGGTGGTGTGTTTGCTTGGCATGTGAACCTGTCTATACAAGTAGTTGCGAGTGAAAGCTGAGTCGATGGCGACGACAAAAAAAGACCTACGGCCCTTCGCGGAACACCGCGGAACCGGCTTTGCCGGGCCGCACGTGTTCCCCCAGGCGAAGGGGTCGGCAAAGCGACGCGAAGTGCGCGAAGACTGGGAGAGAGTTCATTGCGTCAGCCGAAGCTGGGGTTGCCGTCGGCCTTGAAACGGCTGCCCAGGCTGTAGCGCGAACCGGGGTGCAGGCAGCGCACCCACGTCACGGGAACATTGCGCGACCAGGTGCGGCGCGTGAGCAGCAGGCAGGGGTCGGTGGGCGTCATCGCGAGGCGCTCGGCCTGCTCGGCGTTGGGCAGCACCGCGTCGACCACGTGCTCGATCTGGTCGAAGGGCACGTTGCGCACCAGGTACTCGCTGGGCGGCATCGCGGTGAAATCCTGCTCGAGGTAGTCGGGCACCACCTGCGGGTTGACGTAGCGCTCCTCCAGCTGCACCGGCGTGCCGTTCTCCAGGTGCAGGCACACGCTGTGGAACACCGAGTCGCCAGCGCGCTTGTCGAGCCACGCGGCCACGTCGGTCGAGGCGGCCAGGCGCTCGACCGCGATCATCTCGCAGCGGTAGTCGTGCCCGCGCTGGCGGATCTCGCTGGCGATGTTGGCGATCTGCAGCAGCGTGGACTGCGGCTTGTTCTCCGCCACGAAGCTGCCGACGCCGGCCACGCGCACGATGCGGCCCTGCTCCACCAGCTCGCGCAGCGCGCGGTTCACCGTCATGCGCGCCATGCCGAACTGCGCGACCAGCTCGTGCTCCGACGGCAGGCGGTGGCCGGGCGGCCACGTCCCGTCCTGGATCTTGCGGGAGATGTGATCCATGACTTGCGCGTAGAGCGCGAGGGTCGGCAGGTCGCGTTTCATCGTGTCTTCGTCAGTGCTCCGCCGCGGCCATCGATTCGGCGCGGATCTCTTCGGTCAGGCGTGCCTTGATCTCCATGAACTCCGGCGAGGTCTTGATGGTGTAGCTGCGCGGGTGCGGGAAGTCGACCGCGATCTCGGTCTTGATGCGCCCGGGCCGCGCGCTGAACACCGCCACGCGGTTGGCCATGAAGATCGCCTCGTCGATGTCGTGCGTGACGAACAGCACCGTCTTCTGCGCCGACTCCCAGATGCCCAAGAGCAGCTCCTGCATGAGCACGCGGGTCTGGTTGTCGAGCGCGCCGAAGGGCTCGTCGAGCAGCAGCATCTTGGGGTCGTTGGCCAGCGCGCGCGCGATGGCGGTGCGCTGCTGCATGCCGCCGGAGAGCTGCTTCGGGAAGTGGTTCTCGAAGCCGCGCAGGCCCACCTTGGCGATGAAGAACTCGCTGCGCTCCTTCTGGTCTGCCTCGCTCATGCCGCGCTCGCGCAGGCCGAAGCGGATGTTCTGCGCCACGGTGAGCCACGGGAAGAGCGTGTAGCTCTGGAACACCACGCCGCGGTCGGCGCCGGGGCCCTCGATGCGCTGGCCGTCGAGAAGCACCTGGCCGCTGGTCGGGAAGTCGAGCCCCGCCACGATGCGCAGCAGCGTCGACTTGCCGCAGCCCGAGGGGCCGAGGATGGTGACGAAGTCGTTCTCCTTCACCTCGAAGTCGATCGGCTGCAGCGCCTGCGTGCGCTGGCCCTTGGTGCCCGTGAAGACGCGCGAGACGCCCTGGATGGAAAGCTGATTGCTCACAGCGCGTCCTTCGTCTGCGATTCATTCGGGGAGTGCCGCGGAACCGGCTTTGCCGGGCCGCAGGCGCTGCCCCCTGCAAGGGGGTTGGCGAAGCGACACGAAGTGCGCGAAGACTGGGGGTTGTTCATAGTGACGCCCATGCAAACAAGCGGCGGTTGATTGCCTTGAAGGCGAAGTCCGAAAGCAGGCCGATGACGCCGATCACGATGATCCCGAAGATGATCTGGCCGGTGTTCAGCAGCGCCTGGCTGTCGGTGATCATGTGGCCGATGCCCGAGGAGGAGCCGATCAGCTCCGCCACGATCACGTAGGTCCATGCCCAGCCGAGCACGAGGCGCAGCGTCTCGGCGATGCCCGGCGCGGCGCCCGGGATGAGCACGCGCGCCACGATGCCGCGGCTGCTGGCGCCCAGCGTGTAGGCGGCCTCCACGAGGTCGCGCCGCGCGCCGCCCACGGTGACGGCCACCATCAGCACGATCTGGAAGAAGGAGCCGATGAAGATCACCAGCAGCTTCTGCATCTCGCCCAGGCCCGCCCACAGGATGAGCAGCGGGATGAAGGCCGAGGCCGGCAGGTAGCGGCAGAAGGAGACGAAGGGCTCGAAGAAGGCCTCCACGGCCTTCCAGGTGCCCATGGCGATGCCCAGCGGCACCGCGAACACGGCCGCCAGCAGGAAGCCGCCGAACACGCGCCACACGGTCATGCCGATGTCGCCGATGAAGCCGTACTCGGTGAAGAGCAGCCAGCCTTCCTTGACCATGGTCGGCGGGCTCGCGAGGAAGGTCGGCGGCACGAAGCCTCCGAGCGTGGCGATGGCCCACACGAGCACGAAGACGACGAAGAACGCGAGCCCCAGCAGCACGCGCGCCCGCGTACCGATGGGCTCCAGCGGCGCGAGCGCGCGGCGGCGGGCCGGCGCGGCGACGGGCGCCGCGGCCTTGGCGGCCTGCTGCGGCGCAGGCGCCGCGACCGCTGCGGCGGAAGGCATCTGCTGCATCTGGGCCACGTTCTTACTTGACGAAGCTTGCATCGAAGGTGGCCGAGAAATCTTCCGGCGCCTTGCGGATCACGCCGGCTTCCAGAAGGATGGGCGTGGCCTCCTTCATGAAGCTGGTGAGCTCGCCCGCGAAGAACTTCTGGTTGGCCGCCTTGTCCTGCCAGCGCAGGAAGGCCGCCGACTTGGCGAACTGCTCGCCGCTCTGCTTCACGGCGGAGCCCATGAGTTCGTTGGACTTCTCGGGCTCGGCCTTGATCATGTCCAGCGCGTCGAAGTACGACTTGGTGAGCGCGGCGGCGGCCTTGGCATTGGCCTTGAGCCAGGTGGGCGCACAGCCGACGGTGTCCATCACCATCGGGTAGTCGAGCGTGGTGGCCAGGATCTTGCCGGCGGCGGGATTGGCGCGCACCGTCGAGAGGTAGGGCTCGTAGGTCATGGCTGCGTCGTTCTGGCCGGCCACGAAGGCCTGGGCCGAGGCCTGCGGCGACAGCGTGGTGGTCTTCACGTCCTTCAGCGACATGCCGTTCTTGCTCAGCATCCAGGCCAGGCCGAAGTAGGGCGCGGTGCCGGGCGCGTCGACGCCGATGGTCTTGCCCTTGAGGTCGGAGAACTTGGCGATGTCGCCGCGCACCGCGAGGCCGTCGGCGCCGTAGGACTTGTCCATCTGGAAGATCTGCACGATCGGCACGCCGTTGGCGTTCCAGGCCACGTGCGTCTCGACGGTGGTGGCCGCGCACTGGATGGCGCCGGAGGCCAGCGCGAGGTGGCGGTCCTTCTGCGGGATCATCTTGAGTTCGACGTCGAGCCCGTTCTTCTTGAAGATGCCGGCCTTGTCCGCCAGCGAGAGCGGCGCGAAGCCGGTCCAGCCGGACATGCCGAGCGAGATCTTCGTCAGATCCTGGGCGGCGGCCGTTCCGGCCATGCCCGCCGCACATGCGCCCGCTGCAACCAGCGAGGCGAACTTCACAACTACCGTCTTGACCATGGGTACTCCTGGGGTCTGTTCTTTGGGGAAAGGCTCGGCGGTGCCGCCCGATGGCCGGGTCACGCACGCCTCGCATTGTTGCCAGGCGCCCCAACTTGTATATACAGGATAACCCGAAAGCTCGTTTCTGGTGCATTTGCTTGGGAAATGCACCTTTTTGCTGTCTAGACAAGAAGGGCGCAGGACGGCGGCAACCATTGCAAAGCTCGTGCCACAGTCATATCGGCGGCACTGGGGGACAATCGACGGCCGCCCTCCTCCCTCTTCTTTTCCGACCTCCCCCGCCCGCCGCCTGTGTCTTCCCTCGCCCCCCGCCCCATCGACATCTCCGGCAGCAGCGCCCCCTCCGACATCCTCCACGAGGTCTTCGGCTACGCGCAGTTCCGGGGGGCCCAGCAGGACATCGTCGACCACGTGGTGGGCGGCGGCGATGCGCTGGTGCTGATGCCCACGGGCGGCGGCAAGTCGCTGTGCTACCAGATCCCGGCCATCGCCCGGCAGCGCGCGGGCAAGGGCGTGGCGATCGTGGTGTCGCCGCTCATCGCGCTGATGCACGACCAGGTGGGTGCGCTGCACGAGGCCGGCGTGAGCGCGGCCTTCCTCAACTCCACGCTCGACTGGGAAGAGACGCAGGACGTCGAGCGCCGCATGCTGCGCGGCGAGATCACGCTGCTGTACGCGGCGCCCGAGCGGGTGAACACGCCGCGCTTCCTGTCGCAGCTCGATTCGCTGAAGGAGCGCGGCAAGCTCTCGCTCTTCGCCATCGACGAGGCGCACTGCGTGAGCCAGTGGGGCCACGACTTCCGACCCGAGTACCGCGCGCTCACCGTGCTGCACGAGCGCTATGCGGGCGTGCCGCGCATCGCGCTCACCGCCACGGCCGACGCGCTCACCCGGGCCGACATCGTCGAGCGGCTGCAGCTGGAGGACGCGCGCCAGTTCGTCTCCAGCTTCGACCGGCCGAACATCCGCTACACCATCGTCGAGAAGAAGGACGCCACCACGCAGCTGCTGCGCTTCATCGAGCGCGAGCACGAGGGCGACGCGGGCGTGGTCTATTGCCAGTCGCGCAAGCGGGTGGAGGACGTGGCGGTGCAATTGCGCGACGCGGGCATCAACGCCCTGCCCTACCACGCGGGCCTGGACGCCGCGGTGCGCCAGCAGCACCAGGACCGCTTCCTGCGCGAGGAAGGCATCGTGATGGTCGCGACCATCGCCTTCGGCATGGGCATCGACAAGCCCGACGTGCGCTTCGTCGGCCACCTCGACATGCCGAAGAACATCGAGGGCTACTACCAGGAGACCGGCCGCGCCGGCCGCGACGGCGGCCCCGCCGATGCCTGGATGGCCTACGGCCTGCAGGACGTCGTCAACCAGCGCCGCATGATCGACGAGAGCCCCGCCGGCGAGGAGTTCAAGCAGGTGATGCGCGGCAAGCTCGACGCGCTGCTCTCGCTGGCCGAGGCCAGCGACTGCCGGCGCGTGCGCCTCCTGGGCTACTTCGGCGAGAAGAGCACGCCCTGCGGCAACTGCGACAACTGCCTGAACCCGCCGCAGGTGTGGGACGGCACCGATGCCGCGCGCAAGCTGCTGAGCACCATCTACCGCGTGCAGCAGTTGAGCGGCATCAGCTTCGGCGCCGGGCACATCATGGACATCCTGCGCGGCAAGAGCACCGAGAAGGTCAAGCAGTTCGGCCACGAGCGCATCAGCACCTTCGGCATCGGCGCCGAGTTCAGCGAGGTGGCGCTGCGCGGCGTGCTGCGCCAGCTGATCGCCACCGGCGCGCTGGCGGTGGACGCCGAGGCCTTCAACACGCTGAAGCTCACCGAGGGCTCGCGCGCCGTGCTCAGGGGCGAGACGCCGGTGACGCTGCGCGAATCGGTGTCGTCACCCGCGGAGCGCAAGCCCCGGCGCGAGAAGGCCGCCAAGGGCGCGCCGCCGCCGGCCGCGGCCAAGCTCGACGAGGCGGGCCGCAAGCGCTTCGACGCGCTCAAGGCATGGCGCGCCGAAGTGGCGAAGGAACACAACCTGCCGGCCTACGTGATCTTCCACGACGCCACGCTGGCCGCCATCGCCGAGCGCGCGCCCGCCTCGCTCGAAGACCTGCAGGGCATCAGCGGCATCGGCACCAAGAAGCTCGAGGCCTACGGCAGCGAGGTGCTGCGCGTCTGCGAGAACTTCTGACGGCCTGAAGAACAGAAAAGGGGCGCCGCCGTGGACACCCGCCAGATGCGCTGCGTGATCGCGATCGCCGAGGCGGGCAGCCTCACGAAGGCGGCCGAGCGGCTGGGACTGGCACAGCCGGCACTCACGCAGACGCTGAACCGGCTCGAGAAGGAGCTCGGCACGCCCCTCTTCACGCGCACGCGCCGCGGCGCCGCGCTCACCGATGCGGGGCAGGCCGTCATCGACGACCTGCGCGCCAGCCTGGCCTACGGCGATGCGGCCACCGAGCGTGCACGCGCGATGGGCGCGGGCCGCGCGGGACGGCTCACCATCGGCTTCGTCACGCATGCGGTCTACGAGGTGCTGCCGAACGCGCTGCGCCGGCTGCGCGCCGAACATCCGCAGCTCGACGTGGTGCTTCGCGAGATGAGCAATGCCGAGCAGGTGGCGGCGCTCGAAGGCGGACGCATCGACATCGCGCTGCTGCATCCGCCGGTGTCGGTCACGGCCCGGGTGCACGAGCTGCGGCTGGGCGAGGAGCCGCTGATCGCCGCGCTGCCCGCCGCCTGGGCGATGGATGACGACGGCTGCGTGTCGCTCGCCGACGTCGCGCGGCACGGCCTGGTCTGGTTCCCTGAGCAGCAGATCCCCGCACTGCGCGCGCAGCTGCTGGGCGCACTGCGGCGCGCCGGCCACGAGACGCGCGTGGTGCAGGACGCCAACCGCACGCTGACCGTGCTCTCCTGCGTGGCCGCGGGGCTGGGCTGGTCGCTGCTGCCGCGCTCGGTGCGCGCGCTGCAGCACGAGGGCGTGCGCTATGCCGAAGTGCGCGACGGCGCGGGGCTGCCGGCCTTCGAGCTTTCAGCGCTGTGGCTGGCGCGCTCGCGGCCCACCTTCGCCGACGCGTTCGCAGCCATGCTGCGCGGCTGAGGCGGCGGCCTCAGCCCACTCAGTCCAGCTGGATCCTGTTGTCCTTGGCGAGCTTGGTCCACTTGGCGATCTCGGCACGGCGGAAGCTGTCGAGCTCGGCCGGCGTCGAGCCGATCACTTCCGCGCCCAGGGCTTCGAGCCGGCCGCGCACTTCCGGGTCCTTGAGCGCGGCGGCGAATTCCTTCGACAGGCGCTGCACCACCGGCGCGGGCGTGCCAGCCGGCACGAACACCGCGTTCCACTCGTAGACCTCGTAGCCGGGCAGCCCGGCCTCGGCCACCGTGGGCAGCTGCGGCAAGGCGGGCGAAGGCGCCTTGCCGGTGACCGCGAGCGCGCGCAGCTTGCCGTCCTTGATGAAGGGCATGCTGGAGGCCAGGCTCGCGAAGAACACCGGCACATGCCCCGACATCACGTCGGTGAGCGCGGGCCCGCCGCCCTTGTAGGCCACGTGCGTCATCTGCACGCCCGCCATCGATGCGAACAGCTCGCCCGCCAGGTGCTGCGCCGAGCCGTTGCCCGACGAGGCGTAGTTGATGGCGCCCGGCTTCGCCTTGGCCTGCGCGATCAGGTCCGAGACGTTCTTGAACGGCGCCGACGGGTTCACCACCAGCACGTTGGGCACCCTCACCAGCAGCGACACCGGCGCGAGCTCGCGCAGCGTGTCGAAGGGCATCTTGCGCAGCGCCGGGTTCTGCGCGTGGTTGGACGCGTCGAGCAGCACGGTGTAGCCGTCGGCCGGGCTCTTGGCGACGAGGTCGCCGCCGATGGCGCCGCCCGCGCCGCCGCGGTTGTCGATCACCACCGGCTGGCCCAGCTTCGCCGAGAGCTTGGGCGCGATGATGCGCGCCACCGCGTCGACGGTGCCGCCGGGCGGATAGCTCACGACCAGCCGCACGGGCTTGGACGGCCACGCCTGGGCGTGCGCGCCCAGGCTGCCCAGCAGCAGGGCCGCACCGGCGAGTGCGAGCGGAACGGCGCGCAGCAGCCTCGCTCGAGTGATTTCGCGGGTGATTTCATTGGTCATCGGTGATGTCTCCTGTCTTGAACTTGAAAAGCCGCGCCGGCGTGTCGACCAGGATGCGGCGGCGCTCGGCGGCGTCGGGCACCCAGTCGGCCAGCGCTGCATGGGCGGCGGTGTAGTGGGCGATCTCGCGGTGCTGGGTATGCGGCCAGTCGCTGCCCCACACGAGGCGCCCGGCGCCGAAGGCCTTCAGCAGCGCCTGCGCGGCATCACGCGCGTGGGCTTCGGTGGCCGTGGGCCAGTTGCGGTAGGCGGCCGAGAGCTTGACCCAGATGCGCCCGCAGTCCGCGGCGCGCAGAAGCCAGGCGAAGCCTTCGTCGTCGACGGGCGCCGATGCGGGACGGCCGAAATGGTCGACCACCAGCGCGCACCCGGCATCGAGCACCGGCTGCGCGGCCAGCGCGAGATCGCGCGATTCGCGATGCAGCTCCACATGCCAGCCCAGCGCATTCACGCGGGCGAAGAGCCGTTGCCAGTCGGGCCGGGCGAGATCGGGCAGCGGCATGCCCACGATGTTGAGGCGGACGCCGACGACGCCGGCTTCGGCCATCGCCTGCAGCGTGGCGTCGTCCACGAACGGATCGACCACCGCGACGCCGCGCAGGCGCTCCGGGGCAGCGCGCAGCGCGTCGATCAGGAAGCCGTTGTCGGTGCCCAGGAAGCTGGGCTGCACCAGCACGCCGTGCGAGACGCCGTGCGCGCCGAGCAGCGCGAGGTATTCGGCCAGCGTCGCGTCGTAGTCGGGTGCATGCCGCCGCGCCGCGACCAGCGGCAGGCCGCGCACGAACACGTGGGCGTGGCCGTCGATGGCGGTGATGGAAGCGGAAGGCACTGCGTCGTTGTCTCTGTCGGATTCTTCGTGCGTCCGCCGCAAAGCGGACGTGGGCGAGTATCCGGAGCACGGCGCCTTCCGGGAACCTGTCTCCCGGTTGCGTTTGGATAAGCGCGGCTTATGACGCCGTTCAGTTCACCGTGGCGGGAAGCGTGATGGGCACCGGCCGCGTCAGCAGGTCGACGTACAGCTCGAAGAAGCGCGCGTTGTCGAACTTCTTCACCACGGTCATCTTCTGCAGCGTCGGGCCGGGCGGCTGCGACGAATAGCCGATGGAGCGGCCGTTGTCGGCGGCGCCCGGCTTGGCGATCACGTCGACGTAGCGGTCCACCGTCTGCGTGGCATAGCTCGAATCGATCAGGTAGGCCAGGGTGAGCGTGTCCCAGATGTTCTGCGTGTAGTTCGGATTGGTCTCGAAGCCGTTCTTGCCGTCGAAGCCGTAGCCGTTGAGCTTCTGGAACACGTCGGTCACGGCCGTGGGCTTGGCCGGGTGGGCGATGCGGTCGTAGATGGGCTTGGTGAGGAACACGGTGTCGGTCACGTCCAGCGGCACCACCACCTGCGGGATCGGCAGCCGCACCACGAACTGCGCGGCATCGGGGTCGAACCACCAGTTGAACTCGGCGGCCTTGGTGGTGTTGCCGGGCACGTCGATGGCGCCGCCCATGTAGATGATCTTCTTGATGAGCGGCACGATCTCGGGGTTCTGCTTCACCGCGAGCGCGATGTTGGTGAGCGGGCCGATGGCCAGGATGGTGATCTCGCCGGGGTTGGCCTTCACGGTGTCGACGATGAAGTCGACCGCCGTCTTGCGCTGCACCACCGTGTGCTTCGCGAAGCCGTCCGGCGAGGGCTTGAGGTCGGCGTCGGTCTTGGGCTCGGGGCCGCCCCAGGCGCCGAGGTAGCCGTCGCCGCCGGCACCGGCGGCCATCTCGGCCTGGACGTCGGCATAGGTGTGGTTCAGCGCGTAGTTCGCGCCCGAGTAGATGCCGATGCGGTCGCCCACGCCCAGGCGCTCAACCGACATCAGCGCGTCGGCCACGCCCTGCTTCAGCCACTGGTTGCCCGAGACCACGCTGATGCCCATCACGCGTACCTTGCCCTCGGCCTGCAGCTGCGCGGCCATCACGCCGAGCTGGCCGTCGTCGCTCATGGTGTTGTAGTCGCTGTCGATGATGATCTTCTGCGGGCCGGCGCCGCCGCCTCCCGATCCTCCGCCCCCGCCACCACCGCCCCAGCCCGGCCCGAGGCCGATGCCCGAGCCTCCGTTCCCGCCGCCTCCGCAGCCCGCCAACGTCGTGATGACGGCGATCAACATCGCCCCGATCCATTTGCGCATCGTCTCTCTCCTGGTACTAGGAAGTTGGTTCTCAGGCGGGGCAAGTCCCGCCGCTCCGAGATACAAACGTTTGCGCAAAGCTTTGCGCAAACGTTTCACCCACTCTACGGCGCGAGCGACAGGGGTGGCAAGCACCGGCGCTAGGGGTTTTCCGCGAGCCCGAAGGAGAGCCCGGGCCGCCTTTCAGAACAAGAACGGCTCGGGGCTGCGCAGAGCAGCTAGTGGGCGGGCAGCTTGGGGGCGGCTCAGGCCGGATCGGGCACGCCGATCAGCCTGTTCTCGCGAAGCGGCGAGCGGCCCGGCAGATAGGGCTGCTCCGCTTCGGGCTCGGCCGCCTTCTCCAGGCCCTGGACGGTCGTCTTGGCGGAGACGGAGCATGAGCCCGAGCTGCGCAACGCGAGCGCCGCAGCGAGGCGCGCCTCGGCCTTGTCGCCGAGCTGGTGGTTGAAGTCGTCGGCCACGACGCAGCCGGCATTCGGTGCCATGCCGTCGCCGTAGTCACCGTAGCCCTGCTGGTTCACGCCCTTGAACTGGATCGCGAAGTAGGTGGTGCCGCAGTTGTCCTGCGGATAGAAGCCATAGGGCTTGCCGCAGGTGGTGCCGCCGACGAGGTTGACGGTGACGCCAACCCCGCGCAGGCTGTTGACGACCGACTCGCTCGCCGAGCAGGTGTCGGGGCCGGTGAGCACGGTCACGCGCGACAGGCCCAGCGTGGGCAGCGGCTGCCCGCTGCGGCTCGTGCTGACGAAGGGCGTCAGGGTCTGCGCGACGGAAAGCCGGAACGGGTTCTTGTCGTTGAACACCAGTTGCTCGAAGGTCTTGCCCGCGGTCACGGACGGCGAGGCGATCATGTAGGCCAGCCGGCTCGCGATGAGCAGCTGCCCGCCGCCGTTGTAGCGCATGTCGAGCACCAGGTCCTGGATGCCGGCGCCCTGCTTGAAGCTGTTGACGGCGTTGATGAGCTGCGTCTCCGACGTGGTGATGTGGTCGTTGAACAGCAGGTAGCCCACACGGCCGCTGCCGGTGTCGATGACCTGCACGTTCTGCACCGGCACGCTGGTGACATTGGCGGCCGTCAACTGCACCGGCGATTGCGCGACGCCGTTCACTTCGAAGGTGAAGGTGTGCGATTCGCCGACGGCCTTGGGCGACAGCGCCCCATTGATCGCGTTGACGTTGGCCGTGCCGGTGCTGTTGACGACGTCGACTCCGTCGATGTTCAGGATCTTCGCGCCGCGTGCCAGGTTCTTGCCGGCGGCCGGCGAGTTCGGCTCGACGAGGGCGATGCGGATGTCGCGCGGCGGCGAGCTGCGGATCGCGGCCGTCTCCATGCCGTAGCCGGCGGAGACGCCGCCCTGCGTGAGCTGGCGGTAGGCCTCGGTGTCGTAGGTGAAGTGGAAGCGGTCCTTGGCGCGGCCCGAGGGCGTGGTGGCCGTCGTCTTGAGCACGTTGAACCAGGTGATGGGCGTGGCGTAGTCGGCGGCCTTGAGGGTGGTGGGCACTTCGCCGTACCAGAGGTAGGTTTCGTCGATCCAGCCGCGCACCCAGCTCTTCTCATTGTCGAGCGTGCCGCTGCGGTCGGGGTACGCGCCGCCGGTCTCGGGGTTGATGCCGGTGCGCGGCGATGCGCACAGGCCGGCCACGGTGGCCGAGGCGACGATGCCGCTGCCGGAACCGCTGCCATTGCCGCCATCTCCGCTCGCAGGCGGGGGCGTCGTGGTGGCGCCGGGGATCAGGCCGATCGGCAGGCCGCCGCCGCCCCCGCCTCCTCCGCCGCCCCCGCAGGCCGACAGCAGGGCTGCCGCCGCGAGCACGGCGCCGGCGGCGGTCCATGCGCCAGGACGCGGCAACCGCCGCGCGTCGTCGATCTTGCGAGACTCCAGCATGCGTTCTCCTCCTCGTGTCCGTGTCCGCACCGGCGGACGGATGTTCTCGTTCTGCGCGGCGGCGGCGGACGCCGCCACAGGGTGCCGCTACTGCACGAAGCCCATGCCGCGCGACTCGCGCACTTCGGGCTTGATGCGATGCTCGGCTTCGAGCTGGTCCAGGAACTCGCTCGCGGAGAACTCCACCGCGAGGATATCGGTCTGCCGTTTCACCGCCGCGAAATCGCCGGGGCACAGCTGCCCCAGCGCCGCAAGCCGCGAGCGCATCGATGCCGTCATGAGCGCGGCATCGCCGGCGAGCGCCTCGGTGACGAACATGCGCTCGCGCTGCGCGGCCGTGAGCGGCATGAACTTGATCTTGAAGGTGAAGCGCCTCAGCGCCGCCTGGTCGAGCCGGTCGAGCAGGTTGGTGGTGCACACGAAGATGCCGTTGAAGCGCTCCATGCCCTGCAGCATCTCGTTGACCTCGGTGACCTCGTAGGTGCGCTGCGCGCCGCGACGGTCCTGCAGGAAGCTGTCGGCCTCGTCGAGCAGCAGCACGGCTTTCTCGGCCTCGGCCTCGCGGAACATGGCGGCCATGTTCTGCTCGGTCTCGCCGACGTATTTGCTCATCAAGTCGCTGGCCTGCTTCACGATGAGCGGACGGCCCACCGCCTTGGCGATGTGCTCCGCCAGCGCCGTCTTGCCCGTGCCGGGCGCGCCGTAGAAGCACAGCGAGCCGTGGCCGCGCGCCTTCAAGGCCTCGACGATCCGCGGGATCTCGAAGCGGGTCTCGACGTTGAGCATGTCGAGGTCGTAGGTGGTGACGCTGCGGCGCTCGCCGCGGCCGGAGTCGGCGGTGCCGAGCGCCAGATCGGCATTGCGCAGCTGGCGCTCGATGAGCGCTTCCGTCGAGGCGCCTTCGGCACCGGCCAGTCCGGCGAAGCGCACCGCCGTGCGGATCTGCGCGGGCGTGAGCCCCTTGCGCTCCGCGAGCTTGGCGGTGAAGGCCTCGGACACGACGACGCCTTCGAGCGTCTTCTTCACGAGCTGCTCGCGCGCGCCGGGCGGCGGCGACTTGAGCTCGAGGTGATACGCGAAGCGGCGGCGGAAGGCCGGGTCGATCTGCTCGATGCGGTTGGTGACCCACAGCGTGGGCACCGGATTGGCCTCGAGGATCTGGTTGACCCAGGCCTTGCCGCTCACGCTGCCGCTGGTGGGCGCGGGGATCTGCTCGGCGCGCGCCATGAACTGCGCGGCCTCGGTGCTGATGGGCGGGAACACGTCCTCGACCTCGTCGAACAGCAGTGCGGCCTGCGCGCTGCCCTTGAGGAACACCTGCGCGATCTGCAGCGAGCGGTAGCGGTCGCGGCCGCTCAGCGAATTGCCGTCGCGGTCGGCGTACTCGACCTCGAAGAGCTCGAGCCCTGCGGCCTGCGCCACGACCTTCGCGAGCTCGGTCTTGCCGGTGCCGGGCGGGCCGTAGAGCAGCACGTTGACGCCCGGCTCCTTGCGAGCGACCGCTGCGCGCAGCAGCGTGACGAGCATCTGCACGTCTTCCTGCACGAAGGAGAAGTCCTGCGGCGCGAGCGCGCTCTTGGCGGAGGGGCGCGTGAAGACGGCCATCAGCTCGTTGTGGTCGCGGTACTCGCGCATGAGCACCGGCGGCAGCTTCTCGCTGACCTTCATGAGGTCGGCGAGGTCGGTGATGTTGTGCTCGGAGATGAGGTTCTCGACCAGCCCGATGCGCTCGAGCCTGGAGCCCGCGCGCAGCGCCTCGCCCACGTCGCTCGCACTCACGCCGGCGATGTCGGCGATGGCGGCGTAGGCTTCGGGCGCGTTGTTGACCTTGAATTCGACCAGCAGCGAGCGCAGGTCGCGCTGGTAGCGTGCGAGCGTGCCGTACAGCAGCAGCGCACGCTCGGCCTTGTTGAGCTGAAGCAGGCCCGCGAGCGCGTCGATGTTCTTCTCGACCAGCGTCGACTGCTTGCGAAGCGCGTGCGTGAGCCAGTCGCGCGTGACGGCCAGCACCGAGAGCAGGTCCTTCGGCTGGTCTTTCGCGTATTCGTCGAGATAGAAGAAGAGCGTGCCTTCCTCGTATGGGCCGCGCCACACGCCGTGGCGCTCCAGCAGCGTGCGGCCGTCGAGGTCTTCGACGCCCTTCCAGGCTTCATTGCCCGCGCAGCGCCGTCCGAGGAACTCGCGAAGCCGCTGGAGCACGGCAGCGGGCCATACGAGATGCCGCCCGGTGAGCGAGAGCAGGCCATTGATGTCGCGCCGCACGTTGAAGCGCGGGCCCTGCTTGGCAGCGAGCGTCAGCACGAAGTGCGAGCACATGAGCTCGAGCACCGGGGCTTCCTTGAGTCCGGGCGACGGCAATGCCTGCCCGCGTACCGCAGCAGCCACGACATCGACACCCGCACGCTTGGCCATCAGGCAACCTCCAACGAGGACAATTTCGGACAGACCATAACGCAGACTTTTGGCTTCGGGAAGACCGTGAAACGGGAAAAACCCTGATGGTTGCGATTCCAGCCACAATGCGCGCCATGGTCGGAATCCAGGAAATCGAACGCGCCGCGGCGCGCCTCCAGGGGCAGGTGCTCAACACGCCGTGCGTGGAATCACGCACCCTTTCGGAAATCGTCGGCGCCCAGGTGTTCCTGAAATTCGAGAACCTGCAGTTCACATCCTCGTTCAAGGAGCGGGGGGCGTGCAACAAGCTGGTCGATCTTTCCGAGAACGGTACACGCGGAGTGATCGCCATGTCTGCGGGCAACCATGCGCAGGGTGTGGCCTATCACGCGCAACGCCTCGGGCTGCGGGCGCTGATCGTGATGCCGCGGTTCACGCCAGGCGTGAAGATCGAACGCACGCGCGGCTTCGGCGCAGAGGTGGTGCTGCACGGCGACACGCTGGAAGCCGCCCGCACCCATGCATTCGAGCTTGCGCAGCGCGAGGGACTGACTTTCGTGCACCCCTACGACGACGAAGCGATCATCGCCGGCCAGGGCACAGTGGCGCTGGAGATGCTCGATGCCGTGCCCGATCTCGACGCACTGGTGGTGTCGGTCGGCGGCGGCGGGCTGATCGCTGGCATGGCGGTGGCCGCGCGCGAACGCAAGCCGGACATCGAGATCGTCGGCGTGCAGACCACGCGCTTTCCGGCGATGGTCAACGCAGTCAAGGGTACACATCACGCGCAGGGCTCGAGCACCATCGCCGAAGGCATCGCAGTCGGTACCCCCGGCGTGCTGACGCAGCAGATCATCGCGAGCAAGGTCGACGACCTGCTGCTGGTGGACGAAGGCGACATCGAGCAGGGCGTGCTGATGCTGCTGGAGATCGAGAAGACCCTGGTCGAAGGCGCGGGCGCCGCCGGGCTCGCCGCGCTGATCCGGCACCCGGAGCGCTTCCGCGGCAAGCGGGTGGGGCTGGTGCTGTCGGGCGGCAACATCGATCCGCTGCTCTTGGCGGCCATCATCGAGCGAGGCATGGTGCGGGCCGGGCGGCTGGCGCGCATCCGGGTGAGCGCGCGCGACGTGCCGGGCTCGCTGGCCCACATCACGGCCACTGTGGCCGAAGCGGGCGCTAACGTCGACGAGGTTCACCATCAGCGTGCCTTCACCATGCTGGCGGCGCAGAACGTCGATGTCGAGCTGGTGCTGCAGACCCGTGGACGCGCCCATCTGGCCAGCGTGCTGGCCGCGCTGAAGGACGCCGGGTTCGAGGCCGAAGAGCAGCATTGAGCTGCAAGATCAAGCCCGGAATGCCCCATTCGGGGGCTCGCATCCCCCTAGACCGGCTGCCGGCGGCCCACCGGTAAAATGCCATCAGTTTGTCAATTGCGTATTCGAGGAATTTCCCGATGTCCAATCCCACTCCCGTCGAGCCGAGCCATGGCGCGGCCGTCGAACAAGACGCTGTCGAGTCGGTCGTTCACCTGATGCCGCTGGTGCTTCCGCTGGCCGGCGGCGTGCTGATGCTGCTGCTGGCATCCATCGCCGTCTACATGGCCTGAAGCTGACGTGCGTTAGCGCCTTTGTCCGCGGGCGGTGCGGCCCGCGCCGACGCAATCTCCCGAAGCGAAACGTTTTCTCAAACGGACCTCCGTGCCTGAGCCGGCACGGCGTCCCGTTCGGAAAGACGATTTTTCAACTTAGGAGATTTTCCGATGAACGCACCCACGATGAAGGGCCTCACCATTCAGGCGCCCTCATACGTCAAGAACGCAAAGCTGATCGCCTGGGTGGCCGACATGGCCGCGCTGTGCAAACCCGAAGCCATCCACTGGTGCGACGGAAGCAAGGAAGAGTACGACCGCCTCTGCCAGCAGCTGGTCGACGCAGGTACCTTCAAGAAGCTCAACCCCGCCAAGCGGCCCAACTCGTTTCTCGCGCTGTCTGACCCGAGCGACGTGGCGCGCGTGGAAGACCGCACCTACATCTGCTCCGAGCAGAAGGAAAACGCCGGCCCCACCAACAACTGGATGGCCCCGGCCGAGATGCGCGCGACCCTGCAGCCGCTGTTCGATGGCTGCATGAAGGGCCGCACGATGTACGTCGTGCCCTTCAGCATGGGACCGCTGGGTTCGCCGATCGCCCACATCGGCATCGAGCTTTCCGACTCGCCCTACGTCGCGGTCAACATGCGCATCATGACCCGAATGGGCAAGGCCGTTTACGACGTGCTGGGCGCCGACGGCGAATTCGTGCCCTGCGTGCACACCGTGGGCGCCCCGCTCGAGGCCGGCCAGAAGGACGTGGCCTGGCCGTGCAACAAGACCAAGTACATCGTCCACTATCCCGAGACGCGCGAGATCTGGAGCTATGGCTCAGGCTACGGCGGCAACGCGCTGCTGGGCAAGAAGTGCTTCGCGCTGCGCATCGCCTCCAACATGGGTCGTGACGAAGGCTGGCTGGCCGAGCACATGCTCATCCTGGGCGTAACGAATCCCGAAGGCAAGAAGTACCACGTGGCGGCAGCGTTCCCCAGCGCCTGCGGCAAGACCAACTTCTCGATGCTGGTTCCGCCGGCGGGCTTCGAAGGCTGGAAGGTCACGACGATCGGCGACGACATCGCATGGATCAAGCCGCAGGCCGACGGCACCCTGCGCGCGATCAACCCGGAGGCCGGCTACTTCGGCGTTGCGCCGGGCACCAACATGCTGACGAACCCCAACTGCATGCGCAGCCTGGACCAGGGTGTGATCTTCACCAACGTCGCACTGACGGACGATGGCGACGTCTGGTGGGAAGGCATGGAGCAGGACGCGCCGGGCAAGGCACTGCCAGCGCACCTGATCGACTGGCAAGGCAAGGACTGGACGCCGCAGATCGCCAAGGAAACCGGCGCGAAGGCGGCCCATCCGAACGCCCGCTTCACGGTCGCCGCGACCAACAACCCCGCGCTCGACGAGGCATGGGACGACCCGAAGGGCGTGACCATCGACGCTTTCATCTTCGGCGGACGCCGCTCGAACACCGTGCCGCTCGTGACCGAAGCCCGCAACTGGGTTGAAGGCGTCTACATGGCGGCGACCATGGGCTCCGAGACGACTGCTGCCGCAGCTGGCCAGCAAGGCGTCGTGCGCCGCGATCCCTTCGCGATGCTGCCCTTCATGGGCTACAACATGAGCGACTATTTCCAGCACTGGCTCGACCTGGGGATGAAGCTCGAGGCGTCAGGCGCCAAGCTCCCGAAGATCTACACGACCAACTGGTTCCGCAAGGGCGCCGACGGCAAGTTCGTCTGGCCCGGCTATGGCGAGAACATGCGCGTTCTGAAGTGGATGATCGATCGCGTCGAAGGCAACAAGACCGAGGGCGTGGAGCACATCACCGGCATCAGCCCGCGCTACGAAGACCTCAACTGGACTGGCTTGAACTTCAGCGCCGAGCAATTCGCCACAGTGACCAGCATCGACAAGGCGGCTTGGCAGGCTGAGCTGAAGCTGCATGCCGAGCTGTTCAAGCAGCTGGAGCACCATCTGCCGAAGGAGCTGCCGGAGACGAAGGCGGCTATCGAGCAACGCCTGGCTGCTTGATAACCAGCTGCTTCAAAACAAAAAAAGCCCGATGGAGTCTCCATCGGGCTTTTTTATTTTTCCTCGGCTTTCAATAGAGGAACTCGATTCAGCCAATCATTGCCCTCGAAGAGGCTGGACTGGATGCCTGGATGCCTGGATGCCTGGATGCCTGGATGCCTGGATGCCTGGATGCCTGGATGCCTGGATGCGCCAGACAGCCTGTCTCGAGACGATCCGATCAAGGCAACATTGAACTGGATTGCTTGGCGGATGGTGTCTTTGAGAGCTGATTGCCGTAGGTGCAGCCAAATAAAGGGTTCGATTCTTCGCACGTGTAGCACTCGGCACTGATGGATTTAGCCTCGCAGCTAGCCCGAGCTATCTTGGAGGAGTTGGTAGCTGCGGGGGTGCCGAAGTGGACGCGGAGGTTGTGCGCAACCGGTGATGCGCCTGTTCTTTTTCTTTTTTTGCTGCCCGTAAAAGCAAAAACCCCCGCTCAGTTTGAGCGGGGGTTTTTGGGGCTGTAAGAGCCTGACGATGACCTACTTTCACACGGGAACCCGCACTATCATCGGCGCTGAGTCGTTTCACTGTCCTGTTCGGGATGGGAAGGAGTGGGACCAACTCGCTATGGTCATCAGGCATAAAGGGTTGTCTGACTGATGGTGAGATCAGTCAAACGAATTCATAGAGTTTGGAATCAGCTTTTGGCGAATTGTTTTGAATGCGTCAACTTGGCATAACACCTTGATCTGACTGATCAAAGTTATAGGGTCAAGCCGCACGAGCAATTAGTATCAGTTAGCTTAACGCATTACTGCGCTTCCACACCTGACCTATCAACGTCCTGGTCTTGAACGACTCTTCAGGGGGCTCAAGGCCCCGGCAGATCTCATCTTGAAACGAGTTTCCCGCTTAGATGCTTTCAGCGGTTATCTCTTCCACACTTAGCTACTCGGCAATGCCACTGGCGTGACAACCGATACACCAGAGGTGTGTCCACTCCGGTCCTCTCGTACTAGGAGCAGGCTTCCTCAAATCTGCAGCGCCCACGGAAGATAGGGACCAAACTGTCTCACGACGTTTTAAACCCAGCTCACGTACCTCTTTAAATGGCGAACAGCCATACCCTTGGGACCGGCTACAGCCCCAGGATGAGATGAGCCGACATCG